>Ga0209000_1000073_pt1 | contig 132398 bp, 107 predicted proteins | sample RifGroD2_FD_183998 | JGI IMG/M metagenome (GOLD analysis project Ga0209000, IMG submission 183998) | Groundwater microbial communities from Rifle, Colorado, USA - Groundwater D2 (SPAdes) (version 2) | ecosystem: Environmental > Aquatic > Deep subsurface > Groundwater | place: Rifle, Colorado...
TTGTTATTGTATACCCTGGTAAATTTATAAGTTGATCTGCTATTATTTCCATAAGGGAATTCCTTTCTTGATATAGTCTGATTAACTAATATCTTATCAGGAATTCCCCCATCTTTGATGTACAGCCTTTTAAATGATTTGATTCGTTGAAATACATGATATTGACAAAATCTATTAATAGTAGTTAAGCTTATAGTGGGTCCGGAATGTTTTTAAAATAATTCCGGAGGTTAATTACAATTAATAGGCGGGCCACTATTATAGTTAAGCTATGGTAGTGGCTATTTTTTTATCTATACATAGTTTATCAGCAATAAAACTCTTATTAATTATATAACAAAGTGTCTGTGAAAGATATTAAGGGTGCTATCGCATGAAAAATAAAAAAGTAATTTTGGGAGGAAATAACTATATGAAGAAAAGATTTATTGCAACTATGATAATACTGACATTTGTACTTTCTAACTATGGATTTAGTGCGACAAGGACATACCAAAAAGTAACCAGAAAGAATGTTAAAGTTGTGCCGAAATCCGAAATACAAACAACATACAAGGATATTACTGACTTGAATACAAATACTGCACCTGCAAAGCCACCACTCCAAGAAGAGCCAAAGAAGGAAACTGAACCAGAAGAAACGATCACACAAGCGCCAGAACAAAAAAAGCCAGAACCACCTATATCACCGGATCTACCAGCTTTACAGTTTGGCATAAGGACAGGAGCGATTGCCCCAGCTTTTGGCATTATTGCTGATGCGACGGTGCTTCCCGTAGCATTATCTGAGACAGTGGCTCTTTTTTCACGTGTTAGTGTTGGCATGGCGCAGGAGAGAAGTGCAAGTTCCACCGTAGCATATATTAATGAGCTTATCAGGTTCAAAAACCAGAATAACCCGATAGCCTTCTATGCTGGTGCGGGAATAAACATACCCTTTGCAACTGGTGCAAGTACCGGATTTAATATCGTCCTTGGAGTAGAGCGAAAACTTTCGTTCTTAGGAATGAAAGATGAGGCTGTTTTCCTGGAAACAGGTCTGAACAGCTTCAAATCAGATGACACAAACAATTCTTTGATCAACTTCCTTGGAGGCTATATGTTCTCCTTTTAGTTCCCTATGGCACTGGGGTCCCCTTCTCAACCCCAGTGCACATCTAATTCTGTAAGGATAATCAGTATGCTTGAAGAACCAATAGAACATAAAAAAAGACAATCGGTTACAGATTTTGCTATTTTTCTTGTGATACCTTTACTCGCATATCTGATTACATTTGCTTATCGTGTAGGCTTTGCCCATTTCCTAAGACTCTCTTATATTAGTGTTTCTATTAATGCGATATCTATATACGTTACCACCATATTGCTTAGTACTATAGTACTCATGATACTGTTTGTCCGGGATGTTATTTTTCGGATTTTTCCAGAATTACGACAGATTACCTATATTTGTTTCCGAAGAATAATTATTCCTATCATGATTATTGGGTCTTTTTTGTTTCTTCACCGACTGTCATGGAATCATCAGTTGCAATTGATTGCTCTCTCATTTTGTATACTTTTTCTCTTACTCCTTTTTCTCATTAGTGAATTTGGCAGACCTCATAAAAGTTTTAAATTAGAAGACGGAGATATTATCAAAAAGCCAGCCGGCCTAGTTTTAAGTTGCCTCTATAATTCGATTGGCAAAAAGACTCTCTTTGTCATTCTCTGTATGTGGATTGTCTTATCTCTTTCGTATGTTGCCGGTAGAGCCACTGCTATGAAAAAGACCGGACCAACTGCCATAGCTATACAGTTCCAAAAGACTATTTGGGTTGCCTGATTTAAGAAAGGATTATATGGCGATTATAAATAAGACTTGTTTATTAACTCTTCTAATACCTTGGAGTCTCGTAATTCTAGTTATTGCCAGGGTTCTGCGTATGAAAAGAAAATCAGATTCTAGCGATTCACTGACCTCAGAGTTAAAACCTGAACTTTTAAAAAAAATCATTATTATGCACAAGAAATAAAAAGTAATTACAATGAATATGCTCGTTATTTCATCACTTATACTTATAATATCTTATCTTTTTATAGCCTGGGAGAAATTTCCTAAGACCACCGTCGCGATGCTTGGCGCAGCGCTCATGCTCATGATTGACCATACCCCAGCAGCAAAAGTCTTTGCTCATATAGATTTTGCTGTGATATTTCTACTCATAAGCATGATGATTATTGTCCATATAACCAGCCGAAGCGGTGTATTTAATTGGTTAGGAATTGAGATGCTGAAACATACCAAAGGCAGTCCCAAGCTAATACTATTCTCTTTAGCAATGTTTACTGCCTTTTTTTCTGCGCTTCTTGATAATGTTACAACTGTAGTGCTTATTCTACCGATTACTTATACTATCGCAAGAGAATTGAAAATTGATCCTATTCCATTCCTGATAACAGAAATTATTGCCTCCAATATCGGAGGAACTGCGACCCTTATTGGAGATCCGCCTAACATCATCATCGGTTCAGCAGCCGGTCTGACCTTTATGGATTTTGTCAGAGAATTGACTCCAGTGATTATTATTATACTCATTATTAGTGTCTTGGTACTGCTGTATATGTTCCGCAAAGATTTACAATCAAGTGTTGAACTTATGGAAAAGGTTGCCTGTCTTGATAATTCAAAGACGATAACCAATAAACCACTAATGATAAGGTCCCTCATAGTGTTATTACTGGTGATCGCAGGATTTATGCTGCACGAAATTATCCATATCGATGCTTATGTCATAGCCCTGTTCGGGGCAAGCATACTCATGCTCTTTGAGACACCACGCCAAGTCATGCACGAAGTTGAATGGACAACCATCTTTTTTTTCATAGGATTATTCATAATTATCGGCTCCTTTGCGGAACATGGTGGAGTTAAGTTACTGGCAAGTCAGGTTCTAACGCTCACACAAGGCGACCAAAAGTCAACTGCTATGCTTATTCTCTGGGCATCAGGGGTTTTTTCTGCAATAATTGATAATATTCCCTACACAGTAACCATGGTTCCTCTAATAAACGAGTTGAAAGCAAGTATGGATGTATATCCCCTCTGGTGGAGCCTTTCTCTCGGGGCATGCTTAGGTGGTAATGCCACCATCATCGGTGCTGCGGCAAATGTAATCATTGCTGAATCGGCTCATGCGTTCGGCTGTAAGATTTCTTTTTGGCGATTCCTGAAATACGGACTATTAATAACCTTTATTTCCTTTGTTATTAGTTCAATATTCTTATATATAAGATTTTTCCAATAACCAGGAAATTAATAAAACAGCTTACCAGAAAATAGTTTTTGATATAAAACAAGTAATTCCAGCACCGCAAATACCAACACGGTCTAAAGAATAGCTCGTTAACAGTAAGCTATTAGTCTTTATAGATGTTGTTTCTTATTGAAATACCAGATCGATTTATGGGTAAAGCATTAATAAACAGGAATATTCTGTTTGAACATCTCGGCAATAATATTCTCCATCGAGTATAGGCCAGCGGGCTGATTAACAAGCCATTTTGACGCAAATATTGCTCCCTGACCAAATACCGCACGATTAAAACTCTCATGAACAAGGCGCATCGTTTGGTTGGGTAGTCCAAAAATGATTTCGTGACGGCCTACAATACCGCCAACTCGAATTGAATTAATATGTTCTTGTTCGCTCAAGTTAAGTGCTTTAGCTATTTTCTTTGCTGTACCGGATACTTCTTTCTTTTCCCTGAAGTGTTCCTCAACGATTTCAATATCAGCATGCGGCGCAATTTTCTGAAGAATTTGTCCAGCAATTAACAGCACATTAACCCCAAGAGTAATATTGGGAGAATATAAAACCGGTGTTTGTGAACTTAATGATTTAAGCAGATCAAGGTCTTGCTGTTCGTACTTCGAGATGGCTGATACAATCCTTGTTCCCTGGTAAGCTGCTGGGGCATAGGAATAGATCCCAGTGGAACTGGAGAAATCAATAATAAGATCGGTATGATTTTTTACGTAGAAATCCTCAGTAATATCATCTATGGAATAAATCTCTCCACGGTCGAATTCAAAGCCAAGTAATCGGCTGGCATATTTGTGATTATCAGTACGACTCTCGCGGATGACCCATGAAAGGTGAAACTCATCGCTTTTTAAGAATTCTCCGGCAACAAGTCTGCCTGTTTTTCCAAAACCAAATACTCCCACAGTTAGTTTTTTCATTTATGCTCTCCTCGAAAATTATATTGCTTCCCAGATATTAGCAAGCATAAAAAAAGACCACTATCAAAACATAAAAATATGTTTTGATAGTGGCCCGCCTATCTTCTATTATCCTTCAGAGTTAATTTGTGGATGAACTCTGAACCCACTTTTATGATATTTTACCGGATTGAATTTGTCAAATCCTGCGACTGACGAAATCAACATTAATAACCCTGGCTCAATTTACTTTTTTTATGAACTGCGTATAATGCGTGCCAGGGAGGTGATGACACCTGAACACCAATACTTTTTTAGTCCGTAACCCTTCCTACCGGGGTATCGTTTACTTTTATACGAGGAGGAACTTTATGAAACAGCCTATTATGCAATGTATGCTTTTATTTTTAGGAATATTCCTTATAACAGCCTGCACAAGACAGGCAAGTGTAAAAACAGTTGAGCCTAATGCTGCAGCGTTTATTAATCCTGCAAACAAGAGCAAGGTAACTGGATTACTCTCGTTCAGACAGACGGACAATGGTGTTAGAATTAGCGGAACAATAACTGGGCTAACACCTGGGGTTCACGGTATCCACATCCATGAGTATGGCACCTGCAATGCAGATGCAAGTGCCGCGGGAGGTCATTTCAATCCAAACAAATCCCAGCATGGTTCTCCAGCTTCAAAGAGCAGACATGCCGGGGACCTTGGCAATATAACTGCTAACCAGAAAGGTGTCGCCTCAGTCAATACTATTGGCAAACACATCTCATTAGGAGGCAATAATAACGTTATTGGGCGTGCCATCGTTATTCATGAACGGGCAGACGATTATATAACCCAACCCTCAGGTAACTCAGGAAAACCTATAGGTTGTGGAACTATCGGAATAGCAAAACAACGAGAACAGTCCAATGCGAAAGCAAAATAAAAAAGAGGACAGACCGCAGATTTTATTCTCATCAAAAGCTCAAAAGAACTCTCCGGGTTCAAAGCCTATAAGGGATTGACAGAATTCGCACTCATTTATTATGATATGAATGGGTCTGGTATATGCGTTGCAAAATGCTCCGAAAATTAAACATAATCGACTATCGGGACTCTACCAAAACTAAGCTTTGAGTCGCAGTTTTTTGTTTCTGTCACAACTAAAAAATCGTTACTATTATTTCTATAGAGCAAAAGGAGGTGTCACAATTAATAGCGTTTTTTAGCTCGGATACTGCAAGAAATAACAAAACAGCTAAAAAGCAATAAACGTATTGATTGTGACATCGTCAGTAGACAACGGACAATATTATTTGTTACGAGATTAAGCATGGAGGATAAATATGTATAGAAAAATTATTATAACAGCCTTAGTATTAACTTTTGCACTATCAAACTATGGTTTCAGCGCAACAAGGACGTATCAGAAAGTTACCAGAAAAGCAGTCGAAATATTACCAAAAACGACAACAACAAAAACACCCTATCTTACTCAGGATATAAAAACAAATACTGCCCCCGCTAAACCACCGACAAAAGAAGAGCCTAAAAAAGAGGTAATACAAGAAGTTGCAGATGTTAAAGATCCAATTCCAGCACAACCAGTTGTAGTTAAGAGTGTTCGTGATCCATTGCCGGATTTTCAACTTGGACTCAGAATCGGCGCGATTGCTCCAGCATTTGGTATAATTGCGGACGCTACTGTGCTTCCGGTTGTTTTATCTGATACTACAGCATTGTTTACTCGAATTAGTGTCGGTACTGCCCAAGATGGCAGTACTAGCTCGACGGTAGCTTATATCACTGAGCTCGTCAGGTTCAAGAAATCGAAAGACCCAATGGCGTTCTACGCAGGTGCTGGAATCAATCTTCCTTTTGCCTCCGGAGCAAATGCCGGGTATAACATTGTATTAGGAGTAGAAAGAAGTATATCGTTTTTAGATATGAAAAATGAAGCTGTCTTCCTGGAAACGGGACTAAACAGTTTTAAAGCAAAAAATGTCGAAAAATCGATGCTGAACTTCCTTGGCGGATATAAGTTTTCATTCTAACTTTCATGAGGCACTGAGGACATTTCCCGGTGCCTCTATTTCTTATCTGGCAGAAACGATTATCTTACATTGAAGTGCATCAAAAAACCTGCTTCTTCGCGGGCGGTTAGGACGTTTGCTTATTCACCCGGCAATTATTAGCTCATTTTCTATTTCTGTAGTATATGTTACTATTATAATTCATGAAAAAGCATAAAGTTATTAATTTCTCTGCATTTAGCAAAAAAGAAAATCTCTTGAGAGAACTTCTGGCAACTTCTCCTTTCTCAAAAGCTGCCTATCAAAAAATAGACGAATTGACCAAAGAAGCTGATATTGACAATTTTCTTACCATTAAATTAAAATCGGCAAGCATAGACTCCATAGACTTAATCGGCTTTATTATAGAATCTTATGGAAAAGTACCGGCATCTCTGTCTCTGACCGACTATCTTAATAACGAAACCTATAGCTATTACCAAAAACACAGAGTTTACAAAATGGCGGAATTCTTTAAGCTTTCAGAGATTGCCGAGCCAAAAAAATCACCCCGTTATGAGCCGGGAAATGACATAAAAAAAACCAGTTTGCTCGAAATGCTCGATATCTCAGAACAAGGAGATATGCAAGCTGCCAGCGTCGTCAATACTCTTCTCGATTCTGCAAAGGCCCAAATACTGGACATGATCGACTATATTGGTAATTTCGACGATCCCCGAACTTTTAATCTATTAAAATTTTTTGGGGTTGATTCAGATAATGATATAAAAATATCTGCGATTTCGCAGCTGGGCTTTATTAAAAACAAACAATCATTAGCCTATTTAGCTAACTTTTTAGAGACTTCCGGTGACAATAAGGACATTGAGTTAGCTTGTATACAGTCTTTGCAGAAAATTGTTTATTCAAGGGAAATAGACCTCTCTTCGGTTACCCCCTACCTCGAATAGCTCTTTCTATCTCCTTATCGCTATCTTTCTTTTTCATATCTTCGCGTTTATCATAGAGCTTCTTAGCTTTGCAAAGTGCAAGGTCTACTTTTACTTTGTTCCCTTTCCAGTGTAGATTGAGAGGAATAAGCGTAAGTCCTTTTTCTTTAATTTTCCCAAATAATTTTCTTATTTCGTTACTATGAAGAAGCAACTTTCTTTCTCTTGCCGGAGGTGGATTAAACATGTTTCCCTGTTCATAAGGATTAACATGCATGTTAGTAATCCAGACTTCGCCATTCACTACCCGGGCGAAACTATCGTTAAGGTTCACCTGATGATGCCGAATGGACTTTACCTCAGTTCCAGAAAGTACAATACCGGCTTCGTACGTCTCAATTATCGAATAATTAAACCGGGCTTTACGATTATCAGTAATAAGATACGGTGTTTTCTTGTCGTTCATATACACTCTACCATGCCAGGGAAATTGTCTGGTCTTAATACATTGTATCCCAACTATACTACTATACATCAAAAATTGACAATATCATTTTAAAAATGCTACTATTCTTTATAGTTCAGAGGAAACCGGACATGAAAAAATATCTATCAATCTTAATTAGCCTACTAATCAGCATATTATTATTACTGTCGCTCTCATCTTGCTCTAACGTACAAAGCCAGGTAACTCCCAGGTTGCAAGGGTTTGACCAGATACCTGCACAGGTAGATCTGCTTGCTGATGACGGCAAATTTGTAAAAACCGAACTTCCGGCTGTGAATATAAAGGCCGAGGTGAATACGCCTTCTAATCCTTTAAGCATAATACGGACAGAGAACCTCCCGGGAATAACAATAACCTCATACAAAGTCAAACTCTCCTACCAGAATACAACACTTTCTTCCACACCAATCCCCGAATACTCAACAAAAACTACAGTATATATTAAACCAAATGAGACCGTAAAGTTTTCTTTTCCATTCTTCAATGACCAACAGTGGAAATTGATCCTAAATACTTATGCTGTAAACAACCTGTCAGATCAGAGTGTTTATAGTTGGTTTATCGGGGTAAATGCTTCTATAACATTCTATGGACATGACGATGCCGGAAATGACTTTGAGATCCCAGGGTCATTTACTGCATCCTTTGGAAATATATACTAATTAGCTCTGTCTCCGAAAAAATCTCAACAATAACAAACTCGAGTAAACGCCTCTTAGATTTCATATCCGACAAGCATCCGAACTACATCCATGATATAATAACAAATGGATCAAATGCCTTGTATAGCTTAGCGTAGACGAAAATACGATAGCTATGGGCCTGATTATATAATAAGGGGCAATGGAGCTAGTAATGGACATATATTATTTTATGATACAAGCTGAACCATTAGATTGTAATACTGAAAAAGCACAACATTTAGGGGCATACGTGAATTGCTGGGTAAAAGCTGAGAATAGTGATAGCGCAATTGAACAGGCCTGCGGATATATTAATAATGAAGAATGGAAGCCGCTTAAAGTTGAAGAACACTTTATTCCAGAGAGAGCCGAGTACTTAGAACAAGGGCTTGAAGCCTCTTTAAAATGCTATGATCAGGCGGTTGAAGAAGGCATTAGTGGAATATTTTACTGTTACACTGAAGAAGACTGCTAATTTCAATACCTTACCTGGCGGCAGCTGAAGCTAGATTTGATGCGCCAGGAGAATAATTCAAATAGTTGTCTACCGCTATAACATAGAAGCTGTAGACTTGGCCTGAATTTAACCCGGTTATTATATAAGGACCTGCCTTTATCACGGTTTCATCTCTTAGGAGCTGATACGTACCACCTATCAAACAATACAATCGATATCCTGCAAGGTCCCTCTCGGAGTTCCCATTCCAGGATAAAATAATTGAGCCTGTATCTATTCCGGTTCCAGCAGAAAGTCCAGTAACATTAACAGGCGACTGATTATTAGTATAATAACGCTGACACATCACGCTCTCGTTACCGGAAAAATCATACGAACTTATCCGATACCAATAATCACTGTTTGGTGCTGTCGTGGCATCTAAATAGGAAGTGTGTCCAGTTTTTCCAATATAATGGTACACCCCTTCATAATTGGAATCACCATCTGCTCTGTAGACCTTATATCCGGCAATATCAGTCTCTCCGTTTTCAGCCCAGGATAGCATCATAGTTGAATTAACCGGGCTATATCCGCGAACCCCCAAACTTGCAGGAATTGCTGGAGCAATATTATCTAAGGAACTTACGGTCCCTGATTGTAAGGACTCTTTTCCATCTTTCGAGATAGCTGTGATCTTATACCAATACTGAACTCCAATCCCCCGGTCAGTATAGGTCGTAGTGTTCGCTGACACTTCTTGATACCGAGTATTGAATGGCCCGGCCTCTGCTATTGACCGATATATTCTATAGCCGGACAAATTATTCCCTATCGCACTTCCATCCATGTAGGTTGTAACAGCGTTCCAGGTAAGAATAATTTCGGCTATCTGGGTGTTAACATAAATGCCGGCAGGAATTGCAGGAGTAATCGTCGGATCAACGGTAACCGGCTGCTGATATGCACCAGAATTGTTGTTCTGGTTATTATTATTGTTATTATTCTGGGTTACATTGCTTGTCGGGTAATTGATATAAAATAGCCAGGAATATCCGGACTCATCAGTACCGTCACTCACTTTTGCTGTAATTGATATAATATCGCTATTTCCAGTGAAGTTAGGCGCCGTCCAACTTACAGACGTTGTATTCGTTGCCGAAAGCATTCCCGCTGAGCATTCCCATAAGTAAGTAAGGCTATCGCCATTAGCATCAGTGGCGGCAAAATTCAATGAGACCCCCTGTCCATCAATAACGTAGAGATTTGGTTTGGCAACACTAATTATTATCGGAGCGGTATTTCCTGAGCTTTTTGTTATTTGACCGCAACCAGTTACCGTTAACAACAGAATCGCACATAAAAGATACCAGTATAACTTCATATACTATCCTTTTTTGCATCAGATAATAGAATATAATTGGGATGAACGCCCTTTTCTCTTAATCATAACAAAAGTAAAAATATTAATCAAATAATATGAATGGGTGAGCCAATTCGATGCGTTAGCGAAGGCTCTACAAAGGATTTATTTTTCCGCAGACATTATCAGGAATCCAGCCGTTAAAACCATTATCAAGCGTTATTCTCGTCCAGCCGGAATTGGTTTCTTTGACAATCGAAAACTTAAATCCTTCATGGACCACGAAAAGTGTCTGGAAGCTCTCGCCCGGACCGCTTCGAACGTCCACTTTTTCTGTAAGGACTATTCCTCGAAGTATATCTGAATAACTGACGTATTTAAAAGAAAACCAGAGACTTGAGAGAATAAATAACGGAATAATGGCATAATAGTAAGTCAATTGTACTCTATGGTTATTCCGATTATTGATAAACACCAGAGCACCCACTAAAAAACTGATTGCCGCCAGCCAGAAAACCCATGAGACTTCATTCATACTGAAATACGCTAGCGTTGTTCGAAGCAACATAGTACCGAATGAATTCGTCGGTTCAACCTTATCTATTACTTTGCTCTGAGCAATCAGCAGATTATCTTTAATATCCTTGTCCCTAGGTGCGAGCAGCAACGCCTTTTCATAATAAAGGATCGATTTCCCTATATTTCCTTGTTTATAAAAAGTATTACCGAGATTATAAAACAAACCTGCATTCTTGATACCGTAGTTATCTGCCAATTCAAGGTATAATTGTCCCGCCTTGCCATAATCCTGACTTTTGTAATAATCATTCGCAGTTTTAAACGTGGCAGTTGCATCGGCAAATACACAATTGGTTGCAGTAACCATCAAAAACAGAATAAAAAGAAAAGAGAACTTTTTCATAACATCACCTTCGAAAATATTTATCGATCTCAGTCAATACCATACGGGTTTCATTGTACATTTCCTGCAGTTCATTATTATGAGAATTTTTTCCGCCATACCGGCTTATATCACACAAATCCAGTATTGAAATAAGCTTTTTAATTACCTCTTGCGGCACTCCAAGTCCACTGCACTTATCAACGATCTCAGTCTTGGTAAGGCCCTGAGATGATACTCCGAATTTATCGGCGACAGCAATAGTTACAGCCTCATTTATAAGCAGATAGAACTCCGCCGGTGTATTTTCTTTCATCGGCTTCCTGGCTTTCTGTAATATCCCCAATCCTTTGCTGACGGCATTTCTCATACGCAAAGAATCGGAGTTCTTGTAACGCAAATGCTTTGCAAAAAGATACAAGATATTGATAAAAAGAACAGATATCCCAAACAATAACGATAATTTAAAAAATAAAGATTGATTGAAACTGGCAACAGGCTCAAGCCGGGACGTTTCTTTAATATAATTAAGATCTTCTTTCAGCTCATTTATAGTTTTCTTGTTAACGAGTCCAGATGAATCCGCAGTCTGTTTATTATTACCGCTGCCCTTTATAACGGTTATCGCTGGCATATCTATAGCGGAGGTAATATATTTTTTTTTGCTGACAGAGAAATAGGTAAAACTAACCGGATCGAGCTTATAGGTGCCGGCAACTCCGGGAATTAAAATAATCGAGGCCTTCTTCACCCCTCGCAACTTGTCTCCATCTACTTTTACATCGACAGATTCTTTAGAATCGAACTTTTTAATGTCTTCAGGCAACACGAGTTCAGGTAGCATAACGTCTTTGACATTTCCCTCACCTTCAACTTCTACCACAGCATTAATAACATCGCCGACAGCTACCTTCGTCGCATCAACGCTGACAGAAAACCGGTAATCGCCAATACCGCCGCGCGCATTTCCCTGAGACACGGATGGTAAAGGCAGAACCATTATTGTAAGAGGTTTTGAGAGAACTTCTTGAGCCGGATCAAAATAGCTCATTTGCAGGGTAACTTTTGCCGGATCAATGCTAATCGCATTTGTTTGATATGCAGGAACGATTATCGCTCTGACTTCATCAACTATATAGTCATGATTACCTCTCGTCTCCTGATAAGTCCTTGTACTTTTATCTTTATCAAGAGGATAGGTCACAAATCCTTTGAAAAGCGGAGGTCGATAACTCACATCCCCAAAAATCCTTATTCTTCGATAAAACTTCGCTTTATAAATTATCTGCTCACCTACGTAGGGATCTCTTTTGGAAACACTCGATTCAAGGAATACTTCAGGCATCGAAGCGTTCGACCCCCGTGTATTTTGTTGAACTGAACTTGGAGAAATGACAGCCCGCGATTGCCCGGAAGATACCACTTTCAGGACAAGCTCTTTTGTTTGATAATTTTTATTGGCAATAGTAAACTGAAATGAAGGAATTTTGATCGTTCCGGCTTCACGCGGGGCAAGTGTGTATTGGAATTGTTTGCTACTGGAAATTTTTCCGTTAATCCATGAAAACTGGGATGACTGAGATGTATTCATAACCGAGAGTTTATCCAACTTCGGGAGGTCGGGCAAATCAATATTTCCGACATCCCCTTCCAAGGTAAGAGTCAAAACAACGCTTCCATCAAGGCTAATCTCATCGGTCGATAAAGAAGCCGCAACGTTTACCTCACTGTAAGCCATTCCAACAAAAGTGAGCAAAAATAACAATATTAATAAAGGTTTACCAATCTTTCTCAACATTCGTCTCACCCTTTGCAGATTGCTGAAGCTTAGTCGGATTTTGACCTTGCTCTTTTGCTACCATATCAAGTATCCGCTGCGCATCTTCCTTGGATATATCACCTTTTTCAGGAGGTTTTTCATTGTTTTTCTTGTTATCATTTTTATTATTATCATCGTTTCCCTGATTGTTTTTTTTATCTTTCTTCTGCTGATTATTATCTTGTTTGTCACCTTTTGAATCCTGATTATTCTTTTCTTTCATAACTCCTGATTGATTGTTATCTTTATGTTTTTTCCGAACAAATCCTAAGTTATATTTAGCATCCTGGTTCGTATTATCGAGATCGACAGCAGTCTTATACGCCTGGATAGCTTTGTCATATTGCCCGGATTTATAATAGTTGTTACCAAGATTATAGTTTACGATGCTCCGGTTCTTACTGCTCAGTTCAGGCGATGCAACAGCCTCCGACAAATACTTCCCGGCATCCTGATACCGGTTCATTTTATAAAAGGACACACCGGCATTGTTGCCGACCTTAGGATTTTTAGGCTCTTTTGAATATGCTTGCACATAGTGCTCAAGTGCATTCTGATATTCACCGGACCTGTACGACTTGTTCCCTGCGGCTACATCAGAACGTACCGAGGCACAGGCACTGCTGGACATAAATGCGGCTATTAATATAATAAAGATGAGTAAGTTTTTCATTATTAAAAAAAACGTCAGGTCCGTTCCCTCTTTCTCTCAGAAATTAATAACTCAAGCAGCAACAGCATGAAAGCCAGAAATAACGGATATTGATAGCGATCTTCATACTGCTCAGCAAGTTTTGAGCGGATCTCTTTCTGGTCCATGCTTCTAATTTCTTTATAAATCGTATCCAACTCGAATTCCGCCGGACTTGCATGATAATAGCCACCTTCAGTTGTTAGTGCAATATCTTTTAATAGTTTTTCGTTTAATCGAGAAACAATGATAGTCCCATTCCGGTCTTTCTTGTACCCGACCTTTACGCCATCGTTATCGAGCTGAGGAATAGGCTCACCTTGGACACTTCCGATCCCGACAGTAAAGATGATAACTCCTTCTCTCGCAGCTTTTTTGGCTGCCGCAAGAGCATTATTATCAAGGTCCTCGCCATCGGTTATCAGCAAGATGACTTTGTATTTTCTCTCCTTGTTACCGAAGACCAGTAACGAGGTCTCGATTGCTTTGGATATATTTGTCCCAGGCTCAGGAACAGTGTCCGTATCGATATTATTCACGAACAAGGAGGCTGCCTCATAATCGATAGTCAGGGGACATTGAATAAACGCGTTGCCGGAAAACGCTATAATGCCAATTCTATCCCCACGAAGTTTGTTCACAAATGATTTGATCTCATGCTTTGCTTTAATGAGACGGTTGGGCTTGATATCTTCGGTCAACATGCTCTTTGAAGTATCAACTGCAACAACAACATCCAGTCCTTTTCTGGTCACCGGCTGCATCTTAAATCCGTATTGGGGCCGGGCTATTGCAAGAATTAACAGTCCTAGTACCGCTATGCGCAACACATATTTGATTGTAGTTTTCTGCCGGCTTTTATTTGCATACATCTTTTTTACGACTTCAGCATCGCCGATACGTGAAATAAGCCGGGAACTATGACGAACAAACACAATGTACGCCACTATGAATACCGGAATACTCCATAATAAAAACAGATAATAATTATTTGCAAACCGCATACCACATTCACCATATCAAGCTGTTTATTGAGTGCTATGGCACCCGTCTTAACCACGTTAAGGATAAGATTATCTCCAGCAGAAAGATCAACATTGCCGGAACAAGAAAATAATTCGCAAGCTCGCCAAAATTATCATACTCTTTTATTTTCATTTCAGTCTTTTCTAATGAATCGATCTTCTTGTATATTTCTCTTAATTTATTACTATCGGTAGCCCTGAAATATCTTCCGCCGGTTATACTCGCGATCTGCTTAAGCGATTCTTCATCGATTTTCGTCATAACAAGACTTCCGTCAGGGTTCTGGTAATAGACTTTACCGTAGAGAGGATGGCTAAAGGGGATGGGAGCGCCGCCTTCTTTGCCAACACCTATGGCATATATCTTAATGTTAAAGCTCCTGGCCAGTTTCGCAGCTGTAATCGGGTCTATCTCTCCTGCATTATTATCGCCATCTGTCAGCAAGATAATTACTTTGCTCTTTGAGTCAGACTTACGCAGCCGATTAATGGAAGTCGCAATTGCCATTCCAATTGCAGTTCCATCCTCGATCATCCCAATTTTAACATTATTGAGAAAGGTCTCAAGTATGGCGTAATCAAGGGTCAGAGGAACCTGCGTATAACTTTTTCCGGCAAAAACAATGAGGCCGATCCGGTCATTTTTTCTTCCACGAACAAATTCTTTAAATAATTCCTTGGCTGTTTCAATACGATTTTTCGGTTTAAAATCTTCGGCTGCCATTGTTCCGGAAACATCAATTGCAGAAATGATATCAACGCCATGTGTAATGACGTCAATTGTTCTTGTACCGTACTGAGGACGCGACAGCGCTATAATGATGAGAAATAAAACAAATAAATGAATAGAGGGCAGCGCCTTATAAACCTTTGCTTTTAAACTAATAGTGTAATTCTTTAAAAGGTTAATATCCGAATAAAGAAAATACGAGCTTCTTTTTGTATAAAAGGTTTTCAACCACCAATAAATAAGGGGTAAAAAAACCAACAATGCCAGATAGTAAACAGAGCCAAATCTTATCATTTACAAACCCTGAGAATGCGATGGAGTTTCCATCCTAGATTTATATACATCGTAAAACTGGTCTAATATCGAATGTGCCTGAACCAGATATTCTTCTCCTTCTATTCGCGTAGGAAAATGTTTTGCGAACTTAACCAAATCAGCTGATTGCAGCCACTGCCGAAAAGTATCTTGCGTTTCCCACGTAAGCTTAAACGATTTCGTTGCCACTAATAATTCGCTGGTAGTCATCTCCAGCGCGTCCATTCGAAACTGTTTTTGCAGATATTCCCGTATCACCTCGGAAACTGAACTATAATATTCTTTATACATTTCATCGATAAGGAAACTTCCGGCATTTATGCTCTCGAACTTACGTTTCGCCTCTTCATATGGCTCAAGTTGAATTACGACCTGAGGCTCGTCAACAGCTTTCTTTCGTTTGAAATAGCGGATCAAGGCAAAAATAATTGCAGAGAAAATTGCCAGGCCTGCCAAAACAGCCGCAATAAGTTTCCAGGGATAGGGAATTGAAAACGGCGGCTTCACATCGCGAATATCACCTTTATCGGCAGCATTTGCACTCACTTCCCTCACGGTTACTTCCAGCGGAGGAAAAACTATACTGCGCTTACTAGTGCCATCCTGAATAGAAACATTCATTGTGGGTATGGTAAAATTGCCAAGATCATAAGCCGCAAGCAAATAGACGCCTTCGACTTTCTTCGCATTATTTGCATAGGTATTCTTAACAGTCTTCTCCTGAAACGATTTCACCTCAAAACTTCCAAAGCCTGAATCCGGACGGGGAAACGTAACTACTGCATTCCTGGGTACAATAATGGACAATGTATAGGGAAAATGATCTCCGATTATAACGGAGTTAACGGACACCTTTGCTTCAGGGCGCAACGAGTTTTCAGCATTAACTACAGGCAGTACCGAGAGAAAAAACACGGCAATTATTATTACTTTGAACCTCAACATCTTTCGTCTCACTATTGCTCCTTCTTATTATCGTCGCTTTTCACGGTATCTGAAATACCTCATCAAGGACTCGACATACGAACCGGTAGAACATATGAAAATAGGTTCGACATTGATAGTCCGGAATAATTTATCAAGATTTCGCTGCGCTTCTTCCCGGTCTTTTTTAAACGTTGCTGCAAATTTGCGGTCGGAAGTATCGACAACCAGCAATTCGTCTTTTTCCTCATCATAAAGCTCAATAAGCCCAATATCCGGCAACGATTGCTCCATAACGTCATTAATAACGACCGGAATAACATCATGTTTCTTGTTCAAAATCGACAACGACTGTTTCCAATCAGAATCAATAAAATCTGAAAGAATGAATATCAAACTTTTCTTTTTGACAGTTTTATTCAATCGATCTAATGCTGCCTTAATATTTGTGGCTTTATGCCGGGGACTAAAATAGAGGACCTCTTGAATAACTCGCATGGCATGCTTTTTGCCTTTTTTCGGTGGAATATACTTTTCGAAACCATCCGAGTAAATAGCAAGTCCTACATTGTCATTATTTTTGATGGCTGAGAAAGACAACAACGCGCTCATCTCGGCTGCGATTTCACTTTTGGTGGCTATTCTTGTCCCTAATTTGAGCGATGCAGAGGCATCAACAACAAGGATAACAGTCAATTCACGTTCTTCGTGAAATACTTTGATAAAGGGATATCCGCTTTTTGCTGTCACATTCCAGTCGATTGCCCGAATATCATCGCCAGGCACATAAGCCCGGACTTCGCTGAACTCCATCCCTTTCCCTTTGAAGGCACTATGATAGCCGCCGGAAAGTAACGAATTAACAGTTCTCCGGGTTTTTATCTCAAGGTATTTTACTTTCTTTATTATATTTCCAGGAATAAATTGAGTCATAATTCCCTTGGTTATGGAACCGGTATCTCATCAAATAATATTTTTATAATTTTCTCAGAATCGATCTCTTGAGCTTCGGCCTCATACGAAACAATTATTCTATGTCTTAGAACATCGTAACCTATCTCCTTGATATCCTCAGGGATTACAAATCCTCTCCGGTTAATAAAGGCATGGGCTTTCGCAGCTTTCGCCAGATAGATAGAAGCGCGGGGTGACGCGCCGAATTCGATAAATTCCTGGATCTTTGCAAGACCTGGATATTTGCCGGGATTTCTGGAAGCATCTATAATATCGACAATATAATTCTTTATTTTTTCATCGATATAAACCTGATTAACGATTTTCCTAGCTTCAACAAGCCTCTCCGGAGTAATCACCTTTTGCAAGGTTACCACCGTGTCCTGGGTAATCAGATCGATAATTTGTCTTTCTTCGTTTTTTGAAGGATAATCTACTTTGATCTTTAACATGAACCGATCGACTTGCGCCTCAGGCAACGGATAGGTGCCTTCCTGTTCGATCGGATTCTGGGTAGCCATAACCAGGAATGGCAGGGGCAATAAATACGTCTTATCACCGATGGTCACTTGTTTTTCCTGCATAGCTTCTAGCAAGGCACTCTGCACTTTTGCAGGTGCTCTATTGATCTCATCAGCAAGAACAATGTTCGCAAATATGGGACCTTTTTTAGGCACGAATTCATTAGTTTTTTGATTGAAAATCATCGTTCCAACAATATCCGCAGGCAAAAGATCCGGCGTAAACTGCATTCTGGCAAACGAAAAATCAATAATCGATGCCATTGTTTTGATAGTTAAGGTCTTAGCTAGACCGGGAACTCCCTCAAGAAGAATATGTCCGTCAGCAAGCAGACCAACGAGCATTCGCTCGATCATATATTTTTGACCAATGATCTGTTTGGCAATCTCAGACATAATCTGGGAAATAAAAACACTTTGTTCTTGAACTTTACTATTAATAACGGTAATTTCTTGTAGCAAGGCAGGTCCTCCTTACATGAATTGAATTATGATGCCGCACTTTCTTTACTCGAAGCAGGAGAGCTGGAACTCCCAGTCGTCGTTGACGCTTCTTTCGGAGAAGTTGTTGATACGGAAGCCGTATTAGATGAAGCTGTGGTTGTTGACGAAGACGCAGTACTTGATGAACCGGAACTCTTATAATCAGTAACATGAAAGCCGGAACCCTTGAACGAAATACCAATAGTCTGCGAAATCATTTTTTTCGATTCGCCATTACATTGAGGACATGGCAATTCAGGACTTTCTGATATACTATGGAATGTCTCGAATACATGATTACAGCTTTTGCATTTATAATCATAAAAAGGCATAGATATTGATCCCTTCTGTACTTTTTCGCTAAATTCACTTAACTACAAAGTGTAATTATAATCAAATTCCGTATATTTTCAAGAGGGTCGAGCAACCTCCTATTTCCTGAATTTCGCTAATTGCTCAAGTACATTCCGGAGCTTGCGCAGGGATTCCCCATACCCAGCCCAGTCCCCGCTCTTTTGTTTTTCCAGCGCTTCGTTATAATTGTCGAGAGCTTGTTTCGCGAGTCTTTCGTATTCCGGACTTGCGGTAACAACATTGCCAGTCGTTTGAACTGCGACATTTTCGGTAATAGGTATATTTCCGAATACTTTGGCTATCGCTTTCTCCAAATCGGTTTCCATAACAACATTATCTCCATAAGCAACAATCACACGTTTAAGCTGCGGAAGGTTCGATGCTGTGGCCTGAAGATAAAGAGGCTCGACATAAACAAGCGAGTTCTCTATCGGGATAATCAGGATATTGCCTCTGATGATCGTAGACCCTTTTTGTCCCCAGAGGGTAAGCTGCTGAGAGATGTACGTATCCTGATCAATTCTTGATTCGATTTGCGTAGGGCCAAAAATCTGCCGTTCTTTCGAAAGCTTATAAACCGAAAGCTTGCCATACTCATCAGGATTATTTTTTGATACCAGCCAGGAAATCAGATTATTCTTGTTAGAGGGAGTATATGGTATCAGCTGCAAGAAATCAAAATTATTTTCATCAGGCAGCTTCATAGTAATGTAGTAAGGCTCCATCACAGCTTCAGATTCATCGTTCTTCTGTTTCGGGATTTCCCAGACATCCTCCTGGTTGTAGAATACCTGAGGGTTCGTCATATGATAATTTCTGTACATATGTGCCTGTATCGCGAAATAATCATTGGGAACCCGGACATGGCTTTTGAGGGAATCGGGCATCTGAGAAAAAGGTTTGAACACCCCTTTGAAAATGCTTTGATAGGTCTTAATAATCGGATCTTTTTCGTCCATAAGGTAAAATGCAACGGTACCATCATAAGCATCGACCGTAATTTTGACAGAATTACGAATATAATTGATTGAATTATTAAACGGCTGAGAATAAGGATACTGATTCGAGAGGGTATATCCATCCATCATCCAGTAGATCCGGCCATCAGCTACAACAACATAGGGATCTCTGTCATAAGTAATAAAAGGCACTATCGTTTTAACGCGGTCCATAATGTTCCGGTTATAGAGGATCTTGCTGCCTTTCTTAATATACGAGGTAAAGAAAATATTCTTATCGCCAAACTGCACTGAATATAGCAGCCGGTTCAACCATGAATCAATTGCAATGCCTCTACCTCCTGCGTATTGGGTATAGACGTTATCGTCGCCTTTCGGATAATCAAATTCCTTAATGTCAGTGTTTACGATAACATACTCATTTGCCCGTTCACCAAAATAGATCTCCGGACGATTGATTTTGTACGGTACCGTCGATACCGGAGGAATATTCTTTATGTAGAATTCCGGCATCCCGTCACTGGTAAACTGATTAACCGGGCTCATGACAACACCGTAGCCGTGGGTATACTGCAGTTTCCTGTTAACCCAGCTCTGAGCTTTGTCCGATAGCTGACTTCCGATCAATTCCCTCGCAGATATCATGACTTGCTGAGATTTGCCGCCGAGGTCGTACCTATCGACGTCGACATTCGCAAACTCGTAATAAAGGCGGATCTCTTGTAACTGAGAAAAGGTCTTAAGGATAGGAGTTTCATCCCAGACCCTGATGTTATCAATTATCTCCTTATTATTTCTGATCTCGTTCATGTTCAGCTCTTCTAATGCCGGGAAAAAACTCTCAGAAACATTTTCAAGATTAAAGGCTTTCCTTGTATAATTGATGTTATGCTCGAGATAGGGTTTCTCTTTTTCATATTCGTTTGGGTTAACAACAAAATTCTGGATCAGCCCAGGATATATTCCCCCAAAAAACACGCCGCTTACCAGAAGGACAAACAACACCATAATCACCGGTTTAAAAGTCGGAATATAAATATCCAGGAACAAGATAGCCCCTGTCAATAACGATAGCCCTGCCAGCACCGCGTAGTTGAGAAATCCGGCATGAATATCCGTATATCCCGGACCATGGAACAACTTACCGCCAGTCGTAAGCAACAACCCATAACGAGACAACCAGAACTTTATAGCTAAGAGAACGAAAAATAGAGCACCCAAGGTTAAGAGATGGGCTTTAATTTTTTTATCTCGAAAGATAGATAACGAGATTCTTAGTAACCCGAACTGAAGATAAACGGCAAAAAGAATAATGAGGGCTATAACAATAATCAACATCAGGAAAGCAACAATAAAATTATAGAAAGGTAAACTGAAAAAATAAAAAGAAATCGATTTCCCGAATAATGGATCTATAACCGTTGAAGGAGCCTGGTAAATGAACCGGAGTACTTTATCCCATTGAACGTATCCCTGAACCCCCCCTACAACAAAACTTACCAGGGCAATAACAACCAATAAAACGATTAAGGTATATCGTCTTATAGCACCCTTAAGCAAATCCATGACAGGATTATAGGTAAACTTATCTTGCTTAAATAAGCGGTCCAGAAGTGAGTCGACAATCTCGGACTTGTTTTCAACATCGCGAATAATTCTCTGCGCAATAAATAAATTTGCGGCAAAGAACAGAAACGTGCCGAGAAAAAAAACAGCAAACAAGCCAATTTTGGCCAGCGTAGAAATGAGAAAAACATTTTTGAAGCCAACATCGACAAACCATAAATAGGATGGATATATCCTAATGAACAAGTAAACTACCAACAGTGTTAAAAGTAATAACACAATACGCCAGAAAAACTTCACAGAATTAATCATCAGGCTCCCCTTTGTAATAACATAAGACCTCTGGTGAACACTACGTACACCGATACTCTACTGTCGAGCTGCCACTAGCTTTACTGCTTCAGCCACGACCAATGCAACCTGCTTATCAAAAACCGAAGGGATGATTTTCCCACTCGCTAATTCCTCTTCAGTAACAATAGAAGAAATAGACCTGGCTGCTGCGGTAAGCATATCAACGGTAATCTTCCTGGCCTTTGCGTCAAATAACCCCCGAAACAAGCCAGGGAAACACAATACATTATTAATCTGATTAGGATAATCCGACCTTCCGGTAGCAATTATAGCGCCAATATCGGCAATTTCCTCCGGCATAATCTCAGGAGTAGGGTTCGCCATAGCAAAAACAACCGGGGTTTTGCTCATGGTAAGGACCATCTCTCTCGTTAGAGATCCTGGGCCTGAAACGCCGATGAAAACATCGGCATTTTTGATTACATCTTGAAGCAATCCGCTTTCATTATTAGGATTGGTCCTGGTGACATATTTTTTCTTCGCACCGTTCAAATCTTCCCGGACATTAGATAAGGCTCCGCTTCGATCACAGCCAATAATGTTCCTGGCGCCATTTGCTAAAAGCAGATTGGTGATAGAGGTCCCCGCAGCGCCAATACCGTTAACTACGATCTTCACATCGCTAAGGTTTTTGTGAACAATTTTGAGAGCGTTAATAAGTCCGGCAAGTGTTACAACTGCCGTACCATGTTGATCATCGTGGAAAACCGGTATATCAAGTTCGTCAATCAGCCTGCGCTCAATTTCAAAACAACGAGGTGCGGCAATATCTTCCAGGTTAATGCCGCCAAAGGTAGGGGCAATCAATTTTACGGTTTTGATTATCTCTTCCACATCCTGGGTATCAATCAGGATAGGAAAGGCATTAACCCCGCCAAATGCCTTAAAAAGCATTGCCTTGCCTTCCATAACAGGCATCGCAGCCTTCGGGCCAAGATCACCAAGTCCAAGTATAGCAGTCCCGTCAGTAACTATCGCAACCGTGTTTCCGGCGATTGTATAATCAGGATAGATCTTAGGATCATTCGCAATTTCTTTGCATACTTCGGCAACTCCGGGAGTGTAGGCTAAAGATAACTGGGTATAGTTATCAAGGCTCGTTCTATTCTCAATCGAAATCTTACCATTTTTATGAAGTTCAAATATTTCTTCTCTGCTTATCTGTATCATTATCTATCCTCTTTATTCATTATTCTTAATAAATTTTCCTTATTATAAGCCCTGGGAGAAACAATGTCTATTTGCTTTTGCTTATCAGTATATACGTAGCAGACAAGACATTTTATCCTTATCATAATTGAGAAAAATTATTATCATAAATAATTTTTTCTGCTTGTCATTATCGAGTATTATACTATAATGTATCTATGATTAACTTCAAATTAGAGACTGAATATATTGAATTAAACAAACTGCTCAAAGTCACGCAGATATGCAGTAGCGGCGGGATAGCGAATCACCTTATTACGGACAAGCTGGTCAGGGTTGACGGAGAGATTGAAACCCGCAAACGCTGTAAGATCAGAAGCGGACAGCGGGTCACCTACAAGAACAAGTCAATACTTGTTGAATAAGTTATTTCCCTTTTAGAAACAATTACAGGGAGTCTCACATGGGAGAATATTTAAATTGGGGTGAAGAAGGAATTTTATATAACACCTTGCCGGAAAGGTTCACACCTGAAACCGCCTCGAATTATATAAAAGAGCTGTCACAAACAGTTAACCCGAGAAAAGATATCAGGCAACTCATAGATGCCAGCAAATTGAACTATTTACCCAATGATGAGGCAAAAACCATCCTCGTTGAAGGGGTAAAAAAACTCAGGCCCCCCTGTAAAAACGAAAAAAATGCTATATATGGAATGACTGCCTTCACGAGAATAGCTACGAGGATGATAATAACGCTTGCCCAGAGGAATGACATTAAAATATTTGAGGCAAAAAAAGAAGCACTCGAATGGTTAATAAGTTAAAAACAAGATAATCTTAAATACTTTATCCCCCACCTTAAAACAAAAATAATGGGCAGTATCAGGTAGTTGGAATACTTGATCCAAAACTTGATCACCAGTAAAAACTTCAGGCACTGTCGCCTTGAAATTTCCTTTGCTATCAAACTTTAGAAGAATGCTACTGGACATCATATTACAAATTTCTTTAACGGTATCGAGCAACATGTCATCATCCAATTCTTCCCTGCTCATACCGGAAAAACCTGTAGCTATCTCATAACAAAAAGGTTTATCAAAAATAAACCAAAACTTTCCAGCAAATTTACTTCTGAAGTCGATCCTCACCATAATCTCAGATTGGAAATCGATCTGATCGAAAACAGGTTCAGTCGTACTTTGTAAAACCTGATCAATCACACCAGCAGCTGCTTCAGAAATTAAGCTATGGATTTTATCAAACTGCCCCAAATATGACTCCTCCATATGGCAATTATTTCACTTACCCCCACGTTAAACCGGATAATTCTTTCAAATTTTTCCATAAAAATATCATTTCCAAAATTAGTTTTGACCTTTTAAGACAAGCTCTATTTAAATAGAGAAAAATCAGCATTTAGAAACATGTATATAATATATAATATATGTTTATTAAAGTAAAAATCAAGCAAAATAAACATTTCAAGCTCTTCCATAAATATAGGTCATCTCAGCCAGCCTATCACGTACATAGGAATTAAGCTGATCTGGCAGCAAACGCCATAACCAATTGCCATTTGTTGTCGCTGGAATATTCATTCGAGCTTCTTCTCCTAGTGAAAGGATATCCTGGACTGGCACCATTGCAACATTAGAACCAGAGCTCAGAGCAAGCCGCATCAGTTCCCAACTCGCCTCGTCTTCCGAAACTTCTTTTCCGATATAGCGAAACAAACGCCGTTTATCATCATGCGAAGCTTCCTGCCTAAACCAACCTTTTGCTGTGTTATTATCATGAGTGCCAGTATATACCATGCTGTTTTTTACATAATTATGAGGAAGATAGGGATGGACAGGATTATCTTCCCCGAAAGCAAAAAGAAGCACTTGCATCCCGGGAATTCCAAATTGACGCATTACTTCCCTGACATCAGGGGTTATCGTTCCCAGGTCCTCTGCGATAATCGGGAAATAAGGAAAAAACTTATAGAGGACAGTAAAAAAATCCACGGACGGAACATCAGCCCATCTACCATTGATAGCGGTCCTTTCACCGAAAGGCACTTCCCAGTAGGCAACTAACCCACGAAAATGATCTATTCTTATAATGTTATAAAGTCCCAAATTATGCCGGATACGCTGTATCCACCAATGGTACCGCTGATATCGCAAAGCATCCCATTCGTAAACCGGATTGCCCCATAGTTGCCCAGTAGAACTAAAGTAGTCAGGCGGAACCCCCGAGACTGCGACCGGCCGCTTATCATAATTCAACTTGAAGAGATAAGGATGTGCCCAAACATCTGAACTGTCATAATTAACATAGATCGGGATATCACCAATAATCTGTATTCCATTAAGGTTACAATGGCATTTGACTGCTGACCACTGTTTATAAAAAATGTATTGTAAAAACTTTTCTTTCTCAATTTCTTCATTTAGGAGGGACCTCATATGATTAAGAGCTCCGTCATGCCGGTCTCGTATCTCTACAGGCCAGTCACACCAAAGGCTCCCCTGGAAATGATTTTTAAGGACTGAAAAAAGCGCATAATCTTCGAGCCAATCATTGTTCTTTTGGCAAAAATGGATGTAGCCATATCGCTCTTCTTTCACTTTGAACTTCATATGAGCCTGATTAAAAAGAAATTGTTTATACTGAGTAACTGACTCATAATCGACTTTTCCTTCGGGAAAAACCGGCATTTTTCCTATATCGGAAACATCAAGGTACCCTTCGTCAACCAATAGCTCAGGACTAATAAGCAGTGTATTTCCGGCAAAAGCAGAAATACTACTATATGGTGAGTTACCAAGAACTACCAGGGTTGGATTGAGCGGCAATACCTGCCAGTAGCTTTGTTTCGTATGGATCAGAAAGTCTATAAACTTATAAGCGCCTGGACCCATATCTCCAATGCCAAAAGGCGAGGGTAATGATGTAACATGCATAAGGAGTCCACTTCCCCGTTTATTCATTCTTCATACCTCCAGACAACTTATTATTCATTAATTATTATTTTTATCGATCAAAAAAGCACATTGTGTACCAATTTGGCTTAATATTCCTTTTTTTGCCATCTTTGTCAATTTATATTTTATCGACAAACGAATCGTAGCCTTGATTTCTTGATAATAACAAAAAATAAATATTTAATCTCAGTATTTTTTTTGGGAATACTCTCTATGAAGAAGATTAATGCCTTCCAGTCTTTGGTATTAGATTGTAATTCACATTATGGATATTTTTATTATAAATAACATAACTGTAGAGCTAAAATTACTTTTGGTTCAAAACCCGTAGCGAAACTGAATTAAAACGCCAGACACTCAACGTTGAAAAGTTCTTACAAGAATCCCTGACTCGCTTTCGGGAGGATATAATGTCATGAGAACTCCATTTAATAGAGTATCACAAACTATTTTCCACAATAGCATTAAATATGCTAAAATCGCTACATATGCTCACTCTAGACAGGTAGTCGAAATTTATATTACACTTAGAAGGATCATAAATCATTTCAGGAGGATATTTATGAAAAAGGTTAGAATATTATTGGTACTATTAATGGTGTTTGGTTTGAGCGCGCCTTCGTTTGCTCTTTTTAAGATCGGTGCAGCTTATACGGGATATTCCCAAGGTCAAGGAATGAGTGCTTCGCTGGAGTTCCCATTAATTCCATTGTTGCCGACTACATTCTATATAACTCAAATGAACAAACAAAACGTTGATCTCCCTCCTGTCACCTACGGCGGGAAGTCGTTTGCGGGATCAGTAGAATTCACATCTTTGGTTGGAGAATTACAAATAAAGACGCCGTTAAGCTTTATGGGCGTTTCATTTGGTGTTAATGGCCTGTTCGATGTAATCGCGGGTAAAGACGGAAGTGGCGAAATGGTAGCTTTACCGGGAAATGGCTATGCTGGAATGTTCGGAGAGTATACCAAGGACCTTTTGCCTTTTATTTCAGGGTATGCCCAATTAGGCTATCTTGTTAAAGTGCTCGACGGAGAAAAAACAATTAATGACAAAATTGAACCGGTTGAAGTAAATCTTAAGGATATCGATAAATCAGGATTGTTCTACAGAGCCGGATTAACTATCGGATTCTAATGAATAAACAAGAATACCTTTACGAGCACCGCGAATGCGGTGCTTTTTTTTGAGCAGAAACCCTATTTAACCAATTCACCGGTTTTATTTGTTTCGTTATTTGATATTGAAAAAACATGGAAGCTCATATATAATTAAGCCAATTAAACACGAGATAAATTAAATAAATGAACTATACAAAACAAACAAACCTTTTTCTACTCAATTTATTACTCGCCCTGCGCGGCGAATAATAACCATTTACCTATTTTTAATACAATCAACAATCCCACTCAAACAATGACCACTATAATAATATTTGGGGTCTAACCAGTCCCAAATTATAGTAATTAATGCTAAAATTGTATAAGGTTAAAAAAGGAGCCCTAAAATGAACAAAGATTTTTTGAAAAAATATAGACCCTATCCAAAAATAGATATTCCTGACAGGACCTGGCCAAATAATAGCATCACAAAAGCGCCGATCTGGTGCAGCGTTGATCTCAGGGACGGCAACCAAGCACTGGTAACCCCAATGTCGCTTGAAGAAAAACTTGAGTTTTTCCAGACATTAGTGAATACCGGCTTTAAGGAAATTGAAGTTGGATTCCCATCCTCTGCTCAGGTAGAGTTCGATTTCTTAAGAAAACTCATTACTGAAAACCTTATACCAACGGATGTTAGAGTCCAGGTACTCGTACAAGCAAGACGACATCTTATCGAAAAAACTTTTGAGGCTCTGGCCGGATCGAAGAAATCGATCCTTCATCTCTATAATTCGACATCTACTAACCAACGAAAGATTGTTTTTCAGAAAAGCAAACAAGAGATCATAGATATTGCAGTCCAGGGCGTTAACTGGGTAAAAGAATTCTCGCAGAAAACAAATACGCCTGTAACGCTTGAGTATTCAGCAGAAAGCTTTACCGGCACTGAGATAGATTATGCACTGGAAATCTGCAATGCCGTTATTAATGAGTGGGCCCCCACCCCTGAAAATAAAATTATTATTAATTTGCCGGCGACAATGGAGCTTGCAAGCCCTAATTATTATGCCGATATGATCGAGTGGATGTCCCGCCGCCTCAACAAAAGAGACTGCGTCATACTAAGTCTTCATACGCACAATGATAGGGGAACTGCTATTGCAGCGTCAGAACTGGGAATACTGGCAGGCGCCGACAGAGTCGAAGGGACCTTGTTTGGTAATGGCGAACGTACAGGAAATGCAGACGTCATAACACTAGCCCTTAACCTCTTTACACAGGGTATTGATCCGGAACTAGACTTTTATACTATTAATAACATCATTACTGCTGCTGAAAAGTATAATAAGATACCGGTCCATGTGAGACATCCTTATGCAGGAGATCTGGTCTATACCGCATTCTCCGGTTCCCATCAAGATGCTATTAAAAAGGGAATTGAGTACCAGAATAAAAAAGATGACCCATATTGGGAAGTGCCCTATTTACCGATCGACCCGGCTGATCTGGGTAGGAGCTACGAAGGTATCATCCGGATTAACAGCCAGTCAGGAAAAGGCGGTGTCGCTTACATCCTGGAAAAAGAGTTCGGCTACCAGCTTCCAAAGGATATGCATCCGGAATTCGCCAAAGTTGTACAGGCTATTGCGGATGGCACAGGAAAAGAAGTTAACAACCAGGACATTTATGCCGCTTTTGAAAATGAATATATCAAAAGAAAAACCCCGATTTCTTTTGTTTCTTTTGATATTTTGTCACACCAGAATAAACAGCTTACCTGCAAGTTAACTATCGAGGTGAACGCAGAGAGAAAAGAGCTGACCGGAATTGGTAACGGTCCGGTTGACGCATGCAAGGACGCACTCGCATCAATCAAGGAACTTGTGCAATTTAATATCAACGAATATTACGAACATGCCTTGAAAAAAGGTTCGACATCAGAAGCCATCGCCTATATCGAAATCGAAAACCCCTCTACTTTCAGTAAATATTTCGGGGTAGGAATTGATACTGATATTATGCAGGCGGCTATTAAGTCGATGATTAGTGCTCTAAATAGATCAATGAAATAATAAGTACTCCGGCTCCCCTCGCGCAGGGGAGCACATTTTTTGTGAAAAGACTCACTAGCTTTTACAGTTTTTGCTTTTACAAAAGGTACAATGACTGATTCTATGTTGCTCAGCAGCACATCGCGGACACTTAATAGTTTTGTAGGTACAGGCTATTTCGTCACGTTTTAACTTAAGCACCAAATTACATTTCTCGCAGGTAATATCAATTGACTGTTCTTCAGATGAAGACATGAGAAATCACTCCTCCAACAAAAAAAGCCATAAACAATGTTCCCAGCCATATCAAAAGTGCGTGTTTCCAGCTTTGCTCTTTAAACAGAATTACAAGCGATGCTACACAAGGAACAAAAAGCGTTATCGTCACTAAAGCAATTACTATCTGAATGGGCGTAAGCGCCAAACTGGTAAGTCCGGCTGCACCGAAATCACGTCTTACAAATCCCATAATGAAAACTCTCGCTGCTTCTTGCGGCAACTGGAGCCATTTAACAACCAAGGGTGCAAATACAACCTCAATTGACTGTAGCAGATTAAACACATGGAGAAACGAGACTATCAATGCGCCGAGAACAAACCAGGGAATCGCCTCATACATAAAATGATAAGTTTTCATCGTTGTTTTCGTCATGACGTTTGAGATCTTGGGCATACGAAGTGAAGGCAACTCTATAAATAAAGGAGTACTCTCTCCCTTCAATGTCAAATTAAGCAAAGATCCGACTGCAATAAAAAACCCAAAAATTACTACACTATACAAAAAAAGATATTTACTGCCGATAGGTGCAAGCAACGCAGCAATCACGCCCAGCTGAGCAGAACAGGGAATTGCAAATTGGAGCAAGATGATGGCTATTTTCTTTTCTCTCTCAGAGCCAAGCAACCGAGTCGTAATTGTCCCTGCAGTTACACAACCAAACCCCAGAATCAAAGGGATTATCGCCCTTCCATTAAGGCCTAACACATTCAAAGACCTATCAACAAAAACGGCAAGCCGAGGCAAATAGCCGCAATCTTCCAATATGGACAATGCAAAATAAAAACCGAACACTAATGGTAAAAGCAATCCAACAAGATAGGTCACCGTCATTGTTAACAAACCAAAATCACCAACCAGAATATTACCCAGAATACTTACCGGATCAATCATTTCTGCAACTAGCCCTCTCATGGCAGGCTCATAAATCCCTTGCATAACTGTTTTCTCTGTCACTCCTACAACTGTTTGAGCAACGAAAACACCCACAAATTTATAAACAACAAATAAAGCGCCGCACATTATCAAAAATGCCAGGAAGGGTTGCAGCATCCACTGTTCAAGTTTGTTCTTGAACCTATGGACCTTAGTAACATCTCTCACAACATGATCAATGATATCATTTACGATTTCCCGTCTTTTAATGTAGATGTCTCCTCGTGCTTCTACCGGCTCTATTCCATGCCGCTCACTGACATAAGGATCACCTTCCATTATCATCAAAGCTTCCGGCTGGGAGCCAACTACCCGTAACATCTCATGAAGCTTGAGGTGAAGTTCCGGGTTGATATTACCAGGCATTGCTTTGGGCAATAGTTCTTTAATCTCATCGAACCCCTGTTTTTTAACAGCAATTGTCCCTACAACAGGAACTCCTAAAAGATGGGACAGCAGATCAAGGTCAACCTCTATTCCTTCTTTTTTGGCCTCATCCATAAGATTAACGGCAACGATCATAGGAATACCCATGTCGATTAGTTGCTGCGTCAAAAACAAATCTCGTTCAAGATGCACCGCATCAACAATATTAATAATAATGTCTGCGCCAAGGATAATATCCCTCGCGACTTTTTCTTCATCATTAAAAGAAGATACACTGTAAATTCCAGGGGTGTCGAGGATAATATAATCGCCATACTTTCCCTGGCTGATTTCAATCGTCGTACCGGGATAATTAGAAACATCGACATACATCCCTGTGAAGTAATTAAAGAATATCGATTTCCCCACATTAGGGTTACCTACCAAAACAACCGTCTTCTTGTCTAAGGCAGTAGCAGCCGGTTTATGCGATTGATGGCGATGCATTATTATTCTCCTATAATCTCTAATATTATTTTTTGGGCTAACATCCTCCCGATGGCTAGTTCCTGATGGTTCTTTTTTATAACAATCGGTCCGCCCGGCAATTTTCCGATGCAGACTATCTTTGATCCGACACACAAACCCAATCTAACAAACTGCACAGCCAATTGCCCTTCCGGCAACGATACGATCCTTGCAACTGCTCCAACTTTCATTTGGTCTAATCCCATAATAATTACCCTCTATTCTGATATTTTTCCAGATACACTAGACTAAATAGGTTACTCACCTTCTCTGTTCTAAATATCCGGTAGCCGAGCTTTTGATAGAGATAAAGGTTTCGCTCACTTTTAAACCCGGTAAAAAGTTCAAATCTCTCAACTGTAAGATATCGTGATTCAACCTCACAGAGAAGCTGCGTTCCCAATCCCCGATTCTGGAAATCCGGGTGAACAATAAGTTTGCCTATATAACAAGAACCCTTATTCTCGTATGCTCTTACGGAACCTACGAGCTTATCTTCAATAACTATTTTAAGGACAACCTGCTTCTCGAAATCTCTTCTTATCTCCTCAATAGTTTGAATAAGCGGCGAAATCGTGTAATTATTATAGATCTCCGCTTCACTTACATAAGACTTCTTTTGAAGGGCAAGTATCTGTTCAGCATCTAGTATAGTCGCTTTCTCGATAATCAAATGCAAATCACTCCGAATCATGAGTACTCTCCAAATACCGGATATCCCATAGATCGATTGGTAATATCGTCAACGGTTTGCCGTTATTATCTACATAAATATTCAAATAATCCAGCAAACTATTCTTTGTCAAGTTCGCCCTCACACCAAAAAGCCTGTCAAAAGAGAAAAATGGCGGTTCCGGGAATTCAAGAAGCGTAACTTCTGCCTCTTCAGGGATTCCAGCTTTTTCCTTAGCAATTCTTAGTGCGACGTCCATTCCACCAAGGGCATCCACAAGCCCTACCCTCAAGGCTTCTTTCCCTGACCAGATCCTTCCTTGAGCCACAGTTTCGATGTCTTCAGGTTTTTTATTTCTTCCAACCGCGACCTTGTTAACAAAAAATCGGTATATATTGAAGATCTCTCTCCGGGCGTGTTTCAGCTCTTCATCATCCAGCTTTCGATTAGGAATGTAAAGACCCAGAAAAGGAATTGGGACACTAAACCCGGAATAGATATCGGAGTGCTTACCTTTCTTAACCAAGTCGGTACTTATTCCGAGATTTTCTTTAAGCCCTGAATTATATACGTACCCGCCAATTACCCCGATGGATCCGGTCATTGTATTCTTATGGGAAACAATCGCGTCACCGTTAATAGACAGCCAGTATCCGCCAGATGCTGCAACCAGCCCTTGAGATATGATGACAGGTTTCTTCGCTCTACAACGTGTAATCGCTTCAGCTATAGTATCTGACGCGATCGCTGACCCGCCTGGAGAATCAATCCTCAGCACAACTGCCTTGATTGAAGGATTACTCATAAGAGCTTCAAACAATCTTGCCATAGCATGCGCATTAACACCACTGTCCATAGCCACTGAACCAAGGGCATAAACAACGGCTATTTGAGGAGCTTCACCCCACTTATCATCTTGAGGCAGCTTATACTTTTCTAACGATGAGATTCCGACTACCTGTTTGGCAACGCCTTCGTATTCTTTGATCACTTCGTTCACGGAAGCCCAGGTCCCTATCCCGTCGACTAACTTAAGTTGTTGCGAATTCTCTGCCGGCAAAGACAAAAAGGTTTCATTGTCAATAAGATTATCAAACTGTTCTCCCGTTATTTTTCTCGACATACAGATATCTGACTGATAGACACCATACTCATCCTCAACGAATTTCTTTAATTGTTCTCTATCTCCCTCAGACATGTTTTTTCTCGAAAACCCCTCAAGAGCTGACTTGTATTTAAAGTATCCAAATTCCTGAAATCCAATCCCGATCTTCTCCAAACTCTCTCTATAATAGGTCTTACCAATAGAAAAACCTGACATTGAAACCGCTCCTAACGGATGAATAATGATCTTGTCAGCAATAGAGGCAAAATAGTACATATCCATCGAAGCTTCATTTATAAAAACAACGACATGTTTTTCTGCTGCCCGGAATTCTTTCAACTTATCCCGCAACTCCCATAAAATCGAAGGATTAGTTACTTTCATATCTGTGGCATTGATCGCAATACCCCCGATATGCTTATCCTTCCTGGCAGCATCAATAATATCAAGTACCGCCAGGATAGTATTGGATTTATCAAATAATGAATTATGGCGATAGTTAAGGTGCCCGGAGAGATCAAGGATCAGGTAATTTGTCTCTTTCTTCATGTATGTCCTGAAGATATTACGATCGTAGCCGCCTAATCTCAGGTTATAATAAGAAGTATCTTTCTTGCCGATAACGTGCCGCTGGCTCGATATTCCGGTGCCGCCAAAGCTGAAGTCCAAGCCAAAAGAAATATGATCTTTATTGAAATAGCGGGTGGCAAAACGAATACCGGAAAAAGGCTCAATAACGGCACCAAGGCTTTTTCTTCTTTTACTGGGTTTTTCATTGTTTTTTACAGCATAATCGGCAAACAAAGTTATAAACTCATTGCCATATGGCCGATATGCAATATCATAAATCCCTTCCTGTTCCTTGCCATTCGTCTCGAAATTACCGACGATACCGAAGGAAAATTCAGAAGAACGCCACAATGATCCGATAGTGAACAGCTTCTTTCTATTAAAAGTGTTAGTATCCCCGTCAGACCAGCCATACCCGAACCCCAGACTGAAATCCCGATCACCAAATGCATTGGAAATCCGATAATCATTAATGTGCCCGCTGGCATCTTTATTTTTTATAACGCCCAGCCCAAGTCCCGGCACACCGAAAAACAATCCGCTCCGATCGCTATGAGTAGAAGCTGTCCAGACATAGTCAAATTCCGGAGAATCCAAATATTGCAATAATGCAGGATTATAGTAGCCTTCGTAGCCTGTTTTAAAAGCTCCCGGAGAAGAAAGAAAAAGTTCGGATTGATCATGATAGTTTGGGATAAAAGCAAAAGCAGTATTCGTCATAACTATTAATAACACAAGAAAAACCTTAAATTCAGATAATTTCATCGGGCATCCTTCCTGCATAGTAATTATTATCAATAACCAAGTATATTATGGATAGACATAATATATTTGGTTATTGATTTCAGCAATAGATATTTTGCTGGAACCTTTATTCCTGATTGAAACCTTTAAAGGATTAAAGGTCCACCGAATTTTTACTTTAACAAAGAATTGGCACAAAGCTCTTCCCGGATTATTCTTCCAACAACCACACCAAAACATCCCAATTGGCATTAATAACAATTAGAGTATAATGCCCTCGGACAGGGGGAAAAAGGACATGGACTTTCAATTAACAAGCGCAGCCTTCGTAGATCGGCAGCGAATACCGATACAGTATACGTGTGATGGAACGAACATTTCTCCTCCTCTGGACTGGCAGATTATTTCAAATCGGATATTAAGCTTTGCGCTTATTTTGGAAGACGTGGATTCGATAAAAGGAACCTGGGGCCACTGGGTTATAATAAACATTCCTGAAAGCAGAAGATCACTACCTGAAAATATTCCAAACGAGAAAAATCCGGAAGGGATGGGAATACAAGGAATTAACGATTACGGTGCTATCGGTTATGGTGGGCCCTGTCCTCAAAAAGGCGAGCATCGCTATATCTTTAATCTTTTCGCTCTCGATAGGATACTTTACCTAAAAGAGTCGATCACGAGATATGAGGTGCGTAATGCGATTGAAGGAAATTTTCTTGCATCCTGCCAACTGACAGTGCTCTATGAACGCCGCTCATAAATAATAAGCTATCATAGCACTATAAACCATACGAAATCCATACAGGAACATCTGATAAAATTGATTAGCCCTACCGATATCTATACCATAATTAGCAACTTATATAACAAGCAATAGGCAGGAGGGGTGTGGATATGAAAGCAATAGTTAAATTAATTCATTACTCATCGTTATTGTATCTATTAGCATTAGTTTTTATGACTAATTCGATAGGCTATACGCAAGATTTACCCATCGACAAAATCATGTTACCCCAGGGATTCAAAATCTCTATCTATGCAGAAAACGTACCCGACGCGCGATCAATGACCTTAAGCCCGGGAGGCATTGTATTTGTCGGCTCTCGCGTAGCCGGAAAAGTATATGCAATTATTAACAACAATAAAGATAACAAAGCAGACGAAGTCATTACAATTACATCAGGGCTAAATGAGCCAAATGGCGTCGCATTTAAAGACGGCTCGCTTTACGTTGCTGAAGCTACCCGGATCATTCGCTTTGACAATATCGAAAATAGGATCTACAATCCACCTCCGCCGATAGTAATCAATGACAGCTTTCCTCAGGCGAAAAGCCATAGCTGGAAATATATAGCCTTCGGACCGGAAGGACTTCTCTATATATCCGTTGGCGCTCCCTGCAATGCATGCATAAGCAAAGTTGAAAATTATGCCACAATAATGAGAATGAATCCTGACGGCTCCGGACTTGAGATCTACGCCCGAGGAGTTCGAAACTCTCTCGGGTTTGATTGGAATCCCGAAGGAGAAGACCTTTGGTTTACCGATAATGGCCGTGACCTAATGGGCGATAATCAACCGCCGGACGAACTCAATCGAGCTCCACGTAAAGGGCTCAATTTCGGGTTCCCTTATTGTCATGGGATAAATATTCCTGACCCTGAGTTCGGAAAACTACGTGACTGCAGCGAGTTCACACCTCCGGAAATAGAATTGGGACCTCATGTCGCAGCTCTGGGAATGAAGTTCTATACGGGATCATTGTTCCCTGCCGAATACAAAAACCAGATATTTATTGCCGAACATGGATCCTGGAACAGATCAGTATCTATCGGATATCGGATAACTCTCGTACGCCTGGAGAACAACAAGGCTGTCGGATATCAACCCTTTGCAGAAGGCTGGTTACAAGATAACGGAGCAGCATGGGGCCGTCCGGTTGATCTCCAGGTCATGCCGGATGGAGCACTCCTGGTTTCTGATGACAAGAACGGCACAGTATACAGGATAAGTTACGAAAAATAAAAAACAGCGACTAGAGGCAGGAAGTTAGTGCCTTACCTCTAATCGCACATATATTACATTGTTTTGGCCAGGGCAACGCCCTCTTTGACCATTTGATTCGTGTATCCCCATTCATTATCATACCAGCTCATTATCTTAACCAGATCTCCATCAACTACCTTCGTTAACGTAAGATCTATGATTGCAGCGTGCGGATCCTTGATAATATCCGAAGAAACTACCTCATCCTCAGTGACCCTCATCACACCTATATATTTCTCCGTCGCGGCTTCTTCTTTAAAGATATTGTTAATTTCTTCAATACTTGTCGTCCGCTCGGTAATGAGAACAACATCCGAGATAGACCCTGCCGGGACCGGACCACGTATCGCTATACCGTCAAATTTACCTTTATATTGAGGTAAGGCACGGGTTGTCGCGATAGCTGCTCCTGTGGATGAAGGAACAAAATTAATCGCCGCCGCCCTTCCCCGTCTGAGCTTCTTGTTGGGCGAGTCAACGATAGACTGAGTCGCAGTATATGCATGAAACGTTGTCATTATCGCTTTCTTTAAGCCTATCCGTCTTCCGATGATCTCGATAACAGGAGCGATGCTGTTGGTAGTGCAACTAGCACACGAGACCAGATTGACATTACCTTCGGGACTATTAACCCCATAAATAACCGTGCCGACATCTTCGCTTTTCGATGGTGTCGACAATATAACCGTCCGTGCTCCGGCATTGAGGTGTTTCTGGAGATCTTCTTTTTTTGTAAAAACACCGGTACACTCAAAAACAATATCAATATGCAATTCCTTCCAGGGAAGCCCTCCTGGATCTTTAACACTTAAGAACTTGTATCGCTTATCTTCAATCAACAAATCATCATCGGCTTCAATTTTTTTTTCATACCTTCCATAAACCGAGTCATACTTAAGTAAATAAACCAGACTATCAATCTTTCCCAGGTCGTTAACAGCTACCAATTCCAGTTCCGGCGTTTCCAAAATGACTTTAAGCGCAGCTCTCCCAATCCTTCCTAAACCATTAATAGCAACTCTTGCCATATTGCTTCCCCCCTTTTATCTTCTCAATTAATAATTTGTTATCAACCGGCGATTTGGGCTAATGCAAAGCATTTTATAAAACATTATATTTAGTTATTTATTTGGGAGTTCATTTTATAACAAAGACAGCTCTCGTCAACAATAAAGATTACTGTTTACATGGCAGGTTTTCATCGCATAAAGAGCTACGGAGAATTCCTGTATTTTACCGTTTTTCATTGTGGCCGGATTTAAGCCCGGATAATTGGCGCCTATTCAAAAACATGGCGTTATGTTAAATAGAGTTCATTAACCTTAGTTCTTATGATTGTTATTATAAATTTTATATTTATCAATTACTTTATGCTTTTATATGATAATTAAAACCATCTTTAGATGTTCGCATTACGCCTCGAATTCAAAATAGATGGAGTAGACGCATGAAACCTCCTGATTACCTGGATTTATCCGGCATTACTGAAAAAGATGCGCAGGAACGGTCACAAAACGAAGGGTACAACGAGCTTCCTTCTTCGAAACAAAGAAGCGTAATTGCGATCACCTTAGAAGTATTTCGAGAACCGATGTTTATTTTACTAGTAACCGGAGGGATTATCTACTTCCTGCTCGGAGAACCTCAAGAAGCCTTACTTTTACTCAGTTTCGTATTCGTCGTCATGGGGATAACCATTTATCAGGAAAGAAAAACCGAACACGCCCTTGAAGCGCTAAAAGAGTTATCAAGTCCTCGGGCACTCGTTATTCGATGCGGGATTCAAAAACGGATAGCCGGGCGTGAAATTGTCCGGGAGGATATTATGATACTCAAAGAAGGTGACCGCGTTGCTGCCGATGCCATCGTGCTCCAGGAAACCAATCTGCTGATAGACGAATCTTTACTAACCGGAGAATCTGTGCCCGTCAGGAAATCAGCTTGGAACGGAGTCGCACTTACTGTCGCTCCAGGTGGTGACGATCTTCCTTTTGTGTACTCAGGATCTCTTATTATCCAAGGACAAGGGATTGCGAAAGTCACGGCTACCGGGACAAATACAGAAATCGGTAAAATAGGAAAAACCTTAGAATCGCTAAAACCGGAACCAACACCACTTCAACAGGAAACAGGTGATCTTGTTAAAAAAATAGCTTTGATTGGTTTTTTTTTATTTTTGATCATTGTCTTTACCTATGGCTTAGTACGTAACGATTGGCTGAATGGACTGCTCGCCGGGATTACACTGGCAATGGCGATATTACCTGAAGAATTCCCTGTGGTATTAACTATATTCCTGGCTCTCGGAGCCTGGAGAATGTCTCGTAAAAATGTATTAACCCGAAAAATTACCGCCATTGAAACTCTCGGATCTGCGACTGTCTTGTGCGTCGACAAAACCGGGACGTTAACACTTAACCGTATGAGAATAAAAAAAATATTTGCTAATAACGATTTTTATGACCTGGAAATGAAAAGAAACGAGAGCCTCCCGGAACAGTTTCATGAGCTTGTTGAATATAGTATATTAGCAAGCCAAAAAGATCCATTTGATCCTATGGAAAAAGCCATAAAAAAACTGGGAGAATACAAACTCTCAAATACTCCGCATATCCATTATGATTGGAATCTTATTCATGAATACCCTTTATCAAAAAGTCTGCTCGCGATGTCGCATGTCTGGCAATCACCTAACGGGCAAGATTACATTATCGCCTCCAAGGGAGCACCCGAAGCCATATTAGATCTGTGTCATCTCTCCCCGAGCCAAATCGATGATTTATCGAAAAAAATCAGCATGCTGGCAAACGAAGGGCTCAGAGTCATCGCCGTTGCAAAAGCTTCTTTTCGGAAAGAACAACTTCCGAGTCAACAACATGCATTTAATTTCTTATTTCTCGGGTTAATCGGACTGGAAGATCCAATCCGGTCTTCAGTTCCTGAAGCCCTCGATGAATGTTACAGAGCCGGAATCAGAATAATTATGATTACCGGAGACTATCCTGCAACTGCCCAAAATATCGCCCGCCAGATCAAACTCCAGCAAGCAACCGAAGTTATCACAGGACATGAATTGACTACCATGAATGACTCTGAATTACAGAACCGGATAAAAAGTATTGGTATTTGCGCGAGAGTAGTACCCGAACAAAAACTTCGAATTGTTAACGCACTGAAAGCTAACGGAGAAATAGTCGCAATGACAGGAGACGGGATAAATGACGCGCCGGCACTTAAAGCTTCGAATATCGGGATTGCAATGGGAGGACGAGGAACTGATGTCGCCCGTGAAGCTGCGTCACTTGTGCTGCTCGACGACGACTTTTCATCGATTGTTGCAGCAATAAGAATGGGGCGCAGAATATTTGATAATCTCCAAAAAGCTATGGCCTACATAGTATCCATCCACATTCCCATTGCAGGTATGTCATTGATTCCAGTACTCGTTAACTGGCCACTCGTACTGCTTCCGGTCCATATTGCATTCTTACAGTTAATAATCGACCCTACCTGCTCGATAGTTTTTGAAGCAGAACCTGAAGAAAAAAACATCATGGACCGTCCTCCACGAAAACAACACGAGCATTTGTTCAACAGAAACGTACTTGTCATCAGCCTGTTACAAGGACTCAGCGTCCTCTTCATTATTCTGACGATCTTTTTCTTTTCACTTAATTCTGGACGAGGAGCTTCAGAAGCACGAGCAATGACATTCACTACCTTAATTATCGCAAACCTTGGCCTCATACTCACCAATCGCTCCTGGTTAACGACAATACCCTCATCACTGGCTTCCCATAATCGTGCCCTGGGATGGGTCCTTGGAGGGGCGGTCCTTTTTTTGGCCCTAGTTCTATATGTTCCTTTTCTAAGAGGATTATTTCGTTTCAAGATACTCCACCCGAATGACCTGTTCATCTGTTTTAGTGCAGGAATAATTAGTATTATCTGGTTCGAGTTCCTTAAAACAATAAAAAACAGAGAAAAGAAAACCTCCCTCCTATTATAAGAACTTGCATTCAGGACAATGAATAGTAGATAATTAATAGTATCACTCTTAAGTTAACAGGCCTTTTACAATGATACTCAGAATAGCTTTTTTTCTTATGCTCGTCAGCAGTTCCTGTGCCTTCGCAGTCTCTTTGAATGTACAATCATTTAGTGTGACATCTGACATTAAAAAGACAGAACCCTCTAACTTCATAGAAAGCAATGTGTATAACGTGATGAAAACAAGCCAACTAGGCTTATCAGTATGGAACTTCTATTCTTCATTGTATAGAGAAAATGAAAACAACTCATTAACGCAAAATATACTTATTAGTACAAGGAAGCTACTGAGCGGCAAGCAAATTGAAATCGATTGCAATAATTATCTGGGAAAATCAAGTGCCTTCAGAGAAGTAAAACCCAGGATATTCATTAGCCTTCACACAATAAGCTTAAAATGCTCATATGACTTTTGATAATGAGAATTGCGTACTTTATCATTGACAATTTGTATTTTTAACTGATAAAATTTCTTCGCACACAACAATTAATAAAGTTTGGTATAATATAATGTTTGAATTTATTGTTGAACTTGGAATATTGTTACTGTTATTGTCCCTAATCTATATACTTTTTGCTTCCAATAAATTGTTCTCTACGATCATTTTCGGCATTTCCTGTATTTCCCTTTTCTACGGATGGTACCTAATTCCTGTGCCGGCATTCCTTATTGCTGCGGTTATTAGCGGAGTTCTCGCAATTATCGTTAAGCCTGAAGTGAACAACAACAACATTATGCAGGCCTTAAAGAATGTCAACAAACATTCAGTCAACAGGAAAACTATTCAAGTTCAATAGCTTTATATTTTGTCGAGATAAACATCCATTTCAATTCGTCACTATCTTTATTAAACATTTTATTTATTATACCTAAAAAGAATAAATCATATTCTTTCGTCGGAAAATCTATTTTTTTCTGGTGATAGCTGCACATTTTTTGTAACAAGCTTTCCTTAGAATATAGTTCGAAACTAACTGTGGGATAGTTTATATGCAACTCTCTTGCAATCGCGTACTGTTCAGATTCCTGTATATTCTTAAGAACAAGTACAGGAATCCATACCTGGTTATTTTGAGAAAATGATCTATCTTCATAAACCACATAGCTCTTCGACTCACTGGAGTTCGTTTCAACATAGCGGGGAGCAGAGGGTATGCAGCTAAAAACCAATGCGATTGCAAAACAAATAAATACCGGATTCACCTTTGCCCTCCAGCCCTAAAGAATTGAGCATATATTAACGAAAATGGAATAAAAAGCAACTGGTCATTTAGGTTTGATGTAGAGACTTTCAACCTGAGTTCGGCATAAGAGAGGGATGCGTCTCTATCGTGACAAGTAACAGGAAAGAACCTATCGGAGACAAGTTCCCAGTGACCGGTCACTCATCGCTTGTCAGGAACAAAAACAGCATATATCGGAGGTTATTTATTAATAAGGGGGATATTCTTACAGTAATCATATTCCAGTTGAAGGATAACATGGGTTATTTCAAACTTATCTTTTAATATCATCTCAATCTGATCTTTTAAAAGACAGCTCTCGCTGATCAGCATATCTTTAGACACATTGATATGCGCTTCAAAATGGATTGTTTCTTCCGTCAACTGCCATATATGGACGTGGTGTATATTTTTTACCCCGTCTATTTCTTCAATAATTTGCTGAATTTTCAGTACATCAATATGCTCAGGAGTATGCTGCATCAAAATACTTATTGCTGTACTTAAAATTGAATATCCTTCTTTTATAACATATATTCCGATAGCTATACTGAGGACCGGATCAATCCAATAAATATGATAAAAATAGATGAGAATACCTCCGGCGATTACTGCCAGCGACGTTAATGCGTCAGTAAACAAGTGGACGTACGCAGACCTCATGTTAATATTGTCATGAGCATCTTTTCGTAAAAGCAAGACGGAGGAGGTATTCGCAAGAAAACCGATACTTGCAACAAGAATCATCAGACTACTATTAATACTATCAGGTTGCGGGGAGATTAGCCTCTCCAGGGCATTCCTGAACAACGCAAAAGAGGCAAGAATTAAAATCGCTGCATTGAATAACGCTGCCATGATTTCGGCCCGTTTATAACCAAACGTTTTCTCCGCCGTACTCTCCTGTTCACTTAGCCTAATCGCGATATAACTTGTAACAAGCGCAAAGGCGTCACTAAAATTGTGAAGCGCATCAGAAATAAGGGAAAGGCTTCCCGAAAACACCCCGCCGACAAGCTGAACTCCGGTGATAATAAAGTTGAGAATAATGGAAAAAATAATTTTGGCCTTTTTCCCATGCCCCCAGGAATGATCATGATGATGTGAACTATGACCCATAAGTATGACTTCCTATTTAATTTTTCCGAAACAACAGTTGTCTCGGACATACTAACAATGGAAGATAATACTCTTTCTGACAAGAGAAGTATATCGGCAATTTCTTTCATATACGTTGCCAATTTATGCACTTGACCCTCACGATAATCGACCTATAATCCAACGAGCAATGATCGTCCTAATAAGTTATCGTATCACCCTACAACTTCGATAATAATAAGCAACCTTGATTCTTTAATAAAAATAAAACAATAAAAGGACCCCGCTATGACAGATAAAAATGATCAGATGAAAGAAAAGAATGGAAACCACATCAATCTTATAACCATATCAGGAATTAAGATCAATCTCGACTATTCATGGTTCATCATCTTTTTTCTCGTTTTCTGGAGCCTCACTTTCGGTTATTTTCCAAGGTATTATCCGGGACAAAGTACCCTGATCTATCTTCTTACCGGAGCACTGGCAACTTTTTTCTTCTTCTTATCAATAATCATACATGAGCTTTCTCATTCTCTGATAGCACTTAGGGCAGGAATTAATATATCAGAGATCACCCTGTTCATTTTTGGCGGAATTGCCAATATTACGGAAGAACCAAACGATCCGAAAACCGAGTTGATAATAGCAATTGCCGGGCCTCTAAGCAGCTTTGTCATAGCCGCCATCTTTTGGTCAATCAACGGTTTCTTCGCAAGCAGTATACACGTCATGTTATTTGCGCTCTTCAATTATCTCGGATGGATTAATATCGCACTTGGGATATTTAACCTTGTCCCAGCTTTTCCGCTAGACGGCGGAAGGATTTTCAGGGCTCTCTTATGGTGGAAATCACATTCGCTCAATCAAGCTACAAAGATTGCCTCAAATATAGGTCAGGGGTTTGCCTTAGTTCTTGTTTTCCTTGGAATTCTGGATATCATCCAGGGGGTGTTTATCGGGGGACTGTGGCTCATTTTTATAGGATTATTCCTGCGAATGATTGCACAAGGAGGATACCAGCAGCTTCTTATTAAACAATCCTTAGAGGGCGTAAAAGTAAAGGATGTAATGATTAGAGACGTCATACAAGTTCCCTCCGGAATAACCATTGATGATCTTATCAATAATTATTTCTTTCATTACAGTTACAGAGGATTTCCGGTAGCTGACGATGATGAGCTGTTAGGGGTAATAACACTTTCTGACCTGAAAAACATTCCTTATGAAGAGCAGAAGAAAAAAACAGTAAAAGATATTATGAAACCACTTATCAAGAGCTGTCTTGTTTCTCCCGACACTACACTCATGTATATACTAAAAAAAATGTATGCCGAAAAACGAAACAGTTTCTTTGTCATGCAAGAAGCAAAGCTGGTAGGAATGATCAGCAAAGGCAGCTTGCTACGCTTCATGGAAATAAAAGGTTTTAATAGGTAGAATTAAAAAACTATCGTTGTAGTGACGTCCGCAGAAAGTTTGGTGTCCGAATAGGTATACTCCGCGTTTTTCGGACCCAAAAAACTATTAAGTGCACATCCTATGGTAAAGTTATTTACCATAACATAGCCTACTCCCATTGCCAGGATCGCCGAACCGTCGCTTAAGTTACTTATAATGTTGGTATTAAACGTCATATCCGTAATAGGATATTTATTTATCGTAGTAAATAAAGCAGCATAATAAACACCGGAGTAATTCTGTTCATAATAATTATTTATGAATGTGGACCTTGTGGCGGAATTTTTGAACATGTTCTTGTTATACCCGCTGTTATTGTAGTAAAACTCTGCAATAACATTTATTCTATCTTTAAGCTCCCATTCAAATGACTTCGTTAAGCCTAGACTGGCTTTTGGAATCCATCTGTCTTTTATTATGTGGCTAGAAACGTTGCCGTGGTCATCAACGATAAGTTTTGGCCTGTTCTCGCCATATGACAGGCTTACCTCACCCTTTACGTCGACATCACCGGCTTTAGTTGAATAATCAAAGCCATAAACCGGAAGAGAACCTTTCTTCTTCCATGCAGAAAAAGCCAATTCGCTATTATCGATGAGAAATTCCAGCTTCCCGGCGAGTGCTGTTCTATCAAAATTTCCTGCTTCTGAAAAATCCCAAAACAGATAGATATTCTTGCTTGCTCCAAATGGGACATGGACCTTTGTGCCATAAACCCCTTCCCGATAATGATTAATATTAAGAAAACTGCGTTTCTCAATATTAATGAGATCCGTAGGATTCCAGAAATATGTTCGTCCCCACTGCAAAACCTGTTTTCCGGTACGAAAATAGATACCCTGATTCACGTTCATATCAATAAAAAATTCTTTAACTGAAAACGCCAGAGAGTTCCCGGAAACGGCCAGCTTTTGAGCCGCATTTGCCACTTCAAGATTGATAAAGGCCTTCACACCTTTTTTTAACCTTACATCCAGAAACAAATTCGCATCAGTATAGTTGGTTAAGGTATTGTTATTCCATCCGGCCCTCTTCTCGATCCAGGAACGGTCCATGGCATATATCCCTTTTGACAGGATACTTCCGGTAAAGGAAACGCTCTCTTGCTCAAGTATCGCACCAACCGCATCATCCATAATGTTGCCGGTCTCGATAACCGAACTCGTTTCGTTAAACATCTCGCTCTCATTAACAAGTTCTTCGGCTATCGCAAAAGTTCCGAAACAGAGCAAAAAAATAGCCGGGAAAATATGTGATCGCATCGTAGACATAGGCAGTTCCTTTATTTACTTATATTTTCAAGATAAGCTTTGGTAAAAACAGAATCTTCTACTTTCTTCGTCGAAATACCGGATATTTCTACCATAGTCTTATTCCCTTTTTCGAACTCGTCAATGAACATTGCTTGTATGAAGACATACTTTCCATCAATGAGCGTATATTTTCGATAATAGGCGGTCTCCATCAGCGTTCCTGAAAGAGAATACGACTGCTCCTTTAGCGGGAGCAAATTATCTTTACGGACCCAGTAAGTTAAAGAAGGGTACTTAACATCACTGACTTTTGCTATTAATTTTATTTTATATACCGGAATAGTTCCCAGGACTTCTTCTACGATGGATTCCAGCCCTTTCCCATCAAGCGCAGGCTTATACAGGTCAACAAGCTTTCTTTTCTCAAAATCGTCCGCACTGGCATCTGAACCCCCGATACTCTCGTCACGATTAATATGCTGGAAGGTCCTGGTATTGCGTCTGTACATCCAGAAATTATCTCCTGATTTCAGATAGCCATTTCCTTTCTCTGATTCCGGACCGGTCATAAGGATAAGAAAAGAATCATCTTTATCCCTGCGATAATAAATCATTTCAGTGGCTTTAATGCCTTGGGTCACCTTTTGCTGTGTCATCTTTACTTTTGCGGTAATATCAGTCTTGATATCCTGAAGCTCATCTATGCTATTCATAATCTGAGTTATTTTGCTCTCCGCCTGCACTGAACCCGCCAAACAAATCACACATAGCGTTGTTAGAATCCATTTTCTCATTATTACTTTCTCCTTAATTGTTTTCGATTTTTGATTTTTTCGTTCATTATTCAAAGTGCCTTAGCGCATGAGCCGCCGAAAGGCTTGCTGCCCTTCTCGCCGGGAAATATGATGTTAATCCGGCAATTACCAAGATCAAGAGCATGTTAAATAAAATACCGAAAACACTTGGAACAAAATGTAAATGTTTGTTCACCAATAATATATTGAGCGCAGTCACGGTATTGAACGTGATAAAATGAGTCAAGCCCATAACAATAAAGGCTGCAACAATACCGACAATCGATGCCATAAAAGTCAGCAAAAGGGTCTCTACTATAAAAGAGTTACGGACATCAGGTTTTTGCATCCCTATAGCCCGTAACGTCCCTATTTCACGAGTCCGTTCACGGATGGTCATTCGTAAGGTATTCACCACGCCGATCAAAATTATAAAAAACAAAACCATTACCGCAGTTAACGTGATAAGATTAAGCACTTTTTCCATCTGCAACACACTACTAGCCGTTTCGTACATAGTACGAACATCCATTACAGCAACTGCAGACTTATCCTCAATTATACTTTTCATCTTTTTCATATATTCATCTGAATTACTTGTCCTTTTGAGCAAATTCCATTCTTTGCCGAGTGCTGCATACACAAGGTTACTCGTCGGTGGCTGGTAGACTTCGTTACTAGCATCCGGAGGAAGATTTCTATAATAGGTCTTATAAAAAAGCTTGTCACTCAACAGCAGGACATTATCGGGAAGTATCGTCGGCAGAACAGTATAAATAGCTTTAACCGTATAATTGTTAGTAGTATATCCACCCTCATATTTGTTTTTATAGACACTATCGAAGGTATCACCGACAGAAAGCTTGAGCGATGCAGCTAACTTACCGCTAAGAATAACGCCTTCTTTTCCAAGGGCTTCTTTCACGTCCCCTGAAACAAAAACTATATTCTTAGTTATCACAGCCAAAGAAGCATCATTCCGGTAGAATGCCAGAGTTGTTGCGGGAACGGAGGTATCTTTATACTTCAATTCTCCATAGATTGCCGCAACTCCGGGGGTCAGCTTCTTATAGAGGCTATTCGCTTGTTCAATAGCTATTTTCGGATTATTTAGTATTATCTGCAAACTACCGGTTTCATAAGGCTTTAACCCAACCAGTTGCTTAAGGTTTTTTCGGCTCAGGTATATTGCCATATCCATAAACATGTTCTCTGATTTGACAACTGCAACAATAGTGAGGACATCGGTCTGCTGTTGTCCATAAACGTTCTGGAGCCGCACGCGCAAAACGTCATGCAGTTTAACATTAAGGCTTTTCGCCTTTTCAGCAGAAATGATTACAGGATTTCGTATGCTTTCATCCATAAAGTCAGTGCTCTTTCCAGATATAGCTTTAAAAAAACCATAAAATTCCTTATCCGGATTAACTCCAACAAGCACGACATTGTCGCTCTTTCCATTACCGATCGCTTTGGTAAAAATAGAAAGACTTTCTTCGATACGCTTTATGTCCTTAACATTTTCATTGATGATCTTAAGAAAGCGGTCTTTGTCGCGCATAATGGGGAATCTCATTTTCCCTTCCTCCAGTGTTGCGATCTCCATATGTCCCGCGACGTAAACGATAACTCTATTGAGAAGGGAATCAGAGATACCATGGGAAAAGGAGTTAGCGATAACCAGGATCATCATCCCAAAAGCTATGGCAATTCCCAGCAAAACATTCCTTCTTTTCTGGCGAAATAAATTCCTCATACTGATATCAAATAATATACTCATAGGTTTCTCCTTAATCTCTCGCTATTGCTTCAAGTGGGGTTATGCGTCTCGCAACAATCATAGGATAAATCGTCGCGATAAGTGTTACGACAGCTAATTGAACAATTCCCAGAATAATATCGGACATGCTCAGAAGAGGCTGAAATTTGTCTCCGCCAAAAAACAATTGCAACATTTCATTTGCTGTTGTTATATTCATTAAGGCCAGAATCTTAACGGTAACGATACCTGATATAATCCCAATACCGCCAAATACAAACGATAGCATCGCTGTCTCATATAAGAACATTGATGATATAAAGCTTTTTTTCGCGCCGACCGCCCTCATCATTCCTATTTCCGGAATTCTCTCCAAGGCTGCCATACTCAGTGTGTTCATAATAACTATAATGGCAACAAAAAAGATGAACGTTACAAAAACAAACAGAGCACCTTTCATCAACATTGCCATATCGGCAATCTGGCCAAGACCTTGTTTCCAGGTAATTGCCTGAACATTCACATGTGCATCATTCAACGCTTTGTTTAGCTTTTTAACGGCGACATCCAAAGGCACTCCAGGTTTTAGCTTGATATACACCAGATTAAAGGACCCCTTGTCCGTATCAATCGCTATCTGCTGTTTCTCAGTTTCTTTCTGGATTGACGACGAGTCAAAAATACTATCATCGGTTTTCATTTCTGAGACCAATCCATCCATTGAGAAAGAACCTTCAAGATTCGATTCATCCATCGCTAATAAGGCTTTTTTTTCGTCATCGACCTGAGCTGAGCTATCGGCAGCAGTAACGTAGCCAAAACACTCTCGAAACGATTCAAGGTCAATAATATTAAAAAAGCCCCAAAACTTATTAAAGGATTTATATTTGATGACACCTTTTACCGGGGAGAGAATATCAAGGGTGGTATTCTTATCACTGAACCCCATAAAAACCAGCTTATCCCGAACCTGTAACCGCTGAATATTCGCTTTGGCCTCCGGGGTCAGGTTTGCAGTTGCAAGCGTGCAATTTTCTGGAATAACCCAATAATTGGTGAGATAATCATAGAGCATTTTTCTGTTAACAGTAGTAAGGAGCAATCCTCTCTCTCCAGGCTTAAGCAGGCGCCCTTCGACAGTCTCAACATTATCGAACATCTTCTGGTATTGAGCGAAATCAACACCTAACAAAAAGTATAAATCCGGCTCACCTGCATCACTAAGCACCATAGCAGCACCCTGTGCAGCCGGAAGGAACTTATCGACATAGGGTTGTTGGGTAAGCACATCTTTGATGGCAGGATACCCACTGATCACCTCAATCGATTCGCCCATCATTGGGAACAAAACATCCTTCTTAACCTGTTTATCGGATATTAATACTATGTCTCCGGTAAACCGGTTAACAATATTCTCTTTGAGCCCTTCATTCAAACCGGAAATGATACCATTTCCTACGGTCATTATCCATGCGCCCAAAAACAGGATTACTCCAATTACAAGACTTTTACCTTTATGACGATAAATATTTCTCCAGGCAATCTTTAAACTCAGCATCTTAATACTCCTCAGATCCTTTATTTATCCAGCTATTCTGCCAGTAGACCATCTTTGATCCTGACAATACGCTTCGCGTATTTGATAACATCGGGATCATGGGTAGAAAAGATAAACGTCGTCTTTTCTTTTTCGTTCATTTCTTTCATAAGCTCTAAAATATAACCGCCGGTTTCCGAGTCCAGATTGGCGGTCGGTTCATCAGCCAGGACAATACCCGGTTTGGTGACCAGCGCCCGAGCAATAGCAACTCGCTGTCGTTGCCCTCCGGAGAGTTCGGACGGCTTGTGGTTAATATGCTCCGTAAGACCGACAGCATCGATAAGCTGACTGGCTCTTTCACTTATTTCCTTTTTTGAATATTTCTTCATGAGAAGAAGCGGGAACTCAACGTTTTCCTTAACATTGAGGACAGGGATCAAATTAAATGTTTGAAATATAAACCCTATTTTATAGAGGCGAAGATCCGTAAGTTCTTTGTCTTTCATTGTTGTAATCTCTTTACCGGCGATCTTCATGCTCCCTTCGGAAGGGATATCGATACACCCGATCATATTGAGCAGGGTCGTCTTGCCGCTCCCGGAAGGTCCTATGATCGATAAGAATTCGCCTTCCTGGACGTCGAACGATACTCCGCGAACTGCATGAACAACAGTCTCACCTAAAGGATAATTCTTTTTTATATTTTTCATTTCAACAATATTCATTCCGACTCTCCTTCACAATAATAATTGTAATTAAATTGGATACTCGAAGCCTGGCAGCCATCGTATATTCTACTTTATTACCTTCTTTTTTTAAAGATATTATTAAAATTTTGAATATATCAATTGCGATTCTAAATGTTTGACCATAGTCCCCCAGAATCACCCCCGGCAATTCAGGACCGGGCAGAACATTCTATTTTCTATATATTCTCAGCATTTTTCCCGAGGCCAGATATTCTTTCAGCTGTGCGATCCCGATTTCTTCTTCGGTTGCTCTCTGCACGTCTATATTTTCCAACAGGAATGGACTTATCGAATTAAGATCAGCTATCGATCCTAACGCTGAAGCATACTTTTTCTTTATCTCATTATAAAAATTCAACATTCTTATATACTGGAAGTAATAAACCAGATCTTTTCGGGATAAAAAATCTGTTTCTACCGGGAACACCGAGGACCTGAACGAAATCCAGTTATCCGGATCAACCCGATTGCCCGCAACCAACTCTGAAAACTGCTCAGTTCCGGGCGGAGGATAATAAATAGACGGAGCTATCAGGACATTGAGCCCGCTCAAATATTCGATAGTTTCCTGAATATCTTCTTTCGTCTGGTCCGGCAGCCCTATTATTAGATAAGCAGTAACCTCAAAACCAAGAAGCACTGCAGCTTTCACAACCAGTTCAAATTGTTCGTTCAAGAATGGGCGCCTCAGCTTTTCCTTAAGGCTATCCTGAGCGGTGACCAGTGAGACGTTTAGGTTACGGAACCCTGCCTGCCACATTTTCTGAAGCAGCTCTTCACTAAGCGTCTCCGCAGATATCCCATTCATGGCATATAATCGAATGTCATCATTCCGGAAGGTTTCAGTGACTCCCGCTAAAAGCTCGTCAAACCAGTTCCTATCGAGGCTCAGGTTATCATCCTCAAAATCAAAGACCCGTACATTTTCATGATGACAGAGATAGGACATTTCCTCAAGTATCGAAGCAACACTTCGCTTAATGAAATTGCTTCCGTGCATCGAAGCAACTGTGCAAAACGTACATTTTCTGGGACAACCTCTGGTAGCTATCAAAAAGCTGAAGTTTTTCCTGTGCATTTTATAATAGGAAGAATTAATTAACGATCGATCAGGGACAGTCCGGGTAAAACAGTGTGACTCATCTTCGGGCAGGCCAAGCACCCGAAGGAAATCATTCTCATCCGAACCGCTGATGACCTTATCTATACAGGAATGTTTAAGCAGAATATCCTCTTTATAGACCGTTGCATGATATCCCCCGATTATTATTTTTGTATTCGGGAATACGGCCTTTATTTTTTCCGCAAGTGCCGCAACGATATTAAAATAAGCCGTAAAATTGCAGGTAATGCCAATATAGTCGGGACTTAGCTCACAAACTTTCTTGATTATCTCGTCATCTGTCAGCCCGAATCGATAGTAGGCACCAAACAGCTTAAGAGGACCAATCTCTTTTTCGGAATACACCTCTTTTAAATAATTAAATTCTTTCGGTAAAGGAATGGTTTTTTTCTTATATGGCTTCAAGCAATCAAGGATACTTACGTCCACACCATTTTTCTTGAGCAACGTACCAAGATAGAGCAATCCCAGAGGATAGGTGCGGATTTCCGTAAGATAGAAGTCTTCGATGGGAGGTTGGATCAAAAGAACTTTCATAGTAGTTTAATACTATCCTGCTACTTACTATTTGGAAAGTCTAAAATGATCACCCTAGATCTCATAGAGGAAATATTGATGTAATGGCCTTTCTGCTTGATATATCTGAAAATAAAAAACGGTGGTAAAAAAATCTACATACTATCAATTAATATCAAAGCAGGAACTTGAGTGAATAACAAAACATTGTATATAATATAACTTATGCACATACATACACACACCGTAGTTCTGGGAACAGATTTTAACGCCACGCCAATTGAAACAAGAGAAAAACTTGTTTTTTATTCACATAATAAAGAAAAATTTTTGAAATCCATTGTTAGCCCGGAGACTAAAATCACCGAAGCTGTTGTTCTATCAACATGCAATAGAACAGAATTTTATTTTGTCACCCAAGATACCGATTATTCTACCAATAGTCTGTTAAACGCCATTTCGAGTTATTGCGGCATTGAATATTCCTTGCTGGCTAAAATATTTTATAAGTATACCTGCGAAGCAGCGGCAGACCACCTTTTTCGTGTAACTTCAGGTCTCGAATCTATGGTCATTGGAGAAAATGAAATATTAGGACAAGTAAAGGAAGCTTACCAAATAAGCGTTTGCGCAGGATGCAGTGGAGCATTTCTTAAAAAGTTATTCGAGAAATCCTTTTCAGTGGGAAAAAATATTAGAACAAAAACAGGCATCGGCAAAGGCGCATATTCGGTGTTTTCCGTATCCTACGACCTGATACAGAAACATACCGTAAATTTACCGGCAAAAAAAATACTGATAATTGGGCTAAGCAAGATGGGCTTCGGATTATTGAACAGGATAAAAAAAGATAACAATACCATAGTAACCATAGCGAATAGAACTATTAAAAAATCCGAACATTTCAGCAAATACTATAACTGTAACTATATTCGATATGAACAGATCTACGATCATCTAGATGAATATAACATTGTAGTTGCCGCGACCGCATCCCCGTCGCATATAATTAATTATGACAACCTGTATGGACGTCATTTCAAAACACCTGTAACGTTTATAGATATGGGAGTTCCGAGAAATATTGATCCAGAGATTGACGGCATAGCTAAAATTACTTTATTTAACATAGATGATCTTAAAAAAATATCAGAGGATACGTTAAAAAAACGAACTTCAGAAATAGATAAAGTTGTAGAAATAATAAATAAGTCTGTTGGCTCGTACACCAAATGGCATAAGGAAAAAGTACTCATATGAAACACTTGTTGAAAATAGGTACCCGAGGTAGTGCACTGGCCCTGCGGCAGACCCAAATAATAGAAGGACTCCTCCACCCCTGTAATCCGGATCTTGAGATAAAAAAGATCATTATCACTACGTCGGGAGATCGGGATAAAACAACACCATTAAACCAAATCGGTGGTAAAGGAATATTTATTAAAGAACTCGAACAAGCACTTTTAACCGGAGAAATAGACTGCGCTATTCATTGTTTTAAGGATATTACTGCTGCTATGCACCCTTCACTTGAACTCTGCGCATTTCTTCCGCCTGAATCCTCTGCCGATGTTCTTGTCTCCCAAAACAACCGGCGATTGATCGATCTGCCGGCAGGTTCACGTATTGCGACAAGTAGTATGCGACGTAAAATTCTGGCTGAGAGAATCCGTCCGGATATAAATACAGTCGAGGTTAGAGGAAATGTTGATACCCGATTGAAAAAAATTGACAATAACGAATTTGAAGGAATAATCTTATCAGAAGCCGGGCTTATCAGACTCGGCATGCAGGCAAGAGTTGCAGAGCGATTTAATCAGGATGAGTTCCCTCCAGCCCCAGGACAGGGAGTATTGGCAATACAGGCCCGAAAAGTCGATACTTTAAATAAGGATATACTTACTGCGATAAATGATCGCGAACAGGAACTTAAATCAAGGATGGAAATGCGATTTCTGGAAATTGTAGGATTTGATTGCAATGTCCCGTTAGGCCTCTTCACAACAACAAACGAAGAAAGCATCACTATGAAAGGATTTATTTCAGATATCTCAGGATCACGGTTCCATGAATCATTTATTACTGGAGCTAAGTCGCATAGCATAATGCTTGCAGAAGAATTGGGCAGAAGATTTCTATCATGGCGGAAAAACCTATCATGAACTATTACCCAATCAACATCAACGTTACCGGAAAAACTTGTTTGGTCGTCGGAGGCGGCACGGTAGCGCTCCACAAAGTAATAAGTTTACTTGCCAATGGAGCCTTAGTGGATGTGGTCTCCGAGACTTTTACAAAAGAGTTTAAAAAACTACGAAACAAAAAAAACATTAATCTTCTCTATAAAAGTTTTGATCAGGCTATTCTATTTCAAAAAAAGTATTGTCTCGTGTTTGCAGCAACAGATAATTACCAACTCCATCAAACCATCTCAAGCCTTTGTACTGAACACAACATCCTTTGTAATGTTGTGGACGATCCTCAGCTATGCAATTTTATTGTACCGGCGGTCCTTATCCGCGGTCCGGTCACCGTATCAGTTTCCACTGCCGGAGCCAGCCCCTACCTTGCTAAAATTATTAGAGACAAAATCGGTGAGCACATAGGCAAAAACTATGGCATGCTTGCTATTTACTTGAAAAGCTTGCGTCCCGTAGTCAAGGACCGATACCCGTCCCAAAGTAAACGGAAGTATTTTTGGGACAAATTTTTTGCCCTCGACCCGTTAAATATCGTCGAAACTTCTGGTATCGCCGATTTAGAAACAAAAGCTAAGAGGTTGCTCGATGAATAAAGGAAAAGTATATCTTATCGGTGCCGGTCCGGGAGATCCTGAATTAATTAGCATGAAAGCCATGAGAATATTGCAGTCTGCTGATACAGTACTCTACGACAGTCTGGCAAATCATGACATACTCTTGCTTTGCAAACCAAATGCCAAACTCATCAATGTTGGAAAACGAAAAGGCAACCATTCAGCGGTCCAATCGGAAATCAACCGAATGATATACAAAGAGGCAAAAAAGGCCAATATCGTTGCCAGGTTAAAAGGCGGCGACCCGTTCCTGTTTGGCCGGGGTGCCGAAGAGATGCAGTATCTTATCAAACTCGGATTAGAAGTTGAGGTCATCCCAGGAATCACCTCTGCACTTGCAGTACCAGCATACGCAGGGATACCGGTAACGCACAGAGAGTTGTCGAGCTCAGTAGCGTTAATTACAGGGCATATGATGGAAGGAAAAACCCTCGACAACCTGAAGATACCCGCTGCTGATACAATTATTGTTCTTATGGGAATAAGCAATCTCGCAGAACTGGTCGATAAGCTACTTACCCGTTCTGATTTTAATACAAATACGCCGGCAGCATTAATCCGCGAAGGGACGCTTCCCTGGCAAAAAACAATTATCGGAACATTAGGGAATATTTGCAAAAAAAAAGAAGAACAAAAACTAACCGCGCCAGCTATATTCGTTGTAGGTAATGTAGTAACGCTCAGAGAGTCACTGAACTGGTTTGAATCCAAGCCATTATTCGGACAACGGATCATTGTGCTCAGAACATTGGAACAATCAATGGAAATCACACAAAAACTTAATGATTTAGGTGCAACAGTAGTCAAACGTCCGATCATTCAAATCGTGCCGCTGAAAAAAAACCTGCAAAAATTAAAGAACCGGTTTCTGAATAAATTTACCATGATTATATTTACCAGCCCGAATGCCGTTGACCTTTTCATGAAACAGCTCTTCTCTAAAAATCTGGATACGCGTCAGCTTGCAGGGAAACAAATTATTGCTATAGGGCCCAAAACATCAGATCATCTTAAACAATATGGAATTATTTCTGACAGCGTCCCCCGGGAATATATGGCAGAAGGAATACTGGAGATGCTCCCCCTGGACCTTTCCTCTGAAAATATTTTATTACCAAGATCAGCCGAGTCCCGAATGGTGCTCCCTGATGAACTGAAGAATAGACAGGCAACCGTTACAGTACTGGATATTTATGCCACAATAAGCCCTGACACACTTGACATAGAGTTGAAGAATGATGACTATGTTATTTTTACGAGCTCATCTACAGTCCGGCACTTCTATGCGGTCCAAAACCCCGGCACTATCGATTTTACCGCTTTCTGTATCGGAGCAATCACTGCTGCTGAACTTGAAAAATTTGGACACAAGAAAATTATTGTAGCAAAACAGGCAACAATTGACAGTCTGATAGATTGTATTCTGAACGTCAAAAGACCTACACTATAATTATTGGAAATGGACAAAATGAATTATGATAAGCATTAGCAAACTATGGTGCGATGAAGACTTCCCTCACAATAACCTGCGGTATGGAGAATCCAGGGATACGGACAATCCCTGGGGCAACATACCTTCGGCAAAAGAACGAAAACCGATAATTGTCTGGAACTGTACAAAAAGTTGCAACCTGAAATGCGTTCATTGCTATTCGGATTCAACTGCGCATCACTACGAAAATGAACTCACTACCGCGGAAGGAAAAAATCTTTTAACCCAGTTACGAGACTTTGGCGTTAAAGCTGTGCTTTTTTCCGGAGGCGAACCACTGATGCGTTCGGATATATTCGAATTGCTCGGTTATGCATCAGATCTCGGATTACGCACAGTACTTTCTACGAACGGAACATTGATTGATCATAAGCTTGCCGCACAATTACGTGCACTTAATCCTTCCTACATCGGTATTAGCCTTGACGGCATAGGAACTATCAATGACGATTTTCGGGGCGTAAGCGGGGCCTTCGCTCGTGCATCCGACGCCTTTGATAACTGCATAAAAGAAGGAATAAAAACAGGTTTGCGCCTTACTATGACAAAACACACTATCGCAGGCCTTGAAAATATTTTCAAGTTTATTGAAGAAAAGAACATTCCGCGAGTTTGCTTTTACCACTTAGTACCTGCAGGCAGAGGACAGTCAAAACACTTGCTGTCTGCCCAGGAATCGAGGATGGCACTCGACCTGATTATCGAAAAAGCCGAACAATATGCTAAACAGGGAATAAAAAAAGATATCCTGACCGTCGATAACCATGTTGATGGCGTTTATCTTTACCTGAAAATGATGAAAAAAGACAAGAAAAAAGCAACGGAGATCAAAAAACATTTACTCTGGAACGGGGGCGGGCGGTACAGCACAGGAATCGGAATTGGCGAAATCGATTTTTATGGAAATGTACATCCCGACCAGTTCTGGATGCATTATACTTTCGGCAACATACGAGAAAGGTCTTTTGCAGACATCTGGACCGATGAACGCGATGATTTGCTTAGGGGACTTCGTAACAGGCTGCCTCTACTCAAAGGAAAATGCTCCCGGTGTGCCTATGTAGAAATGTGCGGCGGAAGCTTGAGAGTAAGGGCCGAGATTATACATGGGGACCAGTGGCAAGAAGACCCGGCCTGTTATTTATCTGAAGAGGAGATCGCACAGCATGAATAATCAACTTCGCATCCTGGCTTTAGAAGTCACCTCTACCTGTCCCTTACAATGCCGGCATTGCAGGGGCTCCTGTACCCAACAAGGCATTACGAATGAACTCAATATCCATGAAATAGAAAATTTATTTGCCAATATTTCTTCCTTTGCGGCACCACTGGTCATTATCACAGGAGGAGAGCCTTTGGCAAGAAAAGACATATTTGACATAATAGAAATCGGCAACAAATATAAGCTGCCGATGGCACTTGCAACCTGCGGCTGGTATATGGACCGGCAGAAAGCTCTGGCATTTAAGCAGCTCGGCATTAAAAGGATCAGTCTGAGCATGGATGCTTTTGACCAGGAAGGGCATGATGCATTCCGTGGAATTATAGGGTCCTATGCCAAAGTCAGGGAAGCTGCCGGAATTCTAAATGAGATTGGATTGGATTTTCAGATTAATACAACCATATCGAACCTTAATTGGCAGACAATCCCACAAATAGTTGATACGGTAACCGAACTCAAAGCGTGTGCCTGGCATCCGTTTATCCTTGTGCCAACCGGCAGAGGAAAAACGATTAATAACCTGTGCCTGGAAAAAGATCAATACCGGCAAGCACTGCTCTCCATTAAAGAATTACAGCACCATAGCCAATTACAGATCAAACCGACCTGTGCACCCTATTATGCGCGGCTTAACAGCAATAATTATAACAATTCTGTCAAAACAAATACGCTCCATTCATTTACCAGAGGCTGTCTGGGCGGCATTAATTTCGCGTTCATCTCTTCCCGGGGCAAAGTACAGATATGTGGTTTTTTGGATATTGAAGCCGGAGATCTCAGAAATACCGGGTTTAAGCTTGATACGATATGGAACCATTCGCAGCTATTCACTCAATTAAGGAACCGTGATAACTACAAGGGAAAATGCGGAAAATGCGGATCGCATAACATATGCGGAGGGTGTCGTTCCAGAGCCTACTATGAAACGAACGACTTTCTGGAATCCGACAGCTCCTGCTTTTTTCTTGAGGGCTAGTAAGATGGATACACTGGACAAAAGAATACTTAAGCTAATTCAAAATGACTTCCCTTTAAAATCAAGGCCGTTCCTCCACCTCGCTACGGAATTAGGTATCGCAGAAGACCTTCTTATTGAACGGCTCAAACGACTACAGAAGGAAGGCATAATAAAGTATATTAAGCCAATTCTTAACGCACATACCTTAGGATATACAAGTATCCTGGCAGGAGCCAAAGTGGATCCGGCTTTTATTGAGCCCATTGCCGCCAAAATCAATGCGATATCCGGTGTTACCCATAACTACGAACGCAATCACGAATTTAACCTCTGGTTTACTATTACTTCGCCAGATAAGACAGAAATAGAGAAGCACATTGATACTTTAAGAAAACTGGAAGGGGTTGAGGCAATTATGATTCTACCTGCAGAAAAAATATATAAAACGAGGGTCTCTTTTGCTATCTGAACAGGATAAGACAATACTTTCTCATATCCAACATAATATACCGCTCGTAAAAAAACCATTTCAAAAGTACGCGGCAATTTTGGGGATCTCTCAGGAAAAACTGATCCGCTTGATATCTGGCTACCTGGAACATAAAATAATCAAGCGGTTTGCAGGAGTTCTTAACCACCATTCACTACAATTCGACTACAATGCTATGGTAGCTATACAGGTTAATGAAGATGATTGTGATAAATATGGGGAAAAATTAGCGCACTTGGAGTTTATCTCCCACTGCTACAAAAGAACCAGCGCAGAAAACTGGCCGTACAACTTATACATTATGATCCACGCATTAAATAAAAAAGATTTTGATATAAAATTATCAGTAGTCACCGACACTGTTAACTATTGTGCTATTCAAGTGTTACCTTCAGCAAAAGAGTTCAAGAAATGCAGTTTTTCTATCTGATATCAACCAACACTATTAATTATGCTTCCGATAATTCTAACTGCTTTGTTTAATTCTTGCTCTGAATGAACAGTAGAAATAAAATTCGCTTCAAATTGCGACGGGGAAAAATAAAGGCCGCGAGACAAAGCTGCCTGATAGAAATCAGCAAACCTTGCAGTATCACATTTTTTTGCATCCTGGAAATTTGATACGCTCCGGCTTGAAAAAAACATAGTGAACATTGAACCTATCGAGTTGATTTGGATTTCTTTGCCTTTTATTATCTCTTTCAGTGATGCAATAAAATACGCTGTCTTTTGACCAAGTTCTTCATAAAAACCTTTTTTTTGCAACGCTTTAAGAGTGGCAATTCCAGCGGCCATAGCTATGGGATTACCAGATAACGTCCCGGCCTGATAAACAGGTCCGAGTGGAGCAAGCATCGACATCAGTTCTGTACTACTTCCGTATGCACCCACCGGAAACCCTCCGCCAATTATCTTACCCAAACAGGTTATATCAGGAGTAATCCCGAAATATTCCTGCGCACCACCATATGCCAATCTAAATCCGGTAATTACCTCATCAAAAATAAGGAGAATCCCATAAGTCCGGGTAATAGCTCTCAATTCAGAAAGAAACCCCGGATTTGGAAGCACAACGCCCATGTTAGCAGGCACCGGCTCAACAATGACAACTGCAATGTCATTACGATATTCTTCGACTACTCGCTTAAAGGCATTCAAATCATTAAAGGGAATGCTAATTGTTTCTCTAATAAATTCTTCTGGTACACCTGCAGAAAACGACATACTCGCGGTAGCCATACCTGATCCGGCGGATACCAGAAGACAATCTGCATGTCCATGGTAACATCCGTCGAACTTAACGATTTTCTTTCTTTTTGTAAAAGCCCGGGCCAACCGTATCGCACTCATAACCGCTTCTGTACCGGAATTAACAAATCTGACCTGTTCAATAGACGGAACAGCCGCGACTACCATTCGGGCTAGAGTTGTTTCATTCTTGTGACAGGCACCAAAGCTGGAACCGCACTTGACACTTTTCCATACCGCATTAGTAACCGAATGATTAGTATGCCCCAAAATCAGCGGTCCCCACGATGCGCAAAAATCTAAATATTTGTTCCCATCCAAATCAAAAAGGCGACTTCCCTTCCCTTTTTCAATCATAGGGGGAGTACCTCCAACGTCTTTGAAAGACCTCACAGGACTATTAACTCCACCAGGCAAGTACTTTTGAGCTTCTTGAAATGCCTTGTTAGATTTAACTAAGCTAAACTTCTTATTTTTCATAATAATTAACTCTCTCTCAATGCCCTTACAGCATCCTTAGCATAATAGGAAATGATATAATCGGCTCCGGCACGTTTAATGCCGTACAGCACTTCCAACATCGAACAGGTTTCATCGACCATACCGGCAGCAGCAGCCAGTTTGATCATCATATACTCTCCCGAAACGTGATAAGCTGCCAGCTTGATTTCTGGCAAGGAACTTCGTAGTAACTGAATAATATCCAGATAAGTATGGGCCGGCTTAACCATTAGCCAATCCGCTCCCTCCTCAAGGTCTGCCATGGCTTCAGCTAGTGCCTGATCCCTTGTTCTATAATCCATCTGGTAGGTTTTCCTATCCCCGAAAGAAGGAGTGCTTTGCACAGCGTGACGAAATGGTCCATAGAGATTTGAGGCATACTTCACAGAATAAGAAAGTATTTTGGTATCTTTACAGCCATGAAAATCAAGAGATTGCCTTATTGCGCCAACCTGTCCGTCCATCATTGCTGAAGGAGCGACATAATCAGCACCGGCACCGGCATGAGCTACTGCCATCTGGGCAAGCAATGGCAAAGTCTCGTCATTGTGAATTTCCTGCCCTTTTACTACGCCACAATGCCCATGGTCCATATATCCGCACATACATACATCAGTAAATACGGTAACCTGAGGGTATGTTTGCTTAATAGCCTTGATTGTACGACATACAAGACCATCACTAGCATAAGCAAGTGTCCCCAAACTATCTTTCTGCTCTTCGTCAATAACACCGAACAACAATACTTTATTGATTTCTAAATCAATAAGTTCCTTGATATCGGCAAGGATTCGGTCGATAGATAAATGAAAAACTCCAGCAAGAGATTTTATTTCTTGCTGGATATCGATTCCTTCTACAACAAAATAAGGATAAATAAAATCTTTTCCAGACAAAACAACTTCTGCGTACTTATCCCTAATATCCTGATTAATCCGATAGTCTCTTAACCTTAGCATATATTCAGAATTAAGGAAAAACTATTTGCAATCGTGATTCGTCAAGTTTGGTAACCTTAAGGCTTTCATTAAAATGCTTACCAACACCCTTGACTAGACCCATTAGAATATCGATAAGTCCACGTTTCGATTGGTATTTCATTATCAATGTTTTGGCATCTTTCTCTTCATATTCAAATCTCGGAGGATGAGCGTTCGCAACAGTCATAGTTGTTCTCTCATGTACTTTATCCATTGCCAGCAAAAATTCTTTCGCATTTTTAGGTTTCAAATAGTACGCACCATACATATTCTTCGCATAAACATTTACCCAATAATCTCCGAAGGCGTCGGCAGCTTGGGCTAGCGTTATCCCTAGTACCGTACAGGTAGCTTTGATCGCTGCCATTACCGCCGCATCATCGATATCTGCTGTTGGTAAAAACTTTGTATCAGCAGGTAACCCTATTGATGTTAAAACCTTTTCCCACTTATCTTTCCCAAACTTTTCCACAACTAATTGTTCCAAACATATCGCAATTACACCTTTCATTTCAATCTCCTTTTTTATTTTATTTTTTTCTTTTACCCCAGCATTTTAAGCTAAAATTTTGTTAGTTTCTTCAATAGTGTCACCAAGCACAAAAATACTGGACACCTGCTGTTCTACTGAAGCTGACAAAGCAATCGTTTCATTTGTAACTTGAGAGGCCACAGAGGTAATGTCTTCATAATTTTCAAACATTTTTGATGCATTATCTTTATTTTCGACTGAAACGAATTTGATTTCGGAAATAACAGAGTTTATAGCACTAAACATGGCACTAAAATCGGCAAACGATTTTGAAGTATTATCAGAGGCCTGTTCCGTCTGCCCGATGATCGATCTGACCTCATTTCCTGACAAAAGAAGATCCTGCATCAAATCACAAATACTTTTGACTTGAAGCATATTATAGTCAATACTGAAAATAATTTGGGACGAGGCTTCTTTTGCCTGCTGAACAAGACTAGTGCCTTTTTGAACTTCGATTGAACTATCCTGCATATTAACAACTACACCATGAATATCCTTCTGTATATCACCAATTAATTGAGCAATATTCATTGTCGCCTTTCGTGAGCGGTCCGCTAGTTTTCGAACTTCATCCGCGACAACAGCAAAACCTCTGCCATGCTCACCGGCACGAGCAGCTTCGATTGCTGCGTTAAGCGCAAGCAAATTGGTCTGATCAGAAATCTCATTAATTACGCTGGTTATTTCACCAATTTTTTCAGATCCGGTCTTAAGTCCCTCAATTTTTAACAATGCCAACGAAACTATCCCATTAATTCGGCTCATGCCAGATGCCGCTTGGTCAATAGTTCCGACATTGTTATTTGCGAGGTTCTTTGCCCCTACAGAGTTATCAGATAACTTACGGGAATCCTCCGTTACACGATTAATAGAATTAATAATATTGCTAACATGCTCATTTGCACTTTTTTGGTAATTAATAAAATCAACGATCTCTTGAGAAAGCACTTTTAACGCTTTTTCGTTATTGTTCAAAGTATCGACCATTTGGTCAATACTCTTTCCCTGGGCATCACTTCCCAGATAGACTTGGTCAATACTAGAACGATTCGAAAGCACCTTGCTGCACAAAGCATCAACATTAACCTTCTGGTTAACAATCGCACTGCTCAGATTAGTAACGTATTCCTGAACATAACCAAATATCTCTGCCACCTCAAGGTTTTTGGCTTTGACAGCTTGCAGCATAGAATCATGTTTCCTGCTCTCAGAATCATCCTGTGCCTTTTCAATGAGTTCAAAAATATAGCTCTCAATCTGTTTTAATCCTGGTATATCTTCATAATTATTTTTTCTGCCGGGAGAAGAGCCTCCTTTTACAATCGGCAGAAACTCATCTACCGAAGATAAAATATATTTGTTAATATAGCCAACAAAACACCCGGCCATAACTATAAGAAAAACTGAATGGAAAAGTATTTGGCTTATCTCGATACTTTTATAATGTTGGTAGTAAAAAAAACAATCAATACCAATTTGTAAAAGCAGCAAGACACCTACTAATCCGACTATACGCCTACTCACTGAAAAAATAGAGGCCACCCTGAACATGATAACCACTCCTTTCATTACCCAATCTATAACTTATATTGCACTCACAAAAATCATTGTATTTACAAGCAAACGTTATAATAGTAACATAAAAATTAATTGGTTATCAAGGAATTGTTTTAGTCGAATCAAATCATATATAAGCCGGAAGGCCGTAAATATAAGACCTTGAGAGCAAATAAACTAGAAACATCTGCTATCCTGATATTTAACAATAAATGATGGAAATTATAATATACTGATGAATTCGGAACTTAAGGATCAATTTGCCCTGGTCATTTCACAAGCTTAACTGGAGTAAATTATTAGCTTTGTGTTATAATTTTCATAAAATGGATAAACTTGCATTACACGGCGGCACCCCAGTTAGAGACACGATGCTTCCATACGGAAAGCAAAGCATCGATGAACAAGACATTGATTCGGTTATCAATACGCTAAAAAGCGATTTCCTGACTACAGGACCAAAAGTAAAAGAATTCGAAGACAAAATAGCCCGGTTCGTCGGCGCTAAATATGCAGTTTCATTCAGCTCGGGCACTGCAGCCCTTCACGGCGCAGCTTTTGCGGCAGGTTTCGGGAAAGAGCATGAGATAATCACGACGCCTTTGTCATTTGCTGCAACGGCCAATTGCATCCTTTATCAGCAGGCCACCCCTGTTTTTGTTGATATAAACAAAAACAATCTTAACTTAAGCTATAAAAGCGTATTCTCTTATATTAAACAAAACTATGTATTCCTTAACAACAATCTCGTCAACAAAAAAACAAAAAAAAGATTAAAAGGCATTATCCCGGTCCATTTTGCCGGACATCCGGTACGGCTCGACAAATTCTACAGGTTAGCAAAAAAATATAACCTTATTATTATAGAAGATGCCGCGCATGCCTTTGGAAGTTCTCTTTATGGCTGGGGAAAATGGCAGCCAACAGGAAACTGCAGCTTTTCTCATATGGCAATTTTCAGCTTTCATCCGGTTAAGCATATAACAACCGGAGAGGGTGGGATCGTTACCACAAATAACAGGCACCTCTATAACTATCTCTGTCAGTTTCGCACCCATGGCATTACCCGAAACCCTGATTTTCTCAATAATAATCCCGGACCCTGGCACTACGAAATGCAATTTCTGGGAAACAATTACCGGCTGAGCGACATAAGTGCGGCATTAGGCATATCGCAACTGCGGAAAAGCTATAGTTTCCTGCAAAAGCGTGTAAAAATCGTCTCGCACTACATAAAAGCGTTTTCAAACGACAAAGCAATAATACTACCCAAAGAGAAAAAATGGGCCCGCTCTTCCTGGCATATCTTTGTTGTCAGGCTAAACCTGAAAAACCTAAAAACTACCAGAGATGAAATATTCCAGGCACTTTTAGCTGAAAATATCGGGGTCAATGTCCATTACATTCCAATATACAAACACCCTTATTATGTCCGCCAGAAACCCTACCTTGCAGGGATTATGGATACTACAGAGCGTGTATTTAAAGAAATAATCACATTACCTCTCTATCCTGACATGACAGAAAAAGATGTGAATGACGTCATCAAGGCCGTCAAAAAAGTGCTGGAGTTTTACAGAAAAAAATAAAGAACTACACAACACGCGCTCTTCGACATATCCGGCTTTCGAAGCTGAAAAGACAATCGTTGCATTTTCGTTGCATTTTCCCTGATTTTCTCTTAAAGAACCCACGATATATTATTAAGCATCAAAAAAAATATCGCAACGAACTGAGTTCACTCTATGCATAAAAAAATTATTACTATAAATGAACCAATTAAGACCGGATCTCTCATTCACAGGTTCTACGAAATAAACGAGCTCCATAATAACATTAAAAATATAGATAGCTCAATACAATTACAATCTAAAAAGATTGAAGGACTGATTGTAACGATTAACGGAATAAAAACCATTTTTCCTGACACGAATAAAACTTCCTTTACCTTTGAACCTGCAGCCGTAATAAAACTAACTAAAAAATATGCATTAACTCACCGAACCGAAAAAAACGAAGCAATTGATCAACTTATTTACGAAACAGAACAAATGCTTCGTTCATGTAAAGATAAAAAAACCAAACTTTTAATGTTAAAAGGTTATTCTAAATTTCTATCAAGAATGGCACTAAAAGAGGAAGAACTGCGAACAAAATTGGCAGATGCTTCTCCAAATCACAAAAAAGCTTATGAAGAAATTATTACCAATCGGGACATCTCGAAGGTATATGCTACACTCGAAAAAGCCAATAATGAGCAGTATAACGTCATTAAAGATTTGCTAAACAAGCTAAAAGAAGCTAACATCGCGTTCAACAGTTATCTGTGCACCATCATGTTGAGTGACAGGAATACCTCCCTCTACAAGACAATTGAAGAACTTGCCAGAGGCCTCGTCAATGAATCAAAAACAACTGAAATCACGAAAGAGATAGCCAAAGAGCTCCAAGCAATGAACAAAGCAACCTCAAGCAACAGAATACCTTTTAAGCTTGCAGAAGGATGCTATTCTATTATCTGTGAATTATTACAAAATCCACTTAAATAACTAGACCAGGAATGAGCCATTTCTTTTTGGTCCAGCAAACTTTTCATGCCCTCGCTATTTATCATTATGCAACTCCATTATTATGTATTATAATTTTCTCTAAACAAAATAATAAGGAGAGGGCCTCTATAACATTTATCCCCCCTTGATTAACCCAAAAATGGAGATATAAGATTGAGCAGCAAAGACAAACCGCTATTTGATGAACTTGATATCGAGACAAAAGCCTCGAAGCCTATATACGAAGCCGGAAAAAAACTCTATCTTGAAGGCGCAGTCGCAAACGTTGACCGCGAAAAAAGCACCTTACAGGGAAAAGTCACAGAAAACGCGAAAGTATTCTACCCGGAAATTATTGTAAAATTCGATCGATTCGTAACCAATTGCACCTGTAATTATCAGGATGAGCCACTCTGCCCTCATGTTGTGGCACTCTCCATGGCACATATCTATGGACTGAGCCAGGAAATAGCAGCGAAGGATCAAGGATTAGACCCTACATATATCGAGCAATTCCTCTATAGGGTGAGAGATATGTTCTCCCTGGACCAGGTAGAAACCGATTTTATCCCTGGGTTTATGCTCGACATTAACCCTAAAACCGAGATGTATTCGCTGTTCCTTTATAACAAAAAAGACAATTCCATTATTGCCCAGCCGGAAACGCTTTACCATAAAATACTGAATAACCCATATCTCACAAAAATAGAGAAAAACCTCATCAATTATTTCGTACAAAAGGAATACTGGGCATTTTTCGCGCCACTGAACTATACTCCCATAAAAAAAGGGCTCACCGAGATCTTAACTTTATTCTCAGAAGTGACCTATGTGAATCCCAAAACCATGGGTAAGTACCTACTCGTCGAGGCGCCTCTTAAGTTACAGTTCACAAATACCTTCGAAGAACCGGTACTTAACGTAAGCAGCCAGTTCATCTATCATGGGAATACAATACCTTTCGAGGAAACTATCTATATAGAAGGGGTAAAGTGTTTTCTCTATTGGGATACTACATTTTTTCCAGTATGGGACGATGTCTATAAAGAATTTCTTCCTCTCCTTTCCCGTAATCCTGTTCTCAAACTGACTGGCGATCAAATCCCTATTTTTCTTGGAGAAGTTCTACCGTTGATACCACTCGACCATTTCGAATTCGTTACTGATGATAATATTAGATCTATTGAAGTAATTAATTTGAAACCCGAAGTAGAACTAAAATTTTCAGAAAAAAATGACCTGCTCGCAATCACCCTGTTTTTCCATTACCAGGAAACATCAATCAAAGATTCACTTTTATCAACGAATAAATATTATTATATTTTTAATAACAAGAAACATGTCTACATAAAAAAAGATCCTTTTGCTGAAAAACAAAGCGAGAACCTGCTCATCAATAACGGGTTTAAACAAGCAGAAAACACCTTTATCTCGCAGGGAAAACATGCGCTTGAATTCTTGTATGCGATTGTGCCTTCATTACCGGAGGCATATCATATATCGGGTATCTCGGAGCTAAAAAAATACCGGATCAACCCTGAGCCGATAAAGATGGTATTAAACTTAAAAAAAGAGGGCAATAAATTATTAATAGAAATGGCATTCAGCCACAAAGACAAAGCGATCTCCCCAAAGGCAATCCATACTCAGTTAGCAAAAAAAGACTCGTTTATTATCCTTCCTGACAAAACTTTTGCGAGGCTCCCTATTGAAGACGTAGAAAAATTAAATGGTATCCTGGGAAACATCAAGTATACCAGACAAACAGATTGCATATTTGAGGTCAGCAGCATATATTCCGGACTACTGTTCAATAATTTCCAAGAATATATTAACCCGATCGATACCGAAAAAGACTTTTTCGATAACTTCTCAAACCTCCAGCACCTGACAGCAGAGCCACAACCAGGCACACTGAACGCCACCTTACGACATTATCAAGTCGAAGGGTATAACTGGCTGCGGTTCCTTCAAAAAAACTCCTGGGGAGGCATATTGGCCGATGACATGGGTCTTGGGAAAACATTACAAACCCTTGCGCTCCTCCTTAGAGCATATGCAGCAGGTTCATTACCCCCAACACTTATTATAGTCCCGACTTCCGTAATTTTTAACTGGGAACGGGAATCAAGCAAATTCACTCCCGATCTCAAAATCTTAAAATATTATGGTCAGAATAGGCATGAACTGCTAGCACAAAGTAGCAATTACCACCTCCTGTTTACTTCATATGGGACCGTACGAAGAGATATCGAGATACTCAAGAAATATGAGTTCCTTTATGTCATCATCGATGAAGCACAAAACATAAAAAATCCGTCCTCGCAGACTGCTTCTACAATAAAACAGCTTCGGTCACGCCACAAAATAGCACTTACCGGAACACCGATTGAAAACCGGCTCACCGAGCTATGGTCAATTTTCGATTTCATTATGCCAGGCTTTCTTGGTAACAAGGAGCAATTCGAACGAACCTACGAACTCTTCACAGGTACGGAACAGCAGACGCAGGCCATTTCGGAACTGAAAGCCAAAGTCTATCCGTTCATGCTGAGAAGAACAAAGGCAGAAGTCAGCCCGGAACTACCGCCAAAAATAGAAGATCACCTCTATTGCCAGATGAACGACCAATTCGAACAAGCGTATAAAAATTACCTCACCTCGCTTAGACGGGACATTTTCTCAAAAATTGAAAAAGACGGCATTAACAAGCACAGGATTGATATTTTCACAGCCATGCTTCGTCTCCGGCAACTATGTTGTCATCCTCGCTTAGTAAAAGAGTCTACCGTACAATTTCCCGATACTTCACCAAAATTCGAGGCCTTCAAAAGCATGGTCCGGGAAATTATTGCGGAGGACCATAAGATACTGGTCTTCAGCCAATTCACTGAAATGCTGGCCTTGATAGAAAAGTGGCTCATCCAGGAGGATATCAAATTCGCTTATCTTGACGGAGCTACCCGTAACCGCGCAAAGGCCATAGACTCGTTCACTAATGATCCTGAAAGAAAACTATTTTTGATTAGTCTTAAGGCAGGCGGGACAGGGCTCAATTTGACCGCAGCCGATTACGTGATACATTATGATCCCTGGTGGAATCCTGCCGTGGAAGCCCAGGCAACAGACCGCGCCTACCGCATAGGGCAAAAAAGAAGTGTTTTCTCATATAAGTTTGTCACGAAAAATACAATCGAAGAAAAGATTATTTCCCTTCAGGAACAAAAGATGGAATTGTTCCAAAGCCTTTTCTCCGGCGAAGAGAACACATTAAGCGTTCTCCAAAAAGAGGACCTCGAATATTTGTTTTCTTAACATAAAATGTTATCATTAACTATCATCCCCAAATTGATAGGACCCTTCCATGAATAATAGCAAACCCAGATTAATCGCAAGTATAGTTATTCCTATTCTTTTATTCACAATAATCCTTGATTTCTTAGGGTTATTTGCTGGCGTAGAGAATAAATATTATGACTTTAAAATGAATATAAAAACGATTCTACAGCCAATCAACTCTTCGGATATAACAATAATAGCAATAGATGACAAATCTATATCAAAAAGTTCTGATCCATGGCCCTGGTCTCGAAAACGATATGCACAACTCCTCGACAATCTGAGGCTTGTTCACCCAAAAGTTATTGCGTTTGACGTCCTTTTCACAAATGTAATGGAACCTGAAGGTGATAAAATATTTGAACAGGCAATAAAACAGTCTTCAAATGTTGTATTAGCTTCACGGTTCATCAAACTGTCGGATACTTCAATAAAAAAATTTTTACCAATACCACAGTTCCTGATTAACGCTTCCGGAACCGGGATTGTAGATATTCCACCGGAACAGGACGGCGTTATTCGAAAAAGCTGGCTCATTCGATCATATGTCCACGAACTCTTTTACTCTTTCCCATTAACCATATTATCCTATTACAGCAATACCCCCCTTTCTACAATTGATCTTAATTCATCCGCAGAGTCAATAATACTTGGGAAATACGAGCTTCCGCTAAGTAACAAAGGTGATTTTCCCATCTATTATTTCGGAGAACAAAAAACGTTCCCGACATATTCATTTATAGACCTGCTTAACACAGATTTCGTTGTAAAGCACAAACAAGCGTTCGCAAATAAAATAGTATTGATCGGAGCTACCTCGATGGAGCTCAACGATCTTTTTACAACCCCGGTAGGACTGCGGTATCCTGGGGTAGAGATCCATGCAAGCATTTTACACTCGTTTATACAGAAACTCTTCATTAAAGAAATGCCCTATTCACTCTTCTTTGTAGGATTAATAACCCTGATTCTGGGCAATGCACTTCTATTCTTATATCTCAATCCCAGAAAAGGCCTAGTTATTTTAATACTGGAAACTCTCGCGATTCCGTTAACGGGAATAGGACTTATGACATATAGTAACTATTCCGTCGTTGCGATTTCTCCTCTGGTTGCACTATGGCTCTTATTCCTGGCAGTAACCATTACTAAATATATTCTTCAAGAACGAGAAAAAGGCAAACTCAAACAGATGTTCAGCCGCTACGTCTCTAACCAGGTAGTAGAAGAACTCCTTCAAAATCATCAAAATATTATTCTTGGGGGAAAATTACAAACTGTAACAATATTATTTAGCGACATCAAAGATTTTACTACATTATCAGAAAAACTATCTGCGCAAGAGGTCGTTTCCATTCTCAACAGATATTTCACGATAATGATAGATATTGTTTTCGCTAATAACGGAACCCTCGATAAATACGTGGGCGATGCAATCATGGCAACTTTCGGAGTGCCGGTAGAATCGGAAACAGCAGCCTTCGATGCAGTAAAAACAGCGTACGAAATGCACCAAGGCTTAGATAAATTGAACCTGGAGCTCGTTGCAGAAAATTTGCCGCCAATTTCTATACGTATCGGAGTTAATACCGGAGAAGTCGTTGTCGGAAATATAGGGTCTCCTAAGCGTATGGAATATACGGTTATAGGGGATCACGTGAACATAGCATCCCGGCTTGAAGGCCTCAACAAAAAATTCGATTCAAAAATTATTATATCAGAGAACACCTATTTACTTGTAAAAGACAGAATCCAAGCCAGATTTCTTGAAGATGTTGCTGTAAAAGGAAAAACGAAAACAGTTAAGATTTTCGAGGTCCTCTCGCTAACAGTTTAAACCCAGATAATATTTTTCAAATATCCGGGCTTAAAAAGATTGGGACATGCTCACTTGCACTTTTGATTTTTTCTCATTCAAGTCTTTAGTATTGTAATAACTATTTGTAATCTCATATTCAAGGTAAACAGAGGCATTATCAATAATCTCCTTTTTTAAAGAGAATACTATATCCGAGGATAATTCATGAGTTTGTCCATCTCTGTTTTCCGTGTGGGTATACAATGGTTCAAACTTAACACCCCAGAGCAATTCAAATGCAGCTCCAAGTGTAAATTCATTTCCTTGAGACAACGCCTGATCAAGTTGTTTTCCATACTTCAACTCATATGAGAATGAATAATTGCTTATAACCTGCTTAAACCCTATGCCAACGTTTAAATTAGGATGGGTGGATATTTTATCATTCTCCACATTATATATTTGAGCTCCTTTAATAAAAGCTCTTGTTGGAAAAACTAACGACTGAAACATCATGAGTCCGTAATAAAAATTGCCAACGAGAAATAGTTCTCCGTCATATTTTTTTGTATATGATCTGGTAAAAAGAAGCATTAAGCCTCCTACCCCGTCCACTTCCTGAAAATATGAACAATTACCCATCAAACTAATTAAGTTTTTTTTATTATTTACAACATTTTTGTCATAGCCATATGATAGATTAACATCTATTGGTATAAACGCGTTTTTTATACCTAACCCTCCGTAATACGAATACGTCTTGGTTATTTCAGTATTAAGTGAAGTTACCAGTTCTTCCCTCAGCCCTGTCATCCCATATTCCAGAGAAAAACCAATAATACGCTGTTTCTTTTCCTGCTCAAGTTTTTTCTTCCCCTCCCGGATCCTTTCTTCAATAAACTCCCTCGACAAGAGAAACTTCGAGTTCCTGTTCTTAGCTATCACGGAAACAGGACTAGGGTGACCCTGGTTTTCAGGAACTATGCCCTTTGTTGATATTTGAGGTACCGATGGTAATTGCGAATCATTGTCACCCAGGATTGGCTCATTATCATTAAGAGCTGATATTACATTATTTGGACTTGCATCGATACGCCCGAGAAGCGCAGCTAACTGTCCTCGGACAAGCGGCTTATCCGATATTCCCAGGGTATTAGTTAACAATCCTATTTTTACAAAATATTGTATTGCCTCTTTCGTAGAAATTGGCTGACTCAAACTGTTTGCACCGTTTTTAGTTTTAAGAATTCTTTTTCCGGAGTTGCTAACCGCAATTTTTAAGGCTTTTGATCCATCGGTTTGGTCAATATCTGATAACACTGCCATCATCTGATAGAAGTCTTTCTTGATCACTGGTCTTTCTGGTTGAAAATATGGGCCGAAAAACAGATGCACCTTTCCAGCATTTATAAAATATAATATATCTTTATAGGCCCAATGATCGCCAGGAATATCAAGGAAATAGACTTGGCTAATAGAATTAGTTTTCACAACTGCTTGAGATTGAAGATGGACAGATGAGCGTAACAGAGAAACTAAATCTCCCCTAGTTAATAAGCCTTTAATATCAGGTTCTTTAGAAAAAGCCGTAATTTTTTTCAATATCTTAACGGCTTCAGACTTGGCAATATTTTTTTCAGGTTGGGCTTTACGGAGGTTAGCAACTTGTATACCTCCAGCACTAGATCCAAACAGAGTACCAACAATATAAAAAAAATCTCCTCTGCTAACCTGCTTATCCGGCAAAAACTTGCTACTCATCATCAAAGGAATAACGCCGTCGTCACAGAGCTTATAGATATCCTTAGCTGCCCAATGTTTCGCAGGCACATCAATGAAGGAACAAAAACCTCCACCAGGAAATAATAAGAGCCCTAAAACAGCTATACACAGAAAAATTAGTTTTTTTCGTTCCATATACCTATTATCGTATATCTTTCGCTATTCATGCAACTTTAGATTTTTTCCACACTTAGACACAATATAGCCCGCGATCGGGCGGGCTATATAATAAGAAAGCGCTTAGGTAATATAAATTATTATAATGAAAGAAATTATTTACGTCTATCTAATCGCTCCTTTAATTCATCCGATAATTTATTTTTATCTGTTAATTCCTCTTTTGCAGCCTGTTCTGCTTTCTTTTTTGCTTCTTCTAGAGCAATCTTCTTTGCTTCCTCATCAGCAATCTTCTTTGCTTCCTCCTCGGCAATCTTCTTTGCTTCTAATTCTGCTGCTTTTCGAGCTTCTTCTAATTTGTTTTTTGCGTCTAGTTCTGCTGCTTTTCTAACTTGTTCTTCCACGATTTTTTTAGCCTCTTTTTCCGCTTGTTTTTTTGCTTCTAGCTCTGATTGCTTCTTAGCTTCCAGCGCTACCCTATCCTTAGCTTCTTCTTCGACTTTTTTCTTCGCCTCTAATTCAGCATTCTTTCTTACCTCTTCAGCGGCTTTCTGTTTAGCTTCCAGTTCTGCTCGCTCCTTCGATTCTTTTTCTGCTTTTACTTTGGCTTCTTCAGCAGCTTTCTGTTTAGCTTCCAGTTCTGCTCGCTGCTTCGATTCTTTTTCTGCTTTTACTTTGGCTTCTTCAGCAGCTTTCTGTTTAGCTTCCAGTTCTGCTCGCTGCTTCGATTCTTTTTCCGCCTTTACTTTGGCTTCTTCAGCAGCTTTCTGTTTAGCTTCCAGTTCTGCTCGCTGCTTCGATTCTTTTTCTGCCTTTACTTTGGCTTCTTCAGCGGCTTTCTGTTTAGCTTCCAGTTCTGCTCGCTGCTTCGATTCTTTTTCTGCCTTTACTTTGGCTTCTTCAGCAGCTTTCTGTTTAGCTTCCAGTTCTGCTCGCTCCTTCGATTCTTTTTCTGCCTTTACTTTGGCTTCTTCAGCAGCTTTCTGTTTAGCTTCCAGTTCTGCTCGCTGCTTCGACTCTTTTTCTGCTTTTACTTTGGCTTCTTCAGCAGCTTTCTGTTTAGCTTCCAGTTCTGCTCGCTCCTTCGATTCTTTTTCTGCTTTTATTTTGGCTTCTTCCACAACTTTCTTTTTAGCTTCCAGCTCTGCTCTAACCTTAGCTTCGGTTTCGGCTTTTCTCTTCGCCTCTAACTCAGCTTTCTTTTTCGCCTCTTCTGCAGCTTTTTGTTTTACTTCCAGCTCTACTCGCTGCTTCGATTCTTTTTCCGCTTTTACTTTGGCTTCTTCAGCAGCTTTCTTCTTAGCTTCTAACTCTGCCTTGCCCTTAGCTTCAGCTTCAGTTTTTTTCTTCGTCTCTAACTCTGCCTTTTTTCTCGCTTCTTCTGCAGCTTTTTGTTTTACTTCCAGCTCTGCTCGCTGCTTCGATTCTTTTTCTGCTTTTACTTTGGCTTCTTCAGCAGCTTTCTTTTTAGCTTCTAACTCTGCCTTGCCCTTAGCTTCAGCTTCAGTTTTTTTCTTCGTCTCTAACTCTGCCTTTTTTCTCGCTTCTTCTGCAGCTTTTTGTTTTACTTCCAGCTCTGCTCGCTGCTTCGATTCTTTTTCCGCTTTTACTTTGGCTTCTTCAGCAGCTTTCTTTTTAGCTTCTAACTCTGCCTTGACCTTAACTTCGGCTTCAGTTTTTTTCTTCGTCTCTAACTCTGCCTTTTTCCTCGCCTCTTCTGCTGCAGTCTGCTTAGCTTGGAATTCGGCTTTCTTTTTAGCAGTCATTTCAGCTCTCTTTGATTCAAAGTCGGCTTTTATTTTTGCCTCGACTTCGGCTTTCTTTTTGACTTCCTGCTCTGCCTTCTTCTTAGCTTCTTCGGCTGCTTTCGCCTTCACTTCTAACGCTGCTTTCGCCTTTGCTTCAAAGTCGGCTTTTTTCTTAGCCTCAGCTTCGGCTTTCTTTTTAGCGTCCAGCTCTGCTTTGGCTTTGACTTCTTCGGCTGCTTTCTGCTTCGACTCCAATTCTGCTTTTTTCTTTGCTTCGGCTTCGGCTTTCTTCTTCGCCTCTAACTCCGACTTCTTCTTGGCTTCCAATTCAACTTTCTGATTGGCTTCTAACTCTGCCTGTGCTTTTGCTGCTTGTGCTGCTTTTACTTTCGCCTCTTCAGCTGACTTCGTCTTAGCTTCTAGCTCTGCTTTGGCCTTTGCTTCTGCTTCGGCTTTCTTTTTTCCCTCGAGCTCTGCTTTTGCAGTAGCCTCTTGAGCTGCGTTCTGCTTGGCTTCGAGTTCTGATAGTGCCTTCGCCTCTGCTTCTGCATTTTGTTTTGCTGCTAATTCTGCCTTCGTTTTAGCCTCAAGCTCTGCTTTGGCCTTTGCTTCTGCTTCGGCTTTCTTTTTTCCCTCGAGCTCTGCTTTTGCAGTAGCCTCTTGAGCTGCGTTCTGCTTGGCTTCGAGTTCTGATAGTGCCTTCGCCTCTGCTTCTGCATTTTGTTTTGCTGCTAATTCTGCCTTCGTTTTAGCCTCAAGCTCTGCTTTGGCCTTTGCTTCTGCTTCGGCTTTCTTTTTTCCCTCGAGCTCTGCTTTTGCAGTAGCCTCTTGAGCTGCGTTCTGCTTGGCTTCGAGTTCTGATAGTGCCTTCGCCTCTGCTTCTGCATTTTGTTTTGCTGCTAATTCTGCCTTCGTTTTAGCCTCAAGCTCTGCTTTGGCTTTTGTGTCATCTTCAGTTCTCTGGTTGACTTCATCAATGGCTTTCACCTTAATAGCTGAAGCTGTTTCCAGTTTTGTCTCAAGTTCCTTCTTATTAACCGTAGCATTCGTTAAATTGGATTTTGCTTCTATCTCAGACTTCTTTTTAGCTCCCAGTTCTGCCTTTAATTCTACTTCTTTTTCAGCGCTCATCATCACGTCAGCTTCAGGTTTCTTACTTTCGGCTGCTTCTAACTGAGCATTTTCCAGGTTCTGATTCATTACAGTTAATTCATTATTTACTACAGCCCCTTCTTCTATTTTTTCGTCAACGGCATCTTCAGCTCCCTGATTACTATTAGATACATCATTCAATCGTTTCTCAATATCTATTTCCTTAGCCTTGAAATCTTCAGGGTTACCTTGCGTAACAGTCACAGACTTGGGAGGAGCTGCCTTATCCACTTCCCCACTTTTATTATTTTGAACCGCTTTTTCTAAGGAGCTCTTATTTTCCTCAATAATCCCGCCATTATGTATAATCGGGATATAGGTATCTTTCACTTTGTTCTCAAATTCAATCACTTTCTCTTTAGGCATTTCTTTAGCAGCTAATCTACGTTGCGAAGACATTACATCTGCATAATAACCCGAATTAACAAGGATCGACTGCATAGTGTTTTTGTTCATAACATTCACAGCGCCCTCAAGTACTTCGATGTTGGTTACCTTGTCTTTATTTATTGCAACAGAATAAATTGTTCCTTTTACCGAAGCGACAGCTACCGGAGTGTGAACCTCAAATCGTGAATAGTTTTTTTGATGGGGGTTAACTGCTGACCAGATCCTGCCTACTTTAAGCAGGAATGCAGCTTTTTTGGAGTTATGCTGATATTCCTTAACTACAAAAACAGTATTTTCATCAAGATGAATAACGTCATCCTTCGAAAATTGAATTTCTATCTGGGAATTTGCATTGGTTCTGATCACATTATTGGTTTCCAGAGTTGTCCCGTTGGTTACTCTATTCCAGACCTTATTGCCTTCTTCCTTGGAGTAAAACACGTCACCTTCGAAGTTAAGAACTCTTCCCACATCAGCGAGTAAATAGCTGGCATTCAATGTAAGACAACAAAGAAAGCAGATTGTAAACATGCGTATCTTTTTCATAAATATTTCCTCCTAGAAAAGACATTAATAGAAAAAAAAGCAAAGTACCTATTTTAAATATACCCTTTTTTGGGAATTTTTAAACATTTGAATTTATAAAGGTATAAAATCGAGGGGAGAGAACTACCTTACAGAAAAGGCTTCCAGGTTACAATATAATCGGGATAAGCAATGAATAACTTGCATGAAATTTTACTGGTGTGTTATTTCCCTTTGATAACCCCTATGGGAACTAGCCTTGCAACTTTTTTTGCAATTCCGGCCTCATACACAGAATCAATAATCTCGAAGAGGTTTCGTCAATAACTGTTTCGTCAATAACACTGCTTAGTTTTCCAAGGTTAATTGGAATATCTGCCATTAGTGCTTCTTCCTTTTTTAAGTTAACCCGGGATCTCGCTTGAGTTCGAGAAAACCTCCTTCCTGCTCCATGGTTAATTGAATAATATGATGCAGATGCTTTTCTACAAGATAGTGCATAAAATGGCGGTTGGCTGTGGCAAAGTTTACGGCAATAGCCATGGGATTATAGTAATCTGAAAAGAACGTTTTTCCATCTCTAACAACGTATTGACCGTTAATATCAGTGACAGAAATATTATGTTCTTCAAAATATTTTACGAGGATGCCTTTTTCTTTCTTGGTATTTTTAATAAAGGGTAATTAAGTCTTATCAAGATGATCTTTGTTGCTACCAGACTCAATATATATACAATTTCGCCCAGACTCCTTAGCAGACAAAAGTCTGTCATCCGCTATCGTAAAAATCAACCCCATAATCATTTTTACTAAATCTTTTTGTTTAAAAACCCATTCAATCCCGCCATGTTCTTTTATAAGTCTTTTTATTGAGGGGTCCTCAAGAATCTCCTGAAGATCGGTACCTCCGGCAGACACACAAATTGGTTGGATGTGGCCTAATCCATATTTTATTTGAGATTTAACATGTACCTTCTTTTCATCCGGCGCAACTATTTGATCCGAGACAGTGATATGCGGCTTCATCTTATCGCAATTTGATAAATTAACTAATTGACCTTGAAGCTTTTCATACAATTTCACGAGATCCTTCTGACTTGCATCTGGAAGTATAACAACGATTTCTTCCCCACCTTTTCTAACAATGAAATCGGTTTTCCGAAATAGTCCCGACAAACAGGAAGAAAACTCCTGGAGTATAATATCTCCGACACTATGACCAAACACATCATTAAAAAAGGAGAAATAGTCCAGATCAAACTCTAGAAATGCTAGATTTTTTTTATCTCTCACTGCTTTCAGCAAAGCTTTTTCGAATACTTCTTCATATCTTTTCGCTGCAATTAACTTTGTTAGCCCATCAAAATAAGCGTCTTTTTCCAAATCAAGCGACCTGTTTCGCAGACGAATAACAGTATCAAACATATCAATTGCTGATTGAAGGTTTGTCGTAAAGTTTTCCAGGAGTTCAGGAAGGATAAGAAGCTGCGCTGCTTTTTCCGATCCAACGATCTGCCCTCTGAAGTTATCAAAAACTTCTAATTTAAGAAGATGATCCCTTCCTTTAGAGGTTATATGCACACTAAAAAAATCTTTTAAGTCATGGATACTACCTTGCTGCCCCGTTTCTTCACGGGATATAAATAACAATTTATCGTTTGTTGTAAGTGAATGGAAAAATGCTTCGTTATTAGGAACAATCCTGTTCTCTTGTTTATTTGAAGGGCTGAACCGAGAAACAAACCGTTTACTCCCCACAAACCCGCTATCGTTATAAAATTTCGCAAAAGTCTGGACGGAATACCCTTGAACACGTAACTTGTCTACTATATAGACCTTTACGTTCACACCCATTTCAGTAAGCGGTTGCGAAAAAGCCTTGAACATATTCCAGAAAAAATCTTCCCGGAGTTTATTTGGTAGCTGCTGATCTTTCGATTGCTCAATTTTGCGAAGAACAGAGTTAACTATAAAATTAAGCTCCTCAGTAAGTGACGAGCTCAACTTAATTATCTGTCTAAGGTCTGCAAGCGTCACGCCTATATCTACATTGCCCGGATCTTCAAGACACACTCTCGTTAAGTCCTTAAACTGACTTTGATACTGCGGGGAATCAACACCCAGGTTACGATCACCCAACGAAATAAAGGCCTTTGCTTTTGCGCGATACAAAGCAGTACGCTGTTCATAAGCAGTTGAGTTTGGCTGAACTGTGTCCCTGACTGATAATACTTTATTCTTCATAAGAATCTCCACACCGAAGCTATTCATGTATCGTCAGTTATTAAAATATATTTCACTGTGTAATGAAGTATCAAAAGGATGAGCAGCTATCGACTAACAGACGACCCACTCACTTGCATCTTTCTGTCCACTTGTATGGTAGAGAAACAGCTTATTTTCGTTAATCTTATTGATTAAATTGTCTTCACCGCCAAGAATATCTATAATAAGATCTTTTGGAATATGGATCGGAGGCTGCCCGCATTCCATAGCAATAAAGCCCTGGTCAACAACAAATTGTTTGATTTTGTCAAATTGCTGCAGATCTTTTTCCAAATAAAATTTCGTTATATCAATGTTACTTTCTTTGATCACTTTGTTTCTCTCCAATTCTGCCCCGCTCATGTCTCCGGTAACATAAAAATTAATGGAAGAAAAATAAAACCCTGTTGTCGGCACCGAATGAGTATTGAACGGTGTAATAACAACATTTTCAGGCTCTACACATTGGAATAAACTGCTTATTTCTTCTTTTACTTTTTCAATATCCTGCCCTTCGTACTCAACCTGATAAACATAGGCACACTTTTCAACATAATTATCCAGGACAATCGGATGGCAGAATATCTTTAACTTATTGTTTATATTTAAAAAAGTTCTTATTTTAGCAATAAAATACAAACCGGCACCGTGATCACCATGACATCCGTGAGTTAACAGAGCAACGATGTCATCTTCATAGACGTTAACCCCAAGGTACGCCGATTTAAGGATACTCTGAACTGAAGCATCAAGAAGAAATGTATTCCCGTTTTGCCTGATCAATGTACAAGAGGTATCCTGGTTCGGGGTATAGGCCATGCCATCACCACTGCCGATTTGAGCGATGCCATTCTCAATTAATTTATATCGAAACTGTGCCACTAACGCAGTGACCATTTGCGGTTTAAACCGGGTCAATAACAGCGTGGTCGGAAAGCGTACTTTCCGGTCGCCCTGGTACAATACCTTTGTAGGATTCGATATCATCATTGTATCTCCGGTTATATTAATTGAATGATTCAACAGACAAATATCTTTCCCTTCCTGATATTCAATAAAGCACAGACTATCGCAATCAAAATCTTCAACTTCCGAAATGAGATCATTATTCTTAAATATCGCGAAAGCCCTCTTAGCCAACTCCTGGTTCAAAAACAATCGAAATGTTTCCTGAAGAGATTCGGGAAATCGTTGAAAGCATTCTCCCAGCTTATTCAAAATATCAGAATGTCCGATCTTCCCTGCGAGGTAATTCTGGATATACACCATTAAAAACTGTTTATCTTCGTCGTTTAACGTATTGATATCACGATACAACAACTCAGCGGCCCAATCCTTTTTACCAGCAAAAAGAGATATTTGCATAATTTTTTTTAATTTTACAATCTGGTCTTTAAGTGCATATACGTTTAGGCGTTTTTTATGAATAAAAAAAAGATGAAAAAAATTGAACTCAATGGTCAAGTAATCATTCGGGCGAAAAATGATATTTTCTGGCACTTCCAGGTCATGTATAGATAAATCTTTTACAGAAATAGGACCAATCTGTACGAGATTATTGTCCAGGTTAAAAATCATCGAATCGCCTATGATATAAGGGATTAAATCATTTTCACACTTGATCTCGGCCATTAAAATACCTGTTTAGTGGATTATTTAATACAATATAAGTATACTATAATTTTTGCTTTTATAATAATACTTTTTATATATTACCTTGTGGTTTGTACAGAAACTCATTAGTTATAATAATTACGGCATATAAAAAATCAATTACGTTTTTTTGGCCCGCAAATATCGGAGACAGCTGAGCGCTGCGTTGACACCATCGCCAACAGCAGTAGCAATTTGCATTCCGCCACAAATAATATCACCGGCTGCAAAGACCCCTTGCAGGTTCGTCTCCTGACTCCGGTTAACCTCTATACAATTTGTCGCATCAATCTCTAGTCCAGCGCGCTTAAGCAGTGTCGAACCAGGGCCATGTGTGATGATAAACAGAGCATTTGCCGGTAACACCGACTTTTCACTAGCTTTCTCATATTCAATCCCTGTCAGAACATTTTCACCGATAACCTTCGTAACCCGCGCTTCATTTATACAAGGAATGTCTTTGCTCTTTATTTTCGCAATAAGTTCGCTATTGTACTGAGCCTCTTTTCCCGAGACAATGAGCGTTACCTTACAACCTAATTGTTCAAGCATCAACGCATCCTCAAATGAATCATTATCATTGCCATAGACGACAGTTACTTTATTCTTATATAACGCGCCATCACAAACAACACAGTAAGAAACCCCAAGGCCGATATAGTCTTCTTCATTTTCAATAGCAACATTACTGATTCCTTTTCCCATAGCAAGAATTACGGTATCAGCGATAATCATTCCGCTACGGGTATTTATCATCTTGGGGGCAAAGCCTAATCCAAGATCGATTGCGTCCGTTTCAATAATTTCCACACCAAAATGCCGGGCTTGTTCCTCAAACTGCAAAAGAAGCTCAGTTCCCTTGATTGACATGACACCTGGATAATTCTCAATCAAATGTGCCTGTTCTAATCTTGATTTCGCCTTTCCGCGCAGAACTACTGTCTTCCTATTTGCGCGGGCAGTATAGATAGCAGCCGAGAGCCCAGCCGGTCCGGCACCTATTATTAAAACGTCTGTCGTTTTATCTTCGATCATGGCCCACTCCAGTTTTTGATATTTTAATGCCCGCACATTCCTCCATGGCAACATGACTCGCACTTATCCGGAGCCGGGAAATCATTGCCTTTTGAAACCGAACCGATATTTAGCGCATGAAATATCTTTCTGGTATCTTTGCCGCTGCAATGCGGACAATCAGTGTTTTTTTCTGTAGCCAGAGTAGCAGTATAAACTTCAAACCCATGACCGCATTCATTACATTTATAGTCAAACGAAGGCATAAGAGAACTCCTTTATTATTCTTAAAATACATAGAAAAAGCACACTCCTGCGAGAAAATATCATCCGGCAGAACTTTTCGGTCAAAATTTTCGATAATTGGGAGATTAGCCAATAATGTTTTGAACCTTCTTTTCAATATGCTCTTTTGGCAAAAATCCAACAAGCCGCTCAACTTCTTTCCCGTCTTTGAAGAATACAAGGCACGGAATGCCGGTTATGCCATATTCTGCAGCAGTAGTGCTGTTGTCATCAGTATTGAGTTTTGCAGCTTTCAGCTTGGCTTCGTATTCATTTGCAATACCCTCAACTACCGGAGCAATCATTCTACACGGACCGCACCATGGAGCCCAGAAATCAACCATAACAGGTTTATCCGATTTGAGGACCTCCTGCTCGAATGTTGCATCTGTTACTTGTATAACGCTCATAAATATCTCCTTCCTGCTTATTAAAATTAACCGACAATACTTCGGTCCTTTTACGTTATTTTCTTAACTATCAGAGGCCATCACCTCAAGGATTTTTTTAACCTTCTCATTTATTATCCGGTAACAGATCTCCAATCCCCTTTTTTCTCCCTTTATTATACCACTCGCCCGTAATACTCCCAGATGCTGTGATACTGTTGCTTGCGGCATTCCGAGCCCTTCAACCATGCGGCTCACATTACAGCCATTCTCGCAAATTCCTTTCACAATCCGTAACCGTGTCGGATGGCCTAGCGCCTTCAAAATATTTGCCTGCTCTTCAAAATTATGCTCCATAACAATACTACCTCACTACCTTGATTAGATCCTTTGTCCCGGACCTTGATAACTGTTTCAGATATTCACCCGCTGCAAGTGCGGCTATCGTCCCATCACTTACTGCAGTGGTAATCTGCCGATATCGTTTTTGCCTCACATCTCCGGCTACGAAAACACCTGGAATATTTGTTTCCATGTGTTCAGACGAAAACACATATCCATAGTTATCTAAGGCAAGAGTATTCTTAAACAAATCCGTTTGCGGGACATACCCAACAAAAACAAAAACACCTTCGGCATCATCAAGAATTCGCTTTTTTCCGGTTTTAAGGTCTTCAACTTCTACCCGCTCGTAAGAGGCATTTCCGAGAAAGGCCCGCGGCTCATGAGACCATAAAACACTAATCTTCGGATGCGACAGAAGCTCATCGACTGCCACTTTATTAGCTTGAAACTCGTCAAACTGGTGTATCACCGTCAGCTTATTAACAAATCTGGCCAAATACAATGCTTCTTCAATTGCAGAATTACCCCCTCCAACAACAAAAACGTTCTTCCCTTCATAAAAACTCCCATCGCAGGTCGCGCAATACGAGATCCCTTTTCCCGAGAACTCTTTCTCGCCAGGAATATTAAGCGGTCTAGGGTTCGACCCAGTGGCCAGGATGATAGAATCCGCACGAATTACTTTATCGTCATCAATATATATTATTTTATCATTCAAATTAATACCGGTAATGTCGACGGCTGTCATAATGGTAGCCTGAAATGCTTTCACCTGTTCAGTCATGTTATGCATTAGCATGAATCCCTGCATTGAACTTCCAGTCCCTGGGTAGTTACTTACCGAATGCGTTATATTAACAGTTCCTCCGGTATTTCCTTTATCGATAACTACTGTGCTTAATTTTGCATTTGCAGCATATAAAGCGGCCGTGAGTCCGGCAGGTCCGGCTCCGATAATCGCAACATTACAGTGCAGTTCTTCTCTTTTAATGCCTTGGCTTTTATCCTGCAGGCCATAAAGATTTAGAATGCTGGAGTTAATCTCACTCTTTTTTATCGCGCCAGACAATCTCTTTCCGAGTTCTTCTCCATTATTATAAAATAGAATTGTCGGGCTGCCTTTAACTCCTAACTGCCGTGAGAGGTCTCTATTACCTTGCCGGAATATTTTGTAAAACTTAATCTCGTTAACATATTTTTCAGCAAAAAACTGGAATTTAGGTGCCAGAGCTTCACAAGGGGGGCATTCAGTAGAATAAAAATCTACAATAACCGGGCCTTTCGAACAGAATACCAGCTCATCATAATCTTTTTCGGAAATCTCTTTGATCATAATTTAACACCCGCCTTTATTAACTATATTACCTTTAAGTTCCGGCAACGCAACATTGAGCGCCGCTTCTTAATAATTCGTCTTTGTAATAGCGAATACCGATATCCATAACCTCTTTCACCGGCTTACATAGAGGTGCGTTGATCGAGCCATTTTTCTCTTTTGCCAAGACGCCGCAGCCGCCGCCACAAACAACGTCAACAACACAGTCTCTGCACTTTTCGATCGTCAGGACAGATCTTGACCTCCAAAGGTTTAACTCCGGTTCGTTCCAGGCAACGACAGGGTAATAGGTCCCCAGTTCATAGCCTTTTTGCCCACAACTTGCCGTACATCCATAGATAGTGCCCGCACAGTCAAAAACGTATTCGGACTTGGCTGCAGGACATGTATCAAAATTGGGAATATACATTTCTTTATTGTTCATCATAGCTGTAATGCCAAAAAACTCAGGAACGTATAGTTTTTCCAGTAATGGATACTCGATCATCAATTTAACATATTCTTCAAACATTTCAGTTAACCCAAATAGGTCTTTCGCATTACGATACTCATTAATCAACTCATAGTTCCTACCCAATGTCGACTTAAACTTTTCTTTAGGCAGCCCAAGATACCCTCGTTGTGCGAATTTAGCTGCAAGTCCCGGCAAACTTGAAATATTTAGTTTATCGACAATCATCCTTATATTGATAGGGAACCCTTGCTGAACTGCAGCATCAATCCCCTGCATAATCTTAGAAAAACTATCTTTACCGTCTTTTGTCCGCCGCCTTTCATTATGAAAGTCTTCGTCTCCATCCAGACTAACGTGGACCTCAAGGATATCTGCGTGTGACAGGATGTTCATATATTCTGACAGGTAGTAGCCATTAGTTACAACTGATAATCTGATGGACTCTCTTGCAAGTGCGGTAATCAAGTGCGACAACATATTGCGATTATTCTCTCCCGGCAACAGCGGTTCCCCTCCAAAAAGGGTGACAACAACTTCTTTATGTTCTTTTTCCCTATACTTTATAACAAAATCAATAAAAGAATCAATCATCCCGATGCTTATCAAAGGAGTACTCGCCTCAACGCCTTTCTGATAACAGTAGCTACAGTTAAAATTGCACCCATATGATGGTATTAGCAGAAATTGCACAGTATTCTTTCGATTTTCGACTAAGAAATCATTGTAGCGCTGAGAAGTATACTCTCGTGCTTCTTCGTCCGAATCAAAACAATATCCCCGTTCAAGCCACAGTTGCCGCTCGTGCTCGTCACAAGGGATACCCGACACAAAACGGTCCAGCTCTTCCTTCGAAGCTATATCAAACGCTCCTGAAAGAGGATTATAGATCGCGTAATGATCAGCATCTATTTCGGTGATCAAATTATTTTTTGCTTTAATCATTTTCTTACCTTTTTAGTCGTGACATCCCGCTACTAACTTTGATTGTTTAGCGCAGCATTGTGCTACCTTTTTCGTTGCACAGCCACAAGAAGACTTCTTGGCTTTAATATTAACGTTTGTGATTTTTTTCATGATTTTACCCCTTTCACGATTATGCTCTCCATCGGATAATTTTCTTTTTGATAGAACCGAGAGCTTAATTGTTCTATTTTACAAAATCCTTGTGCCTTTATCATACAAAAATATTCATCTTTCGGAATAGCTCCCCCCCAGCAAGCAGCAACATTACAAGAATTATTTGCGATTTCTTCAGGAAGCTTCCCAACCGCCATTACGTCTCCGATCATAAAACATCCATCAGGTTTCAGCACTCTAAAAATCTCGCTAAATACCGTTGCTTTGTCTTGAGAATGGTTGATGACACAGTTGCTTAGTACCGTATCAAAAAGAGCATTTTCAAAAGGCAAGGAATGAATATCGCCGATATGGAAAAAAACATTCTGATAATTATTCCTGGCTATCGCCGCTTCAATCATGCCGGATGTTAGATCTAATCCATAAATACGTCCAGTCGAACCTACCTGCGGAGCTATAGCAAAAACTGTCCCTCCGCTGCCGCATCCGAGGTCCAAGACGTAATTTCCAGTTTTCACGTGAAGATAGGGTAGCAAATTTGCACACCCTAAATTTGCTGAACTTACTTTAGACGTATACCGATTTCGAATAAAATCGCTCATATATTACTCTTTCCAAAATAGACAAGAATCCTCGAGACACTCTTTATTCATCGCTAAATTACGCATGTAAAAAACCAAACAATAATGCTATATTCGAATATAACATTATTGTTTGAATAATTCAATTGTTTTTTTATTGAGTCCCTCGATGAAAAAAAAAGCGATATGAATCCATATCGCCCTTTCGTTGTTTCTAGAGTTTTCTTTTTATTGATGTTCAAGCTGAAGCGTTTTGGTAACCTGATCACAAACTTCACTTGGACCAAAGTATTGTATTGGCCCCGGATACAAATAGTTAGTGCTGCTTGCCCATTTGTCCCGGTTCTTAATTAACTGTAAAAAAGGGGCGCCATCAAGTTTGACCAATGCCTTCTGAATAACCGGCTTATCTGCGCCATGACGTCGCTCAACATTCATCATCATGGTGATTGGAATACCTCCGGCGAGCCATTGACTTGCAGGTTTTGTCAGATTCTGGATAGAAGACATGTATCCGGTCTTCCCTGCGGCAACTAAAGCAGCGGCATTAAAGCCAAGAGAATAGCAGTAGTCAGCATCAAAATTCGAAGGCGCAGCACACCGACCTTCATAACCAAAAAAGTGATTTTGGGCTTTAAATGATCCGTTAAAGTTACCGATACTCTTCATTTCTTTCAATTTAATGTCGACCATCTCGATAAGCAGTTTCTCAGTTTCAACGAGTGAAACCTGAACATTGCCGTGCGGATCACGGTCCATAGACAACTGAATCTGGATTGCACGAGGTAATGTGCTATAAGCATGGGAGGACTCATCTGAAAGGTTCTTATTAACAAAAACAATCTTCTCATCAAGTGAACCTAGGGAATTAAATACGGTTTCCTCTTTGGAAAGCACCTCATTTAGCTCGTCAATTAAGGATTTCATCTCCGGTATAAATTCAATTAATCCTTCAGGAATTAAAGCAACCCCGAAATTATCTCCATTAGCTGCCCTTTGGGCAACCACGCTTGCGATATAATCAACAATCTCTCCCAGGGTCTGTTTTTTTTCTGCCACTTCCTCAGAAATTACAGTTACATTAGCGTGAGTTTGGAGTGCACATTCAAGCGCAATATGCGAGGCACTTCTTCCCATCAGCTTAATAAAATGCCAATATTTCTTTGCTGAGTTTGCGTCACGCTGAATATTGCCAATCAATTCACTATAAACCCTGCAAGCAGTATCAAAACCAAAAGAAGTCTCTACCTGCTCATTTTTGAGGTCCCCATCAATAGTTTTTGGGCAACCAATAACATTTATGGGAATATTACTGCTCTTATAATATTCTGCTAACAAGCAGGCATTTGTATTAGAATCATCTCCGCCGACAACAACAAGAGCCGATATCCCTAGTACTTCGCAGTTGGCCCTGGCAGCATCAAACTGATCTTTTGTCTCAAGCTTAGTCCTTCCAGACCCAATAATATCAAATCCTCCGGTATTTCGATACCCGGCTATTAATTCACCGGTTATTTCTATATATTTGTTGTCAACTAATCCGCTTGGCCCGCCGATAAAACCATAGAGCTTGCTCTCCGGATGCAGCGACTTCAGACCGTCAAAAATGCCTGCAATAACATTGTGCCCGCCTGGGGCTTGTCCTCCCGACAGAATAACCCCAAGATGAATAGGGCTATCAAGTTTTCCTCCGTCACTTCTTTCAAATCGAATCTGAGGACTTCCGTAGGTTGCAGGGAATAGATTTCTAATTTTATCTTTATCCGCAACAGCTGTTGTTGGTTCTCCAATATTGACAACAACTTTAGCTCCAGCTGATAACGCTGGCGGAAGTTTCGGTTCGTAAGCAAATCGAGCCTTTTGTAATTCTGAGATTTCTTTACTCATTTAGATATTCTCCTTTATAATTTTCATGATAAGGTTTTAACAAAATCAGAGATCCTTTCGATCCCTTTTTTAATGCTCAACATTGAAGTGGCATAAGAAAGCCGGACACAATTGTCATTGCCGAACTCAATTCCAGGAACGACAGCTACATGAGCTTCCTCAAGCAATAGCGCACTAAAATCCATTGAATTTGAAATAATTTTACCATTATAAAATTTACCGAAAAGTCCTGATATATTCGGGAAAACATAAAACGCGCCTTCCGGCATCAAACAGCTAACTCCAGGAATCCTGTTAAGTTCAGCTACAACATACTTTCTTCTTTCATCAAAAGCCTTTCGCATAACCTCAACAGCCTCCTGCGGGCCAGTTATTGCTTCGACACTAGCCTTCTGAGATATTGACGTAGGATTTGAGGTGCTGTGGCTCTGCAAGTTATTTACAGCCGTAATAATTTCCTTTGGTCCGGCGATATACCCGATTCTCCAGCCAGTCATAGCATAAGATTTTGAGACTCCATTAACGACAACAGTTAAGGCTTTAATTTCCTCGTCCAAAGAAGCGATACTTACATATTTGTTGCCGTCATAGGTTAATTTTTCGTATATTTCATCGGAAATAACAATGAGCTTGTGCTCTTTAATTACTTGAGCAAGTTCTATTAACTCTTCTTTCGTGTAGATCATTCCCGTCGGATTAGAGGGGCTATTTAGAATCAGGACCTTCGTTTTCGGGGTAATCGAGTTCCTGAGAAGTTCAGCATTAATTTTAAAAGAGGTAGAATCATCCGTCCTTATAAACACAGGAACTCCGTCAGCTAATTTAACTTGCTCAGGATAACTAACCCAATATGGTGCCGGAATAAGGACTTCATCACCCGGATCGCAAAGGACTATAAGAATATTATAAATCGAATGTTTTGCACCGCAGCCAACGCTTATTTGAGAAATTTCGTATTCCAGATTGTTATCTTTCTTAAACTTCGCTGCGATAGCCTTTTTTAATTCATTTGTACCAGACACCGGAGTGTACTTAGTGTCTCCACCGGAAATCGCTTCAATACCCATTTTTTTAATGTTTTCCGGAGTGTCAAAATCCGGTTCGCCAGCGCCGAAACCAACAACATCTATGCCTTGAGATTCCATTTGTTTAGCTTTGGCGGATATAGCCAGAGTTGCCGAAGGTTGTATACCACGAGCTTTTTTCGAGATAACCATATAATCCTCTTTCAATATTTTTTAAAAATTGTATTCTAAAAAAAAAAAATAGACAAGTGGTTTCCTTCATTATTTTTCAACAAACATTGAAACCACAATAAAAACCCGAAAGGACTTTCATCCGATCAATACCCTTGGGAGAAGAAATCATTCGCCGATTATAGCTTTGATCTTGCTGCAAATTTCCTTTAAGGCAGTGGGTTTTTTTATGATAGTGGAACAGCCGGCATTAATACTCTTCGCAATAATATCCGGGTTAACGAGAGCGGTATGCCCGATTACCGGTATTGATTTCAAATATGAGACTTCCCGAATTCTTCGAACGCTATAGAGGCCATTACATTGAGGCATATTGTAGTCCATAATTATCAAATCAGGAATCAGGCTCTTAGCCTTTTCAAAGGCTTCACGACCGTCGTCAGCAGTAAAAACAACGTACCCTTCTTTCTGCAAGCCAAAGGATAATGCATCTAAAACAACTCGCTCATCATCAGCAATAAGTATACATTTGCGAGTAGGAAAATCTTTTGCTCTTTGCAGATCAGAGATAATGCAATTGGCAAAACTATTATCAAAAGGGCGAAAGATAAAAGCGTCGATACTATTTTTTATTGCTTCTTGGACAGTCTCACTCACATTACTATCCTCATTATCAAGAACTAAAATTGTAGGAATAGTATTTATTTTATCATTCGCCTTAATGGATTTGGCAACTTCGAGGTATTCGTTATCATTACGAGAGGAACAGACAATAATTACCTGCGGTGAGTACTTCCGGGACTTGATCAGAACATCAAATCCGTCTGAAACACCGATAACATCATGTCCTCTTGCCCTAAGGACACTTATATATTGCAATCGCTCAGAATTATCCTTGCTATAAATTATGATTGTATTGACCATTACAATAATCCGAAAACACAAATATAAGACTTACAGACAAAAAAAACACATAGGCTAATTATAGCAAAAAATCAAAAAACTTCTAGTTTATCTCAATACGGGGAACACCTTCGGCATTACAGCGTTCATTCCGTATGGGTTTCTAGGCTTTCCCCGGTTGCACTTACGGTCATGCCGAAACTGGGAAGTAAAATTTTATATTTATATTTTAGATAATTGTTAAATATTTGAAAGTTCTATATAATTACGAAAAACAATGTGGGATTAACTATGTTTAACATTCTAGACAAACAGCTTATTGGCCCAGCGATTCACCATGTGGTGATTGATGCGCCGATCATTGCAAAAAAAGCGCTTGCCGGGCAATTCGTAATGGTCAGAGTAAGCGAAAAAGGCGAGAAAATACCGCTAACTATCGCTGACTTCGATAGAGATAACGGAACAATCACAATTGTCTTCCAAGAGTTAGGGAAAACCACGAAAAATTTTGCGGAATTAAAAAGCGGAGATTTTCTGATCGACCTCTTGGGCCCGCAAGGAACTCCGAGTGAAATAGCCAATTTTGGAAATACGATTGTCATTGGTGGCGGAATCGGTATTGCCCCCATCTATCCGCTTGCCCGGGAATTAAAAAAAGCCGGGAACAAGGTTACTTCAATCATTGGTTATAGAAGTAAAGACCATGTGTTCTGGGAAGACAAAATGAAGTCGGTCTCGGATAGATTACTAATAAGTACAAATGACGGTTCTTATGGCAAAAAAGGATTCGTCACTGATATTCTCAAGAACCTTATGCAACAAGAAAAAATAGACAGGGTTGTTGCAATCGGACCTGCGGTCATGATGAAAGCCGTTGCGGACTTGACCAGAGACTTAGGCATTCCCACGATCGTCAGCTTGAACTCCATGATGGTTTGCGGAATGGGAATGTGCGGCGCATGCCGCGTTTCCCTGGATAAAGCAACTAAATTCACCTGCATGGATGGTCCTGATGTAGACGGACATGCAGTTAACTTTGATGAACTCATGAAAAGGCTGGATACTTATAAACCAGAGGAGTGTTCCTGTAAATGAGCGTAAAAAAAAATTCCGTACCCATGCGCGAGCAATCTCCGGAATTAAGGGTTACCAACTTCGAAGAGGTTCCTCTCGGTTATTCAATTGAAGAAGCAATCAAGGAAGCTAGCCGGTGTTTGCAATGCGCAACCCGCCCTTGCGTCTCAGGCTGTCCGGTATGTATAAATATCCCGGATTTCATAAAAGAATTGCGTAACGAAAATTTTCAAAAAGCTATCGATATTATTCATAAATCCAACTCACTGCCGGCTGTTACCGGAAGAGTATGTCCACAAGAGAAACAGTGCCAGTCAGTTTGTGTAATGAAAAAAGCAGGAGAGCCCGTCTCTATCGGCAGATTGGAAAGGTTCCTGGCAGACTGGGACCTAAATAACAGAAAAACCATGACAATCCCAGTTATTAACAAAAAGATTGTAAAGACATACGACCGTACAGCGTTACATAGGGTAGCGATTGTCGGATCAGGACCTGCCGGACTTAGTTGTGCGGTTGATCTTGCAAAAATGGACTACGAAGTGACCGTTTTTGAAGGATTTCACGAAGTAGGCGGCGTACTCGTTTATGGCATTCCCGAGTTTCGTTTGCCCAAAGTTATTGTTTCAAAAGAAATAAACCAGCTTAAAGATCTAGGCGTTATTTTCGCGACAAATATTCTTATTGGAAAAGCGCTGACATTAGAAGAACTCTTCCAAGAAGGATTCAGCGCAATATTTATTGGTACTGGAGCAGGATTGCCGAATTTCATGGGGATACCGGGTGAAAATCTAAATGGGATATATTCAGCAAATGAGTTTCTCACTCGAGTCAACCTTATGAAAGCCTATAAATTCCCGGATTTCGATACCCCCATAAAAAGAGGAAAAAAGGTTGCGGTTATAGGCGCTGGGAATGTCGCAATGGATTGCGCGAGAACAGCGCTTCGATTAGGGGCAGAACAGGTACACCTTATCTACAGAAGAACAGAAGAAGAAATGCCTGCACGAACAGAAGAAATCCACCATGCAAGAGAAGAAGGGATACAATTCCATCTGCTAACTAATCCGGTTGCATATACCGGAGATGAGGCTGGTTTCGTGACACAGGTTATGTGCGAAAAAATGATACTCGGTGACCTTGATGCTTCGGGAAGAAAACGCCCGACACCAAAGTCAGGATCAGAGTATTCCCTTAGCATTGATGAAGCAATTATAGCTGTAGGTACAACACCTCACCCCATAATTGCACGAACCACCCCCGGGCTTAAAACTAAAAAGCGAGGGGAAATAGAGGTCGATGACCAAGGCATGACATCAATTCCCGGGATATTTGCCGGAGGAGATATTGTTACTGGTGCGGCTACGGTCATTACCGCAATGGGTGCGGGGAAAAAAGCCGCAATCCAAATAGATAGTTATATAAAAAATTGAAGGAGCGCGATTAATCACACCCCTACCGATTAAAACTATTCATTCCCATTTACTATATTATTCAACTCCCTGACTAAGGAATTAAGGTTATTCGCCTGATTTGCCAGTTTTTCTGATGAAGAGGAAGATTCTTCGGACAAAGAAGCACTAGCCTGGGTAACTAAATTCATTTGTGAAACTGCTTTATTAACCTGATCTACCCCGTTAGCCTGCTCAACCGAAGCTAGAGCAATAGATGAGATCAATATAGTTATTTTTTCGATACTGGAAGCAATATCATGCATTATTGCAGACGCTTCGTTTGTTACAACGACCCCTTGTTCGGCATTGGCCTTAGCTCCATCAATAAGCTCAGTCGTAGACTTGGCGGCTATAGCACTTCGTTGAGCCAAACTTCTGACTTCGTCGGCGACAACTGCGAAACCTTTTCCCGAATCTCCAGCCCTGGCAGCCTCAACTGCGGCGTTTAATGATAGTAAATTAGTCTGGAAAGCAATTTCGTCAATTGTCTTGACAATTTTGGCTGTATCATCTGATGAAACTTTTATCTTGGCAATTGCTTCCCTGAGCCGGGAAACTGCAGCAGTACTATAGCTGGCAGATTCCAAAACCTTTTTTGACATATGATCCGCCTCTTTAGTATCATCCGCACAACGGTTGATCATTGCAGACATTTGCTCTAACGTAGAAGAGGTTTCCTCCAGGCTGGCTGCCTGCTCATTAGCTCCTGTAGCCATCTGTTCGCCAGCCTTAGAAACATCGTTTGAGGCGGAGGCAACTTGTTCCGCTCCTGATTTGAGCTGAGACACAATCCTGTTAATAGGAGTAGCGATTGTCATTGACAGGAATATTCCCAGAACAATTGCGATTACAACACCTATGAAAATTGCAGCCACCATTACAGCATATGCGTTCATGGCCAACTTTCGTGAAGAAATCTCAGCATCGCTAGCAAGTTTTTCATTAATTGAGAGCAATTGCGTTAATAGGTCTAGTGCGATCAATTGCTTATCTCGACATTCTTTCATACTTATATCAGACATTCCTTTGTATATGGTCAGGCCATTTTCAGCATTATTACGAAGAGCATCAAAGGCTGTGAATTCGGCTTCAGCCTGAGGAACCAGCTCATTAATATATAATTTTTGCGCAGATTTAAAATCATTACGCTGAAGACTGGATTTTATATTGGTAACAGTGTTATGAAAATCTTCATGATGGCGAACAGCATTATCAACTAACGCTTTAAGCTCAGGTCCTAGAGCAACATTTTGAGCAAGCCATTTCCCAAACCGACATGAGGCATAATCAGTCCCGCCTTCAAATATTGTTTTGGTCTGGAATATTTTGCCTACCTCAGCCATAAGCCGGTAGTGATCGCCCCTGAAACCTTCCAGAAGACCTTTAAAATTGTCAGGATTAGTTATACCTATAGATTCTAATTTCCTGGCCGAATTAAATATCTCCTCATTAAGCTTTTTCCAGTCAAGCAGAGCTACTTCAAACTGCTGCCAAAGCACAGACTCGCCTTTTGTTTTAGGTAACCTGCTATAACTATCCATTGCAGATTTAATACTTTCATAAGATAAATTAACGTTACTATATTGGCGCTCACGGTCTTTGTTTTCAAGGTAAGGAATAATTATAGTCCTTTGAGCAACCCTGATACTTTCGAATTCCTTATGAATAGTTAGCAGATAATGGATACTGGGAAGCCTCAAGGAGGTAACCTCCAGAACGTTCCTGTTCGTATTTTTCAGACTAACAAAACCAACCAGGCCAACAATTATGGATATAGTAGAGACCGTTATAAAAGAGTATAACAACCTCTTATTTAAACTCATTTTTTTAAACATAGACGTGATCTCCTCAAATTATTGGTAACCCATATAAATTAATAGGGATATAAAAAAGAGCGTCCACCCGTTAATAGGCCCGTTCGTAATTAAGTTGATAATCTTGAACTTAATTAACTATAATGCTGCCGGTTTTTTAGACGAACCCATCAAATGTCTTCTTGTTGCCGAATCACGCCGAAATAGCTGAACTTATTTTTTTGCTTTAATATCGTTAATGATCTTTACAATTTTATTCGGTGAAAGCTCACCGTATACTTTGCCATTAATCGTTGCAACAGGAGCGATCCCGCAAGCGCCTATACATCGGGTTTCCTGCAGAGTAAAAAGCTTGTCTTCGGTAGTATCTCCGATTCCGACCCCAATTGTCTCTTTGATAGCGTCGAGTATCCGCTCTGCTCCCTTAACATAGCAGGCGGTTCCAAGACAAACAGATATTTCATATTCTCCAGCAGGCTTGAGCTTAAAAAAATGATAGAAGGTAACCACTCCCCAGATCTTAGCCAGACTAATCTTGGTTCGAACGGAAATATCTTCAACAACTGCTTTATCGATATAACCATATAAGCTCTGCGCCTTGTGCAGAATGGCAATCAAATAGGAATCCGGGTTTTCACGCTCTTGAAGTTTATCAATAAAATCTCTTAACTGCTGCAATTTTTCACTAATTACCATTTGTGGCATAATTGATCTTCCTTTCTATTCCTGGGAAAGTGTTCGATGAGGACGCACACATTGGTGCGCCCCAACGATTACCTTATAATTGCACTGAACTTGCATGTTGCAAAACACTGACCGCACTTAATACATTTGGCCTGATCAATAACGTGCTTCGCTTTTACTTCTCCCCTGATCGCGCTGGTTGGGCATGCTCGTTTGCACGCGCCGCAACCGATACAAGAATCGATTATTTCGTAAGACAATAGATCCTTGCAGACACTGGCACGACATTTTTTTTCATTGATATGCTCTTCATATTCATGTCGGAAATATCTAAGCGTACTCAGGATCGGATTAGGTGCAGCTTTGCCCAGACCACAGAGAGAAGAAGCAATAATAACCTTACCGAGGGATTCCAACTCATCAATATGGCCCATTTCAGCTTTACCTGCACAAATAAGTTCTAGAATATCATACATTCTACGGGTTCCTTCTCTACAGGGAACGCATTTGCCACAAGACTCACTCCTGATAAAGTCCATAAAAAACTTAGCTAAATTAACCATGCAATTATCTTCGTCTGCCACGATCATGCCACCGGAACCCATCATAGAACCAGCTTTAATCAAGCTGTCATAATCAATTGGAGTATCAAGGTATTCCTCGGGCAGACATCCGCCAGCCGGTCCGCCGGTTTGTACGGCTTTAAACTTTTTGCCATTAGAAATACCGCCACCGATATCGAATATAATGTCACGAAGCGTTGTACCCATCGGCACCTCTATAAGTCCGGTATTCTTAACATTTCCAGCCAACGCGAACACTTTTGTGCCCTTGCTCTTCTCTGTACCGATACTGCTAAACCAATCTGCGCCGTCAAGAATAATTACCGGCACATTGAACCAGGTCTCTACATTATTAAGTACAGTAGGATATCCAAAGACACCTTTGACGGCCGGAAACGGAGGACGAGGGCGCGGAACACCACGCTGTCCTTCAATAGAATGAATAAGTGCGGTTTCCTCACCGCAGACAAACGCGCCTGCTCCTAATCTTATTTCAATGTCGAAAGAAAAGTCTGAGCCCATTATATTCTTGCCAAGCAGACCATGTTTGCGAGCATCTGCGATTGCAATCTCTAGCCGGCTAATTGCCAGCGGATACTCAGCTCGAATATAAACAATGCCCCTCGAAGCGCCGGTCGCATAACCGCCAATAGACATACCTTCGATAAGCGAATGGGGATCACCCTCAATAGAGGACCTATCCATAAATGCGCCAGGATCACCTTCATCAGCGTTACAAACAACATATTTAAGTTCGCTTTCTGCTTTTGCAGTAAATTCCCATTTCATTCCAGCAGAAAAACCACCGCCGCCTCGTCCACGCAGTCCGGATTTCTTAACTTCTGCAATTACTTGTTCAGGAGCCATATCAGAAAGAACTTTTGCTAAGGCTTCATAGCCCCGCACAGAAAAATATTCATCAATATTCTCAGGATCGATGATGCCGCAGTTCCTCAAACAAATTCTCATTTGTTTACCGAAAAAGCCCACATCCCCAAAAACCTTAAAAAACCGGTTATATAAATGATCTTCTTTGATAGCAAGCCGGTCAACGACTTTATCATTTACTACATGGCTATCAATGATTTCTTCAATATCGCTCGATTGAACCCCGCCATAAATCGTAAACTCCGGATTAACGATCATGATCGGACCCTGATTACAAAATCCCTGACATCCGGAAGTACATACTCGAACATGTCCGCTCAGGCCTTTAGCGGCCAATTCTTCATTAACACGTGCAATTAGCTCTTGAGACTTGTTGTGCGCACATCTTGAGCCATCGCACATTATTATTACTTTTTCATTTGTTGTTTTGTTATCCGCCATCTGCGCTATTGTCCTTTCTTATTGTAATACCCACTCTTTAATTACTTCGCCGTTCTTGAGATGGCGCTCTATGATCTGACGAGCTTTATCAGGATCAACCTTACAGTACTTAACAGATAGCTTACCCTCTTCGAGCACTTCTACGGTAGGTTCAAGGTTACAACGGCCGACACACCCTTTTTGGCTTAGTTGCACGGCAGGAAGGCCATTATTAATAGCAGTTTTAAATACCTGCATAACGTCTTCTGATCCGGCAGCTATTTCGCAGGTTGCCATCCCCACGTAAACCCTTTTGCTTATACCGGAACGGTGTTCACGAATTCTCCGATCTGCTTCTTCACGCTTTTTCTTGATAATATCCATAGGTGAACCCATATAAAAAGCCTCCATTTTCCTACCGTTATTATTTTATAATTTAACCCGTTAATAAGCCCGTTAATTTAAGCCACTAAAATTTCCATTTGTTCGGATTAGCGACATGGAATATGCTCTGCTGACTGTATTTTCCAGTTGCATTTTTATTTAAATGCAATTACAATTGTCTTGTGAAATATTACGCATCAACGCTATAAATAGTACAAATGATGTGAAAGAATGTCAATTAGGTTTTATATAAGAATAAGGACCATCTGGTACAACATGGATTCCCGCCTAACCATTACATAATTTACACATACAGGAATACAAATATCGACGCATTGAATAAAAGACTGCCCTAAATTATTTATTATCTAATCAGCTCTATTGTAGTTATTATTAATAGCGTGCCACTCAAATTATAATTATTTAGTTTTTACATAAGGTTGCGAACCCTTCAACATTCAAAAAATTAGTACATAAGCAAGTTCACAAAGAAAGGATACTATATGAAAATTACAATTAACGGCCGCACAGTAGAAGCACATCCAGGCCAGACCGTACTTCAGGCAGCAAGGGCGCATGGGTTCTACGTACCAACGCTGTGTTACCATGAAAAAACCGGACCAGCCAGCAAATGCCGGATCTGCGTGGTAGAAATCGCAGGAATGAGAGGCCTTCAAACCTCCTGTTCAGTAGCTGCCCAAGACGGCATGGACATCAAAACCGAAACTGAAGAAATAATTTCCACTCAGAAATCCTTAGTTAACCTGCTGCTCGCAAGCGGAGAACATAATTGTTTAGCCTGTGAAAAATCCGGAAACTGCGAATTACAGGATGTGGCTTACCACTTCGGGATAGAAAAACCCAGCATCCAGTTTGCCAATGAATTTGACCAGCCAGACACAAGCTCGCCTTTCGTAATGATCGACAGAAAAAAATGCATATCTTGCGGCAGATGCGTTGCGGCATGCAACAATGTTGTAGTAAATAATGTCCTTGACCTCGGTTTTCGCGGACGCGATACCAAAGTGATCTGCGATGACGACAAACCTATGGGGGAATCAACCTGCGTTCAATGCGGTGAGTGTTCACAGCTTTGTCCGGTCGGTGCCATAATCGACAAAAAAGCCATCGGCAAAGCCCGCAACTGGGAAACAAAAAAAGTCAGAACAACCTGTCCTTACTGCGGAGTTGGCTGCCAGTTAATATTACATGTAAATGAAAAAACCAATACCATAGTAAAAATAACCGGGGAAGAAGATGCGGTAAATAACGGAATGCTTTGTGTCAAAGGCCGCTTCGGGTTTGATTTTGTAAATAGCAACGAAAGACTCACGACCCCTCTTATCAGAGATAAAAAAGGCGGAGAACTTAAAGAAACAACGTGGGAAGAAGCCATTTCTTTTATATCAAAAAAGCTTACAGAAATAAAAACCAAGCACGGGCCGGATGCAATTGCAGGACTTGCTTCTGCCAAAGTCAGCAACGAAGAAAATTATATTTTCCAGAAATTTGTCAGATCCGTAATTGGGACCAATAATGTAGATCACTGCGCAAGACTTTGTCATGCCTCAACTGTGGCAGGGCTTGCCCAATCATTCGGATCCGGAGCGATGACCAATGACATTGCCGGGATCAAGGAAGCTGACGTCGCCTTGCTGATCGGGTCTAACACCTCCGAAGCGCACCCGGTTATAGGCTCAGTACTAAAACAGGCGGTAAAACATGGAAAAACCAAACTCATTATTATTGATCCGAAAGACATCCCGATGTCAAAACATGCCGCAATTAATGTTCGCCAACGATGCGGAACTGACGTCGCCGTTCTTAACGGGATCATGAATATTATTATTAATAACAGTTGGTACGACAAAAATTTTGTTGAGACCAGATGTGAAAATTTTGAAGCGTTTAAAGAAGAAGTCGCAAAATACCCAGCTAACCTGGTTGCGGAAATATCCGGAATTCCGGCTGATAAGCTTGAAGCTATAGCAAAACTTTTCGGCAAGGCTAAAAATGCAGCCATTTTTTATTCCATGGGTATCACCCAGCACACAACGGGCGTAGACAATGTATGTTCCGTCGCTAACCTGCAAATGCTGTGTGGAAATATAGGAAGGCCTGGCGTAGGCGTAAACGCACTACGCGGACAGAACAACGTACAGGGCGCATGCGATATGGGGGCTTTACCGAATGTATACCCTGGCTATCAGGCAGTAACAGATGAGAATGCCAGATTGAAATTCCAGACTGCCTGGAATACTACCTTAACTGACAAAATCGGCCTTACCGTTACTGAAATGCTCACGGCTGCCGACGAAGGGATATTAAAAGCAATTTATATTATGGGTGAGAACCCTATGCTAAGCGATCCGGACAGCCACCATACCGAGCATTCGCTGAAAGGTCTTGAATTATTGGTAGTACAGGATATTTTTATGACGGAAACCGCCCAGTTAGCAGACGTCGTATTACCAACAGCATCATATGCCGAAAAAGACGGGACTTTTGCCAATACTGAGCGCAGAGTGCAAAGAATAAGAAAAGCGATCAAATCACCAGGCCTCGCGAAAGAAGACTGGCAGATAGTCCAAGATATAGCAAACTCAATGGGTGCTGGCTGGAGTTATACAACAGCGCAAGACATCTCAAAGGAAATCAACAAACTTACACCGCAATATGCCGGCATTTCATGGGAAAGACTTGAAGGTATGGGACTCACCTGGCCTTGTCCAAATAGCGAACACCCTGGAACGCCAATTCTACATACCGAAAAATTCACGCGGGGTTTAGGAATGTTTAAAGCCATACCGTATATACCGCCCGCGGAACTACCAGACCAGAACTATCCCTTGGTCCTGACTACAGGCAGGGTCCTGGAGCAATTCCATACCGGGACTATGACCAGAAAAACTGACGGGCTCAACCAACTGGCAGGACCGATGGTGATGATCTCGATTGCTGATGCACAAGAGCTTGGCATAGCCGACAAGGAAACTATCAAAATCACATCAAGGAGAGGTGAAATACAAGCTCCGGCGTTTGTTACCGATGGCATTAATAAAGGTACAATATTTATGCCATTCCATTATAAAGAAGCTGCAGCAAACGTTCTTACAAATACAGCCGTTGATCCGATCGCGAAGATACCGGAATTCAAAGTGTGTGCGGTTAAGGTTTCAAAAATTTAATCAATAGTTTCCCACAATACGATAATACGACAATACACCAGGCATTTTTCCTGGTGTATTTATTTATACCCGCTTATGCGTTAAGATAGGATTATAAATTTTGCAGGAATAGCCAAAGCTCAATCCTTGGGTGAGTTAAAGCGCGAAAAAACATTCTGGTGATTACTAAAATTATGGATGAAAATATATATCTCGAATTACCGGTTACCGAGCTATCAAAAGATGATTCGGGAATTCACGTGAATCTTGTCGACAAACAGGTTATCTCGGAGATTTCACTAAAACTGATTATTAATGGAGAAGAATTCGTTTCGCTACTCTGTCTTAACCAATTTCCGGAAGAACTCGCGCTAGGATTTCTCTATAACGAAGGGTTCATTGATTCATTTGACGATGTCGCTGGCATCTATTTCAATGAGCGAATGTTCGCTGTCATTATCCAGCTGAAAGACGGACTCGTCCTCAATACCCAGGAGAACCTCAGAAGCATAACTTCCGGGTGCGGGAAAGGGCTCACCTATATTAATCCGCTGAAAACCAATAATTTTTCTCCGGCAACAAGTCCGATTACAATTTCGATAAGCCGAATATGGGAAATGATGAAAAACTTTAATCGACAATCGGAAATATACACGGTTATCGGAGGCGTACATAGTGTGCTGTTTCAGGATAAAACCCGGACGATTTTAAATGAAGACATCGGACGGCATAATTGTGTCGATAAGATAACAGGAATACTACTGAAGGAAAATCGAATAAAGGACGCAACGGAAGGGATACTATTCTCAAGCGGAAGAATTTCTTCAGAAATCATGACGAAGATTGTTCGGCTTAATATTCCAGTGCTCGTATCACGCTCAGCACCAACAGCTTCAGCGGTCAGATTCGCTCAAAGTTACAACATTACTTTACTGGGCTATGCCAGAGGGACAAAGGCTACGATCTATAGCTGTCCGGAAAGGATAGTTGCAGAATAAATGAAGATTATCACCATTTCCAGTTCATATAGTTCGCTTGGAAAAACAACACTCGCCCGCAAGCTAAAAGAGCTTCTACAGGAAAGTGCCGCCATAATCAAAATAGGCCATGGTCAGGATAAAAACAAACCGGAACAATTATTTCACGATGTGCCCAGTGCCATTACCGAAATCGAGCGACTCAAGAATACCAACCTCAAATATCTCATTATAGAAAGCAATAGCATCCTGGAGGTTATTACTCCGGACCTGGCAATCTTCATCGAAGGATTCGAGAACCCGGCGAAAAAGACTTCTCAGTTCGCAAAAACTAAGGCCGAAATACTCATTGCCACTACCTTTGATAAAGAATTAGCAAAGCAGAAATTGGCTGACAAAAAACTATTCGCACCTCCGCTCGATAATGCCGCATACACCTTAATCCTCGACTTCTACTACAATTACCGCGTCGAAAGCCTTCAGGTAAAAACCAAAATCTGGATTGAAGTCAATAATCAAGCAGTTTTTGGGCACGGCAAATACGTATTGCTTCAAAAAATCGAGGAACTCAAATCATTGAACAAGGCAGCGCACGAACTGAAAATGTCCTATCGCCATGCCTGGGCATACATCAAATCCATGGAAGAACGTTTGGGAGAAAAGATACTCGAAACCACACTTTCGGGAAGTAAAAAGTCCGGGTCGAACCTTACAGAATTCGCACAAAAACTACTCAATAGATACAAGGCTATAGATGAAAAGCTAAATGCTGTCATGAAAGCAGCTAATAGATCTTAACTGCAGTGGCTTTAAAAAGAACGTGGATACGCATGCCGTTTTCGATCATTAATGAATTAAAGGAATCATGCGTTATATATACCGAGAGCCGTATCCCGATTTCGATGATAATCTCATAAAAACCGTTCTTGTGAATAATATCAGCGACATTACCCTCGAAGGAATTCCTGGCGCTGGTTGCAGTATTCCGGGGCGAGAGAATAATGCTTTCCGGAGGGATAAGGATGACCGATTCTCGATCCTCATACACCGCATCAAGATGAATCCTTATATCATTGGTAGAAAAATATTCCCTATCAACAATAACCCCTTTGAAAATATTCTTATACCCCAGGAAATCCGCGACAAAGGTATTAGCCGGATTTTTGAATACGCTGTCTTTGGGACCGAACTGAACGATAGCGCCATCTTGTATAATAGCAATCTTATTCGCTAAATAGAGGGCTTCGTTGATATCATGGGTAACATGAATTACGGTAAGGTTGAATTGTTTATGCAGATTTTTCAGAACCTCAATAAGTCTCCGCTTAAGGTTAGAATCAACCGAAGCAAACGGCTCATCGAGAAGAAGCAGCTGAGGGTTCATTGCGAGTGCCCTGGCTAAGGCTACCCGTTGTTTCTCTCCGCCACTTAAGTTGTCCGGATATCTATCAAGCAGATGATCAATTTGCAGCAATCCCGCGTAATGAGAAACCTGCTGAGCAATAATCTCCTTTTTTTTTCTTTTTACTTGCAAGCTAAAAGAGATATTCTTTCTCACGGTCATATGAGGAAACAACATATAATGTTGATACAGCAGCCCAATATTTCGCATTTCCGGCGCACTCTCAGAGACGTCCGTCCCATTCAAAAGAATAGAGCCGCTTTGCTGTTTCTGAACGCCTGCGAGTATTTCCAATAAAACGGTTTTCCCAGCCCCTGATGGCCCGAGAACTACGAGATAGTCGCCTTTCTCGACGTGAAAGGAAATATTATTGAGCTGAAATCGCGTAAGTTTTTTATTAATATTCTTTGTGACGAGCATGACTGTTCCCCGCATAGATTATAAATGAAAAAAATACTAAGCAAAGCAGTATTAACAGCGCGGCTACAGGTTTAGAATGCTTAAGCCCGTATGACTCAAACCGCTCGAAAATCAGTGTCGACGTGATCATCGGATGATAGGCCAGGATAACGACAGCGCCAAATTCCGAGATTCCCCGGCCCCACATCATTAGAGCTCCTTTAATTATCCCTCTAAATGAAAGCGGTAACGAGATGGCAAAAAAAGTACGCCAGAACCCAGCGCCAAGCGTCCGGGCAGTTTTCTCGAGTTTAGCATCAAATGAATTAAAAGCGATGATAGCATTATTGATTAAAAAAGGAGAGCTGACAAAAAACATAGCAATTGTTATCCCAAGCTTTGTATCAATAATCTGGACATTTGTCATTTTTACAATATCACCGACAACAAAACCGTGAGAGAGAACCGTCAGCAAAGCGATGCCCGCTGCCGCGTGGGGTATGATGATCGGAATATTGATTGCAGCTTCGATAAAAGATTTTCCCCAAAAAGAGAATCGCGCAAGCAGATACGCTAGAGGCACGCCAAAAACCAGGGCCAGAAGTGTCGCATATCCGGCACATTCCAAGGTAAGGGTTATTGAAGGGAAAACTTCCTTGTCTCTTATTGCCGCCAATAACAACCCAGGATCTGAAGTTATTATGATATTGATCACGGGGAAGATTAATACGACAGCAAGGATTCCTGCCAGCACAGCTAAAATGATTATTGGAATATGATACCTATGCATCCTCTGCCCTTTCGAAATTACCTGAATTATTTTACTAGCGCTTTTAATTCAGCCGGTAATTTGTCTTTTTCATCTGAGGTTGCAGGATTAAAAGGTATTTGACCATTTTTAGCCATAATTTTCTGCCCTTCCGGTCCAATCACTAGTTTAACATATTCCAGCGCCAGCTTATAATTCGGCGCATTCTTGGGAATAGTCACACCATAGACCATAGAACCGCCTTTTTGCTTAATAATCTCTCCCGGTTCTTTCCCGGTGAGATCAATACTTACGGTACCATAAATCGATTCGTATTTTTCGTTCTTAAGGTTAACTTCGTCAGGTAAAACCACGAATTTGGCATTATGCTGCTCCGCAACTGACTTATAGATAAAAAGGTAATCAATTTGTCCGGATTCAAGCAAAGCCAGGAGATCTGTCTCTTTTGGCCTTACTATATGGCTTTTTGCACGTAGTTTCGAATAAAGCCCAGGTGTTTTATAATATTTCTCTGCTAGCTGCCAGGTAAGTTGTGAGCGATATCCGCAGGGATCGGCATTCGGATCGGCATGTCCATAGGTCACTCCATCTTTCAGCAAAATCTCTCCCCAGTTTTTACCATTGATCCTGTCTGCATACTTACTATCGTTCCGATACATTATGATCATTTCATTTGTAGCAAAATTAATGCTCCACTGCGTATATTCAGGCATAAGCAGCGTCTTGATTACAGAAGTATCAGCAGAAAACATAATGTCGGCCTGTTTGTTGAGCTCCGTGATCTTTCTCGCACATTGCCGACTTCCGGCAGACTCTCGAATAACTTCTACCTTAGGATATTTTTTTTTGAATGCTTCGGTCATATCTTTAAGCGGAACCGACAAGCTTCCGGCATGAAATATGACCAGTTTTTCGTTCTGTTCTGCCTGAACACCGGGCGTAGCCGGCACACCCGAAATCGCAAAGCAAAGAAGGAATAAAGACACCCATGAGATAATACTGTTTTTCTCTTTTTTCATAACAAACCTCCACACCTATTATGTTCAAACAAACATAATGGTAGCATAAGAATAATAATTTAGTAAAGATACAAGAAAAAGATTACGCAGGCCCTCTCACAGGCTTTTGAGGAGTAATTGCAAGTAGCCTTTACTGACAATCTTGTGATGGGAAGTATTCCCGGTATTGATAATAATAAGTCCCCCCTGTTTCAGGGCTGCATCATTATCAGGGGTATCAGAAACCGTCGGCATGTCGACCGCGCGCAAAGGATCACGGAACTTAAATCCTTTAACCGTTTTAATTAGCTGGGCAACTTCCTTGGACGTACCTCCGGCTTGAGTATAGAGAACGACAAATCTTGATCTGGGATTATCTCTTTTCCATAACAAAAACCTATCCCTATGTCCATACAATCCGTCAAATAAATAGGCCTCATTGATATTCTCACCGCCATACATCAGACTGGTTGCCATAGGAGAATACCCACCACTATGGGCGGAGAGAATGAACTTGCCGGCATTCAAGGATTCCCGATTCCAGCTGTTATACCCGGCTAATTGAGCTTTAACACTATCCATCATACTTTTAAACCCGTTCGGATCTTCGAGCATTCCGCCAAAACCATCCCTGGCATTTCTGGCTAACTCAGGAATTATCAGGATAATATTTTTTTTGCTTAACGAGATCTGCTCAGCAAGCCGCTCAGTACTAAGAACATTTTCGATATTATTTCCCCAGCCATGCAAATAAACAAGAAAATAAAAGTCCTTTTCAATATCAAAAGCTGAAGGGACATAATATGCAATCCGTTGATCATTATAATGCGATTGGGCAGGATAATACTCTCCGGCATAAATATGTCCGTCATCCCTTTCCTTATGCGGGAATGGCGAATTCGCTATGCTCAAAAATCCATAATTATATTCGCTGATAGCAACAGACGGACCTTCTCCCAGCACCCGATTTTCTCTCCGGGAAATTATCTGCGCAGGAGAAGAGTACCCGGTCTCATAAATAATGTCGGATTTGATTTTGGGTGCATTATCCTCGGGAAAAAGAAAAATGCAAATAGCAAAGTCGGAGATAGCTTTTGTTTTGCCATTATCTTTCTCTTTCAGGTAATAATAGCGATGAAACCCAGCGAGAGGAAGACCGCGCAGGGAATAGAGCCGACCCTCGCTACGAATATAAAGCCCGTTCTTCTTCGAAGCAACCTGAAGTAACGTGTATTCATCCGTTTGCAGATACTCGCCGTTACCGGACACAAAAGCAAAAAAGTTCCCTCTATCAGTTTTCTGAACTAGAACATTGAGTGATCCGACAATGCCTTCCCAGCAGGTTACTGTCATTTCCGGCGATACCAGACCCTGACGACTAAGAACATTATTCGTAGGATTTTGCAGGCTCATTTGTTGTAAGGTATAGGTTAGCTTAAGATTATCAATAGTTCTTATTTTAGTTATAATATTTTCAGAGACAGTGGTCACGTCCGATGCCGGCTTACTTACCAACGTATATTTCCTTTTATCCCTGAGAGTAAGTTCTATCGTATCAGAACCTTTTTTATTAATACTATATTCGTTGATTTTTGCCATATTATTTTTGTCAAAGAGTGTTCCCTCGAAATTAGTATTTTTCAGAAAAAGGTAGGAATTATTCTCCCAAACCGTGACCGGTCGCAAAAAGTAGTCAGGCTGGTCAGAGAGAAAGCTCAACGAGGGGATATTGACGCGAAAGGTTTCAACATGCCTGCTGATCTTCACATCTCCACTGGAAGTCGTATAAACGTAGTATCGGCTATAGACTGTATCTTCAGAATACCGCAGATTGGCAGTTGACTCTCTCTGCACCGCTAAAAGACCGGAGCCAAGGGCAATTAAAAAGAAAACAATAATAACCGGAAAATATTTTTTCATAATAGATTACCTTATTACTGATTTTTTGAATTGTATCCCCATATTATAACCGCCGCAAAGGTCTACTTCTTTTTTATGGCTTGGATCCAATTAATAATTTTTATATTCGCTTTTCGGTAATGCTCATGCGCCATGTCTTTTTCTTCAACAAATGTTGTCGGATACCCTTTCCCCTGCAACATTTTAGCAGTCATTCTCCCATATTGAATTGGGACCATAGTGTCCTTATCTCCATGGACCATGAATATAGGCCGTCGATTCCAAGGTTCTTCCTGGAACTCAATCCATCGTCCGAGATTCTGAGAGATAATCCCCATAAACACGGCAATACCATCAAAATATTGATAATAATTAATACCAAGCAATAAAGCGAAGTGCCCACCGGATGAAGCACCAGAAATTATTGTCTTATTTATATCATAATCTTTTTGACAAGCGAGTGTGTTTTTAATAATTGGCGGAATATCCTTCCCTTGCCAACCATTTTTATCAATGGCATTTGGCACCAGGATAACATAGCCTGAACGTGCGGCATCTGAGACCCAATTAGCGATGTACCCGGGCGCACGCTCACCAGAACCATGAAGTGCAACGACCATAACCTGCGAATTCCTTGAAGGAACAAAAAGCGAATAATTACCCTGAGCTTGATCAAAATGATAGAGTCCGGGGGCTAACTTCTCCGCATAGCAAGAGGTAGCCGATATGAAGAAAAAAAAGAATAAAGCAAATAACTGTTTTTTGGTCAAAAAATATAGTTTAATTTCCTCACTTATCATAATCATATTATACATTATTCAAGAAAAGTTTATTTTTGGCAAAAAGTGGGAATAATAAGCTAATAAAATTGTGCTTTTCAACAATAAGACCAAATCTAAAAGTGGGCTTAGTTTTTCTATGCTAGAAACTTATAATTATAATAATGATCTTTCTTATAAATTCGATACTATCGTCAGAAAACCGAACAGGATTAACGCTTCGGAACAAAAAAAAGACAAGCCTCCTGTTTTTTTAGAAAACCCTGACAAAAAAAATAAAATCGACAACCATGACCTTTATGAGAAAGTAACGGATACCGGAACAAGCAGGGTATCGACCTATTCATCTATTGCCAAGGAAATACAAAACACAAACAATGCATCTCCCCAAAATAAAGACACCGAAAAAGAAAATAATTCCAAAAATCCTGAGAAAACTAATCTCCAAAAAAAAATAGAACGGTATATGGAGCATAAATCAGCAAATCAGAATGAAGAGCTAAAACAGAAAGTTGAAATACAGAAACTTAAAGCTGCGGAAGCTCAGCTTGAGGCGCATGAAATGGCACATAAGATGGTTGGCGGAATGTATGCCGGATTCGTGACCTACACGATGGCAGTAGGGCCTGACGGGAAAAACTACAAGGTACAGGGGGAAGTGAATCTGGATTCATCGGCAGCCGCAAGTCCCGAAGAAACTGTTAGGAAGATGGAGCGGGTCATTAGCGCGGCAATGGCACCGCTTAATCCTTCTCCTCAGGACAGAAGCGTCGTTGGAAGAGCCGCCGCCATGAAAATGCAAGCCGAGCAAGAAATTAGACGCGATAAACAGTTGGAGGAAGAATACAATAAACCTGACGAACAGGGCAGAAAACCTATTCGCAAAATTACGGCATTCCATTCAAATGTGATGGGATTACACATAACCCTCTACGCATGATTAACAGAACGAATTGATTATCGTAAGGTATCAACACAAGATTTTGCGTCTCTGCTATTATCAATTCTGTATTATTTTTGAACTAATTACTCTATAATAATCCCAGATAATAATCAATCGGGGATTGAGACTTATGTTTCTTTTATCGAAAATACTCACTAATATTTTGTTACCTCCAGGAATTATTTTATTTTTCTTTCTTCCTATGTTTTATTGTGCATTTACCAATAGAAAAAAAACCTTTCTCATGCTGCTCTGCTTTTGCTTCCTCTCTCTCTATCTGTTATCAGTCGAACCGGTAAAAGACACATTATTATCCCCGCTGCAAAACAAATATGAGCCATTTCAAATAAATAACGCCGCCAAATATAATGCAGTAGTTGTTTTAGGCGGAGGGTCAATCGAAAGTTCTCCGGAAGAAAACGGAGGTCCGAGCTTAGATCCATCATCACTGAAACGATTATTTTATGGCTGGCATCTGGCGAAACAGCTTCACCTCCCTCTCGTTCTCAGCGGAGGAACAACCTTAAACAAACTGGCGACCCCGGAAGCTATGGTCATGCAGAACACTCTTTTAAGGCTTGGAGTAAAAGGAACAAATATCTTTATAGAACCAGGCAGCAGAAACACCCACGAAAATGCAAAGCTCTCAAAAATAGTATTAGATAACAACAAGTTTTCGAGCGTTATCCTCGTTACCTCTGCCTATCATATGCCGAGAAGCATGTATTCTTTCACCAAATTCGGGATTAAAGCCACACCGGCACCAACTGATTATAAAGCGGTCACTACCCGTTATTCTTTACTCAACCTCATCCCCTCAATGAGCTGTTTAACCAACAGTTATATTGCTTTGCATGAGTACCTCGGACTGCTTTACTATAAATTACTTTCTTCGTAAAACAAGCTGATCGCAACAAACACAAAGACCCGTTTACCAGCACAGCGACTTATTTGCTATAATAAAAGCAGCCACAAAAGGAACAGGTGATCACATGAAATTCGGAGCGATTTATTGTATTTATGACGATCATGAGTATTTAGAGATATCAGTTGGCCCACTCGCTGATAAACTTGAAAAAATCCTGTTTATAGTATCTGACATCCCGTGGAACGGGAAAGTTGAAGATAATTCTGAAACACTGACACTGATAAAGGATATGGCCAAACGCTACCCGAATATTGAGATTGTCAATGGCCACTGGGAAACAGATCATGACCAGCGTAATAGCGGGATTGAAATACTCTACAGCCAAGGGATAGATTATGCGTTTATTATAGATTCAGATGAAGTCTACCATGAACAGCAATTTGCGGATATCATTAGCTTCATCAAACTATATCCGGATATTTCAGTCTTTCATATTGAGTGGAATACTTATTGGAAAAAAGACTATCATAGAATATTTCCCAGAGAAAATTTCAAACCGGTCATTGCGGTTAAAACCAACAGTTTTCTTTTCACGCATATCAGGGATGGAATCACAGCTATCAAACGAGAAGGCGCTATGGTGCAGAGAACTGATTCTGCCACCTATAACGGAATGCTAATCCCGCCGGCACTTGCGATCTGTTATCATTTGTCATATGCGCGGGCCGATGAAAAAATCAAACGGAAAATTGAGACAAGTCCTCATGCAGGAGGAATCAGTATTACCTGGTACGAGAATATCTGGCTTAAATGGACACTAGAAATGAGAGACATCCATCCGGTCATTCCAAGCCAATACAAACGGGCTATCCCCGAAAAAAGAGAAACACTGCCGGTCCAACTTCAGGAATTTATTGCGAAAGAACAACTTTCCACAAAATAGCCCATATCAGTCGAGGAATACCTGTTTAAAAACCTTCATGACTTCTTGGGGATTATAGCTTGCACCGTAACAATCCCACGCCAATTTTCTTATTGCTTCTTTGTTAAAGTTATTTATTATTCGAAAAAGGTCTTTTTCGTCATGGTACCGGATGCATTTCTCACCCATAATATCCAAATGAGCCTTTTGCGAAGATTGTGACCACGTCAGAACAGGCTTATTTCTAATAGAAAACTCTGCTATTGCCAAGCCAAAAGTTTCACCCTCATATCGTGCATGGAGCATAGCATCACAGGTATTTATAAATGCCGCTTTATAAAAATCATCTGAAGATTTCGGCAGATGAATAATCTGCTTATTATTTTCCGGATAGCTCTGCCGATTAAATGGAGCAGTGTTCATAAAAAGAAAGTATATATCCTTTCTTCTTCGGGAGATGTACTCGACTGTTCTATGAACAAAGGGAAGATCGAATTGCTCCCATCCGCCATACCGTCCAAAAACTACGGCATCTTCAGGAATATGCAGTTCGGACCTTAGATCATCCGGGCTCTCGATACTCGCAACCATATGCGGCACAACCGGAACTCTTACACTCGACTGGTCTGCAAGCCATGGGGATATTGAAGCATAGACATCTCCATGCGGTTGAGCTGTTGTAAACACACAATGGACAACATTCTTGCACTGCGTTGATATCACGTGATCTTTCAACCCGCTCTTTATGGCATAGAAGACGTCGACAGCATTTTCTTTTAGAATAACATCCACTTCGGAAAAGTTGTCGTATAAATAGACCGCAAACCTATTCCTGAATTTTTGAAGTGAAAAAAGATCATTATTTTTATTTGATATAATAATTGATTGATTGCTGAGAAGTACTTCGTTGTATAGCGCATAATCGTATAAGGCTACTTCAGTACCTCTTTCCCCTAATTGATTTGAATGGAAGGCTATTTTGATTTTCATTCTAAAATCTTAAACTGATTGTAATATATGGGATTCGTAAAGGTTAATTCTATCTTTTTTCCTTTTAGCTTTTCAACGTGATAAGGCATACCATGAAATACGGACTCTTCACTTTCTTTTTCAAGAGGGAGCGCAATATGATCGCAGGGATAATTGGTTTTTATCCTCAACAGATAATATCCGATCGAGAACAAATATTCTATCAAGTCCTCTGACGTATAGCCAAACTTTCGGCATTGATGCTCTTCAATTTCGATAAACATTATCGGGCGGTCTCTATCAATCGTATCTTTTGCACCTTTTAAGGCAAACAACTCACAGCCTTGAACATCTATCTTTATAAATTTTATTTTTTTGAGATCAAAACTATCGAGAGCCTTTACCATAATTTCGTCGCCCGGCGCTTTATCGACATTATTGAGCAGAGACGTGTCCCCGATATTAATCGTGGTGGTTGAATAATAATCGAGCGAGCGCATATATGCTGTTGAAGAGGCATCTCCCACCGCACAATTATAGGGATAGACATTATCTAATCCATTAATAAAACAATTACAGCATAATTGTTGGAAAATAATCCTTAGAGGCTCGAAAGCATATATTTTCCCTTGATTCCCGACAAGACTGGCCATGGAAACAGTATGATATCCAAAATTTGCGCCTAAATCTATTGCACTATCTCCTGAGAATAATACTCGTTGAATTACATCTTTGAAATGAGGTTCCCAATCTTTTTCCTTCATTAAAGTTTGGGACAGGGCATCATTATTGAATAATATAAAATTAGTATCGGATTTTTCAAAAATTATGAGGGGAAGTTTCTTCATAAAATGTTTAATTAACCATATTCACAAAATCTTAGGATTTAACTTACTGACATCATTTTAATTATTGTTTAATGCCCGGCTTTTGTCAATTATCCCGGTTAGCCAACAATTCCGACAACAGCCTTTTGAGCAAGCAGATGGGAATAGGCGACATTCGACAACGAATTAAGAATATTAGATTTAATATGAGGGGTTTCCTCTTGCAGTTCACGCAGCAGTCGCTTTACTCGATTACGTTTTGACTCAGCACCTTTAGAAACAGGACAAACACAACAGATAATCGGAAACTTCTTTTGCAGCGCATAGGTAATAATGTCTTCTTCGAAAACGTACACAAGCGGCCGGATAACAATATTACGTTTATCGTCAGCAACATGATACGGCGCCATCGCCTTAAGTGAGCCGGAATAGAACATGTTCATGAGTACTGTCTCAATAAAATCATCAGCGTGATGGCCAAGAGCGATCTTATTGTACCCGTGCTCAGCGGCGTAGGTATATAAGGCGCCTCGGCGCAGACGGGCACAGAAAGAACAAACACTTTTACGAGGATTTTTATGCTCTTTAATAATATTGAGAATATCGGCTTTTTTATAAATAAAAGGGACTTTTTTTTCTTTACAGTAATACTCGATCGTTTCGCCTTTGAAGCCTTCAAATCCGGAATCGATAGTAATCCCTGTAAGGGAGAATTGAATCGGGGCTTTTTTTTGCAGGGCAAGCAAGACATCCACCATAGTGTAGCTGTCCTTGCCGCCTGACAATCCGACAAGAATATTGTCCCCGTCTTTAATGAGTCCGAAATCAGCGACCGCTTTTCCAGCGGAACGTATAATTTTATCTCTTACATTCTTCATAGAATACCTTTTTGCCTTAACCCGGCAAAAAGCGAGGTATTAAGGTTTATAAATCCGTGATACAAATCAATACAAGTATAATTATATAACGAAAAAAAAGCCAGGCTTTCATTCTGGCCCCAACAGCATCTGCCGCGACACAATCCTCTGCCCTGTTGTGATCTTTCAACTGCGATAAAGAAATAACGGTATCATAGGTAAGGATAAAAGGATTAACCATAACTTCCGGTTGCGGGCCATAATCCAGGGCGATCGACTCAAAAGGTTGCCTGTTATGATCAAAAAAATCCACCTTAATATCGGATGTCTCGCCTGCTCCGGTCCCTCCGTAATTATCCTATTGAAATAGTTGTTCATCGTTCAAGCAGCTAAAAGTGTATTGATCCACTCTGAAGACAAATCACGTTTCAGGGTTCCTAAAATATCTTGATTAAGCGCAGTCCGTAAAACATGGTATGTTAATAGCAACATCATTCCCAATAATTAGGCACATTTCAGGACGACTGCCGTTAGCCCCAAGTAGCTTCCCTGATTATTATCTGTACAATTCGATAATCTTTCTAATTTGCTTATCATCGTAATTATATTTATCATAAATAATAAAAAATCCCGTCTCTCCAGATTGTCGATTTCCCTGATTAACTAATGCGACACATTTCTTAGAACTAAAAAACTTTTCAGGGAAATCATAGATTTCATTATGATCAATTGCTATTTTTGCGCGAAACCTTCTATCCGGATCAACAAATCTGATTAATGCCAAGGCAGTCATGATGTCCCAAAGTTTAACGCGCTTCTTATAGAACAAATTGATTTTGTTTTCAATAATGCCGGCAAGATTAATGCTGCTACACTTAAGAATATAAGCGTCTTTTACACAAAGCTCCTCTCTAAAAAAAGAATAATCACCCCCCGGAACATAAAGAGAATCCTCAGTGCCGACAGAGACCTCCTTAACAGTCGCAATCGAAGGAATGGCAGTAACTTCGCCTTGACTCACACTTAAGACGTTTTTAGTTCCGGCACTTCCAATATAATAGTATTCAAGTAGCGGAATACCCAGATAAGCAACAAGCGGTATCCCTCCATGATAAAGACTAATATTAATACCCACATATGTATTACTATTTATCCCCTGGTTTACAGCATTTATAAAATTTTCAGTCCCATCAACCGGATCTATATACCAGACATAATCATCCCCGTTAATAGAATCCCTTTCTCCATATAATTCAGGTTGCTCCTCTCCTATGATCTTATGAGAAGGAAACCTGGTCTTTATCCAACAGCTAATAAGATCTTCAAGACCCTTGTCAATATCAGTAACAGGATCATGGTCTTTTTTGTCCGTAATTCCAAGGGAGCTACCATATTTCGGGTCAGCATACCGGAAAACAAACTGGTTAAAGTTTCTACCGAGGATCTCTAACTTATCCCTGATCGCAGAAATATCGAGGCTCGCAGTACTTGTCTTGGGATGCCAGTTCCAGGCATCTAAAAAATCATTATCAACAGTTATTATAATATTATTGTTGGTAGCTAAGGATAGTTCATTATTGCTTAATAAGACTTTATTGAATCTATCAGCATAATCCATGGCAAGGCTCCTCTCGTCAACTAATCTTTCCTGGAAATATAGAAGAATTATAGCTAACGGACAATAGCAGAATAATGTTGCAGAAATAGTACTTTTTTGTAGGTTGAATTCTTCCGGGAACATTTCATGCGAAGCTACGCGCATCTGGGAAAAAGCCCAAGAACACTACCCCCAATTAATAAAATTATGCTTGGACTTAATGGCTGATTTATTGTTACAATAGAGTTAGCATGATTAATCGCCCAGGTATCTGCACCATATTTTTTCCCATTATTAAAGCTAAAAAGCAAACAAACCCTAACAGTACTTCTGTTATCTGGAATCACTAATCAATGCCATAGAGGGTTTATAAAAGTAAGGATGGCGAATGCCCAGACTTATGATTGCCTTTTATTACGAAAAGTATCGAAGTCATTAAAGAAGGAGAAATTCTCGCATGAGCAATTCGCAGAAAAAAGTGTTTATCGTAATCATTATCGGCATCCTTGCTGTATTAGCGATATTATGCCTATTGGTTATGAATAACAGGAAACACGATCCTAACGAAGTTATCATCCCACTGACACCTATAGCGAAACTACAAAATGCTCAGGTCACAAAAACAGCGATGGCCAACGAACCGCTCGTCCCCACCCGGGCGTCGGCTGCGCTAGAATTAATGTCTACCGGATCACAAATTGTTACGTCCAAACAAAATGGTCAAAAAGAAAGAATAGCAACCGTTTCACCAAATACAGGAGTACCAATAACATCGCAGATTGATAATCGCCCGAAATCATTGGTCCCAGTTGAAGTTAAAGGACTCTACATGACCGGGTGGATAGCCGGAATACCATCTCGACGAAACAAACTAATCTCATTAATTGACCGAACGGAGCTTAATGCAGTTGTCCTGGATGTGAAGGATGATGAAGGACAACTTACCGGCGATGATATGGGAATTACTCTCGCTCAGCAGATTAAGGCCTCATACCATAAAGCAAACCTACCGGATGTTCTTGAGGCTTTTCGACAACACAATATTTATCCGATAGCACGAATTGTCTGCTTTAAAGATACACTGCTGGCAATGAAACGACCGGACCTGGCAGTTAAAACAAGTAATGGGAATGTTTGGAGAGACAGAAGAGGGGCACCTTGGGTTGACCCTTATAACCAGGAAGTGTGGAAATACAATATAGACATAGCTAAAGCTGCTGCCAGACTTGGATTCAGAGAAATACAATTTGATTACGTTCGCTTTGTTTCCGATGGCAACATCGCTACGGCCATATATCCGAATAAAACCGGGTCTAAAGAAGACAATATTTTAAACTTTCTGAACTACGCAAAAAAGGAATTGGCTCCCTACAATGTTTTTATATCAGCAGATGTATTTGGATTAACAACCTCCGTTCCGGATGACCTGCAAATCGGTCAAAAGTTCGAAAAAGTATCCTCCTCCGTTAACTATATTTGCCCAATGGTCTATCCTTCCCATTATTATCCCGGAACATATGGGATTGCCAACCCGAACGCGAATCCTTATGACACGGTCCACAATAGTATGATCAGAGCAGTAAAAAAGACCCGGGGAGCAATAATCCGGCCATGGCTTCAGGACTTCTCTCTCGGAGCTCCTATCTATACGGCAACTCACGTAATTGCTCAAAAAAAAGCAGTTTATGCAGCTGGTCTAAAGGAATGGATACTCTGGAACCCTCAGAACAAATACCAAGAAGGTGCCCTTGCCCACGAATGAACCAGATCACTGGGCAAGGCGAAAGGTTAGCCGGTAAAAACAATTACTCGCCAATAATCTTGATTAGGACCCGTTTCCTTCTCTGACCATCAAACTCCCCATAAAACACAGCTTCCCAAGGTCCGAGATCAAGTTTGCCTTCTGTAATTGCCACGACAACTTCTCGCCCCATAATCTGTCGTTTTAAGTGAGCATCTCCGTTATCCTCGCCTATATTATGATGATAGCCCTCTCGACTATATGGCGCCAGTTTCTCAAGCCAATCCAGATAATCCTGGTGCAAGCCGGATTCATTATCGTTAATGAATACGCTGGCTGTGATGTGCATGGCATTGACCAGACATAAGCCTTCCTTCACACTACTTTCTTGAACTGCTTCTTGTACTTGTGGAGTAATGTGTACAAATTCATAACGTTTCTTTGTGTTAAATATCAACTCTTTTTTATAACTTCTCATTGACCTTCTCCCTTGTCAATTCAGTGTTTCCTCCAGCTCGCTATTTGACTCTATGCCAGACATTACTCATGAAATTACCTGTGGTTCCCGATGCAACTCCGATCTCAAGACCTGCCTTGCGGTTTTCATTCTCTTAGCAATCTTCAATTAATTATCGCAGCAAAATATATTATTGGAAATCACCTAATTTATCATGTTTCACCTGTTTGGCAACTATAAATATTTGGTCTAAGCATAGCTAAAGAGATTGATTGACAAAGCCTCGGCGAAAAGTCATACCCAGCCTATTCAACCGCGAATTTCTACATTGTTATTATTTTATCGAGAGGCGCTCCGCAGATTGGGCAACGCTCTAGTTTGGTGGTTAACACACCGGTATTGCCGCAGGAGCTGCATACAAAATAAGTATATCGCTCAATATCGCTACCTTCCTCATATGCTTTGATGGCTTCCGGTAACAAGTCAGAGTAATTAGTTTTTGCTGCATATGTCTGATTAAAAGCATATAATGCAAGGGGAGCGTGCGTATCGAGCGCCTGAGGCACGTATTCTGTAGAGAGGTGTTTCCGGTCTTCACCCTCAAGATGCTCGGATTGTATGAAATTGCTATTTATATCAAAAAGTTGATTAAGGACGCTAAAGTAGCTTCTGGCATGATAAAAAGCCGATTTTGCCAACACCCTGAATAGTTTTTCTGTCCCAAGATATCCTTTATCATATGCATCATCAGCAAAAAGTTGATACCTCATATGTGTAGAAGATTCGCTCATAAAAGAATGAAGAAGGTACTTGCTGATAGTCTGGTTATTCTCTTCTCGATTATAAGAAACATCTGCAAGCGACCGGTAATAAAACTTCAGATCGGAATTGGAGTCAAAATAAAATTGTAATATGTGATGGAATGAGTTTTTCTTTTCCGGGAGACGACCTAAAAATTCCAATCTTGCTCCGGCACCTGCAGAAACTATAATCTCATACCCATCAACATTATCACGGAAATAGGAATGGACATGTCCTGAAAGCACGTACTTAATTTGTGATTTGTAGGGGTCCATGATGCTGCGCAGTTTTACCCACTCATCCCGCCTTATACTATTAGGTGAAATATTGTTAGGAGGCGGGATATGGAACGTAACAAGTATGTTTCTTCGGTGGTGTTTCGCTAGTATTTCGCGCAGGAAATCGAGAGTTTCAGCTTCGAACACCCTTCTGGAATCGTCCAGCATAACGATAAGCAGATCGTTATTAAGCAGGCAATAATTGCGCAATCCGAAATATTTGGAATAATACTCGGTATCATGGTTTCCACATAAAGTATAGACAGGTGAAAGGGCTACCTCGTTAATGAGTTCATAGATTTGTCCGTAGAATTGCTCCATGCCAAACGGGACAAGATCTCCCAAAATAATCTTAAAATCGGTATCCTCTAAACTCAGCGCTTTTGAAAATGTTGTCATGATCTCAGCTCCAAGCCCGTCACAGCCGGGATCACCCATGATAGTAAATGAATCTATTTTATCAATAAAATTCACTGGCTGTTCTAATCTAACAACGCCTTTCATTGCTAACCCCTTTGGGATCGTAGTTTACCTTATTCGGGACAGACTGGTTTACCCTGTCTCGTAGAACTTAATTCAATTTGCAAAATTATTCAACAGGCTTAAATCCAAAATAGCCGAAGGATTTCATATTAAATTGGTCCGGATACAGGTGAACGGACAGAAAGAGGTTTTTCTTGCCTGGTATCAGCGGCAAAAGAATGGATCTCCTTTATAAAGGGGAACCAAACATTCACTACCAGGATATTTATCACCTACTACTTTGAAACCACTTTCTCTACCGTTTCCAGTCTCTGTAATATCAACTCGATTTTCTTGTCCTTGTCTGCATTTTCAGCTTTTAATTTTTCCAGTTGTGCATCTTTTTCCTGTTTCAATTCCTTGAGTGCTTGAAGGAGTACCGCTGAGATCTTGTCATACGCCACTGACTTATATCCGGTCTGGTGGTCGGTCACAACAAGTTCCGGGTACTGTGCTTCCAGCTCCTGTGCGATAACACCCACATATTTCCCCTGATTAGGTGTAACCGTGGTATCTTCCTTGAGGTCATAATGGACGCCACGAAGGTTCATCACTTTTTCAAGAGCATTCGTTAAGGTGGTAATATTTTTCTTATAGCGCACATCCGAATTGGTCAGCCAGCTTTGCCCTGAGGCTACTCTGCCGCTCCCACCAATGATATCGAGTTTCGTTCCCGGACTCGTAGTTCCGATGCCGACGTTGCCGGTCAGGACGGTAGTCACGATATTTTTGTTACCTAATACAACAGTGTTAGAGCCAAGACCCTGTGCATTATAACCAATAACGATGCTGTTATTATCATCATAAAAATAGCCTCCGGATTCGGCTCCAATATAGATCGAGTTATGGGGATCTTGTAACGCAGCACCACCACCTGCATAGGATGATCCGGCTTTATATCCAATCATTACATTACCCGTTCCGGCAACATTCCCACCGGCGGCTAAATAGCCGCTAAATACATTATTGGCACCAGTTGTGTTACTTTGTCCAGCATTAACGCCATCAAATACATTGTACATACCTGTGGTATTACTATACCCGGCATAATAGCCATTGAAAACGTTATATGCACCGGTAGTGTTATAATATCCTGCCTTATAACCTGTGAATAAATTATTTCCACCGGAAATGTTCCTATTTCCGGCATCACTGCCTACAAATGTGTTATACAGATTGGCGGTACCGATGCGGTAGAGGTAGGTAGATCCCGACATCAGTACGCTCGGAGTTACTGCTGCCGGCAGATTGGTTAGCCCGCTGCCATCGCCCACAAAAGCAGTGGCTTTCACAGTGCCATTCACATCAAGTTTCTGTGCTGGGTTAGTCTTTCCTATCCCGACGTTACCGGTCAAGACCGTTGTGACGATACTGCTATTGCCCAGCACTACGGTATTGGCGCCAATACCAACTGCATTATAGCCAATAACAATGCTGTTATTGTCGTTGTCATCATAACCTCTGGCAGTATACCCGATATAGACCGAATTGTTCGGGTTCATTCCGGCCGTGCCGGTTGCTCCTCTATATCTTCCGGCATTGGTTCCAATACCGACATTATTTGCTCCGGATGAGTTAGCAGAGCCTGCTTCTTTACCGATGAATACGTTGTCATGGCCATTTCCATTCCCCCATCCGGCAGATCTGCCGCTGAAAACATTAGCATAACCCGAGGTATTGTTTTGTCCTGCCTGAACACCGTTAAATACGTTCTCTGACCCATTATTAATGCTTCCAGCAGCATAACCGCTTACTACATTACCGTTACCAAAACTGCTTGAGAATGGCAAGGAACCATCACTCATCATTGTGAAAACTGCTGATGCTACATCCAGATTGGTCAGTCCGCTGCCATCGCCGACAAAAGCCACTGCATTCACCGTCCCTGCAACATCAAGTTTAGCTGCCGGGGTTTTGGTCCCGATACCAACGTTGCCGGTCAGGGCTGTGGTGGTAATGTTGTCGTTACCCAGCACAACCGTGTTGGCGCCAATGCCGGTGGCGTAGGAACCGATAACGATACTGTTATAGTCATCGTTATCTTTGCCCATGGAATAAACGCCAATATAGATCGAATTCTCCGGGTCGGTGAGGTCTGTGCTGCCATCAGCCTGAAAACGACCGGCTTCTGCTCCCAGCATGATGTTGTTTCCACCGGTCGTATTATTTCTGCCAGCAGACTCGCCCATGAAGAGATTGGATCCACCGGTTGTGTTTGCCTCTCCTGCACTACTACCACTGAAAATGTTGTGCCATCCGGTTGTATTACTAGATCCCGCCGAAGCGCCGGTGAATACATTGCCCACGCCCTGGATGTTGCTATTTCCTGCATAATCGCCGATAAATACGTTCTGAGCCCCGGTTGTATTATTTAATCCTGTAGATAAGCCGAGGTATATGTTACTGGAAGAAGTGTCAAGTCTGAGCAGATAGTCACCGCCTGACATCAGCACACTCGCCGTTGCGGCATAGTTAGCAGTACTAACTACCTGTGCTGCGATATCTGTTATTCCAAACCCAGCTACCGTCGTTGGCTTGCCAGTCACGCTTCCCCAGGCAAGGCTACCCACACTGCCGGCGGTAGCTGCATAGTTGGCAGTGTTAATCGTTCCCACGGAAGTCAGATATCCCGAATTATTAGTGAACTGCGATATATTGAGATTACTCAGTGTCCCGGCTGTGGTTGCCGCACTGACTGTACTGGTCACCTCGCTGCCGGCATGTGTATGTGCCATAGCATTGTAGCTGGAAGGCTTGCTCGTGATCCCTGTCCAGGCAACAGCATTGGCAGTATTGGCTACCGATGAGTAATTGGCTGTCGTAGCATTATTAGCAGTATTGACTGAGTTTGCCGAAGTGATATATCCGGCATCATTGGTAAAAGCACTGATATTCGTCGGTCTGCCACTGACGTTAGCCCAGGCAACGGAATTAGCCGTAAGAGCAATATTGGCGGTTATCGCATAATTGGCCGAGTTAACTACGGGTACTGAGGTTAGGTACCCGACATCGTTGGTAAAAGTACTGAGATTAGTCGGCTTATTTGTGAGATCATCATAAATACCGGAAAGTGCAACCTGTGCCAAACTTGCTGCAGTTTGATACCCAATATCATTGGTAAATTGTGAAATGTTCGAATTGTTGAGTGCCCCTGCAATTGTGGCATAATTAGCGGTACTCGCTGCACTGACAGTACTGGTCACCTCTCCCCCCACATGCATATGCGCCACAGCATTGTAGCTGGACGGCTTGCTGCTAATCCCTGTCCAGGCAACTATATTGGCAGTGTTGCTCTGTGCTGCATAGTTCGATGTATTAACCACCTGAGTTGCGATATCTGTTATCCCATAACCAGCTACTGTAGCTGGTTTAGCGGTCACATTTCCCCAGGCAATACTACTCACACTACCTGCTGTACTAGAATAGTTGGATGTAGTGGCATAGTTGGCAGTGTTAATCGAACCCACTGAAGTGAGATATCCAGAATTGTTGGTGAACTGCGATATATTGAGGTTGCTTAGTGTCCCGGCTGTGATTGCATAACTGGCCGTTGTTGCCGCATTAACTGTATTGGTTACCTCGCTACCGACATGTGTATGCGCCGAGGCATTATAACTAGACGGCTTGCCGGTTATCCCTGTCCAGGCAACTATATTAGCTGTATTGCTTAGAGCCGCGTAATTTGCTGTCGTAGCTGTACTTGCATAATTAGCAGTACTTATAGAACCTATTGAAGTCAAATATCCGGCGTTATTGGTGAATTGCGAAATATTGAGATTACCTAGAGTTCCCGCTACGTTTGAATAATTAGCCGTATTAACTATGTTGACAGTAGTAAGATAACCGGCGTTATTGGCAAACTGGTTGATACTCATGTTAGCCAGCACATTTGCTGTCCCGGCTAATATAGAGTAATTTGCTGTATTAACAGTATTTACTGTAGTGAGATATCCTGTGTTATTCGTGAACTGGCTGATATTCATATCAGATAGTGAGATTGCTGTTCCCGCAATGGCTGCGTAGTTTGCGGTTGTTGCTGCATTCGCTGTGATTGCAAAGTTCGCGGTATTGATTATTTGTGTCGCAATATCGGATATTCCAAAACCGGCTACAGTCGTTGGTTTCCCGGTTACACTGGTCCAGGCAATACTTCCTACGCTGCCTGCTGTAGTGGCGTAATTTGCTGTGCTGCTGTAATTAGAAGTAGCGGCATAATTGGCGGTATTGATTAAACCTGCTGAGGTAAGATATCCGGCATTATTGGTAAACTGGCTTATACTCATATTTGAGAGGGCACTTGCTGTCCCGGCCGCGGCAGCATAATTTGCCGTACTTGCTGTGATTGCATAGTTGGCTGTCGTAGCAGTTATTGAATAATTAGCGGTACTCGCCGCATTGACTGTGGTAGTAATCTCGCTGCCAGCATGGGTATGTGCAGAGGCCGTATAACTTGCCGGCTTACCTGTAACCCCTGTCCAATCAACTACATTGGCCGTATTACTGAGTGCGGCATAATTGGCTGTATTGATCGAACCCACTGAAGTCAGGTAGCCTGCATTATTGGTGAACTGAGAGATGTTCATGTTCGACAGAGTAGCAGCGGAATTAGCAAAGTTGGCTGAGCTTGAGTAATTGGAAGTAACGGCATAATTGGCTGTACTTATCGAACCAACCGCCGTTAGATATCCCGCATTATTGGCAAATTGGTTAATATTCATATTAGTTAAAGCGTTTGCTGCATTCGCTGTGATTGCAAAGTTCGCGGTATTGATTATTTGTGTCGCAATATCGGATATTCCAAAACCGGCTACAGTCGTTGGTTTCCCGGTTACACTGGTCCAGGCAATACTTCCTACGCTGCCTGCTGTAGTGGCGTAATTTGCTGTGCTGCTGTAATTAGAAGTAGCGGCATAATTGGCGGTATTGATTAAACCTGCTGAGGTAAGATATCCGGCATTATTGGTGAACTGGCTTATACTCATATTTGAGAGGGCACTTGCTGTCCCGGCCGCGGCAGCATAATTTGCCGTAGAAGCCGCATTGACTGTGCTAGTAATCTCGCTGCCAGTGTGGGTATGCGTAGAGGGAGTATAGCTTGCCGGTTTGCTCGTAACACCTGTCCAGTCAACCACATTAGCTGTGTTGCTGAGGGCAGCGTAATTTGCTGTCGTAGTTGTGCTTGCATAATTAGCAGTGCTTACAGAACCTATTGAAGTCAAATATCCGGCGTTGTTGGTGAATTGACTGATATTCAGGTTAATCAGTGTACCAGCGGTAGCTGCATAGTTGGCAGTGCTGGCTGCACTAGAGTAATTGGCTGTCATAGATACGTTTGCGGTAATCGCATAGTTCGACGTATTGACCACCTGTGTCGCTATATCAGATATTCCATAGCCAACTACAGTCGTTGGTTTAGCGGTTACGCTTCCCCAGGCCATGCTATTCACACTGCCGGCCGTAGTTGCATAATTAGCTGTCGTGGTATAACTGGCGGTACTGGCATAATTCGAAGTAGCCGCATAGTTGGCAGTACTTATTGTGCCGGCTGAGGTTATATATCCGGCATTATTGGCGAACTGACTAATATTCATATTAGATAGCGTGCTTGCTGTCCCGGCTGTTGTTGCGTGACTGGCAGTTGTAGTATAGTTCGCGGTATTAATTATTTGTGTCGCGATATTAGTAATCCCATAACCGGCGACTGTCGTTGGTTTGCCAGTTACACTGCCCCAGGCAATGCTGTCTGCATTCTGTGCTGTTAGTGCAATATTTGCTGTCAGTGCATAATTGGCAGTTGCTACATTCGATAATGCTGTGACATACCCTGCATTATTAGTGAATTGTGAAATATTGAGGTTGCTAAGAGCCCCCGCTATGGTTGAATAGTTGGCTGTAGTTGCTGCATTAGAGTAATTAGCTGTGATAGCCATGTTTGCAGTGCTTGCATTATTCGCTGAAGCTACACTAGAAAGTGCGGTTATGTATCCGGCATTATTAGCGAATTGACTGATATTCATATTAGAGAGCGCGCTTGCTGTCCCTGCTATAGTTGCAAAGCTGGCTGTGCTGGCTGCATTCACTGTGCTAGTTATCTCGTTGCCTGCATGGCTATGTGCGGAGGCGTTATAGCTCGCTGGTTTATTCGTAATACCTGTCCAATCCACCACATTAGCCGTATTACTGAACGCAGAATAATTGGCGGTATTGATCGAACCTGCTGATGTCAGATATCCAGTATTGTTGTTGAACTGAGATATGTTCAGATTGCTCAGCGTACCAGCGGTGATCGAATAATTGGCAGTGTTTATCGAACCAACAGTAGTAAGATACCCTGCATTATTGGTAAACTGTCTGATATTCATATTAGTAAGAACGTTAGCTGTAACGGCTGATAATGCAAATAACGATTTAGGCATATATGTTAGGAGTTTACGAGGAGCAAGTGCCTCGGAGTTAACTATGATCTCCAAATAAATGGCGTTGTCACTAACTGCGATATCCACCGGGCCAACCTGTACGGAATATATCCCCTCATTAACAGCGACTAGTCCGGCTGAGGATTGCCATAGAGCAGAGCCGCCGGAGCTTTGGTTATACAATTTGAACTGCATATTTGCGTTGCCGGTGACTGGCTTGCCCTGGCTGTTGCGCAAATATCCGGTTTCCGTGAAGTACTTATTCTCGGCTATTGCATTAGTTGCACATATCAAAAATACAACGAACATAATGCCTGCCATTAATAAGTTTTTTGTGTTTTTCATCTTACAAATCCTCCAGGTTTAATGAATAACGCCTATCTTATATTTTTTTGTTTTTTTAGTGCCGGTTGCCAGACTCCTGGCTTCAAATATCAGCAGATATACACCCTTGCTGACTTTATCTCCGGCCATGTTCTCGCCTGTCCACTCAAAGTCTCCGTTATCTCTGTTATAGGTATTGGACATATAAACAACTCTGCCGAAAATATCATATATCTTAATATTGATGTCACAAGCTTCGTTCAAGTTATAATAGATCGTGGTTTTCTGCTTGCGGCTGTCAAAGGGATTAGGATGATTAAAGAGAGTCCCAATAATCTCGGTATTGCCTGAAATCGCCGCAGGGACAAAAGAAGTAACCGCGCTGAACTGCGACCAATGTTTAGCCTTATCCTGCACTCGGTATTTATAGTAATATTTGCTCTGATCACTTACGCTGGCTGAAAGCGTGACCTGATTGGCACTAACGACATTCCCGCTACCCACAAGTAACCATGTAGGATTGTTGTTAGTCTGGGCATATACTTCATACGTTTTGATGCCGCTTTCCGGATCAAGCAATTGATCCGGGTAAATTAACAACGATATCCCTGCACTTGCTTTCGTTCTCAAAGCCGAGGTTCCAACGATCCCGTTTCCAATTATATTCATGGTCGGCGGAATTACCGGCGGGGTGAGATCAACCAAAAATCTGTTGGTAGTTGAGATATGGCTTGCTTGATCCCCGACCAGGACCAACTCCAGCTGATACATATGGTTATGCGATACAGCAAGTCCATTTACCTCAGGGAGGATAAACACGCCTTCCTGTCCTCTGAGCAGCGAGGCATAAGCGGTATCTAACCAGGCAGAATATGTATTGCTGCTCACATCAAAAAGACGATACTGCAATTTCTGGATCACATTTGCAGTTACTTCTTCATGTTCCATGAACACTGGCAGATCTACGGACCCGACATATGCGTCTACCTGTTGGGTAACAATAATCGGAACCTCTTTGGATATGACATTAAAGGTAATACTCTTTATATCTGCTAGTGTATTAATTGTGCCGATATTGCCAGATATCGTTGATGATACAAAAGAGATCAGATCAAAAGAAAAAGCAGCGCCTAAACTAGCATCGTCCTTCAAGCTGTATCTTACGGAGTAGGTCACAGTCGTTTCATCAAGCATACTTTGTGTTGTGGCAATAATGCTCAGATTGTTAGTCGCCGGATTTAACACAAAACCGAGTTTGTTATCACCTTGATATAACGAAATTTCTTTAAAAATTGACAGCCAAGGTGAAATATTTATCCGAACATCTGCCAACTGGAATAGTTTATCTTTGCCGGATGATTCGGAGCTAAAATAAATGGCAGGCTCACTTGATGATCCGGGATATACCTCTCCGACTACCTGACCAGGAGCGTCATCTAACTGCACTGATCCCGTGGGAGAATCAACCACCAGGTTATGCGCCGAACTGAGTTGAGTCCAGGTTCCTTTTACGTCTTCAAAACTTCCGCCAAACTCAATTTGTGTAGCAAAACCCTGCGGTTGATACTCTATTAAGAGATGTTTATTATTATAACTAAAATTTGCCGTTACACCGTTTATAGCGATATCCCATGATCTCAATGGTTCACTAAGTGACATATCAATATAAATACTGTCACCAAGGGCTATATTAGAAGAAGAAAAAATTAAATCTGCTATTCCCGGAGCTCCGGGAATAGACTCGTAGATGAAAAGGGCTGCCGGGTCTTCGATTTTCCAGGTGTTATTTGCGCTAATATTAAGACGGCCGCTTCCGATATAACTTTTGTTAGTAGTATTGATAGCTGTATATGTATTGGAATTGGACGTTATGCTCTGTCCCAGATCAGAATAACAGTCAATCTGATAACGCCCCGAATTCATTTGAGAAAATCCCGGGCCGGATAACACAAAGCTGATCGTTAAAAATAAGGCGATTATAATATTATTTTTCATCTATTAAATTGACCTTTTTTCTTTAAATAGCCAATGAGAAGATTACTTAATTCGATTCTGGAAATCACCATATCGCTATTGTTCGTCATCATAATCCTGTTTAGCATGTTTTCTGCCAGGTATATCTCGTAATTAAATTCATTGAGACCGGTATAAACTGCTTCGGCATACTGATTATAGGTTTTGTCGGCTTTCTCATTATCCGGAAGAGCATTAAAATATTCTGTCTGTTTAAATGCTTGACTGATAGCCTTTTTTGTATCGGTATCTAACCAGAACGTCTGCGGTTTATCCGACATATAATGCTGCTGAAATTCCCCCACCTGTCTCCTAAACCGGCCGGTATTGTAACCGAGCTCTTTCTGCGGTATCTGGCAGCTCATCAGTGGCTGTTCAACCGAAATGTCGAGCCCGTAGAAACTCAATATATCCTTAAGTTCGGAGATTTTTACATATTCATCTTTGCTGCTGACCGGAAGTGCCATGATTTGTTCCGGATTTGTACCTGTAACCATCCTTACCAGTCTATGGACTACGATTAAGCATTCTTCTTTGGTGATTAGCTTGTTTGGTCTAAGTGTATTATCAGGATATCCTGTTAATAGTTTAATATCGATTGCATCATCAAGGGCCGTACGGGGCAATGAATTCCTGTTTTCAGGAAGGGCCGGAGCACTTTCTGGCATAGACGGAATGGTTATACTATCTGTGGCGGGTAACAACGCTGGTACCTGCGTTGCAGAAGCAAGGTTAACCGATGGGACAGCAGCACATTCTGTCTCCGTCTCAACGTTGACCTGTGCGATGGGGGCTACTTTCGTATGCGCAGTTCCTGTAGCACCTGGACCGGAAGCACCGTGAACCCAGGAAGGATCATAACTCATTTTAACTGATAACCGGGACAAGTTTTCTACAGTACCAAACCCATAGGCATAATCGATGCTCATCCCATACACAGATAATCCAAAGCCCACTGTTCTTTCTATGTTATTGAGCCCGCATCTAAGACTCAGGCCAAACCCTCCGTTATGTGGGAGCAATTGATATTCAAGTCCGCCATATACATCGGGATTGCCAGCTGATCGAAATATTCTGGCAACATCCATTTCGAGCAACCATTTGTTATCAAGAAAGATACTACCTGCGAAGGCCAGATCCATATTGTATTTGTCAGAAGTATCCCCAGTCGTAAATGCAACGATATTATTCAGATTAGCTGCAATTGCAAAAATATCCTTTTTCCATAGAAATCCTATATCCGCGCCATACAAGTTATCTTCGCTGATATATAATTTCCTTGAAGCATACTTAAGCGTTGTTCCTATTGATATATCGGGTAGGATCTCTTTCCCATAACTTAAAAATATTGCACTTTTAGCATCGGAAAAATATCCGGCAGGTGTAGAATTGGCCACGTCGCCTGTATGCAGTTCCAATCCATCTGTGTTAATTGCGACGTAATTAAAGGCTACATTTTCACCCAAAATAGGGATAAGTATTCCGATGTGGGTGTATTTGGAGTTCGCCAGGAGGTCGGCCCGCATGAAGGATATTGAAGGGGTAGCGATTGATGGCAACAAAGCACTATTCCAATACCCTGCAGTACAGTCATCACTAAAAGAACGGCCAGCGCTTGCCATACCCAAGGCCCTGGCTCCAATCCCATAATCCAGGAAATCAGACGCATAGCCGCCACTTTGCTCTTCGCCAAAGCAAGCAGAGGTAAGGACAATCAAAACAAAAATCGATAGAAAAAAAGATAATTTATGGCTATTTGTCACAACGTAATCCTAACCTATCACATTCTACATTATAGCAACTTCCATTCAGACAATGTAAACTTTACAGTATTTAATGAAAAAAATAACATGCCCAAAGCTTTGGAGAAATAAAAATTCCGAACCTCTTATAAGTACTGGTTTAAGGTGAAGAAGACCTCCACGTTTCAGAATATCATAAAGCGAACCTAACCGTAATAAACGGGAAGGGAAATGGGCACTACATCAAAGAACTTTTTTTGGGATGGCGTAGACCTTACTCATTCTTGGCCTGGAACCCTTGAAAAAATCACAAAATTGTCAGAGTGTTTAAAGGGCTCCCCACTCCCAGCATAACACACACCTTTTTAATAAGGGAAAACCTTAGCGAATTGAGTTATGCCTAATGACATAATGCAAAAGAATAAGCACCGATATCCTGCCGGCACTCTAATCCTTGATGAATCAGCAATAGCTGCTAAGATGTCTCTGATTAGAAATCAGGAGAACGTTAACTATTTAGTTACCAATAATAACAAAAAAGATATTTACGGGCATCAAGGCCCGATTATACGAGGAGAAGGAAAATGACAAAAAAGCTACCGATCACTCCCCATTTATGGTTCGACAAAGAAGCTAAAGAGGCAGCCGTATTCTACACATCCCTATTCGAGAACTCACGGATTAAAAGCTCTATAGTGATGAATGATACTCCTTCGGGCACGGTGGATATTATCACCATTGATCTTGCGGGGCAGGAATTTATGCTTATCAATGCAGGACCGTACTTTACATTTAATCCGTCTGTATCCTTGCTTATTGCATGCAAGACGAAAGATGAAGTTAATAACCTCTGGGAAAAACTCATAGAAGGAGGCACAGCACTCATGGAGCTTGCCGAGTATCCCTTCAGCGAAAAATATGGATGGATTCAAGATAAGTATGGCCTTTCCTGGCAGATAATGTTTGCGGGGGAGCGTAAGATAAAACAAAAGATTACCCCAACAATTATGTTTGTCGGTGAGCAATACGGGAAAGCAGAAGAGGCAATCAATTTCTATACCTCGGTGTTCCACAATGCAGAAGTTGGCGATATTGACCGGTACGGTAAAGGTGAAGAACCTGACAAAGAAGGGACTGTTAAGCACGCCTCATTCATCCTTGAGGGGCAGGAGTTTGCAGCTATGGACAGTGCTTATGAGCACAATTTTACTTTTAATGAAGCCATTTCATTCATTGTGAACTGTGATACCCAGGAAGAAATTGATTATTATTGGGAAAAGCTCTCCGCTGTCCCAGAGGCGGAGCAGTGCGGGTGGCTAAAGGACAAATATGGTCTCTCCTGGCAGATTGTTCCTACCCTAATGAGGGAGATGTTCAAGGACACTGACAGGGGTAAACTGGCCCGAGTAACAGAAGCATTCCTTAAAATGAAAAAATTTGACATTGAAAGCTTGAAAAAAGCATACGAGGGATGATTATTTGCTATTAAATATTTATAAACAAGGAAGGAGTGCATGAGGTTGCCAGGGTTTATGCCTGATCCTGTTTTTGATTCCCACACATTAGTGAGTCTTCATCCTTCGATTATGCAAATTTTATCACCAATAAAAAAGCCCACTCGAATGTAGGCGCCTAAAGCCCAGACCAATCGGCGAGGATTCCCACAGAAAGACCAATATAGAAAGAGGTTTGACCGGCAGATTGGTATGTGTTTAAAACATCGGCTTTAATAGTCCGGGGTAGATATGTGACCCCACCCAGACGTAGACTTCCGGTCAGAATGGTAAAGGGGATGCGGTTCCAAAAGTATTCTACTCCATAGTTTATATACTGAGGGGCCGGATTTAAACTATCTGTAATTAAATTAAAAACACTCAGGACAGAAGATCCGGCAAATAAAAATGCATGCTGTTCTAAGACAGTCGTGTTATGCCACCCGGAACCGCCATAATAATTAATATAACCAGTATTTGATGAATAAGAACTTCCGCCTCCATCAAATCGTCTTTCTGTTCCTGTCTCCTGATAGATATCAATGTATAGATAAGGAACAAAAAGGGCAACGGGTCCCCCTAATAGCTCTACACATTTAAGACTTCCGTGAACAGTGCCGCTGCCCAATGCGAATTCCGCGAAGGTGCAGTGGGAATTTATGCCATAGGGCTGGTCATCGGATTTTGAATAGGGCTTACTATAGACAGTCGCGATGTCGGCTCCATTAAAAAAGAACCATCCCTGATCTGACGCACTCGAGGAAATGACAAGAAGAGGCATAAAAAGTATCGCCAATGAGAGGGTTTTCAATATTTTTTTCATAAAATTCCTTTATAAAATGCGATATTAAAAAACAATCCTGCTTTTTTTGTTACGGGTTGGATAAAAAGCTCCGTAGCGTCGGGATTGAAGTAGCTAATACTTTTTAAAATATGGTCCTAACAATAACACATTTTAACTAATTGGAAAATCGGATTTGTCGAACTTAAATGGAGATGCTCTCAAGAAGAGCCGAAACTTTAATAACTATATATTGTGGGTTAGAATATTATGTCGCGTTATTCAGGATTCCCCCATCTTTGGAGTACATCCAAAAAAACTACCGATCTCTCAGTGGCTTGCGGATTTATAATTGGCTCACCGCTCCCGTCATAACACACACCTTTTTTATCAGGAAAAAGCTGTGCGAATTGCGGTATGCTTGATCTTATATCAAAATAAAATATCTTAATTTTGCTTTCTTATCGTAATACCCTAAACTTCTTTTTTAATTTCCAAAAATCTAGAGAATGGAAAGAAAATAATATTTTAGTTTGTATTAATCGCTATTAATCCTATATTCCTAATATTTATCTATAATTGACCGGAAGATACAACCTGTAGTGTAACATCAAAAAAAGAAATAACAGCAAAATCAAGTAGGAGGTAGGTGATTAATTCACCTACCGACCTCTCACACCACCGTACGTGCCGTTCGGCATACGGCGGTTCAATAGACATTAATGAACTGCCGAGTATCTTTCAGCTATAAATAGGAAA
>Ga0209000_1000077_pt1 | contig 130745 bp, 106 predicted proteins | sample RifGroD2_FD_183998 | JGI IMG/M metagenome (GOLD analysis project Ga0209000, IMG submission 183998) | Groundwater microbial communities from Rifle, Colorado, USA - Groundwater D2 (SPAdes) (version 2) | ecosystem: Environmental > Aquatic > Deep subsurface > Groundwater | place: Rifle, Colorado...
GATGCTTTTCTATGATTTTAGCTTTATGGAATGATTCTCATATAAATAAAAACTGAGCCATTCAAGCTATGTCCAAGTGGCTCAATTTTACATGGCCCCATGGCTCAGTTTTATTTTGCCATAACTACGAAGCAGGCTTTAACAAAACACAGATAGAACAAATGAGTGGTACTACCCGTAAAACAGTACGTGAATATCTCCGGCAGGCAGAGCGCGTAGGGCTTAGTGATTAACGTCAACTATAATTCCTGTCCGTATTGCGTCAAGCAAAAATCAAACCAATAGAAAACTGTTGCATCATATAAAATCAAACTTTTTAAATACGTCTTTTCTCGCCATAAATTAACCTATAAAAAGATTACCGTTAAATTGCAATTGGGACTAAATCTTGGTCTTGTCGGATGAATTGAGCTAATTCTTTTTGACTTAGCTTTAATAACTCATTATAACTAAGCTGTTGGTCAAGTTGCTTTTCTCGCCAATTTTTAATTCGTCGCTGGAGAGTACGTAGATTTCCAGTCTTGTACTTATTTGGAAATATTACAACAAGTTCGTTAAAAATTTCTTTGGCGGTTAATATTTGATAAGACTTCTATTGTTGAAACATTTAATATATTATCGAAAGGTACAATAAAACATTTCATAAGATATTTACATAAATATTCTGATATTTAAAAACTATTGAAATATTTCAAAGTCAATTTCGATAAATAAACAAGAATGATACCACAAAAACAATTCGCTGAAAAATGGTAATTATGATAAGATTGTTTAAATTTTTTCATAATATTTTAATCACTGCCAAACAATCAGTTCAATTAGATTCTGATAATATAAAGATATTGTGCGTTTATAAAAAAGATTAATACGGAGAAATGAAAGATGATAAACAGAATGATGGATTATTTAAAGAAATACAAACTGGTTGCTTCAATAATAGTTGGAATAGGTGTGCTGCTTATTCCAATTTGTGTGTTTGCTGAGGAAATACAGGTAGACCCAGATGCCCCATTTTATTATAACCCTTCAAATGGGTATTTCGGTATTGATAATGCATCCCCATTTGCAAAACTTACGTTGAGGTTAGTTCCTACTGCAAAACCAAAATATTCTTCTATGTGGGATTATGGTGGAAATGGAGCCTTCTTGATTGATGGCAGTAATTCCAATCTTAATGAAGGGGTAATGGCGTTAGGTACTATTTTTTCAGGTGTTACTGGAATTCCTACTGGAATTGCGTTTCATCGATATGGCAGTACTTGGGGTACAGATATCAGGTTTTATGCACATCCAGATGATACAAGTACTTACGATGGTTTTAATGAAGTTATGCGTATGCAGGGTAATGGTAAAGTTGGTATCGGTAATGTTAATCCTCAATACACTCTGGATGTTAGTGGTGATATGAAAGTGTCGAGCGGTCTTAACGTTAATGGTAATCTTGGAGTCGGGTCGACAAGTCCTGCTGCAAAACTAACAGTAAAATTGGTGTCTTCTGGTAAACCAAAATATTCTTCTATAGCGGATTATGGTGGAAATGGAACTCTTTTAATTGATGCAAGTGGTTCAAATATTAATGAAGGGGTAATGGCGTTAGGTACTATTTTTTCAGGTGGTACTGGAATCCCTACTGGAATTGCGTTTCATCGATATGGCAATACTTGGGGTACAGACATTAGGTTCTATACTCATTCAGATGATGCTGTCACTGTTGCTAGTTTTAATGAGGTTATGCGTATTAAAGGTAATGGTAAGGTTGGCATCGGTTTAACAGACCCTCAATACACCCTAACCGTTTCAGGTAATGTGGCAGCAAGGAATTTCATAACATCACAAGCGGTATGGGCTGACTATGTTTTTGGTAAAAGCTATGCGCTGATGTCTCTAGATAAACTAGAATCATATATTCAGGAACATAAGCATTTGCCCGATGTGCCATCAGAAACAGAAGTACTAAAAAATGGCGTTAATATAAGTGATATGCAAAAAACCCTTTTACAAAAGGTGGAAGAGTTAACGTTGTATGTTATCAAGCAGGGTAAAGAAATTAATTCGTTAAAGAAAGACAATGTTGAGTTAAATAAGAAAAATGAAAAGTTTGAAAGTAATATTGGCGCATTGCAGCAAGAAATTAATGAATTAAAGAAAAAATAGTGGGGATGTAAAAACATGAATAACAGACTGTTGGACGATGTTAAGAAATATAAAATGGGTGCTTCGCTAATAGTTGGAATAGGAATAATGCTTATTCCAGTTTGTGTATTTGCGGATGTGATACCCGTAGACCCAGATGCACCATTTTATTACAATCAATTAACTAGATGTTTTGGTGTAGACAATGATAACCCTCAATCGAAACTTGATGTTAATGGTGATATGAAAGTGTTGAATGGTCTTAGTATTGGAACAGAATCTTCAACTGATAAGCTACATATAAAAAATACTAATACTTATGGTGTAGTATATCTTCCATGTATGTCTTTTAATAATATAAGTTCAGCGGGTAATCCTAACCAAGCCACAGGTTTAGGTGCTATAACTTGGAAAGTTGATGGTACATATGATGTAGCTAACATCGAAGCAGTAAGAGAAATTCCAACAGATGGTACGAAGTCATCATTATATTTTAGAACCAATATTAATAATGGAACAGGTATTGGATTAACGGGCATAAAAATAGATTATAATCAAAATGTATCAATTCCAAATGGCGGGCTCAACGTAGGCAGCGCAAGTGGGGCTAGTGTGGGGCAGATAAAGATGAGTGGTGATATAAATATTGGCAATGTAAATGATACGCATGGTGAGTATTTTTCTTCTGGGGGAGGATATAATGCGGCATACAATGGGCTGGCGATTATATCAAATGCAAAAGGAATAAATAAACAAGCACAAACAAATTTACCTTCTTGGCTAATAGATTTAGGTGGTAGAGCAGCAGATGGAACAACATTTAAAATTGGAACCTCAGATTCATTTAGAATTGCAAGAATTGCACCAAGTGGAAATTTTTATTCAACAGATGCTTTATTTACAATTTCTAATTCAGGAATGATACTGGCAAAATCTGCGTCAGCTAATATAAGTATTGAAAATACAACACAATATACAGACAACCTTATTCTTGATTTAACAAGTGGTATAGGTTGGGGCGGAAATTCTGGACATATTTCAATGAAAAATGGTGGAGGAGAAACAGCAAGAATAACATATGGAATGATTGATGGAAATGAACAATCAGGTTTTTTGAAATTTTATACCGCAAATAATTCAGGAGTATTAACTCAAGCAATATGTATTGATAGGAATCAAAAAGTAGGCATCGGCGGAGTAACCAATCCCCAATACACCCTAACCGTTTCAGGTAATGTTGCAGCACGCAATTTCATCACATCTCAAGCGGTATGGTACGATAAAGTTTTTTCTCCTACCTATAACCTTATGCCCCTTAACAAACTAGAATTATATGTTCAAGAACACCAGCATTTACCTGATGTGCCGGAAGAAAAAGAAGTGCTTAAAAATGGCGTGAACATGAGCGAATTCCAGGGAAGATTGTTGCAGAAGGTGGAAGAATTGACACTGTATGTGATTAATGTAAACAAGGAACTTAGAAAAGAGAACCAGGAGCTGAAGGATAGGCTCGAACACTTGGAAAAGGCACTAAAGACTGGTGAGTATCAGGAGAAATAAACCATGAAAAAGATAATACAAAACTATTTAAAGAAATATCAACCAGTTACATCGGTAATAGTTTCGATAGGAATAATGCTTATTCCAATTTGTGTTTTTGCTGATGAAATAGACCCAGGAATACCTTTTTATTATAATCCATCAAACAGGTATTTTGGGCTTGATAATCCGTATCCTCAATACAATTTTGATGTCAGTGGTAATATAAAGGCAAGATCAACGCTTGTTGGTGGGAGCACACTGTTAACACTTGAAGATACAAATACAGATGCACAATGTACAAATACGCTTTTTTTTAGGCATTATGCTGATCGTGGTTTGAAAATAAATAGTATAGGCGATCCTGGTTCTTATGATAATTCTTGGATGAACATACAGGTACATGATGGTACAGCATTTCAAACAGTTTTACAGACTAAGGTAAATGACAGGTCGATAACTATACCAAATGGTCTCAATATTGGTAGTGCAACTGGGGCAACTATAGGACAAATAAAGACCAGCGGTGATGTTATGATTGGAAGTTGGGGCTATTTTCCACAAGGCGGAGGATTACTCTGGACAAGTAATGGACTGCTTGGTGGAACACATAGAGCAAGTATATACGCTGATGGTGGTGATAATGTTTACATTAGAAACGGTGGAGGTGTACGAACAGCTTTACAGATAGATTGTAATCAATGGATAACAATCCCGAATGGCGGACTCATCGTCGCTGGCAACGTCGGCATCGGCGGAGTCACCAATCCTCAATACACTTTAACCGTTTCAGGCAATGTGGCAGCAAGGAATTTTATAACTTCACAAGCTGTTTGGAATGATAAAGTTTTTTCTCCTACCTATAACCTTATGCCCCTGAGCATTCTTGAATCATATGTTAAGGAACACAAACATTTACCAGAAGTGGCAGAAGAAAAAGTAGTGCTTAAAAATGGCGTGAATATAGGCGAATTTCAAGCTCAATTATTGCAGAAGGTGGAAGAGCTGACTTTGTATGTGATAGCTTTGAAGAAAGAAAATGTTGAGCAGGATAAGAAGAATGCTGAGTTGGTAGGGCAGAATCAGCAGTTGAAAGATGAGCTTACAGATCAAAATAAGAAATTTACTACTGAACTAAGTGAAATAAAAACTATCCTGAATGAACTAAAGAAAAAATAATAGGAGACTTATATTATGAAAAAATTACTTGTTATAGTTTCTTGTTTGTTAGGTTTATGTGTGCCTTTTGTCAATGCTGTTCCTCCTGTTGGAATAGATGTAAGGCAAGATTCTGAAACAGGAATTTATGTAAGCAAGGGGGCTTATTATCAGTGTCCTGCTTCTGTTACATTGAATGGTACGATTAGTGGTGTAAGGTATTTTTATTCTGATAATTTGGTAATATCTACAGTTATAGACCCTGCTGCCATAGTAGTGTTTGGTGCAAACCAAGAAATACGATATACCAATCAATTTGATGCTGGATATAGCAAATCTATTACAAAAATAGAGAAATGGTAATTAATATTAGTAGTTGAAAGGATTATTGGTAGCATGAATAAAAAGTTATATTCGATGATGTTAATATTATTATTTGTCTTTTCAGGAATGGCACTGGCTGTTGACCCACCTGTATTAGTCAAAGGGTCAGAGCCAATTCATACTTCCAGTATTGGCAGTGGAGGAAGTTCAGCTGAAACAGGAGGTGTTTTTGGACCTGAACAAAATCAATTTAAGTCTAATGATATTAACCTTACACATGGAGCAGTAGAATTTAACGAAACAGATTTAACACTTCCAGGAAAAGGTGGGCTTGATTTAGTCATAGCTCGTACATATACCAGTAGAATGTATAGGGCAGATGCAACTGATGATATATCCAAGCAGCTTAATTGGGGTGCTTGGGCTGGACATGGTTGGAGTTTTAATTTTGGGATGAGAGCATTTGTTGTTGAAAACCAGAAAATCGTGATTGATAACTGTGGTTCAATGGAAACATATAAATATAATTCTACACTTGGTTATTATAAATCCGATACTCCTGGAAACAATAGTATATGCAAATTCATATATCCTGGTGATTTAACAAGATATGTGCAACTAATTGATAGTAATGGACTAGAGTATGATTTCGGAAGAACATTTTATCATGAAAGGTTGACTACTAATCACTGGGAATTTAACCTTCGGGGTTTTTACTTATCTAAGATAACTAATCCTAATGGTAATAGTATTTCTTTTTCCTACGAATATTTGAGTACCTCTTCCCTGAATGATAATGGGACTAAAGTTGAGATAGCCAGGTATTTTATGGGTGATGTTTATGGAATGCAGAACTGGCATTATGATGACATTGATTTTAATTATGCACAGGTATATGTTCAGCGTCCTGTATCTATAACAGATTCTATGGGCAGAGTGATTACCTTAACCTACAACGATACAGGGCGTAATTTAGGCACAGGTAGAAATGACCTGATGATAACTGGCATTAAATATAAAAATGTTAATAATGACACTCAACAGAATGAAATAGTTTATAAATATGATTCTGGTAGTAATTTAAATTTTGTTCAATTAACCACACCAGAAGGGAGTTTGCCTGAAAAAACATATGGATATACTTACGTGAACCCAGTTTTTAAGTTAGGTGCAGCGTTAATAACTGGCGAGTCTGGAGTTACAGGATATAATTTAAAAGTTATGTATTCAGATGAGTATTATAGTCCTAATGAATGGTATAAGCCTGATTACATGATGACTCCTGAAATATCTGCAATATTAGCCAGTTATAAGCTGGATACATATACACTTAAGGATACACAAGGCTATTTATTGCAAACTATTAATAATCCGTTAGGTAGCAATACCACTTATACCTATGAACCGAGCTTAGCTAATTCAGAACCTTTCACTCAACAATGTCATGTAGGATATCCCTCACAAACTGGAGATGAACCAGTTGTATTGCCAGTTACTTTTGAGCTTTCTAATAGTTTTGCTACATTTCCTGTAGTAATTTCAAAAGTTATCAAAGATGATGTTGGCAGTGGAGCAAAAGTATATACTTATAACTATAATTATCCTAAAAGTAATAATTACAACAAACCTCATATAATAAAAAAATCATACACACCGCCAGCTGCTGAAAATGGAGCTAAGGCTTTTTATTTCGATCATGTTACCCAAGATAACCCATCACAAATTTCTGACGAGGATTACTATTTTTCTGATGGATTAATTACTAACCACACTCAAGGTACTGCTATCCAGACTCAAAGCAATTGGAATACTGCCAATATTCGAGTTAATTATGTTATAGAAAAAAGAAATGGAACACAGGTAAAAAAAGTCTATGAAACCTATGATGATAATAATAATCCAACATCTATAAAAACATATAAAGGGACAGCAACAACCCCTTTTCTGACTGAAACCTATACTTACAAAACGCCTGTAAATAATTTTAGACATTTACCTGAAAGCTATACCGCAGTAGGCAGTTCACTTACAAAAGTTCTTAGCTATGACTATAATGACAATGGCAGGCTCACCGCTGAATATGAAGGTAGTAAAACTGAAACAAATAAAAGGCACACAGTTGGCTATGACGACTATGGCAGGATAAATACTGAAAAATACTATAATCCAAGTGGTGTTGGAGATTTGGATATAAACTATATTTATGATGAAAATATGGGTGCAAATACTTATAAAATTACTAAAGCCAGTAATGGCAAATCTGTAGAACAAATATATACCTATACTACTGGAGCTTTGAAAAATGTTAAAAATGAGAATGGGAAAGAAACTGTTTATTCAATATATGATGATTACGGAAGAGTAAAACAAATTGATTATCCTGACCAAAGCTCTGAAACTTTTTCTTATCCAAGTCTGAAAGAATCATCAAGAACATATGCAGGAATAACAACAACCAAATACTCTGATAATTGGGGAAGAGTCCTGCTTGTTCATAATGATAAATCCACTATTGAGGATATAGGGTATACATATTATTTTGGAGATAAAGTTTCTGAAATATACAAAGGTGTTAATTTAAGCAAAGATACCTACACTACAGTCGGTACAAAGAAAAAAAGCTTCACTTACGATGAATACCTACGCCAAAAAACAGATAACGACTCTGAATGGGGAATAATGTCATATGATTATCACACAAATGATAATGGCGTAAATATAACTGATTATAAAAACAGACAAACAAGTAAGACAATTAATGATATAGGACAATTAGATTCTCAAACTTATGATGGAGATGTTACCAGCTATTTATATGATGCGTTTGGTAACACTACCAAAATAACTACTCCTAAAGATGGCACAAATACAGTATTCCATAAATCAGCTTATGATAGTTACGGAAGATTAACTTACACCTATAAGCCAAATAGTGAAACAGATTACTGGGCTGCTAATACTTACTATAGTAATGGATTGCTTAATACAACAACAATTGCAGGAGGACGATCTTATACTTATGAATATGACAAACAAAATCGATTATTAAGAACAAAGATAGGTACAGATACAAATGCAATTGAAATCCTTGGCTATGATGAAACAGGGCATGAAAATGGATTAGGTCATTTAACCACAGCTAAAAATAATATGTGTGAAACTGATTATGACTATGATGAAATGGGTCATTTAAAGAAGGAAAGTAAAAAATATTTATATAGTACCCTTACTAACAAAAATTTTGAATCAACTAATGCTTATAATAATAAAGGACAATTAACAGGAATAACTTATAGTAATAGCGGAATTACATTATTTTCATTAGGTTATTCTTATAAAACAGACGGGAAATTGGATAAAGTTACATATGGTAGCAGCAAGGATATTGTAAGCTATGCTTATAATACTAATGGCACAATTGATACTCTGACCTATGGCAATAATCAAACAATACAATATGTTTATGATGCTACCAGAAAAAATCTGGTAAAAAACATTAGTGCAAAAACCTCACAAAATGTTGAGATATATAGTCAAGGATACAATTATGATACCGTTGGAAATATTACCAGTACTAATCATACAGAATTATTTCTAACAGTACCAACTAAAGAAAAAAAATATGGCTATAACAACAAAGATGAATTAATTAGTGTATCAATGAATAATCAATCTGAATATTATACTTTTAAATATGATAAAAATGGTAATCGATTAAAGTTTACTAATCCTTTTGAGCAAAACTTAAATGATTATACCGTTGATATATATGACAGAATTATTACACGAACCCATCCAGCAGGAAATATAACTTATGCCTGGGATGGTAATGGGAATATGACACATAAGCAGTTTACTCGTGACGGAATATATTATGATATAACTTTTGTTTACAACTATCAGGATTGCCTAACAGATGTAACGGTTAGTGGTAATAATATAGCTCATTTCGAATATGATACTAAACGCCAAAGAATATATTCTAAAATGATTTACAATGGTGCAACGGAAGAAAAAATATATCATTGGGATGCTTATGGCAATCTCATTGCAGAAGGAACTCCAACGACGCCAGTAACAACAGTTTACATTTATTCAGGTAATCAAAAAGCAGCTATGGTTAAGAAAAATTCTTCTGGCAATGATATCGGTACATATTATTTTGTGAATGACTTACAATGCACACCAGCTATCATTACAGATGAACAAGGCAAAATGATTCATACACAGCAGACGGATGTATACGGTAATGTTGAAATGTTAGCTAGTATTTTTCCTGATGAAATTAATTTCACAGGGAAGAAAATAGATAAGGCTACGGGTCTTTACTACTTTAACCAAAGATTTTATGACCCAGACCTAGGAAAATTTATTACAACTGACCCTGCGGGGCAAATGCTCAATCCTTACTTGTATTGTGCGAATAATCCGCTGGGATTGGTAGACCCTCTTGGATTATGGGGATTCTCATTGTTTGGCTTTGGCTTTGATATTAATGAACATGGTTTTTCAGTGAGCTTTGCAGGTGTTACAGTTGGTTCTAATGATGGTAATGCATATGTAGGATATGGGTTTAATGTTGTTCAGGTTGGGAATTTTAATGTAGGAATTAGTGTAGACACACTAAGTGGATTAAATGTTAATGCTGGAATTAGTGGTGAAAGAGGTGGGTTTTCTCTAAGTTATGGAGGGAATTGGAATGCAGCAAGTAATAAGACAAGCTGGGGATTAAATGGCAGTGCTAATTTAAATAAGTTTGGCGAAGCAGCACAGATATACAATAGTACAGGACAATTTGGTACACATGAAGAGCTGATGGGAGATGCTGCTGCAAGGAATGCCCAATCTCCAAGTTATCAAGTTGCAGATAATTGGTTAATGCACGTTGATAGGTTTTTAGATAAGCATAATATATCAATAGGGCTAACTTATGATGAAGGTATCATTAATGAATCTTATGGATTAGGGAAAGGACCAATGTATTCAAAAGTAGAAAGTTTTGGAGCAGTTGGCGCAGGAGCATATATCAGTTATACGCCAGATAAATATAAATATTTAATTACTGGTAATTCTAAATCAGCTGGGGCAGGAGCATATTTTGATTCTAATTATCGACCTGTAAAAGGATTTTATGTTGGCGTAGGTGCAGGAAAAAATTTATTGAAATGGACTAATATATATAGATAGTAATTATTAAAGGAGATTGAAAAATTGTTTACAGGAATATTATTTTTAGTGTTAATTGCTTTGTTAGCAATTTTAATGAGTTTTGATTTTCAAATAAAAGTTAAAACCAAGATTCTATTGTTAAATATAATTTTGACTTGTTTAGCATTAAATTTAATTTTAATGAATGTATTGTTTGATAATCCATTGTTTGAAAAAATATTTGTTATTATTGTAATGGTAAGTTTTTTTATATATTATCGGACAAGGTTAACATTTTGTAATAATTGTGGACATCCAATCAATAATATTAATATTGGATTCAAAACAAAATATTGTCCAAAATGTGGTAATAAACTGGATAAATAACTTCCTCGCTCCCTCGAACAGAACTAACAGTAGGAGGAGCGAGCTTGCCAAGAACGATAACTGGCGGTAACCTTGTTTTATGGAGAATTAAATGAAAATATTTATTACTATTTTATTTACAATATTTGCTACACTGTGTTATGCAGACAGTTTATATTCAAGAAATGCTACAACCAACTTTGATATACAAAGAACCTATTATAAAAAAAATAACACTTCACATATTGGAACAATAATAACAATGGGATTCAATAGTGTATTTGGCATAGGACTTGGATTTGGGAATACAATATATAATGAACATACAAGTAGCAAAGCCACACTTGAAAGCACTTTAATAGGTGTCGAGTATTATGTACAAAAAAAATCAGATAAGATACCTGTAATAATTTCAATTTCAGCTCAATATGAAAATGGCTCATTATCTGGTAGTAATGTTTCAATGGATGGGTTTGGATTTGGAGTTACAATAGGTTTAAATCTTTTCGATAATCAACTTATAAATCTAATTCCATTTGTAGGATTAACATATACATCCGTAACGATGACTGAAGATAATAGTTTTTATGATTATCACTTAGAGGAATCATACACAGAAACAGATGTACCGATAACTTATGGCTTAAGTCTCTCTGCAAATCTAAATCAAAAACAATGTATCTATATCAGACCAGTTTACACAAAAACAAAAAATAACGATTTCGTAGAGTATTTAATTGGTTATCACATGGATATTTAAAATAAAGAAGTGCTCTTTGGTTTAATATTGATAAAAATGGTAATCTTAATGTTAATTTAGAAACTGCAATCATTATTAGGACCCAACAACTAAACCTCGTTGATATTAATGAACAAGGTAAGAAATATAAATATGACCGACCTGAGAATTGCCCGAGCTACGTAAACACCCAAAGATTTCTTATGCACCCGTTGCCACCCTAAAGAATTTGATAAATCAAATGTTATGGTATCATGTAAATAATAGCAATTACGTTCTTTTGTTTGGGGAGCTAATTTTTGAAAGCTAGAATAATAAAATTTATCTCTTTTCTGGTCTCGGTTAGCCTGTTTTCAATTGCCCAGATTTATTTCCTTAATATTTTTCATAATCTTATCAATTCGCCTACGGCCGTATATTTTACTTCGTTCTTTTGCACAACAGGTGTTGTCGTTGTTTTTTATACTTTAATGTCGGCGATAATAAGGAAGGTATTCAAGATATCATTGGGTTATCAATTATATGACTACAAAAAAGTAATGGATGATAATTTAGAGTCCCTGGAGAATTCCGGAACAAGCAAAACGTTAGCGAATAAGTTGTTACTGTCGATTTCAAGACAAGTAAAAGTACAATCAGCAGCTATATTTATCTCGGAAGGAAATAGTTATCTAATGAAAGCTTTTGAGGGAGTATCTGCTGAACTTTATAATTACGACCTTAGGCCTGACAATCTTCTGGTCCGATGGCTTAAGTATCATAAGAAACCTTTATTCAAATCAGAACTTTTAAGAGGTTTTGACTCTCATATGCTGGCAAAGGAAGAGTTATCCGATTTGCGTGTTTTATACCAGGAAGTAAAAGATTTGCAAATACACGTGGCCATTCCGGTATTTATTAATAGCAAGCTTGTCGGTATTTTTACTGTCGGAAAACCAGTAGGAAAACTTCGGTTTTCTAAAGAAGACATCGATTTTCTTACACAAATGGCAAAACAGGTGATTGCAGGTTCTGAGAGGATTACTCTGGAAGATAAAATGAATAGCAAAGTAAAAGAGATTATGATGCTGCAAAAGGTTGGAAAAATAATTAATTCACATGCAGACATTAATATAGTCCTTCAGATGCTTACCAAAAACATTGTGGAAGTAATGGATGTATCTCGTGGGATCCTAATGATTTATAACCATGAAGAAGAAGTCTTGGAGAACAGATCGGTTTATGGGTTTTCCAAAGAATGGCGTAATTTCAAGATAGAAGTTAAATATCGCAAACTAGCGAGAATATTTAGAAACAAGCAGGCCATGATAATTAAGAGGCAGCACAAGAAGCTGTTATCAGTTTTTACTGATATTCTTGTAGATGATTGTATTCTTATTCCTATACATAATTCCCGCGAATTTCTTGGGGTTATAGTAATCGATAATTACCCTCTTAAGCTGACACTGGATGCCTCTGACCAGCACTTGTTGGGACTTTTTGTGAGCCAGGTTGTTAATGCCATAGAGAAGTTCAGGCTATCCTCCGAAAAAAATCTGCAAATGAAACAACTCTACAAATTAAACGAAGAGGTTAATATAGTTAAGGTACATACGGAAAATATTTTAAAAAATATTCATAACGCGGTAATTGCCACAGATGAGAATAATAATGTAACGGTTTATAATAAAGCTGCGCAGGATTATTTTGGTTATTCAGCCTCGGATATTTTGGGCTGCGATTTTGAAATGCTGATAAAGGATATCCCTTCTTTATCTCAGGTAATTACTGCTGAAAGCTCAGTGCCCTATAGTTTTGACATCGTTATCAATAGGAACAACGAATCTTTGCCGATTAAGGGATATTATATTCCGCTCAAGCAACAGGAAGTAGTTATGGGAAGGATGTTTGTCTTATCCGATGTATCTCAGATTAAAGACTTAGAGAAACAACTTTATTTTTCTGATAGGTTAAGTTCTATCGGGACAATAGCTGCCAGTATGATGCACGAAATAAAAAATCCCTTGGCTAGCCTGAAAATGTTCTCTCAGGTGATGAGCCAGCGTTATGCTGATCCGGATTTTTGGAGTAAATATGGACTTATTGTTGTTGAAGAGATTGACAGGCTCGATTTGTTGGTAAGTAATTTTCTTGGATTCTCAAAGAAACAAAGCAACATGATGGATGAGATTCAATTCTCTAAACTTTTGGATAAAGTTTTAAATCTAGTTTCAATGAAGATAAAAAGAAACAAAATTAGAATAATTACAGATGTTTCAGAACATCTCGTGATCAGAGGCGATGAGAAAGCTCTGCAGCAAGTCATTATTAATATGCTGATTAATTCCGAACAGGCTTTCGCTCCGGACCAGGAACAAAAACTTATCACTATCAAAGGATTTGCGGCCAATGATAAGGCCTGTATTTCTATTTTTGATAATGGACGGGGTATTCCTGTAGGGGAAAAACAGAACATATTCAATCCTTTTTATACAACAAAAAAGGAAGGGACCGGACTCGGTCTGTTTATCAGTTCAAGAATAATTTCTGAACTTAGCGGGACACTTACTGTGGAGAGCAACGAAGGGCAGGGAACCGAGTTCAGGATCGAACTGCCTCTTTGTACCCAGAAGCTATTTGAGATAGCGTAATTAATCCTTGCGAATCCTTCCATTCTATTGTATCTTATTGGTAATTATCCGGGATAGTAACTAAATATAGGTTTTTTTGTTTGTGGGCATAGGCGCCAGAGACTTTTTCTGGTATTTGAATGATGTCATTATCCCTTATCTGATCAAATTAAAGAGGTATATTATGATCCTGCAAGAACAAGTCCAAATTTTACAAAATAAGCAAATTGCCTCCGGTTATTACCATCTTGTTGTCCGATCGGAAACGATTGCCAGGAATTGTCGTCCGGGTCAATTTGCCAATATCAGGATATCTGATTCTCTTGATCCTCTTTTAAGGAGGCCATTAAGCTTTTTTAATTATTCTACTGAGACGATCGAGTTTGTTTATAGAGTTGTCGGCTATGGCACTTCACTCCTGACTGAGAAATTAGTGAATGATACCCTTGATATTATTGGCCCGTTAGGTAATGGATTTAATCTGGATATCAAGAAGGAAGGCAAAGTATTGGTTGTCGGTGGCGGCATGGGGATTATACCGCTTTATCCTCTTATTAAAAACCTGGCTCAGAATGGGTTTGTGTTGGAAGTATTGAACGGCGCCAGAAATCATGATGAGTTGCTATTGCTGGATTATTTTAGGAAAGATAGTATTCCGTATTCAGTGACTACTGACGATGGTTCAGCCGGGGAAAAATCCTACGTTACAAATATCCTTGCGGAGCGGTTAGCGGAAGAGAAAATTGACTGTGTATTTGGCTGTGGACCTCATCCTATGCTTGCGGCAGTAGCCAAAATCATGAAAGAGACTGATATTCCTTGTCAGCTAAGCCTTGAAGAGCGAATGGCGTGTGGCGTCGGAGCTTGCTTAGGCTGTGTCGTCCTGATGAATGACGGCAGTTATAAAAAAGTCTGCAAAGACGGACCGGTCTTCTTGAGTAATTTGATTGCTTTCTGAAATTATTTAAAACATAATAAAAATAGCGTACTTGTATGCTACCATTAATTCATTTTGGCGATTGCTATTAAGGTTCGGAACATTGTAGTTGTCAATTTAATCAAAAAAGTTTATTCTTTATATATTCTCTAGCCAAATATAGTAATATAATCTTAATTTAAAACAAGGCGATGTATTGAACAATTATCTATTTTGAAGGAGATTCATGTCAATCAGGAAAACGATACTTATTGCTGAGGATAATGCAGCGATTTCACACATATATCAAAGACTGTGCGAGACATACTTTGACGTCAATGTGCTGACTGCGGAGAATGGGGTCAAGGCACTTAAGCTTGTTAATAATAGTAATATCGATTTTATTCTTTGCGACGTTATGATGCCGGAAATGGATGGACTGGAGCTGATAACGAGAATAAGAGAATCAGATAAAAACAGGGAAGTTCCTATTGTTATGTGTACGACCCTGGCAGATCAACGAACTATTCTGCAGGGAATCAAATCCGGAGCGAATGATATCTTGGTCAAACCTGTCCCACAGAGGCTCCTGTTAGAAAAAATCATTCGTTATCTTAATATAGAGCCGATTAAGAAAATATCATAACCTGATTACAACCAGAGGACAGGCTTGTAAGATTATTTAAATCCGGCATAATCCTCTTCGTAATATCGTCTTATTTTTAATGTAACTCCTATATCGTCCGCAATCTTCTGACACGCTGGAATATCGACTTTCGGGAATTCAACCACTGTTAGTTGTGTGCGGGGAAGCAGTTTTTTGCAAAGTCTCGCAAACTTAAGCACTTCTTCAAAGGTCTTAATCCCGAATTTCGGGCAGCATAACTCGCTATAGAGCTCTGCGTTATGAGCATTAAGGCTGATAGAAACCGTATCAACTAATCCTACTAGTTCAGGGACTATGTTTTTCTTATGAATTAAATTCGATGTTCCATTTGTATCTACTCGAATCATGCAGCCTTTATTTTTGAGATATTTTGCAACGGATTTAACCATAGCTAATCGTGTTAACGGCTCGCCGTAACCGCAAAAAACTATCTCGTCGAAGGTTTCCGGTTGCTTTATTGAAGTAAGTATTTCCACCTCGCTTGGCTCATGGTCAAGCCATAGTTCAAACTCATCGTTAAAGGCATGGGGCTTCTGCCGGATACAGAATGTGCAGTCATTAGAGCAGCTATTGGTAATGTTCAGGTATAGATTGTTTTTAATAATATAAGCAATAGTATTCATAATTAATCCTTTATTTGTTGCACAACATTTATGTTAAGTTTTTTTAAAATAATTCCATGAAGATGTTCTGATACTTCCTCAATTGACATGTTCGAGGTGTCGATTTCAATAGCATCTTCCGCCTTTGTTAATGGGCTGACTGTTCTGTTTGTATCTGCTGTATCCCGGTAATTAATTGATTGCTCAACCTGCGAAATTGTAATGTCCGGGTTTTGTGGCTTTAATTCCTGAAATCTCCGCACTGCTCTGATATGTACCGAAGCTGATAAGAAAAATTTGCAAGCCGCATCAGGAAAAACGACCGTCCCGATGTCTCTGCCTTCCATAACAACATTCTGGTTGATTGCTATCTTTCTCTGCATAGCGATCAAAATATGTCTGATCTCAGGGATTGCAGCTATGTTAGATACTATTGTATTGACCTCCGGTAACCTGATTTGCTTGGACACATTCTGACCGTTTACCGTAACTTCATTTTTCTCAAATGATAGTGTCAGTGTTCCAGCCAGATCTATTATAGCGTTTTTGTTCTCGATTGCGAGGGCGACTTCAATGACTTTATAAGCGATTGCTCGATACATAGCTCCGGTATCAAGATAAAGAAAATTAAGTTTTTCAGCGAGAATTTTAGCAATCGTACTTTTTCCTGAACCGGCAGGTCCATCAATCGCAATGACTACGTGGCTCATATAATTATACCTACCTCTGTATGGCAGAATTTGCATTTATTATTCTCGATATTTATCTGATTTGCTGTAAATCCGGTTCTTTCAATAAGAATATTGTTGCAGGAAGGGCAGTAGGTGTTTTCTCCTTTATCACCAGGAATATTCCCTGTGTAGACATATCTGAGTCCAAGGCTGAGCCCTATGTCTCTCGCATGACTTAATGTGCTTGGCGATGTAGCAGGCAAATGAGCGAGTTTATATTGCGGGTAAAACCGGCTGATGTGCCATGCACAATCAGGTCCAAGATTATCCATTATCCACTTGCCTGTTTCTGTTAACTCTTTATCACTGTCGTTAATAGTTGGGATGACATTAGTTGTTACTTCAACGTGCATATTCCACATGTCTTTTGCGCGTTTTGTGGCTTTAAGAACAGGTTCAATCCCTTGTACTCCGGCTATTGATCGATAAAAGCTGTCAGAACCCTTAATATCGACACTATAGGCATCAAGATAGGGTCCAATGGCGTCAAGCCCTTGCTCAGTAATATAGCCATTCGTTACAAATACAGTGTAAAGACCGTTTTCTTTTGCTATTTTTGCGCCGTCTATAGCGTATTCTATATTGATAGAGGGCTCATTATATGTCCATGCAATCCCTTTGCAATTATAGTGTGATGCCTGGTCTATTAACAATTCCGGCTCTATATAAGTAGTTTTTCTGATTGCTCCGGCTTCCTTGATTTGGGATATCTCCCAGTTTTGACAATGCTTACAGCAGAGATTACAACCGAGCGAACCGACCGACATGACTTTTGTTCCGGGATGAAAGTTAAAGAGCGGCTTTTTTTCGATCGGATCAGCCGCAATGGAGACAACTTGGCCGTACCCAGTGGCAAAAAGTGTTCCTCCGTTATTTTGTCGGATACCGCATACTCCGGATTTCCCTTCCGCTATTTTGCATTGCCAAGGACACAAAAAACAATGGATCCTGTCATCTGATTTCTGATATAATATGGCAGTATGCATAAAATTATCCTTTCTACCAAGGGAGTTAATCAGGGCTGTATATGCTGACCATTTTTATTCATGCTGGATTAACTCATCGGTATTCTTTTTGCAACGAAGTTATATACTTAGCTAAAACAATTGTTTATTATGATAGTATATAATATTCCTTACATTTGTTTGATCAGAATTATTATAACGTATTACGATAGTTTTTTAAACGGACTAATTACCATAAGGAGGAGATTCTTTTGCTATCTATTAATGGAAAAACCAAACTTACAGGACTGATTGGATACCCCATCGAACATACGAAGTCACCCCACATGCATAATAAGGCATACGAATTCTTAGGCTTGAATTATTCCTATGTTCCGCTAGGAGTTACTTCCGAAAATTTGAGGAGTGCCATCGATGGGATCAAAGCGTTAGGCTTTTCAGGTGTTAATGTTACTATTCCTTACAAAGAGACAGTTATCCCGTTTCTCGATGAATTATCAAAAGAAGCCTCCTTAATCGGTGCTGTAAACACAATAAAAAATGAAAACGGAAAGCTGATCGGGTATAACACTGACGGTCAAGGATTCGTTTCTGATGTCGAAGAGCATTTTTCTTTCGACTTTAAAGGGAAGGTTGTTTTTCTTTTAGGGGCTGGCGGAGCTGCACGTTCAATTGCTGTAAGTATGCTCATGAAAGGTATCCAGTCACTTATGATAGTTGATGCAGAGGACGCAAAAGCTTCAGCATTAGTCCGGCATTTGAAGAAACATTTTATGGCCCAAATATCATATAGCCTCGTTGAGAGTAAAGAAATGTACAATTTTCTTAAGACAATTGATCTGTTTGTGAACGCTACCCCGATAGGAATGCATCCGCATACGGATGTTGTTCCATTGAAGAAGGTTGAGGATATCGGTAAAAACGTAAAAATATATGATATTATCTATAATCCCGCAAAAACAAAACTAGTAGAAATTATGGAGAAACGAGGTAACCAGTGTGCGAATGGCCTGGGGATGTTGGCGGGGCAGGGTGCCGTTGCCTTCAAGGTTTTTACTGGGAAATCTATTGAAACCGGTAAGATGATTGAGTTTTTGAGTAATGAATAAAATAGCTCCTTTTGCTGATTATTATCGTTTCGATGCTATTAGTTGCTTTTAATTTTCACAGGTACATTCCTGCACTCATAAAAACATTGGCTGTAGGGACTCTGCTCCTTTGATCGAGGCGGGTGTCCTTCTTATTTTTTAGACAAAAATATCCCAGGAATATCAACGTATCCTTGCTTCTCTTATTTATAATCAGTGTTAAATGAAATTGACAATTATGTCATTGTTGTTAATTGCAACTGAACCAAATTTGCGTGTCTCCAACCGAAGTCTCAATTGTTTTGAAATCAATATTGTAGAGATCCATATATTCTTCAATAAGTTTCATAAACACTAAATCATTCATGGCAATCCTCACCTAAACCAACCTAGACTTTGATGTAATAATTATCGATATAATTTTGTCGGACGATAGAGTGCGTTTGCTGCTTAATGGCAATTGATGTATAATAAAAAGAAAAAATATTTTAAAAATCTTAAAAATTTCGCTTCGGTTATTTCCGGCTTATTTTGTTTTGTCTATTAACTCAGGTTAAGATGGTATTAGGTGATTTATGAAGCTAGGAATGGTGATTGCACATAATGGTTTTCGGGATGAAGAATACTTTATTCCATTGGATTTTTTGAGTTCAAAAAATATCGAAATCATTACTATTTCATCTGCAGAGTCTCCCGCTATCGGTAAATCGGGTGGCAAAGCAGACGTCGATCTGTTGCTTGCAGATGTTAAGGTTGAAGAGCTCGATGCATTACTTTTTATCGGAGGGCCTGGAGCCCGGGAATATGTAAACGATTCGTGCGCACATACATTGGCCGGAGAAATAGTTGCTCAAAAGAAAATACTCGGAGCAATTTGCATGGCCCCTCTCATTCTCGCACATGCCGGAGTGCTTGCCGGGATAAATGCCACTGTCTTTATTAATTATGCTCAAAACCTTATTGATAAAGGTGCGAACTATACAGGCAGGGCTGTCGAGACGGACGGTTTGATTATTACCGCAAATAACGTAGAGGCTTCGCTTGATTTTGCAAAAACGGTATTTGAAAAATTAGGAGCAAGCTGATTTTTAATAAGAGATAACTATAGTAGAAGGATTGAGTATATGATTGATAAAAAATTCCCATCACAAAATGTACTGGTTGTTGATGATGAAGAGTCCGTTAGGTTCACGCTTAAATTAACACTGAAAAAAATCTGTAAGGTCTTCGAGGCAGCGAATCAATCTGACTGTCTTTCTATTATAATTCACGATAAAATCGACATAGTTCTTCTTGATGTAGGTCTCCCGGATATTAATGGGATCGAGTTACTTACCGAAATAAAAAAATATGATTCGACTATAGAAGTTATTATGGTAACGGCGCTCGACGACTATGAGACTGCGATCAAGGCAATTAAGTTCGGCGCCTATGATTATATTACAAAGCCGTTTAATACTGATGAGTTTCAGAACTTGGTAATTCGTGTGCTTGAAAGAAAAATGCTGGTTGATGAGAATAAGTTTTTAAAACATGAGCTGGCAAAAAATAGCGTACATAAGAATATAATTGCTAAAGATAAAGTAATGATAGAATTATTGAAAAAAGCTGATAAGGTTGCAAAAAGTAATTCTCCCGTGCTTATTTATGGTGAGAGTGGTAGCGGGAAAGAAGTATTTGCAAGGTTTATGCATGAGCAAAGCGACAGAGCTCAAATGCCGTTCATTCCGATAAATTGTGGAGGAATCCCTGAGAACCTATTAGAATCGGAATTGTTTGGCTATGAAAAGGGTGCCTTTACGGGAGCAGTCACAACGAAACCAGGAAAGTTAGAAATTGCTGCAGGTGGAACTGTTTTTCTTGATGAGATCGGGAATATGCCCATTACTATGCAAGTTAAACTTTTGAGGGCCCTTCAAGAACTGCAGGTTGAGAGGATCGGCAGTAATCGATTGATACCAATTGATGTCAGGATTATTTCGGCAACAAATATTGTCCTTGATGAGGCAATTAAAAATAATTTATTTCGTGAGGACCTCTATTTTAGACTTAATGTTGTTTCTTTCAAGCTTCCGGCATTGAGGGAGCGTCGAGCTGATATTAAGGTCCTTTTGGATTATTATATTGATTATTATTCCGTCAAATTTAAAAAACAGAAAATAGTAATAAGCAGCACAGTCAAAGGCTATCTGGAAAAATATGAATGGCCGGGTAATGTGAGAGAACTCAAGAATTTGATTGAGAGTTTTTATGCACTCTATGGGGGTGGTGATGAGATCTCTTTTTCCTACTTGCCGGTAGAGATGCTTGTTAAGAATATCGATGAAAATAATAAAGTAAATTTGAAAAACATTAATAATCTTTCTTTGAAAGAAGCCGTATCGGAATTTGAGAAAGATTATATTAAAAAAGTATTGAATTTGTGTGAAGGTAATCAGGGTAAAACTGCAGATTTTTTAAAAATCCATAGAAATACGTTGCTTCTGAAAGTTAATCAATATAATATCCTGAAATAACCCCCTCATCTTCGTTCCGTTGGTCCGACCGGCCATTCACCACTCCATTCTATTTTAATACGAGTATTTTGCACATTATTTTGTGTATATGCACAAAATAATGTGCAAAGCAGGCATGCCTGGCCCACGTTTTTTCTGTTCAGATCCTTGGGAAATACCTCAAAGTCTCTTGCGAATTAGTGTTTGTGCAGTTGTTGTCATTATAATATTTTTTTGGCACAAAAATTGGTCATATATAGGCGGTAGTGTTTTTTTATAAAAAATATTTGTTTCTGGAGTAGTTATGGATCGTCGTAAAGAAATACAAGAATTAAGAAAAGGGAATATTGTTTTTATGTTAGTGGAAGATGACTATGATCAGGAGGTTATTGTTTCCAGAGTAGTTAAGAATAGTAAAATTGCTAAGGATTTCGTGTTTACCAGAAATGGGAAAGAAGCTCTTGATTATATTTTTGGAGAAGGAAGCTATTCAGACAGAGATATTTCTATAATGCCCGAAATCATACTTTTAGACCTTAAACTTCCCAAAATCGGTGGATTTGAAGTGTTGAAGCGGCTTAAGTCGGATATCCAGACTAAAGATATTCCTGTTGTTGTTTATTCATCATCGTGTGAAGAAGCAGATAAAGCCCGCAGCTATCAGCTAGGGGCTTATGATTACATAGACAAACCATTGGACACTAGAAAGTTTGAGAAAATTATAAAAGGATTAGGATTTTCTTTTTCGACTGGCTAATTATCGATATTACTGTACACAACGACAATTTTAAGCCTTGTGAGGTAAATCAATTATTTAAATATATAACAGCATCTTAGCCGTGCTGTTAATTCGGGTATGGGAGGAGGTTTTAAAATGGCTGGTTATGGTGCATAAATAGACCTCCGCTGGCACTTCGGTGCCAGCGCTACTCTAGCCTTTCGGAAACATTATGAATATATTACTTATTAATGCCGGATTATCCGTAAAAACTATGTACAAGTCTTTCGCGCCACCTCTTGGAGTTCTTTATATTGCCTCAATGCTTTTAGATCGTGGACATAATGTTGAGGTTGTTGATTGCGATCAAGAGGGCAACTATCTTGAGTCGATATATAAGACCCTATCAATGCTTAATCCGGAGTTTATTGGTATTTCTTGTATGACAGCGACGTTTATGAGTGCCATAGGAACTGCTCGCTTTATTAAAAGTATAGATTCGAAATATAAGATAGTCCTCGGAGGTATACATCCTCATTATTTCCCTCAAAAGATCCTGTCTGACTATAAGGAAGTCGATTGCGTAGCGATTGGCGAAGGAGAGCATACTATTGTTGAGTTGGTTGAGCAGCAGCTGCCGTTATCAATGATTAGCGGTCTGGCGTTCCGTAGTAATGGTCAGATTGTCGTTAACGAAAAGCGGACTTTAATTGATAATCTGGACTCCATACCTTTTCCGGCTCGTGAGTTGGTCGATAAATACGAATACAATTTTGCAGCAAGTCTCTCATTGAAAGATCCCCGAAGGTATTTTTTTGCAAGAAAACGTGAATTTACATCTATCGTTACCAGCCGGGGCTGTCCTTTTAGTTGTACTTTTTGTGCGAATTCAGCTTTCAATGAAGGGCGAATTAGATATCGCAGTGCAGAGAATGTCCTTGCTGAAATATCTGAGTTAGTTGATAAAGGATATACCAAGTTTTTCTTTATGGATGATCACTTTACCTCAAAACCGGACAGGGCTATTCAAATATGCAAAGGCTTGCAGGCTTTACGTGCTCAGCACAATATTCGCTGGCTGTGCTTAGGACGGGCAGATAACCCTCAGGATGAGCTGTACAGAGCGATGAAGGATGCGGGCTGTATGCAGATACTTATCGGATTGGAAAGCGGGTCACAGTCTATCCTTAATTATTTTAATAAAAAAATAAACCTTGAGAAAGTCCGCAGAACCGTGAACTGCGCTAAGAAGTATAATATCGATATACTTGCTTCTATTATTCTTGGTGCACCATGCGAAACGGATGAGACTATTAAAGAGACCTCTCGATTCCTTAACAGTCTCGATATCGATTTTCTTGAAGTCAATAAACTTGCGATAGCTCCGGGAACTGAGATTTGGCGGGACCTGGAGGATAAGCACTTGATAGATACTGCTGTAGATTGGAACAGGGTACTTTTTATTCATGATATATATTCTGATCTATCGGCAAAAAGAATTCGCAAATGGGCCCTTTATATCAAACGGCGTTTTTATTTCAGGCCCGCATATATGTATCGGCAGATATCCAGAGTTATAAAAAGGTCTCTATGTTATTTATATAGGGAATCTAAATGAATTGAGGTGTTTTCATGCTAAAAGGTAAATTCGTTAATCTGAGGAATATGCTGATAGAAGATATTCCCATGATTACCAAATGGTTTATGGAGAATGAGCTTTCTGTGTTCTATATCAGTACTAGTTTAGCTTCTACGGAGGAGGTAAAAGCTTACTTCGAAGGGATACTCAAGAACCCTGCCAAAAGAAGGGATTTTATTATTACCGGAAAGAAAGATAATATTCCTTTAGGTATGATCTCTATTGAGAATATAAATTGGGTGCATCGTAATGCTTCCCTTAGTTTTTTTCTCGGGGTACAAGGAGAGAGAAAGAGAGAATATGCACGGGAATCGTATATTCTTTGCCTGGATTATGCCTTTAGCGTGATTAACCTTCACAGAGTTGAGATGAAAATTTTGGCTTCAAATAAACCACTTTTGAAATTATTCCAGGATTGGAGTGATTTTTATCTTAAAGATGGATTGGAATCGATTCATGAACATGAAGCAACTCTTAAAGAAGCGGCTTTTTTTATGGGAGAATATACCGATTTTGAGATATACGCTGTTTTTAAAGAAAGATATAAAAAACTATGGGAAAAAACGCATACGATAATAAAAGAGCTATATAGTACTCAACAAAATAAGAAGGTCACATAATCGTGAAAATACTTTTAGTTAATCCTACGAAACTGGATGAGCAGGGCAAACCTGTAAAATTCAAAAAAGATATCACCCCGAGTCTGGCTCTGGCAGTCTTGAGCAGTTTGACCCCTGCTAGCCACAAAGTTACTGTAATTAATGATGTAATCGAAGAGATCGATTATTCTATTCCCTATGATCTTGTCGGAATTACCGCAATGACATCAAGGGTCGAAAGGGCGTACCAAATCGCTGACAGATTCAGGAGCATCGGTGTCAGGGTTGTTCTCGGTGGCATTCATGCTACAGCGCTTCCAGATGAGGCAAAAGTTCATGCCGATGCTGTTATTATCGGAGAAGCAGAGAATATCTGGGAGCAGGTACTTGATGATTTTGAGCATAACCGGAATAAAGAATACTATCAAGACTCGGCTCTACCGGATATGAAAAGATTGATTATTCCTCGCTTTGATACTTTTAATATGAATATCTATAACAGACCTATCGGCTACAAACTGCCGATCATGCCTATCTATTCTACCCGTGGTTGTCCTTTTGCCTGTGATTTCTGTTCCGTTTCGAAGTATTTCGGCAGAACGTACAGGGTCAAGCCGATAGCGAATATTCTTAAAGAAATAGATGCAATAGGGGCGGAGCATTTTATGTTTGTTGATGATAATATAGCAGGGAATGCCGAATACAGCAGGGAATTATTCCGGGCCCTTATACCAAAGAAAATTAAGTGGAATTCTCAAGTAAGTACAACTATAATGAATCACCCTGATCTGATCGATTTGGCTGCAGAATCAGGATGTAGACTTTTATTTTTTGGACTAGAATCGTTAAATAACGATATTTTGCAGTCTCTTAATAAGGGTTTTAATAAATTAGCTCAGTATGCAGAATTGTTTGAAAGATTAAAAAGGGCTAAAATCGTACCTCTTATTTCTATGATTTTTGGTTTTGATACGGATACTATAGAGCAATTCAATTACACTCTTTCATTTCTTTTAAAGAATAAGATTGATACATCTTTTTTCTTTATATTAACACCTTTACCAGGAACAACTTTGTATTCTAAGCTGGAAGAAGAGGGCAGAATTATTAGTCGCGATTGGTCGGCTTATGATGGACAACATATTGTATTTCAGCCGAAGAATTTTACTATAGAAGAACTATATCATAATTATTGGAGAGTCTTTCGCCAATTTTATTCAGTAAGAAATATAACTGCGAGGAGCTTCAATAGGATCAGACAATCGAACACCCCGCTCAAAACATTCTATTATTCAACAATAAATGAGCTGTTTTACCGGAACAAGGTATATCGTTATGAACATCCTATATCCGGGGGATTTGGTAAGATCAAGACTTGACTTGTATGTTTATTTTTGAAAAGATAATAAAATATGATATCCGCTTTAGTTTTGTTTATTTCTTTTTTGCTTAACCTATTTTTAGGTCTATTTGTTTTGTTGAAAGGGCCTAAACAGATAATAAGAAATGTTTTTTTGGGCCTTGTTTTTTCCCTGGCAGCTGTAGCTTTTGGGCTTTGGGGATGCTTTACAGTAAATACGTCATTAATAAAAATAGCTCTTTTTGGAGTTATGGGTATTGCTTCCTTTGTTTTACATTTCAGCTTAGTTTTCCCTGATAGAGCAGTCCGGACTTTGAACAGAAAACATTTGTTGCTTTATATTCCGGCTATTACCTTGCCTTTTCTTGCAAATTATCAGAATATAGAAATTTCTAATTATGGTATCACCCGGGAAGCTAATTCCTGGTATTATCCGCTGGTCTTTATTGCCTATAGCTTTGGAGCTTTAGCAATAGGTATTTTTATTAAAAAGTTTATTAAGAGCAAAGGCATAGAACATAATCAATTGAAGCTTGTGCTGACTGGATTTATTGTCGCTTTTTTTGGTACCGGCACTACGAATATTCTATTGCCAGCACTTTTTCATAATGCACAATTAACCGGTATTGGTCCATTATTTCTTTCAGCTATGCCGTTATTTACAGCTATTGCAATTTTAAAGTACCAGTTTATGGATATCTCCCTGGTAATCAAAAAAGGCTTTGTATTCTCTTTATTGGTGGCAGTTATCTCCTTTATTTACATTTTTGGTATTTCATTATTTATGAAAGAGTATTCATTTCAGCATATATCAAGAATAATCATTATTTCGGCAATTATTGCTCTCGGATTGCCCTGGCTTAAAGGCGTGCTCGAAAATATAACCGATAAGATCTTTTTTCGTAAGAAGATAGATCATCATAAAGAGACAGCTCAAATATTGCAAAACGTAGCCGGCTATTTTGAAGAAAACGAGTTAATCAATTATCTGGTTGTCGCGATGGTTGAGAGATTAAAGCTGGAATCGTGTAGTATTTTCCTGGATGATTCAACTAGAATATTTTTTGCACAACAAAATGGAACTATAGAGCGAGAGTATGCTACAGACTTAACCTTTTATAACTTTTTTTTTGATAATCCTGATTCTCAATATCTTGTTTCGTATAATATTATGGATGTTATCAATGATCCGATTGTGGCTGCAAATGTTAGCTCCGAGTTTGAGCATTTTGGTTTGGATATAGCATACCCACTACGCAAAGACTCCGGGGTATATGCTATTATCGGGATCGGCAAAAAATTATCAGAGGATTTCTTTTCTTATAATGAAATCGAGAACTTTTTGCAGATGGCTAACCAGCTTTTAGTGATATTTGAAAGGATCGGGCTCTATAAAGAAAAGATTGAAATCCAGAAAAAGCTTATTGTCTCACAGAAAAATGCTGCAATCGGTGAATTAACCAAAAAACTTGTCCATGAAATTAAAAACCCGCTTGTTTCTTTGTCAGCTTTTTTTCAGTTAGACAGCGATGATTTTGAGGTTGATGAAATTCAGAGATTTAAACATTTATCGCTTGATTCTATTAATCGTATACTGAAAATTATTGAAGATCTTGTCAGTTTTAATAAGTTAACTGCAAAAGAGTATAGTTCTGTCGATGTAAATATGATGATAGATGAAGAATTGCAATTTATGATGGCACAATTTAGGCATACTAATATTACCTATAGCATTGATGCTGCGGATTTGCCTCTAATTAAGCTCGATATAAATGTTATAAGACAGGCCATGTTAAATGTTTTTCAAAATGCAGTTGAAGCAATGCCCAAGGGAGGTCACATCGCTGTCAAAACGTCAAAGTTTAATAGTTATATAGAGATATCTATAAGTGATACCGGTATGGGTATTCCTTCTGATATATTGCCAACAATTTTTGAGCCTTTAGTGACAACTAAAATAAAAGGTACAGGGCTAGGATTGTCTATCACCTCGAATATTATTCAAGAACATAATGGCTCGATAAGTGTAAAAAGCGAATATGGAAACGGCACGACGTTTACCATCACCTTACCGCTGAGCAATGACGAGCGTGGTATGGAAAATATTGATTCGTAGTATATATTTTGTATAATATTTACGATGATGAAAATTCCCTATTAGAAATAATTAAGTTGTTCAATTTCTCGTGGGTGCATTATAATTAATAGTCTGGTAATTACTTTTATTGAATTAGAAAGCGAGCGGTACACATGGTTGATAGCAGGATTAAGAAATTTGCAAAAATACTTGTGCACTATTCAATCGGAGCCAAGGAGAAGGAAGAGGTTTTAGTTTCTGGAAGTTATGAAGCAAGTTCCTTGGTCCGGTTGGTATATGAAGAGTTAATTACTGTCGGTGCTTATCCCAGGGTAAAGGTCTCGATCCCTGGTATTGATTATGCTTATTACGCCAAAGCTCAGGAACATCAATTGGATTTTGTTTCCGACATGGATTATTTGGAAGCTAACAAAATGGCCGCAATGATTTCGATTGAGTCAGATTATAATACAAAAGAACTCACAAGCATTGATTCCTCCAGGATAACCAGGAGAGTGAAAGCAAGACAGAACCTTAAAGAAATAATTTTAAAGCGTGTAAGATGGAATGTAACCTTATTTCCGACCCAGGCGCTTGCGCAGGATGCTGAGATGTCACTTCAGGAATATGAGGACTTTGTTTTTGGGGCAGTATTCGCTGATAGGGAAGACCCAGTCCGATGCTGGGATGAGCTGTCAGCTAATCAGGAAAGGTTATGCCAGATATTTTCAACTGCTGAAGAATTGAGGATTCTTGGAAAAGATACTGATTTGACTATGAAAGTGAGTGGCAGGAAGTTTATCAATAGTAACGGGCACTATAACATGCCGAGCGGTGAGATATTTTCTGCACCTATTGAAGATTCAGTTCAGGGGCACATTCGTTTCGAATACCCGGTGTGCCTGTACGGAAAAGAAGTTGAAGGCGTTCAGCTTACATTCGAAAATGGCAAAGTGACAAAACTTTCTGCAAGTAAAAATCAAGATTTTCTAGAATCAATGCTTACGACGGATGCCGGGGCAAAATATCTTGGAGAGATTGGTATTGGTAACAACTTCGGAATTACAAAGTTCACAAAAAATATTCTTTTTGATGAAAAAATAGGCGGCTCGGTCCATATCGCCTTAGGTCAGTCCTATGAAGAATGCGGCGGGAAAAACGAATCTGCAATTCACTGGGATATGATTAAGGATCTTCGCACTGGTGGCGAGATGTATCTGGATGGTGTATTGGTCCAGAAGGACGGCAAATTTTTATTATAGGAGCAAGGAATGTATGATGTAGTTGTAATTGGCGGGGGACCGGCTGGAATAACTTCGGCGCTATATTTGCTGCGTGCGCGCTGTAAAGTTCTGCTTATAGAAAAACAGCATATGGGTGGACAGATAGTGTACAGTGAAATCATCGAGAATTATCCGGGAGTAGGCGAGGTATCTGGCAAGGAACTCATGGATGGTTTTAAAAAACAACTGGCGAACTATAATCCTGAGATCATTAATGCAAATGTTAAAGAAATACATAAAGAACAAGGCCATTTTGCAATTATGCTCGATGACTATAAGATCGAGTCCAAAGCAGTCATTATAGCAACGGGAGCTCAACCCAAGAACCTTAATGTCCCTGGCGAAATCCGGTATGTTGGAAGAGGGGTCTCTTATTGTGCGACCTGTGATGGTCCACTATTTACCGGAAAAGATATTGTCGTTGCGGGAGGCGGAGATACTGCGGTTAAAGAAGCATTGTTCTTATCGAAATATGCCAGAAAAATATACCTCATTCATAGACGGGATAAGCTCCGTGCTGAGAGAATATATCAGGAACGGCTATTAAAAATGAATAATATCAACGTTCTCTGGAATTGTGTCCTCGAAGAAATAGTCGGTAACAACTTCGTAACAAACGTGAAGATTAAAGATCTTAAAACGGGTTTGTATACCTGTGTTGATGTTTCGGGTGTTTTTATTTTTATAGGGATTAAGCCAAATACTGATTTTATTTTCTGTGATAAAGACGAGAATAATTTTATTAAGACAGACAGCCGGCTTGCAACCTCTATCCCGGGAATATTTGCAGCAGGTGATTGCCGTGCAACGCACCTCAGGCAGGTGGCAACAGCAGTGGGCGATGGCGCTCTGGCATCTTCAATGTCCATAGACTATATCGAGGCTTGATCGGGTACTTGTAGTGGCATAGCATGTTACACTCGTACGTCCACCAGAAAGGGGTGCAGATACTTTCGGTTGGTGAGCCGCCTCTTTCCACCCGAAGGGAGCAGCGACCTAATTCTCAAAGGGCAATGTGGCGGGTGTGTTTTCTCCAATTCTGGAGAAAACAATCGTGCTTTTGGTTTGCAGCACTTATAAAGGAATGGTATAGTAATAACCATCGTGAAAGATATAACGAAGAAGGACTAAATCAGTTGGGGACATACGTTGTGAGGTTTTCAAATGAACAGGTAATCACAGATATCGATTCTGTTATCAATTCTATCAAGCGTTTGATCTTAACCTCCTGAAAAAGTCTTTCTGTTTGTTTTCTCCAGCATTGGAGAAAACTCGCGGAGAGTAGTCCTCCATAGAATAATGCTCCTGTTTTCCGCGGAAAGAGGCGGGAATACCCACCGAAAGTATCTGCACCCCTGTTATTTATTTATTTAAAACCTGCTATAATTATTGAGGTATTGTTTTAATATTTTTACTTATTAATATAAAGATTTTATTAGAAACTTGGACAGGGATTATATATGGCAGAGAAAATATCACCAAAAACCGTATTGCTAATTGAAGATCATACAAATATTAAAGAGATCTACGGCAAATATATTTCAAGTAAATTAGGTCTTGATGTGACAACTGAGGAAGATGGCCAGAAGGCTTACGATATTGCTGTTAAGTTGAAGCCGGACCTTATCATAACTGATCTTAATCTTCCTAGTATTACCGGATATGATCTTATTCATATGTTCAGAAATCATCCTGATATGATGTGTACTCCGATCATTGTTATCTCTGCCTTGAGTCATCGGGCCCAAGTGCAAGAATGTATCAAACTGGGTGCGAATGATTTTATGGTGAAACCTGCCAGCTTTAAGCTTATGGAAGAGAAAATCAGAAAACTCCTCAATCTATAGCCCTATTAGAAGCTTAACAAATAATCGAGATCAGTTCTATTAAGGGATTTTGCAAATCCCATTTCGGAAGTTATAACATTATTGATCAAGTTTCTCTTTTTATCTTGCAACTGCAGTATCTTTTCTTCGATAGTATTTTTTGTAATCATTTTATAACTAAATATTTTTTTTGTCTGTCCGATACGATGCGTTCTGTCTGTTGCTTGGGCTTCGGCAGCAGGATTCCACCAGGGATCATAGTGAATAACGTAGTCTGCGCTTGTTAAATTGAGTCCTACACCTCCTGCCTTGAGACTGATTAGGAATATCGGGATGTCGGGGTTGTTGTTAAAACTTTCTACCGGTTTTCTTCTGTCTTTTATTGATCCGGTAAGGTATTCATAAGGTATATTCTGTTTTATGAGCCACAATTTTATGATATCCAGCATTTCTACGAATTGGCTGAAAATAAGAATTTTGTGTTTTTCTGAAATAATCTCAGTTACTATTTCTTTGAAGTAGTCGAATTTTGAGGATATTTGCTGTTTTGTTGCTATATTGTCTTTAATCAGCTTTGGATGACAGCATATTTGTCGTAGCCTCATGAGCGCAGATAAGATTGAGATATGATTTTTTTCTATACCGTCTTTTTCAATCAAGGTATAAATATTATTTCGTATCGCATCTAAATATTGATTATATATGGCTTGTTGCTCTTCATAGAGTTCACAATAAAGGAAATTTTCAACTTTCGGAGGTAATTCTAGCGCTACCTTTTCTTTTAATCTGCGGAGTACAAAAGGGTTTGTCCGCTTTTTGAGACTATTCGCGACGAGCTGAGATCCGCTGTTGAGTATAGGAGTTTCATAAGTCTTTTTGAAGATTTCATATGAAAATAGATATTTTGGCATTAGGAAATCAAAGATTGACCATAATTCTGATAAGTTGTTTTCCAGCGGGGTACCTGTTAATGCCAGTCTGTGCCGTGCATTTATTTTTTTTATTGTCTTGGCTGTTTGCGACCGAAAGTTTTTGATGTACTGCGCTTCATCAAGAATGCAATAGTTGAACTTCTCATCAGAAATTTCATCGAAATCTTTTCTTAGAATTGTGTAGCTTGTCAGAATTAAATGGTAATTGTTTAATTGATGTATGCTTTTTTTTCGCAAATTACCTGTATAAATACAAACCTTTAGCTTCGGAGCAAATTTTGCTAATTCTTTTTCCCAGTTGAAAATGGTGGAAGTCGGCGCAATAATAATCGACTTTAGCGTAGTATTGTTTTCGATGTATTCGTGCTGAAGTAATGCCAGTGTCTGGATCGTTTTTCCTAGTCCCATATCATCTGCAAGAATACCTGAGAGGTTGTTATCTTTAAGAAAGTTGAGCCAATGATAGCCGGATTTTTGATAATCCCTAAGTATCTCGTTTATCTCGTTTGGAATAGGTACCGGTGGAATATCCTGGAAGTTATTCAATTTGTTTACGAAATCAAAAAATTCACGGTTCGCATTGATGTTTTCTCTGAATTCGTGATAGATATAATATCCTTGGTACATAGGAAGCAAGAATTTTGTTTCCAGTATTTTCTCGGCATTAAGCTTTTTAAGTGTGCTGAGAAGATGATTTATCGCGTCAAGTGGGATTTCTGCATAAGTATTGTTTTTTAGCAGGAAGTATTTTTTCTTTTCATTAATATTTTTTTTCAAATTCTTGTAATTTATCTTAGCATTCCCGGCTTTAAAAGAAAAATCAAGCTCAAAATTAGCTCTGTCCGTACAGCAATTGCACTCTATGATCATCTGTATTTTATTTTTGCTTACGGTATGTTGTGACAGATTTTCATTAATTATTGTCCAGGTTTTTTCAATATCCGGGACAACTTTGTTGACGAAGTCAAGCGCCTTGTCTTTATAGGAGAAATATAGGTTTTTACCCCCATATTCGAATCCTGATTTGATAAGCATCTGCCCACATTCCTGTTCTTTATTGATATCTCTCATTACATATATGAGTCTGGAGTTCTCTGTAATATAGAAATATTTCTCTGCGAGGTTTGGGTTGCTTTCCAGCTGGTAATTACCATAATTAAAAAATAATTTAGCTTTGAGGGAATCTTCTTCACTCGCTAACTTAAGGAGGGGTGATGGATGTTCTGAAACCAATGAGATGTTTTCAAGCTCAGCTTCTTTGATGACTTGAATTCCCTTATTCTCAAATCCAGGAAGTATCTCATGAAGAATTTTAGGGATTTCATTAGAATAAAACTCCGGATTTTTGTTGAGAAGTAACTGAAATGCAATATCCTCTATGAAATCACTGATTATCGGATAAAAAATATTATTATGCATAACAAAAGATTTAATCCCTTTGATATGAAGTCCTTCATCCAGATTAAACCTGATGTGCTGATTATGCCAGAATGGTACGATCTTAAGATAATGAGAGTCTTTTAACGACACTTGAAGGCCAAGGCTAAGCGGCGACTGCGCAAACCCTATTTGCTTTCCATTATCTTTGTTATAAAATTTCAGGTTCGAAAACATTAATGGAATTGTATAGAGGTATTTCTCCAATGGAAAATAACGAGAGGGAATAAAGAATTTTATAGTTTCAAGTTGAGTGAAGTATTCAATGAAAGTCCTCTGGCATTGCAGCATATTTTTTTCGTTATCCTTTTCTGATAAATACCAATCCGGCGTATGAATTATTTCTTTTGTTTCTTTATCATAGAAGTAGATAGAGAAACGTTTCCCTTTTTCATCGATATGGATTATCAGTGCTGCTTTTTCTTTATGTTTTTCATAGGTCTGGATGGTATTAATGATACTATTAAGGAAAAGGTTTTCCTGAGGAATAATTTCCTCAAGATCGTTTTCTTCTTCGTTTTTTTCGCTGATAATGTTGATGTGATTGACCTTGTTAAGGTAGGCCAGCCCTAATGCGACCGCATGTCTACATATCGGCTCCCAGTTATGGGGGCATGTGCAATTTGCTGTGATTTTACCATTTTCAGTGTGTAGCCGGGTATGGTATATTGCCGATTCACTTTCCTGTATTTCGCCTGTGATAGTCGGTCCTTGTAATGAGATGGATATTACCAGTGCATTTTTGAATGCAATTTTACCTTGGCTGAATGTTCTACGCGAAGTGTTATCCTTGAGGTCATACTCAATGAACAAAGGCTTATTATTCATAATTAATCCCAAACTGCATGCTAGTCGTCATTATAATACTTTTCCTCATATTAACCCTTAAGCATAGCTAGAATAAATGAATGCAAAAGTAAGATAGTATACCATAAAAAGATACAATAATTAAAGTATGAATTTGAACTATAAATCAAGATATCTATGGTTATCGCTTATCAATTATTAAGTTAAATCGGCAAGATAATATCAGGATGATTAAGTATTGTCAAAAATTAAAATAACATGATCGCTTGATGTGTATGTCCATATAAATATTTGAGTTTTTGTCCTTGTTTCGAAGGCAGTAATTAAGTTGCTTCTATTGATTCCGGATTCTAATTAGATGAGATTTTCCTGATTAATCGGCTGGGTATAATTTGTTTTTTCGCACAGTCCTTACATTTAAGTAATAAAATTAGTATAATAATAGTAAAAGATATATATAATGAGTGTATGTGTACTCCTGTTTGTATGGATGTTCTAGGATGAAACTATGCTGTAGTTTTGGGTTGTCATGAAAAGTGCGCAGGAAATGCTTTCAATAAAAAGAATGTCTTATGCGGCAAAATATGGCGTCGCTTGTAATCTGAGTTAATTAGGATAGATACATGAAAGATAAAAATTATACTATTTATAAGTCTTTTGTTGAGAAAAAATTTTTTCTGGAAGAGGCTTTGGAGAGCGCGAGTAATCTTGCGGTTAAAGAAAGGAAAAGCTTGTCTCAGGTATTGCTTGAGAAAAAACTGGTTTCAGAAGAGGACCTCAACGAGTTTGTTTCGCAACAGATAGATATACCTAAGTTTGAACTTACTAAATCTCAGGTTGATGTGAAGTTAGCTTCTTTAATCCCTGAGATCCTTGCTCGAAAACATAGCGTCGTTCCACTGTTCGTCGTTGATAATATTGTAACTATTGCAGTATACGATCCATTGAATGTCCAGGCAATCGAAGAGATCGAAATCTATACCGGGCTCACTCTTAATGTCATTCTTGTATCGAAAGATACGATAAACATGTTGATAGAGTACTGCTATTCTAAGAATATTGATAAAGAATATACCGAAATCGACCAGATGTTTGAAATGAGTTTGAGTATAGTTAAGAAAAAAAGTAACGATGAAGATATCGAAGATCTGGTAGCTGAAGCGCCTATAGCTAAGCTGGTTGATATGATACTCAAGCAGGCGATCATGGACAATTCCTCTGATATCCATATAGAACCGGAAGAAACAGAATTGCGTATCCGGTATCGGGTTGATGGTATTCTCCGGGAAGCAATGCGACCGCCGAAACCGTTAGAAACCGCGATAATATCCCGGATTAAAATTATGAGCGGACTGGACATAACTGAAAGGCGCAAGCCCCAGGATGGCAGATTAACCATTGCCGTTAATGACAGAACTGTTGATTTCCGGGTTTCAACCGTCAGGACTGCCTGGGGAGAGAAGGTAGTTCTTCGTATCCTAGACAAAAAGAGTATTCTGGTAAGTCTGGAAAAGATAGGGTTCTCCCAGCACGTTTACGATGTATTCATGAAGGCAATTGCTAAACCGAGTGGCATCCTGCTGGTTACCGGACCAACCGGAAGTGGCAAAACAACAACATTATATGCTGCCCTTAATAAGCTAAATACACCTGATAAGAATATTGTAACCGTGGAAGATCCGGTAGAATATAACCTGGCGTCAATTAATCAGATCCCTGTAAATGCGAAGATTGGAGTTACTTTTGCGACAGGATTACGTTGTATTTTAAGGCAGGATCCCGATATTATTATGATCGGAGAGATACGCGATCTTGAAACTGCGACGATTGCAATTCAGGCATCCCAAACCGGGCACTTTGTTTTTTCTACTTTGCATACTAATAATGCCCCGGGAGCGATGACTCGTCTTGTTGATATGGGTATGAAGCCATTCCTTATCGCTTCATCGGTCCTGGGAGTTCTCGCCCAGCGTCTTGTGAGGGTTATTTGTCCAAGCTGCAAGAAGCTAGTAACGTTAACATCTGCTGATCAGGTCAAGTACAAAGACATCCTTGCCGAATTAACTGCTCTCTATGGAGAGGTTAAGATCTATGAGGGCAAGGGGTGTAAGTACTGTGGGGGAAGAGGATATAAGGGAAGGTTAGGTATTTTTGAGTACTTGGAAATCGATGAGGAGCTACAGTCTCTTATTGTTAACAACGCAACCGTAGACGAATTAAGAAAACTGGCCCGAAAAAAAGGGATGAGGACTATGAAGGAAGATGGTTTGGAGAAAATACATAAAGGGATTACTACAATGGAAGAAGTGCTTCGTGTAATGAGTGAGTAACAAAGGGATACTTGGAGGGCGATATGCCGAAATATAGATATTCTGGTATTGGTGAAGGCGGCAAAGCATTTAAGGGGAATGTTGTCGCGATTAGTAAAGCGCAAGCAAAAGAATACCTGAAAAACAATTCAATTACTGTTACTTCGCTCAGTCTGGTGAAAGAGATAAACTGGCAAAAATTTATTTATGGGGATAAAGTAGGCATGCCGGAAGTGATCCTTTTTACCCGGCTTTTGTCAGGAGCAATAAAAAATGGCATGCCGTTAAAGGAAGCGATAGAGGTTATGTACCGCCAAATTAGTAACCCTGCAATGAAAAATGTCATATTAAGTATCTTGTCTGACATCAAAGCCGGTATTGACATGTCTGTATCTCTGGAGAATTTCCCCAAAGTATTTCCTCCATACTATGCGCCGCTTGTTAAAGCCGGGGAGGAGATCGGAGATTTGCCGGGAGTTCTGGATCAGATCTCTTCATATGCGGAAAAACTCGATGACATAAAAAAAGAGATCAAAAGTATTTTAACCTATCCTATTGCCGTACTGTCTATTGGATGTTTATTGGTCATCGTTATTCTGGTGAAAATTATCCCTAGTTTTAAGAAAACCTTTGCAGAAATGGGAGGGAAATTGCCCTTGCCGACAATTATTCTGCAAAATATTAGTGACATAGCAATTAATTATTGGCGTATTATACTTGTTGTGGTTTGCTTGGTAGCGGCTTCTGTCTGGTCATTCTCTCGAACCAAAAAAGGGAAGTATTTTATGTCGAAAGCAGCCTTAAAGGCTCCTTTTATCGGCTCAATTATAACCTCGCTTACTATTGTTAATTTCCTTAAAACGCTATCGACACTCCTGAAAAACGGGGTTCCGATAATATTGTCCTTAACGATTGTTCAAAACAGCATTAAGAACATTGTGGTTAAAGATATTGTAAGAGATATGCGGAATAATGTACTTCGCGGGTTTTCGCTGGCAGCTCCGCTTCACCAGCATGAAGAAATATTTCCGCCATCGGTGGCCTATGCCATTGATATGGGAGAAAAGTCAGGAAACCTTGGTGAAGTCATGGAAAAATCAGCCGAATTTTATGACAAACAGGCGCTCTACGAACTGAAATTGTTATCCGGGAAAATTAATCCGGTCATGACTATGCTCATTGGTGGTTTAGTTCTATGGGTTGCGATGGCTATATATCTGCCGATGTTTGATATGATGAAGAATGCTGGACACTAGTTTTTTGTTACCCAATGTTTAGGGTAAAGTTGATAAATCATTAGAAAGTACAAGGGGGTGATGGTATTTAGTTTTAAGGATGTGTTTTGTTATAGAACTTACAAATAAAAAAGATTGATCAATGAATCAATTAAGGAGGAAATAATGAAATTGGGTATTAAAAATAAAAAAGGTTTTACCCTTATAGAAATGCTTATTGTTGTTGTAATTATCGGTATTCTAGCCGCAGTTATTCTGCCTAAAATGGGTAGTTCATCCAGAACTGCGCGTGTTAGTGCATGCAGGGCGAATGTTGGTTCAATCAATACTGGTTTGGAGCTTATAATTTTCGAGCAGAATATTGTAGAATCTTCCGTCGTTGGGTCTTTTCTTACGACCGGTAATTATACCGAAGGAACAACGTATCTGGGCGTAATCCCCGGCGTACAGATGGCTTCAAAATTCCCAACTGGAGGGTTGGCTTGTCCAGTTCGTCAGACCGGTGAAAATTCAATATATAATGTAGTAAATGGAAGGGTGGATTTTGCTACCCATGCTGGTTTAGTTGTCGGAGATCATCCTTAGTTAAAAAGGCTTGTGTTTGGGGGAGGATCGATTCCTCCCCAAGAAATGTGAAACGGACCATGAGCATTATATATTTCATTATAGTGCTGAATGTTTTAGTATAGCTCACATAATTATAAATTAAGATTGTAATACAATGGCTAACCGTATTTTTTCGGAAAAAGGATTTACATTTATAGAAATATTAATTGTCCTTTTCATTACGGGGGTTTTGGTATCCATAGGTGTCAATCGGTTTGCCCAGTCGGGCGCTATTGCAGGCTATAACGGGGAAATAACGAGAATGTTTGATACCCTGTCGTATGCCAGGAATACCGCAATTTCGCAAAGAAAAGAGATTTCTATGGTTTTTCTCCCTGCGGGGACAGCTACCTTTAACCAGTACGAAGTTCGTGCTTGGGATGGTGTATCCAGTACCTTTAATCGGATTTCCGATACGTATGATATCTTTCAAGGAGTGGTATGTTCCGCTTCTGCATCAGACACACTGCAATCTGTTGATGAAATACGTTTTAGCAGGAATGGTCGGATCTCTCTTCTTTTTAATAATAGCACTATTGCAGCCGCTGATCAGGATGCGAGCATAGGTATTTCTGTAACCTCTCATTCTACCTCGAATGTACTAACAGTTTTAGCTAATTCGGGGATAGTGAGATAATTACCTTAAAAAACAATATGAAAATAATTACGTCGTTCAAAAAAGCTATACTTGATACTTCCGGGATATCACTCTTAGAAACGATGCTTGCATTGGGCATTATGGCAATAGTGCTTGTTCCTCTATCAATGCAGCTGCCGGGATTATTGAAAGCTGTGAATAATATTTACATTAATAACAGGCTTGTGTTTATTGGGGAAGCGATCGGGGAGCATCGGTCCCGCTGGGCAAATAAAAGAGAGACAGATCTCGATGCCTTTTGGGTGGAAAATTGGGGAAGTTCGACAGAGTGGCACGATTTTAAGGCGGAAAAGATTCAAGAGCTTATTGGCACGAATGTAAGTATTCCTGCTAATTATCGAGTTAATATCGATTCATTTGATACTAGCTATGATAATAAGATGGGTTTCATAATTACTGTTTACTACGATAACGATGGTTCGACATCCTTGACTGCCGGGGATGTTAATCGGCTTACCTTTTATACCTTGGTTGCTGAAAGAGGTTGACATGAATAATAAAGGGTTTACTGCAGTCGAAATGGTCATCGTCCTCATAATAATCAGCGTGCTGGCTGCTGTATTTTATAAACAGCTGTCAATAACCTATAAAACATGGAACTCAAAGCAGCGCGAGAGCCAGATTATCCAGGAAGTGCGTAATGCTTTTTTATTTATGAAAAATAGACTTACTTTAATGGATAGCAGTAATATTATTGGTATGAGTTCTGATACTTCATCTCAGGGATATTTAATGTACAAGGATGTAAGCGGCAATATTATTGGCATTTTTTTTAATTCTTCTTCTAATCAGGCTGTTTTTGGAACGAATAGCTTGCCGGTTGATTCATTGATATATGCTTTTCATGATATAACGACCGGAGTAACAAGGAACGAACCGATTCTTGATGAAGTATCCGGATTTTCTGTGACGACCTTTGAATCAACAGGGGACCTCTATCCGACGTCTAATATCCATGATATTGGTTCTATCGGTCTTAAGTTATCGAAAAACAGGAAAAATGGCGAGCCTGTTGATATGGAAACTCTTATCTATTTGAGAATGGATAATTTTGCTGCTCCCGGTAACATAAGCATTGGAGGCTTGGGGATTAATTTTGATAAGGATCAGGACAGTAACTCTATTGCTACCGATCAGTATATAGATTTTAGTAATAGTAATGAGCTTGATAACAACTGGCTGATAAGTACTCAAAACGACGTCGTATTCTCTATCGATACCGCTGAAAAAAGACTTCATATGCAACAGCTGACATCTGGGGCAATTGGGAAAGATCAGGTTAAATACAAGGAAACGTTGACTGACGTTACCTGGTATTTGTCGTGTGACGTTTCCTTTTTATCAACTGGAGCATACCAGGGGAATCGAATGATTTTCAGGATGCAGGATTCTTCTAATTCTGATAACTATTTTGATTTTATCCTCGATGCCACTGCCATTTCCCTTTACAATGGCACTGTAAAAGTAAATGATTGGCCGTTAACTCTGAATCTTCCTTCAATGAAATATTATACGTTGGCATTTTACCGTAATAAAATAAATGGGACGATTGAGGCTTATTTTGATTTGGAAAAGAAGCCTTTGGCAGCAATAAATAACTGGATGACAAATGCGGGTATTGATGTGTCGATTATTCATGAGCGGACTAACCCGGCAAGTTTAATTGAAGCTTCGATAAAAAATTTCATTATAGCAAAAACGCCGATCTATAATGTTGAGATAAATAGTGATTCTGTAACCCTCAAAAATCCTGATCAGAATGCAACTTCCTCAGTAATAGCGACTGACAAGCTATATGGGATGTACGTTTCTCCTGTTTATAAAGTTAATCAAAATCTTCCTGCTCACTTTAACAGGTTTGGTATCGATCAGAATGTGAATTCTCCCAGGAAAACAGACATTTTTGTTAATGTGGACAATAATGGCTGGTCGGAGCTTTCTCCTTCCGCTGATGTGAGCTTTTGGTCATATGATATCAGCAATCTTATCGGGTCATCTATTCAATATAGGGTGGAGATAAGATCTCCGGATGAGAGCCCGGCTGCAGCGTCGATATCTACCATTAATATAAGTTGGTAATAATTTTGTGTCAATAACTGAGGACATGAGAATAATATGGGCAGTATGAATAAATTTGTTTTATATTTAATCAACTATCGATATAATAATAATAAGGGTTCTTTTTATCTGTTGGCATTATTAACCTTGACTATTATTTATATTTTGGTAATGGTTTTTGTTCAAAAAATTATTTTTGAAACAAGAACGATAAAGAACACAATCAATGATCTTAAAACTTTTTATATAGCGCATGCAGGGCTTGAAGACGCGATCTACGAACTCAGGAACACGGAGAATGTTCAATCTGGAAATTATTTTACTAGTTGGACAGATCTTGGTGTAGATATTTATAGTAAGCAGTTCCCTGGATCATCGGTTAGTGATCCATCATATCAGGGAACGTATAACGTAACAATTGCGAATCCAGGTGTGTTGTCTTCTAATATGCCTTCAACTTTTAACATGGTCGTTACTGGAATAATAATCAGTGACGATACTACATATACTAGATCGCTATATGTCGAAGGTGCCTGGACTATGAAAAAAACCAAGATTTATCTGACTAAAGTTCGAGAGGAATAAGAGCAACTACATGTCAAGCCAGAAACGCTTAGAATTATTTACTGCCGGGATCGGTGTTAGTGTTAAGAGGATAAGCCTCGTCTCTATAACTGTTGACGAAAATAAGATTATGCTTAATAGCTATCGGTTAGTTCCTCTTGCCGCAGGGATTGTCGAAAATGGAGTTATTACCGAAATAGAAGTCTTTGCTCAGAGCTTGAGAAAAATGCTTTCGGATTGGCATGTTGGCTCTAAGTTCTTTAACTTGTCGGTCCCGACCAATGATATGGTCGCAAAGATTATCGAAACCCCAACATTGAAAAAAAGTGAGCTTTTGAATTTTTTCAAATCTGATATTGAAGAACATCCGGTAATGATCAAGTATAAAGAAAACGCGAATTTGAATGAAGATAATGACGAAACCGAAGATGATATTTTAAATGTTTCTCTCGCTTATTCCCAGACTGATTACGATGAGGCAAATGACAAATTACGATATTTTCTCATGGCTACTCCTTTCGAGTTCTTCGATTCATATATAAAGACGTTTGGATTGATGGAAAAAGTCTTATCTTCTTTTAGCGCTGATTTATTTGGTGTTATCTCTTTTCTTCAACTGACGAAACCGCTACCTGAAGAAATTCAGTTTGTAGTATATGTATCTGATGAGAGTACCGAATTGGTGGTAGTCAAAAATCTTTCAGTGTATTTTTATCATAAGGCGCAGTTCCCCAGCAAAACGATTTTGAAGAGACCAGCCGTTATGGCTGACATTATTTCAAGAATCAATATTATCTGGATGTCTTATCAAGACAAATATTCAAGCGATCAAAGTATCGATAAGATTGTTATCGTTAGTAATAGTTCCGAAATAGTTGAAGTGTTTAACGAGAATATGGATAATTTAAAAGAGAAGTATTCTGATATTCCAATTCAAATCCTTGATCCGTTGCAGTTCATTGATGTTTCTACTTCCAATTTTGATCGCGAGGTTATTTGTAGGGATCTTTATTCGCTTATTCCCATTATCGGGATGTGCGTTGCAAATAAACGAGGATATGCCATTCCTGATTTTTTAAAAAACAGAGCTGGTACAGGGCTGGTTATCAATAAAAAAGATATTTTTTTCGCTTTGATGATAGCAAGTATGGCTGCCAGTATGGTATTTTTTCTTTCGATTTTGATCGGATACTATGCTAATAGCTTGAATACGAAGCTTAGTGATGTAAAGCACAGGATCATAGCTACCTCAAAAAAAAGCGCAGGAATAGAATCCGGACAGTCTTCAACTATAAAAAGTGAGCTTACCGTGCTTGAGAATATTCTTGCGGCTAAAATGCACAGGATGGAGCATCTCGATACCTTAGCTGAACTTATTCCCTCGGCTTTATGGTTGAAGAAGGTGGACATTAAAACGTCAGCAAAAGAAGTCACGTTGATATTCAATGGGAATGGATCGAATTCGCAAGCTTTGGAATTATTTATTAAAAATTTAAAGGAAGAGTACGATAATGTACAGATAGATATGGTAAAAATATCTTCTGATGGCGTAGAATTTGCTTTAAAATGCATAAAAGGGAGAGATGAGCCATCGATCAATTAGACGATAGTATTTCGAAAGAAAATATACTGGAATTTGTTTCGCATAATAAGAAGGCTATTATAGTCGTTGTTATCGTTGCTATATGTCTTGTTGCTGCGTATATTATTAATAAACCGAAGTTCCGGGAATGTTTGGAGATCAATCAGAATATTAAGAAATATGAGTCCCTCTTAGCTGATAGAGAAAAGCAGGTCCGGAATATTGTATCTGAAAAAAAAAGGAATGAAGATCTTGCTAAGAATTATGAAAATATCAGAGCAAGTTTTTTTACTTATAATCAAGCAATGGAGTTCGTAATTAACGATCTTACCGTTTTGCTTGGGAAGAGCAATTTAACCTTTTCCTCAATTAGTATTAAACCGATAAAAAAAATTGATAAGGAACTCTATGACTTTTCAGTGGATATTGAGGTGGAAGGTTCCTATTCTCATTTAAGAAGTTTTATCGTTAACCTGGAGAATAGTGAAAGAGCAGTTTTTTTTGATGATTTTTCTCTAAGTATAAAAACGGTAGCGCCTTTGTCCTTGGGAACGAGATTAACGTTGAATTTGCTGGTCTATAAGTAAGCGAGGTTATTATTGTTGAGCTGTTATCTAAAAATGATCGAAAAAATTATTCTTCTGGTATTCTGCGGGTTCCTATTGTCTGGAGTCGCCTATTGCGTTCCTGGGGAAATAGAAGCCTACCAGCAACTCGTAACTGCTTCAAAAAAAGGTTTTAATAATGACGCAGAAATTAATCAGATATTAGGCCTTATTGATAAGTTTACAGAAAAATACTCGGGTAGCAGCCACTATGATGATCTGAGACTATTAAGAGCGGTTTTACTTCACAAACAGAATAAGTTTGCAGAATCAAATGTGACAATCACCCAATTATTGAAGGAACACCCAGCCCCTCTGATTGAAAAAGATACTCTGGCTTCATTTCCTATCCTGGCCCCTTGGCTGACCTTGGATGTATTGACCTATATTAATAGCCTGAGAGGGGAAAACTTCATAAACTTAAAGGATTTTGTTCAGGCTGGAGTCAATTATGAAGCCGCGATTAACCATATAATCAGGGAATCTCGGATTAAGAACTCTATGAAAGATCAATTATTTAGTATGTACTGCGGCTTAATCGGGATATACATGAAAGAAAAGAGCATAGTAAAAGCAAAAAAGAGAATTAAAGAATATATTAACGATAAGTCGCTTGACGACGAGAAAAATAAAGAAAAAATGAGAGCGATATTGGCGAAAATGCAGGGAAGCATAAACTCGACACGAGATCCTTTTGCTACGCCGTATAAAGATATGGTAGAAACTGCTCCTCAAGTAATTTCTGCAGCTTCGAATAATGTTATTCCAAAAAACTATAACAATAGAAATATATTATATGTAAGAGGCATTATCGAAGATTACGAGAAAACTGTAATGTTTCAATGTGACAATGAAAGTTATGAAAAGAGACAAGGCGAATATATAAAAGGATATAAGGTTGTCATGATAAAAAATAATCAAGTATTGTTAAGCAAAAATACAGGAAAAATAATCTCAATAAAAATAGGAGAGGGAAAATCTTTATGAAAAAATATGCTGTAGTAACTTTTGTTTGTTGTTTGGTCTTTTTTGGGGTTGCCTACAGTGCGAGTAATAAGTTGCCTAAATTGCTGATTGAACAGCCACCAATCAAATCTCTTACGAACAAAGGTAAAGTAGAGATAAAAGGAAAAGCCTTTAATGTTACCAATCTCACTGTTAATGGCAAAATAACTAATATTCATACGAGTGGCAGGTTTGTAGCTTATGTGCCTGTTGAAGCCGGTCTTAATAAGATTATTGTCAGCGGGAGTAATGAAGATGGAATGCATACTGTTGAATTACTGGTTACCCGACTAAATAAAAATGAAAAGAAACAGTCCGTTCCGACTGAAAATAATAGTTCTGTTAAAAATAATAAAAAAATATTCTATAAGTTTATTTATCCGCCAATGGAGAATAACACATTGAAAGCTGACAAGGATGCCGTTTTTATCAAAGCTATTGTTAAGCGGGTCAAAAAAGCCTTTATCAACGGTGAAGAGGTCCCGATAGTAAAAGGAAGGATAACTAATAAGACAAGACTCTTGAATGAAGGAGAAAATGTTATTATTGTGAGGCTTCAGAATAAAGCTGAAGTGGTCAATACAAAGTTATTTGTCGAAAAGGTAACAAAATCAACAGATGGGCTGGATACTGATGCGGATACCAATAGGGATAGCGTTGTCAATGGAACTTCGAGGAAGTATGAAGAAAAAATCAAAAGCCAGAAAGTGAAGTACCAAAAAAAAGAAAAAGAATTAATGTTGGCAACAGTCAAGCCTGTAGCTAGTGTTCCGAAAGAATCTGTTGTTGCATCTGTTACCGGTAAGGAAGAGATTTCTGTGCCAAAAAGAGCTATAATCTCAACTAGTGTAAAAAATAAGTTAGTTGGCGGTCTAAAACCTATAGTACCATTGCACCAGGGAAAAAAAAGGATTTCTCTTGAACCTCTAATCGTGAAGATTGATGATATAAAAAGAAATGCAGTTATTCTTCCTCGAGTTAATCAGGTCCCTGATATAACAATAAAACTCAAAGATGCGGATATTAAAGATGTTATTGATATTTTAAGCAGAAAAAGCGGCTTAAATATTGTAGCTGATGAATCACTTATAGGAAAAGTTTCCGTTAATCTTAACAAGGTTCCATTTAATACAGCCTTGAATATTGTTTTACAAACCCATGGCTACGCCTATGAAAGGATCGGGAATATCATTATCATTGCTTCTCGAGATAAGTTATCTGTGCCTACCAGTCTGGAACCGAAAGTTTTTCGATTACATCATTCAAAAGCTGAAAGCATTGCAAAAGTGATTGAGCAATTTTTGGGAAAAGATGAAAAAATAGCTGTCGCCGTAAAGGAGAATAGCATAATCGCCTATGCCTGTCCTAATACATTAGAAAAGATTGGGAAGACGATTTTAAGTCTCGATAAATTCATGCCGAAGCAGGTATTTATTGAAGCCAAGATTATTGAAGTCGGAGCCACTACAATGCAAAACCTTGGGTTGGATTGGAATGGGCAAGCAAAGGCAGTATTGGAAAGTGGTTCAAAAAGTTCGATTGTTGGCTCAGGTGGCAGTACTCTGGGAAATAATGATAACCAGAAAATTAAAGTACTGCTTCCTGATGTTGCAATAAATTATCTGGGTAATGATGGTTCATCAAAAATCCTTGCAAGTCCAAAGATGGCCGCAGTCGATGGAGAGCAGGCGCAAATCCTTGTAGGTGATAAATATCCATATATTGAAACTAAAATTGACTCAAAAACCGGGGATAAAACCGATACCGTAAAATTTGTGGAATCAGGTGTTAAGCTTATTATTACTCCATACATAAATGCAGAGAACAACACAATAAAAATAATAGTGAAAACTGAGGTAAGTTTTATTCATTCATTTGTTGGTCCGAATAATCAGGTGCCATGGATACGGACAAGGGAAGCAGAGACGACTGTCAGGATAAAAAATGGACAGACTATAATTATTGGAGGATTGCTCAATAGTGAAGACAAAGTCTCCCGGGTAAGTGTTCCGATATTAGGAGATATTCCTATCATTGGCGGATTCTTTTCTGCTAATAAAACAGAAAAGAATGATAATGAGTTGATCCTGACGATAACTCCAAGGATCGTTGAATAATTTGGATTAAGGTTCTTGCCATGTGTGTTCCGTCTGACTGTTATATTTTATATATACCAGGAAATATTGGAAGTCGGTTCATTGAGAGCTGTAAGATATTGTGCAGATATAACAAAAAAAGGGCTTAATAAGCCCTCTTTTGTTGTTTTTATCTAATAATATAACTACTTTGTTTTGTTAACTTTTTTAGTTAACCTAGATTTTAGACGACTAGCTTTGTTTTTGTGTATAGTACCTTTTCCTGCTACTGTATCTATAATCTTTACTGCATTTTTTAGTATGTCTTCTTTTTCGTCTGTGTTAGTGCTTATTGCTTCTTGAACTTTTTTTATTGCGTTTTTAACAGAGGAAATTCTAGCTTTGTTTTTTACTCTGTTTCTTTCTCCTATTTGAACTCGCTTCTCCGAAGATTTATTATTCGTCATTTATATTTAATCCTTTCTATTCTAATTAGTCGTAGGTTACAGCAGATAATCTCACCTGCAGCCAAGCTTAACTGCCGACTCTTTACATGATTATTAAACAATTTAGCTTTGACAATTTAACAACGAAAGGTATAATATCATAACAATTAAGAAGTGGTCAATAATAAATGGTCCGGATAATGTAAAGAGTGAGTTATTTGTAGGTAGATCGGAAAAACCTTAGATAGAGCTCTCGCGAAATGGGTTATCTTTGATTATTCTTTATTTGTACCTATTCCTAATTTAACGGATACCGTATACTACTCAATTTAATATATGGATACAGCTAAAAGGAGAGATTGAATGTCAATTGTAGATTGGTTTGCCAAGAAGAAAGCCAACAATAGTATAGAACGTGAAAAATTAGATATTCCGGGAGACCTATGGATCAAGTGTTTTAAATGCGGAGAAGTTCTATTTAATAAATCGCTCGATGAAAATAGTAAAGTATGCCCAAGCTGTAATCATCATTTCAGACTATCCTGTGCCGAGAGATTAGAAATAACTATAGATGAAGGTACTTTCAAAGAAATAAACCGTAATTTAACTCCAATCGATTTCCTGAAGTTTACAGATAGCAAAAAGTACGAAGATCGAATCGAGCTTGCCAGGAAGCGTTCAGGTATTAATGATGCTCTTATTTCTGGTACCGCCAGGATAAATGGCATTGAAGCCGTTCTCTGTATTATGGACTTCAGCTTTATGGGCGGAAGTATGGGGTCTGTTGTTGGTGAGAAAATTGCCAGGGCTGCCGAAGAAGCAATTAAGCGAAAGCTGCCGCTAATTATCATGTCATCTTCCGGCGGAGCAAGAATGCAGGAAGGCATTTTAAGTCTGATGCAGATGGCAAAAACCAGTGCAGCCATTAAAAAATTATCTGAAAAAAAACTAATGTATATTTCGGTTTTGCTTGATCCGACGACAGGTGGTACAACCGCGAGTTTTGCCATGCTTGGGGATGTCAATATTTCGGAGCCAGGTGCTTTGATCGGCTTTGCCGGTCCACGGGTTATAGAACAAACTATACGGCAGAAATTGCCGAAAGGATTCCAGAGAGCTGAGTATCTGCTTGAACATGGAATGGTTGATATTGTAGTACATAGGAAAGAAATGAAAGAAACGTTGGCAAAATTGTTGAGCTACGCCGGATAAAAATATAGGGAGTTCTTTAATAATGAAAAAAAAAGTTGTAGTAGATTTTGAAAAGCCTATTTTTGAGTTGCACGCTCAAATTGATGAATTGAAAAATATAGCTGAAACAAATAAAATTGACTTAACAGAAGAAATAGAGAGAATGGAAAAAAGAGCCATGACCTTGAAACAGAAAATATATGAGAATTTAGCTCCTGACCAGATAATTAAAGTTGCCAGACATCCTGAGCGACCGACTACGTTTGACTATATCGGCTTGGTTTTTAGTGAGTTTATTGAGATCCATGGTGATCGGCTTTTTGGAGATGACCCTTCAATTATCAGCGGCTTTGCCACACTTGATGATACTAGAGTTGTTGTTATCGGACATCAGAAGGGAAAAGACACAAAGGATAAGATTTATCGTAATTTCGGTATGCCGCAGCCTGAAGGTTATCGAAAAGCCATGCGTGTTATGAAATTAGCTGAAAAGTTCGGCTTGCCTATAATAACTTTTATCGATACTCCTGGCGCTTTTCCTGGCATTGAAGCGGAAGAAAGAGGTCAGGCGGAAGCAATTGCAAGAAATTTACATGAAATGTCAGGATTGAAGGTCCCCGTTATTTCTATAGTAACAGGGGAAGGCGGCAGTGGCGGGGCCTTAGGCATCGCAGTTGCCAATGAAGTCTTGATCCTGGAATATGCCGTTTATTCCGTAATTTCACCCGAAGGTTGTGCCGCTATTCTCTGGAATGATGCTGCCAAAGCTTCTGAAGCAGCCAGATCAATGAAGATTACGGCTAAAGAATTAAAGCAGTTAGGTATCGTCGACGAGATTATCCCTGAGCCGCTTGGCGGAGCTCATAACGACCATGAAGAAATGGCAACAAGAATTAAAAAAGCAATCAATGATAACTTGAAAAAATACAAAAAAATGAAACCTGATCAAATTAGTGATCATCGATATGATAAATTTCGAGCCTTTGGTTTTTTTAACGAACCGGCTCTTTAACCGACGCATGAAGCAGGGGAGAACGGATGTTCGCTCCTGCTATGTATTTCCATCTGGTAAAAGAAAGTGAGCAACGAATTATGGACTCTGTAAATTATTCAGAAACCGTTACTGAATTGCAAAGTGTGCTCGGCGAAAACTTTGTTTCATTTATTTCGTATGGGGCAAATAGCTTAGCTCACACCATTAAGAAGACAGATGCTGACAATGTTCTTGTTGTTGTTTCAAATATAGATTCCCATATATTGCTGGAATTCAAGAAGCTTTACAAGAAAATGGTGAAACGGCTGAATGTAGAACCTTTGTTTTTGACCAAAGATACAATTTTGACTTCCGCTGACATATTTCCGATTGAATTTTTGAGTATCAAAGATGATTATACTGTTCATTTTGGTAAAGATATTTTTCAGGAATTTAATATTGAATTCAAAAATCTCCGGCTTCAGTGCGAATTAAATATAAAAGGAAAACTTATTGTTTTGCGTCAGGCATATTTGAACGGAGCTTCGGAAGAGTCACTGATTAAAGAGTCATTTTCTTTGTTTTTAAATACATTTAACAATATTTATAGACTTAAGGAATCTAGGCTTCCTTCGAATGTCGACGAATTGTTTATCGGCTTAGAGCGGATATTAAAGCTGGATTGCTCTGTGTTTCGAGAACTTTTTAGACAGATTTCGACAAAGAAACTAAATAGGAAAGAGTTGCCGTCACTATTTTCGAGTTACTTGGAGCAGCTTACAAAACTAACCCAAATTGTTGACGTTTTAGTGTTATAACATAATGAAAAAAAAGATATTATTTTTACTGTTTTTTGTTTTTTGCGGTTTTTTAAGTTATTCATCGGTTCATGCCGCTGATTTTCCTAAGCCGGAAGGCTATGTTAATGATTACGCCGGAGTTCTCTCTCCCCAAAGCAAATCAGTACTAGAAAATTCATTGTACGAGTTATCTCAAAAAACCGGAATCGAAATGGTAGTTGTAACTGTGGTTACAACTTATCCTTCGGAAATCTTTACCTATGCAAATGAACTGTTTGCCGATTGGAAGATTGGAAAAAAAGGCAAAGATAATGGTTTGCTGGTATTGCTGAGCCAGAAAGAGAAACGTGTTCAGGTAGAAGTTGGCTATGGGCTTGAAGGTGATTATCCGGATAGCCGTATAGGAGAAATCCTTGATACATACTTTCTTCCTTCCTTCAAAAAGGGAAATATTGAAGAAGGCATAGTCCTTGGGACTCTCTCTTTCGCTGCTCTGATCGCTCACAAAAACAACACTGAATTGACAGGTACAACTCATGTCGTTGAAAAAAGAACCTCAAGACAAAATTCCAGTGCGTTTGATATAATATCAAAAGTTTTTGTCGCGTTATTGCTTCTGGCGTTATTTATTAAATATCCGGAACTGTTCTTGCTGCTGCTTTTGGCAGGCGGAGGAAATTCTCGTAGCGGATCAGGTGGCGGATTTGGAGATTTTGGTGGTGGCTTTGGTGGGTTCGGTGGCGGATCGTCTGGTGGCGGAGGTGCCGGCAGAGGTTGGTAAGTAAAAATTTTTAGGGATTATTAAAAGAAGGAGATTTATTATCATGAAAAAAGCATTGTTTTGGATCGGTGGAATTCTTGGTGTAGTTGTTTTAATTATTTTTTTGTTAGTGGGGTATGTTGTAAGAATACAAAATAATTTCGTCACGATGGATGAAGAGGTCAAGGGTTCTTGGGCGCAAGTTGAAAACCAATTACAACGAAGATATGATCTTATCCCGAATCTTGTAAATACCGTAAAAGGCTTTGCGGCTCAGGAAAAATCTATTTTTCTTGGTGTAGCGGATGCGCGATCAAAGTTAGCTGGTGCAAGGACAATTGACGACAAAATTGCTGCTTCTAGGGGTATGGAATCTGCAATTTCGAGGTTGCTGGTTATTTCTGAAAATTATCCGCAACTTAAGTCTGACCAGAATTTTATCAAATTGCAGGATACTCTTGAAGGTGCGGAAAATAGATTGTCAGTCGAGAGAAAAAGATATAACGATGTAGTGAAAGTTTATAATATAGAATTGCGTAAAGTTCCAAAAGGGCAGTTAGCCCAAATGCTGGGCTTTAAGCCAGCTACTTTTTTTCAAGTTGAAGAAGCAGCGAAAGCCGCTCCAAAAGTTACTTTTTAACTATGAAGGCAAAATTAAAGATTTTAGTACTGCTTTTTGTTGACATTAGTATAACCCCAATTGCTTTATTTGCAGCGTTTTCGGTTAGGGTAGGACTGGAAAAAGCTGTACTTTTTAGCAGTGCATTCTGGTGGGCTTATATATTATTCGCGTTATTAAGAATAATAGTATTCTGGCAAACCGGAATGTACAAAATGATCTGGCGCTACGCAAGTATTCGAGAGCTGATCGACGTTGTCAAAGCAATATCTATATCATCATTAATCATCGTTTTATTGTTTTTCATCTTTAAAGTTGATTCATTCCCTAAGATCGTTTTAGCTCTCGATTATATCCTTAATGCTGCATTGATCGGCGCAACCAGACTATCGTACCGTGTTTATCGAGAGCTCAAGTTCCGGCCTGATAAAAATATAAAGAAAAAAAGAATTCTTATTGTCGGTGCAGGCGATTCTGCTGTTCATCTTGCCAGGCAGATGGAGCGGATACCTGATTATCATCTCGTGGGCTTTGTTGATGATGACAAGAGTAAGGTCGGTTTAAAGATATTCCAGGTTACTGTAAGGGGAATGATAAGTGATATCCCGGAAGTTGTCTCAGATGAAGATATCGACGAGATAATCATCAGTATACCTTCCGCTACGTCCGAAGAGATGCGGCGCGTTGTCCGATACTGCGAAGCTTCTGATGCGGTTTTCAAGACACTCCCGAGTATCAATGAAATTATTGATGGTAATTTCAACATTAGTCACATTCGAGAAGTAAGGATCGAAGACCTTTTAGGCCGGGAACCTGTTGAACTGGATATTAAAAAAATATCTGAGTATTTGTATGGAGAACGAATTCTTGTTACAGGTGCAGGAGGTTCGATAGGCTCGGAACTTTGCCGGCAGATTGCCCAGTACAACCCTTCCAAATTAATACTTTTAGGACACGGAGAAAATTCGATTTATCTTATAGATCAGGAATTAAGAAAAAAATATCCTTATGTTAATTTTGTTAATGTTATTGCAGATATTCGGAATACGGAGAAAATTGATAAATTATTTGAAAAATATAGTCCGACGGTAGTGTTTCACGCCGCCGCCCATAAGCACGTTCCTCTTATGGAGGATAATGCTGATGAAGCTGTTATGAATAATGTGTTCGGTACCTTGAATATAGCCAAAGCTGCTGAAAAACACGGGACCAAACGATTTGTAATGATATCGACTGATAAGGCAGTTAATCCGACCAACATTATGGGTGCGACAAAAAGAATTGCTGAAATGGCAGTGTTGTCCCGATCTAAGCGATTAACCAAGACAAAGTTCGTGGTAGTAAGGTTTGGGAACGTTTTAGGTAGTAGGGGAAGTGTAGTCCCTCTCTTTAAAAAACAGATAAATGAAGGCGGTCCTATTACGGTAACCCATCCGGAAGTCACCAGGTATTTTATGACAATTAAGGAAGCAACTCAGCTCGTTATCCAGGCCGGATCGATGGCAGAAGGCGGCGAGAAGTTTATTCTGGATATGGGTGAACCTGTCAAAATAGCAGATCTGGCACGTGATATGATCAAACTGTCAGGGCTTGAGGAAGGCGTAGATATTAACATCGAATATGTTGGTCTGCGCCCTGGCGAGAAATTATATGAAGAATTATTTAATGCCCAGGAAAAAGCTAATGTTACCCACAATAAAAAGATATTCATCGCTGAACCCGAGGTAATTGATGATCATCGGTTAGAACGAAGCATTCACGAATTAACGATTTTAGCAGGTTCTTTGAAAACCGACGAAATAAAAGAAAAGATAGCATTGCTGGTAGAGAATTATTCTTATAAATAATTTTGCATAAGCTCTTGAGGAGGAAATAATGAAGATAGCTGTTGTTGGAACAGGATATGTAGGTTTGGTGACCGGGACCTGCCTGGCAGATCTTGGTAACGAAGTTGTATGTGTCGATAAAGACGACGAAAAAATTAATATGTTGAATTCTGGCAAAATTCCGATATATGAGCCTGGGCTTGAAGAGCTTGTTAAGAAAAATGTTATATTTAAGCGATTGTCATTTTCTAATAATTTAGTTGACCTTGTGAGCGCTACCGACATATTTTATATTGCTGTCGGGACTCCTCCGACTCCTACTGGCGAGGCAGATATTTCGGCAGTGCTGGCAGTCGCGAAAACGATAGGAGAAACGTTAAAAAAACAAGGTCTTAATGAAGAGAAGTTTAAAGTCATCGTTAATAAAAGCACTGTTCCGGTTGGGATGGGTGTTCGTGTTGAGCAGACCCTGAACGAAATGGGAATCGACAGTAAATACTTTGGTGTGGTTTCTAATCCTGAGTTCTTGAGGGAAGGATCTGCGATTAATGATACGATGAGGCCGAACCGTATTGTTATCGGCAGCAATTCCACAAAGGCGCTGGATATTATCGAAAAACTTTACAGGCCGATTTATCTTATTGAAGCCCCCGTTGTAAAAACCAATCTGGAAACCGCTGAAATGATAAAATATGCTTCGAACTGTTTTTTAGCAACAAAAATATCCTTTATAAATGAGATGGCAAATATCTGTGAGAAAGTTGGCGCAGATGTTAACACCGTTGCGAAAGGGATGGGGCTCGATAATCGAATTGGCAAATATTTCCTGCATGCTGGCCCAGGTTATGGGGGATCCTGTTTCCCCAAGGATACCAGAGCTTTAATTAGTATTGCTGCTAAGAATGGCTATGATCTTAAGATAGTCAAAGCGGCCGAAGAAGTTAATGCGATTCAAAAACGTAAAGTAGGAAGTATAGTAAAAGAATACTTTGAAAATGATACCAACAACAAAGTTATAACGTTATTGGGCCTTGCGTTTAAACCTAACACTGATGATATGAGAGAGGCTCCGGCTTTGATAGCTATTGAGGAGCTGCTCGCTATGGGCTTTATTATCAATGTATTCGATCCGGCCTCTATGGACGAGTGTCAGCGGAAATACCTCGGAAACCGGGTTGTTTACTGTAATAGTGTGAGTGAGGCCGTTGAGGCTTCCGATGGCGTTATTATAATGACGGAGTGGAACGAGTTCCGGGAAATGGATATGCTGGGGATTAAGAACAAACTAAGGACTCCGTTTTTTCTTGATGCGCGGAATATCTATGTGCCTGAAAGAATGAGAGAAATCGGGTTTCATTACTATTGTATCGGAAGGTGCTGATATGCAGACGTTTATTTTAATAGCACTGCCTCTGATATTTGGTATTTCCGGACAATTGCTGCTAAAAACCGGAATTATGCAAATCGGAAAATTTTCAATAATGAATTCTCAAATCATTTTTCAAATGATTAAGATCATGCTTAATCCGTTTGTGTTTCTTGGCTTTATCTGTTACGCGCTGGCTTCTGTCGTTTGGATTGTTACATTGTCGCGTGTACCGTTAAGCTTTGCTTATCCGATGCTGAGTATCAATTATGTCGGGATATTGATCGCTTCAAAAATGCTTTTCGGAGAAGATGTAAATATGGTTCGCTGGATTGGTGTTTTTATTATCTGTACCGGGGTTTTCCTGGTAGGAAGAAGTTAATTGTTACTGCGGTTTCAACTAATTTTTAAAAAGAAATAATTGATAAAAGGTACCTGGTTATGCCATTTCAATTTAGCAAATTATCTATTCCTGATCTAGTACTTCTTGAGCCTAAAGTTTTTCATGACTCAAGAGGCTATTTTGTCGAGACCTATAAAGAATCGGAGTTCTTAGCTCAAGGGATTAATTATTCCTTTGTACAGGATAATCGGTCAAAATCTATAAAAGGAGTTCTCCGGGGATTGCATTATCAGCTAGCTCCAAAGTCACAGGGGAAATTAGTATCAGTTATAAAAGGCAGAGTCTGGGACGTGGCAGTTGATATTCGAAAAAGTTCTCCGATGTTCGGTAAATGGATCGGAATAGAACTGAGTGAAGAAAATAACCGTATATTTTTTATTCCTCCTGGGTTTGCTCATGGTTTTGTCGCTTTAACTGATGAGGTTCACCTTCAATATAAATGCACGAACGAGTACTCCGGGGCATTGGATAGAGGTATTATCTGGAACGATCCTGATCTTGCAATTGACTGGCCGGTTAGCGCGCCAATCGTCTCACAGAAGGATTCGTTGTTGCCCAGGTTAAAAGATGCAGAGTGTTTTGAATAATCTTTGTCTGAAATGCAGCTTAGTACTGTTTATACGTTCAATCTTTATACGGTAAATAATCTTAGTACCGATTAACTTTCATATCTCAGGAGTTTGGTAGCAGAGAAATATATACTAAAGGTTTAAAGATGCAACGGTATGTAAGATATCTTCAAATGATAACCATATTGGTCATTATTACGCTGGCAGGATTCGTCAGATTAGCTAATCTGGGGACTCAGTTTACACATGTTGATGATATTGGCGTTGCTGTTACAACGCTCGACCGGGAAGAAAAATTCTTCGTACATTTAGAAAAAGCATCTCATAAGCTTGAAAAAAAATTCAATATTCATCTGGTGCCTTTAAAAACGTTAACTCGCTGGAATATAAACGACAATCCCGTCAAAAATATAATTTCGTATATACCGAATAAGATCATTCAGGTCCACGCAATTCCGGAGATTTGGACCTACGCTCCTCTCCAGTGTGCTTTTGTTCCTTTTTTTATTAATAGCTCACAATCATACCGGGATATTATTTTCTGGGGAAGGTTTCCTGCATTTCTTACCAGCATGGTGGCTATCATTCTGCTGTGTGTGTTCTCTATCGCCCTTTATGGTGAAAAGAGATTTTTTCCATATCTTGTTGCCGGACTGGCATTATTTTCTTTCTCTTGGATGCACATTATATACTCGCAGCAGATGGAGAATTATGTATCTGGATTAATCGCGATTATGACGACATTAATAATCCTTATCAATATTCCGGCTATAGAGACATCTCGAAAAAAGATTTTTTTATCAACATGTTTGATTGCATTCGTCTGTTATCTACACTACCAATTATTATTTTTCCTTCCTGCCTATTGGGGTTGTATTGTTTATAATTTGTATCTAAGAGAAAAAGGAATAGTAACTGTTATCAAAAGGCTTATACCAAGGTTAGTTGTTTTTTCTATTCTCATTTATCCGCTTATAGATTTTATTATGGCCAGAAATCTTGGAGAACGGGGAATTAACTGGAATACTGGACCGGAAAAAGAATTCTTCTTTAATATTTTATCGGCACATGGCTTGCTTGACAGGATTACTTACTCAATAGTTTTTTTTACTAAGAATACATTTATCGTTTTCACTGATCTTATTGCCTTTATGCCTGAGGACACTCGCTTTAGTCTAATTATAGGGACTATTTGTTTCTGTTTAGCAGGCATAGGTCTCTTCAGTTGTTTCAGGAGCACACAGCATACTAAAAAAATGCTTGGATTGTTTATTGTTATTGCTTCTCTGACTTGGATATTTCTTGTGCTCATAAATAAAATAACCATTAGCCCTACCAGACATAGCCTTATTCTTTTGCCACTGATAATAATTCTCATCAGTGAGGGCCTTGGTTTAGCTGCTGGTTATTTTAAACGGGACGTTCAGTCTGGGCTTAGCATTTCTTTGGCCATTATGATAATTGTTGTTTTTTTTACAAATTGGACTTCAGTTTCGAAGCAACGATTGGATCATTTCGATGAAGCCAGAATAGCTCAATTATTGCAAAAATATCAGGTAAGCACGATTATCAGCTACGGATGGACTTGGAATATTGATCTTATGAATTCGATCAGCAAAAAATATAATTACGGACATATTAATGACTGCGATTTCAAACAATTTGATCTGATGCATGGTGATATTTCCAGCGACAATTTTAACCATCGGGCTGTAGCAGTGATAAGTCATCGACACGCTCCTGACAAACGGCTTTATGCTATTTTTAAGGAACAATTCAGCGCGGAGCCTGTGAGCACCGTTTATTCAGATAATATACCTTCTGCCAAAGAGATTGAATTCAGCCATAGGACAAAAAATGGCACCAATGGATATTATTTCAACATTATCAAGACGAGAAGCATTCCTCATAATTATCAAACAAATTTAAATCAGAACAAAAGGAGCTATGCATGCAAATAATTATTCCCATGTCCGGACAAGGACAACGATTTGTCGATGCAGGGTATCAAGTCCCAAAGCCGCTCATAGAAGTCGATGGGAAACCGATCATCGAACATGTGGTGTCTATGTTCCCGGGCGAAACTGATTTCGTATTTATCTGTAACAGCATACATCTCAACGAAACACAAATGAGGACTATACTTACCAGGATTGCTCCGAAAGCAAAGATCGTTGAGATAGGGCCCCATAAAAAGGGACCTGTTTATGCAGTCTCCAAGATTTTTGATTTGATCGATGATGATCAGGAAGTGATCATTAACTATTGTGATTTTGGAAAATACTGGGATTATAGCGATTTTTTGGCGCATACCCGCTCAAGAGAGGCTGATGGGGCAATCCCGGCCTACAAGGGGTTCCATCCACATATGCTAGGAACGACCAATTACGCTTTTATGAGGTTCACGGATCAATGGATGTCAGAGATAAGAGAAAAACAGCCATTTACTGATGACCGTATGGAAGAATATGCCTCTGACGGAACGTATTATTTTAAAAAGGGAAGTTATGTCAAAAAATATTTCTGTCAGCTTATCGACGAAGATATTCATGTTAACGGTGAATATTATGTCAGTATGGTCTATAATCTTCTTCTCAAGGATAGTCTAATCGTTTCCATTTATGAAATACAGCACATGCTTCAGTGGGGTACACCTGGCGACTTGAAGGAATATGAGAAGTGGTCTGATTACTTCAGAAATATTATCCTTGAAAAGCGTAGCTACCCTGTCAATAGAAATAGTATAACATTGATACCGCTGGCAGGGCGGGGGAACAGGTTCGCGACAGAAGGATATCTCAATCCGAAGCCACTTATCGAAGTCAGCGGAAAGCCGATGATCATTCAATCAGCAGATTATCTGCCGGATTCCGAACAGCATATTTTTGTTTGTCTGGGGGATCATCTTGATAATTATCCTCTTGAAAAGGAGATCAAAAAAATATTTCCAGGTACGAAAATCGTCCGTCTTGATCAGGTGACTGAGGGACAGGCATGCACCTGCGAGATCGGGTTGCGGGACGAGGACCTTGATTCTCCTCTCGTTATCGGCGCTTGCGATAATGGGATGCTCTGGGATAGCGAAAAATACCGGCAATTGCTCGAAGCCCCAGATACTGACGCGATCGTCTGGAGCTTCCGGCATAACCAGTCGAGTAAGAACAATCCTCAGATGTACGGCTGGATAAGAACCGCCGGTGATGACAACGTAACCGGAGTATCAGTAAAAAAACCTATCTCTGATGATCCGTTTAACGACCATGCAATAGTTGGGACATTCACCTTCAAGAAGGCGCGATACTTTATTGAATCACTTCAAAATCTCTATAATAAGGACCTGAGGGTAAATAATGAATTTTATGTTGATAGCTGCATAAACGAACTCATCGAGCTGGGATATAAAGTAAAAGTGTTTGAGGTGACAGATTATATCTGCTGGGGCACTCCTAATGATCTGAGGACCTATGAATACTGGCAGAGTTTCTTTCATAAAAGTTCATTTCATCCTTATTCACTCGATAAGGATATTACAATGAATTTTAGTAAGATATCTGAGCTTGATAAAAAATTTAGAACATTTCTGCAGGAGCACAAATGAAAATACCAGAATCAATCCTTCACCTTTTGAAGTAAATGTCATAGTTAATAGAAGGGTACTTCTGACGAAGAGGTCTTTCATGAAATTATCAATTGTAATACCTTGCTATAATGAAGCAAAAAATATACCTTTAATGCTCGATAGATTTCGCAGTGTAATAAGCAGAAAAGACATTGAAGTGATCCTAGTCAATAATGGATCAAAAGATAACAGTCAGGAAGTTCTTGATACTCTGCTGCCTCAGTACCCTTTTACCCGAACAGTGAAGGTAGAAATAAACCAGGGATACGGCTATGGTGTATTAACAGGATTAAGTTCAGCACAAGGAGAGTATCTTGGGTGGACGCATGCCGATTTGCAAACTGATCCGTATGATGTGATCAAAGCCATTGAGATCATAGAGACCAAAAACAATCCAATGAATGTATTTGTAAAAGGTAATAGAAAAGGCCGCAGTGCATTAGACCATTTTTTTACCATTGGAATGAGCTTTTTTGAGACATGCTATCTTGGTGAACGATTGTGGGATATTAACGCCCAGCCTAATATATTCCACAGGAGCTTTTTTGAGAACTGGAATAATCCACCTCATGACTTTTCTCTTGATCTTTTTGTTTTTTATATTGCCCGGATAAAGAAGTTAGATATATTCCGTTTTGATGTGCGATTCCCATCAAGGGTCCATGGACAATCAAGCTGGAACACCGGATTGAAATCTAAATGGAAGTTTATCAAACGTACCGTCGAATTTAGCACAAAACTTAAAAAGGAATTAAAAAAATGAACTACATCGCCCATCGGGTAAACACTGTTGAAGGTTTAAAAAAACTACCACTTGAGTATGGAGTTGAGCTAGATCTTAGAGATCAAGGGGATAGACTGATTCTCCAGCATGATCCGTTCACCCCTGGAGAATGTTTCGAGGAATATCTTAAGCATTATCATAATGGAACGATGATCTTGAATGTCAAAAGCGAGCGGGTTGAACACCGGGTGCTCGAGTTGATAAAAAAATACGAGGTTAAAGACTATTTCTTTCTCGACAGCTCGTTTCCAATGATTTTTTTATTGAGCAGTAAATATTCTGAAAAGAAGATGGCCCTTAGATTCTCTGAATACGAAGGGTTGGACACCATCATGAATATGCAGGGAAAAGTTGATTGGGTATGGGTTGATTGCTTCACGAAACTGCCGATAAACAAAGAGAACTATCAAGTCCTGAAAAAAGCCGGATTCAAACTGTGCCTTGTTTCTCCTGAACTCCAGGGAAGACCTGAAGATATCGCAGAATACAAACATTACTTGAGTGAAGAAAAGATTGTATTCGATGCGATATGCACAAAAATACATAATATTGAGAAATGGGCAGAATAAAGATCGTTTATCCCGTTTTCTTGGTGAAGTAGAAACAACCGCATCCGTACTGTTGTCTATTGGCTAATTCGGGATCTGCATGTTCAATAAGCCCATCCTCAGGATTATCTGTTATTAATGAAAACTCAATCAGGTCCATTCCTTCAAAATAGTTTATAATCTGATCGTAAGAATATATTCGGTGTGCATTATATTGTATTCGGGGTATACCTACTGGAACAACGAATAACAAAGTTCCATTGACGTCAAGTACTCGTTTAAGCTCAGAGATTGACTTCAGATCACCCTGGGGATCAAGCGGGTCGCCATATCTTCCCAGTCCTACATGTTCGACGACGTGCATACAGGAAAGAGACTCAACACTTTTATCAGGAAAAGGTAGTTTTGTAACATCACCCGCCTTAGCATCTAACTCCGACAACTTAATTTTAGCTGGCCGATAATCATAAAAATGAACCGGAATAAAAGCAGATATAAGGGACATAAAATAAATACTTGAAGATATGTCGATATGCAGCCTGGGCATAATGTTCGAAAGCTTCCTGGCTGCCCAAGCCAGGTGATAAATGTAATGATGATCAAACCCGGTAGAGTCTGTTCTATCGACTAGAATTACCATTCTTTGATTCCAGCTGACTGGGAATCGTTTATCATCCATGACCCTGAACCGTATAAATGAATTTAGGTAGAAAACGTAGTTTTTTAAAGAACTGATGATAATCCCAGGAATTCTCAAAAGTGGAGCAAGAAAAGGGATGTATTTTAGATAAGATTTTATTCTATTTCTGATAGACATATTATTTAATTTTAAAGGTTTTCTTTATTTTTCTAATAATTCTGGATTTTAAGGTGTTGTCAAACCAGCTAACGTACCAGTAATGGAGTGCAAACGATTCCGGCTTGATATATGATTTGATTTTCTCTTCATTAGTTAAGAAGCGTTCTCCATTCGGTAATGGATAAAAATATGTGATAGGGAATGGTATCACATTTTCCTGAACAGCAGTGATCGTTTGAAAAAAGCACTCATTAAAGAACTGAGGACCGGTATTATGCATTATTGAATCGGGATCAGTAGTATCTATCTCTTTTATCCTGGTATTCAATGAATCTATACATAATTTTAATACGGGGTGACCGGCAACCGACCCAATGAGAGCGTTGTTCAATAATGGAGCTTCAGAGTATACTAATCCGGCAAAAAAATGACATTGTTCATGGATAGTATCAAAAGGATGAAAGCATTCAAAATCCGTATCTACATAAAGTCCGCCAAATTGATTAAGTATTTCATATCTGAGAATATCTGATTTGGCACCGTAGTTAGACGTCCTGCTAAATAATTCTCTGTTAATCATTTCTAGTTTTTTAACTTCTTTGTCTGTCCAGAGATAGTATTCCCAGTCGGGGTGAAATCTTTTCCAGGATTCTTGTATCTTGTGATACTTTTTCGGGAATTTACCGCCAAGCCATATCTGATGTATTTTTTTTGGTATCTGGCCATTGATGACTTTGTTCGTATAATTAGCATTAAAAAGTTGTTCCAGTAACTGCCATCGGGGATTGGAAACGTATTCTTCCTCTTTATAGGTATAAGCAGTTTTTGATGATTCTTTAAATGATACTTTGATAAATGTTTCTTTCATTGATAGCCTCGATCATTCAATATATTAATCAAACATGTCTTGATATGTGCCGGTTTGAACAATGTCTCCGTTTTCAATCCTATATATAACATCGCAGTTTTTCAGCGTTGTCAGCCGATGTGTTACGATGATGATAGTTTTCTCTCCGGCAAGATTATCAATTGATTTCTGAATGGCATTTTCGGTTTCGCTATCGAGAGACGAGGTCGCTTCATCAAACACGATGACCGAAGGGTTGGTATACAAAGCTCTTGCAATCCCAATCCGTTGTTTCTGTCCACCAGACAGCATGATCCCATTCTCTCCGACTCTGGTATTTATACCGTCAGGTAATCCAGCTATTAAAGCATCTAGATTTGCTAGAGTCAAAGCTCTGTTTACCATATCCGTATCAATCTTTTCATCGTTGATCCCGAGTGCAACATTGCACCTGATTGAATCATTCATCAAATAGATATCTTGTGGCACATAACCGATATTGCTCTGCCAGTTTGCCAGATTGCTATATATAGATAATCCATCGATACTGATATCTCCTGATTGCGGATAAAGCAATCCCAGCAGTATATTAACCAGTGTCGTTTTCCCTGACCCTGATTTTCCGGTAAAAGCTATCGAGCTTCCTTTTTTAATAGAAAGATTGAGTCCATTAATAACCGGTTTTTTTGTGGCTTCGTACTCGAAAACTAGGTTCTTTATTTCGATCCTGTCTTTGAAAGCCTGGATATTAGGCTGATCTTTGCTGCATTGTAGCTTCTGGTTTTGGTTTTGTTTCTCTATTTTTTTAAGGATTGTATATATTCTCTCGACAGTATATGTACTATGTTTCATGGCCGACATGGAGTTGGATATCTTAGTCACCGAAGGCATGAGCCTGATTGCGGCAATAGCCATGGTTGAGAGCATGGGAATGATTATTTTTACACCACCAAGCTGAGATTGACAATAGATAATAAGAACAACTATGGAAGTGATAAATAGCATTTCGAAAATGATTCGAGGTAATAGGAGCAGTGCGTAGTAGTTCGTAGAAGACGTAACCATTTTCTTCAGTATTGTTTTTACTTCATTTATATAGTATTCCTGCAGGTTATTGATCTTTATAATCTTAATATTATTGAGGGTCTGGTTGACTATTTGAAATACATCAGTATGGGATTCTGAACCAATACGTCCGTATTCAAAAGTTTTATTTTTGGAAAATCTATAAAAACTGTAAATAAACAAAACCACAACAAAAACTAGCAGAAGTAATTTGACATTATAGAATACCAGGGCGCAAATAATGATTAATAAAAAGATTGCCTCAGACATGAATGTAGCCATTACTCCAACAACATTAATCGAAAACTTATAGCATTCATCAGAAATATTCGTTATTAGTGTTGCAGCATTTTGATTAAGAAAAAACTGATAAGGTGCATTAACATATGAGGAATAAAGTCTTTCCCGTAAATATCTGTTCACATCATAAGTAAAATAGCTGATAGAACACTGGACTATGAAAAAAAACATACTCTTAATGGAATACACCGCAATAAGCAGCAGGCTGGAATAAATTACTATCTTTTGTGAACTTGTTATTGAAAATCCCGTCAAAATGTTTCTAGCCCATTCATTTTTAAGGATAGCTAATGGGTTTTGTAAGATAGCGACATAGGGTAATATAATGGCGATACTGAAGAACTCAAGAATAGAAGATAGTAAAAATACGAAAAAGATCAATAGAAGCAATGATTTCTTTTTGCCAAGGATATAAAATACTTTTGATATATAAGATTTAATGCCTAGAAACATTTATTGTCACCATGTGTTTTATATTAACAGGTACCATGATCACTCGGCTATCATTTTTTTTTGAGTTAATAGAGTATTCACTACATGATGCTTACCTGTTAAAAATGCTTTGGAGTAGTTTCTTACTGTAGTTCCTGTGTGAATTGCATGTCCGGCAATCAGTATAACAACAATGCAGCTTACAATCAAATTCTGATAGATACGTTTAATCCGGAAAAGGTCCAGCCAATACACTATTGCAATCACTAGGAAAAACATCCCAAGATATCCTCCGGGGATCATGAAACGGGTCAACTCCCATTTATAGCCTTTAAGCACAAAGGGATATGCTACTCCAACTCCTGCCGCAAACATGACAGCAGTTAATAGAAGGTAATATTCCAGTTCTTGAGATTTTTTACTCATGATTTTACTGACAAATATATATATAAATAATAAGATCATACCTGCCAGCGGATAAAAAATAGCCCGAAGGGATTTCCAGGCGTAATCCTCCAATAAAAAAATGAGGTCCTCTATTGGAATGCTGGCGACGGATGCTTGTTTATAACTAACGGAATTATTAATAGTTTTAGTCTTATTGTTTAACCGGTCATTAGAATATTGCTCTTTAGCGTCCCAGGCATAAACAGATGCTGCGTTATCGCCAAAAAGATTATTAAAGTAACTAAATCGTAGATAAGGTTTTACCTGTATTGTTGGATATCCTTTTTGATTGTACTGCATGAGTCCCGGAACCTTTATATGATCTGCTTTATGGGAAGAAATAAGCATACCCCCGGTATTTGCCGTGACGAAAGAAAAAATTATCAGAAAACCAAATGATATTGCTGTAATGGCGACATCTTTTATTCTTCTGGTTTTATAGAGAATGAGGGCTCCGGCCATAAAAAAGACTGGAAAAGAGATCAAAATGTTTTGTGTCGCTGTCATATGCCAGGTAATAATAATTGGAAGTAACATAAGGAGATACACGATTGTGCTGATTTTATTTTTAAGATAGGCGACAGTTAAAAATAAAAAAAACATGATCGTTCCCATTCCGACGATACTGTCCGTATAGCCGCAACCGATCCAGGGATTACCCGAATCGATTACCTGGCAGGGTAAGAGAGACAATGTCATATTCCCGAAACCCATCACCAGGACACCCAGAAAACTAAAAAAATTATTGAGCTTAAATTCTCTGAAAGCCCCATAGAATGTCATCAATAGAAAAATTAGTGATACCCAGAGCCATATAGTAAGCCCGATATATGGACTAATCATTTTAACAGAGGAAGTTGCCAAGGACAGAAGTGATTGTCCGTAGTGCTGATTAATAGCAGGTATTCTATCTAGGTTAATGATATGTAACACTAAATTAGCGTAACGCGGACTATGAAGAGAGCCAACTTTGTCCCAGACATTGACAAGAGCGGTTCCAGAAGCAGAATCCGGTGGCAGGTATAAGATAATATTCATGAATGAAAATAGAGCAAAAAGAATCACAAGAAGGATCCCGGTAGTTTTTATCTTAATTGCTTTTAAATCACGTATTCCCAAAAATACTACTATTAGAAGAAGAATCGATGAAATAAATAAGGACGTTCTGGCACTGAGGACTAGCCCAAGGAGTCTCCAGAGAGAAAGAAATAAGCTAATACCAAAGAAATAACTAAAACCTATTTTTAAAAAAGGATGCTGGCCGGTATATGCTGGAAAAAATCTAAATAATATAGAATTACTCGATATGACAAATATAAGGCAAAATAGAAAAACTAACGCGGCTGCAAAAAAAATATCATTCATTAATAATCCTTATCGTAGCTCGGCAGATTCATTTTTTCTATCCAGAAATCTATTTTTAACAGGTTGCTGTCGAAGTTGTTCATGAGTTTTTCATACTTTTTTTGAAGAAAGGACTCGTCAACGTTATTCAATTCAGTCCAATCATTGACTATCCACATAGGATATCCTAACTTTTTGAAATACTCTATGCCCGGAGAGCTTTTTACAATAGGGACTGCTCCAAGATATAGCGCTTCCCAGGTCCTGTGACAGTCGATTCCATTACCGGGAGGCGATGCGACAAACTTATATTTATTCAACATATTTAAATATATTTTCGGGTTTATTCTCTTCGGGATACCGTCAGCCAGTTTGTGGTTTACTAGATAATCGTAAGCTACCTGCCGTTCAGCTACATTTGTAGCTATCTTAAAGCCATAAAGAATCCGATTCTGTTTATTAACTTTTTTTTTGATCAGTGCATTAAACATACTTACGATCCCATTACAATAATACTTAGTATTTTCTATCCCGATAGGGATTGGTATGACTTTTTCGTGGCCCGTGTTAACGTTCTGACCAAACCAATTAATAATTTTTTCATCTATATAGGGAGTGAGTTTGTCATCTACGGCAATATCACCATTATGGGTTATCAAAATATAGGGATTTTTTATGTCAGGATGGATGTGTTTGAAAAAGTATTCTACTTGCTCAATGCCGACAAATATTTTTTGCTTATATTCTACTTTTTCAGGTTTAATTGTTTGAGAAACATCGTCGTGAATGTAATTCGCATATATTCTGAAGGTATCTCCTGTTATATATGGATAACTGTCAGGTCTTTTATTGCTGGAATGCCTGATAAGATATCTGAATAATTCTCTTTTCAATCCGAATAATTTATTCTTGACAGTTATTAGCATGCTTAACCTGGAAGTATTTTATCATCCTGATTATACCATCAATAAGATCAATAACAAAAGATCAAAGACAAGACTATTTTGTAACGGGTGAGTTACCGGGGGATGGGTTGAACTTTCGCTTCATCCGCCTCGATTTAGTCGAAACTACTATTCGGGAATGTTTCTCACCACCCCAACGAAGGCGGACTGCTTGGTTCTCCAAGCAATAAGGCTGTGTCACAAAAATCCTGACACCCCTTCAATTTACTGAAGTTGTTTTTTGAAAGGACATCGTAGACTCGCTTATTACTTAAATCGTTTGTCTGTATTTTTCAGCTTCCCAGTTTCCAAGATACATAAGCTCTTTTTCCTCTAAGCAGATGGGATTATTCTTCGATGAGGTCATGACAAGGAGATGGAATTTGAGGACATCTTCGATCTCTTTGGCTTTTTTTACAGTATCAGCTATTAGGAAAATATTTTCTTTATATATGATTACTCTGGGAAGTTCAAAATAATCATGCTTATACTCAATAAGTGGTCCTGTTGAGCTGATGTCCTGGAGCTCGACAGCACTTATCCCGCAATAAACAAGTTTATCCGGACAAAATGGTTTTGAGAAAAAGGATTTTTTATTACTTTCAAGGAGGGAACAGAGATTTCTATCGTCTGATAAATATGCGATTTTAGAAGATTGGCCAAGGGAGTTAACTAATGAAGAGATTTTTGTTGTTAGTTTATACCGTGATTGGTCGATAGCCAGGTATTGTTCTATTTTATCCAGAACGACTTCTGTTAATGCAATAACTTCTTCATCATCACGAGCTGAAACGATGAGTCCATGGTTTTGTAGAAATACGATTTTTGGTTTTATATTGTGAGCGTTGATATAAGATTCAAGCTGGCTGTTCAGTTCTGAGGCTAGTTCAATACCGGGAGTTTTGTATTTGATCATGAGGCAGTTCTCAAAAAGCTTGTTTAACTGGTCCTCCCAGTCTGCTTGCGCGGTGATGATATTTACGAGTAGCGGGTGAGTGTGTAGTGTGTAGGTGTCGAGCAATGCATGTAAGAACGTCTCGATAGACGGACGGTTTTGAGAGTCAATGATCGCCTCGTCCATAAGATTTTTTGCGTAAGAGTCTTTCTCTTTTTTGTCAGCTATTGTTAGTAATTCTTTGTTTTTCATTATGGAAATAACACGAGCATTATCAACTTTAGAATAACCTTTACTGGTATCCATTTCGGATAACAAGAATCCTGATGCTTTGATGATCATGCTCCCATCACTCAGCTTTACTGACGAATTCCCACCGCCGGCTTGGACCAGATCGAATCGTTCCCCGGCATATTTTGATAATTTAACGAATTTTTCCAGTTCATTCATTTTTGTATATAACCCATCAGTTCTTTGAAGTTTTTAAATTCTGTCGTCAGATCGTTCAATTCTTCTTTTTTGTTCTCTGTATTCAACCAGAAAGACCGGATCCCAAGGTTTGTTGCTCCTACAATATCTTTTGAATAGTTGTCACCGATCATGCATACTTCATTTGCAGTCAGTTCCATTTTTTTTAAACCGAGCATGAACATATACGGATGTGGTTTTTCTATCCCTGCTTCCTCGCTGATAACAGCGTATCCGGCATAATCAAATAGTTTTAGTTTTTGCATCTTTTTGTGCTGGACATCTGCCGTCAGGTCAGTAACCAAACAGACTTTATAAGGTTTAATCATTTTTAGAAATTCGAGAACATCTTCATAAAGAATTATGTTATCGATAAAGGTGTCCCAGTAGAGATTGTAAACGTCATATGAATATTGAATTGGATTGATGTTGAGCAGTTCAAACATTCTCTGAAAATATAGCAGTCTGTTATGGGACGCGGCGGTCTGAGCCAGTTCGGCATGTATTTGCTTTCGTGCTGTTATTAAGTTAGTTCTGATAGTCTCTTGCGGAATTGTGAATGTTACTGATAATGAATCAATCACTGCATTATTTGCGAGTTTATGCGTTTTCTCATAGTCATATAACGTATTGTCAATATCCAGCAGGAATCCTTTGTAATCCATTTAAACAACTTCTTTCATTTTTTCGCTTATTATCAAGAGTACAATAAGTTGAATCGCGCCTCTATAACCGTGTAACAGCAACGTATTTGATGGGATTATCTCTTCCAGATTAAAAATGATCGTGTCTCCGATTTCCTTGATGTCCAATTGTTTCGGCGGTTTATGGAATACAATTATCTGGTGCTTCAAGTCATCAGAATAATCCCAGGAAAAATCTTTATTTGCGAACTTATTCAGCAGATTTTCAAGATGTATACTCGCATCAAAAATAAGTTTTAGTTTTATGTGTGGTTCTGCTGTATTGCCTCCAACTTCAAATTCATCTTCAGTGAAATAATTGATTACGAGGTCAGCGAATTCTTTTTGCGGATATATGAACCGTTTTGCGTCATCCATCCTCTTTTCTATTTGCTCGATTATTTTTTCTTTTTGGTATCCGCGGATTTCTAGGTCTCTAACAATTTTCCAGTGTCTTCGTAATTGTTCGTCCGTATCGATATATATTTTAAAATCGATGATCTTTCTCATCTTGGGAAGATAGAACGTGTGTAAACCGCTGAGTACGATGAAATCCTTAGGTTTGATTTTTACTGGATCAGTGAACTTCCCGGTTTTATGATTATAATCCCTTCGGAAAACTGCGTTCCCAATTTTCAGTATCAAGAGGTTATCAGCCTGGGTGTGAAGAAGGTTCGCCTTCGGGTTAAGATGTGTGAACGTATCCCAGTTATCGTCGTCCCTCTCCCATCGGTGGTCAGCATCGCCTTCCAACTCTAGGAATTTTTTTCCCAATAGTGTTTTGAGATCATTCAGTAATGTTGATTTTCCAACTCCGCTGTCGCCGCCGATACCGATGATCGTGGCTCCGGTTTTTTTGTACAATAGATTGCTGGTTATTCCAAATTTATATAACAGATATAAGGTCGCGAATAATAATGTTTCTAATAGCGTATAAAAAATGTTAGCTAATTTTTCGTCATGGATTTTCATAGAAACATTTGAATTGAGAAATATGAGGTCCTGGTGGTCAGGAAGGTAGAAACCAATAAAGAAAATCAGATAAATGACATTAAAGGCTATATAGAAATATAATAGATAGCTGTTCCGTTCATAATATTTTATTAAAAAGACAGACAGGAAGGGAAGCATCCAGATATACCAGGCCGGTGCCGGGAAAATCAGCAGCACAAATACCGAGAACAAGATTCCCAGAAATGTAAAAAACAGTTCATTGTTAATCTTTTTAAAGATAAAAAATCGGGAGTAGATAATTATCGTGGTGATGATGACCGGGTATAGTTTTAAGCTGCCTATTTTGAAGAATATATCATATATCATCATTTGTTTCGGGTTTGATAATACCAGGTACTTATACCCGTCACTAAACAGATACGGATAGGTAAACCCGAAGAATATTAATGCCGGGGCAAAGAGAAAAAACAAGAAATCCTTCAATGAATAATTACGGAGGATGAAATAAGCCATAAGAGGATAAGCCGCGACGACATGTGATTTCGTGCTGATTGCTATGCCGAAGAATAATGATACCCAGAAAATATGTCTTTTGTTTATAAGGAAATATATAGAAAGAAATAACATCGCGGTAGGGATCAGATCAAGCTGGGAATGCATATAATTTGCATAAAGGATTATTGGAGAAACCGCATAGAACAGAAGTACCTTTTTCTTCCGGCTTGGAAATAATTTAATAAGCAGGTAGGTTATCAAAACATCAGACAATAATAATGGGAGCTTAAAGAAAAAGTTTTGCCATATTACAGAGTCCAGGTTAAGTAAATGGACCGGCAGGTAAAAAAAAGAGAGTAGATAGAGCATCACCGGATGATATGGGAACTCCACCGCTCTATTAAAAGTATAAAAATATTGCCAGGGATTATCATGGAACGAAAGATAATGGGTAACAAATGGTAAAAATAATTGATTCTGGTAGCCGGATGAAAATAATATGGTTAAGAGCAATTTAATTATAACGCTGAGTATAACCACGAAATATAATACGGAAAGTGGCGATAAACAGTTCTTTATTCGTTCAAACATATATATTGATAATAACCTTTTCCGTGCAGTGATAGAAATCGAGGGAGATCCCCTCTCGGGATTGCTACTATGATAAGACCATATCATGATAAATTATCTTTATCAAGATCAATATTATTATGGGTGCAGATACTTTTAGTGGGTATTCCTGCCTCTTTTCGCGGAAAACAGGATTATAGTTCTATGCAGAATAACTCTCCGCGTGCTTTCTCCGCGCCTCACCCCGGCCAAGACTGGAGAGGGAGAATAAGGAATTTGATTAAATTGAGAAAACAAACAGAAAAACATTTTCAGGTGATAGAGATCAAGTCAGCAATGAACTATACCATTCCCTAATTAGTGCTTGAGTTATTGGGGGCACAGAATTATGGTTGCGGATGCTTCTGGTTTAAAAAAGAATAGTTTGTTGAAGAAGGTCAAACTATTTTTTATTAAAATGATCGAATAGATCATCTATCTCAGTCGGATCTTCCCTGAATCCATTTTCTATCTGCTTATAAATAGAATCAGCTACTTCCTGTTCATTAAGAGCATGATTTTCTCTAGCGAAAATAGTCTTGCGAAATTCATAAATTGCGACTCCGAAGAGAAACTTGTCTATACCAGGCAAATTCTGTGGCTTTATTTTATCCCATAAACATTTAACAGATTTTTCATCCAGTTCAAAATATTTAATAGCTTTGGTAGCAAAATAATTTTTCATGTGGAAGGGGACATTTTCTGTCTTACCTTGCAAATAGTTAAAGAAATATTTTACGGTACCTTCTTTTTTTCGGAAATAATTTCTAACTCTGGGATAATCATTTATGTTTGCAGATTGTTCTAACAATAATTTTTGGGCTTTGCTGACAAAATGCTTAAAGCTCGCGTTATGCTCAGATAATTTTTCAACAACCTGACGAATTGCTGTCTCTCCAAATACGGTATTCCATGGTGCTAATTCCTTACAATAATAATCTGCAATTAAAGCTTGTATTTCTTCAGCCGGCTTAACTCTTGTTATTCCCTCCAGAATAAGAGAATCGGTTCTATTTAGAGCTTCCGAATCCAGTTGAGGTGGTAATGACCAATAGCCATTATGCAGTTTTTGAAATGTTTTGCTTTCTTCTTCTGTTGCTTTTTGCATTAATTTAAGTTCATATATTTCTTCCGCCGGTATTCCTCTCTCAATCATCTTTTCAACCGATAGCTGGATTAATGGCACATTTATGTTTCTAATTTCCGCCTCAAGCGAATTAGTAAGCTTTTCGATGCTGCTTCTTTTATTTGCTTTCATTTGGGGATTATCAAGGGATACTTTCAGCATGGCGTAAATCAGCTTCAAATTGTATAGATTTATATCTGAGGTATTTTCATTTATTCTGTTTTCTTTGTAATCTGCAACCAGGTCATCTATAACCTCTGTAAGATTTATTTTATCCTCTTTACCAAATACATTTGACATAGTGTGCATGATGATTTCTTTAATATCAAAACTGTCACGGAATAGCTTTTTAGCAATATTTAGTGCATTCGAGTCATCATAGATAAGAGGAATAATAATGCTTTTAAGCAAGTCTGACAATTCTGCTCCATGTTCGTTAAGCTGGATATATCTGGCGATTTTAGACGATGAATAATCAATATTATTATCCTGTTTTAAGTTCTTTTTGAATTCTTTTTGAAATTCTTCAAGTATTTTCTTGTGTTTTGCAGGATCAGTGGTATTTAATTTATGTAGAATGTATAATTTAACTGTTTGGAAATAGAATAATTTTCTTCTTGCTATCATTTCATTTCTGTATGCTGGAACATCTTTTCCGCTTTTATTGCTTTCTGAATTCAGCCCCCTATGTATTTTAAGTAAATCATTTACATATTCCAGGCTATTTGTGTAGTTTCCGTTGATTATATGGTAATGCATCATTAATTCTGTATTGAGTTCTTCATAGTATTCATTCGGGATCATAATTCCCTCAGCAGGTTTCTTCTGGCTTAACAACGCTTCCAATTCAGCATATTGATCTTCTCTTTCTGCTAAAGTTAAATTACCTTTGTATATCCTGCTTTGTATTTTCATAGACTTCAACTGGTAATCCATAACTTCAGGAAAACGTTCATTGTAATCTTTCAGGAGTAGTTCAAGCTGATCATAATCTTTGTTATTATATGCGGCTATACTGGCTAGCCGGTACAGGTCCTTTTGTAAAGGTAAATTACTTACACGGTTTATTGCTTCCTTTAACTGACTCGACATGTCATTGCCCAAAAAGTATTGGCATAATGATTCAAATTGTTTTCTGCTTTTTGCAAGAAAAAACTCATGATAGCGTGGGTTTTTTACTTTGTAGGGTTCCCCCTTTTCTAGGGTATCAAGAATATCAATGCTGTGGGAGAGGAACTTTTTGCCCAGTTCAATTAAATTCTGATCAGAAAGTGGATTTCTTTGCTGGTCATCCTTGGTTATATTCAGCTTGCTAAAAATATTGACTAGTTGTTTGTCGAATTCTCCTGCTTCTGCCAGCGTATTCATTTTTTCGTCAGAAAAAGTATAATTATCAAATATAAAAGAAAGAAACCCGAAACTATTAACATACTCGTAAAGATAATACACATTTCCCTCATCCAGGCTGTTGCATTTTTCAAAAATATCAATATAATTTGCGAATTTATCAAAAATATTTTTGAGTATATTAGCTCTTGCCTCTGTGTTAATATGACTGTTATCCAACAATTTTATCAATCTCTCAATTTTATTGGTCAAACCGGAAACTGATAATTCGGCATAATGGTTAATTGCCAGAAATTCCCGTGTTCGTGGCAAGAGGGTTGCAACTCCTGCTTTTTCCAGGTCGCTGGAGATTTCTTTTGTTCGAAAAACTGTTTCCCCTATTAATTGGCTGATATTTTTAGAATCTTCACTAAAGATTATTTTGTTGTATTCGTTAATACTTTTATTTCCTTCATTCATGCGGTTATAATGTTCATTCAGAAAGAACAAAATGACTGTCCAGACAACCAGATCATCCTTCGCGTGTTTTTTTGCCTGCGTTACCAATTCCTGGGGAGTGCCGAACTTTTTTTCTAATTGTTTATAGAACAAACTTGTTTCCAGGCTAATGACACCGGTGTCTCGTTTTCTAAAAAGGAACGTATGATCTGCTTTTTGATAAGCAGTTCCTAGCATGCCATAGAATTTATCTTGTTCATTATTTTTACTATGTGATACGCTAATAATTTTTTTGTTCATATTTATCTTTCTTAAACTCCTGTCAACGAAAATAAATTGTAAAGAATAAATCCTTATCTATATATCGAGTGTTAATTTGTTTTATTTCACCTTTAGTGTAGCCCTGATTGTGATTGATAGGAACATGTTTTTGAGTTTTCGAGAAGCATAAGTTTATTAGATAAGTACAAGTTAAAAGGGTGACTCGCGGACCGCACATACTTAATCTGAGCTTTAATGATTAATGAGGGTATTGATGATAAATCTCTCAATACCCTCAGAACATATTATATAGCAGACAGTATATTAATCGTCAAAATTGCCTTCAGGCCCTTTATCGCTTTCGAGCTTGGCTGCTCTTGCATGGATCATATCTTCAGTCCAATCTGCAGGGTTCTCAATAACCTTTACATCACGTGCAATCTTATATCCATTGGCTTCTTCAATAGCTTTGAGTGCGTAGTCAGCAGTACCTGTAGAATTGAAAACATCCGTCATCAAATGATAGACAAATGCTTCGACATCAGCGACCATACGTTCCTGAACTTCGGCAGGTTGAGCTGCAAGCATTTCATCAATTGGCTTGTTAAGATTCTTGACGTTACCGCCGGTCCATCCTTTTTCGTCTACCAGTTTCATCATAGCTTCCCATGACTCTTCGGTTACTCCTTTGCCCGGTACTTTAACCGGTTTCTTGTTTTCCATTTTGGCGTTGCCGTATTTATCAACTTCACAACCCCAGGAAATCATCTGAAGTGCTGTTGCAACGTTTGCTTTTGTTGTGTTTGTCTCCATAGCTATCTTTAATAGTTTGTAAATGCTGTTCCCAGATGTGCCATGCTGTGCTCCGGATACACCGTATTTAGCTACTGCTTCATGAATTTGGGCAGTCAGCGAAGTCTGGATACCAGCGCCGTCAGCTTCGATTCCATGGGTTGTTCCATTATTTACTGCTATCCAGATAGGATGAATTCCGTGAGCGTTGAGCCCGGCGATGAGGAATTCAGCCTCATCAGGAGTTGAGAGACCTTCCTTCCCTTTGATTTCTCCGACTTCAACCTCAAGTGAAATATACGGAGCGATTTGTTGAATAAGCTTAGCAAGCTTGATGGTTGTCAGGAGATTTTCTGCATTAGGTAGATGTGAAGGATCAAGAGCAATTGAGGTTACTCCGGCATTGATCATCTGAGGGATCTCTTTGTATGCCTTTTCTATATCAACCTCATTCTTAATGCCGTAGTGGTCAGCATGGATAGCTACAGGAACTGTAATTCCAAGGCGGTTAGAGATTTTATCGACAACTTTGGCCAGTTCAACTATATTATGTGGGCAATAAGCTTTTTCGATGCCGCCTTCTGATTTTGCGATTTCGATAATTAGTGCTGAATTCGCTTTTTGAGCTGCACGAAGCGCTCCTTCAATGACCCAGCTGTTTCTGCCGTTAACGGCTATTGACATCGCATTGCCTTTCATCTCCATAGCCTTTTGGATAACTTCGCCGCTGACCAACAGTGTGCGGGATTTCGGGAATGCTGCCTGTACATTAGGCGTACGTCCGATTTCGAGAGCTTTTTCGAAAAGTGCTTTTCTTTCCTCTGAGTCAAGGATATTAACAATACTACCTTTTCTCATTTCAGCTGTATAATCAACAGCTTTCTGGTTCTCATGGCTGATGTAGAAAATCGACGGCATTCCGCCTGTCTCACCGTAGCTCTTACCACCAACGAGAGACCCGTTGATAAATTGCTGCATACCAAGTTCAAATGAATTCTCTTCATTTACAGACCCGCCATACTGAATAGCGATCTTTTTAGCTGCTTCTGCACCGAACTTTGTAACCAGTAGACTGTTAATGTATGCGCAGGTATCGTTTGCCTGTTCAGGTGTAGCTGTTACTCCAGTGCCGATAGCCCATACAGGTTCATAGGCAATGGTAATCGGACGGCCTTTGGCAGCTAATGTTTCGACATCGGCTGTTGTTACTCCGGACAGAGCACCTTCAAGCTGCGATTTTAGCAGAGATCTGACTTGCGATATGTTTTCTGTTCCCTCTTTACCCTGAGGGTATCTGGTATCGAATTTTTCACCGATGCAGAGTACCGGGGCAAAGCCTGCTTTAACCAGCTCGTTTACTTTTTCTCCATAAAAATCATTCTCTTTTTTCGAGTCAGTAGTAACGTTCTTCCTAAAGTTCTCACGATTCTCCGAATGACCGACTAGTGCACCAAAGACAAGTACTCCCATTTCCTCAAATTCTTTTAGTTGAGCAACTGTTACATTACCGGTGTTTTCTTTCCCGGTACCTACATTAATATCCTGTGCGACGAGATTAATCTCTGTGCCTTTAATGAGTTGGGCAGTAGAATATAGAAGTGCTTGGGACGGCGCAACAAAAAATATACCGCCAGGTTTTTTATTTCTTCTTATTGTATCAACAAAGTCCTTTATCTGCTTGTCTTGCTCCTCCATTGACTTGTTTGTTTTCAGGTTCGCACCTGTAATAGGAGCGCCGTCATAGGTAACTGTGATTTTCTTCGCTGATTCACTCTTCTTCGCTCTATCTGTCTCACTTGCAATAATCTTATTATTCACTTTCTTCCTCCTTAAGTTATTTTCTTTCTTAGACAAAACACAATCTTACCTGTTTCACGACACCTCCTCATGTCACATTACTCTAAAAAATATCACCAAAGAACTATTTTGAATAAAACTCTATTCTCAATAGTATCGTAAAGAATCAAAGATAATTTCAGTATATAGTTGTTGTTATCAAATATAGCTTTATTGCATATTATTTCGCAGGTGTTTTTTTCAACGGTTTCTATTGAGTCTTATTGATATTTTGAGAGTGGTTCTTCAGATTAAATTGGTATGGATAAAGTTGTCGGAATGAAAAAAAAGGGCCGGTTCATATCCCGGCCCTTTTTTAAGAAATAATTATATAATTCTACATTCTTACAAAGTTTTCTGGCTGACCTATAAGCAGTCCTTTGTTTTTCTCACCTTCTACCGCAGAGGCTATTTTATCCCATCTTGCTTGCGATGTGCCGAACCGTTCTTGCACATTTGGGTTATCCGGGTTATTAAAGAATGAAAAAATCCTGTTGTAATCCCATATGTTCCCTGGTGAAAAGATTTGTCCAGCCAGGTCCCATTTCTGGTTAGCTACTTCGCTGGCTTCCATAAGCAACTCATGAGTAAATCCTCCGACGTTGTCATAATAGACAACTTTGAAATTGATCTGATATGTGCCGTCTCCATTATCTTTTACTGTGAGCATATCTGGATCAATGATTGCTGTTTGTAACAATCCTTTCATTCCCATTGCTGAGTTGATTGAAAAGTTCTTTTTGTTATGCGCTGCGAGTGCGCTTTGAGAAATGATAGCCAGTTGTTCAGACATCGGGCCCTCTGCTTCTTTTTGAAGTTTCGCAAGGAGGTTCTCTTTAGTAAGGATTTCTTTTGCTTTGACATTCATTGTAAGTGTATAGAATGAAGAACCTGCGACATTTGCGCGGACAGCATAAGCATCGATATTGGCTACTCCGGCAATGTCATTTGCAACAACCTTTGCGGCTTTAGCAAACCCTGTAGATTGAGGGGCAAAATTGAGATCAAGCTGCTCCAACAGATCTGAAGGTGTGCGTGAATGTATGGAAGACAAGTTTCCGGAGATAATTTCAAAGCCATCAATATTTTTTGCCAGTGCACGAAGTAATACTGTTCCTCCATGAGTGGTGCATGATCCGGTATATAGAAGTGCAGCTGTTGTCGGGTTTGTTGCGGATGCCAAATTTAGCCATTTGTTCTGAGGTATATTGTTTCCCATATTAACGCCAAACAGCATGTGAGGGATCTCGGTCCCTTTAGGTATATTCTTTCCTGGAGCAGTTCCAATAGTGAGAAGTCCGGGATATTGCAGATAACCCTGCATAAACTCGTATTTTACCTGTCCTGTAGCATCAATCATCATAGCTGGATTTCCTGCAGCTAATAGAGGAGGAAGCATTTTAATATCAGTTCCATCTTTTTCAAAATGCAATCTGGCAGGTAATGCTTTTCTTCCGTAATCAGAGTCAAACACAATATCCATGCTTCCGTCATCATTTCTTGAGATAACGTTTATACCTTTTATTATCCTTGCATAAGAATAGTTTGATCTGGAAGCAAAATCTGCACTGGAGTCCATTGCTTTAATCCAGAATTTATCTGTCCAAGGCTCATCGGCATATTTAGCCCGGGTAATGAGATGGATATCTATCGGATGTTCAGCTTTCGGTCTTAACATCGCTAATTCAAGTGTGGTAAATCCGATTTCTCCTCCTCCTCTGATAATGACTTTTGCCGGAGCATTTGTTGTCGTCTTTTCGATGACCGCCCTTGAACTTATTACTTTAGTACGCATTAATATGACCTCCTCTGATATTTTTGTGAAATGTATAAAGTTATATCGAAGGATTAATCGGAAAGTTTCAGTAAATAATTAATTTCTAAAAACAACAATATAGTATTGTCTTGATATCTGCACAAATTTATGTGCGACTTATCCGAAATCTTGCTCATGGGCATGGGTGTCGTCCTGTGGAAAGAGGCTGAAGTAGGCATGAAGCATATCAGCCATAGATTGAGTCAATGTTTTATTAAAGGGCGCAGACAATTCTAGTTAATAATCTCCATTTAATGCGTCCCTGATAACGTTAGCTATACCGGAATGGTAAATCTTTTTAATAGCTGTTTTAACAATATTGATATCATTATTATTTTTATACGCCCAATTAATTATATGAGTATATTCCTCTTCAGTTAATATTTCCTGTAATTTCGACTGCCAGGCTGCAGAATGTTCCTCTTCGATTATCATATCTTCAGCGGTAAAATCATCTACCGCAGCCAAATTCCCAGAATAAAAGCCCATTCCCATTGTATTTTCCGGTTCTTTTTCTTTTAATGATTTAATAAGCAGAATACCGAGCCAGCCATAACTTATAGCAACCAGTTCCATTAATGCCGTAAATTTTTCCCGGGGTGAGTTATAAAAACCTTCAAATACCTGTTCGATTTCTTCCTGTGTAAATAGTAATGATAACAATGTTATTGCCAGCTTAGCTCTTGCTTTTTCTTTTTCTCCCCAGCTTTTCTCATGTGTAACCAAAAGGTAATCGTTATTATTATTCAATAACATTTGGTCGATAATTTCCTTGAAATTATCTTTTAGCTGGCTGTCGCTTTGGGCTAGTGAGAACAAAGCATGCTTGGGTATGTGCCGTTTAATATAATTATTTTGCTGCCATTCGTTGACCTGCGAGACAATATCACTCCAGGCATTAGGATATCCCATCGCCAAAGTTTTAGCCTGAGAATCTGATAAACCAGGGTTTTGTCTCCTGATCTCCGGATATGTCTCAAATAATATTTTTCTCCAATTATTGGGGTAATGTATGGCAAAATTAATGACAGCATAATCTGTTAGCCCGAGATTTGCTGTTTTTATTTCCTGGGTGGTTTCATGCAGAATTTTTTTCCAGGTATTGGGGTAATGTATTGCCAGGTTAATGACAGCATAATCCGCTAGTCCGGGGTTTGCTGTTCTTATTTCCTGGGTAGTTTCATGAAGAATTTTTTCCCAGGTATTGGGGTAACTTATGGCTAACTTCTTTGTGTCAGCATCGGATATGCTGGGCGCCTGTTTTTTTATTTCGTTCATCGTTTCAGATAATATCTGTTCCCATTTATTGGGATAGCTCATAGCCAGCTGTATACAATAAGAATCGGATAATTCTGGATTATCCCTTTTAATTTCCTGCGTTGTTTTATGTAGAATGTCCCTCCATGTCCCAGGGTAATTAAGAGCTAATTGAGTGCAGTAATAATCAGATAATTCGGGATTCTCTTCTTTTATTTCTTGTATCCGGGACAAAACAATTTTCCAGGTATTGGGATTTTTTATTGCCAGTACTTTGCAGTCATAATCGGAAAGACCTGGGTTTTTCTCTTTTATTTCCGTTACAAGATTTAAAATGTTTTTCCAGTTTTTGGGATGTTTAATTGCTAATAGTTTAGCTTCATAATTGGAAAGATCAGGAAAGTGGGCTTTTATTTCTGTTATCGTTTCATTTAAGATTTTTCGCCAGGTATTAGGGTACGTGATTGCGAGTTGTTTACTATCTGTATTGGAGATAGTAGGGTTTTCTGCTTTTATTTCTGCTACCGTTGTATACAGGATTTCTTTCCACTTGTCCGGGAAAATAATAGCTAATTGCTTGCAGTCGTAATCGGAAAGATCAGTGTTCTCTTGTTTTATTTCATAAATAGTCTTCAACCGGATCTTGCTGTTATTGCGCGCTGCCCGGTCAATGTTAGATTTGCTTAATTTATAGGTGGTTATATATTTATTTATGATACCAGCGCTGATGGCTTTATTTATCTGTTCTTCCGTCAGGTCCAAGTCTTTATTATTCAACAGTTCTCTTTTCTGCTCTTCTATTCTGTTCTCAATTTCTTTCCAGTTTTCAACTACCCATTCTTTATCGTGATCTGGTAAATCCATATTATTTATGCAGATGCTGTTAATAAAATAGTGACTGTCCGGTGCAGCTTGCCCGGATAACTGTTTGAACCAGGGATTAGTAGTATTGGCAACCTTTTTTCTGGAGCGTGTTGTTAGCAGATATTCTATCTTCATGTCAGCAGGCAGGTCCATAAAATCATCTAAAGAAGCTTCTGTTAGAATCTTCAGTCGGGTATGATAAAAATATTGCTCAATAGCCTGACAGGTTTGTTCATCTTTATTTTTCGCATATATGTGCAAAAGTTCTTCCGGGGCTATTCCGGTTGTAAGAAAAGCTTCCCGCAGTGATCCTGCTCCACACTTTTGCCTCACGAATTTTTCGAATGCGGCAGGCAGTGAATCCTTTGTATTGTTTATTTTTATGTTGATAGCTATTAATTTGTTGTTCATTTTTTTCGACACTATTAGTAATTAAATATATTTTTAATATACCCGTTTTGATTTTTTATAAAACATAGCGATCAAGCTATTCGCCTCATCCCGGGCAAAAAAGTGTGGAATTTACAAGTAATTGCAAAGGCAGCCTGGTTGTTTATCCGTACTGTAAAATCTTGGCTTGGTTTAGTAAGAAAGAAGTTCCCTGGTTATGCTTTAATCCGAATAATTCAGGTATCGATATTTGTTCGGATTTTGGATGTTTATTGCCTACCGTTATACTCAGCCCGGTTTTAAGGAGATGAAGATCACTTCCCTGTCCCTGGTCCCCGATGGAGATCAGATCATCAGGCTTAATATCGGTAATCTTTGAAAATTGATGTAAGGGCATCGATTTATTTTGATCTTCAGAAACTATTAATACAGAATTTTCAGATGGGGAGGCACGGTATGGCAGATCATCAAAAAGATCAAAAATACTATTTAAGGTGAAGGCGGCTTCAAGAGGGTTCATATTAAGTTGTTTTAATAAAACCCTGTAGTTTTCAAATTGCATTTGAGATTCGTCGAGGCCTAAATATAATGTAATAATTTTTTTCAAAGCATCAGCGTTTAAACTATCAATGGTGTTTTCCGGATTATTTTTAATAATAGTTTCAAAATCTAATGCACCATTTGTTACGTATTCCCCGGTGTTAATAAAAGTCCCACCTTCACTGGATGAAATATAGAGGTTCTTGAGTATATCGGGGGAATAGCCTTTTTCTGTAAGTCTATTATAAAAAGTTTTGAGGAAACCTGTTTCTTTCAGAACAAGACTATGTACATTCCTTGCTGTGAAAATCCCTATAGGTATACCTTCTTTTAAACGATCGAGGATAAAGTCCAATATATTCAGATCAAACTTGCCGTCAACTGATGTGATAGTGTGGTCGATATCCATAACAAGCCCTTTGTACGTATGTTCTAATCGGCGCTCAAGATCGAGCTTAGCTGTACTATGAATAGACCTTTCATGCCTTTTATCCTTATTTATTACGAGAAAAGAATTGAGTCTGTCTTTTTCATAATTTGTTTTAAATATGCTAAAAAGCTTGTTGTCCCAGATGGTAGCGAAATCTCTCGTGGTATGATTTTTTAGAACTTTTTTCCTCGATACTTCTCTTTCCTCTTCTCTTTTTAGAGCCCAGGATTTTAACGAGGTCTCATCTGCATCGATAAAGATAGAATAATCCAGCAACTTATGTAGATACTCATAAGGTCCGGATTTGTGATGAAGAACATTTAATCCTTCCACCAGAATAATTGGGGCGGATTCTATAATTGCTTTTTCTCCACCGGATTTACTATTAATATGGTCATAACTTTTTTGAATTACCTTTTTTCCTTGCTTCAAGTTTGATATTCTCTTGATAGTGGCTTTTATGTCATAAGAATCGGGATGAGTCTTTTGTATGCCATATAGTTTTAGCATCCAGTCGGGTAAAAAATCGTTATCAGTCTCATAGTGGCTTGTAGCAGCAGATCCCTTGCAGTCAACTTGCTCATTATTTAACTTATCAAAGATCAGATTAATAAGGAATGCCAGATCTTTCGTAAAAGAAGTTTTTCCGGAGGCAATGGAACCAGCGATGCCTAATATTAATCGATAATTCTGGTCCCCGGTTTCTTTCGCTTTCATTTCTCTTAATGTAATAATATTTATGGATATTGGAAGAAAAGTATTCCAGATTTCCAGTGGCGTTAATTTTGTTTGCGTAAAGACTATTTTGCTTTGGCATATTTCGAAAAACAAAGACATTTTTAATCTCATAAATTGCGGGGCTATCTCAGAGAACAAAGGATGTGAGGGCGGACAATACTGATTGTCCTGATTAACCTGCCTGTCATAGGCAATGAGCCTGTGCATAAGGAAATCCGACGACTCATTAAATAATTCGGGTTTAGATAGAACCTGTTCAATCCAGGTTGCCCGTTCATTTTCAGAAATTAAGCTGTCTATTGCATTTCCTTCGGAAAAAGGGGGAAGGTGCCCTTTCATGGAGAGCGGTATTTTTGGGAGTGATGTTTTAATGCCGGTTTCTTGCGAATGATTTTTCCTGGCGGTAATCTCCAGTCTTTGGTCCATAATGGTTGGAATTGATTCTATAGGAATTTCCTGAGAATTTCTGTATAAAAAATCTTCCGGATGAGACAGACGGAGTTTAAAATAGTCATTATACATCGATAACTGTGTAATTTGCTGATGTACATCACACATTACGCAGGAGAATCCGCTCTCCTGAAGGTATCCTGAATACTCAGGTGCGGTGAAGTAGTGATAAAGTTCTTGAATCTCTTTATCCATACTTGTTAATCCGCTCCTGAAGTCCTCTGCCATAAACTGGATTTTTTCTAAGTAATAGTTTAATATTCCAGTTGAAATCCCAAACCAGCTGTTTCCTCCTATTTTACCTCCGCCTAGCATCATATCCCCGGAATAAGGATAGGTACTTATTAGTTGCAATAGTTTTGCAAATTCATCAGTCCGGCCTTGATTATACTTGATGAAAACAGGTGAATTCATTAATGACGGATCTGGTCTGACTCCATCCAGTATTTTCAAAATGCCCTGGTCTTTGAGTAATACGTGGGCCATGTTTAAGGTTTTTTTCACACTTGCTATTCCAATATTTCTGTCATGCGAATAATGAGCAAATTCTTCATCATCTTTCGCTTCGTTGAACTTTATGCCCGGGAAAGAAAATACTTCATGAAGAACACTTGTAAAATCAATATAATCGAAAGAGTCATTTAAGCCTTTTTGATAAATATAGTCTAAAATATCTTCCTTTCGAAGGTCCAATACTTCAAGTTTTGCCTCAGGGTTGAGATCGTGAGTTTTGCTTAAAAACTCTTTATCAATATCAAATGCAAAGTACTCGATAGTAAGATCTAACGCTTTGGCACACATGCGGTTATAGTATACTTTTTTCCCGTTTCCAGGACCAAAAATCACAACTTTTAAGGGCCTGGATAGATTTAATTCTTCATTGTATTCCTTTAAGCCCTTAGCAAAATCGTGATGATACTGTGGGTAAAGAAAATGTTGGTCCGTTGCAAAAAATGGACTTGCAGGAGAATCTCTTAAAATTGAATCCAGAAATAATAACTTTTCATCATCAGTCAGTTCGAACTTTAATTCAGGATCATTTAAAAGGTCCATACATTTTTCAATATGTAAATTATTATCAGAAAATAGAAGAAGCTCCTTTAAAGTCTTCATAAAAAGATCTTTGTTTTTATAAGTCCCGGGAGAAAGATTTAGGTCATAAACAGAGTTCTTTTGAATATCCCATTTAATAGTTAACCCGTTATCTTCGAAAACTCGAATCTCTTTAATATCTGCGTTAAAATAGTTTTTTAAATAATCAATTATATTTGGGTACCCTCGAAGAATATGTTCCATTCCTTTAACAACAGAAGTTCCTTGTGCAGATAAAGCTGCCATTATCAGGACCATTGTAGCCCGGAGATCTTTTCCTTCGACAACAGTTCCTTGAAGTTTTTGAACACCCTGGACGATGAAGTCATGACTGCCATCCAGAATCTCGATTTTTGCCCCCATTTTTTTGAGTTCCAATAAGTATGAATCACGATCTCTCAAAAGAGTATCACCAAGCCTGAAACAAACATCTTTTTTTAAGGTTGCAGCAAGAGCAATGAATGGAAGCATGTCAGAATTAGTTCGTGGCAGATATCCTGCTTCGATTTTGTCAGGAGCATATGGTTTTAGGTCTGGGTCGTTTGATAAAGTTAAACAGTCCTTGCCTTCGATATGGGAAAATTGAACGTGAATGCCTAAGTCTGAAAGGTGATCTATGGTATTTCCAAAATCTTCTTTACGAACGTCAACGACTGTAACCGATCCGTTGGTCATCGGTCCGAGAAGTGCAAATGATAAAGCCCAGGTCCGGTCCGGAGGTATTTCAAAAACAGCAGGATCTGTACTTTTATTGATCCCTTTATTAACCCTAATATATGATCCGGACTCGTTTTGAGAATCAAAGTGAACCTCAATGTCAGCACCCAGCGTCCTTAGGAATTTTGCAGCGTCCAGTATTTCGGTTTCTCTGGGAATATTTGAAAGCAAAAGGTTTTGGTTTAATTTTGAGGCAACGATCATGGCCAAAATAGTTACGGATATCTGAGGCTTTTCAAGATTAATATCTATTTTTTTCGGGAAATGTTCATCAAGCATTGCTTCAACTCCATCATGAAGCATTGTATAATTCATCCCCATTTTTTCTAATACCTGAAGATGTTGTGAAACCGGGCGATCTCCTATTTTATCTCCTCCGGGATATGCGATTGTGACTTTGCCTTTTTTTGTAAGCAAAGGAGCAATAATATGAAACGAGGCGCGAATGCTTTGAATCAATGAGTTTTTTGGTGCTAAGTTGTTAATTGAACTGGGATCGATCGTAAGTACCTGACTGCTTTCAGAATATTCAGGTTTTGCACCGATATCTTTTAATATCTCGACCCAGGAAAAAGTATCTAAAGTTGGCGGGACATTATGGAGGATAACTTTACGGTCAGCAATTAATGATGCCGTGATCATCTCCGCGACACCCCATTTACTGCCTGGAGCTTTAAGCGGGAATTCTGAAGAAAACAGAGGCTTTCCTCCGCTTATAATAAGCTCGGTTTTTTTAGCTTGATTAAGTTTCTTTGTGAAAATACTTTCAGCATCGGCTAAACGGATAGTTTTATTTAGACAGTCTAAAGGGAACCCGAAGGTTTTTTCTGGAATAAAAGATATTGTTTTATTGATCAATCTGGGTCTCCTTCATTCTTATATTGAACTAGTCTTTGTTCATATAGGTTATCTTGGACAAGAGCTACGTAATCTTTATTCCATTGTAAATTTTTTGCATATTTCGGTCCTATGAATATATCGAATGATCTGAGAGGGAGATTCATTAAAATAATTTGATTATAATTTGATTATATGGAGTTGTTTAATAAAGTGGATGCATCTATAATCACTCAAAATAATTCAAAATATACAATGAATTTATTCGGGTTTATTGTAAAAAAGTTTATGATTGGAATCGTGGAATGGAAAAGAAGAAAAAATTTTTGTCTGAACCGGGATTTCATGCGTACCTGTTTTCTACTTTTATCCTGGCTTTTTGTTTGCCTTTTCTTGATTGTATTATTGAATCAGTCTTAATTAATTTGTATGGTTACCTTTTTCTAGTGTGGGCTGTTATTATTGTTTTATTGTTTTTTATCTCACGGGTATTGATGGATCAAAATGATAAGGTAAGGTAATGTAAGGTAACGGTAAGGTTGAGATAAATGTTTAATCCTTTAATCATTTTAGCAATTGTTCTTATTTATTTAGTATTATTATTTCTTCTAGCTTTCTGGGTTGAAAAAAAGGCTGCTGCTGGTACTAATATTGGCAATAATGCATATATTTATTCCTTATCATTAACTGTCTATGTTACCGCCTGGTCATTTTATGGCAGCGTTGGCAAAGCTGCCTCAGCTGGAATGCTTTTTCTGCCCATCTATCTAGGGCCTTCTATTGCCTGTGTGGTTTGGTGGACAATACTAAAAAAATTACTAAGAATTAGAAATACCTATAGGATATCGAGTATTGCCGATTTGCTTTCACTTCGCTATAACAAGTCGCTCAGGATAGCAGCTTTATCGACATTAATAATGGTCGTAGGAGTTGTTCCCTATATTTCTCTCCAGCTTAAATCTATTATATTGACCAGCAGTTTGATATCCCAGAAGTTCGTAAATTTCAATATGGATTTAGGGCTCATTTTTGTACTCTCTTTGATTTTTTTTACCATAATATTTGGAGCGAGGAGGCTTATACCTACTGAAAGACACCAGGGAATGGTGGTCGTGATAGCTGTTATGGGCCTGGTTAAGTTAATTAGCTTTCTAGCTATCGGTTATTTTGTAACCTATCATTTGTTTACAGGGGTTCAGGATATATTTACCGACTTTTTACATCATCCTGGCTCAAGGCAGATATTAGAAATTCAGTCTTCTAAATCATATTTTTTTACGTGGGTATCGTATTTTTTACTAGCTTTATTTTCTTTTATGTTCCTTCCTAAAGTGTATCATATGAGTGTTGTCGAAAATTTTGAGGAGAAACATATATTCACTGCGATGTGGCTTTTTCCTTTGTATATGTTTCTATTTGCAGTTTTTGTTCTTCCGATTGCGATGGCGGGTTTGATTTTAGGATATCCTGCCGCACAGGCTGATGTTTTTGTTTTGGCATTACCGCTCAATTCCGGTCATCCCTGGGTATCAATATTTGGGTTCCTTGGCGGATTTTCGGCGGCTATGGGTATGACTATTGTAAGTACCTTAGCGGTATCCATTATGGTTACTAACCATTTTGTGTTGCCATTATCAAACTATTTTAAGCGCCTTAACTTTCTTAAAAGGTATGTCCTCCTATCCAGATGGAGCACTATCGCTATTCTTATTCTTTCAAGTTATTGGGTTGAGCGTCAGATCGGTGCGTATTTCTCTCTTGTTGATATGGGATTAATTTCTTTTGCTGCTATTATTCAACTTGTCCCGGCGATTATCGGCGGGTTTTACTGGAAGAGAGCTAACGAGTCAGGAGCATTTTTAGGTATTAGCGCAGGGTTTATAGTATGGCTGTATACAATGATAGTTCCTTTATTTGCTCAAAATAATACTATAATTAGTTCTCTTGTTAAATCTGGACCGTGGGGCATCGGCTTATTAATTCCCGAACACCTTTTTGGACTGTGTAGTTTATCTCCTGTAAGTAATGCGGTTCTATGGACACTCTTTTTTAATATTAGTTTCTATATATTCGGTTCATTATATTTTGAACAGGCTAGAGAAGAGCAACTATTGCTGGAAGAATTTGTCTCAGTGCCGGTCCCTCGGATATTTCCGATTAGACATATAGAGATGCCAACAATCGATAGCGGTTTAAAAATGAATAGAATAAAAGCGCTGTTCAGTCAGTATTTACCAGGACCTCAGGCCGTGGAGAGAGCTAACCAGTGCTTTTTTTCTTTAAGTCTCTCTGATAAAAATATGATATCAATTCTCGAGCTGTCAGATTTACGAAATGAAGTGGAAAGACTTCTTTCTAGTTTCGTTGGTGTTGCGACTGCTCATCAGGTATTGATAAATTTTGATATTTTTACGCCCGAAGAGGAACAAACGCTCAAACGGGCATATTCCGATATCATCGCCGAATTGAAACTACCTCCTTCAGAATTGCTCGCAAAAATTGATTATTACCGGGATAGAGAGCTGATTTTAGCCAGCCAGGCAAAAGAGCTGGAAGAAAAAATACAGGAAAGAGATAACGAGATCTCTACAAGAAAACAGGTTGAAGAATTACTCAGAAATTCTGAACGAAAACTTGCGGATATCCTTGATTTCTTGCCCGATGCTACCTTCGCTATCAATACTAACGGCGAAATAATTTTGTGGAATAAAAAAGCCGAAGAACTGTTTGGGAAGAAAGCAAGCGAGATGCTTGGCAAAGGAAATTATGAATATTCAATCCCGTTTTATGGAACAAGACGTCCGGCACTCGTCGATTATGTTCTCCATTCATCTGAAGAAATTGGGAAAATGTATGTAAATCTTAGAAAAGAAGATGGATCTATCATCGGCGAAGAGTTAACCCTCAGCGCAGAAAGGGGTGGTCGTCATATTTTTGGTACGGCGTCACCTTTGTACGATTTTGAAGGAACCATGATAGGTGTTATTGAATCTCTGCGTGATATTACTGATCAGAAAAAAACAGAAACAGAGATTATGGAACTTACTAAGAATTTGGAGCGAAGAGTTGCCGAGCGTACCAAACAACTTGAAGCTGCCAACAAAGAACTGGAAGCTTTTTCGTATTCGGTTTCTCATGATCTTCGGGCACCACTCAGAAGTATAGGCAGTTTTTGTCAAATATTGGTAGAAGAATATGAAGACGTGCTAAACTCGCAAGGCAAAGATTATCTTTCGCGAATTAATAATGCTGTTAATCGTATGAACATGCTTATAGATGATCTGCTGCGATTGTCCAGGATTTCTCGCACCGGAATTAACTATAGAAAGGTTAATCTCAGTAAAATCTCCTGGGAAATACTCTCCGAGCTTATGAAAGACAATCCTAATCGTAAAGTAGAAATAAAAGTTCAGCCGGATGTTATTGCTGAATGTGATCTTGACTTGCTGCGAATCGTTCTGGAAAATATCTTGGGAAATGCCTGGAAATTTACCAGCAAGAAAGAGATAGCCAGAATTGAGTTTGGAACTGTCGTTCAGGACAAAAAAACTGTCTATTTTATCAGGGATAATGGTGCCGGGTTTGATCAAAATTACATAGATAAAGTATTTCTGCCATTTCAAAGGCTGCATTCAACTGATGAGTTTCCAGGTTCCGGGATTGGTCTTACCATTGTAAAAAGGATAATTGACCGTCACGGAGGTAATATCTGGGCTGAGGGAACTATTGAAGGGGGATCTGTTTTTTATTTCACCCTATAATGCGAGTTTTATATTAATGACTTTTCTCCATTATGTCGTTTATTCGATGGTAAAATAAAAACTGGTCCCTTTATCCGGTGCAGATTCCGCCCAGATATCTCCACCGTGTTTTTTTATTGTTCGCTGTACGATCGCAAGTCCAACTCCAGTTCCTTCAAACTCTGATCTGGAATGTGCTCTGTAAAATGGTTTGAATAAGTTCTCCGCATATTTCATGTCAAATCCGGCACCATTATCTTTAATATAGAAGACCCTGGAGCTATCGGTCATTGTTTCCCCGAATTCAATTATGGCTTCTTCCTTGTTCTTTGTGAATTTCCAGGCATTACCAAGAATATTTTCCATTGCTATTCGGAAATATCGGGCATCTACATCAACAATAATGTTTTGGGCAATGATAAACCTGCCTTTTCTCTCTGGGTTTTTTTGTTGTAGCTCAGCCGCAATTTCAGTAACAATATTACTAAGGTTTACAGATTTTACCTGTATTTCTTCTCGGGTAATTTGAGATAGGCTCAACAGATCCTCGATTATTTGTGCCATGTGTTTGCTTGCGGCGATGATTTTGTTCAAGTAATCCTTTGTTGTGTCATCAAACTCGTCCGTTTCCATAATTATTTGTGCGTAGCCATTTATTGTTCTTAGCGGAGACCTTAGATCATGAGACACACTATAAGAAAAAGATTCAAGTTCTTTGGTGTAATCTTCCAGTTTTGCTGTTTTTTCTTTCACTTTTTCTTCAAGTTCGGCATTAAGTTTTATGATCTTATTTTCCACGTCAATACGTTGTGTTACATCTCGTGCGAGAGCGACTATATAGTAAAGTTGTCCCACCGTTACAAAATTGAGAGTTACTTCAACCGGGATCAAACTGTTGTCTTTTTTTATAAGTCTGGAGCTGATTATATCATTTGTTTTTGTCCCTGATTCAAATTCTGATATTATCTTATTTAATCTATGAACTTCAGTTTGATCAAATATAGCGCAAAAGGACATTTTCGATAAGTCTGCTTCTGAATATCCAAGGTTAATAAGTACCGCGTGATTATAGTAATCAATTGTTTCTGTAGGGATATTAACTAATAATAAAAGATCAATACTCCAATCAATAAGTGTCTTGAATTTTTCTAGTTCAGCTATCCTTTTTTGTAACTCAGGATAATAACTTTTACGAAGGGATTTTTCGCCAAGCCCTATAATCTTCTCTCTAATAAGATCCCATTTTTCAACGTCATCAGAGCGCATTTTTGTATATTCCTTCAATGTCGGAGACTGTTGGCTTTTTTGGATTTGTATAAACACAAGGATCATTAATTGCTTTATCAGCTAATTGTTTTATAAATGATTCTTTTAAGCCTATTGCTCTAAGTGATGGAGGTAGGTTAAGCTCCTCTTGCAATAATTTAAGTCGATTAATGATAACCTCTTTTTTTTCAGTACTGTTTCTTCCGTTTAAATTGAGTCCCATTGTTTTTCCTATTATCTTATACTTTTCCTCACAGGTATCGTAATTAAATTCAATTGCCCAGGGCAGTAGTATTGCATTGCTTTCCCCATGGGAAGAATCCAGGAAGCCGCCAAGACTGTGAGCCATAGCATGAACAACTCCAAGGCTTGCGTTGGAAAAGGCAAGCCCGGCCAGCAAACTGGCAAGCATCATGTATGATCTGTATTCAAGGTTGTCAGGTTCGTCGTAGGCACACTTAATATTTAACGTTATGAGGTTAATAGCTTCAAGGGCGTTCAAGTCCGTTACAGGGGAGCTGGCATTTGACACGTATGCTTCAATAGCGTGGGTCAGCGCATCTAATCCGGTGTGAGCGGTCAATTTAGGGGACATAGTCGTTGTTACCACCGGATCAATAAGGGACACCTCAGGAACGAGAGCCTTACTTATAATCGTAATTTTATTCTTTTCCTGAGTGTTTGTTATTATGCAGAATTGGGAAATATCAGCAGATGACCCTGCTGTTGTAGGAACGCAGATAAGCGGTGGGGCAGGTGTGGGTATCTTGTCTACGCCTTCAAATTCTAAGATGTGCAAGTTGTTAGTGCTTGCGATACCAATCCCTTTGGCACAATCGATAGGGCTTCCGCCTCCTACAGCAATGAGGAGATTACATTTTTCCCTGTTATAAACTTCTACGCCTTCTTCAACTTCCGTTTCCCGGGGGTTCGGATTAACATGATGATATATGTGATAGCCGATATTCTCAGCTTCTAATTTGGCGGTTACATCCTTAACCCAACCGGCTTCGATGATGCCTGGATCAGTAACTAGCAGTACTTTTGATGCACCAAGGTTTTTAGCGTATAATGCAGCCAGATTCCGGGCGTTATTCCCGAAGATGAACTCAGGTGCTACAAATTTTCTCATTTCAAACTTCGTATATATTTATACCACCCCACAATAGGCGAGTTTTTGTTTTTCGCATTATAGTAATGGCAGATAAGAATAGCAATATATTATTATTATCCGATGGTGGATGGCTTTGTCGCCTAATCCCTCCAATCACGATTTCTAATCCTATTCTTGGGAGGATTTAGAGCTACTAAAAAAATAATAAAATTTGTAGTAGAATAAGTTTGTGTTATAGTTTCTATTTTAGAAGTTAACGTATCGGGCATAAAGGTGCAGGTCATTAAACTGTCTTGTTAATATTTATTGAACCTGAAAAAATCGAATCAGTTGTAGTGATAATTATAAATTGTACGGACATATCCTGATGGATAAATAATTACTTTGAATTGAAGAATAAAAATGAGATTAAATGAATACTGCCCGGATCCCCCTCATATAACAGTTATTGTCACGTGGGGACGTAAAGTACCGCCGCATTTGGATCATACTTATCCTCGTTATGGGAAGAAGCAGATATTTTGCGGACCTTATTTACGAGATGGTTTCGTCGGGGATTTCCAATATATTTCAACTTCTACTCTTCATTTTGACATTGACGAAGTTATTTCCAAAATTGAGGATATTAATAAAATAGATATGTTTATTGCAGACTTGGAGGTCGGAATAGTTCCTTTTGTTAAAGGTTTAGACAAACTGGCTTGTCCAAAAATTGGAAAGATTGGAGATACTTTTCATGGCATGTATCCTTTGAGCTCTTTAATAGAGTATCTTCAAGTTGAACGCTATGATCACCTGTTATCTGTAGCTCAGCCTGCCCATTTACATTTTTTTTTCGAGATAGGATATAAGCATTGTGCTGCATTACCTCGTCTTGGCCCTTCTATCGATGTGACCAAAGGAAAAATTCAAAGAGATATCGGTGTTATCTATGTCGGGATCAGATTTAGTTTTCATCATGTGCGCAGGACCTTGATGCTTTTTTCCTTGGAGAGGGCGTTGACTGCACAAGGTATAGATTTTCGGCAGTATACTCATACCGGTCATAACGAATGGCTGTCGCTGTGTTCCAGGTCAAAAATAGCAGTATGTTCCAGTTCGAACAACCAGTTTACCCCTCAGATATTTTATATTATGCATACCGGCTGCCTTTGTATGGTTGATGAGCTAAGTCAGCAAACAGGGGTTTATCGTTTTTTTCAACCTGGAAAACACTTTATAACCTGGCGCAGTTTCTCAGATCTTATATCTAAAATACTGTACTATAGTGAGCATGAGGATGAGGCTGCTGCTATTGCTAGAGCTGGACAGGAAAAGGCAAGGGAGTATTTTCCTGTAGAAGCTGTAGAAGGTAAAATAATATACGATTTTGCAACTCGTAATATTCTGCCGTCCGAAAATTTCAGAGCGGATATTGATAAAAGATTTAATGCCGTAAGCAGTGGGGACTTTTCCGAGAAAAAATTTAATCGTAGAATCAGATTCTACGAAAATATTCAGGATTTGCATAGAAAGCATGAAACGCTCCATATATTGTTCTGGAAAATGACTGATGATATTTCGGCAATCGATGTTGCCGATTTGCCAAGATTAAATATAACCTGTTGTCTTGATGAAACAATTATAGATAAGGCAACGGCAGAGGCTGTCGCGAAGGACCAGGGGGTAACTGATATCACGTATGTTTATACTGCTGAGCTCAGCAGATTTGGACTATTTGATATTTGCTTATTGCAGGCAGATAATGAATCTGATGATTCTCAAATTACCGAGATGATGGGTTACTTGAAATCCAGCGCAGTGATATTTGTTTTCTCTGAAACAAAAGAAATACAAAAAAACCTTATCGAAAGTTATGGATTTGTTCCTGCTGCCAAGAGTAGTTGCAAGAACTTTCTTAAGAGGCAAATAGATCGCATTTTAGTCAAATTACCTTTGTTCTTGTTGCCATTTGGGATATATCGGTATTCTTTGTCGTTAATGCCACAGATGGAAATGGTTGAAGGCTTATATGCATTCTATAGAAAATCAGGGAACACTGATTTTAAGTTCCTTTTTAGTTTCCATGGTGCTCGAATGTGGTGGAAGTATTATTTTGTAAAATGCAAAAAAATAATAAAGATCAATTAAGGAAACAAAAACATAGGTTTGACTGGAACCTATGAAATGGTAAATAATCTAATAATCAGGGATATTAATGCTAAATAGTGTAATCGCATATGAAGATGAGCTATACAAAGACTTTAGAGAGAGTAAAGGCATAGCTTGCTATGTTCTTATAACATATAGTGGAGGTGTATTTTGGCAGGTTCAACAGATGTCAAAGAAATACTAAAAGAACTGGTATTACTTCAGGAGCAGCATGCTGACTTTAGTCTTGAGCAGTTCCAAAGTGCTACTTCAGCTTTTCAGTATTGCCTTTTATATTCGCTCATTTCTAAATATGCACCTTCCTGCTCCAGGATTCTTGATTGGGGTTGCGGTGCGGGGCATTGTTCTTATGTATTGCAACGATTAGGCTACTTTGTACATGCCTATGGGTTTAATTCATACCCGCTGATTAGTTTGTTAAGTAAAAAAGAAAAGTTTGTTTTTAGGAAGGCTGATCATTCGAGTCCCGTAAATATACCTTTTCCTGAAAACGAATTTGATTTAGTTGCTTCAATCGGGGTCTTGGAACATGTTCGTGATCTTGGTGGAAAAGAAGTTCTGAGTTTAAAGGAAATTGCCAGGATATTACGGCCGGGAGGGCATTTCATATGCTATCATTTTCCTAATAAGTACAGTTTATTCGAGAATATAACCAGAAAATATCGTAAAAATACTTTTTCACATCAATATACCTATACCAAAGAGGATATTGTTAACCTGTGCAGGGAATCGGGGTTATTAGCGGTAGAGATCAAAATGTATAATTTTCTGCCTCGAAACATCGTTGGGAGATTTCCTGGATTTTTGCGCCATTCAGCTCTATTTAATTATATATATAACATGATTGATAATATTTTGACTGGTTTGCTTGGTTTTTTGTGTCAGAATTATTATTTTGTGGCTAAAAAGTCTCAATAATTAGAGAAGTGAGAAACAATTCCGGTTGAAGATGGAAGAAGATAATTCGTGTATAAAAAAACAAGAAAAATTATCAGTAAATATTATCGAAGTGTTCGTTTGTATTGGGAAGACCTAGTCTATTACCTTAAGTATTTCATACTGCCAGAGAAGATAAAGCATAGGGAGTTTGTACCGGTTTTTGTTAGAAAGAACAAAAAGGAATTACGTTTAGGCGTCATTTACGGTCACGTGAATCACGAAAAATATAACTTGGTTAATGGCTTGGGATTAGAATTTAATATCATCGAATTCGATTACGGTCATTATCCTTTTGATAAAGTCAGTACAAATAATGAGTTAAAGAAGCAGCTTAATAAAGAGATACTGGAATTTGTCGGGATAAGCAAGTTGGATGTGGTATTCTTTTATATTTCCGGCGCTCACTTGTACCCTGAGACTTTGCAGATTATTCAAAAAAAATACAAGATAATGACAATAAATATCTCTATGAATGACAGGGAGTCATTCCGAAATCGACTGGTTGACGGGTATTTTCTCGGCGTTAAAGATATCTGCAGATATTTTGATGCAAATTGGACAACTACCAGCCAGTCTATATACAAATATAAGGTGGAAGGCGCCAATGTGATATTCATGCCGGAGGGTGGTAATCCCCAAGTTCATCGAAGAGTTAGGGCAGAGTGTGCATATGATGTAGTATTCATCGGTCTTAATTATGGGAACAGAGGGGAAATGCTAGACTACTTAAGTTATAACGGAGTAAAGCTTAAGGTGTTTGGCAAAGACTGGTATGAAGGTTCTGAGGTAAGGTATGAGGACATGCCTAAGATCTATAATCAAGCAAAAATAAACCTTGGATTTGCAGGTGTGATGGACTATATTGGAGCTACCTGCCTAAAAGGCAGGGATTTCGAAGTCATGATGAGCGGTGGATTTTATATCACTCAATATAACAAAGAACTAGCTTCTTTCTTTCAAGAGGACCAGGAGATCGTTTTCTATCGCTCTAAAAAAGATCTCTTAACCAAGATCAATTATTACCTGTTACATGATAGCGAACGGGAAAGAATAAGAGCGAACGGTTACAAAAGAGCTCAGGAGCATACCTGGGCTAATCGTTTGTCAAAGGTAATAATTTTTCAGGGCAATGAACGTTAAATGCCATAAGAAAGGGTATCCTATGCAAAAATATATGTTTCCACTACTTAAATGTCTGAAACAATATGTTCCTATACCTTACAACCTGTTGTACCGGGTATATGCCATGGTAAAAAATAAAGAACATTATGAGTATATTACTAGAATTAACAAGTTTGATTTTGTTGTGAAATGTGATATTTCTGATTGGATACCTTTCAATATCTATTTCTGGGGAATTTACGAAAAGTACGAATCTCTCTATTTTCATAAACTGATTAATAAAGGGATGACGTGTTTTGATGTCGGGGCAAATATCGGGTATTACTCAATGCTTTTTGCCTCAAAGGGGGCTGAAGTGCACGCATTTGAAGCTGTTGCAAGGAACGCAGAGAAGTTAACTGAAAATGCTCAATTAAACCTCTATAGTAATATTAGAATCAATCATTTAGCAGCTTCCAATAATTGTGAACCTATAAAAATATTTCTATCACCTGATGCTAACGGAAACCATAGCGCGATAAACCAGTTCCTTTCCGGACAGTTTGAGCTGTGTTCTGCAATAACAATTGATGCATACTGTTCCCTTAATAACATCCGTCACATTGATGTTATCAAAATAGACGTAGAGGGTAGTGAGATAAATGTAGTCCATGGTATGGAACGGATGATAGGTGAGAATAGGGTTGATTATATCCTCATGGAATTTATTCATGATGATCCGGCATACATTGATCTTTTCAATACGCTTATTCGAGTGTTCGATAGTTATACTATAGAAAAAGGAACAAAGCTTAAAGCAATAGGCATGCCGCCTTTTTCCGGAAATGTATTATTTATTAGAAAGAATCTCAAAAAATAAATAACGGGGTTATATTATGAAAAAAATACTAATAGTTTCTGAATATCGCGAAAATGACCCCAGGTATTTTCAAGTTACCTCAATTATTAATTTTATTCGTAGTCAGGGTTATGATCTGGATATTTTTGACATGCACAAATTTGTCATTCCTAGATTGCCATGGGAAATAAATATTAATTTTGTTTATCTCAGGAGCCTTTTCCTTGTTAAGCACATTGTGCGGACGAAACCTGATATAGTTTTTGTTCTGAAAGGTCATGGAATATTGAGGAAAACTATTGCCAAAGCCAGAAGCCTTGCTTCTGCTACCAGATTTATACTTCATGCCTACGATGATATATTCGGAGTAATTAACGATTATAGCCGTTCGAGTTGTATTCGGGAGTATGATATTGTTGCCCTCTATGATAAGTATAACTGGGAGGAGCTTAACGAACGTCATATTAATTCAATCTATACACCATTATGGTTCGATAAGGAATTATTTGATTCTGTTACAGTGAAGGGGAAGAAATATGATGTGACCTTTGCCGGGTCCTGGAATAAAAAAAGAGAGAAGCTGTTAAATGAATTAGTCGAGATATACCCTGATATAGGATTGCATATCTGGGGCCCTGATTGGAATCATTGTTCTTATAAAAATCTAATGAAATTCTATCATCCCGAAGCAGTATATGCAGAGAAGATGGTAATGATATTCAAGGAATCCAAAATTCTGATCAATATTTTTGATGAGCATACCATCAAAGCGACGAATTACAGAACATATGAGGCTTTGGGTTCCAAATCGTTATTGATTAACGAAGCAAACAGCGAATTAAACAATCTTTTCAAGATTGGTGAACATCTGGATGTTTTTAGCAATGCCCGGGAACTCAAGGAAAAAATTAAATATTATTTGAATAATGAGGAGTTGTGCAGGGAGATGTCTGATACCGCTTATAATTATGTATCAGAGAATTATACCTTAGCGCATTTCATGAATAAGATTTTTGACAGTATTAAGTAAGCTATAGAGAGGTAATCCGGAAATTTTTTATTTTCATTATTCTTTAATAAATTGTAGTATAATATAGCATATTATACACCCACAGATAATATAAGGTAATATATCTGTTTAGTAGGAACTATGCAAAATTTTAAAATAATGATGATAACTGATGACTTCCTACCCAATATCGGTGGGATAGCTTCTCATATCCATGAACTATCACGATTTCTCGTGAAAAAAGGCCATCAAGTAACAGTGCTTCATCATATCTATGGACAGGGAAGTCCGGATATTGAGTATATAGAGGGAATTAAGGTAATAAGGATATACACCTCAAGCACACTGCCGAAATTACGCTTTCTTATCAAATTGTTTAGCATAGCTAAGTATATTTACTGTAACGATAGCGATGTTATACATTTCCATGACTTCCCGGCCGGACCGATAGTCAATAAATGTATTTTCTCGAAAAAAAAGAGTATTTTTACTAATCATTCCTCCCAGTATTTGGAATGGTTCGATAGCCCAAAAAAATCTCTGCTCCCATTCTTGATGAGAGGGTTCTCTTCAATAATAGCGCCGAGCGAAGAACTGAAACAAAAGGCAGATTTCTATGGTAATGCATATTTTATCAGTAATGGTGTGGACACTGAAAAATTTTCATTAAAAACACACGTCTGTGACGATTATGTGAATAAAAAATATAATATAAGAACTGCTAATATTATTCTCTGTCCCCGAAGATTGGAGCCTAAAAATGGCGTTAGATATCTGATAGAGGCTATTCCCCACATAAAAAGCACAAATTATCAGATAGTAGTTGTCGGCGGAGGTTTTGACGAAGAAAAAGAAAAAATGCTCAAATTCCTGAAAATAAATAATATAGAGGAAAAAGTTGTGTTTACAGGGAATATCCCGAATCATCTGATGGTAAACTTTTTTTGCAGCGCCCGTATTGTGGTGTTGCCTTCCTTGATGGAAGCTACAAGTATTTCAGCCCTCGAGGGTATGTCTTGTTCCCGGCCTATATTATGTACCGATGTAGGAGGGCTCCCTTTTTTAGTAAAAGACCGTTATAACGGATTTGTTGTACCTCCTTGTGATTCCTTGGCGCTGGCAGAAAAAATTGATGTGCTGCTGTCATCGCCTGAATTATGTGAAGAGTACTCAAAGAATAGCAGGAAAATTGTAGAGGAGAATTTCAGTTGGGACGCCATAGCGTCAGAAGTCCTCGGAGTCTATAATTTCCGCGAGTGCACAGGAGTATAATAATGTGCGGCATTTCACTGATATACTCACTTGATAGAACCATCGACTTCGATTTATCAATAAAACAAATAAACCGGGAACTCCATCACCGAGGACCTGATGATTGCGGTATCTATCTGGGAGAAAACTTCGCACTGGGCCATACTAGGTTATCGATAATAGACCTCTCAGCTGCCGGACACCAGCCTTTTGTTAACCAGTCTGAAGATCTGGTTATTGTTTATAATGGAGAGATTTATAATTACCTGGAACTCAAAGAAGAGTTGGCAGACTATTCGTTTAAATCAAAAACCGACACCGAAGTAATACTCGCGGCTTATAAAAAATGGGGAAGTGACTGCGTCAAGAGATTTAATGGCATGTTTTCCTTTGTAATCTTTGACAGGGAATACAATGTTTTTTTCATTGCCCGGGATCAGTTTGGAATAAAACCTCTTTATTATTATCATAGTGGTGATACGTTAATTGTTTCTTCGGAAATAAAGGCCATATTTGCTTCCGGGATAGTAAAGCCGCAGCTGGCACGGGATAATGTGTATGAATACTTTCTCGATAACTATGTAAAAGAACCGAATACTATCTTTCAGGGCATATCTACCATAGAACCTGGAATGCATGCAACTTATGATATACACAGCAATAGCCTGAGAAAATGCAGATATTGGGAATTTTCTTTTAGCCCGGACGGTACGAGATCTGAAGAATATTGGGCAGAACGGTTGGAAGCGGCTTTTAAGCGTTCGATTAAACTGAGGCAGATGTCCGCTGACGTCGATGTTGGCGTTTTTCTTAGCGGAGGTATGGATTCTTCGGTAATAACTGCGCTGATGAAAGAGAATGTTGATGTTTTGAAAGCATATACGATCGGTTTCAATGAGAAAGAGTATGATGAGTCGGATTCAGCGAGGACTATCGCGAAGAATGCCGGAATTGAACACACCGAGGTGGTTCTGACCAGGGATGAGTTCATCCGGGAATTTGGTTCGATTATTGCAAAGATGGATCAGCCGTCAATTGACGGATTTAATACCTATTTTGTTTCTAAATATGCAGCAAAAAATGTGAAGGTGTCTCTGTCAGGATTGGGCGGTGATGAATTATTCTCAGGATATCGTTACTTCACTCTGATACCGAGAATATTGAAGCTGAAATGGCTGCTCAATCCGTTCGTGGCTGAATTCATACCTATAAAAAAGCTAAAACTTCTTGCTTCAGTGCCAAAAACCAGTACGGACCTGTTTGAACTCTTTATGTCCACTTTTACGCGGGATGAGCTGTGTCTCTTGTTTCGGGATGAAATTGCGGTCCCGCAGAATAACGAGGTCTTTCATCCGAACATATTATCCGAGCTGGCTATTAAGAATTATATGATCCCGATATTGCTGCGTGACGCGGATGTCATGGGGATGGCCAACAGTATGGAAGTGAGGTTCCCATTTCTTGATATCGAAATGTTCGATATCATCGCTCGAATACCTCCCTCACTGAAACTGAACAAAGGTATTCTTCATAAGGTATTAGCAAAATACTGCCCTGGAAAGTTGTTCCAACGGAAAAAGAAGGGCTTTGTTGTTCCCATAAAATTATGGATTAAAGATGTAATTCTTGCTAATAAAGTTATGGTGATCTCCGTGTATCGGTCAATTGACATGTTCAACCTGAGTTATATCGAGAAGACCCTTGACCAGTATCTAGGTTCTGAAAATCCTGGCTTTAAGCAATCAAATAAAGCTATTTCGCTTTATGTGTTTGCTATTTGGTATGATCAATTAAAAAAGAGATATACATGATCAATATTCTATTCCTTAATCATGATGCTGCTCTTGGCGGCGCGGAGGTTAATCTTCTAAAGACATTAAGAACTCTTGACAGGTCTAAGTTCGTTATCAACGTGTGGCTGGGCAGTCAGGGATTGTTAGAAAAAGAAGTTAATGCTATTCCTCAACTGAAAGTGCACCGGTCCGTTTCACGCAGGTTGAAGTTTAATTATAACCCGATTGCAGTCATTCGGGATTTGTATTCTAATGTTTCCTGTATTAGTCGTATCGTTAAACAGGAGCGGATCGGTATACTCTACGCCAATTCCTTTCGTTCCGCTATTTATGCAGCGATCATTAAGTGTTTTCAACCACACCTTAAATTTGTTTGGCATAAACGGCATAGCACCGCAAAGAACCTTGCATTCACTTTTATTGCCTCGAATTCCGATCTGGTACTTACAAACTCGAATTCTTTAAGATCAGAATTGATCACATATAGCGTTGGGAGTGATAAGATAAAGACAATATATAACGGGATTGATTTTAAACTCTTTGAAAAGTATTCGATAAAGGAATCTGTGCGTCAGCCGGGGGTGAAACAACTCGTATGCATCGGTAAAATTGTTCCTGCTAAAGGACAGCTGGATTTTATCAAATTAATTGAGAAACTAAACAAAGAAAGAGATTGTATCGGGACGATAGTTGGAAAAGTGGTTGATTATGAGTACTATGCTGTATGCAAGAATTACATTAAAGCCAAAGATTTGGGAGCAACCATAAATTTCGTTGACGAAACATTGCAAGTTTATGATATTATTGCGATGGCAGACGTACTGATCTCTGTTTCTTATAAAGAAGCTTTTGGCATGGCTATCCTGGAATCATTGGCATGCAAAACTCCTGTAACAGCATATGATGTCGGCGGAGTGAAGGAAGTTGTCGGTGAGACCTTGTCACCGCTGGTATTAGTGCCTGCGGGGGATATTGACGCAATGAGCCATATTGTTATTAAGCTCCTAAGCGATAGTAACTATGTAACGAAAGTTCTTTTTGAGGCTGATCGATATATTAAGCGTTTCGATATTAGCAACTGCAGGGCTGAGACAGAAAAATGCTTGGAGAATTTGTTCTTGTAAGCAACTGATTTGTCACGGTATGGTGGTTAATATATAGTTGATAGTTAGTAAATATTCTGATAATAAGTTCATGATGTTCGTAGAAAAAAATATTTTTTTGCAGCTAAAAAGTCTCCATAATTAGAGAAGTGAGAAAAATTTCCAATATGAAAAAAATTGTAATCGACGCTCGTATGATAAACCATTCAGGAATTGGCAAATGCCTGCAGAATTTGATTCCGTTGTTAGCTGGTACTTATCGTATAACTCTCATCGGTAATAAGAACGAAATTACTGAGTATCCCTGGAGCCGGCATATATCGCTGATTCATCTTGATTGTCCCATCCTCTCTATACAGGAACAACTGAGGTTGCCTTTGGCAATTCCGGATTCAGATTTGTTTTGGTCTCCGCAATACAACGTTCCTCTTTTTCCTATTAAGGCTGTAAAAAGGCTTGTGACAATTCATGATGTTTATCATTTGTCGTATTATAATTCACTCAGTATAAGTAAGAAAGCATATGTTAACATTGTAATCAATGCTTCGATTGCATTATCAGGAAAAGTCCTGGTAGACTCAGTTTTCACTAAAGCTGAAATACTTAAATATATTAAGGTTGACGAGCGTAAGTTGGTAGTTAATTATAATGGTGTTGATACAAGTGTTTTTAGGAGGATTACGGATAGGGCGACGTTAGATGAAGTTATTAAGAAATATAATCTTCCCGCTAAATATGTTTTATATGTAGGCAACGTAAAACCGAATAAAAATTTGAAAAGGCTAATGAAGGCAGTCGCTCAGATTGAACGTGAATACCGGCTTGTAATCGTGGGCAAAAAAGAAGGGTTCATTACTGAAGACTCTGAGCTTTTTGAGTTAATGACGAGCAACCCTGAGTTGAACGAACGGGTTGTTTTTACCGGAAGGGTTGATGATGCTGATCTTCCTGTCTTTTATAGCTTAGCTTCGGTTCTTGCTTTTCCTTCGATTTATGAAGGGTTCGGATTGCCTCCGCTTGAGGCTATGGCCTGTGGCTGTCCCTGTGTAGTATCGGCTATCGCCAGTATTCCCGAGATATGCGGTAATGCAGCTCATTATGTTAACCCTTACGATGTTGATGACATTGCTCTGGGTATCAATGAAGTTTTATCCAACTCGGCTTATAGCGGCATGCTGCTCCGTAATGGAATTGAACGACTTGGATTGTTTGATTGGAACCGATCTGCCGGGAAGGTCCGAGAAGTTATTGACAGCTTATTTTGAAGAAAGATTTTAGGCTGAATATTTCGGCTTAATAATATAATTATTAATGGAGATTTTATGAAAAAAAAAGCGATTATTACCGGAATTAATGGACAGGATGGCTCATATTTAGCTGAATTGCTTTTGGCGAAAGGCTATGAAGTACATGGAATTGTCAGAAGATCGTCATTAGAAAATGATAAGAAATTGGTTAACTTGAAAAATAGTATGGATAAAATTGAGCTGCATCATTGCAGCATGGAAGACCATTTGAGTTTGTACAAATTAATATCTCATATAATCCCGGATGAGTGTTATCATTTGGCTGCCTCAAGTTTTGTGAGCTATTTATTCGATGATGAGCTGTCAATTGTGAATACGAATTTTAATGCAACTCATTACCTGTTATCGAGTATAAAAGAACTGGTCCCAAACTGCAGATTCTATTTTGCCGGTTCAAGTGAAATGTTCGGTGAACCGGAAACTTCTCCTCAAGATGAAGAGTGCCGGTTTAATCCGCGATCAATCTATGGGATATCAAAGCTGGCAAGTTATTATGTAACCAAGAACTATCGTGAACAGTATGGTCTCTATTGTTGCACCGGAATAACGTATAATCATGAGTCACCCCGTCGGGGACATTCGTTTGTAACCAGAAAAATCACTTCAGGGGTAGCAAAAATTGTTATGGGAAAAGCCAGGAAATTAGAACTTGGAAATCTTGATACCGTAAGGGATTGGGGATATGCTCCTGATTATGCCCAGGCAATGTGGCTTATGTTGAACAATCCTTTAGGCCCAAAAGATTACGTAATTTCGACAGGTATTGGTCATACAGTTAAGAATTTTCTCGATGTTGCATTTTCTTTAAAAGGGTTGGATTATCGAGATTACGTTGAGGTAAATCAGAAATATTTTAGACCAGCTGAAAAAAAATGCCTTATAGGCAATTCTTCATTAATTAAAGAAGAATTAGGCTGGATGCCAACGAAAAAGTTCGAGGATATTATTACTGATATGGTACTGGGAGATATTGATTTATTGTCGAATAATGTGCAGGAATGCGGTTAACGATAATACATTCCATCCGTTGGAATTTATATAATGACAGATTAATGTGCGTGATGTTAATATATTGAGGTGCCGTAAATAAAGGCTTAGCGTAAGGTTGGATTAACATGGGCAAGGTGAAAAAAGTATTACAAATAAATAAACTTTACTATCCTTGGATCGGTGGAGTTGAGAAGCACATACAAGATCTTTCGGAACATTTGCTGGAGTTTGATGACCTGGATATTCAAGTGCTCGCCAGCAATGAAACTTATAACTATGCTGATGAGGTTATTGGCGGGGTCAAGGTGAAAAAGCTTCCGAATATTGTACACCTGCTTTTTAAAAAGGTATTACTTTTCTCAACGCCTGTTTGTCTTTCATTCCCGTTTTGGTTAAGAAAAATAAAAGCAGATATTCTTCATTTTCATATGCCCAACCCACTTGGCGTTATGTCGTATTTCCTGGCACGCCCAAAAGGGAAGCTTGTGGTTACATGGCAAAGCGACATCGTGAAACAGAAGAAATTCCTTCTGCTCTACGCCCCTTTCGAACGATGGTTTTTACGTCGAGCTGACGTTATCATAACCACTTCCAGTAATTTGGTTAATTACTCCAAATTCTTACCTCCTTTTAAGGATAAGTGCAAAATAGTGCCTTTGGGAATCAATATCGAGGATTACGGGCTAAGTAGTGAAGGGATCCAAAAAGTGAGTGACATTAAAAAGAGCCATACCGGGAAGCACGTGTTGTTTGTCGGCAGATTGGTTTATTATAAAGGTGTTAAGTATTTGATTGATGCAATGGAACACATCGACGCAGAATTGACTATCATCGGCAGTGGTCCGTTAAGGACCATCTTGGAAGCTCAGATTGAAAAGAAGAACCTTTCAGGTAAAGTGACAATAATACCTCCTGTGACAACAGAAGAATTAGTCTGTCATTATCATTTATGCGATGTTTTCGTTTTGCCGTCTGTGGCAGTAAGTGAAGCATTCGGAATAGTACAATTAGAAGCAATGGCCTGCGGTAAACCTGTTGTGTCAACGAATCTCCCCACGAGTGTGACGTATGTCAATGAGAATGGCAAGACCGGTATTGTTGTAGAGCCTGAAGATTCAATGGCTTTAGCCGAAGCAGTTAATAAGCTGCTCAATGATAACAACTTGCGAACAACGATGGGAGAATATGCGCAAGCCAGGGTAAAAAGAGATTTTACGAATAAGCAGGTCGCATTCAAAGTAAGAGAAATATATAAGGAACTTGTTTCTTTTTGAGTTGAATTGTATGACACGAGGTTCATTGTTTCATTGCTATACTATATAATGTAGTTGGTTCTATTTCTAAAACATTTTTTGTGAAAGGTGATTGACGTGGATTTTTTAAAAGATCATTTGCTATTGGTTGAATATTTAATCTTGATCGGAGTCGCACTGGGGTATTGGTTATTGGAGACGAAATCCAAGATTTTTGATAAGATTTTGAATGTCCTGATGCTGGTCCTGGTTGCTGGTATTCCTATAATTTATTCCTCAATAACGCGGTCTGTTTTTGAAGTTAACAAATTGCTGCTTCTCCGTCTGGTACTTAGTTTCGGCTATGGCCTGTGGCTTACCAAATGTATATTGCTTTCAACTCAACACAAAAAAACAGAAGAAACTACAGAAAGAAAAAAGACAACAAATGTTTTAGGGATAAGCTTAGCTGTTTCTACCATTGTTCTTATTAGTATTTTACCGGTAACGTTGCCTTGGAAGATATTCACATTAGTTATTGCGATTTTAACCATATACCTTATTCCTTCGATAGGGTTCCAATGGAAATGGATGCGGCTTGAGAATGCTTTTTTAGCTTGGTTGCTGGTAAATATTTTTGCTACAATCATTTCAAAAAATATGTACGTAAGTATTATTGGTGCCTATGATCGCTGGGAAGGGATCATTACTGTTTTTAATTATATAATGCTGCTATTGATGTTTTCTCAATTAGTAAGAACTCGTCGTGCTTTGTATTGGCTTCTTGGCGGACTGCTGGTACCAACTACGTTATCGGCTATTTACGGTATTTTTCAGAGCTTTGGCGTCGACTTCATGCATTGGAGCGTCGATCCTACTTCGAGAGTATTTGCCAGCATTAATAATCCAGTCCATTTTAGCGCATATGTAGGTATGTTGGTTCCTGTAGGCTTAGGCTTTTTACTGCATTTGTGGTCATTATCTGCGAATGATAAAGATTTAAGTAATAAGTATTCGGTATTGAAATGGGTTATTTATATATCTACATTTCTCTGTTATTACGCGCTTTATCTATCTTTTTCCCGTGCAGCTACTTTAGGGTTTACCGCTTCGATGACCATCTTCTATTTGTTTTCTTTAGACTTATTCAGTAAAAAAAGTAAAAAAACTTTTATTCTGGATTTTTTTCTGACTGGAGGATTTATAGCCTTATTTTATATTGATTATATTTTTCTTTACTTTATGCATGAGTTCCTCGGAAAATATGTTCTTGCTGCGACCGGTCTTTATTTTATCTGCTATTTTGTCTATCAGCTAGTGTATATGGCTGAAGAGAGATCTCCTATCGCTATTGTTCGCAGTCTTCTTGCAAATCTTCTATTGCTGACAGTATTTTTCTTTGATGATAGATTTTCCTTTCTTAAAGATCATTGGTGGGGTTTCGTTGCAATTGCCGGATTATTATCTGTTATCGGCTATTATTTATTCTCAATGACGAGAAAAAAAGGTTTTGACGGTGTCCGGCTTTCAAGCAAAATACTGATAGTGTATATGTTTGCAAAGCTTCAATTTGTGGTATCAAGCTGGGCAGCCATTGGTATCTATATCGTCCTGTTATTTGTGATCTATATACTTGTACAGGAAAAAGATAATCTCAACAAAACTTTTTTCAAGGCTATACTTAAGCTGTTCGCAATAATAATTGCTATTCCAACGGTGATATGCCTTCTCTTCGATCGAACAATGATTGATCAGTTTGTTAGTCCGGAACTTGGTATCTTGATAATGAACTTTATTTTTTTGACAGCTGTTAGTATTTATCTTTTCGTTATTGGAAAAGAAAATATTAAGCAAGAGAAGATAAATATGCTGGTCTCTTTTATGTTGCTTTTTGCGGTAATTGTATTTGTTCCATCTTTTTCGAACAAAATAACCGAGCTTTTTCAACAAAAAGATTCCTCTAAGTTTAGTGCCGCACTTCAAGCAGCAGGAAAAGTCGGATCATATGGGACTGTAGCATTGGAAGGAACTGCTCGAACCAGTATGTGGAAGAGTTCGTTGCCATGGATCAAAGACAATATGTTTTTAGGGACCGGACCGGATACGGTAAAGGAAATGTACCCTAAATATCGTCGGGCAGATTACGGTATTCTTGAAGGCGGTCACAATTTTACTCCTGACCGGGTGCACAATGAATATCTTAACACTGCAATCACAACTGGCCTGATAGGGTTCGCTGTTCGATGGTTTTGGTTAATCGGAGGATTTTTTGTAATTTCCTTAGGGTTTTTGTATAAAAATCAAAACAAACCTTTATTTTACATTCTTATAGGTACAATGTCCGGAGCTATGGTCCATTTGGGACAGCTCAATTTTAATTTCAGTGTTGTTGCTACAGCTGTTCTTTTTTATTCCTTAATAGGGTTATCTCTTGCAATCGGATATTTTAATCTTGGCAATCCGGAAGAAAAACTAGAGGAAGTACCGGCTGAAATTGATAATAAACGTAAATCGAAATCAAAAAAAGAGCTCAGGATGTCTAATCCTTTTTTTGATGAACCGTTTGATGATACCAAAGTAGATTCTTCGGCCTGGGTAAAAATTACACTTTTATGGATAGTGGTAGGAGTTTTTGTCTGGCAGGCTTTTTGCCCTTACTTAGCTGAGCGTTATTATCGCGAGGGGTTTAATTATTCGTCACAGAAGCGACGTGATCTCTCGATTGTAGAACTTGCCAAAGCTTGCAATTACGCACCATGGGAGACTCAATATCGTGTTCAATTAGGGAAAGACTATGAAGAGATGGCTGGAGATTTGACAAATATTCCGGAGAAATTAGCGGCCTATAAAAAAGCGGAGCTGGAATATGATAATATACTCAGGATAAGCCCATTAAACCCCTGGTATATAAATAGATTGGCAAATGTATTTTTACAATATCAGAATTTATATTCCGATCCAAAAATGAAGGCTGACTATCTTAACAAAGCCGAAACTCTATTACACAGTGCCGCTACTATAGACAACAATGATCCTCTGTTTCATATGAGCTACGGTTTTTTTATGCACAAATTGGGAAAAGTAGATGTTGCAATGAAAGAATATGAAAAAGTTCTTGCCATAGATGGCAGGATGAGCGAGGCCAGGTATAATATGGCAGATATATACAGAATGCGTGGGGATGTAACCAGGGCGATTCAAGAGTATGAATATATCGCTACGAGTGATCCTACTTTTACTAGTATATATGATAGTCTGGGGAGAATATATTTTTCTAGACAAGAATTTAATAAAGCAGTTTTTGTTTTTGAAAAAGCGCTCATTCAAAATCCGACAGACATTAATTTACTGCGCAATTTGGGAGCGACCTATCACCAACTACAAAATTGGGATAAAGCTGTTGGTGTTTATAAGCAAGCCTTACGAAGCAATCCTCAGGATGTAATGATAAGGCGGTATCTTGCTCAAGCCTATTATAATAAAGGAGATATTGAACTCGCTTTAGCTCAATTGGAAGAAATACAGAGGATAGCACCGGATGATCAGGCAGTTATTCAAAATATTAACGCGATGAGGTATCAGCTTCAACGGGGTCAAGCAAAAAAATAAGATGCAAAAATACGTCGTTCGATATTCTTTGACCTTAGTTAAATTATTTGGTGACATAGTAATTATTAATTTGGGTTTACTATTTGGGTATGCCATTAAGTTCAAATTATATCTTCTTAGCAGTTATTTTAACATTAATATACAAATAGAGAATCCTGCCGCTCAGATTGAGCCATACCTTTCTATAATGTTTGTTTATTCGTTGTTGATTGTTTTTACCCTCTATTTTGCCGGCGTATACAAAATGCGGTATGGTATTTTTGCTGAGTTCGATGAGATCATTAAGATTATCAAAGGCATCAGTATCGGAGTAATTGAGGTAATGGCATTTACCTTTATTTATAAGAGTTTTCCCGGATCGCGATTTGTACTCTTATATTCAGGGTTATTTACGATTTTCTTGATGTCCTGCTATCATATTTTCATTTTACAACTCCAGAACTATTTTCGGACCAAGGGCCTTGGAAGCCAGAAGGTTATGATTGTCGGTTCGGATGAAATGGGGCAGTCGGTAGCTGAAAGAATAATCAAGAATCCGTCAGCTGGGTTTCATTTAGTCGGGTTTGTTGATAATAAGAACCCGGAAAAAATATCTTATAATATTAGCAAGTATTTTAATTATCTAGGTAATCTTGATGAGCTTGTAAATATTATAAAACAAAAAAGAATAAATAAAGTTATTGTAACAACCACGGATGTAGCACGTGAGGACCTCGAACAATGGTATCAGAAATGTGAAGAGCTTAATGTCGAGTTCCAGATTATTCCGGATTATTTAGAACTTATATCAACAACGGTTTCCATATCTGACATTGACGGTATCCCAATCATTACTATTCGTAATCTCAAACGATCATGGATTGAAAATGTTTATAAACGGATATTGGATATCTCAATCGCTTTATTTATGGTGCTCCTGGTATCTCCTGTAATGTTGCTTACCTATATTATGATTCGTATTACATCGAAGGGACCAGCTGTCTTTGAGCAGGAAAGGGTAGGGAAAAATAGTAAATCATTCAAAATGTACAAATTCAGGTCTATGATGGTCGATGCAGAAACTGGTTCGGGCCCAAAAATAGTTGTTGATCGAGATGATGATCGAGTTACTGCAGTTGGTAAGATCATTAGAAAACTGAGTATCGATGAATTGCCCCAATTAATCAATGTTCTTAAGGGGGACATGAGTATTGTCGGACCACGGCCTGAACGCGAACATTTCATAAAAAAATTTGATAATGAATATCCTGGTTTTTCGAAGCGATTGTTGGTAAAGCCGGGAATTACCGGGTGGGCTCAGATAAACGGACGGGCTGCACTATCATCAAGAGTTGAAGAAAAACTTCGTTATGATCTTTATTATATAGAAAACTGGTCAATTCTTTTTGATATCAAAATAGTTATCAAAACTGTCCTGAAAGTAATCTTTGCCAAAGAAGCTTATTAGGATTTCATTTGCCTTATAGTGTATCCAAAGTGTGGATACAGTGCTGTACGTATCTACTTTGGGTATTGTCCTTCTGTGTATATTTCTATATAATTAGGTAAAAATTAATTAAGGAGACCTGTGTGAGATATTTGATATATATTTTTATTGTCACTTTATTCTCGATAAACACCGCTTTTTCCTATAATCTCAATGTTTATAGTAGAAATGTAAAAGATGATATTGGCGAGGTGGTAATTAACAATAATATTATCATGAGATTATATGACACTATTGATAAGCAAGACCCTGCTATACGGGCGGAGAAAATGGTTCAGAGAATTACTCAGCTTATAGCTATTGGCCTTAACCCTTATAACATTAAAGTGAAATATACGGACGGTTATTATCACGGGGTTATTGGTAACAGAAAGTTGTTCACAGTCGGAAGGAAGGAAGCAGCAATTAATCAGACAACGGAGGATATGCTAGCTATTGAGTGGATTGAAAAACTTAGAGCTGTGCTAAAAAATATGCCTGTTTCTGATGTGAAGATAAGTGAAGATGAACTACAATCTTCTCTTGCTAATAATGTGCCGGAAACTGGTTATGCTTCTTCCTTTGAAGCTGATTCAAATGATTTCCTGGGAGTGCACCCTTCCTTGCCGGTTGGCACTATTGTAAGGGTCAAAAATATTCATAACAGCTGGAGTATCGTGGTGAAGATAATTGGAAATAAAGTTCTTCCTGCCGGAAGAGTGATCACTGTTTCGCAAACAGCAGCCAAGGCGTTGGGATTAGCACAGACCGGGCTTAGTAAAGTCTTAATCTCTACTGCGGTGTATTGATGGTTAGAGTTCGATTTGCTCCGAGTCCAACAGGAAACCTCCATATAGGAAGCGTGAGGACTGCGCTTTTCAACTGGCTTTATGCTAAACGGGTTAATGGCAGCTACATTTTAAGAATAGAAGACACTGATCTCCAAAGGTCCACAAAAGAATACGAGGACAATATACTTGCAGGTCTTAAATGGCTCGGTCTCGAATGGGATGAGGGACCAGGAAAAGAAGATTCGGTTCGATATCGACAGACAGAGCGTATTGCACAGCATGTTTATGTGCCATTTGTCGAGAAATTGCTTGAGCAAGATGACGCATACTACTGTTATTGCACTCCTGAAGAGCTTGAAAAAGAGAAAGCATTATCTGCCGCTCAAGGTCTCGCACCTGGATATACAGGAAAATGCAGGAATCTGACAAGCGAACAATCTGAACAATACAAAGCCGAAGGAAGAGCGTGTGCTGTTAGGTTCAGGGTTAAACCTGAGAAGATAATTGTTAAAGATATTATTCGGGGCAATGTCGAATTTGACACAAACCTGATTAATGATTTTGTAATACAGAAAGCAGACGGCTCGCCGGCATATAATTTTGCTGTAGTAGTAGATGATATTGCAATGAGGATTACCCATGTTATTCGCGGAGAAGATCATCTGCCGAACACTCCTAAACAAATTATGCTTTATAATGCGTTATCGTCCAATTTGCCTGAATTTGCACATCTTCCTATGATACTTGGCCCCGATAAGTCTAAACTCAGCAAGAGACATGGGGCTACTTCGGTTGTTGAATATCAGGAGCAAGGGTTTTTACCGGAAGCGCTTATTAATTACTTATCTTTGCTTGGCTGGTCGCACCCGGAAGGCAAAGAAAAGATGCCGGTTCAAGAGATAATCAATAACTTTCATATAGAGAGAATATCAAAAAGTGGTGCTGTGTTTGATGTAGAAAAACTTAGATGGATGAATGGTCTGTATGTAAGGGAATTACCGGAAGAAAAACTTGTTAAAGCAGTCATGCCATTTTTAATTAGAGCTTATGGTTCTTCAGTTGAGGAAAAAAGTCAGGAATGGTTGAGTGAAGTTATTCAATCTGTCCGGGATAATTTGACCGTGTTAACTGACATTGTTTCTGCTACAAGTGTTTATTTTGTTGCTAAACCTGAATATCAGCCGGATTTTATCCTGAAATATCTTCACGATGATCTGAGCAAATCGATAATCACCGATGTTATCAATACCTTTACGTCTTTATCTGTGTATTCGGAAGAGGTAATTAAAGATTATATTAACGCACTGCCGGTTAAGTATTCCTGTGGGAAAGGGAAGGTACTTAAGCCTCTTCGTTATGCCGTTTCCGGACAGGAACACGGGCCATTGTTTGTTAAATTATTATACCTTTTAGGAAGAGAGACTGTTGTTGATCGCTTAAAAAAAGCGTTAGATTTGTAGCTTAGCTTTATAGCCCCAACCTTAAGTGGGCAGGAAGTGACAAGTAACGCGTAACAGGTGACGAAGCTGTAAGTCCCGTTTAGGGGATTTAGGGAGGGGAAAAGAATATGGGGAAACATAAGGTTCTGCTTGGAGTAAATATCGATCATGTCGCAACAATTCGTGAAGCGCGAAAAGGTATAGAGCCTGATCCTGTACATGCTGCTGTTATCGCTGAACTGGCCGGTGCTGATCAAATCACCGTTCATTTGCGGGAGGACCGTCGACATATAAATGATCGGGATATAAGCGTGCTGCGGCAAACTATTAAGACAAAGCTTAACCTTGAAATGGCTGTAGAGCGAGAGATTATTGATATTGCGAAGTGCATAAGACCTGATTCTGTGACCTTGGTTCCTGAAAAGCGTGAAGAGGTTACTACCGAAGGCGGGTTAGATGTAAAAAACAATTTCGAAGCAATTAAAAATGTTATCCATGAATTTGAATCAGAGAATATTGAAGTAAGTCTTTTTATTGACCCTGATTCGGAACAGCTGAATTTTTCGTATAAAGCAGGAGCTAAAAATGTTGAATTTCATACCGGTCAGTACGCTAATGCAAAAACTTCTAATCAAGTAGCTGAGGAACTCGAAAGACTTAGCCGGGTAGCAGGAGAAGCCTCGAATTACGGCATAAAAGTAAAAGCCGGGCATGGATTGAACTATCAGAATGTCAGGGCTGTTGCCGGGATTAAGCAGATTGAAGAATTGAATATCGGACATAGTATTGTTAGTCGAGCTGTTTTAACCGGTCTGAGCGAAGCTGTCTTTACCATGAAAAAAATGATAAATGAATAACCGGCATCTTTATAGTTTAAATGTTCTTCCAATTAGCGAGATATCAGCGGACGAAGGCTTATGCTATCGAATTAGTGTTGATCCTGGTCAACTGCGTTCTTCAATTGAGAAGAATAATCTGTTCAATCCCATTATGGTTTATAAATGTGACACCGGATATATTGTTATTAACGGCGTAAAAAGAATCAAAGTTTTAATAGATATTGGATATACTTCTGTTCCCTGCCAGATATTGTCACATGATTCTCTTCTCGAAGCTTACGTTTACGGTCTTAAGTCGTCCTTCGCTTGTGATTCCTTATCCTTAATTGAGAAAGCAAGGGCTGTCGATGTTCTGCTTACTTATTTCCAGATTCCTCAAGAGACCATAGTTTTGAATTATTTTCAGATAATTGATTTCCCACGTAAAGAGAATATCTTTTCGTTGATATCGGATGTTGTCAAATTCCCTCTGGTAATGCAGGCTTTTTTACATAAACATAATTTACCGATAAACGATTGTTACCGTATAAGAAATATACCCTCTGAAGATCAACTTTGTCTCATCAGTTTTATTGATTCCTTTCAGTTAAGCTACTCTAATATCAAACAGCTTTTTGAGTTAATCATTGAACTTGCAATTATGGATAATATTACTATCAAACAAGTTATCGAAAATGAAGATATTCAGCTCCTGTATAATGATCAGTCAGTGCATAAAATGCTCAGGGTTCAAAAGATTAAAGAGCTTCTGCAAAAAAGAAGATATCCTGATATTCAAAGCTACCAAGAGTTGATGCGCGACAAAGTAAAGGAATGCAAGCTTTCTCGGGATATCAAGCTCAATTATTGTAAAGATTTGGAAGATGAACGATTAGAATTAGCTATTGCCTTCTCATCGGAAAGCGAACTTGTTAGTTATCTGGATAGGGTCAGGAATCTTGTAGATCAAAAAAAGATCAGCGAAATTTTTGAGTTAATGGATTCATTCTATAAATAAGATTGATCGCTTAGAACAGTCCAGGGTAATCGAGGAGAGACCAATGATGTACGATCTTGCAATAATAGGAGCAGGCCCCGGTGGGTATGAGGCAGCCTTGTATGCAGCTAAAAAAAACCTAAAAGTAGTTCTCATCGAAAAAGATCTTATCGGAGGTACCTGCCTTAATAGCGGATGTATTCCGACCAAAGCCATTCTTTCTTCCGCGAAAGCCTATCGACTGATGAAGTCAGCGGGTAAGTTCGGGATCGAGATATCCGAAGGGTCGCTATCACTTTCGTATGAAAAAGTCATGGCAAGAAAAGATAGTATAGTCGATATCAATCGAAAAGCCCTGGAGGGTCAACTCCGCAAAGCAGGCATCACGCTTGTCTTTGGTTCTGCAAAAATTATTGATGTAACGTCTATTTCTGTCACAGGACAGCCAGATCCTATTACTGCTCGATATGTGATTGTTGCGACAGGTACGCGGACTGCAAATATTGGAAATATCGAGATCGACCATAAGGACATCCTTTCGAGTGACGACATACTTTCGTCACAGGAACTTCCTGAATCGATGATCATCATGGGTGGGGGAGTTATGGGCTGCGAATTTGCCTTCATTTTCGCAGAGTTCGGAGTTAACGTTACTGTCGTGGAAGCACAGGATTTTCTCCTGCCATTAGAAGATCATGATATAAGTACGCTAATATTGCGTGAAATGAAAAAGAAAAAAATAAAAGTCCTTACCGGAAAAAAAATAGAAAAAATTGAACATTCGGCTAGCGGCATAAATATTATTGATAGCGATGGAGCACTGCACTCGGCTCAAAAACTTCTTGTTACAGTGGGCAGAAGAAAGATCACCGATAATCTGGGACTAATTGAGACCGGTATCACGCTCGACAAACAAGGAAGCATAGCCGTAAATGATTATATGCAAACCTCGGTTCCTACTATTTATGCTGTAGGTGACGTCTCCGGGAAAAAAATGGTGGCGCATGTAGCGGCTGAGCAGGGAAGATCGGTTATTGATCATATTTTAGGGATTCCGCGGAAAATTAATTACAAGAATGTACCAATGAGCATTTTCACTATCCCCGAAATTGGTAGTGTGGGTTTAACGGAGAACGAATTAATTAATGGCCATCTGCCATATGTAAGCAAACAGTATTTATATCGCAGCTTAGGGAAGGCCCAGGCGGAAGATGAGATCGTCGGGTTGTTTAAAATACTTTTCGAGCCAGAGAGCGGTGTAATTTTAGGTGTTCATATAATGGGTGAGCATGCCTCTGACATTATTATGGAAGCGGCTATTGCGATGGAAACATCTATAACCGTAAGTGCGTTTACAAATGTTATTCATGCGCATCCTACCTATGCAGAAGGTTTAAGATTAACAATGCTTGAATAATTTCTTCAAAAAATACCTTCAAAAAATAATATGTTTAACTCAATAAACTTGTGGGCACACTATTAGTAGGAAGACAACATTTGAAGGGAGTTAAGCATGCCAGCACAATTAGCCTTACTTTTAAATCAGGAAATTTGTAAAGATTTTGATGAAGATTTAACCGGGAAAGACTTTAAAAACTTCTCAGCAGAATTTGTAAAGGTGTATCAAGATTTTGAAGATGAAGAGCAACATCTTTGGGTTGGTGCCGTAAGCTATTTTGACACTGCCTTTTAGAATATACTAAGTATTTATTTGTAATTAAAGCGCATTAATCACAGACATTTGAACCTCGATATTTAGCCCTCGAGGTTTTATTTTTAGTTTTCTTTAATGAAATTATTTTTAAGAAATAACGAATATTTATAATGAGAAACAAAACTATTGCTACACCAATTGACCTCAAGCGGGTAAATGCAATCACTGCATACAAAAAACAGTCTGAAACGATGCCGCCTTCAACAGTAGAATATACTATAGGCCCGGATGTTCTAACTCCACCAGACATACCGAAACCAGAACGAAAGGTTTTCTTGCCAAATCAAAAAGAAGTATCTATTTGGTCAAACACGGACCGGAGTGGAAGCGGCCTGGGAATAACCTTGCCGGTATCTAAGATTTATAGCAAATTGCCACAAGTGTATTCTACTTATGTAAAGAATAAAAGAAAACCTAAGGATCAAGGAGAATTCTTGATTCCATAAACTGGACTCTTGAACATTCCTAAAAAATGTTATAACCTACCTCCATATTAATTACTGGGTGATTTTGATAATATCAAGTATAATGATGTATTAAGAGTTTTACTTTATTGTTTAATGTGTCGAAAATAGCAGAATTGTATGTTGAAACAATGTGAGGATACAGTAATGATAGAATTAAAACAGATGTCAGATCTTACTGGTTTTATCCGTACGCATAGATTATCAGGTGAAGATCTTCGGGAAATCCAATTGCAGGGCAAGGACCTGCGTGAGGTTGTAAATAATTATAATGTCTTAGTTTCTGAGAAAAAGCAGGTGAAGTTGATAAAGCCGGCAACTGAAGAAGAAGGTCTGATCTCTATAGATAACCTGCTTGATGATCTCGCCTATGGTTATGAAGCTATCGAAAATAAACCTGTCAAATTTACACCGATGTCAGGTGCGGCATCACGTATGTTTGGCTTCCTCGAGAGTTACTATCAGAATGCCTCTGATGATGATAATGAAAAAGTTAATACTTTTATAAAAGGTTTGGATGAACGTCAGCCCGGTCCTCATTTTTCTTTTGTAAGGGAATTGAAAGATGTCTTAAAACGGGATAACCTCAATTTATCCAAACTGGTTGACGAAAAAAAGTATAAGACGATCATATCGTACGTTCTCAATGAGAATGGGTTGAATTATAGAAATAAGCCCAAAGCGCTTATCCCTTTTCATGTGCAAAACGGCAGAGCTATCTTGGCACTGGAAGCACAAATGGAAGAAGCCTTGCGATATGGGAACGGGAACTTGTTTATTACTATATTGCATGAACATCAGGACCAATTTATACAGGCCATTGAAAAGATAAAAAAAGAGAACAACGAATTGAGTCAGGTTTATATTCATATTTCTGAACAATATAATTCTACGAATACTATTGCAATCGATCCGGCAACAAAAGAAATAGTTCGGAATAATGATGGGAAGATTTCTTTTTTCCCTGCTGGACATGGGGCGCTTATCAAAAATCTGCCAAATAGTGGCCCATCTATTTTGCGTAATGTCGATAATGTAACGAGTGACGAGATTCGCAAACAGGTCATAGACAAATATCATAAGGCATTTTCCGTTTATCTCAGCCAAATAAAAACAAAAGTCAGCACTATTCTGACTCGTCTTGATGCTGACTCAATAAGCGAAACGGACCTGAGAGATCAAATGTTTGCATTACAGAAACAAGGTTTCCAGCTTATTATTGATAATGATAGTTTTTCTAATGCACCTTTTGACGAAATGAAAAGGATTGCAAGGATTGCCTTGAATCGCCCGATTAAAATCGTTGGAGTAGTTAAGAATCAGGGAGAGCCGGGAGGCGGTCCATTTATTATTGAATACGGGGACTATCGAATCATATCTATTGTTGAAAAAGATGAAATTCCTTTAGAGCAAAAATCGCTTATGGAAAAGGGAAAATACTTTAATCCGGTCGATATATTGGCAGATCCCGTAGACTATAAAGGTAATTTTTTTGATCTGACAGAATTTATTAATAAATCGCGGTATTTTATTGTATCGAGAAGGTTCCTGGGGAAGGAAGTAAAACGGATGGAGCATCCGGGTTTATGGAATGGCACCATGGACGGATGGAATTCCATATATGTTGTTATGCCCAATGAGACATTTGCCCCAGTCAAAGAAGTGAATGATCTTTTACGCCTTGAGCATCAATAGGATATCATCCTTGCCTTTTCTTCCAATCATATTTTCCTTTTGTATTTAATCTTCTATTAGAATTTGCTTCAAACACAGAACTAAGTGTAGCTAGCAGCTAACCATAATATTGCTTGAGACTGCATATTAAATATGATAATATAACCTAGGTATATATTTAAGCTTTGAAAGAGAGGATGAAAATAATGAAAGTTATAGTTAGAGGCCATAACTTAGAAATGACAGAAGCGCTAAAAGATTATGCAGAAAAAAAATTATCTAAAATAGAAAAATATTTTGATAATATTCAGAAGGTTAACGTTGAGCTTGACTATAGATCAACAAAAGAAGAGGATAAACGGCATGTGGCTCAGGTAACAATTTGGGCATCAGGATCATTAATACGTGGTGAGATAGCTTCAAAGGATATGTATGCCTCGATTGATATGGTTTTTAACAAGCTGGAGAAACAGGTAATAAAATATAAAGAAAAACTAAAGACCAGAAAAAAAGAGAAGTCATCAATTGGCAAAACGCTTGTAGCCGAGATTCTTGAAGAGGAAAGAAATAACCTGCCTAAAATATCAAAGAGCAAAATACTTTCGCTTACTGAGATGACACCCGAGGAAGCTACCTTACAAATGAAAATGATTGATCATGACTTTTTCGTTTATAAAAACATTGACACTGGTGCGGTTAATATTGCCTATACAAGAAAAGAAGGCGATTTCGGGAATTTAATCGTAAGCTAATTGTTGTTTTAAAGGTTCGGATTATAGAGGACCTAAAAAGGAGAGAATTGTATTGTTAAAGTTTATAGCTAAATTGTTTGGTGATGCGAATCAAAAGAAGATTGCTGCATTGCAACCGTTGGTGGACAAGATAAACCTGTTTGAACCGGAAATTGTTCCATTGAGTGATGAAGAGTTGAGGAATAAAACCTCTTACTTTAAACAGCTTCTTGCTAACGGAAAGACTATCGATGATCTTTTGCCGGAGGCCTTTGCTGTCGTACGTGAAGCTGCCAAAAGGTCAATTGGAATGCGACATTTTGATGTTCAGCTTTTGGGCGGAATAGTTCTTCACCAGGGTAAGATTACGGAAATGAAGACCGGGGAAGGAAAAACTCTGGTTGCGACTTTGCCTGCATATCTTAATGCTTTGACCGGTGAAGGCGTTTATGTTGTTACGGTCAATGATTACCTGGCAAAAAGAGACAGGGAATGGATGGGTAAAGTTTATGAGTTCCTTGGATTAAGTGTTGGTGTTATTCAGTCTCAAATGAGCCATGTTGAACGAAAAATCTCTTATAATGCTGACATTACTTATGGAACGAATAATGAGTTTGGTTTTGACTACTTAAGGGACAATATGGCCACAAGCATTGAGGAATGCGTGCAGAGAAATCTTAATTTTGCGATCGTTGATGAAGTTGATAGTATTCTTATCGATGAAGCTAGGACTCCATTAATAATATCTGGAATGGTGGAAGATTCGACCGCAAAATATAAAAAAATAGCACGTATCGCAAAAATGCTTACAATAAATGAAGATTATACCGTCGATGAAAAACAAAAAAATGTTATCCTGACCGAAAATGGAATGGAAAGAGCTGAAAAAGAGCTTAATATCGAAAGCCTTTATGATGTTGCTAATATGGACACAGCACATATGATAGTCCAATGTCTGAAGGCAATCAAATTGTTTAAGCGGGATGTTGATTATGTTATCAACGAAGGAGAGGTTGTTATCGTCGATGAATTTACCGGTAGATTGATGATTGGCCGACGATATAGTGATGGATTGCATCAGGCTATTGAAGCAGTGGAAAATGTTAATATTAGAGCTGAAAGCCAAACTCTTGCCTCTATTACTTTTCAGAATTATTTCCGAATGTTCAAAAAACTTGCCGGTATGACCGGAACTGCGATGACAGAAGAAGCAGAATTCGGGAAAATCTACGGACTGGAAGTTCTTGATATTCCTACCAATAGAGATATGGTGCGTGAAGATGCTCCTGATGTCATCTACAAGTCAAGGAATGAAAAATATAAAGCAATTATTAACGAAGTAGCTACAGCACATAAGGAAGGCATCCCTGTTCTTGTTGGTACTATTGCGATTGAGACCTCTGAGCATTTATCAGAATTACTTCAGAGAAAAGGTGTTCCGCACCACGTTTTAAATGCTAAATACCACGAAAAAGAGGCAGAGATTATCTCACAGGCTGGAAAAAAAGGTGCAGTGACTATAGCGACTAATATGGCTGGACGGGGTACTGATATTGTCCTGGGTGAAGGAGTTTCAGGTATAGGCGGACTTCATGTTATTGGTACTGAACGTCATGAGAGCAGACGAATTGATAATCAGTTGAGAGGAAGATCAGGGCGGCAAGGAGATCCCGGATTCTCCAAGTTCTATGTATCCCTTGAAGATGAACTTATGCGATTGTTTGGCTCTGACCGGATCGCAAAGATCATGGGGACGCTGGGGCTTCCTGATGACACCCCGATTGAGCATTCATTAGTATCGAGAGCGATAGAGAAGGCACAGAAAAAAGTAGAAATGCATAATTTCGAAATTCGTAAACAGATACTTAAGTTTGATGATGTTATGAATAAACAAAGAGATTCTTTCTATAAACTGAGAAGAACGATCCTTGAGGGGGCCACCCTCAAAGAGAAGGTTCGCGAAATAATCAATAATATTATAGTTGATTTTGTTAACCTTCATGTTCCTGAAAAGGTTGATATAAATAAAACCCAATGGGATAAGGAACTCCTTGTTGAATCGTTGCAGAACATATTTCCCATAGAAAATATTTCGGCTATTGTTGAGAACTCAAACTCAAGAGAAGACCTTACTCAAGATTTGATGTCCGTTGCTTCAGAACTCTATGAACATAAGGAACGAATTATCGGTGAAGAAAATCACCGGGAGCTGGAAAAAATCGTAATGCTCAGGATTGCGGATACGAAATGGATCGACCATCTTCATAACATGGACGTTCTCCGTGACGGGATAGGTCTAAGAGCATACGGACAGAGAGATCCGCTTGTTGAATATAAGATTGAAGGCTATACCATGTTTCGCGAGATGATGACAATGATAGAAGAAGAGTCGGTGAGTATGCTGTATCGAATGCAACCAGTGGTGCAGGAAGTAGAAGTTGCACCTATTGTAAGGAACGTGTCTTATAGTGGCGGGCAGACAGAAGAAGCTTTGCAACCGGTTCACAATCTAGGCAAAGTAGGAAGAAATGATGTGTGCTCTTGCGGGAGCGGGAAAAAATATAAGAAGTGTTGTGGAAATTAACCTGACCATATCGATATGTAAGAAAGGTACCCATAATGGAATTAACTGAATTAAAGACACTAGCGAGTAAAATGCTCGATGAAATAACTAAGATGGGAAACTATCTTTGACCTACCTAATCTACAGTTCAAAATTTCCGAATTAGAAAAACAATCCGAATCTCAGGATTTCTGGAATAAACCAGACTCTGCCAATAAGGTAGTCAAAGAACTATCGATCTTTAAACAGAAATTTGATCGCTACCAGAAGCTGTACACTGAAATTTCTGATCAACTTGAGTTTATCAATTTATTACTCGAAGAAAATGAAGCAGATGACGAGCATGCTGAAGATCTAAAGAAAACATTTGATGTGCTTTATTCTGAATTTCAGCATTTCGAAATAGAGTCTTTGTTAAATGGTCCGTATGACAATAATAACGGTATTTTTGTTATCACGGCAGGCGCTGGTGGCACTGATGCTCAGGATTGGGCGCTAATGCTTTTTCGTATGTATACGAGATTCTTTGAAAGACAAGGATTTCGTTTCGAAGTTTCTGATTATTCCCCTGGAGATGAAGCCGGCATTAAAGGTGCTACTATTTTGGTGGAAGGCTTATATGCTTATGGTTATTTGAAGAATGAGATTGGAATTCATAGGCTCGTGCGGATATCACCATTTAATGCCAATGGTAAAAGACAGACTTCTTTTGCCTCAGTTGATGTTATCCCCCAAGTGGAAGAAGATAAGAATACTATAATAAGCCCTGAAGAAATCAGGATCGATACCTATCGGTCAAGCGGCGCTGGCGGACAGCATGTAAATAAGACAGATTCTGCTGTTCGAATTACGCATATACCGACAGGGCTGGTGGTTCAATGCCAGGCAGGCAGATCGCAGACAAAAAACAAAGAGATGGCCATGCATATTTTGTATTCAAAATTGTACAATTTAAAAATGGACCAGCAAAAAGAGTCATTGAGCAAGGCCCGAAGCGAAAAGAAAGAGATCGGCTGGGGCAATCAAATCAGATCGTACGTATTTCATCCATACTCACTCGTAAAGGATCATAGGACAAAGATTGAGACTGGTAATGTTAATTCTGTTATGGATGGTGATATTGCAGAATTTATTGAGGGATATTTGCGTTCGCAAGTGCAATGAAATTTTAAGATTGGAACATCAAATGAGAAATAGCATAAATTATCGCCATTTTTTAAGGAATTACAGGTTAACTTATTGGTTGTTTATTATCATGGCACTTCTTCTCGGTAGTGGGATTGTTGTTTCTAAAATAATAATGGAAACTAATAATAAAAATGTTGAGCTGATCATGTCATTTAATACTGTAAAGGAAATGAGTAAAAATTACGGAATACCTTTTGATGATATGCTCGGAAGAATAAGTACTGCCGGTATAACTTCGATAGCTTTAGAAGAACGAAGTCTGGAAACGCTGCAAAAGGATGGCATGGTTACGCTTCTTACTGTTGACCAGCTTAACAGTCTGAACCGGATTCATAGGAACTACAGCAATAAGATCAGTCACTTGATCAATATAATGAAAACAACCTCTGAGTATGTTTATGTTATTTGTGATAACAAAAGATTATCTGACGATGTTCGAGCAGGTCTGACTCTTCAACTCGGACCTGACAGAGTAAAAGAACTGGATATGAACATTTTGGAAATTAAAGGATCGGAAGAAGGCCTTAAATCTCTTCCTTTAGGTTTTGACAATAAAATAGCAAAAGCAATAAGTAATCGTAATCTCTATGTAATTCCTCGATTAAAACAAAGTTTTTACTATAGTTCGGAAGCTATATCTGCAATATTCACCTCTTTATCGAATATGGAGGTCCCTGTAGACAAAATTATTTTTGAAGGCGATACCATTCTAGGCTACAAGAATAATTTCAAAGCAACAGCTGCCCAATTCCGAAAATATGGATATAATTTTGGGTTTATCGAATTTGCATTTCAAAAGGGCGATTCAAAACTGGCACATTTAATCCCTGAATATACTATGAAAGTTCACAGTATCCCGACAAATGAGCTTTCGACGTACACTGTATCTCAGGCTGTAAAACGGTATTTTAGAGCAGCGCGCGAGCGAAATATACGTTTGTTGTTCATCAATCCCTTTGCGGAGCTGGAGCTTGGACCGGATATGGCAACATTGAATTCTGACTATATTACTATGATCTCACAAGCACTGACTAAAAAAGGATACCATATCGGGAAGGCAATCCAGATGGATTTCAGTAATGTTTCATCTCTCAGGTCGGTCAATCTTATGTTTATAATTGTCGGTATATGGTCTGTTTTTATGCTGATTATTGACAGATTTTTTAAGATGAATTGGTATAAGCACTATGTCATACTTTCTGCTGTCATAATAGTTGCAGCAATTATCCCATTTATATCAAGCTATCCGGGTTTGTATTCCGGACTAGCATTGCTGGCGGCAATATTTTTCCCTACCTATGCGATTATATCTCAGTTTCCATCGAGTAAATATGAACCGGCTTTGACTTTGCCTCAAAGCATTATCAGGGCTGCAAAAATATTCCTGATATCTTTATGCGGTGCGATGTTTGTAGTCATATTATTGAGTAAACCGGTGAACGTTGTCGGTGTAGAAGGCTTTTCCGGTGTTAAGATCGCGTTTCTCGCACCGCTTCTTTTTGCGGGTCTATACTTCTTTGTTGAACCTGATAGATTGAGGTCAATAATGTTTGTATTCAAAAGAATGATGCAGAAGTCGATAACCATAGGGTATATTGCTGCTATTGCTGCTTTTGCCGGTTTGCTGCTTTTGTATATTACAAGGAGCGGAAATAACATGGTCGTACCGGTATCAGCCCACGAGACATCCTTTCGCGAATTCCTCGAAAATCTTTTCTATGCTCGCCCACGAACAAAAGAAATCTTACTTGCATACCCTGTCATGATTTTTTCCTTGTATGGGGCTAATCGGTTTTTTAAATTTAACAAGCTGTGGATAGGTGCTATATTAGCTACAATAGCCCCGATTTCGGTCATAAATACTTTTGCTCATGTTCATACGCCTTTGCTCTTGTCTTTTTTTAGATCGACGGCAGGGTTAATTGTGGGCATAATTGTTTCCCTATTTGTAATTGGTTCATACTCTTTCGTAAAAAAATATTTAGGTAAAGCAGAAAAATAATAATGAACTCTATTTTCTTGATTGGTTATTACGGTTATGGAAATTTTGGCGACGAAGTTCTCCTTAAAACATTTATTAATAAACTAAAAGGCAACGGCAAGTGGAAAAGAATCCATGTCCTTTCGACAAAATATCATAGTCATGACAAGATTACTTATATCCCGCGATTTAGTTTCTTTCATATTTTTAGGGCAGTGCGACAGTCAGATATCGTTCTGTTTGGTGGAGGAGGAATTTTTCAGGATACGACCTCATCCAAGAGCTTGTATTATTATATTTTTTTAATATTACTCGCTAAACTGACGGGAAAAAAAGTCCTGGTAGCCTTCCAAGGAATTGGGCCTCTTAAGCGAAGAATAAATCACTATATTTTTCGCTATGTAATTGATCATTTTCTGGATTATGTGTCGCTTAGGGACGTGGAGTCATTACAACTTCTCAAGAATACAGTTAAGGTTCGAAGGCCTTTGCAGTATTTTGATGATCCTTCACTCTCATTTTTTCGGGATTCTGTAGATTTGACAACAATGAATAATCTAGAAAATGTTTTGGGATTAAATGTCAGGCAAACAGGAAATGAGGAGATAAATGCTGACCATTTTGCTGCAATTATCAATCGTATCGTTGAAAAATATAATGTTTCTTTAAAGTTTTTTATTTTACAGGAAGAACATGAACTTGATTTAGTGACAAAGATTAATAGCATGCTGACTGTGAAGGCAACAGTATGTCAACTGACGATCGATAATTTTACAGAAGTGTTCAAATGTAATTATCTGCTGGCAATGCGCCTGCATCTGTTGATACTGGCTTTTTCGGCTAATATAAGGTTCCTTGGTATAACGTATGATCCGAAAGTAAGTAACTTTCTGGATGGGGTGGACACCGGTAAGGTATCTCTTGATCTTGATACTCTGGAAACGAAGCTTGAGCAACTGTTATCCGGAAATGTAAAAAAGCGTAATGATGAGATTTTTGAAGGCAAAATAAATTCTGTAGAGGCTGGATTTAAAGCGCTCTTTGATTTGATAAACGATGGAGGTAGTCCTGGAAATGGAACAGTATAGTATTCTTGGAGTTAATGTTACAGATGTCACTTATCAACAGCTTTACGAAAATGTAAAGGACCATATTGATAACGGTTCAGGTCTAAAGTTGGTTTTTACGCCAAATCCAGAAATTATTTATATGGCCCAGTTTGATCCTGATATCAAGACTATGTTGAATAGCAGCGATATTAATTTGCCCGATGGGATAGGAGTATTGATAGCCTCAAAAATGTTAGGGCACCCGATCAAAGAAAGAATAACCGGAATTGATACCATGCTGTATCTTTGCGAAAAAAAAGCGGGTAGTGTCTTTCTGTTTGGTTCAAAGCCCGGGATTGCCGAACTTGCAGCGATTGAGCTGGAGAAACGTTATCCCGGACTCAAAGTTGTGGGCTTCCATGATGGGTACTTCCAGGATGATAGCAAGATGGTTGAGTTGATAAACCGGAGCGGTGCTGATATTGTTTTTGTCGGTCTTGGTGCGCCGAAGCAGGAAAATTGGCTTGTTAAGAATAAAGATAAGTTACAACCAAAGGTTGCGATGGTAATTGGAGGCTCGATGGATGTGATTTCAGGGACGAAAAAAAGAGCGCCCCAAATATTCCAGAAATTAAATGTTGAATGGGTATTCCGGTTTTTCCAGGAACCGTCACGTTTCATGCGGATAATCGTACTCCCGAAGTTTTTATTGCGTGTAATACTAAATTGTAAAAAGTAAATTATTAAGCTAAAATAGAAAAGGTTTTTTTTATTAGCTCAATAAATAGAGGAGATCGCAGATGGTATATGCTCTGTTTAAAGGTAAAATAGTTCCACTGGAAGAAGCAAAGATTTCAGTAGTTACTCATGCATTGAACTATGGGACCGGTGTTTTTGAAGGAATCCGGGGATACTATAATGAAGAGAAACAATCCATATTTATTCTTAAGCTAAGAGAACATTTCGAGCGACTTTTTAATTCTGCTAAAATAATGATGATCGATATTCATTATACAGTAGATGAGCTTTGCGAAAAGACGTTAGAAATAGCAAAACTTAATAATTATAAAGAAGATTTTTATATAAGGCCTCTTGCTTATAAATCTTCAGAAATAATTGGTGTCAGATTACACAATCTTGAATCGGATTTAACTATATTTACGGCACCTTTTGGAGCCTATGTTGATATTGAATCAGGCATTCGGGTAAGAACATCATCATGGAAGAGGATAGATGATACCATGATGCCTGCACGGGCAAAGGTGTGTGGCGCTTATGTTAACTCTGCATTTGCAAAGACCGATGCCATGCTCGATGGTTACGATGAAGCAATAATGCTTAATTTGGATGGTCATGTGGCTGAAGGATCAGCAGAAAACCTTTTTATGTATAAAAATGGAAAGATGATCACTCCTCATATTCATGAAAATATTCTGGAAGGAATTACGAGATTTGCATTAATTCAACTATTGCAGGATGAGCTGGGTATCGAGGTGGTTGAGCGTTCTATTGACAGGACGGAGCTATATCTGGCGGATGAGATGTTCCTGTGTGGTACTGGAGCTCAGGTTTCTCCTGTGATAGAAATTGATAGGCGAAAAATCGGCACTGGTGCCGTGGGCGGGATTACGAAGAAACTTCAGGATATTTACTTTGATATTGTTCGCGGAAATAATCAGAAATACTCAGGTTGGGTTACGGAAGTAAAATAATATTATGATTGGAATCGATATCGTCGAAGTATCACGCATAAAAAAAATAATAGATGCATATGGCGACAAATTTTTAAAAAAAGTTTTTTCTGCCGGCGAGATCAAGTATTCTACTGTATCTCCTGAAATGCAGTATCAGCGTTTTGCCGTAAGGTTCGCAGCAAAGGAAGCAGTCGTAAAAGCTCTAGGTACGGGATTTCGCACTATTACGTGGAAAGATATTGAGATTGTCAAAAATGATATGGACAAACCTTTGGTCAAATTGTCTGAAAAAGCATCAACTTTTTGTGAACAACAAGGCATTAAAAATATCCATGTCAGTTTGTCTCACACTCGGAATTATGCGGTTGCTAACGTGTTGCTTGAAAAGAGTTATCAGGGGTTAAGTCAATAAATAGTTTGCTGTCTGCTGTTTCAAAAAGTCCCGGTTGATTACTATTATATTTCACAAGTATATATGATAATTTTTTTCTTGCTTTTTTTCCCGAGTTTATTATGGGAAGATAGATAAACAAGTGTTACATTACAATGCTTAGTTTTTTTATTGTTATTGCTTCTAGGTGCATAATAGCTTTGCATAAACATATTTTTTTACCTCATTAGTAGTTACACTAATTATCGATAAAAAAGACATCTTAATTCATCTAAAGAATAAGCTCTGATTGTTAATTTGTACAATAAGTCCGAACCTTAGCTGATTTTTGATTGCGTAAATTCAAACAATGATTCGATTAGGTTGCTCGATAACTTGCATAGTTCGTCTAGTTCTTTTGCGCTGTTGATTCTCAGGTCCTCTAATATTCTGTTTTTATATACAGTTTTATATGCTGAGTTCTTACTTTTTATAGTGCCGTTTTGGCTGATAAATAAATGGAAATCCAGGTTTTGAAACATAAAAAATAATAAAATTACTATCCATGCGAGAATTAATTGTTTCAAAGTGATCACCTCCTAACTGAATCTTTGTATATTTGCCGCTATAAGTAAAATATCTACGGACATTTATTGTAAATTGAGGATTACTTGTAATTGAAATGAAGTAATCTCAAGGTAGGTTCAAAGTATTTCATTATTGTATCTAGGAATTTTGATACACTGAGTGATTCCTCTTCATGTCGAAGCTCTTCTTCGTAGTCTTCTTCTATATCTATTGTGATGAAAAGATGTGTATCATCGCAAGCAGGTGCATCAATATCGCACTGGAATTTCCCTTCTTTATCAAACTTTTTTATAACCCCTGTATCGAGGTTCGTAACGTACAGATAGTTTTCATTGTCAATTGCCAGATTAATAGTGTGGCGGTCCATATTTGAAAAGCAGTTAAATGACGTAATGAATTCTCCTTCCGGATTGAACTTCTGTATCCGGTTTCTCCCAATATCCGAGACATAAATGTTTTGTTCTGAATCAATGATTAAATGCGAAATCGCATACCCGTTATTTCCATTTGTGAACCGCCCGTCTTCATTAGCTTTGGTAATCCCTCCAAAACTTCTTATCTGTGTACCCTCAGAATCAAATACCGTGATTATTCCTGAATGAGGTTCTGCCACGAATACTTTATTATTTCTGGCGCTTTTAACTTGCAACCTGTTTGATGGGAAATTAATTTTTTGAAATCGTTATAGGTGTCATACATGATAGCCTTGCCTCCTCTAAATAATATGGAATACTTGGAGTGCTTAAGAACAATTATTGTACCAACTAGCCAGGAAGGCTTTATCATGGGGAATCTTTGTTAGATTATGGTTGCCGTGTGTTGCATTTTGCTTCAATGAAGGCACACCATGTAGAATATTCAAACATACAGGAATCCCTCCTCGATAATATTTAATGAGGAGGGATTCAGTTACGATGATAGATCTGTGATAATTGAATTATCCTAATAATCGTTCAATCTTATCTTTGTTTATGTGCATTAGGTTTTTCATGCTTGATATAGATGTTTGAATCTGTAACTGATCTCTCAGGAGATTCATGACGCCCTTTGCCGTATCGATATTCTGTAGTACTGAGAGGCTTGATTGCTGACTGTCAATTTCGTTAAGTCTGCTGTTAATTGTTGACTGGCTTTCCTGGGTTTTTGCTCCCACGTTAGCTTGTTGCGATGATACTTCATTAATCGCAGCATCAATTTGTTTTGTCGACATATCAGTCGAAGCGCCTTTTAGCACTTCTTTCAGTTTGTCTCCTTCAGTAATCAAATTTTGATTTCCGAAGTTAGTGTTATCAATAATTTTTCTTGTGTTGTCTGCAAGTTTGTCAATCTGTCCCTGGATAGCTTCTTTTTCCGTACTGCCATAGGTGCCGTTTTGAGATTGAACTGCGAGTTCTCTTATTTGTTGTAAGTTATTGTTGATTTGAGAATACCCGGCATCTGCGGTGTTATTCATGGATATTGAGGTTTGCTCGTTCTGTACTTGTTTTATATTGCTTGAAATCATAGCGGCGACTCTGTTTATATCGACTAGTGTTGATGGCCCGTCGCTCGCTTTGTTTATTTCTTTTCCGCTGGAGAGCTTTTCGAAGGAGTTTTGAATATTGTTTTCTGTCGGCAGATATGAATGCTCGGAAATGTTGTTAATATTCATAATATTTCTCCTCGTATAATACGTTTCAGAATGGTTAGTCAGATCGGCAAATATTGCATTGATCTATAGACTAAACATTTAACAAGAGAAGTCCCTATATTATAATCTCTTTATAGGGATCATTAGAGGTGT
>Ga0209000_1000085_pt1 | contig 125094 bp, 119 predicted proteins | sample RifGroD2_FD_183998 | JGI IMG/M metagenome (GOLD analysis project Ga0209000, IMG submission 183998) | Groundwater microbial communities from Rifle, Colorado, USA - Groundwater D2 (SPAdes) (version 2) | ecosystem: Environmental > Aquatic > Deep subsurface > Groundwater | place: Rifle, Colorado...
ATCATAAATGTCTCCCGGAAGGGGGAAGCCCCTTCGGTAACATCTTAGGTGATTTAACGATACCCGCTTCGGTAACATTTTAGTTGATTGAATACGGGATATTGACTGGAAGGGGGGGCTGTGATATACTATTTATAGAAGAGCGGTAAGCCCATTTCAGGTGGTCCAGGTGTTCCCCTCCGTATGGTGGCTAATAGCCTGGATATTGTCCCTGATTGGCACGCTCTTCTTTTTTTTAAGGCAGGAATAACCTATCTTCCTGCAGATGGTCCCTGAAAACATCAAACCATTCACAGTCACCCTTCTCATACTTGCGAAAGATTCCCCATGTAAACATGTCCGCTGCCTGTAGGTTAGGGGCCTCGGTTGAATTCATGTGGAATATGTCCAATGGGATGAGCGGATTAAGAAATGATTTAATCTGGCATACGATGTAATTGTTAAATTCTGCTATTGCCCGCCTGGATTTGCTTTTGTCTACGGTAATAATCACCCTAACCGCGGCATCTTTAAAATTAACGTTCTCCAGGGCAAGCCTTGCGATGTAGTTATATACCCACTCCTTGTCTTTTGCCAACTGGGGGTATAACCGGCTTTTATTCAGGGTTACTGAAAATAGCTTAAAGTCTATCGCCGACACCTTCCTGTAAAAAAACTTTTTGTTTTGCAGGGAAGTAACACTCCCTTTAAGTTCTCCGGAGTGGTTTTTTCTGTGAAAGGCGCCAATTCGTCCTGCCGCAGCTCGGACCGATTTTGCCAAAGCCCTGTCGTTCTCATGGCCCCTTATGGCAAGAACGCAGATTGTGAAGAACGCGCTGGGTTTCTTGTTCACGAAGTCGAAACCGAGATCGCCACTTTCGTCCAGATATAGATAAAGCATAAGCCCCCTGAAATAATATAGCAGACCAACCCGACAAGGGCGTATCGACTTTGAAAAACTCCAGACCTCGCTATCGAGGCGAAGCCTCGATAGAGAAAGAGGAACCCGGCGGGAGCCGGGTTCTTTGTTTTGCTATGGGAGGGGGGGACCTCGCTATCGAGGCGAAGCCTCGATAGGGAGCTACAGACTCACCTCTCGAGAATCAACACTTTTTGGGGGGGGAGGGTGTCGGGGAGGTAGCGGGAGAGTTCGTAGAGGGGGCGCCAGTCCTTAACGGGCTCGAGGGACAAGGGGGCAGCCGTGGGGTTTAACAATATGAGGTAGGTGCGGCCGCCTTGTTTGATGGAGCGCACGGCGTAGGCCGGGTCCAGCCCCGGCGGCACAACGCCGGGCTTGCCCTTCTCCAGCACCTTGCGGAAAGAGTTCAGCTCGGCGGCAATGCGCTGGTAGGTGCTCCAGCGCTCGGGGCGCGCCGACAGCGGGATATTATCCGAGCCGGTGTATTGGAAATAAAAAATACCCGTGGCGCCGCGGGCTATGGAAAGCCAGGTCATGTAGCGGACCTGCTCGAAGGTGGGGAAACCGCCCACGCGGGGGGAACGCCGCTGCGGGTAGTTGATCCAGTCGAAAGCCTGCAGCACCGCCCACACGGGCTTAGCCTGCCGCACCGGATCCATAATAGCCGCGCCGGCCTTGGCCATGGCCACCTGCTCGCCCACAGACTCAAGCGTCAAATGGGGCACCGGGTACCAGTCCACCATAAGATTGTCGGCCACACCGCCATATATAAAGGAAGACACGCCCTCGCCCATAACGAACACCGTGGGCTGGCGCTTGTCCCAGGCCTTCACGCGCGCGTCCAGCGCCTGCAAAGAAGCCAGCGGCAGCCGCTTCACCTCGGGCTCGTCGAACAGGTACCAGCCCAGCATCGGCCAGCGTTTGGCTTGCTTACTATAAGAGGAATCTATAACCCGGTCCGGGTAGGCCAGCATCTTCAGCCCCTGCTTCTTTGCTTCCTTCGCCAGGGCCGCCAGGCGGGCCGGGTCCTGCGTGTAAGTGTGGAAGCTGTTAAAGCCGGCCGCCTTCAGCGTGGCCAGTTCGCCCGGGGCGCTTATGCCGTAAAAGCCAAGGGGGAAATACTCCGCCGCGGCAGGGCCGCAGGCCGCGGCCGCAAGCGCAAAACAAAAAATAATTTTCTTCATTCCCAAATTCTAGCAAATAAAGAAAAACTTAAAATCTCAAAAATCACAAAAAAGTTCTTGACAGTAAAAAAGGAAGTTGTATATTATTAGTGTAGTCAGTTATCTTTAGGAGGGTCGCAAATGAAATTGTTTAAAGCACTCGCGGTTATTGCCATTGTAGCGTTCAGCATGAATGCTTACGCTCAGGCGCCTCAGGCCGCCAAAAAAGGCATCAAGATCACCAAAATCACCGGCACCGTCAACATCATGAAAGACGGCGAAGTCCTCATGACCCTTAAGCCCGGCGACGCCATCCCCGAAATAACCGACAACAAGGTTACCTTCGCCATCGTCGACGGCACCGTGGAAGTGGAAGCCGGCGGCAAGACCATCTCGGCCGCCACCGGTTCCAACTTCACCGTGTCCAGCTCCAACGGGCAGACCAACGTCGCCCTGGGCGCCGGCACCCCGGTAGCCATCAGGACCGAGTCCGGCAATAACATCATCATGACCGCCAACAGCGAAGTGAAGATGGTTACCGCCAACGACAAGGTGCAGATCTCCATGGAGAAAGGCAACGCCGTAATGACCAACGCTTCCGGCGGCGAGACGCAGACCGTCACCGCCGGCCAGGCCGTGTTCGTTGCCGCCACGCCCGCCGTGCCCGCCACGCCCGCCCAGCCCGGCGTAGCGCCCGCCGTGCCGGCCGAGCCCGCTGTGCCCGCCGAGCCCGTGGCCACTGTCGACGAGCCCGTCTTCATCCCGGTTATCGTGGCCCCCGTCGAGCCTACCGTCATCCCCACCGAAGTGGTGATAGACGTTATAGAGCTCAGCCCCTCTAACCCCTAACAGGTAATAATTTCAAGGAGAAATAAATAAATGAAAAACCTTATAATAGCTGCAGTACTCCTGATGCCGGCCGTCGCCGGCGCCCAGGGCAACATAAAGCTCGGCAACCTCGAGATCAACCCCTTCGTGAGCACTCAGGAAACCTACGACAGCAACATCTACCTGACCAACACCCAGCGCAAGTCGGCCCTGATCAACCGCACCGCCTTCGGCGTGGACCTGAAAGAGAACCTGGGCTCCCGCTACAACCTTAAGGGCGGCTACAGCATGGAACTGCTGGGCTACAGCCGCGAGACCAGCATTAACAACGCCACTCACCACAACGCCAACATCGGCGCCACCGGCAAACTCCCCAAGGACATAACCGTAATGGTCGAGGACAAGTGGAAGCAGACCACCGACCAGTCCACCAGCCAGACCATAGAGCGCGCCGAGCGCATAGAGAACGTCATGGGCCTGAACGTGAACGCGCCCCTGCGCAGCAAGTTCGGCTTCAGCCTGGCCGTGAACCACATCTATAACAACTACCTCAGCAGCACCCTGGGCAGCCTGGACCGCGAAGAGATCCTTATGGGTTTCGACCTGGAATACAAGTGGCAGCCCAAGACCAAGCTGTTCTTCGCCTACCGCCACGGTATCCTTAACTACGAGGAAGGCTACGTCAGCGACGCCACCCACGAGAACATGGAGCTCGGCATCACCGGCAACATAGCCCCCAAGGTGCAGGGCACCGTGAAGGCCGGCGTGCAGATCCGTAAGTACGACGAGTCCCTTAACAGCGCCGACGACGAAATAACCACCGGCGGCTACAGCGCCCAGGCCGTCTGGAAGCCCATGGAGAAGACCGAAGTCACCCTCTTCGCCAAGCGCGCCAACGTGGAATCCAACTACGGCGACAGCCGCTTCTACACCAGCACCCTTACGGACCTTGGCATAACCCGCGAGATAGGCAAAATAAAGGCCGGCATCGGCATGAACTACGAAGGCGTGCTGTACTCCGAGAAGTACGACAGCACCGACGCCACCGACAAGGTGCGCTTCGACGAGAACGCCTCCGTGCGCCTGACCGCCGAGTACAGCATACAGAAGTGGCTGAAGGCCGACTTCGCCTACATCTACAAGGACCGCTCCTCTAACTTCGACAACTTCGAATACAAGGACAACATGATATCCCTCGGCCTGAAGGCGACGTTCTAAACCTTCCCGCCGCAAATAAGAAAGGCCGCCCAAAAGGCGGCCTTTCTTGTTTTTATAGGCCCTTGACTGTTAACCGTATATGACTTATACTATTCATATATGAATAATAATTTGGCCTTCGGCAGACTGTTGCGGGATAAGCGAAAGCAGTGGAACCTGTCCCAGGCTGGTTTGGCACACAAAACTGGTTGGCCACAAACAACGGTGTCGCGTGTGGAACAGGGAACGCGTAGTGTAACCCTTCCGGAACTCCTGCAGGTTGCCTGTGTTTTTGGAGTTTCCGCCTCCGATCTTCTTGCGGAACTTCCCGTGTACGAAACCGCTAGCTCTGCGGGGGCGGTAAGGGAACCTGCCGCGTCATATTCATTTAATCCGGGGTTCGCCGCGGCCTATGCGGACGAGTCGGCCATGCTTTCGCAGCTGGCGCGCTATGGAGTCAGGTTCCTTGGCGTCAAGGTTCGCCCCGCCCTTGCCGCGCTGCCTCTGGAAGAAACTATCCTTGCGGCCTTGAGGTACGCGACAGAGCCTCGTATTTTTGAGGCTCTTCCCGGCCTGCTTATCAGCAACTCCGGACGTATGGACTGGGGGAAACTGGTTTCCGGAGCTTACTCGCTACAGTTGCAGAACCGGCTTGGGATGGCGGTGGCTGCAGCCATGCAACTGAAGGGCCTGGCAAAGGGCACCGCGCCGGCGGTGTGGTCCGCGCTTAAGTCAGCGCACGAGGCGTTGGCGGGGGGGAAGCTTGACCGGGAAGAGGTGCTCGGAGTGCGTCCCAAAACACCTGAAGCCCTTGCCTTGCTGCACAGTCGCACGCCGGCCTGGCTTGCCTTCTGGCATGGTCTGGGATCCGCCGATCCTCGTGCTTTTGCCCGGTATCTTAAAGTATGAACCGCCCCGCCGAAACTGAATTTCTTGAATTCTTCAGGGAACTTGACGCTCTCCTGCCGCTGGAAAAGCCGTCTTGTAAAGCTACTCTCTACCTTTTCGGCGGAGCTGTTTCTGTTATCGCTTATGGCTCCCGGCGCGCCACATTGGATATAGACGCATATATTGAGGACCGTGCGTTGAGGGGGAAACTCCTGAAGTGGGCCGGCTCCGGCTCGGAGCTTGAGAAAAGGCACGGCCTTTACCTGCATGCCGCTAATACCGAGCTAATGCTTCTTGAAACTCCAGAGTGGAAAGAGCGCAGCGTGCAGATATTGTGCGGCAAACTGCGGAATATACGGCTAATGGCTATATCCCCGGAAGACCTGGTGCTGAGCAAACTCAGCCGGTATAATGACCGTGACCGCGAGGATATACGGTTTTTGATTACCAAGCACAGGTTAAAAGCAGGTAAACTTATAGGCTACTACAAGTCGGCAAGGAAGTATTTTGTCGGAGACTTGTGTGCGCTGGATTTAACCTTTAACATAATCCTAAAGGAATATTTCGGTCTGCAAGCCCATAAATTTGATTAAGTCACAGTAAGGTGTATATGCGACGGCCTAAACAAATTTGCCAGGATTGGAATCACGTAGAGGCGGTTTTGCGCCGTTATCGTGACGGTAGTTTGTGGCTTAGCCCTAACCAACGAGTTGAACTCATGCGCCTACATTCCCTAAGAATTAAACTGCTTGCTCATAAGGGGCCGCTATCTCCCCATATAGAACGAGGTGTTATTAGAATTAAGCGTACAGAATTTTAGCGGTATCGAATTGGTTCCCTATCTAATTGGGGGAAAAGTTGAGAAAATAGGAAAGGCCGCGCAAGCGGCCTTTGTAATTTCTACTCCGTAATACCGGCGCACGCCGGTATCCAGTAAATCCCCTACTTCTCCACCATCTTCTTCACCGCAGCCTTGATAATTTCGTAAACAGCCTTAAAAACCTTCTCATCCTTGCCCATGGGATCTTCCAGGTCCTTGTCCTCCAGCAGCAGCTGCGTCTTGCGCATGCTTTGCGGGAACATGTCCGCCAGCGCGTCTCGGTGGCCCTCTTCCATCACAATTATCAGGTCAGCCCAATCCACGTCGGGCTCCATCACCAGCGAACCGTGGTGCTCCAGCGCGGTTATCCCGTCGGCCTTCAGCAGCGCCGCAATCTTCTTATGCAGCCCGAACCCCGGCTGCACCCCCGTGCCGCGCGAGCGCGCCTCAAATCCTTTTGCGGTTCCGTAATGCGTCAGCAATTTCTCCGCCGCCGGACTCCTGCACATATTCCCCGTACAAATAAAAAGCACTTTCATAATACAATTCTACCTTATTCCCTATCGAGGCGAAGCCTCGATAGGGGGCGCAAAATGATAAAATTGATTACGGATGTTCGCGCTTATTATAATTTCTTTGATCTTCGCCCCACTCGCCTTCGCCGCCGTCGAGCCCTGGGCCTTTGTGCCCCTTTACGCCCTGTATTTCCTGGGCGCGGCCGCAGTTTACGCAAAGGGGGAAAACACCCACCCCAACCCCCTCTACAAAAACCTTCTCCCCGCCGTCCTCGCCGTAGCCGCCATAGGTGCCCTGCAGGCGCTCACCCAGGCCCCCATCAACGGCCCGGCCCACCTGCTGTTCACCACCTGGCGCCTTAGCACCGCCAATGCCGTAATGCTGTGGCTGTTCTACGCCGCGGTAATGTACTGCGCCGCCAAGGCCATAAAGACCCCCGCGCAACTGACCGGCCTGCTGTGGACCATCTTCGGCCTGGGCGTAATAGTGGCCCTTATGGGCACGCTGCAGCGCGCCGAAGACAATACCCTTGTTTACGGCCTGCGCCGGGTGGCCGGCTACGCCTTCGGCCCCTTCGTAAACCGCGACCACGGCGCCTTCTTCCTGGCCATGGCCGGCATGTGCGGCCTGGGGCTGTTCTTCGGCGGCTTCAGGCCGATCTTCGCCCACCAAAGCCACACCAAAATGTTCGACCTGCTGGCCATACAATTCCTAAAACTGGTAATGGTAGTGGCCATAATAGCCGGTATAATAAAAACCGGCTCGCGCGGCGGCCTGAATGCCTTTGTATTCGCCGCCGCTTTCATGGGCTTCGCCGCGTCGGGCTCCCTAAGGAAAAAAGCCCATAAAATTGCCGCCTGGTCAGCGCTTATCTTTCTGCTTGCAGGCTACGGCTATATCCTTTCCGAGAACCGCATACTCCTGGGCTTAAAGGGCGACAAGTTCGATAATTCCGTCGCCGTGCGCTTCTCCCTGTACAAAAGCAGCTGGGCCATGCTGAAAGACTTCCCCGTGTTCGGCACCGGCCTGGGCGCGGTGGAGCACGCCTTCCCGCATTATGCCCGCCCGGACCTGGGCTCCAAGGCCCTGGTGCGCCATGTGCACAGCGACTGGATAGAACTTTTCCTTCAGGTGGGCGTGGCGGGGGGGCTGTTATACCTGGCCGGCCTCTTCATCGCGCTATTCGCCTATTACAAGGCCTGGGCCCGCTGCCATTCCTTCACCATAAAGGCGGTTTACGGCGGAGCGCTGGGCGCGGCGCTGGCCGGTATGCTGCACAGTTTTGTGGACTTCGGCCTGCAAATGCCCGCCAACGCGCTGGCTTTCTATGCCCTGCTGGGCGCGCTGGCCAGCAAGCCCGCCGTAGAAGGCCGCCGCCGCCAGCCGCACGAGGAAGAGGAAGAGCCCGAGCCCGTACCTCCCAGAAAGCTTTACGCAAACGCCGCCGCCGTGCTGGCCATGCTGCTGGCGGTGGCCGCCGTCCCCCAAGCTGTTTCCTGGTATTACGCACTGCCGCCCGGCGGCAAGGCGGATGCCGCCCTTAAATGGCAGCCCGGCCCGCAGGCGGCCTTCCGGCTGGGCGCGGAGTATTACAATAAAGGCCTTAAAGATAAGCAGGCCCCCTGCGCCGTTTTCCGCAACGCTAACGCCCTAACCTGGCCCTACCTGCGCCAGGCGCCGGTTAACGACGGGCTGAACCTGCTGGCCGGCAATTTGCGCCTGCAGCTGGCCAACTGCTACAACCGCCCGCTGACGCTTAAAAATCCGCCTAAAAATCCGCTACCTGCCGCGCCTCCAACCAGTAATTCTTCGCGGCCCTGACGCCAGTAAACTATATCTTTGCTATAATGTTTTTAATGAAACACGGGGTTATCGGGTTAATAGCTTTACTAGCACTTTCCGGCTGCGTGCCGCCGCGCCAGAACGTGCGCCAGGCCGCCGCGCCCATCCCCGCCGCGGATCCCCAAACCCTTGCCGCCGAGCCCCCCAAAACCCCGCAGCAGGAAGCCCTTTTAGAGCAGCGCCTGATACAGAACGCGCTGGACCAGCAGGGCAAGCTTAACTATAAAATTCAGCCCGGCGACCTGATAGAAGTAACCGTCTTTAAAGAAGCGGACATGAGCCGCACCGCCCGCATAAGCGGCAACGGCACCATCACCTTCCCGCTGGCCGGCGTGGTAAAAATGTCTGAGCTGTCCGTGCCCGAGGCGGAAACCCTGTTGGCCGAGAAACTTTCGGAATTCCTGGTAAAGCCGCAAGTTACCGTCCTCATAAAAGAGTACGGCAACAAGCAGATCTACGTGCTGGGCGAGGTTAAGAAGCCCGGCTCTATAACCATCCCCGCCGAGCGCCGCCTTACGGTGCTTGAGGCCATAACCCTTGCCGGCGGCTTTACCGAGCTTGCCGCCCAGGACCGCACCAAGGTGCTGCGCGGCGCAGGCACCGCCAGCCAGAACATACAGGTGGAAATTTCCCGCATTACCAAGCAGGGCGACAAGTCCGCCGACATCTACCTGGAACCCAACGACACCGTCTACGTTCCGCAGAGCTTCTTCTAGCCCTTACCTCCTGTTACTTCCCAGTGCCCGCCTTTGTCCGGGCCTACCCGCCGGATATGCCCCGCGGCCTTCAGGGCGGCTAAAGCTTTCTCCACGCCTTTCAGGCTAAGCCCCAATTCGTGCGCGATATCAAGCGCCGTGATGCTAGGCGACGCGCCAATAAGACTCACAATCCTCACCCTACTTTTCACCCTACTTTTCACCCTACTTTTCACCCTACTCTTTCCCCGCGCTCATTGACAAATCCAAGGGGGGGCTGTATAATATTTATGAAGAGCGGTAAGCCCTCTGCAGGTTGTTCTAGATGTTTCCTTCCGTATGGTTGGTAAGAGTCTAGGCGCTAAAAGCTTGCAAGGCACGCTCTTCTTTCTTTTTATCCGTCGTACAGCCCGTCAAAAACTATCTTCCCGCTGAATTCACGCCGCCATTCGTTATCCTCCCGTTCATATCTTCTGAATATCCCCCAGGCGAAAAGATCTACTGCCTGTAACTGGGGCGCTTCATGCGAGGACTTATGAATTATCTCCAGGGGGATATGCGGGTCCAGCCTAGATTTTAACTGCGCTAGTATCAAGGCGTTGAAATCCCGTATCCCGGGAGTGGTCTTGCTTTTGTCGACTGTCAGGATGACCCTGACTTTAGTGTCGGCCAAGTCTACTTTCTCCAGAACCAGCCTCGCGATAAAGTTGTATATCCGTTCCTTGTCCACAGCCAGGAACTGGAAGGTGCGCCGCTTGTTGAAAGTTATGCTGCAAATGCTGAAATACGCGGCGGCTACTTTGCGATAGAAATATTTTTTAACTTCTAACGGGGTGCTATGACCTTTCAGTTCGGCGGCTCCCGCGCGCAAAGAGCGGAGTTTTCTTCGTATAGTCATTCGCACCGCCGAGGCTATGGCGCGGTTGTTGTCGTGCCCCTTCACGGCAAGGACCGCAATCGTAAAGTGCTCGCTCGGCTTCTTATTGACGAAGTCGAACCCAAGGTCGCCGCTCTCGTCCAGGTAGAGATAAAGCATAAGCCCCCCGCAAATAGCATAGCAGACCACCCCGTCAAGGGCGTGTCGCCTAGACTTTATTCTTATCGAGGCGAAGCCTCGATAGGCTATGTATCCCAAATCACTTCCTCCTCTTTCCCCAAATTGATATAATTAGGATATCGTTAGGGGGGGATCAGTATCCCCGCTAGTAAAACCCAATTTACGCTTATTTATTCGGCATTATTTGCCAAGTCGGCTGCCAAGCCCATAGCAAGGAAATCATATGAACGAAAACCAGAACGAAAAAGAACTAGAATTCGACATTACCTACTATTTAGAGCTCCTCATGCGCCGCCGCTGGATAGTCTTATCCGTGTGGGTGTCCGTAATAATAATAACGGCCCTTGTAACCTTCAACACCCGCCCCGTCTACCAGTCCCAGGCCCTGCTGGTAATAGAAAAAGAACGCGGCAACAACGTAATTTACCAGGGCGTAGGCACCGTAGAGCGCGGCAACGACGACTACTACCAGACCCAGTACAAACTGCTTAAGAGCGAAGCCACCCTTAAAGAAGTGCACAAGCGCCTTAACCTGGCCAAATACCCCGAGTACGCCAACCCCTACGGCTACCGCAAACTGATAAAGCCCGTAGCCGTAGCCCCGGTGCCCCGTAGCCGCCTGGTGTACATAAAGGTAGACGCCTACGAGCGCCTGCTGGCCTCCCAGATAGCCAACATGGTGGCCAATGTCTACATAGAGCAGAACCTCAGCAACCAGCTCTTCATCAGCAAAGACGTGCTGGCCGCGCTGCAGGGGGGCAAAGCCAACAGCCGCGCCGTTTACGACTCTCTGCCCGCCGTGGTTAACAATACGCTAATACAGGATCTTAAGCGCGAATCCGCCAAACTGCAGTCCTTGGTGGCCGAAGCCACCGGCCGCTACACCCCCAAGCACCCGCAGGTGGTGTCTTTAACCGCCAACCTGAAGGCTGTGCAGGACCAGATCCGCGCCGAAACCGACAAAATAATACAGAGCCTCAAGATAGACCTTTCCGGCCAACTGATGGGCAACAACATACGCCTGGTGGACGCAGCCATGCCGCCCATGAGCCCTATTAAGCCCCGCAAGAGCTTTAACATGCTGCTCTCGCTTATTGGCGGTTTTGTGCTGGGCATTTTTGCCGGCGTTCTGGTGGAATTTATAGACCAGACCGTACGCACGCAGGAAGACGTGGAGAACAAACTGGGCCTGCCTTTCCTTGGCGTAGTGCCCATGACGCCTTTCAGCAAGAAGCTGACCGCCTATAACCACCTGCTGCTGCAAGAGCATTCCCTTATAGCGGAATCCATCCGCAACATGCGTACCATGATAGACTTCGCCATAGTGGGCCAGAAGAGCAAGTCTTTCATGGTTACCAGCACCGTGCAAGGCGAAGGCAAAAGCTATGTGTGCAGCAACATTGCCGTGGCCATAGCCCAGGCGGGAGAGAAAGTGCTGCTTGTGGACGGCGACCTGCGCCGCAGCAATCTGCATAAGAACTTCCAGGTTTCCAATACCAAAGGTTTAAGCGACTTCCTGGCCGGCGGACGCCACACCGATGACCTTAAAGAACTGATACAGCCCACGGATGTAGAAAACCTCTCTATACTCACCTGCGGCCCGCGCCCGCCTAACCCGGCGGAGCTGCTTAACACCCCGCGCCTTTCCGCCTTCCTGGCCTGGGCCGGCGAGTATTATGACCGCGTAATAGTAGACTGCCCGCCCATGTTCCCCATAAGCGACTCCCTGCTTTGGGGCAAGTACATAACCAGCACGGTATACGTTACCAGCTTTGGTAAAACGCGGGTTCCGCTTATAAAGAACGGCACCAAGCGCCTTACGGCTGCCGGCATAAAAATATTGGGCAGCGTAGTGAACATGTCCAAGTTCGGCGGCTTGTCTTACTCTTATTACGGCTATTACAAGTACAAGTACAACTACAATTACAACTATGCCTATACCCCGGACGATAAAGACGCCCCGGAAGCGGCAGCTAAGCCGCACCGCAAGGACGCAAAGAAGGAACTGGTATAGCTGCTGTGCTATAAAGCGAGTGATCCCGCAATGAAAAACATAACCGTCTCCGTAGTGGGCCTGGGCTATGTAGGCCTGCCCGTAGCCGTAGCCTTCGGCAAGAAGAAACTTACCATCGGCTTCGACATAAACAAAACCCGCATAGAAGAACTGAAAAAAGGCCATGACCGCACCAATGAAGTAACCGACGCCGACCTGAAAACCGCCAACATAGAATACACTAGCGACATAGCCGTACTAAAAAAAGCCAATTTCCACATAGTAGCCGTACCCACCCCCGTAGACAAAGCCAATGTGCCCGACATGGGCCTGGTGCTGCGCGCCAGCGAGACCGTAGGCAAAGCCCTGAAGAAAGGCGATATAGTAGTCTACGAAAGCACCGTCTACCCCGGCGCCACCGAGGACGACTGCGTCCCCGTGCTTGAAAAAGCCAGCGGCCTTAAATGCGGCAAAGATTTCAAAGTGGGCTACAGCCCCGAGCGCATAAACCCCGGCGACAAAGAACACACCTTCACCAAGATCCTCAAAGTGGTCAGCGGTCAGGACGCCCAAACTCTCGATACCGTAGCCAAGGTATACAACAGCGTCCTAACCGGCGGCGTACACAAAGCACCCAGCATAAAGGTAGCCGAAGCCGCCAAGGTAATAGAGAACTCCCAGCGCGACATCAACATCGCTTTCATCAACGAGCTGGCCATGATCTTTGACCGCCTGGGCATAGACACCCAGGCCGTACTGGAAGCCGCCGGCACCAAGTGGAACTTCCTAAAGTTCAAGCCCGGCCTGGTAGGCGGCCACTGCATAGGCGTAGACCCCTACTACCTAACCCACAAAGCCGCCAGCGTGGGCTATATCCCCCAGGTAATACTCGCCGGCCGCCGCATAAACGACAGCATGGGCAAGTTCATAGCCCAGCGCACAGTAAAAGAAATGATAAAAGCCGGCCACAGTATAAAAGGCAGCACTGTAACCGTGCTGGGTCTCACCTTCAAAGAGAACTGCCCCGACCTGCGCAACAGCAAGGTAATAGACATAATCCGCGAGCTGCAGGACTACGGCATAATAGTGCAGGTGACCGACCCCGAGGCGGACCCTAAAGAAGCCATGCATGAATACGGTGTAACCTTGACGCCCTTCAAGAAGCTCAAGCCGGCTACCGCTGTAATCTTGGCTGTAGCTCATAAAGCATATTTGAACCTTCACCCCTGTGAGTTGCAGCGCTTAATGCGCAAGAGTCCTGTGTTTGTGGATGTTAAGGCCGCGTTCGATCTTAATGACCTTGAAAAGGTCGGGATGACGGTGTGGCGCCTCTGAGTCAGTTTTGTGATCTGAAACGGAACGAATGTTATGAAACTCAAAAAAATCTTGGTTACCGGCGCCGACGGCTTTATAGGCAGCCACCTTGTAGAGGCGCTGCTTGAAAAAGGTCACGCTGTAAAAGCGTTCGTTTATTATAACTCTTTCAATTCCTGGGGCTGGCTGGATACACTACCTAACGCTAAGCTGAAGAACATCGAAATATTCGCCGGCGATGTGCGCGACCCTAACGGCGTGCGTCAGGCGATGAAAGGCTGTGACTCCGTTTTTCATCTGGCTGCACTTATCGGTATCCCGTTCTCCTATCACTCTCCGGATTCATACGTGGATACTAACGTTAAGGGGACATTGAATATTCTGCAGGCTGCCCGTGACCTTAGCCTGTCGAAAGTCGTCGTTACCTCCACCTCGGAAGTTTACGGCACCGCGCGTTATGTGCCCATAGACGAGGCACACCCGCTGCAGGGACAGTCTCCCTATTCGGCCAGCAAAATTGGGGCCGATAAGATTGCTGAGTCATTTAACCTGTCTTTCGGTTTGCCTGTGGTTACCGCCAGGCCTTTCAACACTTACGGCCCACGCCAGTCCGCGCGCGCTATCATCCCAACTATAATCTCCCAACTGATGGCCGGTGCGAAAGAAATTAAACTCGGCTCTCTGCATCCAACCCGCGACCTGAATTTTGTGTCCGACACCTGTGCCGGCTTCATTGCTCTGGCAGGATGTAAGGCTGCGGAGGGGAAAGTAATCAATATCGGTTCCGGCCAGGAAATCTCAATTGGCGATCTTGCGAAACTGGTAATGAACATTACCGGCAGACATGCGAAAATTGTGACCAGCGCTGAGCGCAGCCGGCCCGCCAAGAGCGAAGTTGAGCGCCTTCTCTGCGGCAATAAGCTAATAAAGAAACTGACCGGCTGGAAACCGCGCGTTTCTTTGGAAGAGGGCATCGAGCGCACCGCCAAATGGTTCACGGACCCGGCTAACTTGGCGCGGTATAAGAGCGATATCTACAATGTCTGAATTCATCCCTCTTTCTGAACCGAATATAGGCGGCAACGCCTGGAAATACGTTAAGCAATGCCTGGATACCGGCTGGGTGTCCGGTGCTGGTGCTTTTGTAGACCAATTCGAGGAAAAGATCTGCAAGTATACCGGGTCGCCATACGCTGTGGCGGTGGTTAACGGCACCTCCGGCCTGCAACTGGCGCTGCGCCTCTGTGGTGTGAGACCCGGGGATGAGGTTCTAGTCCCCACGCTTACATTTATTGCCCCGATCAATACGGTGCGGTATGTGGGCGCGGAGCCAGTGTTCATGGATTGTGATAACTTCATGAACCTTGACCCAAAGAAAACAGAAGAGTTCCTGAAGAAAGAATGCCATGTCACGCGCAAAGGCGTAATTAATAAAAAAACACACCGAATCATAAAAGCTATTATCCCCGTGCATGTTTTCGGCAACCCCTGCGACATGAAAGAGATAATGCGGGTGGCCCGGCGCTTCAACCTGAAAGTTATAGAGGACGCGACGGAAAGCCTGGGCTCCCGTTATACGGAAGGCAAATACAAGGGGCGGCACACCGGCACCATCGGAGACTTTGGCGTGTTCTCGTTCAACGGCAACAAAATTGCCACTACCGGCAGCGGCGGCACGCTTATCACTGCTGATAAAAAACTCGCTGCCGCGGCCAAACACCTGAGCACTCAGGCCAAGTTAGACGGCGTCCGTTATGTGCATGACGATGTGGGGTATAATTTCCGGCTCACCAATATGCAGGCCGCCCTCGGCCTGGCGCAGTTGGAACAATTGCCGAGTTTCATTAAGATAAAGAAGAGCAATTACCTGGCCTACAAAAAGGCATTCTCACAAATTCAGGGTCTGGATTTTCTTGGAATCCCCAAAGGAGTTGACCCGAACTATTGGTTCTACTCACTATCTCTCAGCGGCCCGGAGCAGCGTGAAGCCCTGATGGCTTTCCTGGTAAAGCAAGGCATACAAAGCCGCCCGGTCTGGGAGCTTAACCATAGGCAGAAGCCTTACGCACATAACCAATCTTATCGTATTGAGAAATCCCCGGAATTCAGGGACAGGGTTCTGAATATCCCTTGCAGTTCCGGCCTCACCTCGGCCAAAGTGAATAAAGTTTGCAGTGCCATAAAGGAGTTCGTATGGAAAAAATAAGGCACATGCTAATCTCGCCTGACATAACCGTCAAGCAGGCGATGAAGAAGATGGATGAATCTGCTGAGAAAATAGTCTTTGCAGTAAATGAATCCGGGGTACTCGTCGGTTGTGTGACGGATGGGGATATGCGTCGCTATATCCTTAAGGGGCTACCTTTGGGCGGTAATGTCTCTAAAGTTTTGAATATTTCCCCGATAACTATCACTGAAGGCGCCACCAAAAAATCTGCCAGGGAATTGATGGTTTCCAAAAGCGTTGAGTGTCTTCCGGTAGTCGATTTAAATGGGAAAATCGTGTCTGCGATGCGATGGCGAGATCTCTTTGATGGCAAGAAACAAACAGCGGTACTGAAGGGTGTGCCCGTAGTAATAATGGCCGGGGGGACCGGCAGCCGGTTGTCCCCAATTACTAACTTCCTGCCAAAACCGCTGATCCCTATCGGAGATAAGCCAATAATTGAAAAAATAATGGAGAAATTCAGCGCATTCGGTTGCCGCGACTTTTCCATTTCGGTGAATTTTAAGGCAAACATACTGAAGGCGTATTTCAGTGAGTTAAAGCATGATTTTCGTATACGGTACGCCCAGGAAAAAAAACCCTTGGGGACTATCGGAAGCCTTCAATTACTAAAAAAACAGCTAGCCAAGCCATTCTTCGTGAGTAACTGCGATATTATCATCGAAGCCGATTACGCCGATATCTACGCTTCCCATGTCGCAAGTAAGAATGACATCACCCTCGTGGTCTCAATGAAGCATTACACCATCCCCTATGGCATATGCGAGATGGGGATTAATGGAAAATTTAAGGGAATAGCGGAAAAGCCAGAATATGACTTCTTGGTTAATACTGGCTTATATGTGATGAGCCCGTCTGTCTTGAAAGATATTCCGGTTGATAAACTTTACCATGCGACACACCTTATAGCGGATTATCTTAAGCGTAGTAAGAAAGTTGGCGTATACCCGATATCTGAGAATTCATGGTTTGATATGGGGGAATGGCAGGAAATGAATAGAATGCTCAAGAGATTCGGATAGGGTGAATTGCTGCTGGAGAGCAACAAATATGCGAATAGGCTATTTTGGTGATGGCGTATGGGCTCATGAGGCCCTTAGGCGGATTCTTGGGGATTCTTCATTGCAGGTGTGTTTTGTTTGCGCAAGATATGATACGCCCGATCCAGTATTGAAACAATTGGCTAAATCTGCCAACCTGCCGTTTTTGGTAACAAAAAACATTAACAGCCCCGAGTTCATTTATCAAGTAAAAGAGATGTCTTGCGATATTTTTGTCTCAATGTCTTTTAACCAAATATTTAGGGGGGAGATCCTTGCAATACCCCCCCAACGGACAATAAATTGTCACGCAGGCAAACTGCCCTTTTACCGAGGACGTAATATCTTGAACTGGGCGTTAATAAACGACGAAAAAGAATTTGGGATTACTGTTCATTATATCGATACGGGCATCGATACTGGTGACATCATATTGCAGCAGACCTATTCAATTTCTGAAAGCGATGATTATAGGACATTGTTGGAAAAGGCACATGTCGCTTGTCCGGACATATTGTTGAAATCGATTAAACTGATTTCTGCTGGTGGCTTTTGCCCTAAAAAACAATCTGAACTCCATCCGGTTGGTAGCTATTGCTCCAAAAGGGGCGTTGGTGATGAAATTCTAGACTGGCGACAAACCTCGCGGCAGATATATAACTTTATCCGTGCTATTTGCCGGCCAGGACCTATTGCAAGGACATATATTCACGGCAGCCAAAGCGAGGTTAAAATTAATAGGGCGGAAATGATTCCTGAGGCCACGCCGTATATAGGTGTTCCAGGAGCTGTTTTAGGCACCGGGGCCGGGTTCTTTTTAGTAAAAACAAATGACACATTGATAAAAGTTATTGAGTGGGACTCTGAACGAACTATAAAAACAGGAGACAGATTGTGCCAAAAACCTTCATAATAGCCGAGATCGGCGTCAATCATAACGGTTCTGCCGCGCTGGCGAAAACGATGATAGACGCCGCGGCTGCTTGCGGTGTGGATGCTGTGAAATTTCAGACCTTCAAAGCCGAGAACCTTGTCAGTCTGGATGCTCCAAAGGCAGAGTATCAAAAGCGCAATACCGGAGGTGATGGTGGGCAGTTTAACATGTTGAAGGCGTTGGAATTGGATTACACTGTGTACCGTCGCCTCAAGGCGTACTCCCGTAGAAAGAATGTAAAGTTCATTTCTACTCCATTCGATCTAGAGAGCGCCGCTTTCTTGCATCGGCTTGGTGTTGGGGTTTTTAAAATTCCTTCTGGAGAGATTACTAATTTGCCGTATCTGCGCCTTATCGGATCTTTTAAGAAAAAAATAATACTTTCCACCGGCATGTCTAATCTTTCTGAGGTCCGGGCTGCACTACGCATTCTGGAGAAATCCGGAACTAGACGCGAAAACATCGTTGTGTTGCACTGCAACACGGATTATCCTACACCTTTCCATGATGTGAACCTGCGCGCCATGCAGACAATGTCTACAAAGTTGGGCGTGAAGATAGGATACTCTGACCATACCACTGGTATTGAGGTCTCCGTGGCGGCGGTGGCCCTCGGCGCTTCTGTCATTGAGAAGCATTTTACGCTGGATAGGCGCCTACCCGGCCCCGACCATAAGGCTTCTCTAGAGCCGGCTGAATTGCGCGCCTTGGTTGCCGCGGTCAGGAATGTCGAGGCGGCCCTGGGAAGTGCTGAAAAACGCGTTACTCCTTCAGAGAAGAAGAACATACTGGTGGCTAGGAAGAGCCTGGTCGCCGCCCGCGATATCCGTAAGGGCGAGAAGTTCACCTTGGACAATCTAGCCGCGAAGCGACCGGGCAGCGGCATGAGCCCAATGCTGTGGGACAAGGTAATAGGCAGGCGCGCCAGGCGCGCTTTCGCCAGAGATGAGCGCATCGCGATATAGGGAACCTATGCCGATCACGGTATCTATACACCAGAGCCAGTACATCCCCTGGTTCCCGTATTTCAAGAAGATAGCCCTGGCCGATATCTTCGTGGTGATGGATAGCGTGCAGTATCAGAAGAACGGCGTGCAGAACCGCAACAAGGTGAGGAATTACGACGGGGATTTCTGGCTCACCATCCCCGTGACCGGCAAGCTCGAGGACCAGATCCGCGAAAAGAGGATCGCCGACGCCTCGTGGCGGGCGAAACACTGGAAATCGCTGAAATCCTCCTACTCCAAGGCTCCCTACTGGGCGCCGCACGAGGCGGAACTGGGCGCCCTTTACGCCGCGGATTACGCCACGCTTTACGAGGCTAACAACGCGCTTTTTTCTTTCATGCTGAAGGCGTTTGGCATTGGGACGAAGATCGTCCCGCTCTCGGACCTGAAGGCGGGCGGCGCGAAGTCGGAGCTGGTGCTCAACATCTGCAGGGAGCTTGGAGCGGAGACCTATGTCAGCGGCACGGGGGGGAAGGCGTACCTCGACGAGGCGTCCTTCGCTGCGGCGAGGATAGCTATTCGCTACGAGTCCGCCGCCTCGCCGGCCTACGCGCAGTTCCACGGAGCGTTCATTCCAGACCTGTCGGCGCTGGATATGTTGTTCAATGTGCCACAGGAAGAGATACGGAGTGTGTTGGCCGGGACCTGACCACGGGTCCGGTAATACCACGAGGTTAAGATGAAAACTGAGATACTTAATAGTGAAACCTGGGAGAGACTGTACGTCGCTGGCCGCTCCGTACTGAAATACCCTGATTCCAACTTTGTGACACTAGCGAGCAGGCTTACGACCCCGGATAAGCACAAGCGCGTGCTCGACTACGGTTTCGGCACCGGCGCCAACATGATTCACCTGATTAGCAGAGGACATGTTTTGTCCGGTGCGGAGGTTTCTTCCGGCGCGCTTGAGATAGTACGGAAGCTTCTTTCCGAGCGCGGGATGGCTGCCGACCTTCGGCTGGTATCCGGGGGCAAGCTTCCGTTCGCAGACGCTTACTTCGACGCTGTGGTCGCTTGGCAGGTATTATATTATAACGATTGGATATCCCTGCCCCAGGCCATGGCGGAGATTGAACGCGTGCTTAAACCGGGAGGCTTATTCATCGGTACCATGGCCGCTGAAGGTGATATTTCCGGCACAGAAGCTGAGCCGCTGGGGCGTGGAGTCTATCGTTCGCATGTGCCTGGACAGGAGGGCGCTATCGTCATGGTCCTGACTGAAAAGCAGGTGGCGGAGTGTTTTATAGGTAAACAGATATCCATCGGCCGTTTCGGTATGTCATATGGTGGAAAGACGGGCAGCCATTGGGTTATAACGTATGAAAAATAATTCTCGACTGGCGAAAAATGGAAAAACCAAAATCCTGGCCCTGACAGGCATCCGCTCCGAATACGACCTAGTCTGGTCGCTGCTGAAGAAGCTCGCCTCGGACCCGGTTTTCGACTCTGGAGTGATAATTTCCGGCGCGCATATGTCGCCGCTGCATAATTATTCCTGGCGGCATGTGGCAGCGGATGGGTTCCGCGTGGCGGCAAAGATAGAGAACTTAATCTATTCAAATACGGCGGCTGGCAAGGCCAAATCTACTGCGGTGCTAGTGCACGACCTCGCGCAGGTTTTGAGCTCAGAGACCCCGGACCTGCTGCTGGTAACCGGCGATAGGGAAGAACCAATTGCCGGTGCGCTTGCGGCCACATACCTGGGAATCCCGGTCGTGCATCTCTGCGGAGGGGACAATACCTGCCCGGATATGGGCGACGTCGACGAGTCGGTGAGGCATGCCGTCACCAAACTCAGCCACATACATCTTACGATGGCGGAAAGCCACTCGGAGCGAATCCGAATGATGGGGGAGGAGTCGTGGCGCGTATTCACCGTTGGGAACGGCGGGCTGGACCGCCTGCGCCTAGCGAAAAAATATTCGGCTGCTGAAATGACCGGCCTGCTGGGCCCCGACATCCGTAGGAAATACATAGTCCTGATTTATCATCCGCTCAGCAGCGAGACGCAACCTTACGCGAATATGCGGACCTGTCTCGACGCCTGCCTCGAGGCCGGTTGCCCCGTCTTCGTGGGCTCCCCCAACAGCGACCCCGGTTGGCAGGAGGTGCAGCGTGCAATCGACGAGGTGTCTAGCAACCCGCTGGTGCACCCGTACCGGAACCTGGAACGCCGCGCTTTTGTTACGCTGCTCGGCGGAGCCGCCGCGCTTGTAGGAAACTCATCGCTCGCTTTCCACGAGGCTTCCTATATAGGTCTCCCAGCCGTCAACGCGGGGCAGCGTCAGAAGGGCCGATTGCACGGGAACAACGTGGTATTCTGCCCTCTTGAACCGGAGGCTCTAGTAAAGGCGGTTAAACGCGCGGTCTTCGACGGAAAATATAGGAGCCGTGTCAGCTGCGGCACTTCCCCGTATGGAGACGGCCACATGGCCGAGAAGGCGCTGAGGGTGCTTAAGAACCTCCCCGGCAGGGAAAAGTTGCTGGCGAAGAGGGTTACCTACTGATAAAAGGCGGTAGCATGGGAAAAAATATTCTGGTGGTGGCGGTGCATCCGGACGATGAAACCTTGGGCTGCGGTGGGTCGCTATTGCGGCACAAGAAGAATGGTGACCGCGTGCACTGGTGCATCGTCTCCGATATGAGGGAAAGCGAAGGCTTTTCGTCGGCCGTTATAAAGCGGCGGGCGGGTGAGATAAAGCTGGTCGCTAGGGCCTACGGTTTCGATAGCGTCACAAACCTACACTTGCCCGCCACAGCGGTGGATTCGGTGGCGTTAGGCGAACGCGTGCGCCTGTTCTCGAAGGTCTTCAATAAAGTCCGCCCTGACACGGTTTACCTGCCATTCAGCGGCGACATACATAGCGATCACCGCGCCACATTCGAAGCTGCTAATGTTTGTGTGAAAACCTTTCGATACCCTTTTTGTAAGTGTGTGCTGATGATGGAAACATTGAGCGAGACTGAGTACGCGGTTCCCGGCTTTGGATTTGCTCCTAACTACTTCAGAGATATTTCTAGTTATATTGGGAAAAAGATGAAGATAATGGGCATCTATAAAAGCGAGATGAAACCGCATCCTTTTCCACGGAGTGAAAGGAGTATTCATTCGTTGGCTTCATTTAGAGGGGAGACTGCTGGCTGTGAATATGCGGAAAGTTTCATGTTGTTGAAGTGGGTTGATTAGGCATGTATAAAAATAAAACATTTCTTGCAATAATCCCCGCCCGGGGTGGTTCCAAAGGAATACCACGAAAGAATGTTGTTGATATTTGTGGGAGGCCGCTTATCGCCTGGACAATTTCTGAGGCAAAAAAATCCAAGTACTTAGACCGCATTATTCTTTCGTCAGATGATAGGGAGATCTGTGCAGTCGCGCGCAAATGGGGGTGCGAGGTCCCATTTATGCGGCCCAAAAAACTTTCACGGGATGATACCCCTGGCATAACACCCGTCTTTCACGCAATTCAAACCATTCCGGATAAATACGATTATATAGTTCTACTTCAGCCAACATCTCCATTGCGAATAGTTGATGATATAGATAATTGCATTAAGCATTGCTTAGCGGGTGGATACCCGGCGTGTGTTTCGGTAGCGGAAGCAGAATCCACACCTTATTGGATGTTCTTGTTGAATCGAAAAGGGGAAATGAAGCCACTGATTAAAAATCTGAAGGGGATTTCAAGGCGACAGGATTTTCCTAAAGCGTATGCTTTAAATGGTGCTGTTTATGTCGCGGAAAGAAAGTGGCTGATTAGGAAAAAGTCCTTTACTGCAAAAGGCGCTTCTGCTTATGAAATGCCCCCTGCGCGTTCTATTGACATTGATAACTACCTAGATATATTAAAAATGAAGTTCTTCTTATCCCTAGGTGAAACTGCACGGCAGTATGGGGGGTAAAAGGCATACGGAGCAGAGGTGGTTGTTAATGTATATTTTAAAAAATATTCTGAAATCTATTCCAAAAAACACAACAATATCTGTTGCCAAGGTTATATCCGGTAATTTCGCGACAACTATTGTTACTGGTGTGGCAGGAATATTAGTGGCCAGGTGGACATTGCCATATGATATGGGGCTTTGGCAAGGGGCGGTATTGGTGACTGTTTACGTGTCTGTTTTGCAGCTCGGGGTTTTTAATGGGCTAAATCGCCAGTTGCCATACTTGTTGGGAACCGGTAATAGTGCTAAAGCCTTAGTTATCGCGCAGGCGGCATATGCTTGGGTGTTTGTTTTGATTCTTTTTACATTGCTTTTAACTGGCGGGATTTCTTTATGGTTTTTCTTGAATGATCAAAATAATATCAGTTATGCCATCTTAGCTGTCGGGATAATTATTTCTTGTACTTGGGCCACGCTATATCTCTCAACAACATACCGGACGCATTCGGAATTTGGTCGGTTGGCTAAAAATACGACATTTGCAGCCATTATTGGTCTTGGGCTAACAATGTTGGTTTTATGGCTCGGATATATTGGTATTTTATTGCGAGCTTCTTTAGTTGCTATTGCTGGCGTAGCTGTTCTGTATTTTCGCAGACCTATTCAAGTCGGCCCATTATGGAATAAAGAGTTGCTTGTGCAATTGGCTCGGGTTGGTTTTCCAATATGGTTCCTGGGGCAACTAGACACTTTATTGTTTTCACTTGATCGATTAGTTCTCGCTAAATCACCGCGACTATTGGGTTATTTTACAATATCGATACTTGTTGGTGGCGTTGTTAAAAATATTACGGTAGCATTCTCCGCAGTCTTATATCCGCAAATGGCACATAAATATGGGGAAACTCATAATGCAATGTCCATTTGGTATATCGCACAAAAAGGGGCATTCGCTGCCTGCCTTCTGGGTTTAGGTGTGGGTGCAATTAGTTGGTTATGTCTGCCTAAATTTGTTGAAGTGTTATTACCAAAGTATATCCCAGGCGTGGCGACCGCGCAATGGGCCTCTTTTCTCGGATTTACCACGGGCCTGTATGTCCTTGGTAATGTTTATAGCATTATTGGGCGCCAATGGGTTTACTTCTGGGGTTGGTTGTTTGGTGTTGCAGTTTTTGGAGGCATGTGGTTCCTGCTTGTACACGTTTCTGGTAAATCAGAAATTATTGCCGCCGCTCAGTCTATGCTTATTTCGACCGCAGTTATGTCTCTCATTATCTATTGGACAAGCAGAAAGGTCTGTCTTGAACATGATGAAGTGTCGGTTGGAAATGGCGCGATTAAGTCTTTCTGATTATGAATATCGTCGAATTTACCGATAGATTTATTTCAATGGAGGAAAAGTATGACTTGTTTAGTCTAAAGGTTGATGGGGTGTATTGGTGGGATATTGTGAGACATGATGTCTTTCATTTAATTTATAAGACAATATCCGACATCCCTGTTGCACCGGGCAGGCGTATAGCGATAGATTTAGGCGGCCGCCTACGACGTATCGTGGGGTCTATTGTTCTTAATGTTAGAGTGTTTTATGGGGGAGGAGGTGCCTTGTTCTTTCGTTGCGCTAGAAATATGAGAGACAACTCCTACGTGGATATAATTAGTGACTCTTTAATAGATTTGTGTCGCAATGATTCTTTTGTAATTGACACCTATCCTTACAGGTACCACATTCCATCAGCTATCTTTAAATATGCAGATTGTAAATATACGGATGCCACGCTTGGTAATATTCGTGAAATTATTAAAAATAAACTTGGTGTTGACATGGATCTGCGCGAGTATATTTCTTCTAGAGTCGCTACTTATAAAAGAGAGCGCAATTATTATCTTTATTTAATAAAAAAAATATCTCCTAAATGTGTTGTCGTGGTGCAAAACGGCATACAGAAGTCATTATTTGCCGCAGCTCAAGAGTTAGGGGTGCCATCAATAGAGCTGCAGCATGGGCTAATAAACTACATACATCCCGCGTATTCATATTCGCGTAAAATAAATTATGAGCATATTCGCTATTTTCCAGATTATCTTCTAACAATCTCAGACTTTTGGCTGAAGGATTGCTTTTATCCAGTTAAAAATATTGTTAATGTGGGGTGTGATTCTCTTTATTGCGTGCCGCAACGAATAACGGATAGATCGTGTCTAGTCGCGACTGCCAATGTTTATGATGGTGTTTTGCGGCCCATGCTAAAGAAGATCTCTGGCTTTTTAAAAGATTGGAAGTTTATTTATAAACTTCACCCTAACCAGTACCATGAGTTTAGTGATGTTGTTGAGGATTTGAAACCATTCCGGAATGTGAGCGTGATTGCGAACCAGAAATCAATTAGAGACTGTCTTGGTGAGGTCTCTACAGTTGTTGCAATACAGTCGACTAGCGTTTATGAATCTTTACAGGCTGGTAAGCTGGTAGTGATATTGAAAGAATATGATTATAACGCGCATCAAGATGTATTCTTGAATAGTAACGTGCGATTGGTGAACGATGCTGCTGAAATGATGGAAACGCTTGGTAATTTGATTCCGGGCAATCTTAAGGAATCTACTACTATATTCTTTGATAAATTTAAGCGCCAAGTAGTTGTTGATTTGTTTGAGCGTCTTGGGCTAAAAACCTCTTAACAGGGGCGAAGTTGATGATGGCGTTTCTGTAACTGGGACTTACTATGGGAGCTATTGCAGGCGAATTGTTATTTGAGAAAGACAAGCATGTAAATCCAGCATTGTTGGATAAAATGATTGATGTCATGGCCCACCGTGGGCCTGATGCAAAAAAAATATGGATTAAAAACAATATTGGTTTAGCCGGAAGGCGGTGGCGAATAAACGATAATACTTCGGCGGGCGATCAGCCACTGTTTAATGAGGACCAGACTATCGCCGTCTTATGCGACGGGGAAATATATAATCATAAAACGCTTAGGGCTCTTCTAATTGAACGTGGACACCGATTTGCCTCTCACTCAGATGCGGAGGTAATTGCCCATTGTTATGAAGAGTATGGTAAAGATCAGTTTCTTAAAAAACTGAATGGGATGTTCGGTCTTGCGGTAGTTGATATAAAGAACGGGCTTGTTATTCTAGCGCGTGATCGGTTTGGGTTGAAGCCGTTATGCTATCGATTGAGTGGCTCCGGTCTCTCTTTTGCTAGTGAAATTAAGGGCGTAGTGGCGAACCGTGCGTTCCCGTTAGAAATAGACAGATTGGCGCTAAATCTGTTTTTCATGCGAGAAATTATCCCGGCACCATATACAATTTACAAAGGGATTCGGAAGCTGTGCTCTGGGGAATGTCTGATACTTAACCTGGCAACACACAATCATCAGGTTCTGAAATATTGGTGTCACGACTTTAGGCCTGACTATTCCAAAAGTGTAAGCGATTGGGAGGCATTGACGCGGGAACTATTGCCAGCGGCCATAAATAAACAAATAGATACAGATATCTCAGTGGGAACATTTTTGTCTGGTGGTATTGATTCTGGCGCAATTGCGGCAATAACTGCGAAAAAATATAAAGATAGTAATATAACGATAAATGTTGGTTTTGAGGATAAAAGTGTTGATGAAAGTGCTGCGGCTGCTATTACGGCACGATACATTAAAAGCCGTCATTTCGAAGTGAAAGTCTCAGTGGACAATAGTGATATCCTTTCAAAGCTTGTGGATTGTTATGATGAGCCATTTGGGGATTCTTCGTCTATCCCGTCATATTATGGGGGGCTCGCTGCTGGCCAGCATGTTAAAGCAGTTCTTACGGGTGATGGTGGGGATAGTGTTTTCGCCGGATATTATGGACTTAAAAAGATAAAGTTAATGGGGTCATTCTTTCTTCCAAATATTATTCGGCCAATATTCAAATCATTTAACAATAAGAATAATTCAATACAAAAGTTGTCCCTGCCGCGTTGGTTAATGCTTGCCTCATTGCCAGATCATATTTTTAATCCCGTAAGGGAATCAGTCCTGTCCACAAAGTGGCGATTGAAGCGCGATGATATTCTTGCAACATATTCGCATATGGAGAACGCTTTTGATGATCTGCCGGCTTTATCTGCGTTTCTGGCTATTACCTTTGATAGTCATATGCCAGATCAATTTCTAACGAAAATGGATCGTTCAACGGCGGCATTTTCTGTGGAAAATAGAAGCCCATTGCTTGAATGTGACTTAACTGAATCATTGTTTAAAATGCCGCGCGAATTGTTGTATCAGGACGGCGTGAATAGATACTTAATGCGAAAAGTTCTTAAAGACGATTTGCCTTCTGAAATATTTTCATTGCCAAAACATGGTTTTCATGTTCCGATGGAGGCGTGGGGGAAAAGCATTTGGCGGAAAAAATTAAACATGTTGTTCCAGGAGGAGCCGCAGCTGTCAGATTTTATCGATTTAACTCAGGCTGATAAATGGAACGGCCCATTGGTCTGGAATGTTTTATTCTTTGCGCAATGGTTCTCAAGCAATAAGGGGCGATTGACTTGATGGATATTATGTATGTCTGATGCTGTAAGTAACAAAAACGAGATAACTGGACAATTCTTATTGCCAGCTATAGCTTTTTCTGCAAGTTGGGGCGGGGGGACGCAACACCTGTCGCAATATGATTTATCAAAAGTCTTTCCTCTGCTCGTCTCTATTTTAATCGCGCGTTGGTTCTTACGGTCAGGTCCGAAAGTAATAATGCCGATATGGCTGACACGGTTCCTTTTTTTTACGCTTATCCATACGCTTATCGTTTTTGTTGTTTTCTTCCCTAATGAGTTGACGTATGGCTATACCGGGGTGGTGGAACTTGGCGGTGACTTCTTTCGTGCTGAAGAGGGAAAGCTTTTGGTGATTTTCCGGTTTTATCTGTTCGCGTTGTTCTCTTACGCCCTAGCGATAGAATTAAAGAGTATGCGACAAATTGCCATGTTTTCTGGATTTTATGGTCTTGGGTTGGCTTCTGTTAGCTTTGCTGGTGGATACCAATCGATTACACAGGATTATATAAGGTTGGCTGGAGGATTTCTTAATCCTAATTCATTTGGCCTTGCTGGGTTAACTGCAATGTTTCTTGGGTTTATTGCATTTTATTCTGATAATAAGTTGTGGAATAGAATCCTATCTTTTATATCAATTGGGACTGGTGGGTATGTCCTTGTCGTTAGTTCATCGCGTGGGAATATCTTGGGAGCTTTGAGTGGTATTTTTGTGGTCGTTCTTTTAAGTCGTTTGGGTAATAAAGTGAAGATGCTTGTTGCCGCTCTTGTTTTATTGGTGAGTCTGGTATTCGTTGTGCCCAATGAGTATCTTGTTACGGTTTCGCACAGATTTGAATATGATCAGATAGTTTCCAGGGGCGGTTCCGGGAGGCTCCCTCTGTGGCAAGATTATCTTCGACATTTTGGGGAATATTCTGCACAGGGCGTTGGTGCAACTCGGTCAATGACTGTTATCGAGAATGACTGGACAGATAAACTGCTGGTTACTCATAACACTTACCTGCAAATAATTGTGGAGTATGGCATTGTTGGTTTTTTCTTGTTTATGGCAACGCTTTCCTCGTTTTGGAAAAGGGCTGTATATATAAAACAAAAAAACAATTCTCTGCCCATAGCTTTATTTGTTGCTTTGAGCGTGACGATATTCTTTGGTTGTCAGCTTACCTCACGTGATACGTGGATAATATTGGGCGTGTTGGGGGCTACAACAAGTAATACTCTGCTGAAACCTAGTAAAAACAATGAAAAAGTTGTTAATAATAAGAAAATCCAGTGAAGACTTTGGCGGTATTGAGGGCCAGGTTTGTCGATTAGCTTCATATTTGAGGGATAATGAAATAGCTGTCCCTGCGCTTGTTACTTCAGATATTGGGAGTATATTTGCACGTAGGTTTTCAGCTCTTGGCCTTAAAGTCTACCAAGCCCCCGCTGGGCAGGTAGATATATTTGAGGCTGCAGAAATTATTTCCGGAATTGTACAACGCGACGATATCTCGGTGGTTCAAACGCATACATTTCGGGAGAGTGTTCTTGGACGCGTTATCAAATTTAAGAATCCAAATGTTGTGCATATCTTTCGACCTCAAACATACATAAACAACTCTTTTATCCCGAATTGGAAAAAGAAGGCTTACCATGTGCTGGATTATGTTACTTCTGGCTGGGTTGATAAATATGTCGCAAACGGGGAGTATCTCGCAGAAGAGTTAAAGAAGGCGTCCTATATTAAGGCTCAGCAGATTGAGGTTGTAATTAACGGACGGGATGGAATAGGCGAACCTGATGGTCCATGCTTAATTCCAGGGGGGCCGTTGCCTCCTAAGGTCGCTATGGTCGCTAATCTGTTTTGGAAAAAAGGACATGACACATTGATTAAAGCCTTGGGGATTTTAAAAAAAAGGGGGATTCACATTAATGCTCGACTAATTGGTGGGGAAAACACAAATTTCGACGCAGCCAAAACACCTATTACCGACGCTCTTAAACAATTGGCTCGTGAGGTGGGGGTTGAATCTCAAATAGAGTTTTATGGGCATACCGAGGACATGGCGGCAGCCTTAAAAGATTACCCAGTATTAATACTTCCATCGGATAGTGAGGGGGTTCCAAATTGTGTTTTAGAGGCAATGAGTTTGAGAAAACTCATATTGGCTTCAAAAGTAGGTGGTGTTCCTGAGTTGCTTACGCATAATGTGTCCGGACTGCTCTTCCCCCCGCAAAACCCAGTAGCTACAGCCGAGGTCTTGGAAGAAGTATTTGTTAGGACAGCCGGCCAATGGGAGGCCATGCGAACGGCTGCTTTTCATCGTTGGCAGAAACAATTTTCTATGGCTGGAATGATGGATGGGTATTTGCGAGTGTATAAGCAATATGGAATTGTTCGCAATTAATGCGCTGTATGTGTAAATAAAGATATTCGTTTTGCCGGCACTATATATGACAGACGTTGTTTTTGTGATTATAGGACGTAATGAAGGGGAGCATCTTCAGCGGTGCTTTTCTTCTGTGCTTTTGGCTTCTCAGGAAGCATTACGGTGTGGATTAATCTGTAGGGCGGTGTATGTGGATAGTCAATCGACAGACAACTCAGTGGAATTAGCAAGGCAGAACGGTGTGCCTGTTCTGTACTCGCATCCTGATTATGGTACCCCATCAAATGCTCGAAACACAGGGGTTATTCTTACAAAAAGCACCTATCTGATGTTTATTGATGGCGATATGGAGTTGTCCTCTGAATGGGTTGTTAACGGAGTGAACTTCTTATTAAACAATCAGAAAGCGGCCGGGGTTTCCGGGTTGCGGAATGACATGCGCTTATCCAACCATAAAATAATTCTGATTGAAAATTATTATAAAACCCAAAAGGAAGTCTCGATAGTTAATTCTGATGTCGGCGGGGCATATTTGTATAGACGTTCTGCTTTGGAAGCAGTTGGTGGTTTCGAACCAGAGTTGCCGTGTAATGAGGAGGCTGTTTTGTGTTGTGAGTTGAGATCTATCGGATGGGAACTGTATCGCATTAAGGTCCCCATGATTGTGCATTGGGATACCAAAGTTGCGTCACCACTGCAGGCTATTCGTCATATCCTGCTGTCACGTAAATCGACAGTGTCTGGGGTTATCTTTAGGTATGCAGTGTTAAGTTCTAAGTGGTGGCGCGTATATCTTTTAGGATTTCAAAAAGACTTGTTATGGCATACTTTATGGGGTATTGGGATGTGCGCGGTGATTGCAATGGCAGATATGCATGTGGGGATATTCTTATTTCTTGTCGGGACATCGTCCTATGTTGTCGGGCTATATAATGAAAAAGGTGATTTAAATAGAGCTGTTGGTGCTTTACTCCTTAGGACGGTGTATGTGGTGAACTTTGTTGTTGGATTATTGCTTAATCGCCCTCGCCTTGTTTTTGGAGTGCAAAATAATCCTGATTACGTTAATAAGATACAGCAAATTAACACGAGATTCTCCTGGTCATGAACAACCTTCTTCCACTTGTGAGCTTTATTGTTGTCGCGCGAAATGCGGGGCAGTACCTAGATGATATGTTTTCCGACTTTCTTGCTCAGGATTATCCAAGGGAGAATGTTGAGTTTTTGTTTGTTGATGGGCAAAGCACGGACAAAACAAGGCAACAAATAGACAAAATCATGCATGCGCCCCAAGGGTTTTCATTTAGATTTCTCGAGAACCACAAAAAGATATTAGCAACCGGATGGAATATCGCTTTAAAAGAGGCAAAGGGCGACATTATTCTTCGCATTGATGCACATGCCCGAATACCGGAAAACTTTATCCGTATAAATGTGGAATCAATTCTTGCGGGGCAGGATATAGTTGGCGGGCCGGTAATATGTAGGTTGCCGATATCACTGTGGCCCCGGCTTGTCGCTATCGCCGACAATTCTAAATTTGGTGGCGGTGGAGCAGATTTTCGAAATCCTGGCACTGCAAGATATGTTGATACTCTGGCGTATGCTGCCTATAGAAAAGAGGTGTTTAAGAGGATTGGTGGATATCATGAACTGTTGATTCGCAACCAAGACAATGAGATACATTATAGGATGAAAAGAGCGGGCTATAGATTTTGGTTTAATCCGGAGATTTCTTCAAATTATACTCCAAGGACGGAATGGCTTAAGCTTGTGAAGCAGAAGTTCTCAAATGGATACTGGGTTGGATTAGTTTCCTCTATTTCCCCTGGATGCTTTGGCTTGCGGCATTTTGTGCCCTTAGTGTTTTTGCTGGGGCTATTACTTTCTGGATTGCTGGCTATAATGGGTCAGCCCAATCTGGTTTTCCTGATTGTGAGCGTATACCTTTTGGCTTCTTTGGGGTTTACTGTTAAAGCTGTTAGATGGGAATCTGCTCAAGTGATCTTAATCGCGTGGATTCTTCCAGTAATGTTTATCGTGATGCATTTGTCGTATGGCTGCGGGATTCTCTTGGGGGGGATTGCTGCTTTAGTTAAGTGCAAGGAACTGCGTGCTTACAAAGTGCCATTCCCGATTGAGTGATTGGTAGATAATCTTATGCGACAAATACTTAAGCGGATATCTTTTGAAAATATCTGGTTGTGGTCTAGATATATTTGTTTCTATCTCTTAAATCAGCCCAAGTATAAAAAGTTGGGATATACCGCACTAATAGTGCGCCCATTGCGAATTGTTGGGCAGCACTATATCTCAGTCTGCCGAAAAGTGAGAGTAAATTCCGGGGTGTGGCTATTGGCACAGAAAATAGACGATAATGAGCCAGCTCTAATTATTAATGAAGGCTGCGTTTTGGGGGATTCTAATCATATTGTTGCTGTTAGAAGTGTTGTTTTAGGCAAAAATGTGCTCACCGCGAACAATGTCTATATTTCAGATAATCTGCATTCATTCGATGATGTTAATACTCCAATAATGTTTCAGCCTGTTAGATTTAAGGGGGCAGTAAATGTTGGAGATGGGGCATGGATTGGCGAAAATGTTGCAATTATAGGTGCTAGTGTGGGAAAAAACAGTGTGGTTGGCGCGAACTCTGTTGTCACCAAAAACATCCCTGATTATTCTATCGCTGTTGGGTCTCCTGCCCGAGTGATTAAACAGTTTAACTTCCAAACAAAGAAGTGGGAAAAAGTTTAATATTGAGGAACAATAATGAAAAAGAATACGCGGGTATTAATTACTGGGGGTGCTGGTTTTATTGGTTCTAACTTAGCGCGATCCCTTGTGCGTAAGGGATACGAGGTAACTGTTCTTGATAATTTATCTAAACAAATACACGGGGATAAGGCTATGTCTCCGCTTTATAAATCAATAAAGGGTCTGGTCAGATTTGTTGAGGGAGATGTGCGAAAGAAGAAGGATTGGCTGAAAGTGCTTCCTGGGCAGGATGTTATTGTTCACTATGCAGCTGAAACAGGTACAGGCCAATCCATGTATCAGATGGACAAGTATGTGGATGTTAATGTGCGGGGAACGGCTATACTAGCGGATTTGCTGGCGAATAGGAAGTATTCAGTAAAGAAAGTCGTGGTAGCTTCTTCGCGGGCAGTATATGGCGAGGGGAAATATAAATGTAAAAAGCATGGGACAGTCTTTCCTGCTACCCGAACTTCCCCGGACATGGCTAATAAGATATTTGATCCTAGGTGCCCAATATGTCATGTGCCGGCCATGACTCAGCCCACTGACGAATTATCTATGTTAACTCCGTTGTCTGTATATGCTATGACAAAGCGCATGCAGGAGGAGTTGCTGACTGTTGTGTGCCGGACTGCGGATATCCCCTTAGCGATATTCCGGTACCAGAACGCGTTTGGCCCAGGGCAATCTTTATCAAATCCATATACGGGCATATTGTCTATATTTTCTGGATGTATAAAGAATATGCAGGCCATTAACATTTTTGAGGATGGGAAAGAGAGTCGTGATTTTGTCTATATAGACGACGTCGTAGCCGCCACAGTTTTAGGGATTAAGTCTAATTTTAAAGATATACGAACGTACAATGTGGGGTCTGGTGTGGCAATTGATGTGTTAAGAGTCGCCAAGAGTTTGTGCCGACTTTATCGAAAAGAAGTGCCGATAACTGTATCTGGAAACTTTAGAATAGGCGATATCCGCCACAATACGGCGGACCTCCTTAAAATACGGAATGAGTTGGGATTTTATCCCAAGTATGATTTCATGAAAGGGCTAAGGAAATTTGTCGCATGGGTAAATACGCAGAAAGTATCTCCGAGCAAATACGGACATTCTTTAAACGAACTACGGACAGTCGGGTTATTGAAATAATTATGAATAGGATATTGGTTGTTGGTCCTGAATTCCATGGCTATACGGAAAACATACAAAAGTCTTTTAAGAACAGCGGCGTTTCAGCCGATCTTATTGTTTATAAACTGAAGGGGGGGAGATTCCATCGATTAGGGGATATCAATAAGATTGAAAAATTTAACTTGGATATACAGTCGGCAATCATCCAGGCTCAATATTCTCGCATAGTTTTTGTGAGGGGGTCAGAGGTATATTCGGAAACATTGGGAAAAATTAAAAGTCTGGGAATTCCAAGAATACTTTTTTTGCAGGATGCTCTTGCTAATAGTGGAAACGCTTTGACCAATGTAAGACTGTATGACAAGGTACTTCTATTTGATAAGAGTGACCAGGCGCTACTTGATGGTATGGGCGTGAAAGCATCTTTTTACGGAAGCCCGGTAGCCATGTGGAATTATCATCCAATTGAAAACATTGAACAGGATATAGATTTGTGTTTTGTCGGGAAGCTCTATGATAATCGTGTCGATTTGCTGGAGAATCTCATGGCGGTGTACCCACAAAAAAAGATTGTAGTTGTGGGGCAATATCTCCCCAAAGCACGTCCTTCGCGCTGGAATCGATTTTATAAATATTATTTTCAGGGATATAGAAATGTATTTTTAAACAAAGAGCTTTCGCATCTGGAGATAAATCGCTTATACAATAGATCCAAAATATGTTTAAACATACAGCACTCGCAAAGTCGTTGGAGTTGCTCATATAGAACTATTGAAATATTGGCGGCAAAATCCTTTCAAATCTGCTCTAAAAACGAATATATGGAGTCTTCCCATTCTGAAAGCGGTGTGGTGCTTTATGGAACAGTTCAGGAGCTAAAGGATAAGATTGATTATTACTTGCAAGCAGATAAGGAGAGATTGTCTCACGCCCAAAAAGGATATACGTATGCTTTGCGTCATTCATACGAAGCCAAAGCGGCTTTGTTCGATATTTAGGTCGTGTGTGGTTGATTGGTCTTTGTGAAATGAAACACATCCTGGATCCATTCTTGGCTTTTGTTTCTGTTGTGCTTATCTCTCCGGTGTTTATGCTGGTGTATTTCGTCGTTAAAATCGGTTCGGATGGCCCTGTCATCATTCGTCAGAAAAGGGTTGGGCTATTTGGGAAAGCCTTTATCGTTTATAAATTCCGTACCATGGTAGTAAATGCGGAAAAACTTGGCTCATCAGTTACGACTGGCAAAGATCCGCGGATTACTCCTATCGGTAGATTCTTGCGGAAGACCAAACTTGATGAGTTGCCGCAATTATTCAATGTTCTAATCGGGGATATGAGTTTTGTCGGGCCGCGGCCGGATGTGCCGGAGATAATTGCCAAGTATACGCCAGAGATGCGGCGCGTGCTGGAGATCAAGCCGGGGATAACCAGTCTGGCTACGCTGCACTTTAAGAACGAAGAAGAGCTGCTTGCTAAGGTTTCCAATCCGGACGAGTTCTACGAAAAGAAATTAGTGCCGCTTAAGGTTAAGCTAGCCATGGAGCATGTGGATAGAAATTCTTTCCTATTCGACCTTAAAATACTTTTTCAGACCGTGTGGATGATCACTCCTTTCGGGAAATTGTTCCCGATAAAAGAGCATCCCTTGGTCACTGAATTGAAACAAAATCTGCACTGAACACTTTTTGAATATGAAACAACTTCTAGAGAGACTAGCCATTGATGGCGGAAGAAAAACGCGCTCTACGCCTTTTAACCCCTGGCCTTACTACGCCAAGGACGAAGTGGCCGCAGCGGCTGCTGTTTTGTCTTCCGGTAAAGTGAACTACTGGACCGGTGATATCGGCCGCCAGTTCGAGCGGGAATATGCGCGCTTTGTGGGCTGTAAATACGCTATAGCTTTAACAAATGGCACCGCGGCGTTGGAGCTGGCGCTTTATGCTCTCGGCATAGGCCCGGGCGATGAAGTTATCACCACCAGCCGCACTTTTATAGCTTCAGCGAGCTGTGTCGTTATGCGCGGCGCTAGGCCGGTGCTGGCGGATGTTGATGCTGTGTCGCAGAATATCACCGCTGAAACTATTGCCAAGGTTATAACGCGCAAGACCAAAGCCATAATTGCTGTTCATCTGGCCGGCTGGCCTTGTGATATGGGGACCATAATGAAGTTGGCGCGCAAGCATGGGCTGAAAGTTATTGAGGACTGTGCCCAGGCCAATGGCGCTACTTACAAGGGGCGGCAGGTGGGTTCTTTCGGCGATATGGCCGCCTTCTCTTTCTGCCAGGATAAAATTATTACTACCGGCGGCGAGGGCGGCTTGCTTGTAACTAATAGTAAGTCCCTCTGGCAGAAGGCCTGGGAGTATAAAGACCACGGCAAAAACTTCGACGCCGTTTATAACCGCAAGCATGCGCCGGGCTTTCGGTGGCTGCATGAATCTTTCGGCACCAACTGGCGCCTGACCGAGATGCAGGCCGCTATCGGGCGGCTGCAGTTAAAGAAGCTGCCCGGTTGGATAGCCGCCAGAAGAAAGAACGCGGCTATGCTTACGCGCTGCTTTAAGGCTATCCCGGCCTTGCGGCTTACGCTGCCGCCTAAAGAGATAGGGCACGCTTATTACAAATATTATGCCTTTGTCCGGCCTGAATTGCTGAAGAAAGGCTGGAACAGGGGCCGCATAATGAACGCGATAATTGCCGAGGGGATTCCCTGCTTCAGCGGCAGCTGCAGTGAGATCTACCTGGAGAAGGCTTTTGACGGCATCCGCCCGCCGCGGCGGCTGCCGGTGGCTAAAGAATTAGGGGAGACCAGCCTGATGTTCATGGTTCACCCTACATTAACTCCTGGTGAGATGCGTTATACTTGCCGAGCCGTTGAAAAGGTGATGCGGGCAGCTGCTGTGTAGTCTTGACTCGTATCTTTTGTTACATTGCGCAGTGGGGCGCATTATTGGGATAATATAGGGTATGGGGAAAAAACTCGAAAAACATCGGTGGCTTATGGTTTTGTTTGGGGACATAGCCGCCATCTCTTTTGCGTACTATTTAGCCTTCCTTTTAAGATTCGACTTCGCAATCCCTCCGCAACAAGCCTATAACTTTTTGGCCACTTGGCCGGTGGTTTTAATACTGCGGTTGGCCTCCTTCTACTATTTTGGGCTTTATAAAGGCATCTGGCGCTACGCCAGCATGGCGGACCTTACCGCTATGTTTAAGGGCATAATTGCCAGCCAGCTTTTTATTGTAGCTACCATACTCTTTATCAAACACGGCGGGTTCCCTCGGTCAGTCCTTATCATCGACCCGGTCTTTTCACTGATATTCATAGGCGGCATCCGCTTCGCTATTAGGGCCACGCGTCACCTGCGGTATAAAGAGGACGCCGCGGGTACCTCTCGCATGCTGATATTCGGCGCCGGGGACCTTGGCGAGGCGCTGTTGCGCGATATACAGCGCAACCCCGCAGGCCACAGGGTTGTGGGCTTCCTGGACGACAACGCCCTTAAGCACGGCCGTAGCATACACGGTGTGCCGGTGCTGGGCGGGCGCGACAAGATTGCCGAAGTGATAAAGAAAAAAGAGGTGGACGAGGTGCTTGTGGCCGTAAACCACAGCCGCGGCCGCCTTATAACCGATCTAATGGCAGTCTACTCTGCAGCGGGCAGCCCGCGCAAGGTAGAGTTTAAAACCCTGCCCACCATGAACGAGCTTATAAGCAAAACCCGCCTGGCCCCCGACATCCGCAAGATAGACGTTACCGACCTGATGCACCGCCGCATTGTTGACATCAACATGGGGCTGGTGAAGGCTGGCGTTAAGGATAAAACCATATTAGTAACCGGGGCCGGCGGCACTATAGGCGGGGAATTGGCCCGCCAGATATGCGCGCTAAAGCCGGGCAAGGTGATACTGCTTGAAAACCATAACACCGCGCTGTTCTACATAGACAAAGAACTGCGCGAGCGGGGCTACGGCGGCATTATTGTAACCGTGCCCGGCGATATCCGCGACGAAAGCCTTCTTAAAAACCTTTTTGCGCAGTACAAGCCCGCCTGGGTGCTGCACGCGGCCGCGCATAAACACGTGGGCCTTATGGAAGACAACCCCCAGGAGGCGGTAAAGAATAACACCCTGGGCACCTACATACTGGCCAAGACCGCCGCGGCTTACAATACCGAGCGTTTCCTGTATATCTCCACGGACAAGGCTGTGCGGCCCACCAGCGTTATGGGCGCCAGCAAGCGCCTTGGCGAAATGGCCCTGCGCTCGCTTAACGGCAACGGCACGAAGTTCATGTCTGTGCGCTTTGGCAATGTGCTGGGCAGCAGCGGCAGCGTGGTGAAGATATTCCAGGAGCAGATACTGAATGGCGGGCCGGTTACGGTTACGCATCCTGACGTAATACGCTATTTCATGACCACCGAGGAAGCCGTCTCGCTGGTGCTTAACGCCTGCGCCCTTGGCGAGGGCGGCGAGATATTTGTGCTGAACATGGGCGAGCCGGTAAAGATACTGGACCTGGCCCGCAACATGATAGTGCTTAACGGCCTGGTACCGGATAAGGACATTGAAATTAAATTTACCGGCCTTAAGCCAGGCGAGAAGATGTACGAAGAGCTGTTCCGGGAAGGGGATATAAGAAAGAACACCGGGCATAACGAGATCTTTGCCGCGGTGCCTTCTGAGGCTGGGGCCGGCCTGACGGATGCCCATCGCGATGAGCTGCAGCAGCTGGCGGCGCAGGCGGACATTAAAGTGATGCTGGCGAAGATTAAAGAGTTAATCCCGGCTTATACGGGGTGGCCGAGGAAGAGCGGGGAGAAGAATGAGGCCAAGCCTCGGGGAATTGAGGCTCGGCCTCGGGAGACCGAGAAAGAAGCGGAATGAGTTGTTGCTTTTGTCTGAAAGTTTGTATTATTTTATAGGGTAAGGGACAGGTTGGGAGTACTGGGAGAAATATGAAATACTTAATGATGATGTGTTTTGCGGCTATGAGCGTTGTGCCGTCTTTTGCGGCGGAAACCGAACCGGTTGAGGCGTTTACCGCCAAACTGTTCAATTCAAAAGGCACTGTGGAGTACCTTAAGAAAGGCACATCCGCCTGGGCGACCATAAAGGCCCCCTTCATGCTTGAAGTGGGCGACCAGGTTAAGACCGGTCCCAAAAGCAGGGCCGATATCTATATAAAATACGGTTCCAAGATACGCCTTGGCGCCGAGACGGTGTTCGTTATCGGCAATGTGGCCCCTGAGGGCAATACTGTGGAAGTGCTCCGCGGCAAAATGAACGCCTGGATACGCAAATTCGTGGGCCGCGGCTTCACCGTGCGCACGCCCAGCGCCGTCTGCGCCGTGCGCGGCACGGTGTTCGGCGTGGAAGTTAGCGAGGCCGGCCAGACCACCTGGGACCTGTTCAGCGGCTCCGTACAGATTGCCGACAACCGCAACCGCACCATTGACCTGCAGCCCAACCAGCGGCTGGAAGTTACGCAGGCCGAGGGCGCGGCTGTGCCTGTAGCCCTTCCTGCGGACGTGAAGGCCCCTTCCGAACCGGCCAAAATCAAGGAAGAAAAGACCGAAATAAAGGCCGAGCAGGTTTTCATAGAGCAGCAGGCCGCGGCCGCTGTGGCCACCGAAGCGCCGAAGGAAGAAGTAAAGGCTGAGGAAGCCGCGCCGGTTGAAGAGATTGTGGCGCCTGTGGTTGTGGAACCGGTTACCACCGTGATCCCTACGCAGACCGTTATTGAGACCATTGAGATGAGCCCTTCTAATCCGTAATTGGAGTAGGACTTGAAAAAACAGGCTGCTGTAACAAGCAGCCTGTTTTTTATTGGCGAGGGGAGCGTCCAGACCTCGGGGAATTGAGGACTGGACGCGGAGAGATGGGAATATATATTATTTATAAGTCATGAAATTTGTGTTTAAAAAGACTGCCATTCAAGGGCTGCTGGTTATTAAGCCGGAGGCGCGGGGCGATGAGCGCGGGGCGGCGGCTGAGATCTACAAGGCTTCGGAGTTCCGCAAGGCCGGCATAAAGGAAACCTTTGTGCAGGAGAACCGCTCGGTTAGCCGCAAGGGCGTGCTGCGGGGGCTGCATTACCAGCGCGCGCCGCAGGCGCAGGCCCGGCTGGTGCGCTGCGGGCGCGGCAGGGCGTTCTGCGTAGCCGTAGACCTGCGGCCCAAGTCTAAAACCTACGGGCGCAGCTACGGCCTGGAGCTTTCCGGCGACAACTGGCTTATGCTTTACGCGCCGGCCGGCTTTGCCCATGGTTTCTGCGCGCTTACTGACGGTACTGAAGTAACTTACCTGTGCTCCAAGGAATTCTCTGAGGCCCATTACGCCGGCCTGCGCTGGAACGACCCGGCCCTGAAGATAAACTGGCCCATAAAGCGCCCAAAGGTGTCGCCCAAAGACGCCGCACTACAGTCTATCGAGGCTTCGCCTCGATAGGGAGGACTATGAAAGGAATAATACTTGCGGGCGGTGCGGGAACCAGGCTGTACCCTATTACAAGCGTGGCCTGCAAACAATTGTTGCCGGTTTACGACAAGCCCATGATCTATTACCCGCTGTCGGCCTTGATGTTGGCCGGCATCCGGGAGATACTGATAATCTCCACGCCCAAAGACTTGCCGCGCTTTCAGGAGATATTCGGCGACGGCTCGGCCTGGGGGCTGAAGCTGGCCTACAAGGTGCAGCCGAAGCCGGAAGGGCTGGCCCAGGCCTTCCTGCTGGGCGAGGAATTCCTGAACGGGGAAGAAGCCTGCCTGGTGCTGGGCGATAATATCTTTTACGGCCACGCCCTGCCGGAGGCCTTCCAGAAGGCCGTTAAGGCCGCCAAGGGCGGGCGGGCCACGGTGTTCGGCTATTATGTCAACGACCCCGAGCGTTACGGCGTGGTGGCCTTCGACAAGAAGGGCAAGGCGACCTCCATAGAGGAGAAACCGAAAGAGCCCAAGTCTAACTATGCGGTTACTGGTTTATATTTCTACCCCAAAGACGTGGTGAAAGTGGCCAAGGGCATAAAGCCCAGCGCGCGCGGCGAACTTGAGATCACAGACTTGAACCGGGTTTATTTAAAGCGCGCAACCCTTAATGTGGAACTGCTGGGCCGCGGCTACGCCTGGCTGGATACCGGCACCTTTGAGAGCCTGCTGGAGGCGGGGGAATTTATATCTACCGTGGAGAAACGGCAGGGGTTGAAGATAGCCTGCATAGAGGAAATTGCCTATAACTTTGGCTGGATAAACAAGGCCGGGCTGCTGAAGATAGCAGCGGGGCTAGATAAGAACAGCTATGGGAAGTATCTCCGCAAGGTTGCGGCGGGGGAATAAGGAATATTATGCCTTTTGAGTTTGAGAAATTGGAGATTGAGGGGTTAGTGCTGGTAAAGCCCAGGGTATTCCCCGACGCGCGCGGGTTCTTTATTGAGACCTATAGACGAAAGGATTTTGCCGCGGCTGGTATCCCTCAGGAGTTCATACAGGATAATCACTCCAAATCAGGGCGCGGGGTGCTGCGCGGTATGCATTACCAGCGCGGCGCTGCCGCGCAGGGTAAACTGGTGCGCTGCATTGCCGGCGCCATACTGGACGTTGCCGTGGATATACGCCGGGATTCGGCTACCTTCGGCAAGTGGGCAGCGGTAGAGCTCAGCGCCATAAATGCCCATATGCTGTACCTGCCCCCGGGCTTTGCGCACGGTTTTTTGGTGCTTAGCGATGCCACTGAAATCATTTATAAGTGCACTGCCGAGTATTCCCCCAAGGACGAGGGCGGCTTTAACTGGAACGACCCGACTGTGGGCGTGGAATGGGGCATAACCGACCCCATAATGTCCGATAGAGACCAGGAGTTGCCCCTGCTGAAGGACGCGGTGCTTTAATGCGCGTATTTATTACAGGCTCGAAAGGCCAGTTGGGGAGCGCCTTCGTGGAAAGGTTCAGCGCTAACGGCTGGGACTACGCCGCGGCTGACCTGGATACGCTGGATATTTCCAATCCCAATGCCGTGATGGACGCCCTGATGGCCTACCGCCCGGCGCTTATAATAAACTGCGCCGCCTATAATCTGGTGGACAAGGCTGAGACGGAAAAAGAGAAAGCCTACGCTGTTAACGCCGAGGCTGTCCGTTATATGGCGCTGGCCGCCCGCAAGCTTGAAGCCACTTTTGTTCACTACGGCACGGACTATGTCTTTGACGGAACGAAGGGTGAGCCCTATAGTGAAGGGGACAAACCCAACCCGCTAAACGCCTATGGCCTCTCCAAACTTAAGGGCGAGGAATATGCGCTGCAGACGCCCGGCAGCCTGGTCTTCAGGCTGAGCTGGGTTTTCGGCAAGGGGAACCAGAACTTTATACACAAGCTGGCGGGCTGGGCTGAAAAACCGGGCCCGCTGAAGATATCTTCCGACGAGATTTCCGTGCCCACGTACGCCGAGGATATCGTGGATGTAACCCTTGAGGCCTTGAAATGCGGCCTGAGCGGCACCTGGCATTTAACCAATACCGGAGCCTGCTCGCGCTATGACTGGGCTAAACAGATCTTAAAAGAACGCGGCATAGAAAAAGAAGTAATCCCGGCCAGCATGGCGGATTTCAAACTGCCTGCCCGGCGGCCTGCCTTCTCGGCCATGTCCAACGCGGCTCTAACCCGCGAACTGGCCATAACAATCCCGACGTGGCAAGAAGCCACAGCAAAATTCATAAAGTCTATCGAGGCTTCGCCTCGATAGGGGGGTGTTCAGTATCGGCTAATGTTCACTCTATGGTGAACATTGACAGCAAGTGAACATAGAGCAAAATTCATAAAGTCTATCGAGGCGAAGCCTCGATAGGGGGCTCGATAGGAGAGAATATGAAAACCATACTTGTTACAGGCGGGGCGGGGTTTATAGGTAGCAATTTTATCCGTTACATCTTCGGGCCGGGCGGGTTTAAGGGGCGGGTGGTCAATTTAGACAAGCTGACCTACGCCGGGAACTTGGAGAACCTGATAGATATAGAACTTGCCCAGAAAGGCCGCTATAATTTTATTAAGGGCGACATCTGCGATTTTAAACTGATAGAGGGGCTGTTCAAGAAATACAAGTTCGACGCCGTGGCGCACTTCGCGGCCGAGTCCCATGTGGACCGGTCCATCTTCGGGCCGAAAGACTTTATAGAGACCAATATCCACGGCACCTTCGCCCTGCTGGAGACAGCGCGGCAGGCCTGGGCCGGGCGCAAGGATGTGCGCTTCCACCACATCAGCACCGACGAGGTATACGGCTCGCTGGGCGCTACCGGCAAGTTCAAAGAGACCACCCCCTACGACCCGCGCAGCCCTTACTCGGCTTCCAAGGCCGCGTCGGACCATCTGGTGATGGCCTATCACCATACCTACGGAATGCCTGTCACCATTTCCAATTGCTCCAATAATTACGGGCCTTTCCACTTCCCCGAGAAGCTGATACCGCTGGTAATTCTGAACGCCCTGTCAGGCAAGCCGCTGCCGGTTTACGGCGACGGCGCGCAGGTGCGCGACTGGCTTTATGTGGAAGACCACTGCGCGGCCATCTGGCGCGTTATGAAGAGGGGCCGCCCCGGGCAGACTTACAATGTGGGCGGCAACTGCGAGAGGAAGAATATTGATGTAGTGAAGGGTATCTGCGCCGCCCTGGAGAAATATGAGCCGTCGGGCAAGAACCCGGCGCTGAAGGGGCCTTACGTCGGGCTTATCACTTATGTGAAAGACCGCCCCGGCCACGACCGCCGCTACGCCATAGACTTCTCCAAGATAAAGAAGGAACTGGGCTGGACGCCCTCGGTGACTTTCAAGGAAGGCCTGGAGCGCACCGTGCGCTGGTACATAGCCAACCCGGGTTGGGTGCACAATGTGCGGACCGGGTCGTACAAGAACTGGATAAAAAAGAATTATACGCGATGAAAGTAATTTTTCTGGGCACCAACGGCTGGTATGATACCGGCACGGGCAATACCGTGTGCGCTGTAATTAAAACTAAGCGCTGGGATATTGTGCTGGACGCCGGCTACGGCATACACAGATTGGATAAGTATGTGGACGGCAAGAAACCGGTTTTTATACTGCTCAGCCATTTTCATATCGACCACATAGCCGGGCTGCATACGCTGGTGAAGTTCCGGTTTAAGGCAGGCCTTACCATATGCGGCCAGAAAGGGACGCGCCGTGTGCTGAAGCAATTCGTGAACAGGCCTTATACCGTGCCGCTGGATAAATTGCCTTATCCTGTCGAGATCGTGGAATTACCGTCAGAAGCGGAAAAACTGCCGTTCAAAGTAAAGACGCTGCCGCTGGTGCACGCGGACCCGGTGCTGGGCTTCCGCCTGGCGCTGGACGGCAAGACCGTGACCTACATAACCGATACCGGCTACTGCGCCAACGCGCTGAAACTGGCCCGCGGCGCAAACCTGCTGATAACCGAGTGCGCCCACGCCCCCGGCGAGACCAACCCGGGCTGGCCGCATTTCAACCCGGAGACGGCCGGCAAACTTGCCGCCGAGGCGGGAGCCAAGCGGTTGGTGATGACCCATTTTTCAGCCGAACGCTACCATAAGCCGGACCTGCGTGCCAAGGCGCTGACCCTGGCCCGTAAGCAGTTCCCAAAAACCGCCGCCGCCAAAGACGGTCTGGCTATAGAGATCTAGGCAAATCCAGTATTCAGCAAAGAACCCCGCGACCTGAGCCGGCCGCGGGGTTTTTGTTTTTGTATAATATAGATAATAATAACGGCAGGAAAGGAGCGACTATGAAAAAGGCTTTGATCACCGGCATTACAGGGCAGGACGGGTCTTATTTAGCTGAATTCCTGCTGAACAAGGGCTACGAGGTGCACGGCATACGCCGCCGCTCGGCCTCTTTTAACATGGCCCGCATTTCCCACCTGGCTAAAAACCCCAAATTTAAACTGCATTTCGGTGACCTGACCGATTCCACCAACCTCACCCGGATCATTGCCGAAGTTAAGCCTGACGAGATCTACAACCTGGGCGCGCAGAGCCATGTGGCCGTCAGCTTTGACGAACCGGAATACACCGCCGACTGCGACGGCCTGGGCACCATGCGCCTGCTGGAGTCTGTGCGCCTGCTCGGGCTGGCCAAGAAAACCCGCATCTACCAGGCCTCCACCTCGGAGCTGTACGGCAAGGTGCGCGAAATCCCCCAGAGCGAAACCACCCCTTTCCACCCGCGCAGCCCTTACGGCGTGGCCAAGATGTACGGCTTCTGGATAACCATCAATTACCGCGAATCCTACGGCATGTTCGCCTGCAGCGGCATACTGTTCAACCACGAAAGCCCCCTGCGCGGCGACGAGTTCGTAACGCGCAAGATAACCCGGGCCCTGGGCCGCATACTGCTGGGCGACCAGGACTGCCTGTATATGGGCAATATGAATTCCCTGCGCGACTGGGGCCACGCCCGTGACTACGTGAAGGCCATGTGGCTGATACTGCAGCAGCGCAAGCCGGAAGATTTTGTGATAGCCACCGGCAAGCAGTACTCCGTGCGCAAGTTTATAGAACTGGCCGCCGCGGAAGTAGGCATAACGGTAGGCTGGAAAGGCAAAGGCGTGGCAGAGACCGGCTATGTTAAGGCCGTCAGGCCCCTGCCCGGGATAGAGACAGAGCTGAAGAAGGGCGACATCATTGTGCGCATAGACCCCAAGTTCTACCGCCCCGCCGAGGTGGAAACCCTGCTGGGCAACCCGGCCAAGGCCAAACGGGTGCTGGGCTGGAAGCCGGAGACCTCTTTTGAAGAGCTGGTCTCCGAGATGGCCGCCAGCGACCTGAAGCTGGCCCTGAGCGAGCATATGCTTCGGAAACACGGCTTCGGCGCCGTAAAGAGCTGCTGATGAAAAAAGCTTTGATAACGGGCTACCGCGGGCAGGACGGCTCTTACCTGAGCCAGTTGCTGCTGGCTAAAGGCTACGACGTTTACGGCGCGGACCGCGCCGGCGATACAGGCCTGTGGCGGATGCGTGAACTGGGGATAGAGGGCAAGGTGAAAGAGGTTTCACTGGATCTGCTGGAATCCACCAATATTAATTACGCGCTGGCGAAGGTAAAGCCCGACGAGATCTACAATTTTGCCGCGCAGAGTTTTGTGGGCATCTCTTTCGACCAGCCGGTCCTGACGGCCGAGATAAACGCCGTGGGCGTGGCGCGGCTGCTGGAGGGCGTGCGCCAGGCGCGGCCCCAGGCCAGGTTCTTCCAGGCCTCAACGGCAGAGCTGTTCGGCAGTATGGGCAGCGCGCAGAAGAACGAAACCACCGATTTCCACCCGCGCAGCCCTTATGCCGTGAGCAAACTTTACGCGCATTGGCTTACGGTGAACTACAGGCAGGCACACGGCCTGTACGCCTGCAACGGCATACTGTTCAATCACGAAAGCCCCCTGCGCGGTGAAGAGTTCGTTACGCGCAAAATAGCCGCTGCGGCGGCCCGCATAAAGAAGGGCCAGTTGGAGAAGGTGGCCGTGGGCAATCTGGACGCCCTGCGCGACTGGGGCTATGCCAGGGAATATGTGGAGGGCATGTGGCTGATGCTGCAGCAACCCAAAGCTGACGACTATATACTGGCCACCGGCGAGACGCACTCGGTGCGGGAGTTCATAGAGACGGCCTTTGCCGCCGCCGGCATAAAGCTGGAATGGAAGGGCCGCGGCCTGGCCGAGAAGGGCGTGGACGCCAAGAACGGCAAGGTGCGGGTGGAGGTCTCCAAGGCCTTCTACAGGCCCGCCGACGTGAAAGAGCTGGTAGGTGACGCAAATAAGGCCCGCAAACTTCTGGGCTGGGCCCCGAAGACTAAATTTAATGACCTGGCGGCCCTGATGGTGGACGCCGAGACGAAACGCTTAGAGGGGAAGAAGGTGAAACCATGAAAGCGATAATACTTGCGGGCGGCTCAGGCACGCGGCTGTGGCCGCTGTCACGGTACGGCATGCCCAAGCAGTTTATAAAGCTCAACGGCGGCAAGTCCCTGCTCTGCCAGACAGTGGAGCGCATGGCGGCCGTGGTTCCGCTGAAAGATATTTTTGTCATCACCAACGAGGACTACCGCTTTCACGTGCAGGCCGACCTGCGTTCGGTGTCACCGGACATAGAGAATAACATGATCCTGGAGCCCATCGGCCGCAACACCGCGCCGGCCATAGCGCTGGTGATGCGCTACTGCCTGGAGAAACTGCACTGCCGCAAGGACGAGGTAATCTTCATCTGCCCGTCGGACCATATCATAGAGCCGGTGGCCAAGTTCGCCAAATACGCGCGGCAGGGCGAAGCCGCGGCCAAGGCCGGCAGCATAGTTACCTTCGGCGTGAAGCCCGACCGGCCCGAGACCGGCTACGGCTATATCAAGAAGGGGAGCAAGACGCCAGGCAACGGCGGGGTGTGCCGCGTAGAGAAGTTCGCCGAGAAGCCAAATCTGAAGACCGCGGAAAAATATCTGAAAGACGGGAAGTATTACTGGAATTCCGGCATGTTCGCCTTTACCATAGAGACCATGCTCTCCGAATTCAAAGTGCACGCGCCGGAGATTAGCCGCAAGATGCCGGCTACGCTGGCCAAAATGACGGCGGATTTCAAGAACATGCCCTCCATCTCCATAGACTACGCGGTGATGGAGAAGTCGAAGAAGGCCGCCGTGCTGCCCATAGACATCCTCTGGTCCGACGTGGGTTCGTGGGACTCGCTGCCGGAAGTCATCAAGCCCGACGCCGAGGGCAACGTGAAGATAGGCGACGTGCTGGCGCTGGACACCAAGCGCACCATAGTGATGGGCGAGGGCAAGCGCCTGATATCTACCGTGGGCCTGAAGGACCTGATAGTGATAGACACGCCCGACGCCCTGCTGATAGCGCGGCGCGGCCAGGCCCAGCGCGTCAAAGAGGTGGTGGAGCAACTTAAAGAGCGCCACCGCAAGGAAGTGGTGGAGCATATGACCACTTACCGCCCCTGGGGCAGCTATACCGTGCTGGAGGAAGACACCCGCTACAAGATCAAGCGCATAGTGGTGAAGCCCGGCCACAAGCTCAGCCACCAGCTGCATTATCACCGCAGCGAGCACTGGATTATAGTGAAAGGCACCGCCAAGGTGACGCTGGGCAGGACCACCACGCTGGTGCACGAGAACGAGAGTACCTACGTCCCCAAGTCCACCATGCACCGCCTGGAGAACCCCGGCAAGGTGCCGCTGGAGATGATAGAGGTGCAGAACGGCGAATATGTGGGCGAGGACGATATAGTGCGCTACGACGACAAGTACGGGCGCAGCGATAAAAAATAACCGGAGAAAACCATGAAAGTTGTCATACTTGCGGGCGGGATGGGGACGCGGCTGAGCGAAGAGACCGACGTGAAGCCCAAGCCGATGGCCGAGCTGGGCGATAAGCCGATACTCTGGCACATCATGAAGTCCTACTCGCAGCACGGCTATAACGACTTTGTGCTCTGCCTGGGCTACAAAGGCTATTTGATCAAAGAGTATTTCGCCAACTATTTCCTGCACCAGGCCGACGTGACCATAGACATGAAGAAGAACTGCATGGAAGTGCACCACGGCAAGGCCGAGCCCTGGAAGGTGACCCTGGTGGATACCGGGCCGAACACGATGACTGGCGGCCGCGTGTGGCGCGTGCGCAAATACCTGGACAACAAGCCTTTCATGCTTACCTACGGCGACGGCGTGGCCGACGTGGATTTGAAGGCGCTGACGACCTTCCACAAGAAGCGCGGCGGCCTGGCCACCATGACCATAGTGCAGCCGGCGGGGCGCTTCGGCGCGGTGGAATTCGACAAGGCGGGGAAAGTGCACGAGTTCAAGGAAAAGCCCCACGGCGACGGCGCGTGGATAAACGGCGGCTTCTTCGTGCTGGAGCCCGGCATCTTCGACTACATAGGCGAGAGCGAGAGCGTGGTGTGGGAGCGCGAGCCGCTGGAGCGCCTGGCCAAGGACGGCGAACTGTCGGCCTTCAAGCATACCGGCTTCTGGAAATGCATGGACACCCTGCGCGACAAGCGCGAACTGGAAGACCTGTGGACCTCCGGCAAGGCGCCGTGGAAGACCTGGAAATAATGAACAACTCCTGGAAAGACAAAAGAGTTTTTTTAACCGGCCACACCGGCTTTAAAGGCGCGTGGCTGTCCATCTGGCTGGACGCCCTGGGCGCCAAGGTGACCGGCTACGCCCTGAAGCCGCCTACCGAACCGAGCCTGTTCAAGATCTGCCGGCTGGACCGGCGGATGAAGTCAGTTATAGGCGACGTGCGCGACGGGGTCAAGCTGAAGAAAGCCCTGCTGGCCGCCAAGCCCGAGATAGTGATACACATGGCGGCGCAGCCGCTGGTGAGGGAATCCTACCGGAACCCGGCCGAGACCTACGAAACCAATGTGATGGGCGTGGTTAACCTGTTCGAGGCCATACGCGCCAGCAGCACGGTGAAAGCGGTGGTGAACGTTACCACCGACAAGTGCTACGAGAATAAAGAGCACGCCCGGGCCTTCCACGAGGAAGAGCCGATGGGCGGCTACGACCCGTACTCGTCCTCCAAGGCCTGCTCGGAGCTGGTGACGGCCACCTACCGCAAGTCCTTCTTCAATCCCAAAGATTTCGCCAAACACGGCGTGGCCGTGGCCTCCGCGCGCGCCGGCAATGTGATAGGCGGCGGCGACTGGGCCGCCGACCGGCTGATACCGGACATTATCCGCGCGGCCCTGCGGGGGGAGAAGGTGCGCATCCGCAGCCCGCGCGCCATACGCCCCTGGCAGCACGTGCTGGAGCCGCTGTCGGGCTATCTGCTGCTGGCCGAGAAACTTTATACGCAGGGCCCCAAATACGCCGAGGCCTGGAACTTCGGCCCCGACGCGGGCGACGCCAAGGACGTGGAGTGGATAGTGAAGCGCATGTTCGGCCATTGGCCTGAAGCGCCGGGCTACGCCCTGGACAAGGGCCGCCACCCGCACGAGGCGCATTACCTGAAGCTGGATTCGGCCAAGGCCCGCCGGCAGCTGGGCTGGGCCCCGCGCTGGCACATAGGCCAGGCCATAGACAAGATAATAGACTGGACGCGCGCCTACGCCGCGGGCCGGGACATGCTGGCCGTCTGCCGCGCGCAGATAACGGAGTATTCCCTGAAATGAAAATCCTGCTCATCAGCCCCCTGCTTGCCCCTTCCCGTGTGCCGGAGGTTTACAATATCGGCCTGGGCTATGTCGGGGCCGCCCTGCGCGCCGCCGGGCACCAGGTGGACCTGCTCGATATAGAGGGCAACCGCTATGCCGAGGCGCAGGTGGAGGAATTGCTCAAAGACAAGGATTTCGAAGTGGCCGCCATCGGCACGCTGGTGACAGGCTTCAAGTACATGAAGTGGCTGACCGCCCTGATACGCCGGCTGAAGCCAGGCGTGAAGATCTGGGTCGGGAACAGCATAGGTTCCACTATTCCCGAAACGATCCTGCGCGAAATGCCCGTGGACGTGGTGGTGATGGGCGAAGGCGAAGTGACCGCCGTGGAACTGGCCGCCGCAACAGCAGCGGGCAAGGGCCCGGCCGGTGTTAACGGCACTGCTTACCTCGAAGACGGGCAGGTGAAGCGAAACCCCGACCGCGAACTGATAGAGAATCTGGACGGTATCGCCATGCCGGCGTGGGATTTGTTCAACCAGGACCTCTATATACACAGTCCCACGGGCATCCTGCCCTCGCCGCGAGCCTATGTTATAACTACGCGCGGCTGCCCGTACCAGTGCACCTACTGCTACCACCCCTTTCAGAACCAGCGCATCCGCGCACATTCGGCCGAGCGCGTGGTGGCCGAGATCAAGCTGCTCAAGGAGCGCTACGGCATACGGGGCATAGTGTTCGGTGACGACCTGTTCACCGTGGATAAGAAGCGCGTGCGCGAGGTTTGCCGCCTGCTGATAGAGGGGAACGTGGGTGTGAAGTGGATGGCGGCGGCCCGCGTGAACACCGTGGACTTGGAGCTGCTGACGTACATGCGGGAGGCCGGCTGTGTGGCGCTGGGCTTCGGCGTGGAATCCGCGAGCCCGGTAATACTCAAGAACATCAAGAAGCACGCCACGGCCGAGCAGGCCGCGGCCGCCATAAAGGCCTGCCGCGAGGCTGGCATCTACCCGGCGTGCAGCTTCATGATAGGCAATGTAGGCGAGACGCGCGAGACCGTGGAGGCCAGCGTGCGCTTCATGACGGAAAACGACCTGCCGCCAACGGATTTCTTCTTCTCCACGCCCTACCCGGGCACGGAACTTTACGAGTACGCTAAGGCGAAGGGCCTGATAAAGGACGAGGCGGCGCTGTTCGGCTGCTACGCCGAGCAGGGCGCGAAGCTGCTGGTGAATTTTACGGACATGAGCGACGAGGAACTGATCGCCCTGCGCAAGGAGGCCACCGCGCGCGTGGCCGCCGATTACCGCCGCAGGCACCCGCTGCTGTGGGCGCGGGACCAGGCGGCCTTCCTGGCCTATTATATCGGCAGGTTCGGCCTGAAGACCACGGCGCAGAAAGTGGCCAAAAAGATCTTCAAGCTGGCGGCTTAAAAGGAACAAATGAGAAAACCAATCCCCTACGGTTCGCAGTGGATAGACGACGAGGACGTGAAGGCCGTAGCGAAAGTGCTGAAGGGGGAACTGATAACCCAGGGCCCCGTGGCGGTGCAGTTCGAAGAGAAGATCTGCGAACTGACCGGCGCCAAGTATTGCCTGAGCATGGCCAACGGCACGGCCGCGCTGCACCTGGCGGTCATGGCTCTGGAACTGGAGAAAGGGATGGAGGGCATCACCTCCACCAATACCTTTGTGGCCTCGTCCAACGCTTTTGTTTACAGCGGGCTCAAGCCCGTGCTGGCGGACATTGACCCGCGCACCTTTAACGTTTTCCCCGAAGACCTTAAAAAGCGCATAACCAAGAAGACCCGCGTGATAATACCGGTGCATTTCGCCGGGCAGCCTTGCGAGACGGCCAAGATCCGCAAACTGGCCGGCAAGCAGGTGCATATCATCGAGGACGCCGCGCACGCGATAGGGTCGAAGTATGAGGACGGCAGCCTGGTGGGCGCGTGCAAACACTCCGACATGACCATCTTCTCGTTCCACCCGGTGAAGACCATCACCTCCGGTGAGGGCGGCGCGATAACCACTAACAGTAAAGTGCTCTACGAGCGCTTGAAATCGATGCGCATCTGCGGCGTGGTGCGCGACGTCCCTAATAAACCGGGACCCTGGTACTACGAGGTCCAACGCCTCGGCTTCAACTACCGCCTGACCGACATACACTGCGCGCTGGGCATGAGCCAGCTGGGCAAGCTGAAGGCGTTCATAAAGCGCCGCCGCGAGATAGTGGCCCGCTACAACAAAGAGCTGGCCGGCCTGCCGGTGCTGACGCTGCCCTATGAGCGGCCGGGCGTGTTCTCGGCGTTCCACCTATACGTGACGCTGATAGACTTTAAAAAATTGGGCAAAAGCCGCAAAGAGGTAATAGAGACGCTGGTGGCGGAGAAGATAGGCACGCAGGTGCATTATATCCCCGTGCACGAGCAGCCTTATTACCGCAAAGAGTTCGGCTATAAGCACGGGGACCTGCCCAACTCCGAGAAGTATTACGAGCAGGCGCTCAGCCTGCCGCTGTACCCGCGCATGACCGACGAGGAAGTGGACCACGTGATAAAGCAAGTCAGGCGAGTGCTCTCCTGACATGAAGACAGGCGCCATAATACAGGCCAGGATGACCTCCACCCGGCTGCCGGGCAAGGTGGCTAAAGAGCTGCCCTACGGCAGCGGGATCACCGTGCTGGAGCAGGTGGCGCGCCGCCTGGGCCGCTGCCGGGCCGTGGACCAGGTTATAGTGGCGGCCACTACCGACAAGGCGGACGCCCCGCTGGGCCGCCTGGCCGCCAAGGCCGGGGCGCAGTTCTTCAGGGGGTCCAAAGAGGACGTGCTGGAGCGCTACTACAAGGCCGCGCTGAAATTTAAGCTGGACACGGTAGTGCGCATCACCAGCGACTGCCCCTGCGTGGACCCCGCGCTGGTGGACGACCTGGTGGCGGTGCACCGGCAGGCCGGGGCGGACTATACCGCCAACGTGGTGCGGCTGACCTTTCCCGACGGCTTCGACGCGGAAGTGTTCAGCTTTGCCGCGCTGAAGGCCGCGCACGAGCAGGCGCGAGACAAGGCCGACCGCGAGCACGTTACCTCCTACCTGCGGTCGCACGCCGAGCTCTTCAAGGTGGTTTCGGCGGAGGCCCCGGCGGGCAGCCGGCGGCCGGACCTGCGCGTTACCCTGGACACCGCCGAGGATTACCTGCTGCTCTGCGCCGTCTACGACAATTTATACGCCCCCGGCAGGCCCTTCGGCCTGGGGGAAGTGCTGCGGCTCTTCGCGGCTAAGCCCTGGCTGGAAGAGATAAACCGGCGCAGCCTGGCGAAGAAGAAATTCGCCAGCAGGCGGGAAGAATTCAGGCGGGCCGTGGAACTGCTGGAGCTGCAGGAGCTGGGCCAGGCGGCCGCCGCGCTGAAAAAACTTATTAAAAAATGAAAGTGCTGATATTCACCGAGGGCGGGGGCAAAAGCGGCTTCGGGCACGTTACCCGGTGCCTGTCTCTCTACCGCGCCTTCCGCGCCGCAGGCGCCGACGCCGAGATAGTGCTGGACGGCGACGCCGCCGCGGCCGGCCTGCTGCGCGGGGCCAGGCACAGGCTAATGGCCTGGCGCGGGCCGCGCGGGCTGGCCGCCCTGCTGGGCGGCGACATAGCCGTGGTGGACTCCTACAAGGCGCCCTTGAACTTTTACCGCCAGGCCGCCGCCCGGGCGCGGCTGCTGGTCAGCCTGGACGATTGCAAGCGCCTGCGCTACCCGGCCGGGCTGGTGGTGAACGGCGCCGTGGCCGCCGCGCGGCTGCGCTATCCGCGCGCGGCCGGCGTGGACTACCTGCTGGGCGCGCGCTATACGCCGCTGAGGCCTGAATTTAAAACCTGCCCTCGCCGCGCACAGCCCGCGAAGCTGCGGCGGGTGCTGATAACCTTCGGCGGGGCCGATACCGCGGGACTGGCCGGCAGGCTGGGAGAGTTCCTGCGCAAGACTACGGATCTCAGGATAGAGACGCCCCGGGCCGGGCGCAGGCTGGGCGCCGCGGCCGTAAAGCGCGCCATGCTGCGCGCCGACGCCTGCGTGACGGCCTGCGGCCAGACCACCTACGAACTGGCCGCCTGCGGCACGCCGCAGATAGGGGTGGGCTTCGCCGAGAACCAGCGGCTCAATATAGAAGGCTGGAAAGCCCTGAGGGTGATGAACTTTGCGGGCTGGAAGGGCGAGGCGGGGTTATTTGACCGCATAGCCGCGCTGCTGGCCGGCCTTACGAAGGCCGAGCGTACAGCCATGGCGGCGCGGGGGCGCGCGGCCTCCGACGGGCAGGGCGCGGGCCGCGTGGCCGCCGCCGCGCTGGCCCGGGCGGCGCAGCCCCCGGTTTTTAAATTGCGCCGCGCCGCTCTCAGCGACAGCCGGGCTATCTTCGAACTTTCCAATTCCCCGGCGGTGCGGGCTAACTCCATCAATACCGGGAAGATAGAATGGGCGGGCCATAAAAGCTGGTTCGCCGCGAAGCTGAAAAATCCCGGCTACCTGTTCCTGGTGGCCGAGGCCGGCGGGAAATTCGCGGGTCAACTGCGCTATGAGGCGGAGGGGAAAGAAGCCCTGGTAAGCGTGAGCATAGCGGAGAGTTTCCGGGGTCGCGGGCTGGCCGCGCCGCTGCTGGCAGCCGGCAGCCGGGAATTGTTTGCCGCCTTCCCGGGTGTAAAAAAGATAAACGCCTACATCCGCCCCGCGAACAAACCCTCGGCGCGGGCCTTTGAAAAAGCCGGCTACAAATTCGAGAGAACGATTTTAATGAATAAGGTCAGGCTGGGGAAATATGCCGCGAAAAGAAAATAAACCGACGCTGAAGATAGGCGGCCGGGCCGTCGGGGGAGAAGCCCCGGCGTTCATCATAGCCGAGCTGTCGGCCAACCACGGGCAAAAGCTGGAGACGGCGCTGAAGTCCGTGCGCGCCGCCGCGAAGGCGGGGGCCGACGCGATAAAGATCCAGACCTACACCGCCGACACGCTGACGATAGAATCTAAGAAAAAGTATTTCCGGATAAACCAGGGCACGCTGTGGGACGGCCGCACGCTCTATGACCTTTACAAAGAGGCCTATACCCCCTGGGAGTGGCATTACAAGCTGAAGAAGGCCGCCGCCGACGAGGGGCTGGTGTTTTTCTCCACGCCTTTTGACAAAAGCGCCGCCGATTTCCTGGAGGAGCTGGGCGTGCCGTGCTACAAAGTGGCCTCTTTCGAACTCAACGACCTGCCGCTGGTTGAATATATCGCCGCCAAGGGCAAGCCGGTCATTATGTCCACGGGGATTTCGACGCTGCCGGAGATCTCGGAGGCCGTGGCGGCCTGCCGCAAGGCGAAGAACGGGAGCGTGGCCCTGTTGAAGTGCACCTCGTCGTACCCGGCGCCTTACTCTGAAATGAATCTGCGCACCATGCCGGACCTCGGCGCGCGCTTCGGCTGCGTGGCCGGGCTTTCAGACCATTCGGAGGGCATTACCGCCCCGGTGGCCGCCGCGGCGCTGGGCGCGAAGATCATAGAGAAACATTTTATCCTGGACCGCAAAGTGGGCGGGCCCGACGCGGCCTTCTCGCTGGAGGCGGGGGACTTTGCCGCTATGGTGAAGGCCGTGCGCCAGGCGGAGGAAAGCCTGGGCACGGTCACCTACGACCTGTCACCGGCGACGAAGCGCAGCCGCAAATTCTCGCGGTCGCTGTTTGCCGTGACCGATATCAAGAAGGGAGCGGCGTTCACCGAGGCGAACGTGCGCTCGATACGCCCCGCCGACGGGCTGCCGCCCAAGTACCTGCCGAAGGTGCTGCGCGGACGGGCCGCGGTCGACATAGAGAGAGGGACCCCGCTGAAATGGGCGCACCTGAAAAAATAAAGAAACTGGCACTCGGCACGGCGCAGTTCGGCCTGGCCTACGGAGTGTCCAACAAGCGGGGCCTGGTGCCCGCGCCCGAGGTGCTGGACATTTTAAAGCTGGCCGCGGCCGCCGGTGTGGACCTGCTGGACACGGCGCAGGCCTACGGCGGCAGCGAGGCCGCCATCGGCGCTTACCTGAAGACCTCGCCGGGCGCCTTCCGCGTGGTCACCAAGCTCAAGGACGTGCCCGGCGCGGAGGCTACTGCGGCCCTGCGCACTTCGGCGGACCGCGCCGGCGTCGGCCGCTTCTACGGCACGCTGCTGCATTCCTACGACGAGCACCTGGCGCATCCGGACCGCTACGAGGGCCTGCTGGAGTGCCGCCGGAGCGGCCTGACGCAGAAGACCGGCTTCTCGCTGTACCACCCGGAGCAGGCCGCGCGGCTGCTGGCCGCCCAGATCGATTTCGATTTAGTGCAGGTGCCTTACAGCCTGCTGGACAGGCGTTTCGAGCGCGTTTTTCCTGCGCTGAAGGCCGCGGGCGTGGAGATACACGTGCGCTCGGTGTTCTTGCAGGGCCTGCTGCTGATGAACGCGACCTCCATCCCCGAGGGCCTGCGGCGGGCGGCCCCGAAGGTGGAATTGATCCGCGCCTACGCCGCCGTACACGGCTGGACGGCGGCCGCGGTCTGCGCCGGCTTCGCGCTGGCCAACCCCTTGGTGGACCGGGTGGTGATAGGCGTGGACGGCCTGCCGGCGCTGAAAGACAATTTAGAGGGACTGGGGGCGCTCCCGGGCGGGGACCTACCCGGCCTGCAGGCCGCGCTGGGCGGCCTGGCCGAAACCGACGAAGATCTGATACTGCCGCAGAACTGGAAGAAATAGCGAGGAAACCATGATAACCAACTTTGAGAAGTCCGACAAAATGATAGCGCGCGCCCAGGAACTGATCCCGGGCGGCGGGCATACCTACAGCAAGGGCCTGGACCAGTCGCCCAAGCTGGGGCCGAAGCTCATAGAGCGCGGTAAGGGTTGTTATGTGTGGGACGTCGACGGGAATAAGTATCTGGACTGGGCCATGGGCCTGACCGCAGTGAACCTGGGCCACGCCTACAAGCCGGTGCTGGACGCCGTGCGCGCCGAGCTGCTGAAGGGCAGCAACTTCCAGTGCCCCTCGCCGATAGAGAGCGAGCTGGCCGAGTATTTCATCAGCCAGGTGCCGGGCGCCGAGATGGTGAAGTTCGCCAAGAACGGCTCGACGGTGACGACGGCCGCGCTGAAACTGGCGCGCGCCTACACCGGCCGCAAGTACATAGCCTACTGCTCCGACCACGGCTTCTTCTCCTACGACGACTGGTACATAGGCAAGAAACCCAATAACGCCGGCGTGCCGCAGGAAGTGGCGGACCTGTCCCTGACCTTCCGCTATAACGACATCAAGTCCGTAGAAGAGCTGTTCGCCAAGTACCCGGGGCAGATAGCCGGGGTGATACTGGAGCCGATGGAGTTCGACTACCCGCAGGACAATTTCCTGCACCAGCTGCGCGACCTCTGCAAAAAGAACGGCACGGTATTCATCCTCGACGAGATGATCACCGGCTTCCGGCTGGGCTACCCGGGCGCGCACGCCGCGCTGGGCGTGCAGGCCGACCTGACCACCTGGGGCAAGGGCGTGGCCAACGGCTTCTCCTGCTGCATGCTGGCCGGCCGGAAAGACATCATGAACCTGGGCGGCATCAACCACGACAAAGAGCGCGTGTTCCTGATCTCCACCACGCACGGCGCCGAGACCCATTCCCTGGCGGCCGCGATGGCCACCATCAAGGCCGTCAAAGAGAATAACCTGGTCGAGCGCAATATAAAGATGGGCGAGGCGCTGCGCAAAGGGCTGGAGGACGGCATAAAGGCCGCAGGCCTCTCCGAGTACCTGACCGTGAAGGGCCACCCGTGCTGGCTGCTGATGCAGTTCCGCGACGCGAAGAAGGAATTCAGCGACGGCTTTAAGACGCTGGTGATGCAGGAGGCGGTGAAGCACGGCTTGCTCTTCCGCGGCACCTTTGTGTTCAGCCTTGCGCACGGCGGGAAAGAGCTGCAGAAGACGATACGCATCTTCCGGAAGATCTTCAAGACTTACAAAGCGGCGATAAAGGCCGGCGGCTACGAGGGCTTTCTCGTCGGGGAACCGGTGAAGCCGGTGTTCAGGAAATTCAATTAATGGAAAACTTCTATCTGCCGCGCTGGCTGAAGGAAGAGGGCGGCCTGGACCCGGAGACCGTAGACGCGCTGAAGTACGAGCTGGACAAGCGCATTTACTACTACGGGGCGCAGTTCGCCTATCCGCAGGAGCGCACCTACCTGGAGCGCAGGTACCGCGGCCTCAAGACGCTGGTGCGCGGCGCGGCCGCGAGACTAAAGCCTTTCCGGAAGGGGGGGCGGGCCGCACTGCGCCGGGTTTCTTCCAACGCTTATTTCAACCTCAATACCGAACTGGAGGCGGCCGGCTTCGCCGCCGAGGGCGCGCCGTGGACGCTGTCGCGCGCTGAACTGGGCGACGAGAAACTTTCCCGGCAGATAGACTACCTCAAGAAGGCCTTCGAACTGGCCGATTTCAGGACGCTGGTGAGCCCGGCCTTCCTGGAGCGGGTCCGGGCTTTCAAGGCCGCGCTCATGGAGTTCTACCGCCGCCGGAACTATGCGGCGCTGGTGGTCCCCTTCGACATGCCCTTCTTCGAACGCTGCGCCATCGCGGCATTCCGCGAGCTGGGGCGCCCGTCGTTCGTAGCGCTGCACGGCCTGCCGGGCCGCTACAACGCCGTGGACGACAACCGCGCCGATTACCTGCTGGTCTGGGGCGACAGGATAAAGGAGCTTTACGTTAAAGCCGGCGTCAGGCCGGAGAAGATCTTCGTGACCGGGCGGCCTGGCTTCGCCGCGCCGCCGCCAGCGGCGCCGCGATTAACGGCGGAAGACGTGCTGGTGATCTCGAAGTCCATGAACGGCTCGCAGCACAGCGGCGAGGAGATACTGACCGACCGCGGCAACCTGCCGCTTTACCTCCTTTCGGTCCGCAAGGGCCTGGAGGCCGCCGGCGTTAAGCGGGCGCGGCTGCGCCTGCACCCGTCGGAATCGGCGGCGTGGTATAAGAGTTTCCTGGGCGGCGACTTCTACATTTTTGACACGGAGCCGTTGGCGGCTTCGTTGAAGCGGGCCACGCTCGTAGTCGGGCCCACCTCCACCGTTTTTATAGAGGCGCTGATGGCCGGCGTGAGCTACCTGGTGTACGAGCCCGCCGTCGGCGGCCGCGACCTGACCAATTACCCGCTGGTGCCGCCCTTCGACGGCTCCGAGCCCGGCGCGCCGCGCGCCGGCACACCGGAAGAACTGGCGGAATTTATTGCCGCTGAAAAGACCGCCCTGCCGGCCGCGCTGGCGCCGTATCTGAAGACGCCGTTCGACCTGGGGCCGGCCCTGGCCGCCCTGAAAGGGGGCGCTTAACAGCCCCGATGCCCGCCTCCGTCAAGAAACGCTTCGCCGTGTCGTTCGCTTCGAACGCGCTGCGCGCGGGCCTGAGCTTCCTGGCCGGGCTCGTAGTGGCGCGCGGGCTGGGCCCCGGCGATTACGGGCGGCTGATGTTCCTGCTGGGCAGCTTCGTCTCCATCAAGTCGCTGCTGGACCTGGGCACTTCCAACGCTTTCTACACCTTCATTTCCCAGGCCAAAAGGCCGCTGCGCTATTACTCCTTCTACCTGCTGTGGCTGGCAGTTCAATTCCTTGTCACCGCCGCGGCGGTGGCGCTGCTGCTGCCGGACTCCGTCGTGCGCGGTATGTGGGTAGGCGAGGGCCGTGGCATCATCCTGCTGGCCTTCGCCGCCTCTTTCTTCCAGCAGCAGCTGTGGCAGACCGTAAACCAGATAGCCGAGGCCGCGCGCAAGACGGTGCGCGTGCAGGGGCTGAACCTGGCGATAGCGCTGACCTACCTGGCCGGCGTGTACCTGCTGACCCATTACGGCGCGCTCTCGGTGAAAACGGTACTGCTGCTGCTGGCGCTGCAGTACCTGGCCGCCGTGCTGGCCGCCTTCCGGGTGCTGGGCCCCGCCGAGCCGGGCGCCGAAGAAGGGCACGAGACGCTGGGCGCGATGCTGAAGAAGTACCGCGACTACTGCGCGCCGCTGGCCGCGCTGTCGGCCGCGACCTTCCTCTATGATTTCGCCGACAAGTGGATGTTGCAGCGCTTTGGCGGCGCGATGCAGCAGGGCTTCTACCAGGTGGCTTACCAGTTCGCGGCTATCAGCGTGCTGGCTACCGCCTCAATACTCAATATTTTCTGGAAGGAAATAGCCGAGGCCCTTAAGCTCAAGAACATGGAACGCGTCGGGATGCTGTTCCGCAAAGTGTCCCGCGGGTTATACATGTTCGGCGCTATAGTGTCTGGCTTCCTGATCCCGTGGAGCCGCGAGATAGTGGCGGTGTTCCTGGGGCCCCAGTACGCCTCGGCCGCCGCCGTGCTGGGACTGATGTTCGTGTTCCCGCTGCACCAGTCGCTGGGGCAGATCGGCAGCACTATGCTGCTGGCGGCGGAGCGCACGCGGCTGTATTTGAGCATCTCCGTTACCATCATGATCGCCAACTTCCCGGTGACCTACCTGCTGCTGGCGCAGCCCGGCGGTGCGCTGCCCGGCCTGGGGCTGGGCGCGATGGGTATGGCCTGCAAGATGGTGTTCCTGAACATGATAGCCGTGAACGTGATCTTCTGGCTGATAGCCAGGAGCTACGGCTGGAAATTCGACTGGTTCTGGCAGGCCGCCGGGCTGGGCCTGGCCCTGGCCGCCGGCGCGCTGGCCAAACTGGCCGCGGCGCAGGTCTTCGGCCCGCTGGAAGGAGGCGCCGGGCTTGAACTGCTGCCGCCTTTCCTGCTGGCCGGCGCGCTGTACCTGGCCGCTATGTATTTTTTGCTGCGCGCCATGCCTTGGCTGGCCGGGCTGGAAAAAGCCGAACTGGACGGCTATCTCCGCAAGCTGCGCCTGCCCCTGCCGTAACCCTTCCCCATTATTTGATAAAATATTTGTTATTTATAAGGCTGGGCGACCGGCCGGGGTCGTTTTGCAATATTTTGGGACAGGGGACAACATGAACCTTCGCGGTAAAAAAGTGCTGGTGACGGGCGCAGACGGCTTCATAGGCAGCCATCTCGTAGAGGAACTACTCGCAGAGGGCTGCCGCGTAAAGGCCTTCGTCTATTACAACTCTTTCAACTCCTGGGGCTGGCTGGACACCCTGCCCAAAGCCACCCGGGCCCGGCTGGAGGTTTTCGCCGGCGATATCCGCGACCCCAACGGGGTGCGCCGGGCCGCCGAAGGCTGCGATGTAATCTTCCACCTGGCCGCGCTGATAGCCATACCGTTCTCGTACCATTCGCCCGACTCTTACGTGGACACCAATATCAAGGGCACGCTGAACATCCTGCAGGCCGCGCGCGACCTGAAGACGAAGAAGGTGCTGGTCACCTCTACGTCGGAGGTTTACGGCACCGCGCGCTACGTGCCCATAGACGAGGCGCACCCGTTCCAGGGCCAGTCGCCCTACAGCGCCACCAAGATAGGCGCGGACCGCCTGGCGGAATCTTTCTACCGCAGCTTCAATTTGCCGGTCACCATTGTGCGGCCTTTCAACACCTTCGGCCCGCGGCAGTCGGCGCGCGCGGTGATCCCCACGATCATAACGCAGCTGCTCTGCGGCGAGAAGAAGCTGAAGCTGGGCGCGCTGGCCCCGACGCGCGATTTCGTCTACGTGAAAGACACGGCCAAGGGCTTCGCGGCCATAGCCAAGTGTGACAAGGCGGCCGGGCAGGAGATCAACATAGCCACCGGCAAGGAGATCTCCGTCGGCGACGTGGTGAAGAAGCTGATAGCCCTGATTAACCCGGCGGCGGTGCTGACGGCCGACAAGCAGCGCGTGCGCCCGGCCAAGTCCGAGGTGGAGCGCCTGCTGGGCGACAGCCGCAAGCTGCGCCGGCTGACCGGCTGGAAGCCGGGGCAGACCTTCGACCAGGGGCTGGCCGAGACCGTGGAGTGGTTCCGCCGCCCGGAGAACCTGGCGCGGTACAAGAGCGACATTTACAACCTGTAGGAGAATCCATGCGAGCCATAATACTGGCCGGCGGCAAAGGCACCCGGCTTAAGCCCTACACGACGCTGATCCCCAAGCCGCTGGTGCCGGTGGGCGACGAGATGAGCATCCTGGAGGTGGTCATCCGCCAGCTGGCCCGCGCCGGCTTCAGGAATATCACGATCACGGTGAACCACCTGGCCGAGCTGATGATGGCTTTCTTCGGAGACGGCCGCAAGTGGGGCGTGAAGGTGACCTATTCCGTAGAGGACAAGCCGCTGGGCACCATAGGGCCGCTGACGCTGATAAAGGATCTGCCCGAGAACTTCCTGGTGATGAACGGGGACATCCTGTGCGACCTGGATTACCGCAAGTTCTACGACTGGCACGTGCGCGCGGGCAACAAGGTGAGCGTGACCACTTTCAACCGCACCTCGAAGATAGACTTCGGCGTGCTGAAATACGACAAGGCCGGCAATATAGTGGAATTCACCGAGAAGCCGGAGCTGGCCTTCGACGTGAGCATGGGCATCTACTGCCTGAACCGCGCGGTGGTGCGCGCGCTGCCGAAGGCCAGGCCGTACGGCTTCGACCAGCTGATGCTCGACGGCATAAAGGCCGGCGCGGGCTACAAGGCGCGGCCTTTCAAGGGATTCTGGCTGGACATAGGCCGGCCCGAGGATTACGATTACTGCAATGAGAACTTCAAAACGATCCGCAAAAAGATCGGCATCTGAGCGCCCGGTACTGATCACCGGCGCGGCCGGTTTTTTCGGGCGGGCCCTGGCCGCGCTGCTGCGCCGGAGCGGGGTTAAACCCGTATTGTCCGACCTGCGCGCCGGCGCCGTGGACGGCCTGCCCTGCCGGGGCTGCGACCTGACCGATTACGCCGGCGTGAAGCGGCTGCTGCGCGCGGCGGCGCCCGGCGGGATCTACCACCTGGCCGGGGTGTTCTCGGGGGATTATACGGCCAATTACCGCGGCAATTTCCTGCCGGCCAAACACCTGCTGGACGCGGCGCTGGAGCTGGGCCTGCAGTGCCGCGTACTGCTGGTGGGCAGCGCGGCCGAATACGGCGCCCCGGCGAAGAACCCGGTGCCGGAGACGGCGCCGCTGAACCCGGTGAATTTTTACGGCTTCGCCAAGACGCTGCAGACGCGGCTGGGGGAATATTACAGCCGGGTGTACGGCCTGGACATAGTGACGGCCCGCGTGTTCAACCTGACCGGCCCCGGCGTGAGCGAGGCGCTTTTCCCGGGCAGGGTGGGCAGGCAGATAGCCGAATACAAGGGCGGGAAGATTTCAAGCATCAAGGTGGGGCGGCTGGATTCCTGGCGGGATTATCTGCCGGTGGAGGAAGCCGCCGCGGCCCTGGCCGCGGTGATGGCCCGGGGCGCGGCCGGCGAGGTTTACAATGTGGGCAGCGGCCGCCCCGTGCGGATGAAGACTTTGCTGGCGGACCTGCTGGCGCGCAACGGCGTGCCTTATACCGCCGTGGAATCGTCCCCGGGGCAGGCGGGCCGGCTAGACGTGAACAGGATCTACGCCGACACGCGGAAGTTAAACGCGCTGAAGGCGCGGCGCTAACTATGAAAACACTCGATTTCGGCTGCGGCAAACGGAAACTGCCGGGTTCGGTGGGCGTGGACATCTCGCCCGACACCGACGCGGACGTGGTGCACGACCTCAACAAGTTCCCGTACCCTTTTAAAGACGGGGAGTTCACCTCCGTGAAGGCCGACAACGTGGTGGAGCACCTCGACGACCTGCTGAAGGTGATGGAGGAGCTGCACCGCATAACGGCGCCCGGGGCGGAGCTGAAGATCATAGTGCCGTTCTTCCGCAGCGTCTACGCCTTCATAGACCCGACGCACCGGCATTTCTTCACCTGCCGCAGCTTCGACTATTTCGACCCGGCCAGCGACTTCAGCAAGTTCTACAAATATTCCCGCGCGCGCTTCTCCGTCAGGCGGGTGGTCTTCGACGAGGACTATCCGGGCACCCTGACGGACCGGCTGGTGGCCAGGCTGGCCAACTGGAAGCCGGTGTTCTACGAGGCGCGCCTGTCGGCGCTGCTGCCGCTGAGCACGCTGACCTTCTACCTGGAGACGGTTAAGGAAACTGAATGAAGTTCGCCGCATACAGGGGCAGGCGCGTACTGGTAACCGGCGGGGCCGGTTTTATAGGCGCGCGCCTGTGCGCGGCGCTGCGCGGGGCGGGAGCGAAGGTTTTCTGTCTCGACGCCAGGGCGGCCGGCGCGGGCGCGCTGAAATGCGACCTCTCCGACGAGGAGGCGGTTAAGGCCGCCGTCGGGAAAGCCAAACCCGAAATAGTTTTTCACCTGGCGGCCCTGACCGACCGGGACCCGGCCCCGGCCCTGCTGGGCCGGATGCTGGGGACCAACCTGCAGGGGGCCCGCAACCTGCTGGAGGCCCTGCGGGAGCGCGGCTGCCGCGCCGCGGTGTTCTCCGGCACGGCCGAGGAATACGGCCGCGGCCCGGCGCCTTACCGCGAGGCGCAGCCCGAGGACCCGGTGGGCCCTTATTCTTTTTCCAAGGCCTGCGCCACCCAGCTGGCGCTGTTCTACCACAGGGTGCACGGCGTGCCGGCGACGGTGCTGCGCCCGACGCTGGCCTACGGGCCGGGCCAGCCCCCGACCATGTTCCTGCCGGCGCTGCTGATAACCCTGCGGCGCGGCGAGCCCTTCGAAATGACGGCGGGCGGGCAGACGCGGGATTTTGTTTTTGTAGACGACCTGGTGGAGGCTTACCTGCTGGCCGGGCTGGCTAAAGCCGCGGCCGGGCAGGTTATAAATATCGGCTCCGGCCGGCCCGTGAAAATCAAGGACCTGGCGCTGCTGGCGGCGCGGGTGACCGGGAGGGCCGGGCTGCTGAAGATGGGCGCCAAACCTTACCGCCCCGCCGAGATCATGAACTATTTCGCCAGCGCGGCCAAGGCGCGGCGGCTGCTGGGCTGGCGGCCGCGCACCAGCCTGGCCGCGGGGCTTAAATTGACGGCGGCGGGCTATAAGAATGACGGGAACTAAGCCAAGAATACTCTTTTACTCCGACTGCCCGTTCTTCGCGGGGTGCGAGAACATGCTGGCCACGCTGCTCAACAGCGCCGGGCTGCGCGAAGAGTTCGAGACGCTGCTGGTTTACCGCGCAAACGGCAGGTACGAGGAGGGCGCCGGCAAGCGGCTGGACGCCGGGGTGAGGCGCGAGCCCGCCCTGGTCCTGTGGGAAGAAGACCTGCCCGCGGCGCTGGAGGCCGCGGGGCTGAAGCCGCTGGCCCGCCTGTGGCGGGGGCTGGGGCTGGTGGTGGCGTTTAAATATGTTTTCGCGCTGCTGGCGCTGCCGGCGCTGTTCTTTAAATTCAGGAATTTCAAGCCGGACCTCGTGCACATCAACAACGGCGGCTACCCGGGCGCCTACTCCTCTTTGCCGGCGGTCTTCGCGGCGCGGCTGGCTGGGGCGAAGGCGGTGGTATTCGTGGTGAATAACATCGCCGTGCCCTACGACCGGCTCTCGCGCCGGCTGGAGCGGCCGCTGGACAGGGCCGTGGCGGGGCGGGTTTCGGCTTTTGTCACCGGGTCCGCCCACGCCGGGAGTAAACTGGCGGAGACGCTGGGCCTGCCGGCCGGGCAGGTGCGCAATATCCCCAACGGGATAGCGCCGAGGCCGCTGAAAGAGGGCCCCGCGGCGGTGCGCGGGCGGCTGGGCGTGCCGGAGGGCGCGGTGGTGGTGGGCAATGTGGCGCTGCTGGACCCGCGCAAGGGCCACGCCTTTTTGCTGGAGGCGCTGGCCATAGCCAAGCAGAAGCTGCCCGGGACAAATTTGATGCTGCTGGTGGAGGGGGAAGGCCCCGAGCGCGCGGCGCTGCAGGCGCGGGCGGCGGCGCTGGGCCTGGCGGGAGAGGTGAAATTCCTGGGCAGGCAGGAGAACATCTTCGACCTGATGAACGCTTTCGATATTTTCGCGCTGTCGTCTACCGGCCTGGAAGATTTTCCGAACGTGGTGCTGGAGGCGATGAGCCTGGGCAAGCCGGTGATAGGCACCCGCGTGGCCGGCGTGCCGGAGCAGGTAGAAGACGGGCGCACCGGGCTGCTGGTGCCGCCCGGCGACGCGGAGGCGCTGGGCGCGGCGATAGCCGGGCTGGCCGCCGACGCGGCCCGCCGCGAGGCCATGGGCCTGGCCGGCCAGGCCCGCTTCAAGCTTGAATTTACCTGCGGCAAGGCGGCCGAGCGCTATGGAGAACTGTACCGCGGCCTGCTGGCCGCCTGAGAGAACGGAGGAACCATGATAGACGGAGTCATAATCAAGCCCCTGAAGAAGATCCCCGACGAGCGCGGCACGATAATGCACATGCTGCGCTGCGACTCCCCGGAGTTCGAGAAGTTCGGCGAGATCTATTTTTCCACGGTGTATCCCGGCGCCATCAAGGGCTGGCACATACACAAGGAGATGACGCTGAACTACGCCGTGGTCAGCGGCATGATAAAGCTGGTGCTCTACGACGACCGGCCCGGCTCCAAAACGAATGGCGAGCTGCAGGAGATCTTCCTGGGCGCCGAGAACTACGCCCTGGTGAAGATCCCGCCCATGGTGTGGAACGGCTTCAAGGGCATGGGCGCGGAGACCGCCATAGTGGCCAACTGCTCGTCGGTGCCGCACTCGGCCGGCGAGATAGACCGGATGGACCCCTTCGACAAGCGCATCCCTTACGATTGGGCGCTGAAGCATAAATGAACATACTGATAACCGGCGGGCTGGGCTATGTGGGCGGGCGGCTGGCGGAACATATCTCCGCGCGGCAGCCCGCCTGCAAGATACTCCTGGCCGACCTGCCGCCGAAAACGCGGCCGCGCTGGTCGGAAAAATACTCTTTCCTGCCTTTCGACGTGCTGGATAAAAGTTCCCTGGCGGCTGTTTTCAGGACCGGCAGGACGGACGCGGTAATACATTTGGCCGCCCTGAACGACGCCGACTGCGCCAAGAACCCCGCGCTGGCCATGGACGTGAATACGAAGGGAACCTACAATACGCTGGAGGCCGCCGCGGCCGCCGGCGTGCCCCGGTTCATTTATTTCTCTACCTTCCACGTTTACGGCCCCGCCGCCGGCGACACCATAAGCGAGGCCACCCCGGCCATGCCCGCGCACCCTTACGGCATAACCCACCGCGCCGCCGAGGATTACGTGAATTATTTCAGGGTGTACAAGGGGATGAAGACGCTGATCTTCAGGATGTCCAACAGCTACGGCTGCCCGGCCGACAAAGGCGTGAACGCCTGGACGCTGGTGTTCAACGATTTGTGCCGGCAGCTGGTCACGGCGGGTAACATAACGCTTAAGTCCGCCGGCCTGCAGCACCGCGACTTTATAACCCTGTCTGACGCGGCCGAGGCCGTGCGCTATTTCCTCTACGACATACCCGACGGCTGGGGCGACGGGCTGTATAACCTGGGCGGCGGGGCGTCAATTTCCATACTGGACGCCGCGCGCCGGGTGGAGAAGGTTTACGAGGAGAAATACGGCAAGCGGCCGGGCCCGATACAGACGGCCCCGGCGGTCCCGGGCGCGCCGGAGCCGAAGCCGGTGAACTACGTGATAGACAAGATACGCAAGGCCGGCTTTTCGCCCGCCGGCGGCATGGACGGGGAAATAGCCAGGACCCTGGAACTGTGCGAAGAATTCCTGAAATGAACGAAGAGAAAGCCCCGCTGGTGTCCGTGGTGATGCCCTCTTATAACCACGCCTCCTTCATAGGCCGGGCGGTGGAGTCCGTGCTGGGGCAGACCTGCGCCGACCTGGAGCTGATAGTCATAGACAATCACTCCACCGACGGGACGGACGGCGTGCTGGCCGCCATACAGGACCCGCGGCTGCGGGTGATAAAGATCTCCAACGGCGGGATCATAGCCGCCTCCAGGAACCTGGGCGTAAAGAGCGCCTCCGGGCGCTACATAGCTTTCATCGATTCCGACGATATCTGGCTGCCGGAAAAACTGGAGCGGCAGCTTGAGGCGCTGCGCGCGGCTCCCGGGGCGGTGCTGGCCTATTGCCGCTTCAGGACGCTGACCGGGGACGAGCGGTCAGCGGAGGCGCTGCCGCCATTGAGGGTCTGTACCTCAGGGCAGATCTTCAACCAGATCTACCTGAAGCATTTTGTGGCCTGCTCCGGCGTACTGGCGGAAAAGCGCGCGCTGGACGAGGCCGGCGGTTTTTCCGAAGAGGTGGGGCTGGTGGCGATAGAGGACACCGACCTGTGGCTGCGGCTGTCGGCAAAAGGCGGCGGTGTTTTGTCTTCAGAAGCCCCGCTTTTTCTTTACCGGGTGCATCCCGGCAACGCTTCCGGCGGGGCCTGGCGCAGGTTCCGCAGGGAACTGGCGCTGTCGCGCAGGCATTATAAGCGGGCGGGCTTTTTTGCTTTTTCCGCGTCGGCAGCGCTGTCGCTGATTTCATTTTTCAAACAGAAGGCGCTGCAGCTGCTGCGCCGCTGAGGGCTTGGCTATGGCGAGGAGATCCTTATGAGGCTGGCGCTGCTGAACCTTACCGGTAAGGGCGGGGTAAGCGGGGGGTACCGGCGTTACCTGGAGCGGCTGCTGCCGATCTTCGACGAGAAGATAGGGAGCGGGGCGATACTGTGCGCCACCCCGGCGGGGGTGCCGGTGAGGGACTGGGCCGGCCCCGTAAAGAGGACCGAGTTCGCCGACTGCCTGCCTTTCTCGCCGCTGACCGGGGCGGACGAATCCCTTAAAAAACGCGTGGCGGAGTTCAGGCCCGACGTTATCTTTGTCCCGATAGAGCGCCATTTCTACTATCCCGGCGTGCCGGTGGTGTCGATGGTGCTGAACATGGCGCCGATGGCCGCCAATTACGAGCCCGGCCAGCTGTCGGAACGGCTGCGCCATGTCTTCCAGCGCTATTGCGCCAGGAAGGCCGTGAAAAATTCCGCGCACGTGTTCGCGCCCTCGCGCTTTGTAAAAGAGTACCTGACCGGCCACTGGGGCCTGGCGCCCGACGCGGTTACCGTGGTGTATCCCGGCGCCGAGAAGACCGACGGCCTGGCCCTGGCCAGGCCGGCCGCCATACCCCCGGCCTGGGATAAATTCCTGTGGACCATCGGCTCCGTGGAACGCTACCGCGGGCTGGAAGACCTGTTCTCCGCCCTGCTCGAAAAGGGGCTGGAAGAAGCCAGGCTGGTGATCTGCGGCGCGGCCAGGGGGCCGATGAAGGCCTATCATGCCGAACTCAAACGCAAGGCGGAAGAGCTGGGCCTCGGCGGGCGCCTGATCTGGGTGCAGGGCCTTACCGAGGGCGAGATAACCTGGTGCTACAGGAACTGCGCCGCCTTTGTGATGACCAGCCGCATCGAGGCCGGGCCGAATACGGCGCTGGAAGCCCTGTCGGCGGGCTCGGTGTGCATAGCGGCCGACAACCCGCCGCTGCCCGAGTTCTTCGGGGCCACGGCCCTTTATTACCCGCCCGGCGACGGGGCGGCGCTGGCCGGGCGGATAAAGACGGCGCTGGGCTGGGACGCGCCCGGGCGGGCGGAGCGCTCGCAGGCGGCCCGGGCCAGGGCGGCGGAGTTTTCCTGGCAGACGGCCGCCGACAGGATGTTTGAATTGTTCGAAAAACTCGCGCCCGGGGCCGGGCGCGTTTAGCGGTTTTCGCCGGCGCGGCCCAGCAGCAGTTTCTTCAGTAAAAGCACAAGCCGGGCCATCCAGAGCACCGCCGGTTTCCCGACGTAATACCTGCCGTTCCTTTCCACTACCTGAGAATTGTCCAGCAGCCGCCTGAAGCGGGCTTCCACCATGGTCCTGGCGTTATAGCGCGAGAGCAGTTCCTCTTTGCCCAGGCCGGCGGGGCCGGCCTCGGCCAATTCGCGCATAAGGCGGACGCGGCGGGCGGTCTCGCCGAGGTTTATGAAATGGAAATAGCAATAGCCCAGCGCGGCGTAGGTCACCAGGGCCGGCGGCAGCTCTTCTCCGAAGCCGCAGGCCAGGGCGCAGGCGGCCGCGCCGCCGGCGAAGCCGCGGTAGACGGAGCGCAGCAGCCGCCGGTCCCGGCGGCAGGCCAGCACCTGCACCAGGCAGTTGAAGGCGAGCCCGACGAGGGGGGAGGCGGCCTGCAGCAGGGTCATCCGCCCTTCCCCAGGCGCAGCAGCGCCCTGTATTTAGTGAAGACGGCCGCGAAGAGGCGGCCTTTCTTTGTCAGCGAATACCTGCCGCCTTCCAGGACCGCCATGCGGTCGGTGAGCAGGTCCCTGATGCGGGGCTCTACCAGGACGGCGTCATTGAGGACGGCAAAAAAATCTTCCCTGGCCAGGCCGCGCGCGCCGGCGTCGGCCACGGTCTTTATCATCACCAGCGTGGGGCTGTCGGCTTCCACGGCCGAGTAGGTGATAACATAGGCCAGGCTGAAAGACGAGACAAAGAGCGCGGTGGCCAGCAGTTCGGCCGGGCCTGAAGGGACAGGAAAGCAGGCCAGGGAAAATGAGGGGACTAGAACGAAGGCTGCCAGCGAGGCTCCGAGGCCGCCGAAGAGGATGAAGAGTATGGTTTTGGTCTGCCTGGCGGGAATCCGCACTTTCCAGACCGCTAAATGCAGCAGAAAAGAGGCAAAGAAGACCAGGCTGCCCCAGAACAGGATTTTCATGCGCGGTCCCCGGTTGTCTGCATCAGGTTATTTTAATGTTTAACCGGGCGCCAGCGCAAACCGGGCAGGGTTGCGGGTAGGGGGCTATATTTTAGATAATTATATTATAGGCGGGGTTCTGCCCGCGGGGCGCTCTTATGGCTAAAATACGCAGCATAGTGACCGGCGGGGCCGGCTTTATAGGCAGCCATGTCACCGACAGGCTGCTGAAAGAGGGCCATGCCGTGACGGTGGTGGACAATTTCGCCACCGGCCGCCCCGACAATCTGCAGCACCATAAAGGCAACCCTGACCTGCGGGTAGAGCAGCAGGACATAAACGATCTGACCGCGCTGACCAGGCTTTTCGCCGGGGCGGACCGGCTTTACCACCTGGCCGCGCTGGCAGACATTGTGCCGTCCATAGTGAACCCCGTGGACTATTACCGCGCCAATGTTAACGGCACCATGTGCGTGATGGAGGCCGCGCGGCTGTGCGGCGTTAAAAAGGTGGTCTACGCCGCCTCTTCCTCCTGTTACGGTATACCCGACGAATTCCCGACCAAAGAGATTGCCGGAATAAGGCCGCAGTATCCTTACGCGCTGACCAAATTCCTGGGCGAGCAGACCGCGCTGCACTGGGGGCAGGTGTACAAGATACCAGTGACCTCACTGCGGCTGTTCAACGTTTACGGCACCCGCTCACGCACCTCCGGCACCTACGGGGCCGTGTTCGGCGTGTTCCTGGCGCAGAAGCTGGCCGGCAAGCCCTACACCGTGGTGGGCGACGGCAGCCAGACGCGCGACTTCACCTATGTTACCGACGTGGCCGACGCTTTCTGGACGGCCTCCGAATCGCCTGCGCACAACGAGATCTTCAACGTCGGGTCGGGCGGCACCTACAGCGTGAACCGCCTGGTGGAACTGCTGGGCGGTCCCGTGACCTATATCCCCAAGCGCCCCGGCGAGCCAAACTGCACCTACGCCGATACAGCCAAGATAAAGAAGACGCTTGGCTGGAGCCCTAAAATTTCATTCGAAGACGGGGTGAAGGAAATACTCGCCAACATCGACTACTGGCGCCAGGCGCCGGTGTGGACCCCCGAGAACATAGCCGGCGCCACCGCGGACTGGTTCAAGTACCTGGCGCGATAAAAACCATGGAGAACAAGAAAATATTATCCGTAACGGAGCTGGCCGCCAGGGTGGCCGCGCTGAGGCGCAGGGGAAAGACCGTGGTGCTGTGCCACGGCGTGTTCGACCTGATGCACCCGGGCCATATCAAACATCTCCAGGCCGCGAAGAAAGAGGGCGACTGCCTTGTGGTGACCCTTACCCCGGACAAGTACGTGAACAAGGGCCCCGGCCGCCCCGTCTTCAACGAGACCCTGCGCGCCGAGACGCTGGCCTCGCTGGCCGCGGTGGACTACGTGGCCATAAACAAGTGGAAGACCGCCGTGGAGACCATAAAGACCGTGAAGCCTTCGGTCTATGTTAAGGGCTCCGACTACGCCGCGCCCGAAGAGGACCTGACCGGCGGCATATTGCGCGAGAAGGCCGCCATAGAGGCCGCCGGCGGCCGGCTGCATTTTACCGACGAGCTTACCTTCAGCTCCACCGAGCTGCTCAACAAGTTCTTCGGCGTGTTCTCCGAAGAGACGCGCGAGTTTTTAACGAACTTCAGAAAAAAATATTCCGCCGCCGACGCCATAGGCGCGCTGAAAGCGCTGCGGGGTCTGAAGGTGCTGGTGATCGGCGACACGATCATCGACGAGTACCATTACTGCAAGGGCATGGACAAGCCGCCCAAGGAGAACATCATCTCCGCCAAGTTCGTCAGCGAGGAGCGCTTTGCCGGCGGCGTGCTGGCCTGCGCCAACCACCTGGCCGGCTTCTGCGAGAAGGTGGATTTGGTGACCTGCCTGGGCAGCCGCGACTCCAAAGAAGAGTATATCCTGGAGCACCTCAAGCCGAACGTCCGCCCCAAGTTCTTCTACCGCGACGACGCCTGTACCGTGGTGAAGCGGCGCTACGTGGACCCCGTGTTCCTGACCAAGCTTTTCGAGGTGTCTTTCCTGGAAGACCGCGCCCTGCCGGAGGGCGTGGCGAAACGCGTCTGCGCTCACCTGGCGGGCGGCATCGCCAAATACGATTTGGTGCTGGTGAGCGACTTCGGCCACGGTTTCCTGAACGGCAAGATCATAGACGCGCTGCAGAAAGCCAAATTCCTGGCCGTCAACGCGCAGAGCAATAGCGCCAATTTGGGCTATAACCTGGTGACCAAGTACGGCCGCGCCGACTATATCTGCGTGGACGAGCCGGAGATAAGGCTGGCCGCGCGCGACAAGTACGGCGAGCTTAACGGGCTGATAAAGACCATGGCCGCCCGGCTGAAGAGCGGCCGCGCCTCTATTACCCGCGGGCATAAGGGCTCGGTGACCTACGACGCTAAGGGCGGCTTCGCCGAATGCCCGGTGTTCAGCGGCAAGGTGGTGGACCGCGTGGGCGCCGGCGACGCGTACCTGTCGCTCACGGCTCCGCTGGCCGCGGCCGGCAGGCCGATGGACCTGGTGGGCTTTGTGGGTAATGCCGTGGCCGCCATAAAAGTGGGCATAGTCTGCAACCGCTCGTCGATAGAGCCGGTGGAGCTTTACAAATTCATAGCGACCCTGCTGAAATGAGCGATAAATACCGCATAGACTCCCACAAGCTGGGCTGCCACCCGCAGCGGGTGGCCGACTGGCTGAAGAAAAAGAATATCTACCCGGTCTACGCCGAGATCTCGCCGTCTGGGGCGTGCAACCACCGCTGCAGCTACTGCGCGCTGGACTTCCTGGAGTACAAGCCGCGCTTCCTGGACACTAAAATACTGAAGGCCAGGCTGAAGGAACTGGGCGCGCTGGGCCTGAAGAGCGCCATGTTCGCCGGCGAGGGGGAGCCCTTCCTGCACCCGGACATGGCCGGGATAGCGGTGCACGCCAACAAGTGCGGCATAGACACGGCTTTTACCACCAACGCCACGCTGATGAGGCCGGCGATAACCGAAAAGATATTGAAGACCACCAGCTGGATAAAGGCGAGCATAAACGGCGCCAGCCCGGCCTCCTACGGCCGCATACACCGCTGCAACCCCGGCGACTTCAGCAGGGTTTTCGAGAACATGGGCTACGCCGCCGCCCTCAGGAAAAAGAAGGGCTATAAATGCGCGCTGGGCATGCAGCTGGTGCTGCTGCCCGAGACCGCGCCCGACGCGGCCGACCTGGCGCGCAAGGCGCAGGCCGCCGGCATGGACTATTTGGTGGTCAAGCCTTATTCCCAGCACCCGCAGAGCGTGACCGACCGGTACAAGGACATAAGCTACGCCGACTATGAGGCGCTGGCCGCCGAGCTGGCCAAATACGACAGGCCGGGCTTCTCGGTGATCTTCCGCCGGAACGCCATGCAGAAATGGGACGAGGGCAGCCGGCCCTATAATCGCTGCCTGGCGCTGCCTTTCTGGACCTATATCGACGCCGGCGGCAGCGTTTGGGGCTGCAGCATGTTCCTGGGGAACGAGAAGTTCCTTTACGGCAACATAAACGAGAAAACCTTCAAACAGATCTGGGAAGGGGAGAAGCGCCGCCGCTCACTGAGATACACGGCGAAGATGGACGCCAGCCGCTGCCGCGTGAACTGCCGCATGGACGAAGCGAACCGCTACCTGTGGGAGCTGAAGAACCCCGGTGAGCACGCCAATTTTATATGAGCCTGACGCCCGAAATAAAACTGGAACTGCTGCGCAAAATGCTGCGCGCGCGGCTCTTTGAAGAAAAGATCGTGGCCGTTTACGCGGCTCAGGACATGAAGACGCCGGTGCACCTCTACCTGGGCCAGGAGGCCGTGGCGGCGGGCGTTTCGCAGCATCTCAACGCCGACGATTATATGTTCAGCACCCACCGCAACCACGGGCACGCCCTGTGCAAGGGCGCGGACATGAAGCCCCTGGCGGCCGAGCTTTACGGCCGGGCCGCCGGCTGCGCCAAGGGCAAGGGCGGCTCGATGCATTTTGTGGACGTCTCAAAGGGCTGCCTGGGCACCTCGGCCATAGTGGGCGGGAGCATACCGCTGGCGGCCGGCGCCGCGCTGGCCATAAAACAGAAGGGACAGGCCGGGCGCCTGGCCGTGACCTATTTCGGCGACGGGGCCAGCGACGAGGGCGTGCTGCAGGAAACGCTGAACTTCGCCGCGCTGCACAGGCTGCCGGTGCTGTTCGCCTGCGAGAATAATTTCTACGCCACCAATTCCCCGCAGAAGGCGCGCCACGCCGAAGGCCTGATCTGCAAGCGGGCGGAAGCCTTCGGCATACCGGGCGTTTTAGTGGACGGCAATGACGCCGAGGCCGTGTACGGCGCGGCGGGCAAGGCCGTGGAACATATCCGCGCCGGGCAGGGCCCGTATTTCCTGGAGTTCCGCACCTACAGGTGGAAGGGACACGTGGGGCCGGACTGCGACTGGGAGCAGGGCTGCCGGCCCAAAGAGGAATATTTTGAGTGGGTGAAGCGCTGCCCGGTGGAGAGCTACATTAACAAGCTTACCGCCGACGGCGTGCTGAAAGGCACGGCGCTGGCGCAGCTGAAGGCGGGCATTGCTGACGAGATAGCCGAGGCCTGGGCTTTCGCCAAGGCGGCGCCCTACCCCGCGGCGGAAGAACTTTTTACGGACGTGTATTGATGCCCTGGACCAAAGTGCTCATAGACCAGCAGGATCTAGAAGCCGCCCAAAAGGCGGGCTTGAGGAATATTTCCTACCGGGCCGCCCTGCTGGAGGCCCAGCGGCAATTGCTGCGGAGCCGGCCCGAGGTGTATTTGATAGGCGAGGGAATAGACGACGCTGGCGGGGTGTTCGGCTCCACCGCCGGGTTGGCCGCAGAGTTCGGCCCGTCGCGCGTGATGGATACGCCTATAGCCGAGAACGGCCTGACCGGCATAGCGGCGGGCTCGGCCATGTGCGGGCTGCGGCCCATCTTCATACACATGCGCATGGACTTCCTGCCTATGTGCCTGGACCAGATAGCCAACCACGCGGCCAAGTGGCGCTACATGACGGGCGGCGCAGTGACCTGCCCGCTGGTGATCCGTTCCATCATAGGCCGCGGCTGGGGCTCGGCGGCGCAGCATTCGCAGGCCCTGCACGGGCTGTTCACCCATTTTGCGGGGCTGAAGGTGGCCGTGCCCGCCACGCCCTACGACGCCAAAGGCCTGCTGGCGGCGGCCGTCAACGACGGGAACCCGGTGATGTTCTGCGAGCACCGCTGGCTTTACGATTTCAAGGGCTATGTGCCCGAAGAGGCTTACGAGGTGCCCTTCGGCAAGGCGGTAGTCCGCAAAGAGGGCAGCGACGTGACCATAGTGGCGGTGTCGCTGATGGTGTACGAGGCCGTGAAGGCCGCGCGCGAGCTGGAGGCCGAGGGCATAAGCGTTGAGGTGATAGACCCGCGCACCATAAAGCCGCTGGACCTGGCCGCCATACTGGCCTCGGTGAAGAAAACCGGGCGGCTGGTGGTGGCCGACGCCGGCAATTTGATGACGGGCATCTCGGCCGAGATAGCGGCGCAGGTGGCCGAGAAAGGTTTTGAGTATCTGAAGGCCCCGGTGCTGCGGGTGGGCCTGCCCGACACGCCCACGCCGGCCAGCCCGGCGCTGGAGGCGGATTTTTACCCGGGCGTAGAGGACATAAAGCGCGCGGCCAGGCGGCTGGCGGGGGGCAAGGCGTGAAGATCTCCGTGCTGATGCCCGCGCTGAACGAGGCCAAAAATATAGAGGCGGCCATGGCCAATGCCCTGGGCGCCTTCGACGCGACGAAGGTGGAAGGCGAACTGCTGGTGATAAACGACGGCAGCACCGACGACACGGCAAAACTGGCGCAAGCGCTGGCGGCTAAAGATGCCCGCGTGCGGCTGCTGAACCATGGAACACCGCAGGGGATAGGCGCTTCCTTCTGGGATGGGGTGGACCATGCCACCGGCGACATAGTGGTGATGCTGCCCGGCGACAACGAGAACGACCCGTGGGAGATCTTCCGCTACCACAAACTGCTCGAGCACGTGGACGTGGTGATACCGTTCCTCTACAACAAGCAGGTGCGCTCGCTCTTCCGCAACGCCCTCTCTTTCGCCTACAGGTTCATCATCAATACCACTTTCCTGGTCTATTTGAACTACACCAACGGCACGGTGCTGTACCGCAAGTCCATCCTGAAGGATCTGCCCTACCGCAGCACCGGCTTCTTCTTCCAGACGGACATGCTGATACGGCTGGTGAAGGCGGGCTACCTGTTCGCCGAGGTGCCTTACCGGCTGGGCCTGCGCAAGGGCGGGGTTTCCAAGGCGGTCAGCTTCCCGTCGCTGCTGCAGGTGATAAAGGGCTACGCGCGGCTGGTGAAGGACCAGTATTTCAAGAACCACGGGGCGGCGGTTTACGCCAAAGATTCACAGACTTTAAAGAGGCGCGGCGATTAAATGGACGAGCTGATACTGGACGGGCATAAATTGGCGTGGCACAAGGACCGCGTGGCGGCCTGGCTGCGCGGCGAACGCATTGCCCCCATTACCGTAGACTGCGCGCTGACGAGGGCCTGCAATTACAAGTGCGCCTACTGCTACGGCCAGCTGCAGGCTAACGACGGGGCCAGCCTGACCCGGGAGGTCATATATAATTTCCTGGACGACGCGGCCGAGATAGGCGTGAAGGCGGTCAGTTTCGTGAGCGACGGGGAATCCACCTGCTCGCCGCACCTCTACGACGCCATACTGCACGGCCGTGCGCGGGGCCTGGACATGGCGCTGGGCACCAACGGCTATCTGCTGCAGGACGGGCGGCTGGAGGAGATACTGCCGGCGCTGACCTATTTGCGCTTCAATATTTCCGCCGGGCAGAAGGAACGCTATACGGAAATAATGGGCGCCCCGCCCGACGCCTTCGACAAGGTGTGCGCCACTATCCGTAAGTGCGTGGAAATAAAGAAGCGCCTGGCGCTGCCGGTGACCATAGGGATGCAGATGGTGCTGCTGCCGCAGTGCGCCGACCAGATCATACCGCTGGCTGAACTGGGGGGGGAACTGGGCGCGGATTATTTTGTGATAAAGCACTGCAGCGACGACGAGGCCGGCACCCTGAAGGTGGACTATGACAAGTACCATCAGCTGGAAGCCCTGCTGAAACAGGCCGAGGCCCAGAGCCGGCCGGGCTATCTGGTGAAGGCCAAGTGGTCCAAGATCATGAGCGGCGGCAGGCGGAGCTATTCCAAGTGCTTCGGCCCGCCCTTCATACTGCAGCTTTCGGGCTCCGGCCTGGTGGCGCCCTGCGGCATGCTGTTCAACAGCAAATATTCAAAGTACCATATAGGCAATATAGCCGACACGCGGTTCAAGGACCTGTGGAAGAGCGAGCGCTACTGGGAAGTGATGGGCCTCATCGCCTCCGACAAGTTCGACGCGCGCACCATGTGCGGTACGCTGTGCCTGCAGCACAAGGTGAACGAGTTCCTCTGGGACCTGAAAGAGCGGGGCGGGCAGCTGCCGGCCGCGCCGGGCGGCGAACCGCAGCACAAGAATTTTATCTGACGGGGAGAACATGAAGAACTTCGCTGACGCTTTTTTTGAATCGATCTGGGCCGGCCTTAAGGGCGCCCGCTGCGACGCCGCGGGCAAGCCCCTGCCGCTTAGCGCGGCCGTGGAGGCCCTGCGCAGCGAGGTGGCGCGCTGCGCCGCCGCCGGCGGCAAGGTGATCTACATCGGCAACGGCGGCAGCGCCTCGATAGCGGGGCACATGGCCGCCGATTTGTGGAAGAACGGGGGGGTGAAGACGCTGTGCTTCTCCGAGCCGGCCCTGCTGACCTGCGTGGCCAATGATCTGGGCTACGAGAACGTTTTTGCCGCGCCGGTGGGAGCTTACGCCGAGAAGAATGACCTGCTGGTGGCCATAAGCAGTTCGGGCAAGTCCCCTAACATAGTGAAAGCGGCCAGGGCCGCGCTGAAGAAGGGCTGCCCGCTGGTGACTTTGTCCGGCTTTAAGCCCGGCAATCCCCTGCGCCGCCTGGGCGCGCTGAATTTTTACGTGGACTCCGCGGTTTACGGCGTGGTGGAGGCGGTACATTCCATGATCTGCCACGCGGTAGTGGACAGCGTGATACGGCAGCGAGCGAGCAAGCATTGAGGTAAAAAACATATGACCAACATTAAAGGCAAGACCATACTCATCACCGGTGGCACGGGCTCCTTCGGCCACGAGCTGCTGCGGACTATCCTGGACCAGGATTTTAAAGAGGTTCGCATCTTCAGCCGCGACGAGCTGAAGCAGGAGCACATGCGCATAGAACTGAACAACCCGCGCGTGAAGTTCTACATAGGCGACGTCCGGGAGCGCAATAGTGTCGACCAGGCCATGAAAGGCGTGGACCTGGTGTTCCACGCCGCCGCGCTGAAGCAGGTGCCGTCCTGCGAATTCTTCCCGATGCAGGCCGTGATGACCAACATCTTCGGCAGCCATAACGTGGTGGAATCGGCGATTGCGCACAAGGCCGAGAGCGTGGTCTGCCTGGGCACCGACAAGGCCGCTTACCCGATAAACGCCATGGGCATGACCAAGGCGCTGATGGAGAAGGTGGCCCAGGCCGCCTGCCGCGGGCTCAAGGAGACGGATACCCGCGTCTGCACCGTGCGCTACGGCAACGTGATGTGCTCGCGCGGCTCGGTGATCCCGCTTTTCATCAAGCAGATAAAAGAGCGCAAGCCGATAACCGTGACCGAGCCCACGATGACGCGCTTCCTGCTGCCGCTGCCGGAGGCGATAAAGCTGGTGCTGTTCGCCTTCAAGCACGGCCGCCAGGGAGACCTGTTCATCCGCAAGTCCCCGGCCTGCACGGTGGGCGATCTGGCCGAGGCGCTGAAGCAGCTCTTCAAGTCCGACGTGCCGGTGAAGCCCATAGGCATACGCCACGGCGAGAAGATCTACGAGACGCTGGTTACCGTGGAAGAGCTGCGCCGCGCCGAGGACATGGGGAACTATTACCGCGTGAGAATGGACGGGCGGGACCTGAACTACAACAAGTATTTCACCGAGGGCGACAAGAAAGAGATACTGCTGGAAGACTATACCTCGCACAATACCGAGCGGCTCAACGTGAAGCAGGTCAAGGACCTGCTGCTCAAGCTGCCGGAAGTTACAGCCGAGCTGAAGGCCTGAGGCGCATGAAAAAAGTCACCATCATAGGGGCGGGCGGGATGGCGGGGCATATGGCCTCGCTGTACCTGGCGTCCACCGCTAAATACGCCCTGCAGAACCTGTCCCACAGCGTGCACCTGGCGCCGGACTGGCAGACCGTGGACGTGGAGGATACGCACGCGGTGGCCGCGGCGCTGGCGGCGCACGGGCCCGAAGCGGTGATAAACTGCGTGGGAAAACTGGTGCGGGAATCCGAGCAGAACTTCGGGATGGCCTCGTACATAAACGGCTATTTCCCGCATTTCCTGGAGAAACAGGCCGACGAGAAGAAGTTCAGGCTGATACACCTGAGCACCGACTGCGTCTTTTCAGGGGAAAAGGGCGCCTACGCGGAAAACGACCTGCGCGACGGCAAGGGTTATTACGCCCAGAGCAAGGCCATGGGCGAGGTGATAAACGCCAGGGACCTGACCATACGCACCTCGATAATAGGGCCCGAGCTGAAGAAGAACGCCACGGGGCTTTTCCACTGGCTGATGACGAGCCGGGGCACCGTAAAGGGCTTCGACAAAGTCTTCTGGAACGGCGTCACCACGCTGGAGCTGGCCAAGGCCATAGACGCGTTTATAGGTGCGGGCACCTCGGGGCTGTGCCACCTGGCTTCGCCGGAGAAGATCTCGAAGCACGACCTGCTGCAGCTGACGCTGGAGACCTGGGGCCGGCGCGAGCCGGAGCTGGCGCGGGAGCCGGGAGTGGTGAGCGACAAGTCGCTGGTGAGCACCCGGACGGACCTGCCGTACGCCCCGTCGGGCTACCAGCGGCAGCTGGAAGAGCTGAGGGACTGGGTGCGCGGGCACAAAGAGCTGTACCAACTTTACATTTAGGCCGCTGCGGCGGCGGGAGAGACTATGCCTTTAAAACTGATGACGATAGTGGGGACGCGCCCGGAGATAATCAAACTGAGCCGCGTCATCCACGAGGCCGAGAAGCATTTAAACCACGTGCTGGTGCATACCGGCCAGAACTACGACTACGAGCTCAACGAGATCTTCTTCAAGGAGCTGGGCATCCGCAAGCCGGACCACTTCCTGGACTCCGTCGGCAAGACGGTGGCCGCCACGATAGGCAATATCATAGCCAGGGCCGACGAGGTGATGGAGAAGGAGCGGCCCGACGCCATCCTGCTTTACGGCGACACCAACAGCTGCTTGTCGGTGATCCCGGCCAAGCGCCGCAAGATCCCCGTGTTCCACATGGAGGCGGGGAACCGCTGCTTCGACCAGCGCGTGCCGGAAGAGCTGAATCGCAAGGTGGTGGACCACCTCAGCGACATCAACATGACGCTGACCGAGCACGCCCGCCGCTACCTGCTGGCGGAGGGACTGCGCCCCGAGACCGTGATAAAGACGGGCTCCTCCATGAAAGAGGTGCTCGCCTGCTACATGCCGAAAATACTCAAGTCCGGCGTGCTGAAGACGCTGAAGCTGAAGGAATACGCCTATTTCCTGGTGAGCGCGCACCGGGAGGAGAACATAGACAGCCCCGAGAATTTCAAGAACCTGCTGGCTTCGCTCAACGCGCTGGCGAAGAAATACGACATGCCGGTGATAGTTTCCACGCACCCGCGCACCCGCAAGAAGCTGGCGGAGCTGGGCATGAAAGGCCTGGACAAGCGCATAGCCTTCCTGAAGCCGCTGGGTTTCTACGACTATGTGCAGCTGCAGCTCCACGCCTTCTGCGTGGTTTCCGACAGCGGCACGATAACCGAGGAGGCCACGATCCTCAACGTGCCCGCCGTGACCGTGCGGCAGGCGCACGAGCGCCCCGAGGGCATGGACGAGGGCACGCTGATCATGTGCGGCCTGAAGGCGGAGCGCGTGCTGGAATCCGTGGCCGTGGTGACCGGCCAGCATTCGGCCGCCGAGCGCCGGTTCCGCATGGTGCCGGATTACGATACGGACAATGTGTCCAAGAAAGTGCTGCGCATCGTGCTGAGCTATACCGACTATATCAACCGCACGGTCTGGCACAAGGAGGCCTGAGCGGCCAGCTATGCCGGAAAAACTGAAGGTCCTGATAGTAACCGAAAGGTTCTATCCGGAGGAATTCATCGTCAACGACCTGGCGGCCGAGTGGGCCGCCGGGGGCCTGGCCGTGGACGTGCTGACGCAGGCCCCCAGCTATCCCGCCGGGCGGCTCTTCCCGGGCTACGCCAACTCCTTCTTCTCCTCTGAGACCTGGAAGGGGATAAACATCTTCCGCTTCTTCACTGTGACGGGCTACCGCGACTCTCTGCTCCTGAAACTGCTAAATTACGTCAGTTTTGTCTTTACCGGCACTGCGGCCGCGCTGTGGAAGGCGCGGGACTATGACCGCATCTTCGTCTACCAGACCGGGCCGCTGACGCTGGCCATACCGGCGGTGCTGGCGGGCAAAATGTACGGCATACCTGTGACTATCTGGACGCAGGATATCTGGCCGGACATGGTGTACTCCTACGGTTTCAAACAGACGCGCCTGCTGGACTGGTTCCTGGGCCTGGTCATCCGCTTCGTCTACGCCAACTGCTCCGGGATACTGGTTTCCTGCGAGGGTTTCGCCCGGCGCATAGAAGAGTATGTGCCCGGCAGGCGGATAAAGCATTTTCCCAACTGGCCCACCGTAACTCCCGACGGGGGGACGGAGCGGATGCCGCTGCCGGCCGGTTTTAATTTCACTTTCGCCGGCAACGTGGGCAAGCTGCAGAACCTGGAGAACATCCTGCGCGGCTTCGCCCTGGCGGTGAAAGAGCAGCCTGAACTCCGGCTGAACATAGTCGGCGACGGCTCCCACCTTGAAACGCTGAGGCAGATGGCGAAAGAGGAAAATATCCCCGGCGTCACTTTCTGGGGACGCTACCAGAGCCACGAGATGCCGGCCTTTTTCAGGGCGAGCGACGCGATGATAGTGTCGCTGAGCAATACGCCGGGGCTGAATTTGGTGGTGCCGTCGAAGTTCCAGGCCTACCTGGCTTTTCACAAGCCGGTTTTCGCCGTGATGAACGGCGAGGTAAGGGCCCTGGTGGAAAAACACGGCATAGGGGTATGCGCGGACCCGGATAGCCCGCAGGACATACGCGACGGGATGCTGAAATTTTATTATCAGAAAAGCGGCGGCCTGGAGAATTTTACCGCCAATACCCGGCGGCTGCTGGAGAATGAATACGACCGCGGCCGGATAATAGCCGGCATACGCGCGGCGGCGGAGTCGCCCGCGCGCTGATCAGCCGGCGCAGGTTTCCAGGAAATATTTGTAGGTCTTTTCCAGCCCCTCGGCCAGAGGGGTTTTTGCTTTCCAGCCCAGCGCTTCCATTTTCGAGGAGTCCAGCAGCTTGCGCAGGGTGCCGTCGGGCTGCGAGGCGTCGAATTCCAGGCGTCCCTTGTAGCCGGCCGCCGCGCAGGCGGCTTCGGCCAGCTCGCGGATGGACAGGTCCGTGCCGGCGCCGATGTTGGTGAGGTCGGTATACCCGTCCCTGCCCAGCAGGAAAAGCACGGCCTGCGCCAGGTCGTCTATGTAGAGGAATTCCCGGCGCGGGTTGCCGCTGCCCCAGACCTTGAGGGCGGGAGCGCCGGCCAGCCTGGCCTCGTGCGCGCGCCGAAGCAGCGCGGGGAGCACGTGGGATTGCTCGGGGTTGAAATTGTCGCCGGGACCGTAGAGCGTGGCGGGGATAATTGGCAGGAACTGCGTGCCGTGCTGGCGGTTATAGGCCTGGCACATCACCGCGCCGGCCAACTTGGCGGTGCTGTAGGGAAGGCTGGTGGGCTCCATGACGCCCGTCATCAGGGCGTCTTCCTTCATGGGCTGCGGGCAGATTTTGGGGTACATGCAGGAACTGCCGAAGAAGACCAGGCGCTTCACGCCGTGTTTGCGGGCGCTCTCCAGGATATTGGCGGTGATATAGAGGTTGGCGCGGATGAAATCGGCCGGATAGGCGTTGTTGTACTTTATGCCGCCGACCTTGGCGGCGGCAAGTACCACGTAGTCGGGGCGCTCCGCCGCAAAAAAGGCCTCTGTCGCGGCCTGGTCCTCAAGCTCCAGCCCGGCATGGGCGCGGAGCAGCAAATTGTTGAAGCCGGCCGCCCGGAAGGCCCTGACCAGGGCCGAACCCGCAAGCCCGCTGTGCCCGGCTATGTAGATCTTGTCTTTATGGTCCATAGAGTTCCCCTGAAAAATTGAAAGGCGGTCCTGTTAAATTATACAATTATAATAATATTAGGGCATAAGGCGTAACGAGGACCATATGACTGAAAAATCCGCGAAAGGCAAGGTTTTCATCACCGGCGGGGCCGGCTATATCGGCTCTATCATGGCGCCCGCGCTGCTGCGGGCCGGCTATAAGGTGACGGTGCTGGACAATTTGATGTTCGGCCAGACCTCGCTGCTGGACTGCTGCCACGAGCCCGGCTTCGAGATGCTGCGCGGCGACGCGCGCGACGAACGGCTGGTGAAAGAGGGCATGACCGGCGCGGACTATATCATCCCGCTGGCCTGCCTGACCGGCGCCCCGCTGTGCGACAAGAACCCCGCCGAGGCCAAGGGCGTCATCCTGGACGCGCTCGATACGATCCTGAAGTTCCGCTCGGCAGGGCAGCGCCTGATGTATCCCACCACCAACAGCGGCTACGGCGTGGGGGAGGCCGGCAAGTTCTGCACCGAAGAGACCCCGCTGCGGCCGGTGTCGCTGTACGGCCGCCTGAAGAACGACGCCGAGGCCAAGATCCTGGGCGCCGGCAACTCCATGACCTTCCGCCTGGCCACCGCGTTCGGCGTGAGCCCGCGCATGCGCCTGGACCTGCTGGTCAACGACTTTACTTACCGCGCCGTGAACGACAAGTTCATAGTGCTGTTCGAGGCGCATTTCAAGCGCAACTTCATCCACGTGCGCGACGTGGCCAAGGCCTTCATGCACGGCATGGAGCACTTCGACAAGATGCAGGGCACGATGTACAACCTGGGCCTCAGCGACGCCAACCTGAGCAAGATGGAGCTGTGCGCGGCCATCCAGAAGCAGGTCAAGGGCTTCTACGTGACCGAGGCCACCATCGGCGAGGACCCGGACAAGCGCGACTATATCGTCAGCAACGAGAAGATCGAGAAGACGGGCTACAAGCCGGACGTGTCGCTGGACCTGGGCATTACCGAGCTGCTGAAGGCCTTCCGCATCATCAAGAGGAACCAGTATTCCAATGTCTAACACGATCAACTCCGCCGAGCTGGAGCAGAAGGCGAAATGGGTGCGGCGCGAGACGCTGCGCCTGCACAAGCTGGCGCCGGAGACCCGCGTGGCCTCCTCGCTGTCCGACGTGGAGATCTTCGTGGCGCTGTACTACGGCGGCCTGCTGAAGTTCGACCCGAAGAACCCGAGGGCCGAGATGCGCGACCGCGTAATCATAAGCAAGGGCCACGGCGGCATCTCGCTGTACCCGATCCTGGCGGACCTGGGTTTCTTTGCCAAAGACCAGCTGGACAAGATCGGCACGCCGGAGTCCATCCTGTGCGGCATCCCCGACGCGGTGCCCGGCTTCGAGACCATCAACGGCTCCCTGGGGCACGGCCTGGGCGTGGGCAGCGGCTCGGCGCTGGCGCTGTACCGCAAGGGCTCGGCCGCCAACGTGGTGGTGGTAATGGGCGACGGCGAGCTGTTCGAAGGCTCCGTGTGGGAGGCCGCGATGTTCGCCGGTTTCCACAAACTCGACAACCTGACGCTGATAGTGGACCGCAACAAGAAATCCATGCTGGGCCTGACGCGCGAGATCATAAACCTGGACCCGCTGGACGAGAAATTTAAGGCGTTCGGCTGGGAGACGGTGACGGCCGACGGCCACAGCGCGGCCGGCGTGCACGCCACGCTGGCCAAACTGATCCCGGCGCGCAACGGCAAGCCGAAGATCTTCGTGGCCGAGACGGTGAAGGGCAAAGGCGTGCCCTCGCTGGAGGCGGACCCGCTCTGCCACATCCGCAACCTGACCCCCGAGCAGGTGGACGGCCTGATGGAGGACCACAAATGAGCGCTCCCGCCCCCGTTAAGAAAGCCATGCGCGACGCCTTTATAGGCAAGGCGCTGGAGGCGATGGCCTCCGAAAAGAACCTGTACTTCCTGTCGGCCGACTTCGGCGCGCCGCTGCTGGACCGCATCCGCAAGGAGTATCCCTGCAACTTTTTCAATGTCGGCATAGCAGAGCAGAACCTGGTAAGCGTGGCCGCCGGCCTGGCCTTCGAAGGCATGACCGTGCACGCCTACGCGATCTCCTCGTTCCTGGCGACGCGGGCCTTTGAGCAGGTGAAGATCAACCTGTCGCTGCACTCCCAGGTGCGCGAGGTGAACGTGAACCTGGTGGCCGTGGGCGCGGGCCTCAGCTACGACATCTCCGGCCCGACGCACCACGGCCTGGAGGACCTCTCGGTGGTCAATTCCCTGCCCGGCATCACGCTGTTCTCGCCGAGCGACTGGGTGCTGGCCGAGAAATTCCACGCTTACGCCCTGGCGCACAAGACCCCCAAGTACCTGCGCCTGGAGGGCAAGCCCGTGCCGGCCATCTACGACACGCGCCCCGAAGTGAAGATAGAGGACTGCTTCTGCGAGCTGCAGCGGGGGGAAGAGGTCTGCGTGGTGTCCACCGGCTTCATGACGCACGTGGCGCTGGACGCGCTGAAGCGGGTCCCGGCCGGGCTGAAGCCGGGCCTGGTGGACCTGTTCCTGCTGAAGCCGCTCGACGGCGAGCGCCTGCTGAAGACGCTGGGGCGCTACAAGAAGATCATAACGATAGAAGAGGGTTTTGTCGGCGCGGGCGGCATGGACGCCATAGTCTCCAGCCTGGTGAACGCTTCCGGCCTGGGCCTGAAGATCAAGTCGCTGGGCTTCCGCAACAAGTTCGTGTTCGAACACGGCCCGCGCGAATACCTGCATTCCCTCTACGGGCTTGACGCCAAAAGCCTGGCCGCCCTGGTGGAAAAGGAGCTGGGCGCCTGATGTCCAAAGTAGACCTGCTGATAGTAAAGCCCGGCAGCGCCCGCAAGCAGTACAGCGTGTTCAAGGACACGCTGGCCGCCGTGGAGCCGCCGCTCTGGGGCCTGCTGCTGGCTTCCTGCGCCCGCGAGAAAGGTTATTCCGTGTCCGTGCTGGACGCCGAGGCCGAGAACCTTACCCCTGACGAGGCGGCCGCTAAGATCAAAGAGGCGGACCCGCTGCTGTGCGGCGTGATAGCCGCCGGCTCCAACCTGTCCGCCTCAACGCAGGCCATGCCCGGCGCTTCGCAACTGCTGGGCCTTATCCGGCAGGCCGTCCCCGGGCTGAAGACTTTTCTGTGGGGCCTGCACCCGTCTGCGCTGCCCGAGCGCACTCTGAAGGAAGAAAAACCCGATTTCGTGATGCAGGGCGAGGGCTTTTCCGCCACCTTGGGGCTGCTGGAGCGCCTGAAAGCCGGCCGCTCCGAGTTCGACACCCCCGGCGTGTGGTACATGAAGGACGGCGCCGCCGTGCCCAACCCGCGCGAGCCGCTGGTGGCGGACCTGGGCTCGCTGCCCATGCCCGCCTGGGATTTGGTGCCTATGGCCAAGTACCGGGCGCACAACTGGCACTGCTTCGACGACCTGGACCGCCGCACGCCTTACGCGGTGCTCTATACCAGCCTCGGCTGCCCTTTCGACTGCCACTTCTGCGCGCTCAAGGCCCTGTTCGGCAAACCGCAGATCCGCTACCGGCCGCCGGAGAAGGTCATAGAGGAAATAGACTTCCTCGTTAAAAACTACGGCGTGCGCAACATCAAGGTGCTCGACGAGTGCTTTATTCTGAACCGGGCGCACGTGGAAAAGATCTGCGACCTGATCATAGAGCGCGGCTACGACCTTAACATCTGGGCCTACGCGCGCGTGGACACCATAGACCCGGCGCTGCTGGCCAAACTGAAGAAGGCCGGCGTGAACTGGCTGGCGCTGGGCATAGAGTCCGGCAGCGAGAAGGTGCGCGGCGCCGAGAAGACGCGCAACTACACGCAGGACAAGATCCGCGAGGCCGTGGACCGCATCCACGCGGCCGACATCGCCATCGTGGCCAATTTCATCTTCGGCCTGCCGGAGGACGACCTGGCCAGCATGCGCGAGACGCTGGACATGGCCAAGGCGCTCAACTGCGCCTATACCAACTTCTACACCGCCATGGCCTACCCGGGCTCCGCGCTTTACGACGATGCGGTGAAGAACGGCACCAAACTCCCCGACAGCTGGCTGGGCTACGCCCAGTTCAGCGAGGAGACCCTGCCGCTGCCGACCAAGCATTTGTCGAGCGGAGAGGTGCTGGCGTTCAGGGATGCCGCCTTCGACGAGTTCCATTCTTCGCCCGCCTACCTGGCGATGATGGGGGAAAAGTTCGGCCCGAAGACCGTGGAACACGTGAAGGAAATGCTCAAGCTTAAGATAAAGCGGAAGTACGCCGCTGGGGCGGGGAAATGATAATCAGCAAGACGCCGTACCGCATCTCGTTCTTCGGCGGGGGGACCGACTATCCCTCCTGGTACAATGAGAACAAGGGACAGGTGCTCAGCACCACGATAGACAAATACTGCTACATCACCTGCCGCAACCTGCCGCCCTTCCACGAGCATAAGCACCGCATAGTCTATTCCAAGATAGAGAACGTCACGCGGATCAGGGACATCGTCCACCCGTCGGTGCGGGCGTGCCTGCAGTTCATGAAGATCAAGGACGGCGTGGAGATCCACCACGACGGCGACCTGCCGGCCCGCTCCGGGCTGGGCTCCAGCTCGGCCTTTACCGTGGGGCTGCTGAAGGCGCTCTACGCGATGAAGGGCCATATCGTTTCCTCCAGCCAGGTGGCGCGTGACGCGATCCACGTAGAGCAGGTGATGCTGAAGGAGAACGTGGGCGCGCAGGACCAGATGGTGGCGGCCTATGGCGGCTGCAACGTCATCAGGTTCGGCGACAAGACGCACCTGCAGGTGAGCCCGGTGACGCTCTGCGACGAGAGGCTGGCCGAGCTGCAGGACCGGCTGATGCTGTTCTATACCGGCATACCACGGACAGCCAACGACATCGCCGGCGAGCAGATCCGAAAGACCCACCTGCGCAAGCGCGAACTGACGCTGATGGGCGAGATGGTGAACCACGCCGTGGAGATCCTCAATTGCGGCGCCGGCAATATAGACGGCTTCGGCCGGCTGCTGCACGAGAGCTGGAAACTCAAGCGCAGCCTGACCGACAAGATCACCAATAATTTTATAGACGACGCCTACGCGGCTGCCCGCAGGGCCGGGGCGCTGGGCGGCAAGATCCTGGGAGCGGGGGGTGGCGGCTTCATGCTGTTCTTCGCGCCGCCGGAGCGGCAGAAGCGGGTGCGCGCGGCGCTGAGGAAGCTGCTGCACGTGCCGTTCAGGTTCGAATACTCGGGGAGCTCGATCATCTTCTACAAGTCATGAACATGGACGTAGTGATACTTTGCGGCGGGAAGGGGACGCGGCTGCAGGCCGTGGTCTCGGACCGTCCCAAGCCGATGGCCGACGTGAGCGGCAAGCCCTTCCTGGAGCTGCTGATGGATTACGTGGCTGGCTACGGCTACAGCCGCTTTGTGCTGTGCGCGGGCTACATGGGCGAAATGATAAGGGACTATTTTGCCGCGCGCAAGCTGCCCTACCAGGTGGCCGTGGCCATAGAGACCGAGCCCCTGGATACCGCCGGGGCCGTGAAGAACGCCGAGCCTCTGATAAAGAGCGGGCGTTTCCTGGCCCTGAACGGGGATTCCATAGTGCGCGCCGACCTGAAGGCCTTCGCGGCTTTCCACGAGCAAAGGCGGCCGCTGGCCTCGCTGGCGGCGGCAAAAAAAGAGGACGCTTCCGCCTTCGGCACGCTGTCCGTGGACGGGGACGGCAAACTGCTGGAGTTCAGGGAGAAGGCCGCCGCGGCCTCGGGCCTGGTGAACGCAGGCATTTATATTTTCGAGAAGGAAGTGCTGGGGCTGGTCCCGGCGGGGAAGAAATACTCCCTGGAGCGGGACCTCTTTCCAGCGCTGGCCGCAAAAGGCGGCGTGAACGTTTTCGAAGTGCCCGGCGAGCTGATAGATATCGGCACACCGGAAGGCTATAAACAGGCAGGAGAGAAACTGAAATGAGAATACCGTTCGGCACCATCGCCGTCACCAAAGAATCCCGCAAACTTATTAACGAGGCCCTGGACTCCGTCAGGCTGTCCAGCGGCAGGCTGGTAAAAGAGTTCGAGTCCAAATTCGCTGCGCTGACCGGCACTAAAGAGGCCGTGGCCGTCAGCACCGGCACTGACGCCGACATCCTGGCGCTGGCCGTGCTGCACGATTTCGGCGCGAAGCGCGGCGACGAGGTGATAGTGCCGGCGCTGTCCTTCGTGGCCACCGGCAACGCCGTGGTGCACGCCGGGTTCAAGCCGGTGTTCGTGGACATCGAACGGCACACGCTCAACATCGACCCGAAGAAAATCGAGAAGGCCATAACGAAGAAGACCCGCGCCATCATGCCGGTGCACCTGATGGGCAAGCCGGCCGAGATGGACACCATCAACAAGATAGCCAAGAAGCACAATCTTTATGTGATCGAGGACGCGGCCGAGGCGCACGGCGCGGTGTACAAGGGCCGCAATATCGGCACGCTGGGCCACATGGCCGCCTACAGCACCTACATCGCCCACATCATCACCACCATCGAGGGCGGCATTGTCACTACGGACCGGGCCGATTTCGCCGAGGTGCTGCGATCGCTGCGCAGCCACGGCCGCGCCTGCAAGTGCAAGGTGTGCGTTATGAACTGCGGCGCCGCCAGCTACTGCGACAAGCGCTTCAAGTACGGCGAGGGCTCAGACATCCGCTTCGTGTTCGAGCGCATCGGCTACTCCGCCAAGATGAACGAGCTCGAGGCCGCCGTCGGCATCGGCAGCATGACCAACTACAAGAAGATCATAGCCAAGCGCCACGGCAATTTGATCTCGATGATAGAGAAGTTCCAGAAGTTCGCGCCGTGGCTTTACACCATCAAGGAAGAGAAGCACGAGCGGATAGGGCCGCACGCTTTCGCCATCATCAGGGGGGAGGGTGCCCCGTTCAGCCGCAACGAGCTGGGCCTCTACCTGGAAAAGGCTGGCATAGACACGCGCCACCTGTTCTCGTCGATGCCGACGCAGTGCCCCGGCTTCGCCTACCTGGGCCACAAGCTGGGCGACTTCCCCAACGCCGAGTACATGGGCAATAACGGCCTCCACATCGGGGTGCACCAGGACCTGGGGCCCGCTCACGTGAACTATTTCATAAAGACCGTAGAGGCCTTCTTCAAAGAAAAAGGAATAAAAACTAAATGAAAACCACGCTCCTCGTACTCACGCTGAACGAACTGGAGGGCATGAAGCAGATCATGCCCCAGGTCAAAAGGGAATGGGTGGACCAGATCATAGTGGTGGACGGGCAGTCCACCGACGGCACCGCCGAGTGGGCCCGCGAGCAGGGCTACGAGGTGGTGGTGCAGAGCCAGCCGGGCGTGCGGTTCGCCTATTTCGACGTGCTGCCCCACATCAAGGGCGATGTGGTGCTCTGCTTCAGCCCCGACGGCAATTCAGTGGCCGACCGCATCCCGCCGCTGATAGAGAAGATGAAGGAAGGCTACGACCTGGTTATAGTCTCCCGGTACCTCGACGGCGCCAAGAGCGAAGATGACGATATAGTGACGGCCTTCGGCAACTGGCTGTTCACCAAGACGGTGAACCTGCTGCACGGCGGGCATTACACCGACGTGATGGTGATGTACCGCGCCTTCACGAAGCAGTTGATCTACGACCTGGAACTCAACAAGGAAGACCCTTACACCCTGCCGGAATGGCTGTTCCAGACCCGCATCAGCTGGGAGCCGCTGATGTCCGTGCGCGCGGCCAAGCGCAAGATGAAGATAGGGGAGATCCCCGGCGACGAGCCCGCCCGCATAGGCGGCGTAAGAAAACTGAAGATCCTGAAGTGGGGCGCCGCCTACTACTTCCAGTTCTGGCGCGAGCTGTTTTATTGGAACAAGAAGTAGCCGGCCCCACAGCATGAGACGTGCAATCGACTGGCTGCAGCGCATATTCCGCGGCGAAAGCGGCCGCCGGGAACTGCTGATCTTCTTCGCGCTGCTGGCCGCCGTCTTCTACCTGGATAAGTTGCTGCTTGGCCCGTTCGCGCCGGTAAGACTGCACGACGTTTTTGATTCCGACTTCTTTCGCTACCGCGCGCTTTCCGAGTATGGGCCGCTCGCCCAGTGGTATCCCAATTACGCGGGCGGCATGCCGGCCTACGCCTGGCACCACACGCCGCTCTATGTCCTGGTCCTGCTGTCTGCCTTTCTGCCGCCCTGGCTGATTTACTCGGCCCTGGTCCTGGTTCTCATGTTCTGCGCCGGGTGGGGGATGTTCCGCCTGTTGGAAGAGCACGCCGGGCTGCCCCGGACCGCTGCGGTCTGGGGCGGCGCTTTCTTCGCCCTGGCCTCGCAGGTGCAGCAGAACAGCATTCCCAGCACCGTCTTCAATTACGCCTTTCCGCTCTTTTTCTGTCTGTTTATAGACGCCTACCGCGCCCGACGTGAGCTGCGCCGCCTGTTGCCGCCGCTGCTCGGACTCAACGCCATCCTGGCGCTCTCGTATCCGGTGCTTACCCTGCCTTATTTCCCGCTGGTGCAACTGCTGCTGCTTTTTGTTTTTAGCGGCCAGGGAAGCGCCATTGAAAAAGACCGCAGGGGTCTGCTGGCCTGGTATTTTGTGCTCTGGGCCGGTTATGTGCTGGCCTGCTCGCCGGTGCTGTACTCCCTGCTGCAGTATATTCCGCTCGCCTGCAAGCGCGGCGAACATGCCGCCGATTTTGTCCTGGCCCCGGCGTTTGTGAGCTTTCTGAAGACTTCCGGGCTTATGCTGGTTTCGAGCATGGCCCGCGCCGCGCTGCTGGTGCCAGCGGCGGCTGGCCTGGGCTTGGCCTTCCGTAGCCCGCGCCTTCGTCTGTATTATATCGCCCTGGCCGCGGTGGCGCTGATCTCCGGCTTTTATTCCTCGGAGATTTCCGCACTGCTGCGCGGCAGCATCTTACTGAAGATGGACCTCGGGCATTTCTTTTGGACCCTGCCGTTCCTGGGCGCCCTGGCCGCGTCAACGGCTGCCGGCCTCATCTTGCGCGGAGAGAAGCCGGGCCTAGCCTTCCAGGGAGCCCTGTTAGGCTTCGCCGTGCTGGCGGGACTTGCCTGGGCAGGACTTATACATAAATCAACTGTCGTGCCTAACGTCCTCTCAGGGTTGCTTTTCCTGCTGCTGGTACAGGCTGGCCGCGTTGAGGCGTGCCGAGTGCCGCGCGCTGCGGCCTGGGGGGCGCTCCTGGCGGGTGCCGCGGCGGCTGCCTGGGGCTGCAGGGTGGGGGAGCAGTCCTACCTGCACGCGCTGCTCTTCCTGGGTGGCGCCGGCTGGCTGGCTGCCTCCGCCACGGCGCTCGCCCTGCCCGGCCGCAGAACCGTATATTGGGCGATGCTCCTCTCTGTGCTTTTTACTGCGTCGCTGCGCTTCGCCCGCAACAAGGGGGAGGAGCCAGAGTCTGACAGGTACCTGCAGACGGCGGGCTATTCCTCGCTGAAAGATCTGCGGAACTCCGCTGAACCGGTGCGGACAGCGAGTTTCGGCCTGCCGCCCTTCCCCGCCATCAGCCAGGGGCTGGAGACTGCGGACGCCCGCGGCCCGGTGTTCAGCGGCCGCTACAAGGACTATTTCAAGCTGATACTGAGCCCGCAACTGTCAGATAAAAAGCACGAAGATTTCTTCGACAATTACTGGTATAACCTTTACTTTCACAAGTATACGCCCGCGGCGGGTCTCAATTTTAACTTGGCGCGGGCGGCGGGGATAAATTATATATTGAGCCCTACAGAATCGGAGCTGCTGCGTGCCGAATCAGACGGCGTTACCGTATTCCGCAGCGACTTGGACCTTGCTGCCGGGAGATTTTTAAGGCCGTTGCTGCAGAAGTCCAAGGCCGGCAAGAAGCTGGATAAACGCTATTTTTCCGAGATCTACGCCTACAGGCTTAAGGGCGCTTTCGCACGCGCGTACCTGGTGCCGGACGCCAGACTCTTCAGCGGAAGCAGCGAGCTTCTATCCGCGCTATCGGCCGCTTCTCCTGCGGACCTGGAGGCCGCCGTTTACCTGGAGCGCGCTGACTCGGGACCTGACCTTCCGCGGGTCGGCTTCGCTGCCGGGACTTTGGGCGCCAAGGTCGTATTGGTTTCTTTCTCCTCCGACAGGGCCGTCTACCGCGTCAGTTCGCGGCGCCCGGCCCTGCTGGTTTTAAATAATAACTACCACCCGGCCTGGACGGCATCAGTGAACGGGAGGCCGGCGCGAGTCTACCGGGCCAACCATGCCTTCATGGCCGCGGCAGTTCCGGCCGGGCAAAGTGAAACTGTGTTCGAGTTCAAGGCCCCGGGCCTGAGGTCACTCTGGCTTGCGGCGGCGGCCGGGATACTACTGGTCAACGCCCTGCTAGCGGTCGCGGCCGCAAGCAGGCTGCGAAGGGGCGGCCAAGTTGTATAATATTTTTATGGAGGCAAAGTGCTGATCTACAGGTGGCGCAGCGCCCTGCTGCTGCTGGCCGACATCCCGATCTTCTACGCCGCGCTGGCGCTGGCGCTGATGGCGCGCCGGTTCAGCCTGGTGCCGTGGGACTTCTTCGTGGAGCACGTGAAGGTGTTCTCCGTGTTCCTGCCGGTGTGGGTGGGGGTGTTCTACGCCGTCGGCTTTTACGACGTGCGCCGCATAAACCGGCTGATAAACCTGGTGAACGCATCGCTGATAGCTTTTGCCGCCAACCTGGCCGCGGCCTCGGCGCTGTTCTACGCTTTTTACCTGCAGCTCGGCCTTACGCCGAAGACGCATCTGTTCCTGACGCTGCTGTTCCTGCACATAATGGCCGCGGCCTGGCGCCGCGTGTGGACGCGAGCGGTGCTTTCCAAACTGCTGATGCAGAAGGTGGCCTTCCTGGGCAGCAACCCGCTTATCGAAGAAATACGAAAAGACCTGCCGGTAACGCCCCACCTGGGCTTTACCGTGGTGCCGCTGCCCGCACTGGGCGCCGCGTGCGGCGGCGGGTATTGGCGGCCCAACGGCCGCTGCGCCGTGGACCTGGCCTCCAAGCTGGACGTGCTGGTGGTGGACGCCGAGGAGGCCGAGAGCAACCAGGCCGTGGGAGGGCTGCTGCTATCCACCGCCGTGATGCAGGAGATCCCGATAATCACCCACCTGGATTTCTACGAGGACCTGTACGGCAAGATACCGCCGGAGTCGGCGGCCAAGCCGAGCTGGCTGCTGAGCAATGTGCTGCACAAGGGCAACCAGTTCTACGCCGTCTTCAAGCGCGCGGCGGATATCCTGGGCTCGGCGGCCGGGCTGCTGCTGACGCTGCCCCTCATGCTGGCGGTATACCTGGCTATCAAAATCGAGGGCGGGCCGGGCGCGCCGGTATTTTTCGTGCAGAAGCGGGTGGGGCACCTCGGGCGCCGCTTTATCATCTGGAAATTCAGGACCATGGTGGTGGGGGCCAGCAAGGCCGGGCCGCTCTATAAGGTGAAGGGCGGGGACGCGCGCATAACGCCGTTGGGCAAGTTCCTGCGCGGCGCGCGCCTGGACGAGATACCGCAGCTGTGGAATGTTTTAAGGGGCGACATGTCGCTGGTGGGCCCGCGGCCCGAGTGGACCAGCGAGGTGCGCATCCTGGAGCGCAGCGTGCCGCATTACCATCTGCGCCACCTGATAAAGCCCGGCGTGACCGGCTGGGCGCAGATAAATTTTCACGCCACGGCCAGCTCCGCCGAATCGGTGGAGAAGCTGCACTACGACCTGTACTACGTGAAGAACATGTCGCTGGCGCTGGACTTGGGGATAATACTCAGGACTTTCCGCAGGATCTTCCAGAAAGACGCGGCGATGGCCCGCCGGCCTTCCTTCTAAACTGTTTCTTTTCCGGCCGCCGCCGCGAAAGCCAGCGCCAGGAAAATGGCGAAGGCCGTGTGCACGTGCTGGAAGGAGATCTCGGTGAGGTTTACCACGAAATAAGCGGGCAGGGCGGTCAGCGCCCAGAGTGCGTAGGGGCTGCCCGTCGAGCGGAAGCGGTCCCTGGCGAATTTGAACGAGGCCCCGAAGAGCAGCAGCAGCGCGCCCAGCCCGAGCAGGCCGCGCTCGGCCGCCTGGTGCACATAGAGATTGTTCAGCGTGCCGTAGATCCCGTCTTCCGGGAACGGCTCGGGGTGGAATTTCTTAAAAACCTTTTTAATATTGTCGGGGCCCACGCCTAAGACGGGGTGGGCCTTGAGCATTTTAAAGCCCAGCGCCCACAGCCGCAGGCGCACATTGACGCCGGTGGCGGGGGAGTTGTCGGCGAGGTCGCCGCGGTTGGCGATGGCCCCCGCGGAGACGCGGGCTTTCAGGGCCGGATTGGTGGAGATGAGCAGGCCGGCCAGGATCAGCAGGGCGGCGCACCAGGCGGCCAGTTTTTTGCGCGAAGCCGGTGAGAAATAGAACATGGCCAGGACGCCGGCCACGGCGCCGAGGTAGGCCCCGCGGGTCTGGCTGAGGATGAGCGCGGAGAAAATAAGAGGGGCGGCCAGCAGGTAGAAGGCCCGTTCGCGGCTGAAACTTTCCTTTGAGGGGAGCGCGATGCGGCTGAGGGCGAGCAGGAAGGCGATGACCATGACCTCGCCGTAGCGCACGGCGTTCATGAAGGCGTTGGCCCGGGGCGAGATATCCAGGTACTTGGCGGCGGAGACTTCGGTTATTCCTACTACGGCCGCGGCGAAGGCGGCGAGGGTGTAGATGGCCGAAAGACGGGGCAGATGCTCTGCCTTTACCGCCAGCAGCAGCGTGAAGAGGCAGATATATTTAAGGAAATCCGAGTTGAGCTGGCTGAAGCCCTTGGCCGGGTAATAGGCGGTGAGGGCGGTGAGCAGGCAGACCGACAAATAGACCAGCCAGGGCAGGGCGAGCGGGTGGGCTCGCGCGGTCCGGGGCAGTAGGGGCAGGGAGCGCTCACGGTAATTTTTAACCAGCAGGGCGATAAGGGTCAGGAAAAGGGCCGCTTGTACGGCGGTGACGGAGAAGATGACCGCAAAAGAGAAAAGCCCGAGGAAAATAAAGATAAGGCGGTCCGGGGTGGGGCGGGGGGTCGCGTCGGCCGTCGGCTTCATAAATATATTATACCAATACTGCGCGGCGCGATTGATTGGGCCCTTTTATACTGCTAAAATCTTAAAGCGGTGCTCAGGGCGGGAGAATAAATGACCAAGCGAAAGATTTTGGTTACCGGCGGGGCGGGCTTCATAGGGTCCCATCTTTGCAGGCGGCTGCTGGCCGAGGGCAACGATGTGCTGTGCGTGGACAGCCTGTTCACCGGCAGCAAGGACAATATCCTGGACCTGCTCGACAATAAGCGCTTCGAGTTCATCCGGCACGACATTTGCGAGCCGCTTACCCTTGAGGTAGAGCAGATCTACAATTTAGCCTGCCCGGCCTCGCCGGTGCATTACCAGTTCAACCCGGTGCATACCACCAAGACTTCGGTGAACGGCATGATCAACATGCTGGGCCTGGCGCGCCGCACCAAGGCCACCATCCTGCAGGCCAGCACCAGCGAGGTGTACGGCGACCCCGAGATACACCCGCAGCCCGAGAGCTACTGGGGCCGCGTGAACACCATCGGCCCGCGCGCCTGCTACGACGAGGGCAAGCGCTGCGCCGAGACGCTGTGCTTCGACTATCACCGCCAGCACAAGCTGGCAGTGCGCGTGGTGCGCATCTTCAATACCTACGGCCCAAACATGCACCCCAACGACGGGCGCGTGGTGAGCAACTTCATAGTGCAGGCCCTGCAGAACAAGGACATCACCATTTACGGCAAGGGTTCCCAGACGCGCAGCTTCCAGTACGTGGACGACCTGGTTAACGGCATGCTGCTGATGATGAACAACAAGGCGGGCTTCACCGGGCCGGTGAACATCGGCAACCCCGACGAGTTTACCATCAAGCAGCTGGCGGAGAAGGTGCTGGCGCTGATACCGGAGAGCAAGAGCAAGCTGGTGTACAGGCCGCTGCCGCAGGACGACCCGCGGCAGCGCCAGCCCGACATCAGGCTGGCCAAGGCCGAGCTGAACTGGGCCCCCAAGGTGAAGCTGGAGGCGGGGCTGAAGAAGACCGTGGACTATTTCAGGCGGACGCTTAAGTAAAAACGGAGCTGAACAATGAACAAATCTATTTGCTGCATTGGCGCGGGTTATATCGGCGGGCCGACGATGGCCGTGATAGCCGACCACAACCACGACCGCAAGGTCATAGTGGTGGACATCAACAAGAAGCGCATAGACGCCTGGAATTCCAACAAGATGCCCATCTTCGAGCCCGGCCTGCAGGAAGTGGTGGAGCGGCGCCGCGGCAAGAACCTGTTCTTCTCCACGGACATCGACGCGGCCATCAAAGAATGCGACATCATTTTCGTGGGCGTGAACACGCCGACCAAGACCTTCGGCCGCGGGGCCGGCGCGGCGTCGGACCTGCAGTTCTGGGAAGCCACCGCCCGCAACATAGTGAAGGTGGCCAACCGCGACAAGATAGTGGTGGAGAAGAGCACCCTGCCCGTGCGCACCGCCGAGGCCATGGAGAGCATTCTCAAGCGCCATCCCAAGCATCATTTCGAAGTGCTGTCCAACCCCGAGTTCCTGGCCGAGGGCACGGCCATCAGCGACCTGGAGAAGCCGGACCGCGTGCTGATAGGCGGCCACCAGACGCCGCGCGGCAAGGCCGCCATAAAGGCCCTCGTAGACGTGTACGCCGCCTGGGTGCCGAAAGAAAAGATCCTGACCACCAATTTGTGGTCTTCCGAGCTGTCCAAGCTGGCGGCCAACGCCTTCCTGGCGCAGCGCGTGAGCTCCATCAATTCCCTGTCCGCCCTGTGCGAGACCACCGGCGCCGACGTGGAGGAAGTGGCCCGCGCCATTGGCATGGATAGCCGCATAGGCTCCAAGTTCCTCAAGACCGGCCCCGGCTTCGGCGGGAGCTGCTTCAAGAAGGACATTCTGAATCTGGTGTACATCTGCGAGAGCTACGGCCTGACGGAAGTGGCCGATTACTGGCGCCAGGTGGTGCTGATGAACCATTACCAGCAGGAGCGCATGGTCGGGACCATCATAAAGACCATGTTCAACACCCTGGCCAACAAGAAGATCGCCATCTTCGGTTTCGCCTTCAAGGCTAATACCAGCGATACCCGCGAGTCGCCGTCCATTACCATCACCAAAATGCTGGCCGAAGAACACGCGCAGATAGTGATCACCGACCCCAAGGCCCTGGGCCACGTGGCCGAAGACCTGGGCGAGCTGGCCGCGAAGATAAAGACCACCACCGACCCCTACGCCGCCGCGAAGGACGCGGACGCCATAGTGCTGCTGACCGACTGGGAAGAGTACAAGGCGCTGGATTACAAGAAGCTCTACGAAGGCATGCGCAAGCCGGCCTTCCTTTTCGACGGGCGCAATATCCTGCCCCACGCGCAGCTGCGGAAGCTGGGCTTCGAAGTGAAGGCCGTGGGCAAATAACCCCCTATCGAGGCTTCGCCTCGATAGGCCGCGCGCAAACAACAGATCGGTGTTTTTCGTCAGCGGGCCGTTTCCACAGGGAAGCGGCCCGTTGTTTTCTATCGAGGCCTCGCCTCGATAGCGAGGCGAGGCCTCGATAGTGAGGTCTGGGGCGGAGTTCGGGGGGGCTCGATAGAGGGCAAATTTGCTACAATTTAGGGGTTACTTAATATAGATTTAGTTAATTATTCACGCGGTTCCCATATAAAAGGAGACACAAATGGCTACTAAGATAGGTATTAACGGTTTCGGACGCATCGGCAGGCTGGTCGCCCGCGCTATCCTCGCGCGCACCGACGGCCAGCTGGAGCTGGTCGCTATCAACGACCTGACGGACTCCAAGACTAACGCGCACCTTTTGAAGTATGACTCCGTGCACGGCCGCCTGACGAACGACATAAAGGCCACCGCCGACGACGAGATAACCGTGGACGGCAAGAAGATAAAGGTTTTCAAGGAAAAGTCCCCGGCCGCCATCCCGTGGAAGAGCATGGGCGTAGACATCGTAGTCGAGTCCACCGGCCTGTTCACCATCAAGTCCGACGGCGTGAACAAGAAGGGCAAGACCGTGGAAGGCGCCGAGAACCACATCACCAAGGGCGGCGCCAAGAAAGTCATCATCTCCGCCCCCGCGCAGGGCGAGGACATCACCATAGTGATGGGCGTCAACGACGACAAGTACGACGCCAAGAACCACAACGTGGTCTCCAACGCCTCCTGCACCACGAACTGCCTGGCGCCCTTCGCCAAGGTTCTGCAGGACAACTGGGGCATTGAGAAAGGCCTGATGACCACCATCCACGCCTACACCAACGACCAGAAGATCCACGACATGGCCCACAGCGACCTGCGCCGCGCCCGCGCCGCCGCGCTGTCCATGATCCCGACCTCCACCGGCGCCGCCAAGGCCATCAGCCTGGTGATGCCCGAGCTGAAGGGCAAACTGGACGGCTTCGCCATCCGCGTGCCCACCCCGAACGTGTCCGTGGTGGACCTCACCGTGACGCTGGCCAAGCCGGCCACCGCCGAAGAGATCAACGCCGCCATCAAGAAGGCCGCCGAAGGCCCGATGAAAGGCATCATGGACTACGTCGACGAGCCCCTCGTCAGCATAGACTTCAACCACTGCCCGGCCAGCTCCTCCGTGGACGCGCTGAGCACGAAGGTGATAGGCGGCAACTTCGCCAAGGTGCTGGCCTGGTACGACAACGAGTGGGGCTACTCCAACCGCGTCGTAGACCTGGCCCTGCTGATGATCAAGAAAGGCCTGTGATTTAGCCTGGGTGTCGGGTCCGCGTATCTCGCGCGGACCCTAAGACGCCCGGCTGGTTTGCGTTACGATAGGAGAGCTACATGGCTAAGAAAAGAGTGCTGATCATGGGAGCCGCCGGCCGCGACTTCCATAACTTCAACGTGTTTTACCGCGACAACAAGGACTACGAAGTGGTGGCCTTCACCGCCTACCAGATCCCCAACATCGCGGGCCGCAAGTACCCCAAGGAACTCGCCGGCAAGATGTACCCGAAGGGCATCCCGATATACGAGGAGAAGCACCTGGTGGAGCTGATAAAGAAGCTGAAGGTGGACGAGGTGGAATTCGCCTACTCCGACGTGAGCTTCAACACCATCATGTCCAAGGCCTCCATCGTGCTGGCCGCCGGCGCCAACTTCAAGATCCTCTGCGGCGAGCAGACCTACATTAAATCCAGGAAGCCCGTGGTGGCCATCTGCGCCGTGCGCACCGGCTGCGGCAAGAGCCAGACCACCCGCGCCATCGCCGGGATGCTCAAGGAAATGGGCAAGAAAGTAGTGGCCATACGCCACCCCATGCCCTACGGCGACCTGGTGGCCCAGACCTGGCAGCGCTACGAGACGCTGGCCGACCTGAAGAAGCACAAGTGCACCATCGAGGAGATGGAAGAGTACGAACCCCATATAGCCGCGGGCCACATTGTGTACGCGGGCGTGGACTACGGCGAGATCCTCAAGCGCGCCGAGAAAGAGGCGGACGTCATCCTGTGGGACGGCGGCAACAACGACATGCCGTTCTACAAGCCGGACCTGATGATCACCGTCACGGACCCGCTGCGCTCCGGCCACGAAGCCACCTATCACCCCGGCGCCGCCAACATGCGGATGGCCGACATCATCGTCATCAATAAAGTGGATACCGCCACCGCCAAGGAAGTTGCCGTGGTGCGCGAGAACATCCGCAAGATGAACCCTGGTGCGCAGATCATAGAGGCCGAGAGCCCCGTGACCGTGGACAACCCGTCCGCCGTGAAGGGCAAGCGCGTGCTCGTAGTCGAAGACGGCCCCACGCTGACGCACGGCGAGATGAACTTCGGCGCCGGCCACGTGGCCGCCCGCAAGTACAAGGCCAAGTCCATCGTGGACCCCCGCCCGTACGCCATCGGCACCATCAAGAAGGTGTACGAGAACTTCTCCCAGATCACCGACATCCTGCCGGCGATGGGCTACGGCGACGCCCAGATGGCGGAGCTGAACAAGACCATCAACGCCGTGAAGGCCGAAGTGGTCATCGTCGGCACGCCGATAGACCTGGCCAAGCACCTGACGTTCAACAAGCCGTCCGTCCGCGTGACGTACGACCTGAAAGAGCGCAAGGCCGGCGGCCTGAAGGCCGCCCTGAAGAAAGTAATATAAGCCAAACCCGCCCCGGGCCGGCACGCCGGCCCGGGCGCGGTTAAAATTTAGAGAGGTTCTATGACCACGGAAAACAAGACCGTACTGAAGCTGGCCAAAGTGCAGGACGCGCACCTGAAGGATAAGAACGTCCTGATGCGCGTGGACTACAACGTCCCGATCAAGGACGGCGTCATCAAGGACGACACCCGCATCCGCGAGACGATGAAGACCGTGAAGTTCCTGCTCGAGGGCAACAACAAGGTAGTGCTCATGGCTCACTTCGGCCGGCCCAAAGGCAAGGTCGACCCCAAGTATACCCTTAAGCCCGTAGTCGAGCGCCTGGCCGAACTGTCCGGCGTGAAGGTGCATTTCGCCCCCGACTGCGTGGGCCCCGAAGCTGACAAGGTCGTGGCCGCCGCCAAGAAGGGGGAGATCGTGCTCCTCGAGAATCTGCGCTACCACGCCGAGGAAGAGGGCAATGACGATGCCTTCGCCAAGAAGCTGGCCAAGCACGGCGAGTTTTTCGTGCAGGAGGCCTTCGGCGCCCTGCACCGCGCGCACGGCAGCACCTCCGCCATCTGCGCGCACCTGCCCGGGGCCATCGGCTTCCTGGTGCAGAAAGAGCTGGAGTATCTCGACAAGGCCATGGTCAGCCCGGTGCGGCCCTTCCTCGCCATCATCGGCGGGGCCAAGGTGGCCGACAAGCTGAGCGTGCTCTACAGCCTCATCGAGAAAGTGGATACCCTCATTATCGGCGGCGGCATGGCTTACACCTTCCTGGCCGCGCAGAATACCAATATCGGCGGCTCGCTGCTGGAGGCCGACAAGGTGGAAGAGGCCAAGAACATCATTCTCAAGGCCCACCGCAATAACGTCGAGCTGCTGCTGCCCGCGGACCACCGCGTGGTGCAGGAAATAAAGCCCGACGCCAAGGTGGACGTGACCCAGGCAATGGCGGTGCCGGACGGCTGGATAGGCGTGGACATAGGTCCCCGCACCGAGCTGCTGTTCGCCGACAAGATCAAGGGCTCCAAGACCATCTTCTGGAACGGCCCCGTGGGCATCTTCGAGACGCCGGCCTTCGCCAGCGGCAGCGTGACCGTGGCCAACGCCATGGCGCAGGCCACCCGCGCGGGCGCCACCACCATCCTCGGCGGCGGGGACACCCTGAGCGTGCTGAAGACGGCCAAGGTGAAGTCAGAGAACATTTCACACTGCTCTACCGGCGGCGGCGCCAGCCTGGAGTTCGTGGAAGGAAAGCAGCTGCCCGGCTTAGTGGCGCTGTCGCAGAAATAAATTAGGAGAACAAAAAACGATGTATACCCTTATAGTAACCCTGCACGTAATACTGGCGTTCATAATCATCATCTCAATCCTGGTCTTCCAGACCAGCAAGGGCTCGGCGCTCTCGATGTTCGGCGGCGGCGGCGACGCGCTGTTCAACGCGGCCAGCGGCACTTCCTTCATAAAGAAGTTCACCGCGGTGGCGGCCGGCCTGTTCGCCATCACGTCGATCCTGCTGACCATCTTCGGGGCGAACAACCGCTTCCGCTCGGTGGCCATGGAGAACATGATGCAGCAGCCCCCGGCCCAGCAGGCGGCCCCGGCCGCCCCCGGCGCGGCTAACCCCGCCCCCGCGGCAGTTCCCGCTCCCGCCCCGGCCAAGAAGTAAAAATAGGGACAGCCCCCTATTTTCCCATGAAAACGCCCCGTTCTGCGGGGCGTTTTTGTCTTTATATTACCGGCGTTATTTGGTTTTTAGGGGTAGGATTATGCACTATTGAAATAGGGGGCTGTCCCTATTTATTTCATGACCTTGTTTTCGAAGGTGCGGATGATGTCCTGCAGGTTGTCGGGGGTTTTGGCCGAGAGCAGGCGCTTGCGGAGGGTGAGGTTGGAGATGAGGCCGGAGAGCTGCGAAAGGATGTTGAGCTGCAGCAGCGGCTCGTTGAACGGCGTGAGGATGAGGAAGATGAGCTTTACGGGCTGGCTGTCGGGGGAGGGGAAGTAGATGCCTTCCCTGCTCTTGCCGAAGGCCAGCAGCGGCCTGGACAGCGAGGCCAGGCGGGCGTGGGGGAAGGCCGTCTGGTGGCCGAGGGCCGTGGAGAAATTGGTTTCGCGCTTGATGATGGCCTTCAGGGCGTCGCTTTTGTCGAAGACGGGGGAGGAGGCGTGCAGGGCGTTGAGCACCTCTTCGATGGCTTCGAAGCGGCCGGCCTCCTTGAGGTCCAGCTGGCAGGCCTGCGGCTGCAGGATGCCGCTCAGGAGCAGCTTGGGGGGCTGTTCGAACTCGTCGCGGATCTCGCCGGTGAGCTCTTCCACAATGTCTTCCATGGTCAGCAGGCCGGTGGTCTCGCCCTTGGCGTTCTTGGCCAGGGCCAGCTGTATGCGCTTCTCCTGGAAGTCGCGCAGGGCGCGCTCGACGGAGATCTCCTCGGAGATTTCGGAGAGCGGGCGCTTTACGGAGGCCAGGTCCGGGACGGGGCAGTTGGGGGCCAGCAGGCAGTCGTAAAGGTCTTTGAAATGAATGTAGCCCACGGTGACGCCCTCCGGGGTTACCAGCGGGTAGCGCGAGAAGCGCTTCTGCTTGATGAGGCGCATGGTTTCTTCCGGGGTTGAGCCCAGGGTGATGTAGCTGATGGCGCCGCGGGGCGTCATGACTTCCTTCACCCTGGTCTTGCCGAAGTCGAAGAGGTGCTCGAACATCATGAGGCGGCCGAGCGAGATCTTGCCGTGCTCCTGGCTCTGGCCCAGGATCATGCGCAGTTCCTCGTCGGAATGCACGGTGTCTTCCTGGTTGCGCTTGATGCGGAGCACGCGCAGCACCAGGTTGGCGCTCTCGTTGAGAAGCCACATGGGGACGAAGAAGACGGTGTGGAAGAACTTGAAGGGGGCGGCTATCCACAGGGCGGACTGCTCGGGCATGCGGATGGCCATGTTCTTGGGGACCAGCTCGCCTATGACCACGTGGAAGGCGGTGATGATGCTGAAGGCGATGGCGATGGAGGCGGTGTGCAGGGCGGCGGGCGCCAGGACGACGCCGAAGAGGGCCAGGAGGGGGGCTACGAAGCGCGCTACGGCGGGCTCGCCTACCCAGCCGAGGCCGATGCTGGCGATGGTGATGCCGAGCTGGGCGGTGGAGAGGTAGGCCTCGAGGTCTTTTACGGCCTCTTTGGCTATCTTGGCGCGGGTGACGCCCTTGGCGGCCAGCTCTTCCAGCCGGGTGAAGCGCACTTTTACAATGGCGAACTCGGCGAGCACGAAGAAGGCGTTGAGCAGCAGGAAGAAGAGGGCCGCGAAAAGGTAAAGCAGTTCGGTCATTAGGTATATTTTACAATTTAAGCGGGTAATGCTAAAATATCTTAGCTCTTTATACCAAAGTAAACGATTTAAGCGCGGGTGGTGGAACTGGTAGACACGCACGTTTGAGGGGCGTGTGCCTAACGGCTTGCGGGTTCGATTCCCGCCCCGCGCAAATTTAGCACAACGCAAAGGCGGGGGAAATATCCCCCGCCTTTGATTTTTTTATATCATTAACCTATGCTTTCTAAATATTTCAAACCTGCGCTGCTGAAACAGATCGCCGCTAAGGCGGGGACGCCTACCTATGTTTACTCCCAGGCGGTGTTCCTGAAGCAGGTGAACGCGTACGCGAAGGCCTTCAAGGGGCTGGATCCGCTGTTCTGCTACGCCATGAAGGCCAATTCCAGCGGAACGCTGTGCGCGCTGGCGGCGGAGCGCGGCTGGGGGGCGGACGTGGTGAGCGGCGGGGAGCTGTTCCGCGCGCTGCGGGCGGGCTTTCAGCCGGGCAAGATCATTTTTTCGGGAGTGGGCAAGACGCCGGCCGAGTTGGAATACGCGCTGAAGACGGGCATCATGTTCGTCAACGCCGAGTCTTTTGAGGAAGTGCAGGAGCTCGAAAGGGTTGCGGCCAGGCTGAAGCTGCGGGCGCCGCTTTCCCTGCGGATAAACCCCGACGTGGACCCGCACACGCACAAGTATATTTCCACCGGCCTGCTGGGCAGCAAGTTCGGGGTCTCCTTCGAGGAAGCGCTGAAGATCTACATGTACGCGGCCGAGTCGAAGCATTTGCAGCCGGTGGGGGCGCAGTTCCACATCGGTTCGCAGGTGCATTCCGCCGCGCCTTACGCGCTGGCGGCCGGGCGGCTGGCGGCCTTCATGGTGAAGCTGGCCTCGCGCGGGGTGAACCTTAAATACGCCGACGTGGGCGGCGGCTGGGGCGTGAAGGAGGGGGGCGAGATGGCCGACCCCTCGGCGCTGGCCAAAGCCGTGGGCGGGGTTTTCGGCGGCACGGGGCTGAAGCTGGTGCTGGAGCCGGGGCGCTCTGTGGCGGCCCCCTGCGGCCTGCTGCTCTCGAGCGTCATTTACCGCAAGACCGGCGGCAAGAAGAATTTCATCATAGCCGACGCGGCCATGAACGATCTGGTGCGGCCCGCGCTGTACGGCGCGAAGCACCCGGCGGCGCTGATAGGCCGCGGCTGCGGCCCAAAGAGGCGCTGGGACATAGTGGGCCCGGTCTGCGAGAGCGGCGACTTCCTGGCGCAGGGCGTGACGCTGCCGGAGCCCGCCCCCGGGCAGCTGCTGGCCATCTATTCAGCCGGGGCTTACGGCTTTTCTATGAGCTCACAGTATAATTCCCGCCCGCGCGCGGCCGAAGTGCTGATAACCGGCCCGTCCTCCTGGCGGCTGATACGCCGCCGCGAAACCTACGCCGACCTGGTAGCTCCCGAACCCAAACCTCGCTAGCGAGGCGAAGCCTCGATAGACAAAAAAACGCCCCTGGAGAGGGGCGTTTTTGTTGCGCGAGGGCGGAATTCTATTGAGGCGAAGCCTCGATAGGGTGGTTGAGGCGGTTGTAGAGGGCGCGCAGGGCTTCGGCCTGGGCGGGGGTGGGGACCGGGTTGCCGGGGGTAAGGTTCTCGTCGAGGGCGGCGGGGGCGAAGATGAGGTCCCGCAGCATGCCCTTCTTGGCGTAGAGGTTGTCGCCGGGGCAGTCGCTGTTGCCGATGTCGCGGTGGGCGAAGAAGCTGCTGACCTGCACCGCGTAAGTGTCTTTTACATAACGCGCTACGGTCACGAAGGAGTCCCGGGTTTTAGGCGTGAAGACGTCCTTGGAAGGCGGGTGGTAGTTGCCCAGGATGGAGATGCCGACATTGCCCGAATTGCGGTTGAGCACATGCGCGCCTATGACGTTGATGGGGCGGCCCTCGAAGACATTGCCCTGCGGGTCTATCAGGAAATGGTAGCCGATGTCGTTCCAGCCCTTGGCGTTCTGGTGGTAGTCCTGGATGAAGCGGACCTCGGCGAGGGAGGCGTCAAAGGTGGCGGGGTAATGGGCCTGGGTGTGGTGCAGCGTGAAGTAGTACGGGGCGTGGCGCGAAAAGGGCTCTTTGGGGGGCTTGGCCTGCCACTCGGCGCGGCGCACCAAAGTGAAGGGGGAATCCAGCGGCACGGCGAGGTCAGCCTCGGGCACATAGGGAGCCGTGGAAACGGCGGGCTCGCCTTCGCGGAGTTCCTCGCGCAGCAGCAGCTCGGTAGAGTAGATGATCAGTTCGGAGCCGGATTTGTCCAGGCCGAGGTCCACCACGCTCAGGCGGACGGGCTGGCGGTTGGGCTCGGTTGCTTTATAGCGGGCCCAGAAGCGGCCGTTGGGATGGCGGCTGAAGCCGTCGAGCTCGTAGCGGGAGGCGGCTTGGAAGAAGGTCTTGCCTTTGGCCAGAACTTCCAGGCGCAGCTTGGGGTCGGGCATCAAGCCCTGCAGGAGCACGGTGTCGTAGTCCCTCTCCATGGCCTCGCTGTAGCGGGTTTCGTAGGCCACGCCGCCGGTCTTGGGGGCGGCGTTAACGGTAAACGTTATGGGGTAGGGCAAATTTGGGAAGGCGAGGTCTTTTTCGTCTCCGGCGGCAAAAACGGCCAGCGGGGCCAGGAGCAGGGTGAGAAGTAGTTTAAGCATAGGCGTAATTATAATTATAACCGAAACGCGGGTAGGGCGGCAGGGCCCAAAGGCCTAGAGTCTGCTAGGCCTCGGGCGGGGTGCGCATATACTGCAGGGCGGAGGCCAGCACGGTGCGGAAATCCATAAGGGCTGTCTTGAAGCCCTCGGCGCCGTCCAGGAAACCGAGCTTGAAGAGATAGGAGGACAGGAGGCGGGTGAAGGGGCGGAAAATTATGAAGAGGCGGCTGCGGCCCTTGAGGGCGTAGGCGCGGGTGAGTATGTCGCAGTAGAAGGCGCGCTTCTTCTCCATGTCTTCTGGCGTGGAGTAGGGGTAATGCAGCAGCGGCTCTTTGAGGGAGGCCACCGGGCCGTCCACTTCCAGGCGCTCGTGCACGGGCAGAGGCAGGAATTTGGCCCGGCCGCGGGCGAAGAGGCGCAGCTGGGTGTCGGGGTACTTGCCGCCGTGCCTGAGCCAGCGGCCGAAATAGAAGTTCTTGCGGGGCGTCTGCGCGGCCGCGGCGCCGCCGGGCGAGGCGATGAAGCGCTTGATCTCGGCGCGCAGGGCGGGGGAGATCTCTTCGTCGGCGTCCAGGATGAACACCCAGTCCGACGCGGCCTGGTCGATGGCGAACTGCTTGTTGACGTAGACGGCCTGGCTGTTGGGGCGGGAGAAGAATTTTATTTTGTGATCGCGGGCGGCCAGGGCGGTGCCGTCGGTGGAACCGCAGTCCACGAAGATCACCTCGTCGGCCCAGGCCGCGGAGGCGAGGGAGCGGGCCAGGTTGGCCTCCTCGTTGTGGGCTATCATCGCTACGGAGAGGGTGGGCATCAGGCGGCCTCCTCGAAGATCTGCACGGTGGCGGCGGCGAACCCTTCGCGCGAGAACTCCCCGGCGGCGCGGGCGCGGTTCTCGTCCCCGGTCTTCTTTATCAGGGCCCGGTCGGCCAGCAGCGGGGCCAACCTGAGCGACAGCGCGGCGGCGTCGCCGGCCGGGAACAGCCACGGTTCCCGCACATACTCCGGCAGGCTGCCGACGGAGGAAGCCACCACGGGGCGGCCGGCGGCCAGCCATTCCAGCGCGGCGCGCGAGACGGCCTCGCTGCCCAGCGACGGGATTACGCCGATGTCGCAAAGGGACATGAAGCCGAAGGGGCCTTCGGTGCGGCCGTGGAAAAAGACTTTCTCAGTTATGCCCAGGTCGGCGGCGGCGCGGCGCAGTTCGGCGTACTTGAGGTTGGCCTCGTAGCCGGCGATGTGGAACTCGGCTATGGCCCCGCCGCGCAGCAGGTCGGCGGCGGCGCGCAGGAAACAGTCGTGGCCTTTTACCAGGTCCAGCCGGCCGAGCAGGCCGACGCGGTAGGGCGGGCGGGCCTGGCGCTCGACGGGCGGGGGCAGGTCTATGCCCTGCGGTATCACGGTTATCCTGGCGGGGTCCAGGCCGGCCTTCAGGTAGAGGTCCCGTATATAGGCGGAGGCGGCGATGACCTTCTTGATGGAGCCGAAGGTGAAGCCGGCCGAGGGGCGCTTGGCGTCGGCCTTCACGCGCACGAGGGGCAGGCCGAGCAGGAAGGCCAGGGTCTGGGCGCGGCCCGTGTGGGCGGCAACCACGTCTACGGCTTCGTCCTTTGCGATGCCGCGCAGGCGCAGCAGGGCCAGGGGCACCTTGTGATGTTCCTTGCGGCCGGGGATCTCGTAGGCTTTAAAACCGTTCGCCGCCGCGAAGTCCTGGGCGGCGCTGCCGGCGGGGCAGGCGAAGATCACGGCGTGGCCGGCCTCGCGCAGCGCGCGGGCCTGGTCGAAAGCGTAGGCGGCGAGCCCGCTATTCCAGGGGATGTCTATGACGCTTAAGATTTTCAATTGCCGTTTCATAACATTTCAGGGTGAGGGCCGCCATGCGCGGGGAGGAGAAGTCTTCCCGCCGGCGGTGGGCCTCGGCGGCCAGGCGCGCGCGCAGGGCCGGATCCTTTATCAGGCGCAGCTGCGCCGCCGCCAGCGCGGCGGGGTCGCGGGGGGGCACGGTGAGCCCGTTGGCGCCGTCCTCCACCACGTCGGTGATGCCGCCGGCCGTGGTGGCCACTATCGGCAGGGAGGCGTTCATGGCTTCCACCAGCACGCTGCCCATGCCCTCCTCGCAGGAGGCCAGCACGAACAAATCCAGCGCGGCCAGGACTTTATAAGGATCCTTGCGGTAGCCGAGCATCTTAAAACGGTCCTGGATCTTGAGCATGCGGGCCAGGTGCTCCGTCTTCTCGGCGAGGGGGCCTTCGCCCGCCAGCAGGAAATAAGTGTCGGGCGCTTCTTTGAGCACCGCGGCGGCGGAGCGCACCAAATTCTCGGGGTCCTTGTGCGGCACCAGCGCGACGAGGGAGCCGGCCCAGAAGGCGTCCTTCGGCAGGGAGAGCTCGGCGGCCAGCTCGGCCCGGGCGGCCGAGCGGTAGGCTTCGAATTCGCCGGGCTTCCACGGGGTGTCGTCGAGGTCTATGGTGCTGTTGACGACGGCGACCTTGTCTTCCGGCACGCCGGCCTTGAGCAGGATGTCCCTGACCGCCTCTGAAATAGCGATGACGGAATGCGCCTTGGAATATTTGTAGCGCGCGGTGAAGGAGCCGGGGACGAAATCCACGCGGCGGTGGGCGACGCGCACGCAGTCGAGGCCGGCCGAGGACAGCCAGGAGACGGCGGCGGTGTGGCCGGTGTGCGAGTGCAGGATGGGCGGGACGCCCGCGGGGGGCAGGGCCTTCAGCGCGTGCCGCAGCAGCAGGGCGGAGACGGGGTCCCATTCGAAATAATAGGGCAGGGTAAAGGTCTTGAAATTCTTGCGCGAGGCGGCGGCGTGCAGGGGGGAGCCGTGGCGGCAGACCACGGTATTGTCGTGGCCGAGGGCCTGCAGCTCCTTCACGAGGTAAAGCAGCTGGCGCTGGCCGCCGCGCAGCTCCTTGCCGTCGTCGAGATGAAATACGGTGAGGCGGGTTTCCATAGGGGAATATTTTAACAATTAAACGGGCAGCCGCGGGGCCGCTGCCGGCGCGGCCAGGAGACCGCGGGCCTTTTCAATTATGTCCGCGGCGGAGAGTTCCGAGGGGGAATCTTTGAAGACGGCCAGGGCGGGAAAGACTTTGCCGCGGGGGGCGATCCTGGCGATCCAGCTGTCCTGGAAGATGCCTACGCTGGGCGTGCCCACGGCGCTGGCCAGGTGCAGGGGGCCTGAATTGTTGCCAATGAAGAGGACAGCGCGCGAGAGGGCGTAGGCCAGGTTGGTGATGTCGAGGTCCAGGTCGCAGGAAAAGAGCAAATCGCCGGGGCGGGCGGCGTAAGCGCCCCGCGCGGGAGCGAAGAGTTCTTTCTCGGCGGGGGAGGCGTTGACCAGGACGCGCAGGCCCTGCGCGGCCAGGAAATCCAGGATGTCCGACCAGGCGGCCAGGGGAAGGTTGCGGCTGGGATTGCCTGAGAAGGGGTGCGCCACGGCCCAGCGGCCCTTCGACAGGATTTCCGCCGTGGCGGGCGCCTCGCCGTAAGAGGAGGGGGAGAGCGGGTAGGTGAGCTCGCCGGGGTCCGCGCCGGTGAGCGCCTTCAGCAGGGCGCGGCAGGAGTCCAGTACATGGCTGCCGGCCGGGGCCACATAGTCCGTGCCGAAAGCGCCTTTCAGGGCGTAGCGCCTGGGGATGCCGGCCAGCAGGCAGGCGAGGTTCTTGCGCCAGTTGGAATGCACTATGAGCGCGGCGTCGAAGCGGGCGCGGCGTATCTTGAGAAGCGTTTTGAAAAAGGCGAGCTTGCCGCCCTTGCCGGCGCCGGGGGAGCGGTCCCAGAACGGGTCGCAGTGGTAGTGTTCTATGTCCGCGCCGGCCAGCGGCACCACGGCGCGGGAATAGTCCTTGGTCCAGTAGCCCGCCGTGAAGGCGGGATTGCCGCGCAGGGCGTTGTGTATGGCGAGGCTGATGATGGTGTCGCCGACATTGTCCAGTGTTACGATTAAGACTTTCATTTTAAAAAAGAGTTCGTTTCGGTCCGGGATCGGTCACGGGTTCCCTCCTCGCCGTCGCTCGTCGGGCCCCGCGACCCCGCCTCCCCGCTGCGGCCTGCTGGCCTCGCGGGTCCGGCTTTCGATCCCTGACGCGAGCCATAATTATGGCTCGCTTCACGTCCACCAAATTTAAAAGCCCCTTTGCAGGGGCTTTTAAATTTGGTGGACGTGACAGGGATCGAACCTGCGACCTCCTCCATGCCATGGAGGCGCTCTCCCAGCTGAGCTACACGCCCGAAAAACCGATTTACTTACCGAGTCTGTAAAGAACTGAATATATGATATAAAAAAATCCGGCCCAGTTCAAGCGTAAAAAAAGAGGCTCCTTTTTAGGGCGGCCATAATTTCGTAAAATAATGGAATGAAAATTAAATCGTTCAATGTAATACCCAACCTGCCGGAGAACCTGAAGGCGCTGGACGAGCTGTCCACCAATATGTGGTTCACCTGGAACTGGGACGCGATAATGATGTTCGTAGGCATAGACGAGGAACTGTGGCACCGCTCCCACCGCAATCCCAAGTGGATCCTGGGCACGCTGGCCCCCGAGCGCCTGGACGCGCTGAGCAAGGACGGCAACTTCCTGGGCCGCCTGGCCGAGATCAAGAATAAATTCGAAGCCTACATGGCCAACAAGGACACCTGGTTCGCCAAGAACGCGCAGGAGCAGGACCGGGACATGAGCGTGGCTTATTTCTCCATGGAGTACGGCATCGGCGAGGGCCTGCCGATCTATTCCGGCGGCCTGGGCATGCTGTCCGGCGACCATCTGAAGTCGGCCTCCGACCTGGGCATGCCGCTGGTGGGCGTGGGCCTTCTTTATAAGAAGGGCTACGTGCAGCAGGTGCTCAACCGCGACAACTGGCAGACAGAGCGCTACCCCGAGAACGACTGGTACAACATGCCGGTGCAGATAGTGAAGGACAACGCCGGCAAGCCGCTGCGCGTGGAAGTGGACCTGGCCGGCGAGCGCGTGCAGGTGGGCGTGTGGAAAGTGCCCGTCGGGCGCGTCTCGCTTTACCTGCTGGACACCAACCTGCCGGAGAATTCCCCGACGGCCCGCGTGATCACCGAGCAGCTTTACGGCGGCGACCGCGAGAACCGCATCCGCCAGGAGATAGTGCTGGGCATAGGCGGCGCGCGCGCGCTGGAGGCCATGGGCCTCAAGCCCACCGTGTTCCACGTCAACGAGGGGCACAGCGCCTTCCTGCTGTTCGAGCGCATCCGCCACCTGATGCGGAGCCGCGGGCTGTCCTACCCGGAGGCGCGCGAGATAGTGTGGGCCTCTTCGGCTTTCACCACGCATACGCCGGTGATGGCCGGCAACGAATATTTCGACTTCGAGCTGGTCCGCAAGTACCTGGAGAACTACTCCAAGGAGCTGGGGCTGACCTTCCCCGAGTTCCTGGACCTGGGAAAGGAAGAGCACAGCTCGATGGGTTTCTGTATGACCGTGGTGGCCATGAAACTCTGCGCCTTCCTCAACGGCGTGAGCATGCTGCACCGCGACGTGTCCCGCGACATGTGGCACAAGCTGTGGCCGAACCTGCCGCGCTACGAGGTGCCGATCGAGGGCATCACTAACGGCGTGCATACCTGCTCCTGGATCAGCCACGAGCATCACCAGCTCTACAGCAAGTCGCTGGCCAACGGCGGCAACGGCGTGCCGGATTCCTGCGACTGGTCCAGGATGGGGGAGATCTCCGACAAGGATATGTGGGACACCCACATGGTCCGCAAGCGCAAGCTGGTCAATTTGGTGCGGGACCGCCTGAAGCGGCAGCACATGCGCCTGGGCGCGGACCGCACGGTGCTGGCGGAAATAGCGACCGTGCTGAACCCCGAGTACCTGACGATAGGCTTCGCGCGGCGCTTCGCCACCTACAAGCGGGCGACGCTGTTCATGCGCGACCTGGAGCGGCTGCTGCAGCTGGTGACCGACGAGCAGCTGCCGGTGCAGTTCGTGTTCGCGGGCAAGGCGCACCAGGCCGACGTGCACGGCAAGGAATTCATAAAGCAGGTGGCGCGGCTGTCGCTGGACAAGCGCTTCAAGAACCGCATCATCTTCGTGGAAGATTACAACATGAACGTGGCGCGCTACATGGTGCAGGGCGTGGATGTGTGGATGAACAACCCGATCAGGCCGCTGGAGGCTTCGGGCACGAGCGGCATGAAGGCCGTGATCAACGGCGTGATGAACCTGTCCGTGCTGGACGGCTGGTGGCCGGAGGGCTACTCCCCCGACGTGGGCTGGGCGATAGGCGGCACCGAGGCCTACAACAGCGACGAGGAGCGGGATTACGTGGAGGCGGAAAGCATCTACAACCACATCAAGAAGATGGTGGCCCCGCTGTATTACGACCGCGGCGAGGACGGCCTGCCGCACGGCTGGATAAAGATGATGAAGGCCTGCGTGCAGAAGCTGGCGCCTCATTTCAACACGAACCGTATGGTGCGGGAATACCACGAGCGGTTCTATTCGCACGCGCACCGTTCTTCCAGGAAGTTCCAGGAGAACTCGCGCGTGGCGGAGATCGCGCGCTGGCGCAAGAAGCTCGACGAGAACTGGCCGCGCGTGAAGGCGGTGACGGACCAGTTCAAGCCGGAGATGGAGGTGCATGCCGGGGCCAAGCTGCCGGTGAGCGCCGTGGTCTGGCTGGGCGACCTGAAGCCGGAAGACGTGGACGTGCAGCTGCACATCGGCACGGCCGGCGGCGAGGGCCTCTTCAAGGAGGGCAAGTCCGTCTCGATGGCGCAGGAAGCGCGCATGGGCGACGCCTACGTGTACAAGGGGGAGGTGCCCTGCTATAAGAGCGGCCGGCACGACTTCTCGGTGCGCGTGCTGGGGCGGCACCCGGACGCGGTGAACGCGCTGATGCCCCTCTACATCAAGTGGAGCGAGGAATAATTTCCCGCTTGTGTTTTTAAGCGGGAATTTATATATAATATTTTAACGGCCGGAAACGGCCCGGTAGTATGCGGTAAATAAATAGAGAGGTAAATAAGCAAATGGCAAAAGGTAAAGTAAAGTGGTTCAACGATAAGAAGGGGTTCGGTTTCATTATCCCGGAGGATGGTTCCAAGGACCTCTTCGTGCATCACTCTTCGATTCAAGGCGAAGGCTTCAAGACTCTGGCTGAAAACCAGGAAGTCGAGTTCGACACCGAGAACACCGACAAGGGCCCCAAGGCCGTCAACGTCAGGAAGTCCGCACCCGCCAAATAAGCCATAGCTTATCTGGAACACGCCGGCCCCGCTCATCGGGGCCGGCTTTTTTTTATATATAGCGGGGGGAGAGCCGCGAGAAGCACAGTCGGGGGCCTGTTTCGATGCGGTATCAGATGGGAAACTGGCGGAGGTCAGTAGTAGAGGAATTCGCGTTTGGTGATCTCGGGGGCGTACTGGGAGCCTTTCATGCGGTTGCCGTTGAAGAGGATGATGCGGTTGCGGCGCTCTTCGGTCCAGTTGCCCTTCGGGTCGTACTTGTACTCGTAGGTGTACTCGTACTTGGGCTCGGCCGCGTCGGCGTCGTAGACCAGCTCCTTCTCGGGGCGGCCCTTGGCGTCGCAGTAAACCTCGCTGCGAGAGACCGGCTGCTCGCCCGAGTCGTACGTCGAGCGGACCTCCCGGCGCAGCGTGCCGTCCTCGCGCAGCTCGAAAACCGTCTTCTTGCGCAGCTGGTTGGTCTCGCCGAACACCGAGTGGGTGCGCGCCGCCGCGGCCTTGTTCCAGGCCCAGGTCTCGCGGCGCAGCTGCCGGCCGTCGAAGTCGTTGACCGCCATTTCCGTCAGGTTGTTGCCCTTGTCGTAGGTGTAGAGCGTCACGCTCTCCAGGCTCAGCGCCGGGTCGAAGGCGTGCTCCGCCGCCGTGAAGCCCGCCTTGCTGTAGAGGCGGAAGATCTGGCGCACCGGCCTGCGGGAACTTTCCCGGGCCTGGGAGGGGGAGGCGTCGAAGACCTGCACCACGCCGAAGTCCTTCTTCTTGTACTTGCGGCAGAAGTCGTCCATGGAGGACTGGGCCTCGCCGCTGAAAGTGGTGGAGAGCTTCTCTTCCGACTTGAGGCGCTCGCAGAAGGTGCGCGCCTCCTCTTTCTCTATATAGACGTAGGAATGCTTCAGCACCAGGTTCTTGCCGTCGTATTCCGCCTCCTCGGTCTTCATGCCGTAGAGGTCGCAGGCGACCGCGTTGGTGTTCCTGGGCAGGCCCTCCAGCCACAGCTTGCCGCGCCGCTGCGGCTGCATGCGGATGGTCTTGAGCGAGCGCGTCTTGGGCTTCAGCTCGGGGCATTTCAGCGAAGTCTGCGCCGCGGCCGGCAGGCAAAGGCCGAAGGCGGCCAGGAAAATCATCAGTTTCATTTTCTCTCCCGTGTAACCGACAAATATATTATACTTTTACTTGCCCGGAGTACGAAGGCAAAGATTTACAGGAGGACACTATGTCTGAGAACAAACAGGAGCCCGCCAAGGGCATGCAGCTCGAGGTGCAGATGGACGAGGCCACGGCGCAGGGCACCTACGCCAACCTGGCCGGCGTCACCCACAGCGAGACCGAGTTCATCTTCGATTTCCTGTTCCTGCAGCCCAACCAGCCCAAGGCCAAGCTGCGCTCGCGCATCATCTCCAGCCCCGTGCATACCAAGCGCTTCCTGCTCGCGCTGCAGGAGAACATCAAGCGCTACGAAGAGCGCTTCGGCGTGATCCCGGAGCGGGCCGTGAACCTGACGCAGGGCCACAGCTGAGCCGGCGGGGGAAATAAAAAAGCCCGGGCAGTCCCGGGCTTTTTTATTTGCGGGGCGCTTTACTTGGTGCCCTGGAGGAGGAAGGTCTGCTTCTCCGCCGGCAGGTGGCAGTTGAGCGAGTAGCCCTTCTGCTGCGCCCGGTCGCGGGCGGCGGCCAGCATCTGGTCCAGCTGCTCGTCGGTATAGTCGGGGTGGGCGTGCCACAGCACCAGGTCGCGGGCCTGGGCCTTCTCCACCGCGAAATCCATCACGATGGACATGCCGGAGTGGCCCTCGTGTTTGCGGGACTCGTAATCCTTGTCGTTGAAGACCGAGTCGTGCACCAGGATGTCGGAGCCCTTCACGAAGCCGCCGAGCTTCTCGTCGTAGTCCTGGAAAGCGGTGGCGTCGCCCCAGATCTCGCTGTCCGGGCAGTAGGCGATGCGGCGGCCGTGGACGTCGAACACGTAGACCAGGGTGCTGGTGGGGTGGTTGGCGTACATGGCCGACAGCTTGACGCCGGGGAACAGCTCGTAGTTGTCCTCGAGGATCTCGTAGATGTCGATCTTGGCCTTCGGGGCCTGCTTGGTGAGGGAGAAAGAGCTGTAGAAGGTGGCCTGCGCCACTTCCTTAAGGCTCTTCTCGGGGTCGTTGGAGCCTATCAGGTGGATGTTGAAATGCGGGTCGTGGATGGGCGCGAAGCGGCCCAGGCCCAGGATGTGGTCCAGGTGGAAATGCGTCAGGCAGACCCAGATGTCCTTGTAGTAGCGCTTCTTCTCCACAATTTCCTTGCCCAGCGCCACTATGCCGGTGCCGGCGTCGAAGATGAAGAGGTGCTCTTTGGTCTCCACGGAAAGGCAGGAGGTCTGGTGGCCGTAGCGCGAAACCGTGTTGGGCATTTCCATCGGCAGGCCGCGCGCGCCCCAGACGGTCATGCGGATCTGGCCCGCGTCGAGGTCGCTGGCCTGGGCGTGGTCCTCCTCCCTGATGATGGCGGGGGAATCGGCCGGGGCGGCGGAGGGTTCACGCTGCGGCGTCGCGCCGTCCAGGATGCTCTTGACCGTGTTTGAAAAGGTTTCTACGTTGTAGGGCTTCTGCAGGAAGAAGTCGGCGCCCAGCTGGAAGGCGCGCTGCTTTTCCACCTCGTAGGACTTGCCCGAGACCACGATGATCTTCATGTGCCGGAGGGCGGGGTCGGCCTTGACCGACTTGCAGATGTCCATGCCGGTGATGCCGGGCATCATGATGTCCGTGACGATGAGCCGGGGCATCTGCGCCTTGATGGTGGGGATGGCTTCCAGGGAGTCCTGTACCAGCGTGACGGTGTAGCCGGCGTCGGTCAGCAGGTCGCGGGAGAGCTCTCCCACCATGGGGTCGTCGTCTACGATGATAATGTCGGGGTTTGCCATTGTTCTCTCCGCTCGCTGACGCTATTTACTATAATAGTATATAACCCAGCCGTTAAGGAAATGTTACAACCCCGTTAAATTATGATGCGAATAATAGCCGGCACGCACCGCGGCAGGAAGATCTTCTCGGTGCCCAGAGACAAGTTCGTGAAGCCTATCTCGGCGAGGATCAGGCAGTCCTTCTTCGACATCGTGCGCCCCTACGTGACCGGCGCCGTGGTGCTCGACCTCTACGCGGGGTGCGGCACGGTGGGGCTGGAGGCGCTGTCGCGCGGCGCGTCCAAGGTGGTCTTCGTGGAGAAGGAAGGCATCTGCGTAAAGACCATCGAGAAGAACGTGGCCGCGCTGGAGTTCTCCGAGAAGGCCAAGGTGCTGAAGGCCGACGTCCTGAGCGGCCTGAAGTGGCTGGAGCATTTCGCCGATTACAAGGGCTACGACCTGGTCTTCATGGGCCCGCCCTACCGCACCGAGGAGAACCTGCCGCTGTTCTACAGCATGGAAACCCTTACGCTGCTGTCCGAGGCGGGCATCGTCACGCCTACGGGCCTGATAGCGGTGCAGCACCACAAGAAAGAGCTGCTGACCCGCGTCCCCGGGCTGGAGCACGTGCGCCAGGAAAAGTACGGCGATACCAACGTCGACTTCTTCCGGCGTGAGAAATGATCTTCGACCCGCTTGAGCTGAACTACAGCAAGATACGGGCCTACCTGGACTGCCCCTTCCTTTACCGGTTCATCTACGTCGAGCGCAAGTTCGCGCCGCAGACCCCCTATTCCTCCCTCGGCCTGAGCGTGCACAAGGCGCTGGGGGCTTTTCACGCCCGGCCCGGCGACCTGGGAGACCTGCTGCAGTATTACGAGGACAACTGGGTGCACCAGGGCTTCGCCACGCCGCAGGCGAGCATGGAGTTCTACAACCGCGGGACCAAGGTGCTGGAGGACTGGTGGCTGCACTGGCAGCAGCATACGGCCCAGGTGGTGTACTCCGAGAAGAGCTTCCAGTTCCCTTTCGAGAAATGGCTGGTGAAGGGCACTATCGACAGGGTGGACCGCCTGCCCGGCGGCCTGGTGGAGCTGATCGACTACAAGATGGGCTTCGAGGACCGCAACGAGTGGGACGTAGCCGGCAGCCTGCAGCTCGCCATCTACGCGCTGGGCCTGGCCCGGGCGCTGAAGCAGAAGGTGGGCTCCGTCGGCTACTTTATCCTGACCTCGCTGCAGAAGGTGACGGCTCCCTACGACCCCGCCTCCGAGGAAAAAACACTGGCCCTGATCCGCGAGACCGGCGCCAAGATGCTGGCGCAGGACATGTCCCGCAAGGGTACCTGCGCGCGCTGTTCGGTGCGCAACCTGTGCCCCGAATCGGAAGCGAAAGGTACCTGAAGAATTAAAAGCGAAAAGCCCGGGCCTGCCCGGGCTTTTTTATTTGCCGGCGCCGCGGCTACTGCGTGGGCGGCGGGAGGTGCGGCAGGTTCTTGGCCTCGCTGTAGATCTGCAGGAAGACTATGACGCAGGCGATCAGCAGCGGCCCGAGGAACAGGCCCAGCGGGCCGTAGACCTTCATGCCGCCGATGATGCCGAGGAACAGCAGGAAGATCGGCAGCTTGGCGCCCTTGCCGATGAGGATGGGGCGCAGGAAATTGTCCACCAGGCCCACTACGAGGGCGCCCCACAGCAGTACGAACAGGCCGGTCTTGAGCCCGGAGAGGAAATACATGGCGATACTGAGCGGGATCCAGACCAGGCTGGTGCCGACGAACGGGACCAGGGCCGCGAAAGAGGTGAGCAGGCCGAACAGCGCCGGGGCCTTTACGCCGGCCAGCCAGTAGCCGGCGGCGCCGATGAAGCCCTGTATGATGGCCGTCAGCAGCAGGCCGCGCACCACGGCCATGGTGGTGATGTAGAGCTGGTTGGCCACCCGGCGCTTGTGCTCCTGGTCCATGGGGATGAGGTCGATGAGCCAGTGCAGGAAGCGCTCGCCGTCGCGGAACAGCGCGAAGAGCGAGAAGGTCATGACGCCGAAATTGATCAGGAAGAAAAAGATGTTCTTGATGAGGCCCGCGCCGGACTTGGTGATCTTTTCCTGGATCCCCTTGAGGCTGTTGGTCAGGATCTCGTTGGGGTCTATGGTTATGTAGGCCTTGAACCGCTCGGGGATGGTGATGTCCAGGTCTTTCTGCGAAACGGCGTTCAGCCACTGGTTGGTCTTGGGGTAGAGCTCGCGCGATTCGCTGAGCAGCAGCCCGCCGAAGATGAGCAGCGGCAGGGCCAGCGTCAGCACCGCCAGCAGGGTGGAGATGGCCGCGGCGGCCGAGCGGTTGGTGACTATTCTCTTCCTGATCCACAGGTGCACGGGAAAGAAGATAAGGGCGAAGGCGGCCGCCACCACCAGCGCGCCGATGAAGGGCGAGAGGATGTGCAGCAGCTGGTAGAGCAGGAACAGCAGGATGCCGAAGAAGAAGAAAATAAAGACCTGCGCCTTGTCGAACCTGAGCAGTTTCGGCGGCGGGGGGGTTCCGTTCATAAGACAATTATACATTAAAGGGCCGGCAGGCACGGAAGAGGGCGGCGCTGTTGTGCGGGGAGGGCCTGCTTTGCTTTAATCATTAGATATGAAGACTTGGCTCAAGGCGCTGGACCGCGGCGAGGTGACGGCTTTTTCCCGCAGCTCGTACGAAGTGGTTTTTTCTGTGTTCATGATAGCGGTCGCGTATTTCTACCGCCACAGCTCCGAGATAATCTACCCCCGCATACTCTATTTCTTCCTGCTGCTGCTGGTCTCCAACTTCCTCTTCAACTTTTACCTGCGCCGCCGTGTCTCCGTCAACCTCTGGCTGATAGACCTCATACTGCTGGTGAATTTCTGGGTCATAACCGGGGTGGTTTATTATTCCGGCGGGGCCGGCTCGTATTTCTGGGTGCTGTACCTCCTGCCCGTGTTCTCGGCCTCGCTGATGGCGAGTTCCAAGGACACTTTCGGCATGGTCTTCCTCTGTTCGCTCTCCGTGGGCGCCATGTCCTGGCCGTTCACCGCCGCCGACTTCGCCGGTATCATGTCGCTGGCGGTAAAAATGGGCGTGCTCTCTTTCTCGGCCGCCGTGGTGCACAGCACGGCGCAGTCCAGGAAACGCGCCGAGGCGGGCCTGGCCATAAAGCGCGGCCAGGTGGAACTGCTGGAAAAAGAGGTTACCGAGAAGGAGGCCGAGATCGTGAAGACGGCTTCGGCCGTAGAGGTGGGGACCCTGGTCAGCGGCGTCATGCACGACATGGGCAACGCGATTTCCGTCATCCTCCTCACCGCGGAGATCGCGGCGACCTCCGACGAGCCGCCGACCAAGAAGGACCTGGAGCGCATCCTGAAAGGCGCCAGGTACTCCAGGAGCCTGATTGCCGCCGCGATGAGCATCGTGCGAGGGCAGGACTACTCTTTCGAGGCGGTGAACCTCAGGGAGACCGCCGAAAGCGCCTCCATCCTCACGGATTACGCGGCGCGCAAGCGGAACGCCGCCGTTGTGCTGGATTTTCCGCCCGGGCTGCCGGAAGTGCGGGGCAGCAGGGCGCATCTGGAGCGCATTTTCATAAACACCGTGTCCAACTCGCTCTCTTTCGTGCCGTCGGGGGGGGAGGTCAGGGTTTCGGGCAGGACGGCGGACGGCGGGGTAGTGATCGAGGTCTCGGATAACGGCCCGGGGTTCCCGGAAAAAATGCTCAACGCGGACGTCAAGGCTTTCGACACCACGCGCGGCTCCACGGGGGGCACGGGCCTGGGGCTGTACGTCTGCGAGCGCATAGCCAAGAAGCACGGCGGCTGGATGAAGCTCTCCAACGGGGCCGGCGGCGGCTCCCTGATAACCATCTTCCTGCCCCTGGACGGGCCGGCCGCCTGACGGTCCCGGCGAATAAAAAAAGCCCGGAACGCCGGGCTTTTTTTATTTTCGTCGCGCGCTTAGTTCCGGAGCAGCCAGAAGATGGCCAGGCCGAGGGCCACGCGGTAGGCGAGGAAAGGGGCGAGGGTGCGCTTCTTCATCCACGCCATCAGCAGCCAGATGAAGGCGAGCCCCGAGACGAACGAGGCGGCCAGGCCCCAGGCGAAGGCGGCGTTGAGCTGGTCCGGGGTTATCTTGCGGGCTTCCAGCAGGCCGGCGCCGAGTATGACCGGCGTGGAGAGCAGGAAGGAGAGCCGCGCCGCCGAGGAGCGGGTGTAGCCGAGGAAGAGCGCCGCCATGATGGTCATGCCCGAGCGGGAGGCGCCCGGCATAAGGGCGATGCACTGCGCCAGGCCTATCAGCAGGGCGTGGCGCGGCGAGAAGGCGCCCTCGTCGAGGACCTGGGCGGGTTTCCTGTCCGCGAGGTAGATGACGAAAGAGAAGAAGACCAGGTTGAAGGCTATCCACGTCGGGGCGCGGAAGACGGTCTCGGCCAGGTCATTGAGCGCCAGGCCCGCGACGGCGGCCGGCACCGAGGCCAGGGCGAGCAGCCAGAGCATATTGCCGCCGGCGGGGCGCGGCGAGGCGAAGGCGTCGCGGAAGATCTTCAGCCAGTCTTTGGCGAAATAGATCAGCACGGCCAGCAGCGTGCCCAAGTGCAGCATCACGTCGTAGGCCAGGCCCTGGTACTCCCAGCCGAACAGCCAGGGCGCCAGCGCCAGGTGGGCGGAACTGGAGATGGGCAAAAACTCGCCCGCGCCCTGCAGGATGCCCAGTATTATCGCCTGAAGTTCAGTCATGCTTTATCTCCGTGCCGGGGTAATAATGTTTGAGGATGTCCCGGTATTTGAATCCTTTGCGAGCCATGCCCTCGGCGCCCCACTGGCACAGGCCCACGCCGTGGCCGCTGCCGACGCCGTCGAGAAGTACATAATCCCTGCCCTGCAGCACCTTGAAGAAGGAACTGCGCACCGCGTTCCAGCCGGCCCTGCGCCCTATGCCGTGGTAAAATTCCGTGGCCGGGACCTTCACCTTCCTGCGCTGCGTGGTTATCTCCACTTCCGCCGCCCTGCCGGAAGTGCCCCAGGCCGTGATGCGGAACCCTTTGGCGGTTTCGTCGGCTACCAGCCAGCCGGCCCGGCGGGCCAGGCGCGTGAGGCCGGTGTAATAGATCTTGGTCTTCCATTTGAAGCCCGGGGCGATGGAGCAGTAAGGCCTGCCGGGCGGGCCGTCCTTCACCGAGACCAGGTAGGGCTTGCCGGGGAAGGGCCAGACATGCGTCATGTCCTCGGTACGCCCGCCGCAGGCTGAGTGGTAATAGGTCTCCGCCGGGGCGCCTTTATAGGTCAGTATTTCTCCGCGAGTGGCTTCGGCCGCGGCGCGGGCCCTGGCGCTGACGCCGGCGGCGCCGGTATAGAGCTGGCAGTGGGTGGAATCGCAGAGGTTGTAGCCCTCTCCCGAGTGCGCCTGGTAGTGTTTCAGCGCGTAGGTGCGGGCGGCCACGGCCTGCGCCTTGTAGGCCTCCGGGTGGGAGAAGTCGGCCGCCTCGCCGCTGACGACGTTGGCGATATAGGGCTCGAGCGCCACGTGGTTGATGATGCGGAGCCTGCCTTTTTCAGCGGAGAAGAGGAGTTCTCCGCCGTAGAGCCGGCGGGGCAGGCCCTTGCCCGAGAGCCAGATGCCGCCGGAGGCGCGCAGCGCCTTGACCGGGCCGGCGTGCTGGCCTTCGAGAGATAAAGAGGAGCCTTTGGCGGAGAGCCGCGCCTGCCGCGTCAGCGGCCGCCCGCCCGCCGCGGCTCCGCCGTTGGCGGGCTCGAGGGTTATGGCCGTGAGCTTGTGAAGCGAATAGACCCGCACCGACACCTCCCGGTTGCCGGCCTGTACCGCCGCGGGCAGAAGGAGCAGCAGCAGGAGCAGTTTCAACGGAGGTCCTTGGGAGGAGGGGGGGCGTAGAACTCCGCGAGGACGGCGGTGCCCGGGTTTTTGCCGGGTTTAAGGTGCACGAAGCCGGCGGGGAAAAGGTCGAAGCCTTCCTGGCCGAGGAAATAGCCGGCTATGCCGCCCAGCAGCGGCTGGTGGCCCACTATCAGGACGCGGTCCTTGCCCTCGTAAAACTGCTGCACCAGGTCCACCAGGGCCTGGGGCGGGCCGTCGCTGAGGGCGGGAGCCGTTTGGCGCGCCGCGGAGGGAAAGACCCCGGCGGCGATCTGCGCGGTGCGGTCGGCCCGGCGGAAGGGGCTGGAAATTATCAGGTCCGGGGCGAAGCCGGAGCCGCTGAGGTGCAGGGCCGCTTCGAGCACTTCCTTCTCCCCGGCGGCGGAGAGGGGGCGCTCGGAATCCGAGTTTACCCCGGCCTCCGTCCTGGAAAGAGCGTGCCCGTGGCGCATGAAGACCAGTTCTGTCATTCCTATATTTTACAAATTAGCGGGCCGCTCCGGGCGGACTTGCGGCCGGGAAAGGGCCGTTATTTTATAACGGCAAGTCGGTGGTATTAATTCTTCTTATTCCGCCGGCGGCCTGGGGGGCGCGCCCGTGCGGGGGGCGCGCATTGGGCGGGGGGCGCGGGCGTTCCGGCGCCATATAAGAAAAACTAATATGCCGGCTTCGGGCGGCCTCGGGGGCCGTTCCGCCGGGATATTTCTTTAGAGGAAAATTAGAATATAATATAAAGGCAGTGTTCGTTAACATGTCAACGGAGGTCACCAGGTGAACTACCACATATTGATGAAAGACGAGCTGGACGTCTTTATAAAAAAGCTCTCCAAGAAGATGAAAGTCTGCGCCCCTGTAGCCAAAGGGCATAATAACTTCGCTTTCGAAGAAGTCACTTCGGCGGCCGAGATATCGATGGAGTACATCCCCACGATACTTCCGCCCAAGAAGTATTTCATGCCGCCGCGCGAGAAGCTGCTGGACTTCGACCTTACCGAGGGTAAGCCGAAGGACGCGGCCAACCTCGACCCCGAGAAGCTGGCGGTGTTCGCGGTGCATACCTGCGACCTGGCCGGCATACAGTGCCTGAACATGGTGTTCTCCGAGAAGCCGCGCGATTACAATTACCTGCTGCGCAAAGAGAACGTCTTCATCATAGGCCTGGAATGCAACAAGTACTGCGATTCCAACGCCAGCTGCGCGCTGGTGGGCAACCACTACCCGAACGGCGGCTACGACCTGTTCTTCACGGACATCGGCGACAAGTGGATCATCCACGTGGGCACGCAGAAGGGCGAAGAGCTGGTGGAGGGGATGGGCCTGCCCAAGACCTCTTCCGCCGACATGGCCGCGCTGGATAAGGTGCGCGAGGGCAAGAAGCACACCTTCCAGAACGAGATCAGCGTGGACCCGGGCAAACTCCCCGAGATCTTCGCCAAGGGCGTGGACAGCAAGGTCTGGCACGAAGTGGGCGACCGCTGCGTCTCCTGCGGCAACTGCACCAACGTCTGCCCCACCTGCTACTGCTTCGACATGGCCGACACGATCAACCTGGACCTGAAGACCGGCTTCCGCACGCGGACCTGGGATTCCTGCCAGTTCGAGACTTTCGCCGCCGTGGCCGGGGGCGAGAACTTCCGCGAGGAGCGCGCCAACAGGCAGCGGCACCGCTTCTACCGCAAGTTCAAGTACCCGCTCGACAAGTTCTACCGCTCCTTCTGCACCGGCTGCGGCCGCTGCACGCGCACCTGCA